>TARA_R110002012_G_scaffold165912_3_pt1 | contig 386199 bp, 381 predicted proteins | sample TARA_R110002012 | Tara Oceans TARA_R110002012 (sample SAMEA4396515) | marine metagenome | biome: Westerlies Biome; feature: [DCM] deep chlorophyll maximum layer (ENVO:01000326); material: water (ENVO:00002006), including particulate matter (ENVO:01000060) such as... | depth 40 m | reverse complement strand
AATCTCTGGATCAGTCTCGGCGTGGTCGCCGTATTGATACCGGCAACACTCTTCGGCCTGGGGATCGGCCCCGCTGTCGTGATGCATGAAGGATCGACGCTTGTCGTGGTCATAAATGCCTTGCGGCTGCTGGGATATAAGGAAAGTTAATCGGTGCGGCCATCGTGCCGGTCGTGCTCATGGATGGAAGAGCGAGAGCCTGTTGAATATCAGATTTGAGCGGAGTTTAACGCAATCAAGCAGGGTTGACCCAAAACGCAAAAAACGAGTGAAGATATGAGCGTTCGTCTAATGATATTTCAGCGCGGTTTCAAATTGATACCATCATTCATTCTAGCCGGAATTTTCTTGGTATTCTGGTCGAACGTGGCGAAAGGTCATTTAGATGCAATAGATAGAACCCTTTTGCTTGCTTTTCGATCGCCAAGAAATTCGGATATACTGATGGGCCCGGACTGGTTGCTGCAATTTGTCCGCAATATCACCTTTTTGGGAGATTCAACCTTCCTGCTTCTGGTTATATTTGCCGTATCATTCTTTCTGATCGCCAAAAAAGCCTATTTCAATGCACTTCTGCTGTCCGCCTTGTCTCTCAGCGGATTTTGGGCAGTATCCTTATTAAAAGATTTTTTTGGCAGGCCGCGACCTGCGATTGTAGAATATCTTTCTGTTCCCAATTCTGCGAGTTTTCCAAGCGGCCATGCCGCGAACTCGACCATCGTCTATATCCTTACCGCACTGGCGCTATTAAAACTCGTGCCAGGGCGATATGCACGGCTTTCCCTGGTTTGTGGTGCGCTCATATTGACCGTCTTGATCGGCACGTCGAGGATTGCCTTAGGCGTCCATTGGCCAAGTGATGTGCTGGGCGGTTGGATTTTTGGACTGAGTTGGTGCTGTTTGTGGCTATTGAAAGATAGCAGAACAGATGCGCAATACATCTAAAACCGTTGCCACGCCAAGTCAAAGCGATGAATGCTCGATCAAACGCATTGGTATTTGGTCAGTTTACATAGTATTTTAAAATGATCAAATACACATCGTCTGGTTCGGGAAATATTGCTTGTCAAACAGACGAAGTTCGCCCGATACCAGCATGCATGACGATCCTAGCAGTTGAATGTCGGCTTTTGGTCACAGTGATTTCGTGCATGAATATCTGCTTGTGGGCGGCAATTCGGACCGACAGAATTGGGCCGTCAGCGATATGGCGGCTTCCAATGTCAGCACCAACAGAATGGAATCAAAAAATTGGCTTTATAGATAACTACTCGGGCGTGTGTAACGATGTGAGCATTAACGTATTTCGCTTGGATTTAGCTCGCCTTCAAATTTTGGGACGGCGCGCGCCGCGGCTTCTGCATCTGTCGTTGCCTTGCCATTTTGATTGATATCGTTGATCAACCATTCCATTTCTTTGATTTCTCTGCGTTGGGCCCTGATAATTCCATCGGCTAGCTCGCGCACTCTTTTGTCTTCAATATTGGCGCGCTCGCTTGTCAGTATTGCAATGCTATGATGAGGTATCATTGCCTTTTGCCACGCCTGATCGGAAATTGTATCCTGCGAACGAACAAGAAACAGGGAGCCGGCAAATATCACAATTGCGCAGCTCAATATCATCGCATTTTTGCGCTTGTCGTCATACATGCCAAGCATAAATAGCAACATTAAAATCGCCATGGCAGCGCCCATGTAGATTGCCATCCATGTGCGTGTCTCACTAAAATACACATGGTCGATTGCGTAGGTGTTGAGATACATTAAACCGAACATCACCAGCGTTGAAGTCAGTATCATGACGATGAAACGTGTGTATTTGCCCATGTTTTTCTCTCCCTATTTTTATCAGGCACCAGTATTTTTGTTACTGCACGGTTACGCGTGAGTAGTGTGAAGGTTCCGGCCCTTACGCCTTCGCCGAAACGGCCATCGCTTAATGAGGAGCATCAATCCAGAAAGAGCCATACTCAGGCCGCCCAATGCAAAAATGACGAGCCACCAGCTGTTGAAATTCTCATGGTTTTTCCAGTCCATGATATGCAGACCCCAGAAGAAATCATAAACACGCCAAGTTGTGCTACGCACCGCTGCAATCTCGCCAGTCGATAGCGGAATATAGACAGAAACGTCATCCTCGGTATCAACTCGCCAAGCAGGAAGCGCGCCTCGATATTCTGTGGAGCCGGTCACAACCTTTTCGACGGCCGCAATATTGGGGCGACCGGTTATCCAAGCGCGAGACGTTATTGAACGGGCTTCTTCCGATGTTATTTGGCTACGTTTGATGCCCGTTTTGGCATCGTAAAGAAATGTCTCGCCTCGCCCATTTTCAAGTTCAGCAACAGGCCTGCCTAAGACACTGCGGTATCGCAAGGAAACCACGTTTCCCGATACTTCGCGAGCCAAACCTTGAGGCTTCACTAGCCCATCAAGGCTTTTGAGTTTTTCAGGCTCTCGCGCAACAAGATGTTCGCTGCGGACCGTATCGATTGGCACAACGCTCATAATAACGCCGCTTGCAAACCAGAGCAGCAACTGTGCACCGATAAAGAGCGCGAGCCATTTATGAATTTTACTCGCCCTTATATGGGTCTTTTGTGTCACGCGATCTCCTCGCCAAAAGGCATTGGTTTTATTGCTGTCTTGCTTTGCTATTTCTTGGGCGTGCGAGAGGATGAGTGATATTGAGCAATTTTCCAGCTTTCGTCTCGTTTCACGAGAACCGCAGTGGCAACGCCTTGTCTTTCGATAATCCGGCCATCCTTTAGCACTATCGTATATGTATAGGTTTCCGAGGCAAATGCTGCTTCACCTATGACTGAGATATCGATCATCGCATTGCTGAACGTAAAGCTCTCAAATTCTTTGAGTTCAGGGCTGAGATGATGGGCAAGATAATTCCCAAAACTGCCCTCCGCTTTTCCATTTTCAAACACCAGCGCGTCATCTGTAAATAGACTGAGCATAATAGAGTCATCGAGACTTTCGATCGCGCCCTGATATGCAAGAAGTATATCTTTAGGATCGCCAGTGATAGCGGCCGTTTGAGATGGATTCGTTGCGACGGGATCAGCGATTGCGGGACCGCTAAACCCCAGCAATATGGCAAATACGAGGTTTCTATATACGACCATGAACCTACTCTCCTTTTGGTTACGACGAGGAATTTTTTATGTTCAACACTGGATCCATCCCTTAAGGAATTATTTTTCCGTTATAACCGACCTATTTCTTGATAAAAAACATACGTGACAAGACCGCATCGCCTCTGACCTGGTGGAGAATGGCTGCAAGGACGTGGCCGATCAAATACGCCCACATTAGCTTAGAAACAATTTCGTGAACTCCAAGAATGAAGCCAATTTTCAGAAAATAGCCAATAGCACCAGACACGGCCATCACGCTTGCGATGATAATGCCCAGCCCGTGCATTGCGTTTGCGAAGGGCTGATCATTTTTGTCTGCTATTGTAAGCCTAATGGCATGCCTCGCTACGTCGCGAAAATCCGAATAGAGTGCGCTCATTCGAGCCGCAGAAAAATACGGAAAAAGTTCAGCTGCCTTTACTTCCTTTTTGCGGAGTAAAGACCAAACCCAGAAAACCAAAAGCGCGGCAAGGGCTGCCAGACCAAATTTTTCATGAAGTTCAAACCATTGGTCGCCGGCTTTTGATCCAGAAGGAGCCGTCATGACCAAACTCAAAGTAAGTTGAATAACGATCAATAATGCCAAAGTGAGATGTATGAGACGGGTTGTAACTGACCGCTGGATTTTTGAATTACGATTTGTAATGGAGAATTCCTTCATCGAAATTTTATAACGGTTGTGTCACGCGGTCCAACACTGACCAATCCTACCGTGAAGTTGATAGACTATTTTAAAACCAGGCTCTTATACCCACTAATAAATTCAGGCTGCTGGGGTCTCCTCCTGCAGCTCTCGTAATACGCGCTGTTCGGCCAATTTGGTTATTCCATTCAACTCCGATATATGGCGCAAATTCTCGAGCAAATTCGTATCGCAATCGAGCCCCAACTCCTATGTCGCTGAGACCTGCTCCTGTTCCGGTTTCGCGGATATCCTGAAGCGCAAAATTGGCTTCCAAACGAGGTTGGAGAATAATACGCTGCGTGATGAACTGATCGTAAGTCCCCTGAAACCGGGCTGTAAGATCACCCTTGTCCGAAAGAAACGCTGCGGTGTCCACCTCAAACCGGTATGGTGACAGACCAAGGATACCGACCGCGAGATAGGTTCTGGAAACAGGTGCGAAATCAGTGCGAACCCCGGCCTGAAAATCGAAATAGGGAGCGATTGCGTGACTCCAGAGAGCTTGCACCTCCACTTTTTCTATTTTTTCCCCGTAAGCACCTTCGCCTTCGCTCTTCATCCACAGCTTGTCGATGTCACCACCAGTCCAAGCCGTAACATCCCAGGCATAGCCGTCTTTGCCATTGGTGATCCGTGTTTCGGCGCGTTCCACCAGGATTTTCGAAACAGTTGCTGCGCCAAGCTTTCCCAGTTCCTCACGCACAGGTTCCATATTCTCTTTGCCGTAAAACTTGTCTGCTGCGTGGTCGGGGCCTGAAAATGCTTCAGGCGGCGGCTGGTTCACAGGCGGCATATCCTGCATCGAACCCATGTCAGGAGACATTCCGTCCATGGAATCTATTTTGTTGCTGGCGGGGTCCGCCATCTGGCCATGATCCATCTGGCTATGGTCCATTGGCTTCCGTTTTTGCCCGTCACTTTCCGGTGCGTTTTCCGATGTGAGATCATCTTCCGTCTGAGGCATCTGCGTGGGCGTTTTTGGAGCGGGCTTGGTTTTGGTCGGCTCTGTCATCGGCATTTGCATGTCATGGCCTTGATGTTGCGCAAGGGCTGGTCCAGAAACGGTCAAAAATGCGATTGCTGTGATATATTTCATGCCGCGTCTCCATCCAGAGGACGAACGGTTACGACTTGAAACATTCCCGCTTCCATATGGTAAAGCAAATGGCAATGAAATGCCCAGTCACCTGGTTCGTCAGCTGTGAGATCAAACTGAACAAATCCGCCGGGTAGAACATTGACGGTATGTTTGCGCGGCTGGTTGGATTGTCCGTTTACAAGCTCGAAAAAATGGCCGTGCAAATGGATAGGATGTGACATCATTGTATCATTGACCAGCTTCACGCGGACGCGCTCGTTTCGTGCAAAGCGGATAGGATCGTCGGTGACTGCGGAAAATTTATTCCCGTTGAGCGACCACATATATCGTTCCATGTTTGAAGTGAGATGAATTTCCAGCTCTCTGGATGGTCTGCGGCGGTCCTGGCCAGGTTCAAGCGCGACTAGGTCGGTATATACCAGCACATCATGCTTCACATCATCAAGGCCCAATCCGCGATCACCAATCCGGTCGACTGGCATGGGCGCGACCGTGGCCACTCCTGGTCCGGTTCCAGATTTTGGCGGCAGTTTGCGGGTATCGCGCATATTCATGGATGCGGCACTGCCGCTCATGTCCATTCCGCTCATGTCTGTGCTTCTGCCCATATCCATACCGGGCATATCCATCCCAGCCATATCCGTGCTTCCAGGCGCCTCGGTGCCGTGACCCATCGCAGCATGGTCCATCGGCTTGTCATTCGCTATAGGAGCGGTTTTCGCTCCCATTGCGCCCATGCCCATGTCTTTCATTGTCAAGGTTGGCCGTTCTCGAAGTGCTGGAAGCGGCACGGCCATGCCGGCAGCGGGTGCCAAGGTTGCGCGGGCCATGCCTGAGCGGTCCACCGACTCCCCGATGATATTGAATGCCTTGTTTTCCGTAGGCGTCACAATGACATCATATGTTTCTGCTACAGAAATCTGCAATTCGTCGGTTTGCACCGGAACAACATTTTGACCATCAGCCTGGACGACTTCGAGTTTTAGTCCGGGTATCCTCACATTGAAAATCGACATCGCAGAAGCATTGACGATGCGCAAACGCACACGTTCGCCGGGCCGAAAAAGCCCGGTCCAGTTTTCCTGCGGGCCATGACCATTGATCATATATGAATAGGTTGATCCAGTTACGTCGCTGATGTCGGCAGCCGACATCCTCATCTTGCCCCATTTCAGGCGTTGCTCCAGCGTTTGTCCCTCTCCCGCCAGAAGACTTGCAAAAGTCTGTTTGTCATAATTGAAATAGTCAGACTGCTGCTTGAGCTTTTTCATAATCATGTGTCCGCCCAGCGGCGACCAGTCTGACAGAACCAGCATATATTCCCGGTCAAACGTGATCGGGTCTTTGCCTGAGGGTTCAATAATGATCGGTCCGTAATGTCCGTCCTGTTCCTGAGTGCCTGAGTGGCTATGATACCAGTATGTTCCCGATTGCCGGATCGGGAACTCATAATGGAATGTTTCGCCTGGTTTGATGCCGGGAAAACTTACGCCGGGGACACCATCGAACTGGAAGGGGACCAGCAGACCATGCCAGTGGATCGAACTATCTTCGTCCAGATTATTGGTCACCGACAAGCGGATGTTTTGGCCTTCTTTCAGCCGTATCAACGGTGCCGGGATTGTGCCATTGACCGTGACGGCCTGCGCATTTTTGCCTTCCACCGCAAAATTGCTCTTTCCGATGACAAGATCAATTTGATCTCCGCTCAGCTCGTCAAGGCCTTTGCGACTGTTGGGCAATGACGACGCGGCCCTTGCCCAGCTGGGAAATAGCGCCGATGCGCCCAGAGCGCCGCCTACGGATAGGGACCCAGACAGCAAGTGCCGCCGATCAAGCTCAATCATTTTTTAGCTCCAAAACATGCAATCGTTACTTTTCATTACGCAGGCGAGCAGATCACCCCTCAAATTTTTCAGCAATTTCTCGCAGGTGATTGCGGGCACGGTAAATTCGCGTTTCGACGGCTTTCTCTGATATTCCGAGAATATGCGCTGCTTCGGCTTGGCTATTCTCGCCAAAAGTGACCAGAACAAATGGCTCACGCAATGCCGCCGGTAGTCTGGTGATCTCTCTTTGCATGACTTCAAGCGCCTGTCGGGCCTGCAATTCTGCACTTGGACCGGGTGCATCGTCAGCTATAATCAAGCCAGCATCGTTGTCGCTGTGAAACTCAAAAAACTGCCTGATCCTGCGTTTGCGCAAAAGGTCGCGGCATTTATTGACTGTAATCCGGGTGAGCCACGGAGAAATCGGCCGCGACAGATCAAAACTGGCGAGCTTAAACCAGGCAGCAGCCAGTGCCTCTTGAACGGCATCTTCCGCATCGGACCTGTTGCCCATCATTCTGAGGGCGATATTTTGCAGCCGAGGCGCTTGCTCGTTCATGACGCGGTTGAATGCTGCTTTGCTACCTTTTGCAGCCTCTGCGATGAGCGCATTTGCCGGGATTTGCGCGTTAGGCTGCGATTCTGGCACTCAAGACCCGGCGGTCAGTGAATTTGATACATGCTCGTCAAACGCCCTTTGCTGGGCGGGATTTAACAAAGCGCGCATTTTGAAGAGATGTTCGACAGTGGCTTTTTGCAACAGACCCATTTGTACATGCACCGATTCAATCGCTTTGGAAACCTTCGGGCCATATTGATGCTCTTCTTCGATTGCAGCGGCAAGATCGGCATTGGCCGATCGCAGCGCGAGATCCAGTGCCTGCCGCCTGATCCCGAAATCACTTTCCAGCTCTGCAAGCTGCTTTTCTTGTGCCTTATCAAGATCAAGCTCTTCGTGAACGAAGCTGTGGACCCCTACATTTTGGTCGTCGCTTTGACTCCAGTGCTTGGCACCGAGGGAACCGATCCAGCCTGCACCAAGCGCTAGCAGAACGAGAAGGAAAATTTGTAATGGTCCGAATTTCATATGCTCATCACCTTCACTGTGAAACGTGAAGCAGGTTGGCAGGCGAGTGATCCGCACCGCCAATCAAAGGGCTGGTTTGGTTCATCGCCAGCGCAGGCTGATCGGCTGCTCCAAACCCAGCGCCCAGCGCGGTCACGAACATCAGCGCCGCCAGTAGACTTTTCTGGCGCGAAAGCCGGCTGCTATTCATTTCGCCGACACGGAGCCAGACATCATTGTGGAAACCATCATCGCTTGCCAGCGCCTCGGTTGATTGATCGGCCCGCAGGCTTGCAAGCATCGCATCAAGTTTAGTGTCAGATAGCGGCATTGATATTATCCCATTTCGTCGTTTCTGTTCTTTATACGCATGCTGGACAGCTTTGCCCTCGAAATTATTTTTGAGGGGTGGCCATTATCGCTACGTATTATTGGTTAGCGGTCATCAAGGACATGGCAATGCGCGACCTCAAATTTTTTACAGGAAGGGCTGAGATGCCAATCAAGAAGTTTCACAAATTTATGATGTGCATTGCAATTGGTCTCAGTTCGCTCAGCGTTCCTGCTCTTGCGCACGGCGATCCGACCGAGATGGGCGCTGGTCCGGGAACTGGTGCAGACCATCATGAAAAGGCTACCGGAGCCGGTGAAGCTGCGCAGAACGCCGATATGCAGGATATGATGGATGATGGCACGATGCCGATGATACCCGATGGATCAGCCCCCGTGGCGCCGGAAGGCAACCACTTAGAAGGTATGGGTGACGGCCATGGAGGCATGATGGATCATAGCGAAGCGGCAGATAATAGTAATAAGAGCTTTGGTGAGCGCCTGTTCATCTGGCTGGGCAAACTTCATACGGTTGTCATCCATTTTCCAATTGCCATGATTGTTGCCGCGTTTGCAGCCGAAGCGTTTGGTGTTGCGCGCGGTAAGCCTGACTGGCGTTCGGCAGCGCGGATTATGCTCGTCATTGGTGCCCTGGGTGCAGTAGCCGCAGCGTTTTTTGGCTGGTTTGCTGGTGGTTTTTATCTTTACGACCGCAATCTCACCCTCACCGCGCATCGCTATCTAGGAATGACCGTCGCAATCGGATCGGTGCTGTTGGCATGGGCCGGGCTACGCCGTTTTCACCACAATCGCAGCGAAGAAATACTGTTCGCCGTCTTGCTGGGCCTATTGACGATCGGCGTGCTGATTCAAGCGTTTCTGGGCGGCACATTCATGCATGGCGGCATTAATCATATGAATTTCTAAACACGCCAAGCTCCAAATCGAGCAGATGGCTCGTTATTACCCGAAGGGAAAATAGATGTTCAATCACATCCGCAAACTGAAGACAAACCCGCTTTTGGCATCGGCGCTCTTTGGATTGCTCGCTGCCTGCACCAACGCCGCTCAAGCTGCCCCCCTTGTGATGTTCCGCGACCCGGGTTGCGGCTGCTGCGAAAAATGGGCCGAGCATATTGAAACGAATATGAAACAGGATGTGGAAACACGGAACAGCGTAAATATGAGCGCTGTCAAAGACGCGAACGCAGTGCCGGAAACATTGCGATCCTGTCATACCATGATTGTTGAGGGATATGTTATCGAAGGGCATGTGCCCGCCGATGCTATTGCCAAATTACTGCGGGAAAAACCTACTGGAGTGAAGGGCCTTGCCGTCGCTGGAATGCCGGTCGGCTCGCCTGGAATGGAATATCAAAACCAAACCCAGCCTTATCAAGTCATAGCGTTTGGCGACAGTGGCCAACGCGTTTTCGCTAGTTACAATTGAGATTTAAACCAAGAAAGGAAATATCATGAAAAAGCTTACACTAATTTTGGGAGCCATTGCTCTGACGTCTGGCGGGGCGGTATTGGCTCATGACCATACGGCACCGAAAGCCGGCGCGCCTGCGATGCAGAAATGCGAAATGATGAAAGACGGTATGAAAATGCCGGGCATGATGATGAAGGGTGCCGATGGCAAAATGTCCTGCCAGATGATGGATCACTCGAAGATGGACCACAGCAAAATGGATCACTCTAAAATGTCAGCCCCGGATGCGAGTGACAAAGCGCAACCAGCTATGGATCCGAAGATGGACCATTCGAAGATGGATCATAGCATGATGGAGCCCAAAAAAGACGCGCCTGAATAAGAGAATAGTCTGGCTCGGAGCACCGCTTTACGATTCTTCGGGCCAGACTATTTCCCCATCTTGCCGAACAGGTTCACCAATTCCGCAACTTTCTCTTTCTGGTCAGCTTTGCTGCCCGAGGTCAAAGCTTCCTCGACGCAATGATTGGTATGGATTTCCAGAATTTTCATTTTGGTAGAGCGCAGGGCGGCTTCCATCGCGGAGAATTGCTGGAGGATATCGATACAATAGCGATCATCTTCCATCATTTTAGCTATTCCGCGCGCCTGACCCTCGATCTTACGCATGCGCACGATTTCTTTGGTGAATTTGTCTGTCATGATGCCCTTATGCCAAATTTTGGAGCGTGATCAATCTAAAGAAGCGGCGGCATCAACCTTGACACTTCGCCGCCTTACTACTATACCCCCCTATAGTATATTTTGTTAATGATCAAGAGGAGCTAGACATGACGCATGTTTCAAACCGCAAACAAATCCTCATATGGGGCTGGACCCTGAGCCTGTTTTTGCTTTTCAGCTACCTCATCTGCATTGGCTTTGGTCTTTTAGCGCCGCAGTCAATGCATATGCATGAGTCTTGGGCGCCGTTGCTGCCCGGATTTGAGTGGCTGACTTTGCAAGGTTTTCTTGCAGGCGCGGTCGGTAGCTTTCTCTATGGATGGTATATTGCATTGTTGGTTATCCCGCTGCGCGCGTGGATAGGCCGCAAGGTTGCAGGTGCTGATCATGTCTGAGAATGATAGTGAGACCGCCAAATCGTGCTGCTGCAAAGACAAAGAGACTGCTGTAGGGACTGTAAAAGACCCCGTATGCGGTATGGATGTTGATCCGAGCAAGAGCGAGCATCATGCGCATCATGCGGCTCGGGATTATCATTTCTGTTCAGCCGGATGCAAAACCAAATTTATCGCCGACCCAGCGCATTACCTCACTGGAAAGCACCGCGAAGTATCAGAAAATGTTCCAGCGGGCACGATCTACACCTGCCCGATGCATCCAGAAATTAGGCAAGAAGGACCGGGTTCCTGTCCGATTTGTGGGATGGCACTTGAACCCGAGACCTTTAGTCTCGATACTGGCCCCGATCCCGAATATCTCGATATGCGCAAGCGCTTCTGGGTCAGTGCGTTGTTTTCCATCCCGCTTTTTATTTACGCGATGGGCGACCTTATTCCGGGCAGGCCGTTTGAAGGTTTATTTGAGCCGGGAGTATCGCAATGGTTGCAGCTTTTGCTGGCATCGCCAGTAGTTCTGTGGGGCGCGTGGCCGTTCTTTGTGCGCGGCGTGAATTCGCTTAAAACCATGAACCTCAATATGTTCACGCTGATTGGTCTAGGCGTGGCAGTTGCCTATGGCTTCAGTCTGGTTGCGACGCTGTTTCCTAGCATTTTTCCGGCAGCATTCCGCGGCCATGATGGGGGCGTGGCTGTCTATTACGAAGCAGCGGCTGTCATCACGACCCTGGTGTTATTGGGGCAAGTGCTGGAACTGAAAGCGCGCGGACAGACATCAAGTGCGTTGCGTGCGTTGCTTGAACTGGCACCGCCAGTTGCGCTGCGCGTTGGCGCGGATGGCTCGGAAGAGGAAATATCTCTCGACCTGGTGCAGAGCGGCGACAGCTTGCGCGTCCGTCCGGGCGATAAAGTCCCCGTTGATGGCACCATCGCCAAGGGGTCCAGCACGATTGATCAATCAATGATTACGGGCGAACCAATACCGGTTGCTAAAGCCGAGGGTGATGTTGTCACCGGCGGCACGGTCAACCAGACTGGCAGCTTTATCATGACCGCCGAACGCGTTGGTAAGGATACGCTTCTCGCCAAGATCGTCCAGATGGTCGCCGAAGCACAGCGCAGCCGTGCTCCTATCCAGAAACTGGCTGATACGGTTGCTGGCCTGTTTGTGCCCGCGGTGGTTCTGATCGCTATTGCCACTTTCATTATATGGTCCATTTGGGGGCCAGAACCGGCGCTGGCCTATGGCTTAGTCAACGCGGTCGCGGTCCTTATCATCGCTTGCCCTTGTGCGCTTGGCCTTGCCACGCCGATGTCGATCATGGTTGGCACCGGCAAGGGCGCGCAAAACGGTATTTTGATCAAAAATGCCGAGGCGCTCGAAACTCTCGAGAAGATTGACACAATCGTGGTCGATAAAACCGGCACGCTCACCGAGGGCAAGCCTAAACTGGTTTCGGTCGAACCGGAAAAGGGTTTTGACAGCGACGAAATGCTTGCGCTTGTGGCCGCAATCGAAATGGCGAGTGAACATCCGCTGGCAGCCGCAATTGTAACCGGCGCAAAGGAAAAGGGGCTTTCGTTTGATGCGGCAACCGATTTCCAGTCGGTGACCGGCGAAGGGGTTGAAGCCAGCGCACGCGGTAAGCGCGTCGCCATCGGCAATGAAAAAATGATGGACCGGCTCGGTGCCGCGAGCGCCGACCTGATTGCCAAGGCGCAGGACGGCCGATCACAAGGGCAAACCGTTATGTTTGTGGCCGTCGACGGCAAGCCTGCTGGTCTTATCGGTGTCGCCGATCCGATCAAACCGACCACGGCAGAAGCGATCAAAGCGCTGCACAAAGCCAATATCCGCGTGGTCATGTTAACCGGAGATGCCGAAGCCACCGCGCAAGCCGTTGGCAAGATGATAGGGATCGATGAAATCCACGCCAATGTGTCACCCGAAGACAAACACCGGGTCATCAGCGAGCTTCAAGCGGCGGGTAAAATAGTCGCAATGGCAGGAGACGGCATCAATGACGCTCCCGCTCTCGCCAAGGCCGATGTGGGAATTGCGATGGGCACTGGCACCGATGTGGCGATGGAAAGCGCGGGTATCACGCTGGTCAAGGGTGATTTGGGTGGCATAGCCAAGGCACGCCACCTCAGTCAGCTAACAATGGGCAATATCCGCCAGAACTTGTTCTTTGCGTTTATCTATAACGGGCTTGGCGTGCCGGTTGCAGCAGGCATTCTCTATCCGTGGTTTGGTGTCTTGCTCAGTCCTATGATTGCAGCGGCAGCAATGAGCCTATCGTCTGTTTCGGTAATCGCTAACGCTTTGCGCTTGCGACGCAAAACGCTGTGAGGCCCATGATCACAGGCCCTAATATCTCGCCTTATCTCCTGCGCTGCGGGGCTCCACTAAGCGCTTGCTTGCCTAGCGGCGACGGATCGAGGTGCCCTTGATGAGAGATTTCGCCTATAATCCAAACGATAATAATTGATCAGACGCGCTGATTCACGAACGGAAGTTCGAGCGAATAATTCCTCTGACCCCAGTGTTTACTGGTGAAAATATAATGTCGCGCCGCCGATTTCGTCCTCCATGAGGGCAACTACTCAAAAAGGAAATTATACATGAGAACTACCTACCTTGCCACAGTCGCTTCTTTTGCCCTGTTGACCGGTTGTGCGGCCTACGCAGCGCCCCCGGAACCCAAGCCCGTCATGCAGAGTCATGCCATGCCGATGGGCGATCATTCCGCGCATCAACAGATGATGGAGCGAGCCCAGAACGCCAAGACGCCTGCAGAGCGAGAAAAGCTCATGACCGAAAATATGGCCATGATGAAAGCGCATATCGCGTCTATGAAGGCCAAGATGGCCGAAGGTGGTATGATGGCACAGGGAAACAAGCCAATGGCGATGGACCCAGCACATAAAGACAAAATGAAGGCCACGATGGCCGAGGGTGGCATGATGAAGATGGACCCGGCACATATGGAGAAAATGAAGCAGCACATGGGTATGATGCATGAGATGATGGAAAGCCTGATGATGCAGCAGGAACTGATGATGCCGCCAAAAAAATAGCGCAAAGGACCGCGGTCAATTAAGCGGGAAGAAGCCAAGCTAGTGAAAAAACCGGTTTCTTCCCTCTTTCTATGCAATATTCCCGTATTGAATAGTTCGTCGCCGAGCTTCCCGTTGCACATTGACAATAGCGGCTGATGGTTATCAGCCTTTCAGAAAGACCGTCGCAATGCCAACCGCTCAAATTGACCATTTTTCAGATATACTTTGCGTGTGGGCCTATGCCTCCCAGAGCAATTTTGATCGGCTTACAGCAGAGTTTGGTGATCGGATAACTATCAACATCCATTTCTGCTCTGTATTCCCGGATACATGGACGAAAATCGCGTCTCAATGGACAGACCGGGGCGGTTTTGATGGTTATGCGAACCATGTCCAAGGCATCGCCGGGAAATTCGAGAATTTGCCGATTCACAGCGATACCTGGGCAAAGACACGCCCGCGCTCATCGGCGAGCCCACATCTGTTCATCAAGGCGGTGGAATTGATCGAGCAAGAGGGCTTCATATCCAAAGCCCCTGTTGCTGAACGACCATCCATCCTCGCCGCGCGGGAACTGCGCTCTGCCTTTTTTACAAGAGCGGAGGATGTCTCGGACTGGGATGTGCAACGAGAAATAGCAGGGCTCTTGCATGTCGATTTTGACAATATATTGAATAAACTCAAAACCGGTGAAGCCATTGCAAGGCTCACAAAGGATTATGACCTTGCTCAGCTACACGGGATCGAGGGCAGTCCAACATATGTAATCAATGAAGGACGCCAGAAGCTGTTCGGAAATGTCAGTTACGGTGTGATTGCAGCAAATGTGCACGAAATGTTGGCCAGCCAAGGTGTGGATGCAGCGAGCCTGTGCTGATGACCCGCACGAGGTTGGCGTAGGTCCGCGAACCACAAGGTTCTGTAAGGTAATAGGTTATTCCGGTTATTCGCCTAGAAAGGGCATTGTCAATGTGGCTTCAGTATCGCGAAAGTGGGCAATTCACATTACCGTGGGACAGTGGCGCAAAGACTTGCCTCACCGCCATCATCTCGGTCAAAGATTGGGTTGACGGGGATCGGAAAACACCGGACACTCGGTTCGTGTTTAAACAGCTCTTTCTATTCGTTCTTCTTGGACTTGCCTTAGCTGGACAGGGAATCGCCAGTCCGATGTCCTGCCTATCCCTAGCGAAAAGCGATGCTGGTAGTGTGGAAATGTCCCATTGCAGCGAACCGGGTATGAATGAAACGTCCACAAACGGCAATGAATCCAAGGATTGTTGTGGGTCAGATTGCGCGGCGATGCTGCAATGTTCTCAGACAACTACGACTGTTCTAGCTAGCCCAGCTTTCGCCGAAACAATCGCCGTTAAAGCTATGTCCCACACGCGCCGTCTGTTTGGAAACCCAACTGGCATGCACAGCATTCCCGAGATAAAGCCTCCCATTATTGCTTGAACGCAGATCGCGAATACCGCCTTTTTTAGGGTGACGATATTCTTGCGATCTCTGTCCGATTTCTGTGAAATTGCTCTGGCATACCGGCGAGAAGCAAGCCCGCAAACTTTCGAACATCTAACCTCCAAGGTTAAAAATTGCCGCCACCGATGACGGCATGTTCGCCCTACTATTTTAGTGAGCAAGCATAATGAAATATCGACCGAAAACCCGCCAGGCAAGATCCCGGCGCCCATTGTTGGCATTGCCGGCCTTAGCGCTATATGTTCCCGTCTTTTCCCTTCAAGCCGAACCACTCACGTTCGCAGAAGCGGTCGAACTGGCAGAGACAGCGACGCCAGCAATAGAGGCCCGCTCGCTCGTTGTTGAAGCGGCGCAGAGCGCCGCGATTGCGGCCGATCAACTTCCCGATCCGAAACTCAGCGTCGACATAATGGATCGGAGAATTGCTGGCCCATTCGAGTTTTCTCCGCGCCCCGGTCGTGACGGGTTTCCCAGGCAAAGGATCGGTATCAGCCAGGATATTCCCAATGGCGCAAAAAGACGCGCCCGTGCCGGTCAGGCGATTGCGGACATAACCGTGGCAAGAGCCAATAAGGAAGCTTTGGTTCAGGATGTGCAGCTTTATTCTGCGCTTTCCTGGATCGATCTCTATTACGCCCAGCGGCGGCTCCAAATACTGGAAGTCTTGCAGCAAAGCCTCAATGAAGTGTCGGCAACGGTTGGCGCGCGCCTTGAATCAGGGACCACACGTCCAGCTCAAGCGTTCGAGCCGGAACGGCTGATCGCAAAACTGGCTGACCGGCGCTCGCTGCGTGCCGCCGATATTGAAAAGGCCCGGGCAATGCTCGCGCGGTGGACCGGCATCGACCGCCCCGAAACCCAAGGCAATCTCCCTGAATTCACCATCGACCGGGAAGCTCTTGTCAGCACGATCAAGGAGCTACCCATTCTGGATATTCAGGATGCGAAAGTCGAACGGGCCGACGCCGACGTGGAACTGGCGCGGGCGAACAAGCGACCCGACTTCAGTGTGAATGCCTCTTATGTGCATCGCCGGCCGGAATATGGCGAATATGTCTCGGTTGGCGTCACGATTGATCTGCCATTATTTGCAAAAAAACGGCAAAATCCGGTCATCGACGCCAGAATACTGGAAGCAAGTGCAGCCCGGCTGGAGGCCAATGATCTAGAGCGACAATTGCAAGCAGAGCTCTCCAGCGATCTCGCCGCGAACCGGTCTTACCGGGAAAACTGGGAACGGTCCAAGAACACACTTTTACCCTTGGCCAAAAAACAGGCTGAACTGGAGCGGGTCAGCTATGGTGCCGGGCGCGTTGATCTGGACACGGCGCTCAATGCAGCCGTGGCCTTCGCAGAGGCGGAAATCGATCTGCTCGACCGGGAAGCCACGTTGGTTCGCGACACAGTTCGCATCAAATATACTTATGAAAGGAACCAGCCATGACGCTGACATCCATCCAAGACATTAAATGGCGCGTGCTTGTTCTTGCTACGGTTCTGGCCGCTGGGGGCGGCGGATATTGGCTCGGCACCGGCGGGGCTGGCGAAAGCAGCGAAACCCCGGCTATGCAGGGCGAAGGCGAAATCCTCTATTATTATGATCCGATGTTTCCTCAGCAGAAATTCGACAAGCCGGGCAAGTCTCCGTTCATGGATATGCAGCTTCTTCCCAAATATGCTGATGAGGGTAGTGGTGGGAATGTAGGTGAGCCGGGGATCACCATTGCTCCGGGTATTGCGCAAAATCTGGGTATCCGCACCGCCGAGGCACTGGTTGGAAAAATTGAGTCCAAACTCCGTGTAACGGGAACAATCGAGTTTAACGAACGCGATATCGCCATTGTTCAGGCAAGGTCGGGCGGATTTGTCCAGCGCACCTATCGCCGTGCTCCCAGCGACATTGTGCCCGCTGGAGCTCCCTTGGCTGACATATTGGTGCCCGACTGGGGCGGCGCACAGGCGGAATATCTTGCGTTAGCACGAAGCGGCAATGATCGTTTTGCCGCTGCGGCCAAGGAAAGAATGCGGCTGCTGGGCATGCCAGACGATCTGATCCGGCGGGTTGCGCGAACCGGAAGGCAGCAAAGCGTTTACACGGTTTCAACGCCCATTGGCGGGGTGATTGAAAGCCTGAGCGTAAGACAAGGCATGACCTTGGCTGAAGGCCAGCCGCTGGCACAAATTAATGGACTGAATACCGTATGGCTGAATGTCGCCATTCCCGAAGCAAGAGCTTCAGAAATCCGGGTAGGACAGCGCGCGGTGGCTGAGTTGCAAAGCTTCCCAGATATGGAATTTGCGGGCAAAGTCATCGCCATTCTTCCGTCCGCTGAAACCGAAACCAGAACGCTTACGGGAAGGATCGAACTGGCCAATAGAGGCGGCCGGCTTCGTCCGGGCATGTTCGCTACTGTTGATATGGGTGACACGGGCAGTCCCGCTATTATTGTTCCGAGCGAAGCGATTATCGCGACCGGCGCTCGCAATTTGGTAATGCTGGCGAGCGGCAATGGTCGCTATCGGCCGGCAGAGGTCAAAATTGGCCGCGAAGGCGGCGGGCAGACGGAAATATTGGCTGGCCTGTCACCAGGTGAAAAAGTGATCGTTTCTGGCCAATTCCTCGTCGATTCAGAAGCAAGCCTATCGGGGATCAAAGTGCGCCCGATTGAGGGGGATCAGAAGAGCGCGCCCAAGAAAATGTCTGACTATCAAGCGTCGGGTAGAATTGAGGCGATCAAGAGCGGCGCGGTCACCTTGTCGCATGAACCGGTGCCTGCTCTCAAATGGCCGGCCATGACGATGGATTTCAAACTCGCCAAACCGGGATTGTTGCGCGGCTTTAAAAAAGGCGACCGCGTGACCTTCCGCTTCATGCAAATGAAAACCGGATCAACGATCACCAGCATTAGCCGCGCAGAGGCCGGCCAATGATCGATAAGGTCATCCGCCTCAGCGTAAAAGCGCGCATATTTGTCCTGCTCATAATGGCAGCATTGCTGGCCTCGGGTATCTGGGCCGTCAGAACCATGCCGGTCGATGCGCTGCCGGACCTTTCCGATGTGCAGGTGATCATTCGCACCTCCTATCCCGGACAAGCACCGCAGATCGTCGAAAACCAGGTAACCTATCCGCTCGCGACTACAATGTTGTCTGTTCCGGGATCGCGCGCAGTGCGCGGTTATTCATTCAATGGAGACAGCTATGTCTATGTGCTGTTCGATGACAGCACCGATCTCTATTGGGCGCGTTCACGGGTTCTGGAATATCTCAATCAGGTTCAGGCCGATCTGCCGACCGGCGTTGTCCCGACGCTGGGGCCAGACGCGACTGGTGTCGGCTGGATCTATGAATATGCCCTTGTTGACCGGACGGGGCGCAATGACCTGTCTCAGTTGCGTTCGTTGCAGGACTGGTTCCTGCGCTATGAGCTACAGACCATTCCCGGCGTCGCGGAAGTCGCGTCCATTGGCGGTATGGTCAAACAATATCAGATCGTGCTTGATCCTGACCGGATGGTGTCGCTGGGGATTGACCAGGACAGCGTTATCAAGGCCATTCAGAACGCCAATATGGAAGTCGGCGGTTCCATCGTGGAATTGGCAGAACGCGAATATATCGTCAGGGCCAACGGCTATCTTGAAAATCTCGATGATTTCCGGGCCATTCCCTTAAAAACCGCACGCGGTGGTGTCCCCGTCACTTTGGGCGATATTGCCCGCATACAGATCGGCCCTGAAATCAGACGCGGGCTGGCGGAGCTTAACGGAGAAGGCGAGGTGGCTGGAGGCGTCATCATCTTGCGTTCGGGCAAAAACGCCCGCGAAACGATTGCTGGCGTGAAAGAGAAGCTTGCGACGCTCAAGCAGAGCCTGCCACCGGGCGTCGAGATTGTGACAACCTATGACCGTTCCGAACTAATCGACAAGGCGGTCGACAATCTCACGACCAAATTGCTCGAGGAATTTATCGTCGTTGCCATTGTTTGCGCCTTGTTTCTTTGGCACGCGCGCTCTGCGCTCGTCGCTATTCTAACCCTTCCGCTTGGAATATTGATCGCCTTTCTGATCATGCGCTTTCAGGGCATTAACGCCAATATCATGTCGCTTGGCGGAATTGCCATTGCCATTGGCGCGATGGTTGATGCTGCAATTGTCATGATCGAGAACGCGCACAAGCATCTTGAAAAATGGCAGAATGACAACCCGGATGCCGAGATGCCGGGCGAAAAGCGATGGCAGCTGATCGTTGACGCGGCGGTTGAAGTTGGCCCCGCGCTATTCCTCAGCCTGCTGATCATCACCTTTTCTTTCCTGCCGATTTTTACTCTGGAAGGACAAGAAGGACGATTATTCTCTCCTCTGGCATTCACAAAAACCTATGCGATGGCCGGGGCTGCCATTCTCTCGATCACCTTGATACCAGTTTTGATGGGCTATTTCATTCGCGGGAAAATACCGTCCGAAGAGAAAAATCCGATCAGTCGCTTCCTCATGAAAATCTATCGGCCAGCACTCGACTGGTCACTTAAAAGCCCGAAAAAACTGCTGGTGATTGCTGTGCTTATCTTTGCAACAAGCGCCTGGCCAATCAGCCAGCTTGGCGGCGAATTCATGCCGCAAATGGACGAGGGCGATTTGCTATACATGCCCAATGCCTTGCCGGGAATATCTCCGGCGAAAGCCTCTGAACTGCTTCAACAAACCAACCGATTGATAAAATCGGTGCCCGAAGTGGAAACAGTGTTCGGCAAAGCGGGGCGCGCCGATACGGCAACTGATCCTGCGCCGCTCACGATGTTCGAGACGACGATCCATTTCAAGCCGAAGGAGGAATGGCGCGCGGGCATGACGTCGGACAAGCTGATCGAGGAACTCGACAAAGCCGTCAGGGTCCCCGGACTGGCCAATTTCTGGATACCGCCGATCCGCAACCGTATCGAAATGCTCTCGACCGGAATCAAAAGCCCGATCGGGATCAAGGTGTCGGGTGATAATCTCGATGCAATCGACAAGGTTGCCCAGAAAATCGAAGGCGCGGCCAAAAAGGTCGATGGTGTCAGTTCGGCCCTGGCGGAAAGACTGACCGGTGGGAGTTATATCGACATCGATATCGACCGCGCCGCTGCTGCCCGTTACGGACTCAATATATCCGATGTCCAATCGATCGTATCGAGCGCCATCGGAGGCAAGAATATCGGCGAAACCGTCGAAGGGCTGGCCCGCTATCCGATAAGCGTCCGCTATCCGCGGGAGATACGTGATAGCCTGGAAAACCTGAGAAACCTCCCGGTCCTCACGCCATCCCTGCAGCAGATTACCTTGGGCACTGTTGCCGACATTGATATCAGTTCCGGTCCGCCGATGCTGCGCAGTGAAAATGGCCGACCATCAACCTGGATATATGTCGATACCAGGGGACGCGATCTGGTGTCGGTGGTTGCAGATTTGCAAGCGGCCATTGGCAAGGAGGTTGATCTGCCACCGGGTGTTAGCGTGGCTTATACCGGGCAGTTCGAGTATCTGCAGCGTGCAACCAATAGGCTGATGGTGGTCGTGCCCGCCACTTTGGCGATCATCTTCTTCCTGCTCTATCTGACTTTCCGCCGTTTCGATGAAGCGTTGCTCATCATGGCAACCTTGCCATTCGCATTCACCGGCGGACTATGGCTCCTCTATTGGATGGGCCTCAACCAGTCGATTGCAACCGCGGTCGGTTTTATCGCGCTTGCCGGCGTATCTGCCGAGTTTGGCGTGGTAATGCTGATCTATCTGAAACAGGCGCTGGAAGCGCGCGGTGACAAGCCGGACGCAGAGGAAGTCAAACAGGCAGTGCGCGAAGGCGCGTTGCTGCGGATACGGCCTAAGGCGATGACGGTCGCGGTGATCTTGGCAGGCCTCTTTCCGATCCTCATCGGCGAAGGCGCTGGATCGGAAGTGATGCGCCGGATTGCCGCTCCGATGGTCGGCGGAATGTTGAGCGCGCCCTTGCTTTCGCTATTTGTTGTGCCCGCAGCTTACTATTTGCTTCGCAGACGCGAGGCGGAAAAGCTGAAATGATTTTGACCCAAGTTCCTACATTGCACAGTTTCCCGACCGCAGCGGGTTCTGTTTCGCTATTCAAAACCGGAGTTGTCGTATCATGAACTTTGACAAGCAACCTGAAGTGCACATCGCGATTTTCGGCTTTATGACCTCCTTCATCTGGGAATTTCTCCAGATGCCCTTTTTTGATGTCGGAAAGGCAACCTCTTGGCAGAGGACAATGGGCTGCACGCAAGCAAGTTTTGGCGACGCCGGGATACTGCTCGTCGCCTATTCGCTCGTCTCTTTGCTCAAGCGAAATAGATACTGGATGTTCGATCCAAAGATCTGGATGTTGGGGGTCTATTTGGGAACGGGTCTGGTAATCACGCTAGTCATCGAAATATTCGCGACGAAGGTGCCGCGCGACTGGGATTGGGGTTGGCGCTATAGCGACCTTATGCCGGTCATACCGTTTGTCGAAGTTGGTCTGGTCCCTATTGTGATGTGGATCGTTATACCGTCGATCACACTCTGGTTCGCGAGAAGGCAGCCCCAAGTAGACAGGAAAGATCCATGACTGATAAAAAAGACGCCGAGCTATATCGCGACCCTTATCGTGCGCTTTCCCGCTGGGACAATGAAGGCGGCGCACAAACCGAGCAGAAGAGCCGGACATCGGAAGATCCGCACATAGGTAACGCCGAACTCGTCCAGCTTAGAGTTCGCGTTATCGCACTGGAGAATATCGTGCTGGCTCTGCTTTCGGAAAGCCCAGATAAAACCCATGAAAAAGTTCGTGCATTGGCAGAACTTATTTCACCCAGGGAGAATGCGACACAACATCCTCTGACAACGGAAGCGGCATCGCACATGAGCCGTTTTGCGGACCGGGCAGAGCGATTCAAAAATAATGGACAAAATATTATAGAGGACGCTCCGTGAGAACTGTTGAAAAAACTACGTCCTACAAAGCTGGAAGCCTGTCATTGGCGGGAACGGTAGCAATGGGCACCGGTGTGATGATCGGTGCCGGGATATTTGCTCTGACCGGGCAGGTTGCGGAATTATCCGGCCCATTATTCCCGCTGGCTTTCCTTATTGCCGCCGTGATCAGCGGATTTAGCGCTTATACCTATATCAAGGTGTCCAATAAATATCCATCCGCTGGCGGCATCGCCATGATCCTGCAAAAGGCCTATGGACCCGCGACAGTGACCGGGGCTGCTGCGCTAATGATGGCCTTCTCGATGATCATCAATGAAAGCCTCGTTGCCCGGACGTTCGGGACTTACACATTGCAACTCTTCGACGTTGGCCGCGATTCCATCCTGGTGCCGATATTGGCAATCGGGCTGATCATTTTTGCCTTTCTCGTCAATATCGCGAGCAACAAGATTATCGGGTCGATTTCGTCGGTCACTGCGATACTCAAAATCGGCGGCATATTGATATTCTCTCTCGCGATATTGTGGGCCGCCGGATTCACCTTTGAATTTACACAGAGTGCGCCAGAAAGCGCGGCCTCTCCGACCGGATTTATCGCCGGGATTGCCCTCGCCATTCTTGCGTTCAAGGGCTTTACCACCATCACCAACAGTGGCGGAGAAGTTGTCAATCCTGAGAAAAATGTCGGCCGTGCGATCATAATCTCGCTGGCGATCTGTCTGCTCGTCTATATGGCGGTGGCCTTTGCGGTCGGCTCGACGCTGGGCATTGATGAAATTGCAACTGCCAAGGACTATGCCCTCGCTGAAGCAGCCCGCCCGGCCTTTGGTGACTATGGTGTTTGGTTTACCGTTGCCATTGCCATTATTGCAACGGCATCGGGACTTCTTGCCAGTGTGTTTGCGGTCTCCCGCATGCTTGCGATGCTGACCGATATGGAGCTTATCCCACACCGTCACTTTGGCATGCCAGGCGGCATTCAGACGCATACATTGGTTTATACTGTCATAGCAGCAGGCTTGCTGGCCGCATTTTTTGATCTGAGCCGTATCGCGTCGCTTGGCGCGATTTTCTATCTGGTGATGGACATCGTCATCCACTGGGGTGTGTTCAGATATTTGCGTAAGGATGTAGGAGCCCAAGGATGGGTTCTGCTGAGCGCGATATTTTTCGATGTCGTTGTGCTCGGCGCTTTCCTGATGATGAAAGCCGACAGTGATCCGTGGATTATAGTCATCGCATTTGTCGGCATCGTTATCATCGTCGGGTTCGAGAAATATTATTTGTCAAACAAGCGAAGTTTGACCAACGCCGACCCGCATGGAGGCCATGGCAGTTGAATGTCGGCTTTTGGTCAAAATGACTTTTTGAGTAAAGGTCTGTTCTTGGGCGCATTTCAGATCGTCTGCGATTGGGCCGATTGCCGACGGTCCGGTTCTGTGCAGCTGGTCCGACTAGCGGACAAAAACGCAGAGCGATTGCAATGTCAGCTTCCGCCCCAGTTTCGGTCATTAGAATTGATTGGATGGAACATAAAAGCGGCTGGTCGGCAAACGCCCCTTTTTGGAGACATTCGCAGCTGCCCGGCTTTATGTCCGCTTCGCGCCCAATTGTCGTCATTCCAAACGTCGACGCTCGTCCCCGAAGGCGGCCATCTCCGCGCACACACTTCTCTAGCGCCAGAACGGCACGGGTTGGTGGTAATCGGACATCAGAGGTAGTTTACTTCGGGTTCCGCCATTCGTCGTTCCGCGCTGGTTCTTCCTTTGCCAAACGCGCTGCGGTCTGGAAGGTCTGCAAAGCAAATAGGGCTATAAGCAAAATGCCAACCGACCCTACAAAAACGTCGAAGCCGCTTATTTGGCCAAACCTTCCAGGGCCAGCACCAAAGGACAACATTGCAATTGTCAGAGCGATGAGAACAAACCGCAATTCAGTCGGTCCGAGATTCAAATAAGAAAGCTTCAGTTCGCCCAAGACGCGAACCGATAAAAACGCATGGATAGACAGCAGAAGGTATCCCGCCAACGCGACTAACGCGACTTCCAATGAGACGTAAGGGCTGAGGCCAATTCCCACCACGATCGCCGTCGTTGCAAGACCATCGCAGCTATGATCGAGAAAATATCCGTAGCGTGGCCGTTCGATCTGGCGATACCGAGCCAGGCTACCATCGGTGGAATCCCCAACCCACTGCACTATGTAGCCAATTATAGCGAGCCACAGCCAATTCTCGGCGATGTTGCTGCAAACGTAGCCAACAAATACCATGCCGGCTCCAAGCATTCCCACAAACGTTAACATGTCGGGAGTCAACCAGCGGGGCATTCGCCCGCACATCCAAATGAGAAGCTTACGCTCGCTGCGCGCCAAGACGTTTTCCTGAATTCGTATAATCGGAGCCTTGTTTTCAGATTTCATATATCGAGCCTCAAGAACAATTGGATTGGACGTAGTATACCAGAGTTCCGCGGGCTACGACTCTGATAGTCAGAGTTTGCAATTGGTTCGTTAGCTATCATACAGCATTTTCCTCTGCTGATTGACTGAAACTGGGGCGGAAGCTGACATTGCAATCGCTCCGCGTTTAATGTCCGCTAGATGGACCGGCTGCCCAGAACCGGCCAGTTCGCTATCGGCCCAATTGTCGCCGGTCTGAAATGCGCCCATTTTCCATCGTTCAACTCCAATTCCGACGGAGCCTAAAGCGGACGCTTATCACTGTCAGCATTCAAATCGCTTTTGCTGCACAGCCCATCGATTTGGGCCTGACGTTTTTGCAGATAGTATTCGCGCGCTGCGACATACGGATCATTTGAATTGTGGATTATTTCCAATTCTTCATCAAACTCAACGCGCTTGTCAAGTTCGCGGGCTATGCTTGTTGGAATGGCAACAGCCGGCTTGCTGAGCGACTTACCGGCAGGACTCGGTATAGGTATAGCAAAGGCGTCCACTCCGCCGCCGATCAAATCACGGATTGTTGTCGGTCCGACTATCGGCAAGAAGAGAAACGGCCCCGGTTTGACACCATAACATCCCAACGTGTCGGCAAATCCGTTTTTACGTCGTGGCAAATTGATAGGTTTCCGCTTAGCAATATCGAACAGTCCGGCGACGCCGAATGTCGAGTTTACCAAAAAACGACCTGCGGTTTCAGCAGCCTTGCCGGGTTTGAGTTGTAACAGGAAGTTTGCAAAAACCGCTGGTTCATGAAGGTTGTTTGCAAAGTTCCGCAGGCCGTTGCGGAGAGGTTCTGGAACTCTTTTTTCATAAGCATGCGCGGACGGCGCAACCACAGCCTCGTCGATAGTTTGGGTGATAGCATATGATTGAGCGTTGACCCTTTGCAATGGATCGCCAGGGGTTCGTATTCGCCCGGTTACAACGATCGCACCTTCATTTTGGTCTATCCCGTCGGCCCGATCGCTCTGCTCCGACGGTTGTTCCGTTACAAACATCGCTTCCGCTGGCACAGGCTTTGTTCCATCTTTGGGGATTGCCAGCGGCTGAGCCAATTCAACGGCTGTATTGACTGTCTGAGCTTGCAATAAAGGATCGGTGTTTACGACTGGCACCGCACTTTCTGGAACAGCCTGCGCAGTCAACGATGGTCTGTCTTGGGCGGCATTGTGCGGTGTCGCTACCAAAGCCTGAGTGCTGCCAGAATATACCGGTGCGCTAGCTAGTAACAGTGCACTTGTTAAACCTGCTATGCTCATCTGGTTGCCTTTTTTTGATTTCTATTTTCCGCCAGACTTCAGTATCCGGATTACTCAGCAGTATCGCTCACCGCATCGCCAGCAGGCTCAATGTCCTCACCAACCCCGCGCACTGTGTTGCAGGCGGGAAGCGCTAGCACCGAAATTGCCATCAAGGCTAAGAGGGATTTTCTAAACATGTCAGGTCCCTTTCTTTGGATTGTTGGGAGAATTTATTGCTGAAGTGGGCTGGAAATAGCCTTCCAGTTCATCGACAAGATCGAGCTCTGTTACAGTAGCTTGCGCTGCCATTTTTTCGTCCTTGACGGACAAATATTCGTCGAGCTTGGCCAGTGAGTCTGAAAAACGTTTGTTCAGTTCCGTATCGGTTACGCTATCCTTGATTAGACCCCACTGCTCTTGCGCAAATTTTCCAGCTTCCCTAGCGTCAGACCAGCGTTTTGGATCAGATTTGAGATCTGCTTGAATGCGAAATCCGGCATAATCCAGCAAACTGACCGCAACCGGTATCTTGGCATCAGGGGAGAATGCACTGACGATCAACCTATAGCCTTCAACAGCAGCCAATGCGATATCGGGGGGATTCCCGGCATCGATTGCTGTCTTGGCATCCTTTACACGGCCATCGAGGGCTTTGGCAGCTGCGGGATCAAGTTGACCGGCGATACCGGTTGCGGATTCTTGGGCTATGGCAAAAAGTAAAGCCAGCTCGTCCGGTTTGGCGGTAAACGCCTGTTCGGTCAGAGCTTCGAAATTTTCTGCAGCGGCCGCCAATGCGATAGCCGATGATACTGCTTCATTTTGCGGGACGGCTACCGTTTGAACAGAGCTGTTTGAACTGTCGTTGGGCGACTGAGATGAACCACAACCCGACAAGGCGGCGATTGCCAGAAGCGGTGATCCAATGTGAAGGACATTTGAACGCCAGTTACGCATAACCTGTTTCCCGTGTTTGCCGACTCCAGATTGGGGCGGCTGCTATGGAAACGGTTTAGTCGAAGCGACATTACACCGCTATTTCAAGGAATATACAATATCCCAATGTGCCCAAAATGAAGGGCGTTGGCTATTTAGAAAGCTTCTCTTCAACCTTCGGCAATTTCACGAGTAAAGCCCACAAACATGCCCAGCTCGTTCCGAACATCCAGCCAGCCAAAACATCACTCGGCCAATGGACGCCCAAAGCAACGCGCGAGATGCCAACGGCTAACGTCAGCATTAGAGCTACCGAAAGCACGAACAGCCGTGTTCGAGAACTGTCCTCGACCCTTGAAAACAGAACTGCAATTGTCAAAAATACGATGGCGGAATTGGCCGCATGACCACTGGGATAGCTTGCACTATGCTCGATCACCAGATGGTCAACCAACGTAGGTCGAGGGCGCTGAAAGAACCCCTTGAGCAGGGTTACCATTGCGCTGCCGCTGAGCGTAGCTCCGAGAATGACGAGCGCCATTCGGTGCGCTCCTTTCAAATATACAAATGCTGCTGACCCGGCGATCACGAGGATGAGAACCGTAGTGCCGCCAATTGTCGTAAAATCGAGCATTGTCTGGCGTAACCATGTTGGTCCGGCCATTGTCCGCAAGTCACCGGATCGCCTAAATGCAAATAAGATAGTTTGATCAATTGTGGCTAACTCGCCTTCCGCGATTTCAGACCAAAGCCAGAGTAATAGAAGTGCCGTAAGCGATACGCTGCCAAAGAGAAGTATCAGCCGGAACGGCAACTTTCGTTCCGAGCGAAACTGCATGGATAGGCGATCAATAAGTGACGTCATATGGTTGCCCGTTTCTTTCATCCTCAGGCTGGCTCGCTCTTGTTCCGTTTCTCAAACATGATCAGACATGCAGGGAGGAAAAGCAGCACCAGCGGCACGGCAGCGATCAAGCCGAAGATGATGGCAGTCGCCAGCGGCTGCTGCAATCCGGCGCCACGGCTGAGGCCCAGCGCCAGTGGGCTTAATGTCAGGATGGCGATCAAGGCCGACATCAGGATCGGACGCAAGCGCTTTTTGCCCGCTTCATGAAGCAAGGCTGCCGAAACGGGCTGACTCTTGTCGATCTCGGCGAGAAAGAAAATGATCAATTCGGCAACCATGCCAACCACCATTGTTAGTCCAAGGAGCGCCGAAATATTGAGTTCTATACCGGTTATCCATAGGCCCATGATGACCGCCGATGCTGTGAGCAAGATCGTTGCCATCGCCGAAGCGGTCCAACCGGCGCGTTCGAATAAAACCGTCAATAGCAATGTGCTAAGTAGCATTGCTGCTGCGAACACCATTGCAAGGTCAGCGAAACTTTTTTGTTGCTCGGCATACAATCCACCATAGTCGGTGCGGATTGACGCAGGAAGTTTGAGGCCTGCAACTGTGGTTTTGATTTCGGTCATGGCCGACCCAAGATCACGTCCATCCAGTCGCCCCGTCACGGCAATAAACGGTGCCAAGTCTTCTCGGGTCAACTGGCTCTGCCCTGCATCTATCGAGACTGCTGCGACATTTGCTAAGCGAATAGCGCTTCCATCTGGCGCAACTAGCGGTAAGTTTTCGATTTGATCTATCGTGGTGCGAATATCCTCCGGCGTGCGAACGCGAACGTCAATGAGTTGAGCCCCGATGCGCACCTGCGTTGCCGCCGTGCCGCCTATTGCTGCTTCGAGCTGACTTGCGATATTGTCCGGATCGAGCCCGAATTGGGCCGCTGCACCCGGATCAACTACGATACCAATGGCGTCACCTGCGACGCGTAACCCATCAACAACTTCAACCACGCCCTGCACTTTCCCGATGGCATCGGCGACGGTTTTTGCGGCTTTGCGCAAAGCTTGCGGGTCATCGCTGAACAGCTTTACCTCAATAGGTTGCGGAACCGCAGTTAAATCGCCGATCAAATCTCCCATCAGCTGGATAAACTCTATTTCTAATCCAGGAACCTCGGTTTTAATCTTGTCCCGTATTTCACCCATTACAGCGTCTATGTTTCGACGCGAACCACCTTTTAACCGGACAAAATAGTCGCCCTGATCGGCCTCTGTAAGGCCGCCGCCCAATTGCAATCCCGTGCGCCGAGAATAGCTTTCGACTTCCGGAGTTGAAGTGATGATGTTTTCCACGCGTTTGAGCAGTGCATCAGTATCTTCGAGCGCCGCACCAGACTGCGCCTTATAATCAAGAACAAAGCCACCTTCATCCATTTTTGGCATGAAACCGGAAGGGACATTAAGCCATGCCAGATAGCCGAGGGCGGCCATGATCAAGCCAGTCAGCACAACAAAGCTTCGGGCTCGGGCAAATAGTTTCTGACCAGCACGGTCATAGCCGGTCAGCAATTTATCAAGGAGTTTGCCTGCTTTTTCTGCTGATTCCGCATCTTTCTCGCGCAGCCAATAAGCGGAAATCAAGGGAATGACGAAACGGGCGAAGAGAAGCGAAACTACGAGCGCGGCAACCATCGTAATAGCCAATGCCTTGAAAAATTCTCCGGTTACTCCGCTAATGAATGCTAGTGGTAGAAATACGACAATAGTCGCGCTGGTCGATCCAAGGAGGGGAATGCCCATTTCCGCTGCCGCTTCCAGTAAGGCCTGCGGAGTTCGCGCGGCATTTTCCTGCATCCGGCGCATCATATGTTCGAGCATGACCACCGCATCATCGACTACCAGGCCGACTGCCGCGGCCATTCCGCCAAGCGTCATCATGTTGAAACTCATGCCAAGCGCAAATAATATCAGGCAGGTGGCCGCTAGCACCGCTGGCAGCATCAGGCCGGTAATTACCATCAGCCGACCCGAGCGCAGGAACACGAACAGCACGACTCCCGCAAGCAGCGCGCCCAGCAAAATCGCATCGCGGACCGCATTGGCCGCGCCAACCACCAGTTCGGATTGATCATAATAGGTCGAAACCTTCACCGAATTCGGCAGTTGCAACTCTTGAAGCCTTTTATCGACTGCTTGGACAATAGCCACCGTATTGCCTTTAAGAGCCTGTTTGACATTGATCAGAACGGCGCTTTTGCCATCGGCAGTGACACGGGTGAATGCCGGTGCGCTGGACGGTTCTATGGTGGCGATCTGCCCTAGTGTCACGACGCCAGCACCCGCACTTGCAGCCTTGACTGGGACTGCCTCAAGATCACTTATATTGGCAACCCTGTTTTCCAGAAGGGCGAGATATAATCTGTGCCGGTCTTCGATCTTGCCGAGCCCGCGTATATTATTGGCTTTGCCAAGTATCGTTACCACATCATTCAAGCTGATTCCGAGAGATGCCAATTTGCTGGGATCTATATTGACCGCGAATTCTCGCGGAGCGCTGCCAAGTATTTCCACGCCTGCAACGCCTTGGACCGATGTCAGGGCAGGCAATATCTTGAGTTCGGCAATATTTCGCAAGGCCACGGGGTCAAGATTGTCCGAAGTAATCGCATATCCGACGACAGGAAACAGTGTCGGATCAGACCTACGCACATTGAATTTGGAACCGGTTGGAAGATTGGGGAGCAATGTCGCCAGAGCTGCTTGTGTTGCCAAAGTGGCGTCGACCATATCGTCGCCCCAAGCGAAATTGAGCGCAACCTCTGCGCTTCCCCTGCTGGTGGTTGAGCGAATGCGCGTGACACCAGGAACGGCACGCAATGCCACTTCGATTTTACGGGTGATTTCGGCTTCCATCTGCGCGGCATCGCGATCTCCCGCATCGACCGACACGACCACGCGCGGGTAATCGATATTCGGAAACAGAGCGACTGGCAGCCATGTTGCTGCCGTGATACCGCCGATAGTCAGCAATATGACTGCCAGCCAGATTGACCGTGCGTGAGCGCTAATGATTTTGGTCACTTGGTGCGGACTTTCATGCCGTCTTCCAGCGCCGTTACACCGTCAACTGCGACCTGTTGTTTAGCGCTCAAACCTTTGGTGACGCTGACCTTATTGCCCATGCGCGGACCGACAGTTATATCGACCCGTTTGGCAGCGCCCTTTTCGATAACATAGACATAAGGCTGGCCGCCATCATCGAGCAACGCGGCGTAAGGAATGGTAAGTCCGCTTGCATTGCTGCTCAGCAGAATTTTGCCCGTCAGACTTTCACCTGCGCCAATTTCATTCTCGTTGGGGATGAGCACATAAATCGACGCCAGTTTTGTTTGCGGATCGACCACAGGATCGACCGATTGCACAGGCACGGCAAGCGGATCTCCGCCTCCTGCTGCTGTAATTTCGACATAGCTTCCGGCTGGCACGCGGCGCGCCAGTGATGGATCAATACCGAACCTTGCGCGAACATCGCCGTCCTTTACGATGGTCACCACGGGCGTTGCGGCAGCGACTAACTGGCCAGGGACGGCTCCAATCATCTGGACAAAACCAACGTCGGGCGCGCGCAGTGTCAGCGCGCCGCTGCGGTCTGCGAGGCTTGCCCGAAGAGCATCTGCGGATTGTTTCGCGGCGCGGGCGGCTTCAACCTCAGCGTCGCTGACAAGCCCGTCCGCACGCAATCGCTGCATCCGCGCATATGCCAGATTTGTAGTCCGGGTGCCCGCGCTTGCCGTCGCCAGTTCATATTTCGATGCCGGACTGGGCACCAGTCGGACTAACACCTGCCCTCTTTTAACATTGCTCCCAACCGGCGCATTTATCGATTGCACAATTGCTTCTATCGGCGAAGACAGAGTGTATTGCCCTACCGATCCATTTTCTGCCGCACCGTAGATGGTGATTGTCTCGTCAATAGAACCGGTTGCTACAGCCGCTGTTTTAACCAGTGCCTTCGGGTCTGGCGCAGCCGTATCGGTCGAACCGGAACATGCTCCAAGCGCTAGCATTCCCGCAAACGCAATTGCTATTGCAGGCTTCTTTCCCCAAAATATCATATTTCCACCCGAACCTATTCCCATCTCTAATTCCATGCTTCTTGCGGCCCGCCCACGAGCATCTCCAAGGCGATCATTTGTTCCGCGATCGCCTGTTCGATCTGGACCAGCAGAAAATGCTTGTCCCGCACCGATTGTTCAGCAGCTTCCGCTGTCGCAATTGCCAGATCGCCACGCTCAGCTGCGCGCCGTGTAGAGAGTGCGAATTTCTCGATTTCCGGAAGCCCGTCCATAATAGCTGCGCGCTGCTGCCGCGCTATATCTATACCGCCAATAGCAGCGGCAATATCAGATCGGGTCTGGAATAGCCGCGAATCATATTCCGCCAGCAGTGCCTCTCGGGTCGCGCGTTCGATGGCAATACCGCCGCGATTGCGGTTCCAAAGCGGCAAAGTCAGCCCGACGGCCGGACCAAATAATGTTGAGCGCCCGGTATCGCGGGTGCCGGTGAGAGTTAGGTCAAAGGTAGGAAACTGGTCGAGCACCGCCTTGTGAACTGCTTCTTCTTGGGCACCATAACCGGCCAGCAAAGCGCGCAAATCTGTTCTGTTTTTACTCGCAAACGCAAACAATTTCGCACTATCGACGGCCCTTTGTGGCAAAACCTGCGGTGCCAAAGCTAAATCATAATCCGGTGGCAACCCCAACAGGCGTCGCAACTCATATTCCGCTGCTGTCAGGCTCGTTTCGGTTGTTTGCCGGTTAGTAAACGCATCAATCGACGATAGCCGGGCAGATTGGACCTGATCGGCAGGAATATCGCCGCGACCAGAGGCCCTTAAATATCGAGAAAGGAGTGACCGCGCTGATGTCTCGCTGGCATTGGCAATTGCCAGAGCCTTGCGCAATTCTAAAACTCTGACAGCCTGCAATCGGGCGTTGCCCGAGATTTGCCATTCTGCCCAAGCAAGATCGAGCCGCACCTGCTGGTTTGACGCCTTTGCCTGTTCTCGCAATACGCTTCTTGTGCGCAATGAGTTGAGGCTGAACCCCAGCGCGGAAAAAATATTCGCGGCAACTGGCGGTCCGCTCACGGGCTCGTCAATGCCCATGCTAAAGGAAGGATCAGGCAGCAAGCCCGCCGCAAAAACCTGTGCATCGCTCACACCCGCCCGCGCGCGCATGGCTTTCAGGTCGGGGTTGGACAACACCGTAATTATAGCGATTTGATTGGGATTGAGCGGAGCTGAAAGGTCAATCGAAACAGGCGTAAGATAGGGCCGGTCAATCTCCGTAGCTTGTTGCGATAAAACCGCTGCAACCGGTGCCTGCAATACCGCTGCCGAACCCGGATCGGAAATCGGCTGGGGCGTATAATGCGCGCAGGATGCCAGTGTCAGGCCGGCACAGGCTAGTATTAATTGACTTCGAAGAGTTGTTCTTACCATATGCTATGCCATCGCTTTTGAGATGGCTTCGACATGGCTTTTGATACCATTTTCGACCGAATACGCTTGCGCTATCCTAGTGAGGTTATTGGGCCGCTGTTCATTCAGGCAGTCGTCGATCATTGCAGCGATTGCTCCAGGGCTAGGTGTGTCGGCGACATGACAACATTTTGCCTGCCCGAGAATTTCTTTAGCTGCAAGAAAACAATCGGTCGTAATAACCGGGCAGTTCGCACCCAACGCTTCAAAGACCACAGCTGGCAACCCTTCGTAAATAGAAGTTAGAACAAACACATCTGCCTTATGATACCATGATGCGACATTATCAACGAAACCCAACAGATCGACGCGGTGTTCAACACCAAGTTCCCGGCAAAGTCTTTCGCATTGGTCTCTCTGTGGTCCGTCACCGAGTATCACCAACCGCGCGTGTTTGTCTTTGATCAGAGCAAAGGATTGTATGAGCAGGTCCAGCCGCTTTTGAGGCTCGAACCGGCCCACTCCCAATATAATCTTAGAGGTAGCATCCCTGATTTGTTCTGCCGGTTTCGCAATCATATCATTGGTCACATAGGGATTGATAACGGGCTGAAATTTCAATGCTGCGTCAGGAAATTGCTGAGATAACAAAACTGCTTCTGCATGGCTTAATGGTAGAACCGCATCGGCAAATACAAAGGCGCGTCGGTAAAAATATTTGCGAATTGCGGCAAGAGTTCTGCCGTCAGCGCTGCTAATGATCGGATTGGTTGTTTTCAAAACCAATTTGGTATCAACACCGGATATTTTAACAGCTAGCGCGGTAATCCAATTCATATTGTTGCATGTGGAAACCACGCTATCTGGTTGTGCGCGCCTTATTGCTCGAACAAAACCCATCAGGTTCCGCGCAAGGTCGGCCGACCTGTTTGTCTGTCCGTCAGATAGGAATGTTAATTTTACCTCATCGTCAATGATCGGTTGTAACGCTTCAGAGCCTGGCCCCCCGTCACATGCAATGACATAGTGGACCGTGTAGCCAGCCTGAACGAAACCATTGACCAAAAAGCAAGCTACGCGGTCGATGCCGCCGAACCCCAGCATATGTTGAGTAAAAAGGACAGTTTTCATTACAGGTTCGTTTTCAAACTAAAGCTTATTGTAACTTTCAATCCGGGCTCATTGTCCGATAATGATAGTTGCGCACCATGAACATCTGAAATAGCCTTCACCAAACTGAGCCCTAGCCCGTTACCTGATGTTGTGCGGCTCTCTTCCATTCTAGCAAAGCGGCGCAGCATTTCTTGGTGGCGCTCTTCTGGAATCCCGGGACCATTGTCAGATACTACAAGGTCGATCTCATCGAGATTTCCGGTAATTTGCACAAGAATTTGCGAGCCTTTCGGTGCATGACGCAAGCTATTGTCGAGCAAATTCGTCAGCATCTGGCCGAGCAAATGTCGGTCGCCGGTGATCGTGCAATCCGGTTCGATTTCGCATTGCATATCAAATCCAGCATCATGCGCAGCTGGCTGGTAGGCTTCGCAAATTTCCGCGACGATCCGGTCAAGACGGACACGCTTGAATGTGGACTTTATATGGCCGCCCTCAATCTCTGAAATGCCGAGAATCGCAGAAAATATGTCCAACATTTCATCTGCCTGCACGATAGCAGCTTCAACGGCGCTTCGTTGTTCGACAGGTCCAAGCTTTTCCGACAGGCTTGTTTCCAAATTCTGACGCAAGCGATTGAGCGGACTGCGCAGATCATGGGCAATATCTCCCGACACCTGACGCAAATTATCCATTAGGTCGCTAATGCGATCAAGCATAGCATTGAGCGTCTGCGACAGGCGATCAAACTCGCCGCGCGATCCGTCGAGCGATATTCTCTGGCTCAGATCACCGCCAATAATCGCTGATGCCGTCTCGTTTATCCCACTGAGCCTTCGCCGCAGCAACCGCGTCAGAACGAAGCTTCCGCCGACACCGATTAAAAATATTGCAACAAAAGCGATCAGAAATTGCTGCATCAAGACTTCACCAATTTCTTCTATTGCTTCCTGATCGGCAATCACTACCAAACGGCCGCCATTGCTAAGAGCGATTGTGTAGGCACGCGCCTGATCAGTTCCTTCATCTTCATCGATAAAATTGATAATCGACCAGCCAACCTTGGGCGTGGTCGCCTGCATCTGGCCTGCTAGGCGTTTCCCTCCATTGTCGGTCAGAATATAGCCCATCTGGGTAATCCCGCCTTGTTCCTCGTGTCGCATGATCTCCTCTGACAATGCCGCCATCCCATCAGATTCATACACATTCAAAAGATCATTTGTCTCAGCCCTGATTCGACTGTCCAACTGCTGCTGGAGCGCATCCCGTGTAGAGGAATAAACTGCAAAACCGAGAATGGCAGTCGCGATCATGAAACAAACTGAATATAGTAAAGCCAGTTCGCGCATCGAACGCGGCTTGAAGATGCGCGGAAAATTACTCATCGGTGGTAATCATGTAACCGGCACCCCGAACGGTAACGATCGCGTCTTCTTCATATCCCTCGTTCAATTTAGAGCGCAGGCGGCTGATATGTGTTTCGACAATATTGGTTTTAGGATCAAAATGGAAGTTCCAGACCCGTTCCAATAACATTGTTCGCGTTACAACCTTTCCGGAATTGCGGAGCAATTCTTCGAGCAGTGAAAATTCGCGGGGCTGCAATACGACGGGATGGCCCCCTCGCCGAACCAGACGCTTTAACCTGTCCAGTTCTATTCCGTTCGCTGACAAAGTTGGTTCTGCCGATTCGGGTCGGTGCCGACGCACCAAAGCATTAAGTCGCGCGTGAAGTTCGGAGAACGCAAAGGGTTTGACCAGGTAATCATCTGCTCCGGCATCGAGCCCGTCCACTCGGTCTTCCAACCCGGCTCTGGCAGTCAGCATCAATATCGGAACTGTCCCGCCTGCGCTTCTTACTGCGGCAATTATTGCAATACCGTCCAACCCCGGGAGCATCCGGTCTAGAATTATGACATCAAAATTTCCGTCAGTTGCATGGAAAAGCCCATCATGGCCATTGTCCGATGCTGTGACAAGATGGCCGGCCTGCTCAAGACCTTGCGCGATATAATCGCTCGTGCTTTTGTCATCTTCAACTAACAGAATTTTCATGCGTTATTTCCCAATGCACGAGGTTGAACAGACAAAGTGCGCCATTGCAAGGGGGGAGAATTTTGCAATGGCGCACAAGGTGAGGACCAAAATCTGATCCACAGCGGAAAGACGTCTAGCTCAGGTCGGATTCAGCTTCTTCCATATCTTCGTCGTCTGTTCCTTCTCCTTCATCCTCATCGCCATCGTCGATCTTATTTTCGAGGATGGCACCAGTATTGGCATCTACTTCTACTTCCCGAATGCCGTCGCCTTGCTGTATTTCAAACTCGTAGATCATTACACCATCGTCGTTTTCAAGTTCAGAATCGAGGATTTCACCCGGTGCTGCCACCAAAGCAATACGGGCAGCTTCTTGTTCGCTCAGAGAAACGTCGGCTGCTTCAGATTCTCCCGCGATAGCGGGAACAACGAAAGCCACGCCGACTCCTGCGCCGGCAATCCCGATAAAAGCTGTGGCGGCGATAATCTTTGATTTACGCGTCATACTATTTACTCCTCTTATGGTGGGTCCGGCTGGTGCGACCCTAAGGGTTCCAGCCGGACCCTGAGCCTGTCTCTAGCCACCCTCAGATTGCCTCCAAATTACCGCAAATATACAGTTTCCCAATGTTCGCTGTTCTTGATTGCAGCCTTGAATTTCACGCCATATCGACGGCGAAATCTTCCCGAACAGAAGGGTAATTTCGTGCAGGCGTTTCGATGAATACTCCGCTGGTTCTTCAAGCCTTCTTGCTGTCGATCATTGCGGTGCTGGCCACCAGCATATTACATTATGAATCGGTCCATCGGCTTGATTTGCTCGCCCGCCGCCCGGCCAGTCGGCGGCATTTTCTGATGCTTCTGATTATCTGCGGGATCATTGCGGTGCATCTTGCCGACATCTTTTTCTATTCGCTGATCTATCGTTTCGCCATCGACGTTTTGCATATTGGCTCGATTAGCAGTGCCACCATCACCGGTCCGATGGAGATGTTCTATTTCGCGGCGGAAACATACTCCTCACTGGGCCAGGGCGATCTGCTTCCAACAGGAGCCGTTCGAATCATTTCGAGCATAAGTTCGCTCAACGGCCTCCTGCTTCTCGCCTGGTCGGGCTCATTCCTTTACGCCTTGGCCCACCGTCCGCTAGCACCGGATGAACAGTGAAATGAGTTCGAATCCGATCCTACTGACGGCGATCCACGATGTCAGTCCGCGTTTCGCCAATGAAGTGGAGATATTGTTCGACCGGCTCGCTCCATCTGCAGGGTCGGACCATATTGCGATGCTGGTGGTGCCTGATTTTTGGGGTATAGCACCACTATCTAAGTCGCCGTCTTTCCGTCGCAGCTTGCAGAACTGGTCGGATCAGGGCGTCGAGATTTTTCTGCATGGATGGCACCATCGTGCCGATCAGGTCCCCCAATCAAGATTTGACCGATTTCGCGGTAATTTTCTAACGGCAGGGGAAGGCGAGTTTCTGGCGATGGACCGAGCGCGTGCTGCCAAGAAAATGCGGGACGGGCGAAGGCTGATCGAGGACATTACCGGAAGCCCGGTCAGCGGATTTATTGCCCCAGCATGGCTTTACGGGGCGGGTGCGCACGAAGCTTTGGCCGAAGTCGGGTTTGTTCTGGCTGAAGATCATATGCATGTCTGGAATCCAGTTTCCGGAGAAACGCTGGCGACGGGTCCGGTCGTGACCTGGGCCAGTCGCAGCGCGATGCGCACTGCCTCTTCGCTAGCCTTTGCAAGTGTCGCCCCTGCCATTTTATCGCGCTCTTCGGTTGCGCGGATCGCCGTTCACCCCGGGGATGTATCAAAACCGTCAATCCTCTCCAGCATAGATCACTGTATATCCCGGCTGGGCCGTCAGGGCCGCTTGCATGCTCGATACTCTGATCTGTTGCCGGTGACGCAAGGTCTGGCGGCATGAAGATCCTGACATTCCTGCACAGCTTTGAACCGGGAGGCGTTGAACGTGTTGCCTTGCGCCTTGCCGCTTGTTGGCAAAAGCAGGGGCTTGACGCTCCCGTCTTCATGGGCCGCGCAGATGGGGCCGGTCGAATTGCCGAAGCAAAACGACTGCGTCTGATCTATCCGGCGAAACCTGCAATCAGTCCGGCATTGATCGAAACAATCTGGATGATCGCCACATTGCCGAAAGTAATACGCCGCGAACAACCTGATGTGTTGTTTTGTGCAGGCAATAGCTATTCGGTTGTGGCGGTGGCGATGAAACTGCTGCTCGGCAACGATTGCCCGCCTATCGTTGCAAAGATCAGCAATGATCTCGAACGCCGTGATTTACCCCTTCCGGCGCGCTGGCTCTATCATATCTGGCTTCGAATCCAGGCCATGTTTCTCGATCAGGTCGTTGCCATGGAGGGGTCCATGAAACCCGAAATTGCTCGATGCATGGGGATATCTGACGACCGGACCATGGTGATTCCAGATCCCGCCATATCCAAAGCTGACATCCATCGGCTCGCACGGCTCCGCAAAAACAATGTGAAGGATGTCGCTGGCCGCAGCTTCGTGGCGGTGGGACGGCTCACCAGACAGAAGAATATTGCCATGATGTTGCGTGCATTTGCCAAGGGATCGGTCAGCGGCGACACATTGACAATAGTGGGTGACGGTTCACTGCGAAAATCACTGGAAGCACAAACGCGTTCACTGGGATTGGCAGAAAGTGTCCATTTTGCCGGTCATGTTGATGACATCGCCCCTTGGCTGGCGAAGTCCGACTTTTACCTCATGTCTTCCCACTACGAGGGTGTTCCGGCGGTCATCATCGAAGCTCTGGCTGCTGGTCTGCCGATCATCACCACAAATTGCAGCAATGCGATCTCGACGATGCTCGCTGGCGGCAGACTCGGCCGTATCGTTGCGGCCGGTGACGAACAGGAGATGGCGCGCGCGATCAAATTTGCTGCTCCTGATTTCCATTTGAGTGCGGGTCGCATTGATATGGCCGGGCAATTCACCCTCGAAAATTCTGGTCGACTCTACGCAGGTTTGTTCGCCGCATTGGCGGATCGGCGGCGCAAGAAGCAGGTTTTTTTGCAAATCAGGAGCTTGAAACCATGAGCAATGGCGAGTCCATATATGGACCATATCTCCCCACCGTTGGTAGCCATCGCGGTTTGGGCGAAACCATCCCGGAAAATTTGGTTCCGCTGATAACAAAAGGAGTCAACTGGCCCCAGTGGATCGGACCTTTGGTAGCACTCGGATTTCTCGGTGTGGTTTTTTTCGAAGTTCGCAACCTCGATTTTGCCCAGTTCCTTGCCAAAATACCTAGTCTACCGTCGTTCTGGCTACTGTTTTTCGCTTATTATTTCTCGGGTCCGGTGTCGGAGTGGTTTATATACCGCCGGCTCTGGAACATACCGCTCTCGGGACTGGTGGCTTTGGTCCGGAAGTTCATCAGCAATGAGATTTTGCTCGGCTATCTGGGCGAGGTTTATTTTTATGCTTGGGCGAGGCGCAGTGCCGACATCCATGCATCGCCTTATGGTGCGATCAAGGACGTTACGATCCTCTCCGCGCTGATTGGCAACGGTTTCACGCTGCTGATCCTGGCCCTGCTCTATCCGCTGTTCCATACACTCGATTTTGGAGGCGTTGCCAATACTGCCTATTATTCGATCGGCTTTGTGCTGCTGACTTCGCTCGTGATCATGGTTCTGCGAAACCGGTTATTCAGCCTCGCTGGATCGGAATTGCGATTCATCTCTTACATTCACGCCGTCCGGATCATCTTCACAACGGCAGCGATCGCGCTGATGTGGCATCTGTTGCTACCCGATGTCGATTTTCGCTGGTGGCTTTTGCTGGCAGCAGGAAGGCTCCTGATTTCACGCCTCCCCTTTCTCCCGAACAAAGACATCATGTTCGCCGCGCTCGCGATCACGATCATTGGCCATGACAGCGAAATCGCTGAATTGATCGCGCTCATCACCTCACTGCTGCTGATGACCCATCTCGTCATGGCTACAATTCTCTCAGTTCCAGAAATTATTCGCAAGCGGAGCAAGGAAAGCAGATTATGAAATTATTGTATCTGACAGCGGCGATCGCAGCCCCGTTATTGCTGGCCGCGCAGTATATTCCTTCTTCCCCTGACCTAGGGAAGGATCAAGGTCGCTGCCGCAGCGGTGAAACCGGCCCTGCAATACAGGTTGCGGTGACAGGACTGAAGGACCGCAAGGGAAAACTGAAACTCGAAGTCTATCCGTCCAATGACATTGATTTTCTGGAGGATGACAACAAATTGCTTATGGCAGGCAAGACCTTCAGGCGGGTAGAAGTGTCTGTCCCCAGTTCCGGAACCCCGCAGCTATGCATCCGGGTTCCGTCGGCTGGTAGTTACTCGCTCTCCTTACTCCACGACCGCGACGCAAACCGCAAATTCGGGCTGTCGATGGATGGAATCGGTTTTTCTTCAAATCCGAAGCTTGGCTGGTCGAAACCCAAAGCCGCAGCGACCCGCATATCGGCAACGTCCGGCATCACAAATACCACGATCATGATGAATTATCGCCGCGGGCTCACAAGTTTTCGCCCTCTTAAGCGTTGAGCAAAGGATTGGACTGATGAAGATTGTCGACGTCTGTGCATTTTATTCTCCAGAGGGTGGAGGCGTAAAAACCTATGTCCGGCAGAAACTAGCCATCGGACCGAGTCTCGGACATGAAATCGTCATCATAGTTCCCGGCTCCGGACACAGCGTGGAACATTTTGGTCCCACAGCCCGGATTGTCACGATCCCGGGCAAGAAATTCCCGCTTGATGGTCGCTATCATTATTTTGACGATGCTAAGGAAATTCACGCTGCCCTAACCCGCGAGCAACCGGATTTTGTCGAGGCTTCATCCCCCTGGAACAGCGCGTCCATCGTCGCCGATTGGCCGGGTGCCGCGCCGCGAGCATTGATCATGCACGCCGACCCCTTATCTGCTTATGCTTATCGCTGGTTCGGCAAAATTTTTGCAAGGGCAACGATTGACCGGCAGTTTGATTGGTTTTGGCGGCATTTGCGGAGGCTGGATTCCCGATACGATCACATCATTTGTGCGGGTGATAGTCTGGGCGACAGGCTTCGCGAAGGTGGTCTGGAACACGTTCAAACAGTGCCGATGGGCATAGAGCGTAATATTTTTTCTGCAGCATTGCGCAATAATGAATTGCGTAATGCGATGCTTGCACGCTGTTCGCTCGGCCCCGATGCGACACTATTAATGGCAGTAGGCCGACATGCAGCAGAGAAAAGATGGCCACTGGTCATTGCCGCGACCGCTGCTGCAGGGACTCAGAGAGCCGTCGGGTTGATCCAAATAGGAGGTGGCGGGGAAACGTCGCGATTACGGCGCGAGGCGCGTGCTAATCCGCATATCCAGTTTCTACCGCCAACGGATGACCGTGCTGCTCTTGCGGCGATGTTGGCGAGTGCCGATGGTCTCATTCACGGATGCGAAGCGGAAACTTACTGCATGGTGGCAGCCGAAGCACGCGCTTGTGGTTTGCCGATCATCGCGCCGGATCAGGGCGGCGCTGCTGATCAAGTCAAGGCCGGTGCTGGATTGGCCTATCTGTCGGGAGATCCTCGCTCGGCCGCAAGGGCAATAATCCGCTTTGCAGACAATAGAGCCGGTCTCCGAAGGAAAGCGCAGGAAAAATCAGGGAGCGTCCAAAATATGGAGCATCACTTCCGGGACCTTTTTGCGCTCTACGCGACTGGATTGGAGAAATCCCGTGCTGCATGACAAGATCGAATGTGCGGAATCCTTCAAAGTGGAGCGCGCCGAGCCGAAAATACCTGCTTTCCGGACTCCACCGTCAACAAATGGATTGGTTCATATCCCGCATGACAATGGGAAAGAAGGCTGCAGCTGTCTTGCCGGATTTGGGCGGCTATTGATCTGGGCGACACGCAATAATGGCCATTGAAAACCGTTCCCAGGTTCATCTGCCGATCACTAAAGAACATCGGAAATCCAGATTATACAGTCTGCCATATATCGTCATGTCACCTCTGCTTCTCATGGGTATGTCGCCAACAAAGGCGGAAGAAAATAATGTTCAGGTTTTAAGTTCGTCGCAAATCGAGGACGCCAGTTTTACAGAACGGCGTGAATTGATGGTCTTGCAAATCGAGAGGCAGATCCGAAAATCAGGTTATAGAAACAAACGCAGGCTGCGGCCGATCATTGATGCCATCCGCTCTACTCCGCGACATCTATTTGTCCCGGAAGATATAAAGGCCAAGGCCTATGACAATCACCCGTTGCCCATGGGCTATGGTCAGACAATATCCGATCCCTATATTGTCGCGATTATGACCTATGTGCTGGATCTGGAGCCAGGAGACAAGGTTCTCGAAATTGGCACTGGTTCTGGTTATCAGGCGGCTATTCTCAGCCCGTTGGTGAACAAGGTTTTTACGATCGAGATCGTCGAACCCCTGGCCGAACGCTCCAGCAAATTGCTCCAGTCTCTAGATTATGAGAATGTCGTGGTCCGTTCCGGCGACGGCTATCAAGGCTGGCCAGCGGAAGCGCCATTTGACGCCATCATCGTCACGGCAGGAGCTTCTCATGTCCCGCCTGCCTTGCGGGATCAGCTAAAACCCGGCGGCAGAATGGTTATCCCAGTGGGCGATAAATTCTGGGAGGAAAATCTGACTCTAATAAAGAAAAAGAAGAACGGACAGATCGTAAGCAAGCAACTCGGCTGGGTTATGTTCGTTGATTTTACGGGCGAGATTGCCAAGCAAAAGGTGCCCCAAGGCAATCGTTGAAACCTGTAATAGGATAAAGGAAGAAAAATTGCGCTTAAGTATCATTTCGAGCGAGCGAGCCGAACATCGGATTCCACTCTAGGATTGTAAATTCATCGATAAGGCCCTTGATCGCAAAAGGGTCCTGTTCGATCAAGCTACGAGCCTGATCGGCATCAGCAACCGTCATGATGATGAAACCAGCGCGTTTGCCAAGCCCCGTAACTGGCCCGGATGCCCGTATCTGACCGATATCGATTAACCACTTAACCTACGCTATATTTGCGGTGACGTGCTTACCCCACCCGTTGACCCACAAAAGAGCGCGTCAAATTGCCCCGATTGGTCGAAACTAGAATGGCAGCTTCTGGGGCGCAAACAGTTCTTGCTATAAATTCCCGAACTAACGGCGAAGATTGTCGATCAGAGAGCATCCCCGATAATCCAATGTCCCAAGACGACCATAACTACAGTCCAGACTACGATGACAACTGTCGCTGCTGCATAACTCATTGGGCGGTCTGATATGAGCAATGCTTCTGTTCGAAACTCCGCCATCAACTGAGCAGGAATAAGACGCACAACCAGCGCAATTCCCAATGGTATGATGATAAGATCGTCAAGGTAACCAATTATTGGAATAAAATCAGGAATAAGATCGATAGGGCTGAAAGCATATGCTGCAACACTTCCGGCTATTAGCTTGGCGATCCAAGGCGTGCGGGCGCTGCGCGCGGCAATCCAGAGAGCAAACACGTCTCGTTTTAGGGCCTTAGCCCATATTTTAAGTTCCTTGATTCGCCATACCATCTGATTATCTAGCCTGCTTCAGATGATGTCCGCAACGGTTCGTCGGGTTCCGCGTCATCCAGCTCTTCGAATGCCTCTCACCAAAATCAGAAATTCCAACCGCAAATGAACGAAACGCAGCTTTCACGCAGATGTTATGAGAGTGGGCATGACTGTAATTGTGGCGCTTGCAGCCATTGCAAGCAGTTCGATGTTTGTTGCCCGCTTTCTGAATTGACGGCCCCACAAGCAGACAGTTTGCAATCGTTTCAATTGCAGTCGATCCGAAATGCGCCTGATTCCTATAAGAGCATCTCGATTTATTATTTCCCAATACCTAGATCAAATCTGTGCCAAATTGGATCACTGCTTTAAACGTGCCTTTGTAAAGCAATTTCCTCATCCTAAGAGCTCTATGTCTATTACAGGAACAAACTTAGAGATCGTCGTGCAACATTCTAGAAAACCCAAAAAAACTAAATCATCAAGGTATATTAGCCGTGCTGCAGCTCGCAATCTTCATCACGCGACGAGATTTGCAAAGCAAGTTGGCGGGCAACAGTCAGTAAGAACGTATCCCACCAGCAACGTTAATACCGATTTCGAGCTCAATATGTATGTGACGATCAATTGGGATCTTACCGAAACGGGCCAAGACAATTTCAAAGAGCTAAGGAATCAGCGGTTTTGCCGGTGGCTGAGGACCAGGTGCAAGCAGCTGGGGGTATGCGTTCCCCCGACCTATGTGTATAGCCGCGAGCAAGACCCTGTGCACGGACACTATCATGTGCACTGGCAGGTTCATGTGCCTGAACAATTGATCGAAGAATTTACAGATCTCGTTCCGCGCTGGATTACAAGCTTGGAAAATAAGGGAGATCCGCCACGAAAGCGGTCACAAAACCATGAACCGGCACCCGACGGCTCAGTAGACATTCAAGTTGCTCGCAGTAGTATAGCTATCCGCAAATATTTGCTGAAAGGAATTGACCCACGAGAGGCTTTTCGCTTCGGCATCCACGACGTTTCGCAGCAGGGAACTATTGTGGGGCCGCGGACCGGGGTCAGCCGCAGCCTTGGCAAAGGTGCGCGCAATAGAGCCAGATATAAGCCTAGGCCCGCAGTTTGGAAGTATGGCAATGGACGCTCGGTCCTGAAATATCCTAAGAATTATGATCCTGCAGTAATATCGGCTAATCTATAGATACCGCAAAAACAAAAGTGCCTTTATCGAGAACAATTTTCACATGATTGTTGAATTGCTTCAAATATCGGTGCGAAGGCAATCTAGCGCCACGATATTTATACTCCATCCATTGATAACCTTCTTTCTAAACACTATATTTATTCTCGTTGTGTTCACGGACGGGCCACGACTGAGTGAGGGAGGTTTTTGTGGCTAATGCGGTCGTAGCGAGTTGGCAGGGACATGACTATCAAGCGCGCTTCTTTTGGTTGCACGCATCTGCGCTTTATGATCCCGATCAGACGAACGTAATCGAGGTTTCATATGAAGCAGACTTCCCTAAAGGCTTCGACGACGTTGTTGTCCGATATGACCCGCCACGCCCAGGATCACACAAGTATCGCGTGGCGGTCGATCATTACCAAATCAAGTATCATGTTGTCGCAGCAGGTCGATTTGGATACGAACAACTGATAGATCCTGCATTTGTCGGCGGACAATCCGTTTCAATTCTACAGCGTCTGAAAGAGGCTAAGGAAAGGGCGAAACAGGCCGCTGCCTTCACTCTTGTCACCACTGATCGCATTAAAGAGGGTGATCAACTGCTCGGGCTTCTCTCCAGCGATGATCGCCGGCTTCGGTTAGATAAGCTCTTTGTCAAAGGGGGCGACAGAAGCAAAATGGGACGGGTCCGAAAATTGTGGCGTGACCACCTAAGTCTTGCAAACGACGATGAGCTACGCAACGTCCTTGAAGGATTTGGAATCCATGAAGGACACGCATCTCTCGAAGAAATGAGAGAATTCGTAAATGAACGCTTTCGTATCGTGGGCCTGACCACCTGTCGCAACGAAATAGCTTTTAAATACGACGCCGCAGCCAAGCAACTGAAAATAAAAGGGATAAATAACCTCAATCGCGATAGTTTCAAGAGCCTTTGCTTTGAAGAGAATTGGATCACGATCGGAGGGAATGAAATTTTCCATAACATAGCGATCCGAAGTTTTAGAGATGGTATTGCAGCCGATCTCGACGCTTCTGTAGACAACCGTTTGTCTCTCGTTGACCATTTCGACGGTCGCTACCTTAAAGAAGGTCAAGACTGGAACGCGGACGTCAGGCCATTAGCAGAGAAATTCATCAGAGATGGCCTCAATGCTTCGCAGGACATCCGGCTGACACTGAACGCCCATAATAGCTTCGCCTATCTTGCGGGAAGTGTGCTAAATTTGAAGATTGGGGCAAAAGTCGAATTGGTCCAGAAGGGGCGAGTTGGCACCTCATTATGGCGTGCGGACGGCGGCAAAAACGGACCGCTGGCAAGCATCCAGAAAACGATCAGTGGCGAAGGAAGCGATCTTGCGTTGGCGATCAGCTTGACAAGAGACGTCTCCACCGACGTCGCTGATTATGTGGGACGTGAAGTTCCCACAGTCGGAAGAACAATCGTTGTTCGTGCCCTGCCTGAACCAGGACAGACCTCTGTGTCTGGCGGAGCGCACGCTGCCGCCTTGGCGGATCAGGTCGCTGAAGCCGTGCGAGCCGAAAAATTACCTGTTGGAGCACGCGTGCACGTATTTGCTGCAGCTCCTTACGGCTTTATTTTCTTTCTCGGGCAACAGCGCTCGGCAATGGGCCCTTCTACTTATTATGAATATGATTTCGAACGCCGCGTCCATGGCACCTATGAACCCACTTTCAGGATTGATTGATATATGGAACTCAAATCGCAGTTTAGGGACTTTCTAGCGTCCATTCGCCCAACTGACCCCCAGAAAGAGAACTGGCGGACCAGTTCGGGCACGTTGCGTGACAGGCTTCGCGTGGATGACAAGCTGAAGGGGATCGTCGTCTCGACATTTCTTCAGGGAAGCGTTCGCCGGTCGACTGCAGTGCGCCCGCTCGGCGACAAAAGGCCCGACGTCGATATTGTCGTCGTTACAAATATCGATTCCCGTTCAGAATCCGCGCGTGATTCCTTGGACCAGTTCATCCCATTCCTCAACAAGTGGTATCAAAATAAATGGCGGCCACAGGGAAGATCCTTCGGAATAGAAATGTCGCTGGTCGACATGGATTTGGTCATCACCGCTCTACCAGCGGATGAGGATTCTCGTGCATTTATGGAAAGACTCTACCGTTCCCAAGCGGTGGAAACTCTTGATACTCTTGAGGATAGTCGTAACTGGCGCTTGAATGAGAACTGGCGCCCATCGCAATCCAGCGCTTTCGGCGTAGAAGATCAAGATATTTTGTTTGAAGACGCACCACCGGAAAAATGGCAGCCAAATCCACTTTGGTTACCCGATCGGGATGTCGACGGTTGGGGGCGAACCCACCCACTCGCTCAGATACAGTGGACCTCTGAGAAAAATAGAAACAACAATAGCAATTATGTTGATATTGTTCGTGCAGTTAAATGGTGGCGCCAGACTAACAGCGACAGTCTTCCGAAGTATCCGAAGGGCTATCCCCTGGAGCATATGGTCGGATACCTGCTGCGAGACGGCACAAGCTCCATTGCTCAAGGTCTGTTCCAGGTTTTTCAATCGATGCGCGACGATTGGGCTCATCATATAACATACGGAACCAAACCAGTTTTGTGTGATCACGGAGTTCCCGAGCACGATGTTCTTAAGCGTTTGGACGTCGCCGACTTTGAGGCTTTTCACAGAGCTGCTTCGAATGCAGCGGACACTGCCCGAGATGCATTGAATTGTGAAGATGCTCAAGAAAGCGCCAATCTTTGGCGCGAACTGCTGGGTTCACGGTTCCCAATGCCAGGGCCCAACGGCGGCGATCGCTCCCGTGACGGGTTTACTACTCCAACCAAAGCCGCAGCGCCAACTACCACCGGCCGGTTTGCCTGACGAATATATGGTTCCCCCAGTCCTGAAATCAATCGTCGATGGTCTCAGAGACGTTAAGCGGATTTCCATTTTAAATAATTGGGAAGAAGATGACGCTGGTCGGTGGCATCTTCTCCTGCTTGCGCGGCTATCAGGTAAACCATCCCAGCATATGCCATCGGAGTCAAAATGGCGTCTTGTCGTTAGTCCCAAGCAACCTGACGGCGGCGTGTTCTACTACCCTGATGCTGAGGATGGTATCCACGACACGTTCCGCCATCAGGATCAGAATTCGTGTTCTACTGGTGCAATATGGCGGGCTGGAAAGCCTTGTCTTGAGCGACCCATTAGAGGCTTAGGTAGAGACGAATGGGGGGACGAACCACGAACAGTCGAAGCTGCTGCCATTTGGAAGGCAAGACGTCTCCTCCAATGGATTGACGCAGCCGCCGCCGATAACTTGGCCTCCCTAGATAGCACCAACGAATTGCCAGCTGGACTTGGGCAAGGTTCTAGAACCACCATCGGTTTTCTCGAAACAACAGAAGACTTGGGTTGGGCGAGCAGCACACCCACGCGGTGGGGCTTCGCCAGTCTTGTTCCTGTGCCCGGGACGAAATCTACTTGGGCACTCACCGAACTTTTCGACGAGCGCTCTAACCCGCATCGGAAGTTCGATTGGGGTATGGTCCTTTCTGAAACCTCCGCTGCGATCAATACTGTATGGCTGCTTGCTCCAGATATCCCTGTAAAGAAGCCTTGGACTGCACCTACCACGTGGGCAGAACTTACCGATCTCCTCGACGGACAGGGCGTGGATCTAGTCAACATAATGGCGGAGGCGGGAGCTCGATATCGTGCTGGAACGAGAAGAACCGAGCCTCACCGGCTTGTGATTGGCTTTCCCTTTGCATCACGGATCGGACAGAAGCCTCAAAGATTGCACTGGCTAATGATCGACAAGATGCCATTGGCGGGCAGAAAGGAAAAACGGCATGGATTTAGGCCAAAAGAAGAAACACGCCGCCTCTGGGATCGACGTCTCGCTGTTTCGAATACAGCCCTTGGATGGCTGAAGACTGAAAACTGGGCTCCCGACCAGCTACAGTCTCGCGGAGGAGCTGAGGACAGGGTTAAAAAAAGCAAAATTCTTATTATTGGGGCTGGTTCTCTTGGGAGCGCTGTTGCTGAAAACTTGTGTCGAGCCGGCGCCCTTAAACTTAGCATCATGGATGGGGAGAAATTGAACATTGGCAATCTAACTCGACATGTCCTGACAATGGCTGATGCTGGACACAACAAGGCCGATGCCTTGGTGAAGAGACTCAACAGAATATCTCCTAACGCAAGAACAACCGCCGTGCCGTATGATTTCAAAGCAGAGATGAATGAAACTATCACTAAATCAATACGAGCTTTCGATGTCATTGTCGATTGCACCGGTTCGGATGATCTTCTTGAGCATTTAAGCTCATTCGATTGGCAGAGCGACAAACTTTTCATCAGTCTTTCGGTGACTTGGGGAGCGAATGGGTTGCTTGCTTTCTGCGCTCACGAGCAACACTTCCCGGTGGTAGATGCAAAATACCGCTTCGCTGAGGTCGACGCACCGATAGTCCGTCACGAGGACGCAAACGTAGAGGGCATCGGCTGCTGGCATCCCGTTTTCCCAGCTGATTCCGACGACGTTCAACAATGGGCGGCGCTCAGCAGCAAATTTATTAGATCTGCGATCCTCAATCCCGATCGACGTTTAACTTATTATCGTCGCGCCGATGATGGGGCGGTAGAGGTTATTAATGCTTGATTTTTACGGTATCACTTACAACAGCTTTGATGATCGCTTTTCTGTCATTTTGACCGATACAGCAATCCAGGCGATGGTGAATGCCTGCAGTGAGGCCGGTCGAAAGGAAACTGGCGGCATACTCATCGGCCACATTGAAAAAGACGGTCGGACTGCCGTAGTTCTAGAAGCTACACCAAAACCTAAAGACTCAACCTTTGGAGGATTTTGGTTCAAGAGGGGCTCTAAGGGATTGAGAAAGATACTCCTAGATCGATGGCAAGTCGGTAAACATTATCTCGGAGAGTGGCATTTTCATCCAAACGGATCGCCGCAACCTAGTAGTTCAGATTATGCCGCAATGGCAAAAATCGCAGCCGACAAACGATATCAGTCGCCGCAGCCAATTCTTGTTATTATAGGCGGAACCCCCCCGAAGCACTGGGAAGCGTCGGTAACCGTTAATTTGTTGTGCGAAGCACCATATCGGTTAGTTCGCGCAAACTACCCCAAATTATGAGATCAAATTTCTCTAGAAAAAATCAAAAAATTCATACGGCTAAATACGAATCCGGTTCTTTTGCGACATAACGCCGTGTCTCGCAAACGCATTTCACTTCTGCTTAGAACGTTAGAATCTCATCAGCTGCCGTCTTCGATGTTATTTGTGCTCTGCTTGGCAACAAGGGGACAAGAATGTAATTCAATATTCTAGTGGCATTTCAAAACCGATCAAATGGATACATGCCAATTTGCCATTGCTGCGGATTAATATTATTTCCTGTATTCCTTTTGGCTTCTTTTTCGCGCATTCTTTCTGCGCCAGCCGCCTTCGTATTTTCCTTTTTCTCGGCTTCAAGCTAAACGAGCAGAGCAAGGATGCCAGCGCTGCCGGAAATGCCCTGTATATATCAACGCAACAGCAATGTGCAAAGCCGTAGGGAAGGAATGGAGTAACTATAGTAAGAATGACGGCACAGAAGGCTTTCTACAGGCTCTAGAGGGGTCCCTTCGAATTAGAAGGGACCTATTGTCGGCGGGACCTAACGATCAGCGAGGAACTTGGATACACCCACAGGTTGCCATAAACTTGGCGCAGTGGTTGTCTCCAGAGTTCGCGGTTCAAGTTTCGGAATGGGTTGTCACATGGATGATGGCCATTGCGGAAAAGCAAAAAGAATATCCAGACTTCAATTCTTTATCTGAAGACGAAAAGCGTCTTTATCTTCGCGACCAAGTTTCGGCATCAAATAAACAGCTTGCTGCTTTCGCGAGCAAAGCTGGCGTAAAAACAGCGGTAGATTTTAGTATTTTTAACGCCAAGGGATTGCACGGGATGTATGAAGGTCGAGGCGTAAAGCAAATCCAGGAACATAAAGGCCTGCCTAAAAATGCCAAAATTCTCGATCATATGGGCAGTGCTGAACTAGCTGCGAATTTGTTCCGGATCACTCAGACTGGTGAACGACTGGTCAACGAAAATGTAAAAGACAAATACGCCGCCAATCACGCCCACTATGAAGTTGGCCGGATGGTTAGGCAGGCAATGATTGAAATGAGCGGGATACCGCCTGAAAATCTGCCAACTGCTCCAGACGTTAAAATACTCCAGCGCCAACGTGCGAAACAATTAAAAGGAAATGACGGCCCCAAGGCAATCGAACAGGTTGAAAGTCAGCCCACTCCGGTTGATCTTCGGAAAGACCTTTGGAAATATGCGTTGCTGATCATGGTGCAGAAACCGAATATGGAAATTACGACGACCGCGCTGATTGATGAACTACCACGCTACATTTCCATCCCTGACCACGCCACCAAGGCTAATGTCAGCCGTGGAGATTCAAAATTCAGCCAGCTTGTCAGAAATCTTACGTCTCACAAATACAGTAAAACCAATTTTATCTACAAAGGCTACGCGCAAGCAATCCATGGCGGCTTTCGAGCTACCGAAAAAGGTCGTTTGTTCGTCATGGAATACTTCAAAGACCGGATCGTTTGAGTTTTTCCACAGTTTTTCACAGTAGAACGAAAAAAGAACGGTATTACATATTGCCCTGACTGCGAATCACGTTATGACTCGTGATTGGTAGTCGCACCGTCGATTTCCTGAACCTCTGAACCTTGTAGCCTCTGATGGCGCGAGGGGCACGAGGCCCCTCGGAGGGCCAGACTCGCTCTGGCATCAGGAATAGGAGGTGTGGATATGAACAGGCGTGTATTCGTCCGTGCATATACCCGCTGGCGTTTCGCTCGCTTAGAGTATGTCATTGCACATACTCGACGTTGGCCTCACCAGTATTCGTTCGACTTTTGATAGGGTCATCTGAACGATAGCAACTGAAGGCGGTGCGGCTACTCTCCTTTCCACATTCGTGGAATGTTCCCCAACTAGGAATCGACGCGAGTCAGGTCAAGAAAATTCGCTATCTGCGGATTTTTCTGTCGCCAGACATGGCCATTGGGTCACACACGTATGTAGGTCCCATAATGAAGGCCAATTTAAATAAGCTATTCAATGATGTTGAGAGAAGATTAACTTTTTTTATCAGAAAGTTTTCGAACGCGTTTTCATTGGGAAAAAACGCTTCGCAAAGAAACTGGAATAAAAATAGTATGAACAGTATAAAATATAAGTCACAATTCATAGCGCGTGACTTTGCTGTGAGGGTTCGGCAGGTGCTAAAAAGAATCGGTCAAAGCGATGTCCGTTTTGAACCAAACTGGCTCGATCTCGCTTTTGACAATCACCAGGTCGTTTTTAATGTGCCGATCAGCGTTCAATCTAGCGTTCCAATAATAGTTTTGGAATATTCATACGATGAAGAGTCGGATGAAAAACGGGATATTGAAATCGACAATTTTGCTCATGCCCTCGTAATTCTATCCAAAGCACGTAAGCACCTTTGCAAATTCCAGCGGCAACTCATACGTTCAGCTATCGCAAAAATTGAGGAGGCGCGTGGCAACGGGCTGGACCTGCAACTGGAGAAAATGGCTTTTTGTCCATTTTCCGCGTCCGAAATCTCTACTTATTCATGGAAAGAACTCGTTGAGGATGTGACCGCAGATATGCACGTTCGCCATATAGATTATACGCTGCGATCATGTGTATCTTCTTTTGAAGTGAAAGATGATGATGAAATTGGGCAGGAGTTGGCAGAACTCTGCGAACAACATGTGGAGCTTCAAAAAGTCGCTGCAGAATTTGAAGCCATGAACGCTGACTTGGTGCTCGACACCATTACTCTGGACATTATGGAGGCAGAAAGGCTTGATAAAGTATCTATTTTGCGAGAATTACTGGTCAGTGAATCCGGAAGTATCACAATTAGAAAAGATGAAGATTCGGCTTTGGCTATTTCGATGGATCGAGGACACGTGAGTATTTTCCTAACCACATCGAACTTTGTTTGGAATGGTAAGGAAATGTGGTTCACAGATAAAAAGGGGGTTGGCATGATGATTAGTAGAAATATTGATTTTAGTGACCTTGCTGTTGGCAAGACGCTAGCCTCTCATGTCGATCATCCAGCTTTCAAATCACGCCCTATTAGCGGCAATGGCCGGGCAGGCCATTTGATCGATTTTGAATTAGACAGGGCGAATGTGTTTGACGCCTATGCCGGAACTATTCGGATCCAAAATAACTTGGCAGCCTGATTAAACCGAAGGGCATCGCGGCTGGCTAGACCGGCTTGCGATGCCCAGCTTGGGGTTACAAACCTAATCGAGCACCGACAACACCCCAAATTCGACCTTATAGCCGCATCTTCAAATCCAAATTATTTAGCCCGCTTATGCGATGTTGGGTAATGCAGGTCGCAAGGGCCTGCTGAGTAAAAAAATGGTGACGCCTACCGTCACGCGAGAAACCGTCGAGCATTGTCGCGATTCAATAGATTCTAGCGGACGGCGGGAAAATCAGATCATAGATGCGGAAGCTTCTTTCCGAGCCGGCTCCTCTTCCGGCTCATCCGAGCCACCACCAAGGGCTATGCAAATCAGCCCTCACCTCGATGGGATGAAGCGCATGGTGAGATAGCCCTCTACAATATGTCCCAAAAATCATGGGGATAAATCAGTGGAAAAACCCAAAATCGCAGTTGCCGACTTGATTCGAAACGGCGCTCGAGTCATGGTGCAAAATCGAAGCCACGAGAGGGTGCCACGGCAGGGTGCCACGGGGTTTTGAATCGCAGAGAAACCAAAGGTTTTTCAAGAGCTTAACTGTCCAACAGAAGTTGGTTGGGGTGGCAGGATTCGAACCTGCGCATGGCGGCATCAAAAGCCGCTGCCTTACCACTTGGCGACACCCCAATATTTGCGGGCCTCATTCTGGCGGGCCCCGCTGGTGAACGGGCCTATTATCCAGTTTGCCCGCAGGGGGCAAGAGGCAGTTATATCTAAGCTTCGAACAGTCTTTTGACCCAGCCGTGATTATCCGGTGCAATGCCGCGCTGGATATCAACCAGCCGCCGCTTCAATTTTTCGGTCAACTGGCCGGGACCACCGCCGCCGATGGTGAATTCACCCTTGCGGGACCGTACGGTACCGACGGCGGTCACAACCGCTGCCGTCCCGCAAGCAAAGGTTTCAACCAGCTTGCCGCTGGCGGCATCGGCCTCCCATCGGTCGATGGAATAGGGTTCCTCGACCACGGTCAGTCCCTCTTCCCGAGCCAAGGTCATGATCGAATCGCGAGTGATGCCGGGCAGGATGGTTCCACCGAGAGGCGGTGTGATAAGCCTGCCATCATCCATTGCGAAAAACAGGTTCATACCGCCCAGTTCTTCCACCCATTTATGTTCGGCGGCATCCAGGAAAACGACCTGATCGCATTCCTTTTCGATGGCTTCCGCCTGTGCAATGAGGCTGCCGGCATAATTGCCGCCGCATTTGGCCGCACCGGTGCCGCCCGGCGCTGCCCGGCTGTAATCTTCAGACACCCAGATCGTGATCGCCGAGGCGCCGCTCTTGAAATAGCCGCCTGCGGGGGAAGCAATCACCAGATACAGATATTCCTTGGCCGGGCGAACGCCCAGAAACACTTCGCTCGCAAACATGAAGGGACGGAGATAGAGGGAACCGCCCTCGACGGAGGGGAACCAATCGCGATCGATATCGACCAGCGCCTCCACAGAATCGAGAAAGGCCTGTTGCGGCAATTCCGGCATCGCCATACGACGGGCCGACGCCTGGAACCGTTTTGCATTTGCTTCGGGGCGAAACAGGGCCGTGCTGCCATCGGCGAGACGGTAAGCCTTCATGCCCTCGAATATTTCCTGGGCATAATGGAGCACCGAGGAAGCGGGATCCATCAGGATCGGCTCCCGTTTGGTGATCCTGGCATCGTGCCAGCCTTGCGCTTCGCTATAGCGGATCATGGCCATATGGTCAGTGAACAGGGTCCCGAAGCCAGGATTTTCCAACAGCCGAGACCGCTCGCTTGCCATCACCGGCGTCGCGCTCGGCTCCAGCTTGAATTCCAGGTTTTGATTGTCTGCCATATACTGCCGCTTTCGCTGTAATTCATGCCCACCAATGGAAGAATTGGAAGCATATCCAATTGTCTTGCAATCCCCTAATCAGCCTGTCAAGATACGTCAACATGACTGACGTATCTCGCACTGCAATTTCCCCCGGAGCCTCGCCCCTTTTTCTGCGTGAAGACGAAGTGCGCCGTGGCATCGAACTGCTGTATTTCGGCTATACCAGACTGACCAATGCGATCGACCGGGAACTGGCAACGCAGGGCCTGGGCCGGGCGCACCACCGCGCTCTATATTTCATAGCCCGCCAGCCTGGTCTGACCGTCGGCGAATTGCTGAAATTGCTGGCGATCACCAAACAGTCGCTTGGCCGCGTGCTGAAGGAATTGCAGGACCGGCAGTTCATCCTGACGTCCCCCGGTGTTCTCGACCGGCGGCAGAAATTGCTGCGCCTGACGGAAAAGGGTGCAAATCTGGAGGCCGAACTGTTTCGGCAATTGCGCCAGCGCCTTTCGTCCGCCTATGTTTCTGCGGGACAGGAATCCGTCACCGGCTTCTGGCATGTTCTGGAAGGCCTGATCCCGGAAAGCGATCGCAAGATGGTGTTCGACCTGCGCGGAGACAATCTCTGAGGCGATCGCCGGCGAGGCGCTTCCTGCGGTCACCAAATAATATCAAAATACAAGGCCAGCGAGACAGGCGCCAGGCACAGGATCAGGCTTCGCCGGCGGTATCGACCATCGCATGGGCAATCGCATCCTGGGGGCTCTTGTCGCTCCACAAAACAAACTGGAAGACAGGATAAAATCTCTCCCATTCCTCGATCGCCAGATCGACAATCGTCTGCGCCTGATCCAGACCCAGCAGTCCGCTCCCGCCGAGCAGGGTGGCATGGCGGAACAACAATATATTATTGTTCGACCACAGATCAAAATGACCCAGCCAGAGCTGCTCGTTGATCAGCCCCAATGTTTCGTAAATGGCCGTTTTCTTCTCATCCGGAACGCGGATCTCCGGCAACAGCAGAATCTGGAGGACATGATCTTCGTCTCGCCAGATCGCGCGCATCTGATAGCTCGTCCAGTTGCCCTTGATCTCGACCGAAAGCTCGTCGTCGCCGACATGATTGACCGACCAGCCGCGCGCTTCGAAAAAGGCCGCCAGCATATCGACGGGCGGTGCTTCGTCCTGATCAAGCTCTTCCCATTGGTCGTCAAGCATTACGGTTTCCAGATCCTTTGTAACTAGACGCTTAGTGGCGCAAGCACCGGATCAGGGCAAGGCAAGGCGCTGCCAGCCGTCACATTGATTGTGGGAACGCTGTGGATAATGAACGCCCGACCGGGCGGGATTCAGTCGCCGGTTTTCGGGGGCGCGGACTTGCGCGCGGCCGGTTTCGGAGCAGCGGCTTTTTGCCCGCTCGCCTTGCTCGCAGTCGCGCGTTTCGCCGCAGGCTTGCTTGCCCGAGCGGACGCGGCCTTTTCCAGGGCATCGATCCGTTTCTTCAGCGCGTCTGCTTCGGCCCGCGCCTTGGCCGCCATTTCCTTTACCGCATCAAATTCGTCGCGCGAGACAAAGTCCATCCCGCCGAACCATTCCTTGGCACGTTCGCGGGCACTGGATTCGGCTTCGCGCCCGACGCCGGCCACGGTCCCTGCAAGACCGTTCAGCACTTTGGAAAGATCGTCGAAAAAACGGTTCTGGCTCTGCATTTCATTAAACTCCGTCACTGGCCCGCCGGACCGGAAAAATATAATCTATATCTGGGTTCTCGCAGCCGGAACCACAAGGGTCTCTGCGCTTGGATTGAGCCAGTCGATCTCTTTATTGAGCGCCGCGGCGAAACAGAGCCACGCGAGATAGGGTACCATCAGCCAGGCGGCAGCCTTGCGGACCCGGCCAAAAACCAGTGTCGTCGCTAGCGCCAACAGGAAGATGATGACAAGAAACCAGAAAGCGGCCGTCACCTGGTGCATGCCGAAAAACAGAATCGGCCAGAACAGATTGAGGGCATATTGCACGAGATACAGGATGATCGCAGGAACGCGCAGTGGTGCTCCCCGCGCGTGCAGCACCATCGCAAAAGCCGTGCCCATCATCGCGTAGAGCAGTGCCCAAGCGGCCCCGAAGGCCCATCCCGGCGGTTGAGCGGCGGGCTTGGCCAGGGCCTGGAACCAGCGATTTTCGTCACCGCTATTGGCAAACTGGCTGAACGCAAATCCGAGCAATACGGTGATCGGGACGATGAACAATATCCACCGCAACAGCGACATGCGCAGCTGACCTTTTGAAGCAATCTGATTCACAGGGCGGCATCCTTGATCGAGAAATTACGCGAATCGTCAGGGCCGCTTGTGCCCGAAACCCTTGTACTTTTAACAATTTTTGGGCGCTTGGCCAGCCTTATGGCGCTGATTATATGCGAGGCCGGTCAGAATAAGATTACTTCGTGCCTTGGTATTTTTTTCATCATCGCCATCTTGGAGAAACGGGGCGCGCCGGCGGTAATCGGTACAAACCTTTGATTGTGACAAATAGGACGGGCTGCTAGGCGCTTTTTATGAACGATAAAACGATTTCTCCCGAACCAGACGCCCCTCCCGCATCACTCAAAAAGATCGGCAACCTGCGGATGGTTTTTGAACGGGCGGTCAACTATCCCAAGCAGATTTCCCTGGCGCTGCTTGCCCTGCTGGTCTCGGCCACGGCGACGCTGGCGATCCCGGCGGGCTTCAAAACCATCATCGACAAGGGCTTCATAGCAGGGAACGGCAATGTCGCGCCTTATTTTCAGGGTCTGCTGGGGATTGTCGCGGTTCTGGCTGTCGCAACCGCCTTCCGCTTCTATTTTGTCACCTGGCTGGGAGAACGGGTGGTCGCGGATATCCGGCTCGCCGTGCAGAACAATCTGCTGCGTCTGGCGCCAGGCTTTTTCGAGGAAAACCGGCCCTCGGAAATCGCTTCGCGGATGACTTCGGATACGGCGGTGATCGAACAGGTTGTGGGAACAACCGTATCGGTCGCGCTTCGCAATATCGTGATCGGCCTCGGCGGGATCATCTATCTGTTCACTCTCGCTCCGGCCCTGACGGCCGGACTGCTGCTGGCGATTCCCGTCATCGTGCTGCCGATCGTCTTTATCGGCCGGAAGCTCACCAATGTCTCCCGCTCCAGCCAGGACCGGGTAGCGGATGTCGGTGCGATGATCGCGGAAACCCTGGGCGCCATGAAAATCGTCCAAGCCTTTGGCCAGCAGGACCGGGAACATGAACGGTTCCGCGGCGCTGTCGAAAGTACATTTGATACCGCCAAAAGGCGGATCCGCCTGCGCGCGGCGATGACCGCGATCGTGATCGGCCTGATCTTCACCGGCATCACCATGCTGATGTGGCGGGGCGCGATCGGCGTTGCCGAAGGGACCATATCGGGCGGCACGATTGCCGCCTTCGTGCTCACCGGCGGCCTCGTTGCCGGCGCTTTTGGTGCCCTCACCGAAGTCTATGGCGACCTGCTGCGCGGCGCGGGTGCTGCCGGCCGTCTGGCGGAACTGCTGTCCGAAAAGCCGGGCATCGCCGCACCAGCCAATCCGATTGCCCTGCCCGAGCCTTCGCGCGGTCAGATCGCGTTCGACAATGTAAGCTTCGCCTATCCGACGCGGCCCGACGCGCAGGCGCTCCGCAATTTCTCGCTGACCGTATCGCCTGGCGAGACGGTTGCGGTGGTCGGGCCATCCGGGGCCGGGAAATCCACCCTGTTCCAGCTCGCCCAGCGTTTCTATGATCCGCAGGCGGGTTCGGTGCGTATCGACGGCGTCGCCCTGCCTTCGGCTGACCCGGCCGAGATCCGACAGCGGATGGCGCTGGTCCCGCAGGAAACCGTATTATTTGCCGCCTCCGCGCGCGACAATCTGCGCTATGGCAAATGGGAAGCGACCGACGAGGAAATCTGGGAAGCGGCGCGCGTCGCCAATGCCGAGAAATTCCTCCGCGCCCTGCCCGATGGGCTCGACAGTTTCATGGGCGAAGCAGGCACGCGCCTGTCCGGTGGACAGCGTCAGCGGATTTCGATCGCCCGGGCGCTGCTGCGCAACACCCCGATCCTTCTGCTGGACGAAGCAACCTCGGCGCTGGATGCGGAAAGTGAAAAGCTGGTGCAGGACGCGCTCGATCATCTGATGCAGGACCGCACCACCATTGTCATCGCTCATCGGCTGGCAACAGTACGATCAGCAGACCGGATCATCGTGATGGACGAGGGCAGGATTGTCGAACAGGGCGACCATGACAGCCTGATCGCCAAAAACGGTCTCTATTCCCGGCTGGCGGAGCTGCAGTTTAGCAGCGCTGAGACCAGTCGACCGAAAGCCCCCGTTCAGATCTAGGTTCGGGAGCGCGGACGACCCGCGGCCGGCCTTCCTATGTGATGCCTGTACCTTTGAGGCGCAGCCCCTCTTCGGCATAACCGGGAAGACCATGAACCTGCACAGCATAGACTGCACCGCAGGCTGTCAGGCCCGACCGGTCATCACGCCTCGTGCGCTCAATGCACGCGGCGGCTGGAGGATAGTGTCAAAGCCATGAGATGATCCCCTTCTATGGGAAGATTGGACACAAAAAAAGGGCCGCGATACCAGATCGCAGCCCTGTTTTATTTCTGTGTAGCAACCTAGTTCGGCGCGCGGCTGGCCTTGTTGAAGCTGCCATATTGTTCGTTACCAACGAAGCCAAATTTGGTTACGCCGCTGTCCTTGATCACTGCCAAGGTCCGGTCGGTGGTCAGATAGGCGCTCAGCGGATCGGGCTGAAACTGAAGTTCCGGCTCGGGAACCATCGATTTGGTCTGCGCCAGATATTGTTTTACCTGATTCAGCGATACCGGGGTATCGTTCCAGATCACCTGGTTTGTTGCCGTAATCCCCAGACGATTTTTGATCGGATCAATTTCCACTTCGTCCTGCGGAGAATCATCCGAAACCGGAAGATCAATTTTCACCGCGTGCGTCTGCACAGGGATTGTGATGATGAACATGATGAGAAGAACCAACAGGACGTCGATGAGCGGCGTCGTGTTCATCTCCATCATTGGCTCGCCATCATCTTTTCCGCCACTCATAGCCATTCGTGCGTCTCCTTAACTCTATAATCTTCAGCTGCCGGTCGGAACTATTCGACGACAATCGGGGTGGAAATAAAGCCCACTTTGGCAAAGCCTGCGCGCTGCATGGTATAAATCGCACCACCGATGCACTTGTAGGGGGTGTTGATGTCACCGCGAATATGCACTTCGGGCATATCTTCCGGCGTCATATTCTCGACTCCGCCAAAGGCTTCAATCTGATCCTCGAGCTGCTTCACCGCCTTGGTAACCAGTTCAGTGGAATCCACTGGGGTCGTGTTCCAGTAAACGCGACAGTTACCACCAGGAGTGGCACCTGAATATTCGGGATCACCCGGGTCACGTCCTGCGGCATCGGTTGTCGTTATCGACAGCAGCACATTTTCACGCTTGGTTGTGGTCACTTCAAAGGGAAGCACCGGCAGTTCAAGCTTTACGGTCTGGATAACCACAGGGACCGCGATCAAGAAAATGATCAGCAGGACCAGCATAACGTCCACGAGTGGGGTAGTATTAATGTCGGATAGAGGAGTTTCCTCTCCGCCACCGCCCCCAACATTCATCGCCATAGGATTTTATCCTCTCAAAACTAAACCATCTAAAGAGAGCGAAAGCCCTCTCGTCGTGCGTTGGCCGGGCTGCCCGCCGCAACGGCGGCTGGCGAACCCGGCCCTCGACTTATTTCTTTACAGCAGGTGCAGCAGGCTTCGCAGGAGCTGGAGCGGTCTTCACGCCACCAGCGGTCGTTGCGATTGGCTTAACACCACCGTCCGAAGCCATATAGCCCAGAACGTCGTTGGAGAATGCAGCAAGCTGTTCGGCGATCCGCTTGTTGCGGCCCTGCAGCCAGTTATAGGCCAGAACAGCAGGAACAGCCACACCAAGACCAAGAGCGGTCATGATCAGTGCTTCACCAACCGGGCCGGCAACGGCGTCGATCGATGCCTGGCCGGCGATGCCGATTTTGATCAGAGCGCGATAGATGCCGATAACCGTACCGAACAGTCCGATGAATGGCGATGTTGCGCCAACGGTTGCCAACCATGGCAGGCCGGTTGCGAGTTTCGACTTGATCAGATCTTGCGACCGTTCGATCGATCCGTGCAGCCAGTCATGCGCTTCAACCGGATCGGTCAATTTGGCATGGTCGGCGTCGGCCTTGATCGCGTCATCGACGATCTGACGGTAAGCGGAGTTCTTGTCGAGCTTCGCAGCGCCTTCCTTGAGCGTTCCTGCACGCCAGAAATTGGAGCGCATGGCTGCGCCCTGCTTCATGATCTTGTTCTGTTCGAACAATTTCGAAAACAGGATGTAGAAAGAAGAAACGGACATGATCGTCAGAATTGCGAGAACGGACCAGGCGATAACGCCGCCCTGTTCCATTGCTTCGATAAAACCGAACGCATTTTTTGGTGGAGTGGCTGCAGCGGCCAAAATTTCAGTCAACATTTTAACATTCCCCTCAGGATAAACTAATTGCAAAAAAACTGTTGCGGGAAGGGCATTTCGAAGCGCCCCTCCCAATATACATTATTTAGGTATCTGCCAACGAACGGCGTTGGAATAGGATCCGGTTGTCGGATTGCCGTTCGCGTCCAGAGCAGGCTTGAAGCGCGCACGCCGCGTCAGGTTTTTACAGGCAGCCTCATCCAGATCAGCATGGCCGCTTGAACCTGTGACCTGACAATCGGATACCCGGCCATCAGCATTTACGGTCAGCCGGAAACGCGTCGTGCCTTCCCGTTCTTCACGCAGAGCCCGCGAAGGATAGTCGTTCGCATTGGCCCAGCTTCCGGGATTGCCACGCGGCTCCGGGGTCGCCCGTTGGGGCGGAGGAGGCGGTGGCGGCGGAGGCGGTGCCGGCGTCGCAACAACCGGTGCCGGCCGCGGTGGTGCGGTGGGAACCGACTGAATCACCGGACGCGGAGCAACCACAGGAGCAACGATGGGCGGAGGTGAAACCACAGGAGGTGGCTCAATCGGCTGCTCGGGTGGAGGTGGTGGTGGCTCTTCCGGTTCTGGCGGCTCTTCTTCATCAATGTCGATCATGTCCAGCTGCGAGGCAACCTTCTTGACGGCAGTATAGGCTAGGCCGGTGACCAGCGCATAGCCAAGTAACAGATGGATGATGACGACAAGGACAATCGATATGACCTTGTTCGAACTCATCTCTTGGTCAGCATAAGCCATTCAGAAATGTAACTCCTTTTTCCCCATCACAAGGCATGTTACTCCATTGCTGAAGTTCCAAACAAAAAGCGCGAGGTTCGGAAACCGTCGCGACCCTTTATCCCCATGACCACTTTTCGTTCGCTTGAAAGCTGTCTTAAATTTGTTTTAACGCGCTACTCCCAGACAGGCAATCGCTTTGTTGGTTCAGCATCGATTAAGCTGTTAAAGAACCAAAATAAGGGCTAAAATCCGCCATCCCAATTCCTGTTTCAGAGAAAATCATGCGCTCCTTTTTGCTTTTCACCCTCGGTCTTATTGCTCCCCAGATTGCTGTATTTCCAGCTTTCTCGCAAGTCATGGAGGCGAGCGATCCGCTCCAATATGCGGACATAGCGGACCTCAGCACAGATGCGCCTATCATTATTCATATTACCGTCAAAGAGGCGATAAAAGTCGATCCGGAACGGGCCCCCAATGCCCCTCCGGGAACCCAGCGCTTTTATATTGTGGCCGCCACCAATGCCCTGATTCGGGGTCAGGGAGGGGTTGGAGAGACGATTCGCTATGTCGTCGACCTGCCTCTGGACGCACGCGGGCGGGCTCCAAAAATCAAGAAACAGCCGTTCATTATTTTTGCCCGCCGCACGCCCGGCGGCGGCAGTGACGATGTCCAGCTGATCGCGAAAGATGCCCAGATCGCCTGGACGCCGGATCGTGAACAGCGCGTCCGCTCCGTGGTCCGCGAACTGCTGGACCGCAACGCACCCCCGGCCATTTCCCGGGTCGCCAGCGCTTTTCATGTTCCCGGCACGGTGATTGGCGAGGGTGAAACGCAGATATTCATCGAGACGGAAAGCGGAACCCCGATTTCGATCACCGTGCTGAAACGGCAGGGCCAGCGAAAATTCTGGGCCGTATCGCTTGGCGAAATTGTCGATGAAGCCGCCCGGGCACCGGTCAGAAACAGCCTGCTGTGGTACCGGCTCGCCTGTTTCCTGCCCCGTCAATTGCCGGCCGGCACGGTGGCCAGCGATACGCCCGCCAATGCCCAGCAGGCGCGCGCGGACTACCAGATGGTGCTCAATGACCTCGGCGCCTGTCCGAGATCGCGTCAGCCCTGATCCGTCTGATCCAGCCCAACTAGTACTGGCTTTCGTCAAAGGCGACGCTAATAAGGCGCCTTCAATCTTACCCCAAATCAAAGAGGCAATTGACCATGACCGCTCCGCTTCGCATCGCGCTCGCTGGACTGGGCACCGTCGGAACCGGAGTGATCCGGCTTATCGAAGAAAATGGTGCCATGATCGAACAACGGGCCGGTCGGCCTATTGTCGTATCTGCCGTTTCCGCTCGTAACCGCACTCTGGACCGCGGCATTGATCTTTCAGCCTATCCCTGGTTCGATACGCCCGCGGCGCTGACCGAACAGGAGGATGTCGATTGCGTGGTGGAAATGATCGGCGGAGCCGACGGCACCGCGCTCGAACTCGCGCGCAAGAGTCTGGCAGCCGGCAAATCCTTTGTCACTGCCAACAAGGCAATGATCGCCCACCACGGGATGGAACTGGCGAAGACCGCCGAAGCGGGCAACCTCTCCCTGCGCTATGAAGCGGCGGTTGCCGGTGGCATCCCGGTGATCAAGGGACTGCGGGACGGTGCATCGGCCAACCGGATCGAACGGGTTTACGGCATTCTCAACGGCACCTCCAATTATATCCTGACCGAAATGGAAAAGCACGGGCACGCGTTTGACGACGTGCTGAAGGAAGCCCAGGCCATAGGCTATGCCGAGGCTGATCCCGGATTTGACATTGATGGTGTCGACGCAGCGCACAAGCTGGCGATTCTCTCGGCCCTGTCTTTCGGCAAGGCGCTCGACTTCGAAGGCGTGGAAATCGACGGCATTCGCAACATCATGGCGGCGGATATCGGCCAGGCCAAGGCGCTGGGCTATCGCATTCGCCTGCTGGGCATGGCGCGCATCGATGACGGCAAGCTATTCCAGCGGGTCAATCCCTATCTGGTCCCGGAAAGCCATCCGCTGGCGCATATCGACGGCGCAACCAACGCCGTGGTGGCGGAAGGCAATTTCTCCGGCCGCCTGATGTTCCAGGGTGCCGGAGCCGGCGAAGGCCCGACGGCATCGGCGGTGGTCGCCGATCTGATCGACATTGCCCGAGGCGATGCCGGTACTGTATTTGCCACGCCAGCCAGCCAGATGGAACCGTGCGAGCGCGCGGAAAGCGGCAACCGGGTGGGCAAAAGCTATGTCCGCTTCATCGTCGCCGACAGACCGGGCGTACTGGCCGAGATCACCGCGGCCATGCGTGATGCCGATGTTTCGATAGAGAGTCTGATCCAGACCGAGAAAACCGCGGAAGGCTCGGTGCTGCTGTCGATGGTCACCCATGACAGCCGCGAATGCAACGTCCTCAAAAGTCTGGCGGCGCTGTCCAGTTCGGCAAGCCTGCAGGCCGCACCCGTGGTGATGCATCTGCTCAGCGATCAGGACTGATCATTCGGCGGGAGCGAGCGGCCGGATCATCGCCTGTTTCACATAGTCGCGGTCGGGAACTTCCGGGGTAACGGCCTGCAAGACGCGGCCCACCCCGCCGCCGACATTGCCGCCGTTGCCGCCAATACCGACGCTTACCACCGACAGGCCCTTGAAACAGTTGCGTTCGTCCATCGTCACATAGCAGCGACCCTGCTGGACGATTCCGGGATTGGCGCGGGGCAAGGGTTCCCGGATTCTTTCGCCCGCGTCCACGGCCAGTTCGGGAAAGGGCAGTCTCTGCTGCCGGTCGATTTCCGGCAGACCGCACACCACAATCTCCTCGGTCGGCCGGTACAGCAGACAGCCATCGGCATCGACCGCAGCCAGTTTCCTGGCATTTTCGACAAGCTCGCTGGTCCGGTCGCCCGGCTGAAGCGACTGGCCCGGCGCAGCGGTCGGCATCAGCAGAAGGAACAGAAAAACCTGTCTCGACATTGCAATATTGCTCCCCTATCGGGATTGAAAATCTTATATCTTGAAAAGGACTAGTCAATAACATGCCCAAAGCAAGCGACATATTAGACCGCGTATTGGTCATGGAAATGGTCCGCGTCACCGAAGCAGCGGCGATATCGGCAGCGAATCTGATTGGACGGGGTGATGAAAAGGCAGCTGACGCCGCCGCCGTCGAAGCAATGCGCGCTGCGCTGAACGAACTCGACATTTGTGGCACCGTGGTCATCGGCGAAGGCGAGCGCGATGAGGCACCGATGCTGTTCATCGGCGAAAAAGTTGGACGCGGCTGTGAAGGCGAGGCCCCGGCGATCGATATTGCGCTCGATCCGCTGGAAGGTACGACCATTACCGCAAAGGCCGGCGCCAACGCGCTGGCCGTGCTGGCCATCGCCGAAAAGGGCAACCTGCTGAACGCGCCCGACGTCTATATGGAGAAACTGGCGGTTGGCCCGGGCTATTCCCCAGGCATCATCGATCTCGACAAATCGGTGACCGAAAATGTCAAAGCCGTTGCGAAAGAAAAAGGCGTGGAGCCGGCCGAGATCATCGTCTGCGTGCTCGACCGCCCGCGGCATGACAAGATTATCGCCGAATTGCGCGATATCGGCTGCGGCATCATGCTGATCCCCGATGGCGATGTCGCCGGTGTGATAGCAACGTCCGACGAAGACACGACGGTCGACATGTATATGGGCAGCGGCGGCGCACCCGAAGGCGTGCTGGCAGCGGCAGCCCTGCGCTGCGTCGGGGGCCAGTTCAAGGGCCGCCTGCTGTTCCGCAACGATGACGAGCGCCAGCGCGCCTATAAATGGGGCATTGACGATCTCGACAAGATCTATGACCTGAAAGAGCTGGCGAAGGGCGATGTGATCTTCGCCGCAACCGGGGTCACCCACGGTTCACTGCTGGAAGGTGTCAAGAAATTGCGCGGCGGCAAGATGACGACAGAGAGCGTTGTCATGCGCGCATCATCGGGCACCGTACGCTGGGTGAAAAGCGAACATCGCAAGAACTGATGGACAAGAGCTTGGCAGAGTGGCTGACAGGTCAGGCGAGACAGCTGCGTTTCTGCCTGTTCCTGTCACCCCTGCTGGTATCAGCCTGTATTTCTCCGGTTGCATATGGGCCCATACCGCATAGCGACTATGTCGCGAACGACCGTTGCCGTCCCAGCCCACGGCCGGAGGAACAGTTTGCGGACAAACCCTATTTTGCCGTAATCAGCCGCCTGCCCGATTGCCGGACGGAACCGGTCGTCTTGCTCAGCCAGCGCAGCGACACCGTCCGCTACGCCCGTTTTGGCACCCCGGCCGACATGGAAATCACCGATACCAAGGGCAAGGTGAGGACCGAGGAGCGCGTTCCCCTTGCCCTCGCCAGCAATCAGCAATGGTGGGATGATCTGGCCGCCGAAACCGAAAAGCACGATGGCCGTATTCTGCTATATGTTCATGGCTTCAAGGAAACATTCTTTACCAGCGCGCGCGACAGTGCGCAGATCGCCCGGCTTTCGGGACTCGAGATACCGATCGTGCACTACAGCTGGCCCTCACAGGGTGAGTTTCTGAAATATGCCGCCGATGAAACCAACATGTATTATAACGAACGGCAGTTCCGCAGCTTTCTGACCAGGTTGGCGCAACAGCCATGGACCAAGGAAATCATCCTCGTCGCCCATTCGCTGGGCGTGCGGCTGGCGATTCCCGCGATCGAATTTGTCGATCGCAACAGCAGCAACGCCGATTCGAGCAATATCTCCAATATCATTCTGGCGTCACCCGACATCGATCGCCAGGATTTCGAGCGTGATATCGCCGAAACCGTGCTCACCATGCGCCGGGTCAACAATAACCGCCGGATCACCGTCTATGTGTCGGCAAGAGACCGGGCGCTGGGCCTGTCCTATAATTTCCACGGCTATCCAAGGCTCGGCCGGCCGGATTGCTTCAACCCGTTCGAGGCGGCCTCGTTGCGCGAGCAAGGCTATCCCGAACGCTGTTATGCCGCCAAGACGACCTATGACACGGAGCCGGAAAAGAGCGGGTTGACCATCATCGACACCACCGCCGTCAGCCGTGGCCAGTCCGGACACGGCGACTATCTGCGCAGCGCGCTGGCCTGCAGCGATTTCGCTGCGGTGGTGAACGGAACCGAAAGCAAGACCAGCAAACGCAAGGCCACCCGACTGCTGCATGTGTTCGAACTTGTCCCCGATCCGGATGGCGCTGAACCGGACGACCTGGCGGTGTGTCGCCGCAAGCCCGACTGATATGCCTGTCGGGCCGGTATAGATGCAGAGAAATTCGCGGCCACTGGATGCGCTGCTGGCCAGAGCCCGGGCCTGCACGATCTGCGAAGGTCTGCCCCTGGGGCCTGCTCCCTTGCTGCAGGCCGGCACCAATGCACGAATCCTGATCGCCAGCCAGGCACCCGGCAGCAAGACCCATGTCAAGGGCCGTCCGTTCGACGATGCCAGCGGCAAGCGGCTGCGCCAATGGCTCGGCGTGAGCGAGGAGCAATTTTATGATCCCGAGAACTTCGCGATCCTGCCGATGGGCTTCTGCTATCCCGGCACCGGTGCCGGTGGCGACCTGCCGCCGCGTCCGGAATGCGCTCCGGCCTGGCGCGAACCGCTGCTGCACGCGATGCCACGGATCGAGCTTACGCTTGTTCTGGGCCAATATGCTCTGGACTGGCATCTGGGAACACGGAAATCCCGCACCCTGACCGATACGGTGAAAAGATGGCAGGAATTCTGGCCGGACCTTCTGCCCCTGCCCCACCCCAGCCCGCGCAATATCCGCTGGTTCATGGCCAATCCGTGGTTCGAGGCGGAGGTAATCCCGGTCCTGCAGGACCGCGTCCGGGGCCTGCTCTAGAAAATACCCATCGCCAGCCCGGCCGCCAGCGTCGCGCCGATCTCCGCGCAACGCTCCCGATCCGCTTCGCTGATCGTTTTCGCCGCCAGAATTTCCTTCTCGGTCTGCGCATGGGTGCAGATGATCGGCGTGTCGGTCACCTTTTTCAGCCGCCAGCCGGTCGCAATCCTTTCCAGCTGCGCCCGGGCATTCTCGCCGTCCGATCCCGCGCAGATCATCGCCGCATAGGGCCGGCCTTCTATCTTGCCGAGCACGGGATAATAGCAGCGGTCGAAAAAGGCCTTCATCACCCCGGCGATCGCAGCCAGATTTTCCGGCGTCGCAAATATATAGCCGTCGGCGGCCATCACGTCCTCCGCCTGGCAATCCTCCGCTCGCATCAGGCGCACATCCGTGCCCTCCTCGCCGCGGCCTGCCTCGGCTGCGGCCTTGGCCATCTGTTCCGTGCCACCGGTAAAGCTGTAATAGACGATCAGGAGCCTTTTCATGTCTCGCTGTCTAGCAGGGAACAGGCGCATTGTCAGCGCTGCCGCTTTGACGCATAGCGCAGGCCATGAACGCAGTATTGAATGTCGAGAAATCCCTGTCCGGCCAGAGCTGGCGCTGGCGCAGCACCAGCGCCGATGCGCGCGATCCGGGCTTCCAGCCCGATGATCTGGTCACCCAGCTGCTGCTCGCCCGCGGCGCCAGCCGGGACACGCTGGCGGTCAACCGCGAGCCGACGATTCGAGGCTTCATGCCCGATCCGTCCGTCTTTCGTGACATGGATGCGGCAGCGGATCGGCTGAGCCACGCGATCCGGAAACAGGAAAAGGTGACGATCTTCGGCGATTATGATGTCGACGGCGCGACCAGCGCGGCGCTGATGATCCGCCTGCTCCGGGATCTGGGTCTGGAGGCCGGCTATTATATTCCCGACCGGCTGATGGAGGGCTATGGCCCGTCGGGAGAGGCCTTGGTCGAGCTGGGCAGGCAGGGCTGCGATCTGGTGGTCACCGTAGACTGCGGCGCGATGGCCTTCGAGGCGCTCGACATGGCCCACACTGCCGGGGTCGAGGTGATCGTGGTCGACCATCACAAATGCGCCGCCGAGCTGCCGAAAGCGATCGCGCTGGTCAACCCCAACCGGCTCGACGAAAGCGATGCGGGTGCCGAACATGGCCATCTGGCCGCCGTCGGCATGGCCTTTCTGCTCGGTGCGGCGCTGGTCCGGACACTACGCAACCAGGGCTATTTCGAAAATCGCGCCGAACCGAAACTGCTCGAGCTGCTCGATATTGTGGCGCTCGGCACGGTCGCCGATGTCGCCCAGCTGCGCGGCCTCAACCGCGCCTTTGTCGCACAGGGCCTCAAGGTCCTCGCCGGCCGCCAGAATATCGGCCTGGCGGCGCTGATCGATGCGAGCCGGCTGAAGCGCGCGCCCATCTGCTCGGACCTCGGCTTTGCCCTTGGCCCCCGCATCAATGCCGGTGGCCGGGTGGGCAAGTCGGATCTGGGCGTGCGCCTGCTGACCACGCAGGATCCCGAGGAAGCCGCCGCGATCGCTGCCGAACTCGACCATCTCAACCAGGAACGGCGCGCGATCGAGGCACATGTCCTGGAAGAGGCCGATGCGATGTGTTCGGCGCAGCAGAACCAGGCGGTGGCGGTGCTCTCGTCCAAGGGCTGGCATCCCGGCGTGATCGGTATTGTCGCCGGGCGGATCAAGGAAAAGCTCCATCGCCCGGCGATCATCATCGCGCTCGACGAGGAAGGCATCGGCAAGGGCTCCGGCCGCTCGATTGCCGGCATCGATCTCGGCGCCGCGATCATCGCCGCCAAGGACAGCGGCCTGCTGATCGCTGGCGGCGGTCATGCGATGGCAGCGGGCATCACCATTGCGGCAGACAAGGTCGACCGTTTTTCGGAATTTCTCAACGACCGGCTCGCCGACGGTGTCGGCAAGGCGCAGCATGGCAAGGCGCTGCTGCTCGACGCGGTGCTGTCGCCAAAGGGCGTCAATCCGCTGATGGTCGAGGCGATGGACGGTGCCGGTCCCTATGGCATGGGCTGGCCCGCACCGCGGATCGCGACCGGACCGGTGCGAATCATCAAATGCGATATTGTCGGCACCGATCATGTGCGAATGATTGTCGGCGGTGATGACGGAGCTTCGATCAAGACCATTGCCTTTCGCGCCGCCGAAAGCGATCTTGGCCAGGCGCTGCTCAGCGCACCGCGCGGGCGCAAATTGTGGATCGCCGGCCGCGCCAAGATCGATGACTGGGGCAGCCGCCCGGCGGCAGAAATCCATCTGGAAGACGCCGCCTGGGCCGATTGACCGGGCGGCAAGGAGGCTGAACGGCCAATATATCGCAGCGTCCGCTCCGGAGCCGACAAATCGCACTGCAATTCCGGCGAAAAGAGGGTTGACCAAAGGCCGGCGCCCCCCTAATGGCCGTGGCTCGCTGACCGGCAATCGGTATGGCCCCTTCGTCTAAGGGTTAGGACGCGGCCCTTTCACGGCTGAAATACGGGTTCGAATCCCGTAGGGGTCACCACTTCTTCGGAAGATGAAAGCGATTTATTTATCAATCGCGCCGGGTCGCATTTTCCCCTCATATGGGCACTATAGCTGCCGAAGCGGACGGTCGGTCACGCTTTCCCTGCAGCAACCGCCCAAGCGACCAGCTTTTGCAGGCGCTGCCCCCTAACGCTGCCGAGTGGCGCCAGGCGCAGGCTGCCAGATATCGAGCTGACCCGATATTCCGCGCATTGCATTTATCCGCTGGCGACGGCGATATTCAAACATGTTGGGCGATTTAATCGCGCGATTGACATGGCCCATATCATCTGTTCTTCATCTGACATCATCCTGCAGGAGAAAAAAATGTCGGTCGTTACTACGGAAAAGCAAGATAATGTTCTGGTCATCATTGCAGACAATCCTCCGGTCAATGCGCTGGGGGCCGCCGTTCGCCAGGGACTGGTCGACGGGATTGATCAGGCCCTTTCGGATGATGGCATCGAGGCGGTGGTCATCCGCTGCGATGGACGGACTTTTTTTGCCGGGGCGGACATCACGGAATTTGGCAAGCCGATGAAAGGTCCCAGCCTCGCCGATGCGCTTGATCAGCTGGAGGCAAGCAACAAGCCGGTGGTGGCGGCGATCCACGGGACGGCTCTGGGCGGCGGCTGCGAGGTCGCTCTCGCCTGCCACTATCGGGTTGCGGTGCCGTCGGCAAAAATCGGCCTGCCCGAGGTCAAGCTGGGCCTGATTCCCGGCGCCGCCGGAACCCAGCGCCTACCGCGTGTGGTGGGCGCGGAAGCGGCCTTGCCGATGGTGGTGACCGGCAACCCGATTTCGGCGACAAAAGCGCATGCCATCGGGCTGGTCGACAAGATTGTCGGAGAAGACAGTCTGGCCAACGACGCCATTGCCTTTGCCCGCGAACAGATTGGCAAGCCAGTGCCACGTTCTTCGGAAGGCACCGCCAACCGGGATGGCGTTGAGAATCCTGCGATATTCGACGAGTTCCGCCAGAAAAATGCCCGCAAGCTGCGCGGCTTCGAGGCGCCGGAAGCGGCGATTCAGGCGGTGAAAGCGGCGGGCGATATGTCCTATGCCGAAGGCGTGAAAAAAGAGCGCGAGCTGTTCACCCGGCTGATGAGCGGCACCCAGTCGGCGGCCATGCGCCACTATTTCTTCGCCGAGCGGGCCGCCAACAAGATTGACGGTATTGATCCGAAGATCGATCTCATCCCGATCCACAAGGTCGGTATATTGGGCGCCGGGACGATGGGTGGCGGCATCGCGATGAACTTCCTTTCCGCCGGTATTCCGGTGACGATTGTCGAACTGAAGGAGGACGCGCTGGACCGCGGCGTCGGCGTGATCCGGAAAAATTACGAGAACACGGCCAAGCGTGGCCGGATGACCGAGCAGCAGGTCGAGGACGCGATGGCCATATTGACCCCCAGCCTGTCCTATGACGATCTCGCCGATTGCGATCTGGTGATCGAGGCAGTGTTCGAGAATATGGATGTCAAAAAGCAAGTCTTCAGCAAGCTGGACGCCATTGTAAAACAGGGCGCGATCCTCGCCAGCAACACGAGCTATCTGAACATCGACGAGATCGCGGCGGTGACGAAGCGACCCGAATATGTTCTCGGCCTGCACTTTTTCTCGCCAGCCAATGTGATGAAATTGCTGGAAATCGTGCGCGGGGAGAAGACCGCTGACGATGTGCTGATGACCGCGATGAAATTGTCCAAAAAGATCGGCAAGGTCGCGGCGGTGTCAGGTGTCTGCCCCGGCTTTATCGGCAACCGGATGCTGAGCCCGCGCCAGGAACAGGCCAACCAGATGATCATGGAAGGCGCCAATTACTGGGAAGTGGACGATGTACTTCTGGAATTCGGCTTTCCGATGGGGCCGTTCCAGATGTCCGATCTGGCCGGTGTCGATATCGGCTGGCACCGGGATCCGGAACGCATCGAAACATTGCGCGACGCGCTTTGCGCCGTCGGGCGCTGGGGCCAGAAGGTCGGCAAGGGATTTTATGACTATGACGAGGCGCGCAACCGGACGCCGTCGGACGAAGTCAAACAGATCATCGCCGAATTTGCTGCCAGGGCGGGCAAGGAACAGCGCGCAATCTCCAAGGACGAAATCCGCGAGCGATTGCTCTATCCGATGGTCAACGAGGGGGCCAAAATCCTCGAGGAGGGCATGGCGCAGCGGGCAAGCGACATCGATGTCGTCTGGATCAACGGCTATGGCTGGCCGCTCTATACGGGCGGCCCCATGTTCTGGGCCGATACGATCGGACTCGACACGGTGGTTGGCGGACTGGAAAAGCACGGACTGCCGGCAGCCGAACTGCTGCGGGACAAGGCCAGCAAGGGAGAAAAATTCAACGGCTAGAGCGGCCGCGAAGAGCGGCTGTCAGATCGCGGTTTTGGCACCAGGATTGGCTGCGCAACGCACAGTTTAAGGATTTTGCGGAGAGGCTTGGTGCGTCGCAGGGGAGATGGCGGCAGCGTCCTTCATCCGCTCGCGGAACAGGTCCTGCAGCAGGGCAAGAAAGGCCCGGACCGCGGGATTCGCGCGGCGGCTTTCCGGCCAGAGGGCGGTTATATTGTGCCGCTCGACCGCATAGCTGGCAAGGACCGGCACAAGTGTACCGCTTGCAACATGGGGCGCCGCGATGAAACTGGCGGTCAGCCCGATGCCGCCGCCGGCGACCAGCGCGGCCACCAGCGCATCGCTCGCATCCACAATGATCCCCGCTGTCGGTACGATTTCGATGGATCGTTCGCCGAGCCGGAACGGCCAGCGCGAAATCTGGCCACTGCTCTGATAGCGCAGCGCTACCGTTTCGTGCCCGGCCAGTTCGTCCGGATGGTCAGGAACGCCCCGGCGTTCCAGATAGGCCGGTGATGCATAGCAGCAGAGCTGGTGCGGCGCGAGGCTGCGCGACAGCAGCCGCGAATCGGGCAGATCGCCGATCCGCACCGCCACATCTATTCCCTCGTCGATGATATCGACAAAATGGTCGCTCAAACGCAGGTCGACCGTCACCTGAGGATATTTCTCCCGGAATGTCGCCAGAGCGGGGGCAAGCAGATGAATGCCGATCGGAAGCGGCGCGGCAATGCGCAGGCGGCCCGAAGGCTCCGAACGCGCGCTCTTCGCGGCCTGTTCAATCTCCTCTGCTCCGTGCAGCAGCCGCAGCGCCCGTTCGTGCAGATCCCGCCCTTCGGGCGTCAGCTTCAGCGAGCGGGTGGTGCGGGTGAACAGCGAAACGCCCAGATTCTGTTCCAGCCGCTTGATACTTTTGCTGACAGCCGATGGCGAGACCGACAGCATCCGTGCCGCCGCAGTAAAGCTGCCGAGGGAACCGGCGCGGGCAAAGGCAATCAGGCCAGTCAGCCTTTCGAGACTATTTTGTTCCGTCATGGCACTACTGTAAGAACTTTACGCACTATTATCAATCCGAAGGCAATTCCATATATCCCCGGTGAAGCATATTAACCGATGGAGACGATGATGACCGAGATGATGAAGGCGATACGCCAGCACGAGCTGGGCGGACCGGATGTCCTTGTTTACGAAGATGCACCGAGGCCAGAGCCGAAAGCCGGTGAGGTGCTTGTTCGCGTGCAGGCGGTGGGAATCAACCCGCCCGACTGGTATCTTCGCGAGGGATACAAGAGCCTTCCCCCCGAATGGCAGCCGCCGGTGGGTTTTCCGCTGATCCTGGGAACAGATATTTCGGGCACGGTGGCGGCGGTAGCCGATGATGTGGAGCGTTTCTCGGTCGGCGACGAGGTCTATGCGATGGTCCGCTTTCCCGCCGGCCTCGCCGGAGACAGCCAAGCCTATGCCCAGTTTGTCAGCGTGCCGGCGTCGGAACTGGCGCTGAAGCCAGCGGGAATCGACCATGAGCACGCGGCCGCAGCGCCGATGTCGCTGCTGACCGCGTGGCAGTTCCTGATCGCGCTGGGCCACGATGAGCAAAACCCGCTGCAGCCGCAGCAGCATGTACCGGTGCCGCTGGCAGGCAAGACCGTTCTGGTGAACGGAGCCGCGGGCGGAGTCGGGCATTTTGCGGTGCAGCTGGCGAAATGGCAGGGCGCGCGGGTCATCGCCGTGGCCTCTGGCAGGCATGAACCGCTGCTAAGCGAATTGGGCGTCGACCAGTTCATCGACTATGCGAAAAGGGCGCCGGAGGATGTCGTGCGGGATGTCGATCTTGTGGTCGATGCAGTGGGCGGCGAGAAGACCGGACGCTTTCTCCAAACATTGAAGCGTGGCGGCGCGCTGTTCCCGATCTATCCGCTGGGCTTTTCCGGTACCGATGAAGCCGAAAGGCTTGGGGTGACCGTCTCGGCAACCCAGGTCCGTTCGAACGGAGCGCAACTGGCGGAAGCGGGTCGTCTGCTTGATAATGGCACGATCCGCGTCGTGATCGACAGCAGCTACCCGCTCGCTGAGGCGCGCAAGGCGCACGAGCGTGCCGCTCAGGGCCATATTCAGGGCAAGATCGTGCTCACTGTAGAATGATCGCGCAGATGGAGGCGGTCAGACATCTTCGGTTGGGGTGATATTTGCAATGAGTGTGACAACCGTCTGATATAACATGACCACGGTTCCTACCATGAGCGCGCTGATCCCGACCATGAACGCCAGCAACACCTTGTATAGCGTCGGATACCATTGCGGCGGCAACTTATCGAATTCCCCTACCGGCATGGTGAGCACCAGCAGCAATGCCACCGATCCGATCAGCGACAGCGTGCTTAAAAAGCTCACGCGAGCGATGCGTTTATAGATCGGCGCATCAAAATCTTCGTCCACCCGTTTGACAAGGCCCACCAGCGTCAACATCAGGGCCAGGATCGTGCCCGAGCCCCCGACCATCGCGCTGCCCAGATACAGGCCAGAACTCGACAGAGCGGTCACCAGCACCTGCGCTTCGGCCGATGAGTAGATCGATCCTGTCAGTCCATAAGCGATCCCCCCGAATGCAAGGACGCCAAGGGCGGAAAGGGACGCTTTTGTTTCTGGTGTCATAAGGCGCTAGAGCATGTGTGCCCTTCGCTGGTCCTGACAAATGTTAATGTCGGAGGAAATGATCGGCGTTTCAAACGATCTGTTGCCAGCAGGCTGAGGAAAACCAGCATCTGGTTGCCTCAGTTCACCGGGTTAACATTTGTTACGAAACCCGCCGGGACAAATCTATAGAGTCAGCGCCGATCCGCTTGAAGGCCACCCGATATTGGCATTTTTGATCTGGACCGCCCTTTTAAAGGTTAGCGATTTGACGCGTTATTTTTTTCATGTTGAACGACAAAAATCGGAACCGGATAATTCGGGTTTTGAATATGCCAATCATGCCGAGGCGAAAAAAGCGGCGGTCCGCTATGCAGGCGAACTGCTGCAATATAATCCGGACTTGTTTCAGAAAACCGGCAGTCTGAAATTGAAGCTGACGGACAGCAACGATCATCAAGTGCTCGAGATCAAAATATCTGCGATACACTAGATTGCGGCCCTTATTTCAGTCTCAGCTCGCTGTCGACATGCAGGCGTCCTTCCCCATAAAGATAGGAGCCGTCAAACTGACACATATCCTTCAGAGCCTGTAGATCATGGATGTGCAGCATCGGCCGGGCCAAGGTCGCGATCTCCGCTTCCCGCAATTCCGCGGCCACGCGGTTGATATGAATGGGCGAGATACCGCATATATCCGCCAGATCCTGCTGGGTCAGCGGAACACGCAAGATATTATTCTCGACCAGCCCGACAAAGGCCATGCGCGTATGCAATTCGCAGATAAAATGCGCCAGACGCTCCTTTGCGGACAATCTGCCCAAACGGAAAATCCATTCCCGATGCATCGCTGCATCAAGCAGCGTGCTGAACCACAATATGCGAGCCAGATGCGGTTCGTTGCGCATGATGTCGCTAAGCACCTTGTGCGGGACATAGGCAATTTTCGCCTCGCCCAGAGCACACACATCATGATCCAGTCGCTTCATGGCAAAGCCGTGCAAATCGACAAAATCACCGGGGACATGAACGCAAACAATCTGCCGGTCCCCGTCAATCCCGTCAATATAGCGAAGCATGTAACCCTCAACCAGATAGGTGCTCCGCTCAGCCAGTTCGCCCTTGCGGATCAGAACCTCTCTGGCCGGCAGCATGACACAGCGGCCGACGGCATCTTCCAGCACCTGCTTTTCAGATTCGCTCAATGCCTGACGCAAGCGTCCTTCCAGAAATAGCTCAGTGATCATTTTAACCGCTTAGAGTGCATTACCGAAAATGGCCAATCCATATGCTTAGGAAATCTAGAAAAGCAGCAAGTCAGATGGCCATTTTGAGGCCAGCACTGTCCTGACAGCTGTCCAGCCGCTTGCAGGGCGAAGGTCAACTGTCCCGAATTTACCTCTTCCGGCACGCTCCCGATTCTCTCCATTGCCTGACGTAATTCCCTGCCCGAAACTCTCACAATCTTGCGAATTGATAAATAGCAAGCGACCTAGGTCTTGGTCTCGGTTGCCACATCTTCATCGCCACACAAATCTTCGAGCACTTTGTCTACCGCTTTCAACCTGTCCGCGAGAGAGCCTTCTTTGGACTGGCCCATCGGCTCTGTATTTGACATGCCTTCCGATTCCGCGACCAACCTGCTGTCGAGATCATTCTTCCAGCGCCTGAGCATCTCGCATTTTTCCTCGTTGGTCAAATCAGGGGCGGCCGCCAGTTCCTGGGGGCTGTCATAAGACGATAGCGATGATTTATCTTTCTTCGGCATTTCATGTCTCCAATTGTTACTCAGATCTGTCCGTATCCCGGTCTGATGCAGCATCTTGCCACTGATGGGGCCTAAAAGTACATTGCCAATCCTCACCAACCGCACGTCCGCTATACTGACGCGCTTCCGAAACCGATCCATGAACCGCCAGCATCGGATTGATCGACCCGGTCCAGTCCTTGTCTCGCTGCAGGATCTTGGCGCGCATATTTTCATATTTGCCCGCATCGCGCAGACGCTCGAACTGATCATGCAGATTGAACACGATCGCGTTTCGCGAAAATCGCCGCGCCTGTCTGCTGGCGCCGGGATGAAGGCCAACCGCAAAAAAAGCCTGGCCGCCGAAACTCAAGCTGAATTCGGGATGGCTGGGCTCGGCAGCGACACTGCCATCATATGCGAAGCCGTGGAATTCGTCCTTGTCGTGCAGAGATTGCAGCCGGTCCCACAAGGCATGTTCAAACTGTTCTTCCGTCAGGACCTCTTCGGACTGGAAAATCACCACCAGACTTTGAAACATGGTTTGATATTTTGTATATTCGCTCGCGAATTTGCCGAGCGCTTCGATGATTGTCAGGTCATCCCATGCAGACCGGATATCCCGCGCTATCACATATTCTATCTGATTTTTGCCCATAGCGCTTTTGGCACCCAGACAGGGATAATCCGGTTGCCCTATAAATTTTTCAAACGCGTCCGGAAGTTCTGTCGCCATGTTCATTTATGATCAGCCTCTTTGGTTTCGCCAATCAGGAGCCGCGAAGGCAAATATTCGATCTGCATAGTCCTGACCCGATCTGCACTCGAGATTAGTTTTCTCCCGACAAATTTCCTTTCACAAAGAAATCACGGGAGCCCAACTGCTTCTCAGGTCAATATGTTCGTGTGGGAAAGATTATGCCGAATGAGAGCTCGACGGGTCTTAACAAATATTAGTTCATGCGATGTTCTTTTGGCGGGCCGGGAATGGTCACAGCTCCGTTTGCGCAGCGCGTAGCATTGAAACCGTTGTTGCTCCGGGACTCAGTCGCTCTTCGGCGCAAGGCGCATCATGCCTTCCTGCACCGCCGAGGCCACCAGAATGCCGTCCTGCGTATAGAGCGAGCCGCGATTGAGACCTCGCGCATGGCCCGTCCAGTCGCTGTCCATCACATAGCAGATCCACTGATCGGCCCGGAAATCATCATGGAACCACATCGCATGATCGAGGCTGGTCGAGAATAGGCCCGGCGTCGCCCAGTGCAGTCCATGCGGGATCATCGACGTCGACAGTAGCCCCATGTCGGACGCAAAGGCCAGGGTCGCCCGGTGGATAAGCGGATCATCCGGCAGCGGAGCCACCGTCTTGAACCACTGATACTGGCGGGCCTTGGGGTCTTTGCCTTCGGGTCGAACGCTGCGGACATCAAAGGGGCGCGGCATGCTCATATGCTCTATCTGCTCGTCCGAGACCAGCGGATTGCGGGCAATCTGCTGCAACGCGCTCGGGCATTGCTCGGGCGGCAGCACATTCGGCATCGCGACCTGATGCGTCAGACCATCGGCAGGCTTCTGAAAGGAGGCGGTCAGGTTGAAAATGACCTTGTCATTCTGCCGCACCACCACCCTGCGATTGGAGATGCTGCGTCCGTCAAAGTCACGATGCACGCGAAAATGCAACGGCTTGGTTTCATCACCGGCGCGCAGGAAATAGGAGTGGAGCGAGTGGATTTTCTTCTCGTCCTCGACCGTCCGATCGGCCGCGATGATTGCCTGGGCAATCACCTGTCCGCCAAAAATCCGTTCGCGCGCGGTCGATTCGAGCGCGGGAAATGTGAACTCGTCTGCCGCATCGGCGGTCAGGTCGAGGGTCCGGAGCAATCCGCCGATCAGCTTTTCCGCAGACACCGCAGCGCGTTGGGCCAAGGCGGCCGACAAGCGCCGCTCGACCTGTTCATCCGTTAGTTTATCCAAGATTCGTCCGATTCTTCAATATGGCCGGGTGGCGATTGTTGGCGCGTTCAGGAATAAATCTCGAACAGTCCGGCACCGCCCTGCCCGCCGCCGATGCACATCGTGACCACACCCCATTTGGCACCGCGCCGGCGGCCTTCCTGCAAAAGATGCCCCGCACAGCGCGCGCCGGTCATGCCGAACGGATGGCCGATGGCGATCGAGCCGCCATTGACATTATATTTTTCCGGATCGATGCCGAGCCTGTCGCGGCTGTAGAGACACTGGCTCGCGAAGGCTTCGTTGAGTTCCCAGATATCGATATCGTCGACGGTCAGGCCCTGCCGTTCGAGCAGCTTGGGCACGGCAAAGACCGGACCGATGCCCATTTCATCCGGCTCGCACCCGGCAACCGCCCAGGACACGAAACGGCCCAGCGGCTCCAGTCCGCGGCGCTCCGCCTCCTTCGCTTCCATCAGCAGAACGGCGGCAGCTCCGTCCGACAATTGGCTGGCATTGCCTGCGGTGATATATTTGTCTTCGCCCATCACCGGTGGCAATTTGGCGAGGCCCTCCAGGGTCGTGCCGGGACGGTTGCACTCGTCGCGATCGACCGTGTACTCGACAATGCTCTCTTCCTTGGTTTCCTTGTCGACCAGCTTCATCCTGGTCTGCATCGGGACGATTTCATCGGCGAACAGACCGGATTCCTGGGCCGCCGCCATCCGCTGCTGCGATTGCAGGGCATATTCATCCTGATATTCGCGGCTGATATTATAGCGTTCCGCGACAATGTCAGCGGTTTCGATCATCGGCATGAAGATCGCCGGGGCAATTTTCAGTATGGCCTCGTCGATCGTCCCTTCGGGTGCACGGGGGCCCTGCATCGAGATGCTCTCCACCCCGCCCGCCACAACGCAATCGGCACCATCGCTGCGAATATGGTTTGCCGCCATGGCAATGGCCTGCATGCCGGAGGAGCAGAAGCGGTTGATCGTCGCCCCCGCCGTTGTCTTGGGCAGGCCTGCGAGAAGCGCGGCATTGCGTCCGATATTGGGCGCTCCGTGCGCGACATTGCCCATCAGGCAATCATCGACAAAACCGCCTTCCACGCCCGCTTTGGCCACCGCATGTTTGACCGCATGCGCCGCCATCGTCATCGGCGGGGTGATGTTGAAGCCACCGCGACCCGCCTTGGCGAGCCCGGTACGGGCATAAGAAACAATGACAGCTTCGCGCATGATGATTTTCCTTCCGACTGCGTCCGACCCTTTTTTCAAAACAGTGGCCGGTTTTGCCGAGAGTTATAAGAGGCCGGATCAAAATGTCCACTTCCCCGAGGCCTGTCCCGGAGCCTATTCGATCCGGTCAATAGAGTCGCAAAATCGGCTGGCTTTGCTATGGGCCACGGCATGTGCATCATTTCTCTCGCCTGGCAGACCCATCCCCGCTGGCAACTGGTCGCGATCGGCAATCGGGACGAAATGCATGCGCGCCCGGCAGAGCCGCTGCGGCGCTGGCCGGAGCATCCGCACCTATTGGCGGGGCGCGATATCCGGGCCGGCGGCACCTGGCTCGGTATTTCCGAGCAGGGTCGCTTTGCCGCTGTAACCAATCTTGCAGGCCACGGCCCGCCGGACAGCAGCCGTGCATCGCGCGGGGACCTGCTGAAGGATTTTCTCGCTGGCGAGGGGCGTTATGCCGATCTTGACACGGCAGTCTTCCCGAACTTCAATCCCTTCAATCTGGTCACCATCGCCAATGGCGAGGCGGAAGTGCATTGCAACCATCCGGAGCCGCTCAGCAGACCTCTTGAGCCGGGCATTCACGGGCTGACCAATGGTCCGCTCGACCGGCCCTGGCCGAAGGCACGGCATCTTGATGCAGCGCTGAACGACTGGCTGCAAAGCGGTTCGCAGGACAGCAGCCCGCTGCTGGATGCGCTGGTCAACCGGAGGACCTATCCGCGCGCAGCGGCAATGGTGCCTGGCCCGCCTGCCCCGCTGGAGCCAGCCAGTTCAGGAATATTCATCGACAATCCGGTCTACGGCACCCGCTGCAGCACGATCGTGACGATCGACTGGTCGGGAGAAGGGATGATTCGGGAACGGCGCTATGATGATACGGCCATGGTGACCGGCGAAGATCAGATCTTCTTTAGCTGGCCAGGCTGACAAGGACTACGTTCTGGCAAGGCTCCTGGCATAGCGCTCACCACCGATCACGTCCTTCAATAGCTCCGGTTCGATCCGCCGATCCTCGCCGTCGGTGTGGAGAACGCAGACATCGCCAGTGGTTTCGGCAATAACCGCCAGAACCTGGGAAAACTGGAAGGCATTGGATTCGCGCAATTTGCCCCAGAGGTCACTCTCGGTCATTTTCGCTTTCTTCAGCTGGTCTTGCTGAACTTCGCCGCCGATCATGATCAGTCTCGGCTTGTTGTCGGCCATCGTCTGAAGGCCGGGAAACCGGCTGCGCAGGACAGCCATGCCGATCTGCAGTCCGAACAGGGACACGAGAGCAGCGATGCCGCTGGCGAGCGGCGGATCCTTGCTCATGATCACCGATGCCAGCACCGAACCGATGGCAACGGTCACGGCAAAGTCGAAACCGCTCATCTTGGAAAAGCTGCGAACGCCGGCAAGCCGGGTCAACAGGATGACCGTTATGTACATGCCGGTGGCCGACAGCGCGATCAGGGCGACCTGGGGCCACCCTGTCATCACCCAGTCACTCCACATCAGACTGACCCCGCTTTGCGTTCAATGAATCAGGCAACTTCCTGTTTCTCCACTGGCTTGCGCTCGTTGAAAATCCTCGCCAGCTCTTCGGCTCGCTCGTCGCTCAAATCCTTTTTGGCCGCAGCGAAAATCTCATTTTCTTCCTCATCCATATGATGCTCAAGCCGCTCGCGTAGGGTTTTGAACCGGGTTAGCCAGCCGCTGCTGGAAAATTCCATATCCACCAGTTCCTCGAAATAATCTTCCGCTTCCTTGTGCTCGGCAACCGAGTGACGGCCTTTGTCCTGCAAATCCGGCCGGGACAGCATCTCGGCATAGAGCGACTGTTCCTCGGCGTTGGCATGGGCAGACACATCGATCCGCAGTTTCTCGAAAGAATCGCGGCGTTCTTTGGTGTCGCCGCTTGTGTCGGCAACCCGTTCCAGCATTGCGCGGTGCCGGTCATGATCCTGTTTGAGGCGGGTAAATATATCGGTCATAATGTCTCCATCGGTCATATTCTCTCCCCCTCGACGCGCGAACCGGTTAATAGTTGCATTTCTCCTGATAGCCGCGTGTTTCAGGGAAGGCAGTCTGCTCGATCGCCCGGTCAGCCATCCGCTTCGGTACGAACCAGAACCTGATCAAAGGGGCTGTTGCCCGCATTGGAAAATATTTCAGCATCTGCGCAACCAATTTCGGTGCCAGCTGTTATCAGGGTTGAATGAATGTCGACCCACGACCCTGCGTTGCTTTCATTCCTCAAAGACCGGCTGGGAAATTGGTCCTATCGTATACCCCCCGTTTACCAAGGGGCGAATTTTCCAGCTACTTTGCCCAATCCAATCAGCCTTTCCCAGCCATGCGCCCTCTGGCATCGACGCGTGGTCCAGACAAAAAAATGGCCAGGACATAGCCTGGCCATTTTTATCGATAATGTAGGAAGTTTACTTTTCCGACGGCATCGTCACATCGACATCAGGAACATCGACCGTAACTTCTTCCGATCCGACTTCGACATCAGCTGTCTCTACGTCGACTTCAGGCATTTCACCCGCATCTCCGGAAACATCGACATCCACCGATGGCATTTCGCCTTCGTCTTTAACATTCGCTTCGCAGCCGGCGAGCGTCAGGCCAGCGGCCATTACTGCAGCAATTGCAATCTTTTTCATAGTGAACTCCCTTCATTGGTTCTTATAAGCAACGCCAGCTTCTAGATAGAGTTGCGCCCCACCGCAAATTTATTCGCGACCGAGTCGCATCCGGAACGCGTCCAGATGGAAATAGCCGATATCAAACTGGCTGATCTCCGCCAGCCGGCGCTGGTCCTTGAACAAAATCCATCCATTGTCCCGCTCCAGCAAGTCATCCCGTTCCAGTTGCCGCAAAACCCGGTTGGTATGGATAGGGGTCAAACCGAGCGCATCTGCAATAACCGTTTGCGTTAGCGGAATGCGAAACCCCTCTTCGGTGCCGGCGCCGGCACCGGCACCCGTGATCAGGACCCGCCGGTAGAGCTCGAGCAGAAAATGACCAATCCGTTCCCGGGCCGTCTGCTTGCCATTGCGAACGATCTGTTCGCGCAGAAACGCTTCTTCCTGTACCTGCATCCACCAGAAGGCCAGTGTCAATTTTCCGGATTCGGTAAGCAGACGCCGGAATTCCGAAGGTCTTACCGAAAGTCCCTTGAGGCTGGTTACCGTTTTGACGGAATGATCCGATTCGGCCGCCACCAGCACCTGAAGGTCGAACATGTCGCCCGGCAGGAGCACGTTCAGGACCTGACGCCGGCCATCCTCGAGCGTCTTGTACCGAATGGCCCAGCCTTCCTTGACAATCAGCACGCTATCCATTTCCTGGCCGGCATCGATGATTTCGGTATTTTTCTCGAAATGCTGGTCTCGTCCGTTGATCTCCATGATGACCTGGTGGTCCGCATCATCAAGATCGGCGTAAAAAGATATCCGCCGAAGCAATGCTTTGCGCGCCACTAGCTATACCCCCGCTCATCAGGAGCCGGGAAGGTAATCTTGCATTTTAGGCCATCCAACGCCCAGTTCCTTTCAATCTTTCCATATAAATTGCGGGTTATACTATGGTCGATAAGCGAGGAACCAAAACCGGCTTCTGACGGTGCCGCCTGCAGAGGGCTTCCCCCGGTTTCCGCCCAGTTCAATTCAACGATATCCGGACCATCCTGCTCGGGGCGAATGGCCCAGCTGATCCTGACCGCCCCGGTGTCGTTGGTAAGCGCGCCATATTTGGCCGCATTGGTAGCCAGTTCGTTGAGCACCAGCGAGAGCGACACCATCGCGTTTTCGGCAAGAATGATATCCGGGCCGGACCACTGAACTCCGGGGTAAGTCCGGCAAAGATCATCCACCAGAGCGGCAAAGGATCCCGTGACGAAATTGGTATCGAGCAGGATTTGCTGGGCCCTGTTGAGGGCGCTCAGGCGGTTGTGAATCCTCTCGATATAATCATCAATCGAAGTCGCGGAATTTTTCGTCAGCGTCATGATCGATTGCAGGGTCGCGAAAAGGTTGCGCAGACGATGATGGAGTTCGCGGGTGTGCAGCTTCAGCTGTTCCTGCTGGTCAATGCTGTGGGTTATGTCCTTGTTGATACCGGTCAGCGTCGGCCGACCATTCGCCTCTAGATAGTCTCCATATCCCTCGAGCCACCGGATCTCGCCCGAGGGCAAGACGATGCGAAAACGTGCCTCGAATTTCTCCAGCTCGTCCACGGCCGCACTCATCGCCAGCCTGACGGTCTCCCTGTCTTCGGGATGGACGCGATCAAGGGCACTTTCCACTTCCGATGCGGCTTCACCGGCATCCTCGCCCCATATTTTCATATAGGCGCCGCCCCAGTCGATTAGCCCAGTTTCAAGATCTATCCGAAAGCTGGCAATATCGCTGAGAGCGAGCGTCAGGTCGAGATTGGAGCGAGCGACGGCGGCCGTTTTTTGTGCCTGTTCTCGCAGGCCAATTTCACGGCTCAGTTCCATTTCGCTCATCACGATATCCGCCATGCTCTTCAGCTGGTTCAACTGGTTGGCCGTTATCCGAAAGCGGGGAACCGTGTCCGCGATCCACAAGGCGCCCAGCACTTTACCATTGGGTGCAATCAATGGCGCACCCGCATAAAAACGGATGAAAGGCTCACCCCTTACCATCGGGCTGCCGACGAACCGGGAATCCAGCGAAGCATCTTCAATCACAAGCGTCTCGGCACTTTCGATCGCTCGCGCACAGATCGATTCATTCCGGTCGATCTGTGATTCCGCAAAGCCGACCGATGATTTGAACCATTCCCGGTCCGCATCAATGAGAGAGATAGAGGCCAGCGGCGCGGAGAAAATATCCGCTACCAGCTGCGTAATTCTGTGAAAGGCATTTTCCGGTGCTTTATCGAGCACTTTGTAGCTGCTCAACGTCGCCAACCGGTCAGCCTCTCGCTTGCGCTCCGATCTGCCGGTCACTCGACTGCCCGCTTTCATATCTGCTCCATTTTTATACCCTCAGGCTATAGAATAACGAACGGTTAACCCATGATCTTGTTGCATGCGAGCGGAACCAAACATGCAAATCGCGCGTTGTTTATAGAGAATCCGGATAGGAAATAACCCCAAAGGAGACTTTTGCATGAATAACGACGATCGTGAAGAATTATATGAAATGATTGACGACGTCGGCACGGCAATGCTGGTGACAGAGACCGATCGTGATTTGCGCAGCCGTCCGATGAGCGGAAAATTATATCGTGACAGCGGCGAAATTTGGTTCCTGACGGAAAGCGAGTCCGACAAAGTGAAAGACATCTCCCAGGACAAGGCCAGCAATCTGACCTATTCCTGCCCTGAAAAAGAGACCTATATTTCTATTACCGGGACCGCTGAATTGAGCCGCGACGCGAAAAAGATTGACGATATGTGGGGCCCATGGGCAAAAGCCTGGCTGCAATGCGAAAAGGATGACCCAAAGGTCGCCGCTATTCGCTTCAAACCCCAAATCGCTGAATATTGGTCGGAGCCCTCCTCTTCGCTGGTTCAGGCATGGGAACTGGCGAAAGCCAATATCACCGACGAAAAACCCGATATGGGATCCAATAAAACCGTCGCGATGTCCTAGCCCTGCTCAGACCACAGGATGATCACAACGCCAATAAAAAGGGCCGAGAGTCAAAACTCCCAGCCCTTTTTGATTCAATATGTCCGCTGTCTAGCGCCGGGCCATCAATGCTCCGAGGATCAGCCCGAGTCCGGCGGTAGCGGCAATGCTCACGATCGGGTTTTCCTGGATCGTGGATTGCGCCTTTCTGCGCCCCTTGGTGCTGACTTCGACCGCATTGGCCCGCGCCTCTTCAAATTTGGTTTTCGCATTGGCACGAAGCTCCATTGCGTTGGCTTGCGCATCGGCCTTGACGGACTTGGTCAAGGTTGCCAAATCCTGTTTCAGTGTTTGCAGATCCGATTTCACCGCACCCATTTCTTCAGAATAATTGCCTGTCATGTCATTTTCTCCATCTTCTGTTCAATAGACTTACGACCGACCGGAAAAATGGTTCCATCCCGAACGGCAATGCAAAGATAAAAACCTCAGCAGACCAGCGAAATTTTATGGAACCTTTTTCTGTTTCGCGCGTTTCGAGCCAATTACGGAGATACAATATATGTCACTTGCTCAAAGCCTGAAACCTCATCTTCCTTATCTTCGACGCTATGCCAGGGCGTTAACGGGCAGCCAGAAAAGTGGTGATGCTTTTGTAAAAGCGACGCTGGAGGCAATCATTGCCGATCCCGCGTCGGTTTCAGAAGAGGACAATGTGCGCGTTCGCCTGTATCGGATTTTCTCCGGTATCTGGGAAAGCGCAAATGTAAGGGTAAACGATGACCCCGACGAAAACACCGCACAAAGCCATTTGAACGCCATCCCGCCAATCAGCCGGCAGGTGTTGCTGCTTACGGCGCTGGAAGGTTTTTCGATCAGTGAAGTCGCAAAAATCGCGGACGTTGGCGAGAGCTCCATCAATGGTCTGCTGGAAGATGCCATTTCGGAAATCGACAAGGAAATCAGGTCCGACGTTCTGATCATCGAAGACGAGGTTCTGATCTCTATGGAACTGCAGCAGATCGTCTCCGGTCTGGGGCATAATGTCTGCGGAACGGCAACGACCCACAAGGGCGCGCTCGACGCGGTCGCGAAAGCGAAGCCAAGCCTGGTGCTCGCCGATATTCAGCTTGCGGACGGAAGTTCCGGCATCGATGCGGTCAAGGATATCCTGGAGAAAATATCGGTCCCGGTCATCTTCATCACGGCATTTCCAGAGCGCTTGCTCACCGGCGAACGGCCGGAGCCGACCTTCCTTATCACCAAACCATTCCAGCCCAATGCAATCCGGGCAGCGATCAGTCAGGCCCTGTTCTTTTCCACGGCCAAGGAAAACGTCCAGGCATAAGGTCGACCCCAAAACAAAGCACAGAAGCCTGGCGGCCCGACCCCATCGAAGGGGAAACGGCCGTCAGGCTTCTGTGCTTCATCGAAATGCCGATTTCAGTTCAGCGGAACTCTAAAGGTCAAGTTTCTGGGCTGAATCAGACCCGCAAAAGGGTTCAGGGAGCGATCTTCTCGACCGCGCCGATAATATTTTCGAGCGCGGTTGCGGTCATGCTCCCATGGCCGTCTGAGGCAGAAGTGAACCGGCCCTCTTCCAAAATGGATTCCAGCGTCTTGCGGGCACGCGATACGCGGCTTTTCATGGTACCGACGGCACAATTGGCGATATCCGCAGCTTCCTCATAGGAATAGCCGCCAGCACCCACCAGAATGATTGCTTCGCGCTGGTCATCCGACAATTCCATCAGACCCCGCTGCAGATCGGCCAGATGCAACGGCTCCTGCTGTGGAGCGGGTGCCGACAGAATGCGTTCCGCGACAAGCTCATCATAATTGGCGGTGAATTTCTTCCGGCGCATGCTGGAAAAAAAGGTGTTGCGCAAAATCACGAAGGTCCATGCCCGCATCGAGGTGCCGGCAATGAAACGGTCCCGTGCGGCCCATGCTTTCAACAGCGTGTCCTGTACCAGATCATCCGCGACATCGCGATCACCTGACAGACTGCGTCCAAAAGCACGCAGATGCGGAATGGCTTCCGTCAGCTGCTGCTTGAACTGAGAAGGCGATAGCGCCTCGGGCTTACTCATTTCCGTCCGATCGGAGGGCGTCCGAGTCGTCCTCGTCGTCCACATCCAACTGGTCCAGAAGCGTCAAAATGTCGTCAGGCAACGGCTCGTCGAGAACATTCAGATACATGTTCTTCAGTCCAAGGCCTAGTCTCTGTTGCATATCATCCTTGCTTTTCACTGGCATGTCCTTTGACCGCTTTTCATTTTCACCGGCCGTCGATGAACCCTTTGAACATTTGTCTCGGTTCGCCAAAGCATACCTCGTTTATTGATCGGTTGAAGACAGAACACTCCATGGCCCTAAAGGTTGCATATAAAATTATCGAGGAAAAATGTCGCCTGTCCGGAACAATCCACGCGCCCATGCGTTCCAGAAAAGAACGAGCAACAGCGGAGATTTTTGAGATGACCGACAATAGCGAGAAGAAATCCAACTTGAAAATGGAAGGGGAGGGAAGCCGCGAAGGTTCACGCCGCTTTCAGGACGCCCAGCATGAATTTGCCGAAAAAGGCGATGTCGAAGGCAAGGCCAAAGAAGCGGCCCGAGCACTGGAAGGCGAGGAAGCAGCGGAACTGGAAAAGGCCAGAAAGGCATCTGCAAGCGGTAAAGTCGGCGACTGACGCTGCCAACAGCGCTACATTATAATCGAAGAAAAAGGGGATCAGCCTAACCGCCGCATCCTCCTTTTTCTTGGGCACGATGCTACTCGGAGGCCTTCATTCCAAAGGACAGAAAGCTCTGAAACAGGGTTCGCGTCGCCTCGCTCACATTTTCGTCGGACAATATGACCAACATATCCGCCGCCGAATCGGATTTGGCCGGCATCGATTGATCGGCCATACGCCATTCGGTAAACTGCCGACGAGCCAGCTCGCGGTGACTGACGATAGTCAAGCCGCTGTGACGATCGTCCCGCTCGATGCGTCGCATACAGTCATTGGCCGCCGCTCGCTCGCCTTCGATACATTGCAGAAAGTTGAAGCCGTTGAACAACATCAGCCCGGTAATTCCGGAACGCTCGTTATTGCGAAGCGAAGTTGCCATGATCGCCTCGATATCGGCCTGTTCCAGTCCAGGACGTGCCGTACTCACATAGACGAGGGAAGTGATCGATTGGTGGGGCACGTATGACTTTCTATTGGCGGCGGTTTTTTAGCCCAACCTTCTACTGAAAGCCACATAATCAATTTGCTGCTTTCGTGCTCTAACATAGATTAACGCAGGGCCTGGTCATTCGACCGGCTGCTTGTCGTCGAGCAGATCAGCCGAACCGTCATCGGACCGCTCGGAATCCACCAGTTTCTCGACATGATCTTCGCGAGATACGTCAAGCGTCTCTTCTGTACCGACTTTCCTCGGCTTTTTGCCGGGCATTTCACTGACCTGGGCCTGGCTCAGATTGGCCAGAGATTTCGCTGCCCCATTGTCAAAGCGCAAACGATATATCGGTTCTGGCAGTGCAAAGCCGGACTCTTCCAGAGCATTTTTGGTAACCCGGATCGCGGCGCCCCGGGCCTTGCGATAGTCGCTGTGGCGCTGGTCGATCCAGCCGTGAAAGGTGATCAGGATATTGGAGTCGCCGACTTCCCTGATTTCCGCCGTTGCCTCCGGATCATTCAAAACAAAATCCTGACCGTTGATCGCCGCCAGACCGGTTTCAATCGCGGCGGCGGGATCATCATCTGCATCCACGCCCAGTTCGAAACTGAACCGCCGCTGCGGGTTGCGGGTGTAGTTCAATATTTCCGCCTTGAAGACGGTGGCGTTGGGAATCCGCAAATGGTTGCCGTCAAGAGTCATGAGGATGGTTGCGCGCGACGTCAGCCGGACGACACGGCCTTCCCGATCGCCAATCAGCACATGATCATTGGCGCGAAACGGCTGCCGGATGCTGAGCATGATACTCGACATATAATTGTCGACCGTGTCCCGCAGAGCGAAACCGACGGCCAGTCCGATCACCCCTGCCCCGCCAAGCACGGCACCGATCAGCGCGGTCGCGTTGAGAATGTCGAGAGCGATAAAGATTCCGATGAAGATGAACACGACCCGGATCGAACCGGCGATCAACTCGGCCAGAAAAATATTGGGCGTCACCCGTTTCCAGAACCCCATCAGCGAGGCGAGCAAATGGCCCAGGAGCCCGACCACCGCGGCCACGAGAATGGCGATCCCGATAAGCGGCAGAGCCGACAGAAAGCTTTGCAGACTGGTTCCCAGTTTATCGACGACCGGCTCGACATTTCCGCCAACCGACAGATCGCGTTCAAATTGCGTATCGACGGTGACAACCCCCGATACCCGCTGCGCAATGGCCTTGGCGCGATCGGCGGCCGCATCGTCGGCGACGGATCCCGACAGGCGGACCACGCCGGCGTCGACGGCAACCGCGACTTCCTGCATCCCTTCAATTTCCTGAAAAATACCGCGTAACCGGTTGGCGATCGCGCGATCATCGCTGCTGTTCGCGGCGGGGTCTATCGCAGGCTCGGGCACGGCTTGCGGCTGATTGGGCAACTCCACCTGGGCATGGGCCACACCGGACAGGCCAGAGCCGCTGGCAGACGGGAAAACCGCCATCATCAAAATCAGGGCGGTCAGCAGCCAGCGATGTAGAGACATATAATTCCGATCGGTAATCTTCGCATACGCCATAGCATAGCAATAGTTCCCGCTCGCAGGCAAAATATAGTTGGGAACCTACAGACGCGTTCGATGTTGTTTGATCATAATCACAATGAAATGAGGAATACATGACAGATAATAAATCCGCGGACATATTGAATGATGTCCTGGAAACGCTGATCGACTCCACGCACGGCTATGAAAAAACCGCGGAGATCGCAGAGCGACCGACATACAAGAATTTCTTTTCCCGCCGTGCGGCATCGCGCCGTGCGATGGCAGCTGCGGTTCGCAACGAGATAACCCAGCTTGGCGGTACGTCCGACACGGACGGCACCATTCTGGCCTCTGCCCACCGGGTATTCATGGGGCTGAGCGCCGCGATGCAGGACAATGATGAAGCTGCGATCAACGCTGTCGAAACCGGCGAAGAACATCTTCGCAAGAAATTCGAAGACGCGCTTGGCAATGATGATCTGACCGGATCGGCAAAGACATTGCTGCGGAACTACCAGGGCGAATTGCGTGCTGATGGCCGCCTGATCGATCATCTCGAAGACGCAACGGGCTGAACGAACTTTTTTTCAAACTTTAAGTAAGGGGAATTTATCATGGAATATGGCATTATTGGACTATTGATTCTGGCTTTGGACATCTGGGCGCTGATCAGCGTCTGGGGAAGTGGATCGTCGATGGGCGCAAAGATTATCTGGTCGCTGATCATCCTGATCCTGCCCGTTATCGGCCTGCTGCTCTGGTTCTTTGTTGGACCAAGAGGATCGGCAAGCGCCATCTAAGTCAGCTCTCTCGGGAGTAACATATAGATAACAGATATTGGCTCCGATATTCGCCTTTCCAGGTCGGGTATCGGAGCTTTTCTGCTAGAAGCCCCCCTCGCTCGACTAGGAAATGCTCTCGGGAGACGATCATGGCTGAAAATTCATCCAGCAACGCGCTGGCAAACGAACGAACGGAACTGGCCGAGGATCGCACCGACTGGGCAGAAGACCGGACCATCATGGCCAATGAGCGCACCTTTGCCGGATGGATGCGCACCGGCTTGGCGGCGGTCGGCATCGGACTTGGCTTCAACGCGCTGTTTGGCAAGCTGGAGCCTTTGTGGGTGCCAAAGGGAATCGCCACCCTGTTCATGCTCATCGGAATTTTCATCTTCTGGGTCGCTCAGCGCAATGGCTGTGCGGTTCAGGAAAGACTGAGTTCGCACCATGCCAATCCGGTCAAGCGCAACAATTTGCGGATCATTTCAGGTCTGATGGCCATGGGCGCAACCACCCTGATTGTCGCGCTCTGGACGATGGACTTCACCGGCTGATCAGGGCTGATGTGCAACCAATTCGTTTTTCGCTGGTTGGTAGAATGAATGCAATTCAGCAGACACAGGAGAATAACGTGCGTTTCATCATCAGAACCATCGCCGCCGGCGCCATTTCAATCGCGGCCAAAATCATCATCAAAAAAATGCAGGAAAAGAACCAGCCTGAGCCTACCGTTCAGCCAGCGGAGTAATCCCCTCGGCTTTTGCCTATTGCGAAATGATCCCGGCGATAACATTATCTGCCCGTTTCGGGTCAAAAATGTCATTGTCTGCTAGCCATTTTTGCACTTCATCGACATTCGGTGCCTCATAGGGACGGAGCCGGCGTCCCTTTTTCCCCAGTTTTTCGACCGCTCCTATCAGAGAACGGGTCTCTGCCATCGCCGCTTCCACCTCTGCCTGGTCGACGCCCAGATGCTCTGACAGCAGGTCATTGCGCGTATGGGTGATCTGCTTGGATACATCTTGGCCGGGAGAGGCGGAGGCATCAATCGCGACGTCGCATTCACTGTCAAAACCGAGCGAGCGATTGTTGAAATTGGAAGAGCCGATACGCAGATACTGGTCGTCGACGATCAGAATTTTGGCGTGAACGTAAATCGGCGTGCCGCCAGCGGTAAACGGGTGAAAGATCCGGAATCGATTATATTTGTCTCTCCGCTTTAACGCTTCATGGATGCGGGCACGCCCGGAATCCATGATTTCGGACTCCAGCCAGCCTTCTGCGGATTCCGGATTGACGATCACGATTTCCGGACCCGATTCCTCGGACAGGCGCTCTGCGATCGCACTGGCAATCCGAGCCGAGGCAAAATATTGGCTCTCCGCGTAGATGAAATCTTTTGCTGCAGCGATCAGGTCGAGATAGAGATTCTCGATTTCGTTTACGCCCTCCTGATTATCCATTTCCGGCAAAGTCCGGGCAATCGCGATCGGACAATTGGTAAAATCGGCTTCGAGACCCTTCGGCCAGCAGTCAGCGCTGGCGGTGACTGTCTTGACCGGCTTGCCACCGGCATCGCGCCAGTGTTGCTCCGCATATTCGGACAAGGCTTTGGCGATATCACCCTGAACCACCATCGCGGCATCATGCCACGGGCCGGCGTCATGCCCGTCCGGCTGCAGGCGGTGCCTGTGCTCTTCCTCATGGGACCTTGTATCCCAGCGATTGTTGGTCACATCAATGCCGCTGCAGAAAGCGGTATCTTCGTCGATCACAACAACCTTCTGATGATGCGCTGCGCCCACCGGATGATGGGCATCGAGCTTGAAATGAACCCGGCGATGGAAATACCAGCGAATCAGCGTCATCAGCCCGTTCACGCGCAAGAATGATTTCAGCGCTCCGGTATCCCAGCGCAGCAGATAGATTTCGAGATCGCGGTTATTGTGTAGCAGCCAGTCAAAATAGGCACCGATCCTCAGGGGGCCATCCGGGGTTTCTTCCGTATCATGCATTTCCACGCGTTCATCGAAATCCCAGCCGAGCAGCATGATTCTCTGTTTTGCCTGGGCCAGCGATTTGCGCATCGCCCGGAAATAATTTTCCCCATCAATCAAAACCGTAGACCGGTCAGCATGTTCGACGCGCCAGCAATTGTGTCCCGGCTTGAATATGTTCGACATGGGGTTCAACCTTTTCTGCAATCTGAAGATCCAACTATCACAATAATATATGCAACCAATCGTTTATTTCCGTGTTTGTGAGGCATGAATGATACAGCCGGCGACCCGCTCAACACTCTGGAAATTTTAGTCGAGCAAGTGCAGGCGATGTGGGCGGGTCTGGTCGCCCTGCTCCCGAGTCTGGTCATCGCCATCCTGTTCCTGTTCTTGACCTGGATCGTCGCCCGGTTCGCCACCAATATTGCCGAGCGCCTGACCGCCAAGACCGCGATGCGGCCATCGCTGCGCGAACTGGTCGAGACGCTGGTGAAAATTGCAATCTGGACGGTTGGCCTGCTGATCGCCCTGACCATCCTTCTGCCCGACCTGACCCCCGGCAGCCTGGTCGCTGGACTCGGTGTCGGCACCGTAGCCATCGGCTTTGCCTTTCAGGATATTTTCGAGAATTTTCTCGCCGGCATTCTGATCATGATACGCGAAAAAATGCGGATCGGAGATTATATTAGCTGCGAGGGCATCGAGGGCAGAGTCGAACAGATCATGCTCCGCGAAACCCATGTCAGAAAAATGTCCAACGAACTGACCATCGTTCCCAATTCGATCCTTTTCAAAAATCCGGTCGAAATACTGACCGATCGGCAACAGCGGCGGCACGAAGTAATAGTCGGCGTTTCCTATGATACAGACCTGGAAGAGGCGAGCAGCGTGATCCGGTCCGCTCTGGAAGCTTCGGATGCTACCGACGACCAGAAGCCCATTGATATATTTGCCTGCGAATTCAATTCCAGCTCGGTTGATTTCAAACTGCGCTGGTGGGCGGGTTCGACCCAGCGTGACATGCACGAAAGTCGCGATGTTGTAATCCGGCTGGTCAAGCGAGCGCTGGATGATGCTGGCATCGAAATTCCTTTCCCCTACAGGACGCACACGTTCAAGGAAGCGATACCCGTGGCTTCCGCCGCAGATTGATGCTAATTTCCTGAATTCCGTTTGAGACGCAAACCATTGCTCCGATCGGTGAGAGCGGTTTGGCGAGGAGAAATGCGATGGCGGAGACAGGCTCGTTTCAGAATCAGGCCCGTTCGGTGGATGTCACGCTCGACAACGGCACCCATGTCTGTCTGCGACGGATCCGCCACTCCGATATCGGACGGATAACGGACGGGATCAGCCAGATGTCCGACCAAAGCCGCTATCTGCGCTTTTTTTCCGGATCAAAAACCATGCCGCCCTCGGTCGTGGAGCGGCTTGCGAGCGTCGATGGCACCCATCATCTGGCATGGGGAGTGGTCAATATGGATGAACCGTCCCATCCCGCCATCGCTGCAGCCCATGTGTTCCGCGACACCGGGACCAGCGATGCTGGCGAGTTTGCGATCGCTGTCCTCGACCCCTATCATGGCCAGGGCGTGGCGCGTATCTTGATGCTGACGATTTTTCTCGACTGTTATTGCGAAGGTTTCCGGCGATTGCAGATCGACATTCTGCGGAACAACAGGAAAGCGTCTGGCCTGATACGGGCCGTCGGCGCCAAAGCGGGCGCAATGGAAGGGCCAGTGGCGCAATATAGTCTCGTGATCCGCGACGCGATTTCTGCGCTTCAGCAAATGGACAGCCCCCGCGCTCTTCAGGATATTGCCGCAGCATTTTCCGCTGACTGAAAGTCGCAGATCATAGCGATTCCCAAAAAAATCGCCTGTCATGCAACCAAAGCATTTTGCCCGAGTTATAGACCTTAATCCCCGGACGATGTTCCAAGTTCACCTTCGATCCGGAGATTGTGCCAGAAAACGCGACCCCGGCCCGTTGTGTATGCCGATGATCGTGTTTTCTGGCCCATTCCCCAAAAGCCGCCCACCGGTTGACACTTGCTGGTCAGAGCAAAGCCCTCATTCTTCTTGGACAGCCACAACCTTTGCGGACCGAGCCCGCAGATCCTTGATGTCCGGCTTGTGACCAATGACCTCAAGCGCGCGTTCGAGGGCATCGCTGGATGCTTCCGCCGCGGCGACAGAGAAGAGTTGCGGCCATGACTGTGCCAGAGCCTGCAGGCATAGCTGGATACGTTGCTGTACCTCCACCATACCGGCCCCGTCACGTGCAATCTTGGTGAAGAAATCGGTGAACAGGTCCCTTATTTCTATCGCCGGGCCATGGATTCTCGAATATCGCGGATCTTCGGTATCTGCACTGGCTTCGGCAAAAATCTCAAAGCAGCGCAGGCCGCTGTCCAGAACGGAGATCGCGGTGCCGGGATCATTCACGGCCGGCGACAGCGCTCGGGATGCAATTTCGGAAAGCACCACCAGACCAAATCGGGGATCCTGGTCAAAGCTGCGGTCATGCTCCACCAATATGGCATCCTGAAAGCGCTGCGGATCCAGCGTCTTTGCCTCTTTCCCAGACAGATAGAGCAAGGGGCGGGCCGGATAGACCAGCTTGCCGGGGTGGATGTCGAGATACACCGTGACATCATGTTTCTCGGCAGTCTCCTCCAAAAGCTGCATATCGAGCGAGGTCACCACTCCGCTCGCGATATCACAGCGGACGGCGACTGCATCCGACGGGATTTCAACCGTCGGCAGTGCGTTTAGGAAAGGATGCTCGCCATGCCAGCGCAGCGCCTTGGACGTCGCGCGTTCCACCCGCTCGATCAGATCATTCATTCTGCCAAACGTCGACAGCTGCTGAATCCAGTTGATCAGGGTGCCGGTGATCAGGACGATCACGGTAATCGTCGCGAAAAACAGGATGATGCGACCGCGATCATCATAGAAACCGGCAGACAGTCCAATAATGCCCACGATGCTGAACAGAAACGTGCCGAGAAATGTCGACAGCGCATTTTGCGAGCGGTCATCGGCCAGCATCAGAGCGATGGTCCTGGGGGTCGCGGTGCTGGTGGCCGAGCCATAGGCCGACACCATGATCGACACGGAAAACGCGATCACCGCCAGCATGCTTGATGCCAGGATCGATAATATATCGCCGACCGAACCGCTGGCCAGATCGAGATCCGATTCATAGGGAATCAAGGGACCGATCCATTCCGCCGCCACCGCCGCAAATATCGCCGCCACGCTGAAAAGCATGGCCCGAAACCAGATTTTTTCTGGCAAGTGCGAAATATATTTTTTCAGTTGTATCAGCATGCACGGCCCTTGTCTGTCGGAGCGAATGCGCGCGGACTCGCACCCCGTTCCGTTCTGCTCCTGTGCGAAATTCTGTTTGTTGTGAACATCATGTGGCAATAGCTCCTTTTTAAAGGAGCTGCCAGCGCGGTTTCCTCGGTCATTCGGAGACGGATGTTCATGCTCACGCTTTCCAGCATCCGGCGAGATGATCGTCGGTCATCCCGATCGCCTGCATATAGGCATAGATGATGGTGCTGCCGACAAAGCTCATGCCGCGCTGTTTCAGCTTTTTCGAGATTGTGTCGCTGACCCGGGATGTGGTCGCCATCTCCCCGAATTGGCCGGGGCGGTTGACCGGGGGCGGGCCGTCAAGGTGCCCCCACAGCCACCCGTCGAAGCTGCCGAACTCCTGCTGTATCGCCAAGAAGGCCCGGGCGTTTTTGCGCACCGAATAGATTTTGAGCCGGTTGCGGATGATCGCCGGTTCCTCTCGCAAGGCTTCCAGTTCTTCATCCTCCATCGCGGCACAGCGGCCGACATCAAATCCGTGGAATGCCCTGCGATAGCCTTCGCGCTTGCGCAACACCGTTTCCCAGCTGAGGCCAGCCTGAGCGCCTTCCAGGATCAGATTTTCGAACAGAAGCCGGTCGTCATGAACCGGGACACCCCATTCCCGGTCATGATATTCGCCATAAAATTCCTTGCCCGGCTGTCCGCCAAAGCAGCGCTCCTTGCCGTCGCTTCCCGTCACTGTCATGGGACAGGATTAGCGGCACCGGGGGAGTTCGACAATTTTATTCAGCAGGCTGTACGTCGGGTGCCCGCCCACCGTCCGGCCCCCACCAGCCGATCCGCCGCTTGCCGGCGTTAATCAGCCGCGGAACCGGTGCGTTGCGATCCATCCATTCCGCATATTCCTTGTAGACCGGATCGCTCAGCAGATGCTTTTCCTCGGTCTTGGCCCGCCAGTAATAGACACCGCTGACCACCGCCATCAGTGCGGTATTGCGCACAAGGTCGACGATGCTGCCCGACGTCACCATGAAGGGCATGCTGGCCAGCCACCAATAAGCGTTCTTGGCCAGATAGGCGGGGTGTTTGCTCCAGCGATAGGGACCATGGGTCAATATGCCGCGATGGGTCAGATTGGAAAAGCGCAGACCAAAAGCCACGGTCGCTGCGGCATAGATGCCCGTCAGGATCACCAGCAGCCCGCCCCACATCCACAGGATCGTCGGGTGGCCCTCAAGCCAGTAGGCCCAGTCTGCTATATTGACATGATAGTTGAGCGGTCCATTGTCGCCCATCAGGATGAACGGCGGATAGCACATCAGCGCCGCAACCCAGCCAGCGAGATAGGGGTTGGCGGTGCGGATATGCGCATCGAGCGGCTTCATCGTCAGCAGATAGCCTACAGTCGCAAACTGCACATCGACAACGAACATCGCGGTGATCAGCCAGCCGACGATCGCCACCGGGTTGCCGCCTATATCCGCCAGATCCAGCCGGACCAGATCACCGAACCCGCCCGGCACGATCGAGATCATGAACGCGAGGAAGAAGCCCTTGACCGCCCAGGCCCGCAGATGATGATAGACCTGTTCCCGGTCCGATTCATTCTTCCCGCCGGTCAGCAATTGGCCAAAATGCCAGGCGCCGTCGCGCGGTTCGATGGTGAAGCGATCCATCATCAGCACATAGGGAATGGACAGCACGAACACCCACGGGGCAGCGGCCTCCATCATGGCCATGGAAAATTGATATTGTCCCGTCCAGTACCAGCGTCCGACGCAATAAATGACCGCGATCAGCCCCCAGGTCGCCCACAGGCCGGTCAGTTTCACCAGACTGATGTCAAATGTATCCTTGAGCCGTTTCGGATTGTGCCAGTCGATCCCGGTGGAGGGCCGCAGATGCACCTTGTCCATCAGCAGCGACCAGATCACCATCGGTATCGCACAGGCGACACAGGCGACGAGCGCCGAATAGGGGCCGTCCATGCCATATTGCCGGGCGATCAGCACCCAGCATGCCAGTCCGATCAGCCCGGAGACACCTACGCCGTAGGAAACCGCCGAGCGCGGGCGCGGGTCATCGCCGCCAGATTCTTGTCCAAACATGCGCATGCTGTAACGGATAATGGTAAGCAAGGAGTGAACGGAGTGACTCCGGGGAAAAATCCTCGGTTTCGTCTAGGAAATTTGCCGGTCCTCCTCTATATCCTCCTGTAAAGGCGGGTGGAATCAAGTGATGATAAAAAACGGAAATCTTATGAAAAATATCGGCCTTTCGCTCTCGGTCGCCATCCTGACCGTAGCCTGCTCCAATGGCGACGACGCACAGGCAACGGGCAATGCATCCGCGGAAAAGCAGGCGCTGTCTGATATTTCACCGATTGATCGCAAGCCTTTCGAGACCGGTGCAATCGCCAGTTTTGACGAACCATGGGCGATGACCTTCCTGCCCGATGGCCGGATGCTGGTCACCGAAAAGGCGGGCAAGCTGCAACTGGTCGATGCCAAGGGGCAGAAAAGCGAGATCGCCGGCGTGCCCGAGGTTGATTATGGTGGTCAGGGCGGCTTTGGCGACATCGTTCTCGCTCCCGATTATGCGACCAGCAATATGGTTTATCTGAGCTGGGTTGAAGCCGGCGAAAAAAATACCCGCGGGGCGGTGGTTGGCCGGGCCCGGCTGGACCTGAAAGGCGAAAAGCCGGCACTGGAAAATCTGAAAATCATCTGGAAGCAGAAGCCAAAGGTAGAAGGCCGGGGCCATTTCTCCCACCGCATCGCCTTTTCTCCCGATGGCGAATATCTCTTCATAGGCTCCGGTGAGCGGCAGAAGTTCGATCCCGCCCAGGATATGGCCGCCAATCTCGGCAAGATCGTCAGATTATATCCGGACGGCAGCGTGCCGAAGGACAATCCGTTCGTCGACAAGGATGGCGCGCTTCCCGAAATCTGGTCGCTCGGCCATCGCAATATCCTGGGGCTGGCATTCGACAGCGAGGGGCGCCTGTGGAACCAGGAAATGGGGCCGAAGGCGGGGGACGAACTCAATCTCGTCCAGCGCGGTGCCAATTACGGCTATCCGATCGTCTCGGAAGGCGATCATTATGACGGCAAGAAAATCCCGAACCATGACACCCATCCCGAATTCGCAGCGCCGAAAGTCGCCTGGGTGCCGACCATCGCTCCCAGCGGCCTGATCTTCTATTCGGGCGATCTGTTCCCGGCCTGGAAGGGCAGCGCCTTCATTGGCGGCCTTGCCAGCCAGGCACTGATCCGCGTCAGCTTCGATGGCGACAGCGCCAAGGAAGCCGAGCGTTTCCTGATGGGCAGCCGGATTCGGGAAGTGGAACAGGGACCGGATGGCGCCATCTATGTGCTGGAAGACGGCAAGGGCGCCAAGCTGCTCAAGCTGACTCCGACCAAATAGGGCCTTTCCAGCCGGACAATTATTGCGAAGCGGTGGTTGTCGTTCCGGACAGGTCGCTCAAAAAGTCGCGGACCCGCTTGGCGTTGATTCCCAGATCATGGACGCCGTCGCGGCTCACCGACCGCATGTCGATGATGCTGGCAGCGCCATTTTCCGCCGCCCGGGCGCGGATGACGATGTCATTCTTCATCCCGAACAGCGACACGGTATCGGTTGCTTCCAGCCTGCCCTCATCCGGATTCACGCTGGCGATGTCCCAGTCGCGATCTTCTGCCAGCCGCTGCGCTTTGCCGATCACCGCCGCTACCGGCTGATCGATCCGGACCGAGCGGATATCCGGATAGGCATCCTGATGCACCGTTGCCCAGCGCTGGCGCGGATTCATGCCGCGCTTGTCATCATCATTGGCGCCCGGAATATTGTCCCAATTGTCGGCGCGCAGGCTGAGCACGACGAAAGGCGGCGGATCGGCCAGATCGGTGGTAATATCGTGAATCGCGGGCAGCGTGACGTAAGCCACGCCATAAGGCGCGAGATATGCCAGAAACCCAAGCGTCGCCAGCGTGCCCAATCCGAGCAGCGGCCAGCGCGTTTCCCGGCCCTTGCGACGGTTCAACAGGACGAAAACGACCGCCAGCACCAGCGCCAGAAGCGCTGCAAGAACGATCCACGGGACTGCGGCCATACCAGCCTGCCAGCCCCAGAGGCCGAGACCGCTTCCGCCTGCTGCGATCAGGAACGCCAGCGGTGCCCCCACGCCGAGCAGCGCCACCAGCCAGCCTTTTGGATCGCGTCGAAGCGACCCCAGCTTGCCCGGTTTCGCTGGCGCGGTCGCCGCAGGCCTGTTGCCGCTGGCTGGTTCGTTGTGGTTCGTCACGCGTACAAACTCCCTAAACAGGTCAATCTTCTAGCCGCCGCGGCACCATCTGGCAATTGCAACCTATGCCGCTCGACATTTGCTTCAAAGCGGAGTAGCGCGCGCTTTTCCTGATTTACGAGACCACCGCATTGACCAGCATCATTCCTCTCGCGGAAATTGATCCGCAACTTGTCGAAGCCCTGCTCGATTCCGCCTTTGGCACGGATCGCCACGATCGCACCGCTTACCGGCTGCGCGAAGGCATGACCATGCTCGAGGGCCTGTCGCTGGCGGCCGTCGACGAGGAAAGGCACGAGTTGCTGGGATCGATTCAGTGCTGGCCGGTTGCCCTGACCGCTGAACAGGGAAAAAAGCATCCCATGATCATGGTCGGCCCGGTAGCGGTCTATCCCGACTTCCAGCGCGAAGGTATCGGACGGGCGATGATGACGGCCCTGCTGAAGGAAATCCAGCCGGATGATCCACTGCCCCTCGTGATGATCGGCGACCCGGAATATTATGAGCGCTTCTTCGGTTTCAGCGCAGAGGGAACCGCAGGATGGTCGCTACCGGGGCCATGGGAGCCGTCGCGGCTGCTGGTCCGCAGCAACCCCAAGCATCCCTTGCCAGAAACCGGCACGCTTGGCCCCTGGACGCAATCGCGAGTCTAAAGCTTTACAGAAATGGTGCCGGGCAATAGTCCGGTTGCATGCCCTATACGCCCCCACCCGAACTTGCCTCGCTCTCTCTCGCAGAAATCGCCGAATTGGCCGGCGCGCAAAAACTGCCCCCGGTCGATCAGTGGGACCCGCAGGAGAGCGGTGACAGCGAGATGCGGATCGCGTCAGACGGCACCTGGTACCATCAGGGCGACCCGATCCGGCGGCCGGCGATGGTCCGGGCCTTTTCCAGCATCCTGCGGCGGGAAGCGGATCAAAGCTACGCGCTGGTCACCCCCTATCAGAAGCTCAGCATCCTGGTCGAAGACGTGCCCTTTGTCGCGGTGGAACTGGAAAGCCATGGCAAGGGTGCCGAACGGACACTCGCCTTCCGGCTCAATACCGATCATCTGGTAGTGGCCGGCGCCGACCATCCGCTGCGCTTTGGCATGGACAAGCCGCAACCCTATCTGCAGGTCCGGGACGGACTGGAAGCGGTTCTCGCACGGCCGGTCTATTATCAGCTCGCGGAACTCGCTCTGGAAGAGGCCGCCGATCCGCTCGGCATCTGGTCAGACGGTATATTTTTTCCCATGGCTGCCGATTGATGACCCTGCGCGACCGACTGGAACGGGCCCTGGTCAGGGGGCATGAAAATGACCTCGATCATCTGCTCTATAATGAGCGCGACCATATCGACGATCTCAAGATTCTGCGCGACGCCGCAGTGCTGATCGCCGTCACCGACCGGCCAGAGCCAGGCGTCATCTTCGTTCAGCGCCCGCAGCATATGCGCAACCATCCCGGCCAGGTGGCGTTCCCCGGTGGCAAGATCGATCCGGGCGACCGCGACCCGATCGACGCGGCACTGCGCGAGGCGCATGAGGAAGTTGCGCTCGACCGCAGTCATGTCGACATCATCGGCATGACCGACAGTTTCCAGTCGGGCAGCGGCTATAATATCCAGCCGGTACTCGGTGTGATCCCGCCCGACCTGCCTTTTGTCGCGGATCCGACCGAGGTCGAAAGCTGGTTCGAAGCGCCGCTCGATTTCCTGCTCGACCCCAAAAACCGCAAAGTCCACGAGGGAACATGGAACGGCCGCAAGCGTCATTATTATGAAATCTACTGGCAGGACTATCGAATCTGGGGAATCACCGCGGGCATATTGAACAATCTCGGGAAAAGACTGGGCTGGGAACCATGAAATTACCGTCAGCCGACTGGACAGAAAGACGCGGCCTCGCGGCCCTGATCGCGGCGCTGGACGGCAAGGCGCGCTTTGTCGGGGGAGCAGTGCGCGACACGCTTCTGGGCATTCCGGTAAAGGATGTCGATATCGCCACGCCCCTGCTGCCGGAGGATGTGATCGAACGGCTTGCCTCTGTCTCGATCAAGGTCGTTCCCACCGGCATCGACCATGGCACGGTGACCGCCGTGCTGCCCGACGGGCCGGTCGAGATCACGACGCTGCGCCGCGATGTGTCCACCGACGGACGCCGAGCCACGGTGGCTTTCAGCGATGACTGGCAGGAAGATGCGGCGCGCCGCGACTTCACCATCAACGCCCTGTCCGCCGATCCGGCAACGATGGAGATTCACGACTATTTCGGCGGTCTCGAGAATCTCGAACAGCGCCGGATCCGCTTCATCGGCTCGGCAGCGGAACGGATCGCCGAAGACCATCTGCGGATCATGCGCTATTTCCGTTTTCTCGCTCGGTTCGGGCTGCACGAGCTGGATACGGATGCTTTTCAGGCCTGTGTCGACGCTGCCCCGAAGCTGGAGCGGCTGTCCCGGGAACGGGTCGCCGACGAGCTTCTCAAACTGCTTGCGACCAACGATCCCCGTTTTGCCGTTGGCAAGATGCTGGAGGGGAGGATTTTCGAGCATATCATCGCTGGAACGGACAAACTGGCCGGTCCGATTCTGGACAGGCTGGTCAGGCGCGAACAGGTGCATGGTATCCCGCCCGGTGCCATAAGGCGGCTGGTGGCGCTGCTGCCGAAAGCGGCGGAGCAGGCCGAAACCATCGCCAAAAGCCTGAAACTCTCGAAGAAGCAGCAACGGGCGCTCGGCGAGCGCCTGCCCGCTCAGCCCGAAGAAATGACCCAGCCTACCGCCATTTTGTTTCGGGGCGAAAATGACATTCGCGCGCTTGCCTATCGTACAGGCGTCGATGCTGCTCGCGATATTGCCCTGCTGTTCGCCGATGATGACGCGCTGACCGATCTGCTGGCACGACTCAACGGCTGGCAGCCACCCGCCTTTCCGATGAGCGGTGGCGATCTGATCGAGCGGGGGCTGAAACCCGGCCCGATTGTCGCCCGGACTCTGGCCAGTATCGAACAGGCGTGGATCGACAACGGCTTTCCAGACAAAAAATGGCTGGCAGAATATGTCGACGGCCTTGATTTCAGCCTGCAGACATGAGCAAAGTCAGTCAGAAGCAGCGACAATATTTGGCGGGCCGCAAGCGCCCGGTCAGGCAAGGATATAAGAGAGGCAGCAGATGACAGAGGCTCCAGGCAAGAATGTTCAGGTTGAAATGATCGCATCGCCGCGCAGTGATGCGGCCACCCATTGCACAGCGGCGGACTATGACCGTCTCTATCGGGAAAGCATCGATGACCCCGACCGCTTCTGGTCCCGCCAGGCCGAACGGCTCGACTGGGAGAAAGCCCCCGCCACAATAGGCAACTGGTCCTACGATCCGGTTGCGATCAAATGGTACGAAGATGGCGTGCTCAATATCTGCCACAACGCGATTGACCGCCATGTCGCCGCCGGCAAGGGCGAGGTCACCGCGCTGATCTTCGAACCCGACGATCCGGGGTCGCCCGGCCGCACGATCAGCTATAATGAGCTGCAGGCTGAGGTCGTAAAGATGGCCAATTGCCTCAAGAAACTGGGCGTCAAAAAGGGCGACCGCGTCACCATCTACATGCCGATGATCCCGGAAGGCGCCTTTGCGATGCTCGCCTGCGCCCGCATCGGCGCGATCCACAGCGTGGTCTTTGGCGGCTTCTCCCCCGATGCGCTCGCCGGGCGGATCGAGGATTGCGACAGCCGGTTCGTGATCTGCGCCGACGGCGGTCTGCGCGGCGGCAAGCCGGTGCCGCTGAAGACCAATGTCGATGCGGCGCTGGAAAAAGTGTCGGTCGATGCGGTGCTGGTGATCAATCACACCGACAGCGATGTCACCATGACCGAAGGCCGCGACCACTGGTATCACGAGCTGAAGGCCGAGGTCGCAGACGACTGCCCCTGCCAGCCGATGAACGCCGAGGACCCGCTTTTCATTCTCTACACCTCCGGCTCGACCGGCAAGCCCAAGGGCGTGCTGCACACCACCGGCGGCTATGCCGTCTGGGTCGCGACCACCTTCCACTATGTGTTCGACTATCAGCCGGGCGAGGTCTTCTGGTGCTCGGCCGATATCGGCTGGGTCACCGGCCACAGCTATATCGTCTATGGTCCGCTGATCAACGGCGCCACCCAGGTCATGTTCGAGGGCATTCCCAACCACCCGGATTTCGGCCGCTTCTGGGAAGTGGTGGAAAAGCACCAGGTCAATATCTTCTACACCGCCCCGACCGCGATCCGCGCGCTGATGCGCGAGGGCGACGGGCCGGTGAAGGCGCATGACCGCTCCTCGCTCCGCCTGCTCGGCACGGTCGGCGAGCCGATCAACCCCGAGGCATGGCGCTGGTATTATGACGTGGTCGGTGAGGGCCAATCACCGATCGTCGATACCTGGTGGCAGACCGAGACCGGCGGCATCATGATCACCACCCTGCCCGGCGCGCATGGCATGAAACCGGGCAGCGCCGGCAAGCCCTTTTTCGGTATCCAGCCGCAACTGGTCGATGGCGACGGCTTGGTGCTGGACGGCGCGACCGACGGCAATCTGTGCATCACCGCTAGCTGGCCGGGCCAGGCGCGCAGCGTCTACGGCGACCACGAGCGTTTCATCCAGACCTATTTCACCACCTACAAGGGCAAATATTTCACCGGCGACGGCTGCAGGCGCGATGCCGACGACTATTACTGGATCACCGGCCGCGTCGACGATGTGATCAATGTCTCGGGCCACCGCATGGGCACGGCGGAGGTCGAATCCGCTCTGGTCTCACACCCCAAGGTCGCGGAAGCCGCAGTGGTTGGCTTCCCCCATGATATCAAGGGCCAGGGCATTTACTGCTATGTCACGCTCAACGCCGGCGAGCCGTCATCCGAGGAACTGGTCGCCGAACTGCGGCTCCATGTCCGCAAGGAAATCGGCCCGATCGCCACGCCCGACCATCTTCACCTCACGCCAGCCCTGCCCAAGACCCGCTCCGGCAAGATCATGCGCCGCATCCTGCGCAAGATCGCCGAGAATGATCACGGCGCGCTGGGCGACACATCGACGCTGGCTGATCCGGGTGTGGTTGATTCCCTGGTCGAGGGACGTTTGAACAGGTAAATGTGCTCCGCACTCGATGCGGAGCTCGGGAGGCAAGAACTGTTCTTTATGGCGCAGGGCCTCGCATCAAGTACGGAGCAGGTTTGCCTGCGCAGGCAGGCATCCATCTCCCGTCGGTTCCGCTGGGCACACCCGGGAGATGGGCCCCTGCCTGCGCAGGGACACGTAGCCTCAACTAGCCGTCAAACCCAACAAACACCGCAGCCTCTTCCACTGGCTTGCGCGTCGACACCACGGCATTGGCCGGAAAATCTTCATCCGGCCAGCCCAGCGCGATGCTCTTCATGATCACCTGGTCCTCGGCAATCCCGGCATGCTCGCGGACCACCGGCGACTGCATGATGCCCTGGCTGTTGATCACCGTGCCCAGCCCCCGCGACCAGGCCGCGTTGACCAGCGCGGTTGCCACGGCACCGCAATCGAACGGCGTGTCATCGCTGCCATCCACGGCCCGGTCGTAGGTGATGATCACGCAAACCGGTGCGTCAAATTGCCGGAAACCGCGCATCACCCAGTCCTGCCGGGCCTCCTTGTCGTCGCGTTCGATCCCCATCGCCGAGAACAGCTGCTTGGCCACGCCGATCTGGCGCTCGCGGTGCGCGCCGGCAAAGGCCTCGCCGGTGCGAAATTCGCGCGATTGCGGCACGCCAGCCAGCATCCGCTCGGTATTGCCCGCCCGGATCTTTTCCAGCGGCTCGCCGGTAATGACGTAGAAATTGTACGGCTGTGTGTTCATCGACGAAGGCGCGCGCATCGCCAGCTGGAGAATTTCCTCGATCAGCTCCTTCGCCACGGGCTCCCGCTTATATCCCCGTATGCTGCGGCGTCCGAGGACAACTTCGTCAAACTGCATGGCTGGCTCCGTTCAATAATATCTGCCGCTGGCTAGCGGACAAATGCCCCCATGCAAAGCCCGCTATTGCCAGTAGCGGGGCGGAAAGCTGCCATTGCCGGAAAGCCGGCCCGCTATTTGGGTGCATGGCGCCGACAACCTGCTAAGCCCGTACCCATGAAAGACCATTTTGAACGCCACAAACAGCCCTGGACCAGCGAAGAGATCCAGAAGCTCCATGCCTTTGCCAAAAAGGGGATGACGCTCAAGGCCATTTCCAAGGCGCTGACCCGCAGCGAGGAATCGATCCGCACGCGGACCAAACTGGACAAGATCAAGATCGCCAAGAAACGGTAAAGCCTTTCTCCCCGGAGGGGAGAAGGCTCGCCGATCAATCGAACTTGCCCGTCTTCGGAAAACCCGTCGGCGGCAATCGTCCAGCCGCACCACGCGCAACCCGCCACATGGTCAGGTCATTCTCGGTCCGCGTGCGGCCCGTTTCGCCGCCCATCGCCCAGCTCAGGCCATCTTCCAGCTTGAACACGGTTGCGTCGGACAGGCCACCGTCCTTGTAACGCTGCAGCATCACGCCCTGCCCCTTCGCCATTTCCGGCATTTCGGAGAGCGAGAAGACGACCAGCTTGCGATTCTCGCCGATCGCCGCGACATGGTCGGCCTCCTCGGGAACCGGGCGGACCACCAGCAGCTTTGCATCGCCCTTCAGATTGGCAACCTGCCGCCCCTTCTTTGTCTCCGCGACAACATCGGCGATATTCGCCACAAAACCGCGACCCCAGGTCGAGGCGAGCAGCAGCTTGCCCTTCATGTCCGCCACCATCAACGCAATCGGCTCCGCGCCGGCCTCGAGATCGACCATCGAACCCACCGGCTCGCCAAAGCCGCGCGCACCGGGCAGCTTGTCCGCGCCAATCGTGTAGAAACGGCCGTTGTCGCAGGCCATCAGCAGCTTGTCGGTGGTCTGCGCATGGAAGGCATATCTCGGCCCGTCGCCCTCCTTGAACTTGAAACTGTCGGGCTGCGACAGGTCGGCGTGGCCCTTCATCGCCTTGATCCAGCCGCGCTGCGACATGATCACGGTGACCGGTTCCTTCTCGATAAAGGCTTCCAGCGAGATTTCCTTCGCGGGCGCCGCCTCGATCAGCATCGTCCGCCGCTTGCCCAGATCCGTATCCTCCGCATAGAGCTTGCGCAGATCGGCGAGATCCTTCTTCAGCCGCGTCTTCTGCCGCGCCGGGCTTTCGATCAGCTTTTCCAGTCCGTCGCGCTCCTCAAGCAGCTTGTCCCGCTCGCTGCGCAATTCCATTTCTTCCAGCTTGCGCAAGCTGCGCAGCCGCATGTTGAGGATCGCTTCCGCCTGCCGGTCGGTCAGCTGGAACTCGTCCATCAGCATCGGCTTGGGCTCGTCATGGTTGCGGATGATCTCGATCACGCGGTCGAGATTGAGATAGGCAATGATATAGCCTTCGAGCAGTTCGAGCCGCGCGGCGATCTTGTCGAGCCGGTGCTGGGACCGGCGGACCAGCACTTCAATCTGGTGCGTGATCCAGTGTTGCAGCACCTCCTTGATGCCCATCACCTTCGGCACCCGGTCTTTGTCGAGCACATTCATGTTGAGCGAGAAGCGGTTTTCCAGATCGGACATCCGGAACAAGGCGTTCATCAGGTCCTCGGGATCGACCGCCCGGCTCTTCGGCTCCAGCACGATCCGCACCTGCTCGTCCGATTCGTCGCGGATATCGGCAAGGATCGGCAGTTTCTTGTCGGCAATGATTTGGGCGATCTGCTCGATCAGCTTGCCCTTCTGCACCTGATAGGGAATCTCGGTGACGACAATCTGCCACGCGCCGCGCCCTTCGGCGTCTTCCTTCTCCCACTTGCAGCGCACCCGCATCGCGCCGCGACCGCTTTCATAGGCAGCATCGATCACCGATTTCGGATCGACCAAAGTACCACCGGTGGCCAGGTCCGGACCCCTGATGATATCCATGATCTCTGCATGTTCAGCCTTGGGCGAATCGATCAGCAGGGTAGCCGCGTCGATAATCTCGTGGACATTGTGCGACGGGATACTGGTCGCCATGCCGACGGCGATGCCGCTGGCGCCATTGGCGAGCAGGTTCGGGAACAGGCCGGGCATCACCTCGGGCTCTTCATCCTCGCCATTATAGGTCGGCTTGAAATCGACCGTGCCTTCGTGGAGACCGTGCATCAGCTCGATCGCGGTGCGGGTCAGCCGGGCCTCGGTATAACGATAGGCAGCGGCATTATCGCCGTCGATATTGCCGAAATTGCCCTGACCGTCGACCAGCGGATAGCGTAGCGAGAAGGTCTGCGCGAGCCGCACCATCGCGTCATAGACCGACTGGTCGCCATGCGGATGATATTTACCGATCACATCACCGACGACCCGGGCGCATTTCTTGTAGCCCTGCGACGGCTCCAGCTTGAGCAGCCGCATCGCCCACAGCAGGCGGCGATGCACCGGCTTCAGCCCGTCGCGCAGATCGGGCAGCGACCGGGCGGTGATCGTCGACATCGCATAGATCAGATAGCGTTCGGACAAAGCCGCATCGAACGGCGCCTCGACGATCGCGTCAAATTCATCTTCGGGAGCCGCTTCGGGCGCATCGGTAACATCATTCATGGCCGATGCGATAGCAGGGTGGATTCCCGGTTGGTAGGGGGAAAGTGGTGGAATGAAGATTGATATGTGCCCCGGCGCAGGCCGGGGCCCATCTCGTGAGCGTCAGAACTGGCACAAGGGAAATTAGGCGCGCGCCGTCGCCTTCGCACGCCCAATGACCCGCCCGCCTGAACCATCCATCAGGAGATGGGCCCCGGCCTTCGCGGGGGCGCCGTACTTCTCAACCCGCCACCCGCTCGCTGCGATAGTAGAGAAACGCAAACCACAGCGCGGCCGCGCCAAGAAGATGCCAGACCGCATGCCCCTGCAGCAGGCTATCCGGCGCGCAAAGCTGTCCGTTTTGGTCAAGATTCCAGATGGTGAACGCCACAATATTGGCGATAAGACCCGCGACATAATAGTCGGTGCGGACTTGCGACCGCCGTGGCCGCGCAAAGACAAGCTCCAGGATGATCGCGGCGAGCAGCACCACCGCAAACAGCCAGCGGCGAACCTCCGGCAGCGCATAGAGAATTGCCACAAGCACTGCGCACAGCAGCGCATAATAGACCATCGCGCGCCGGTCCGGGATATGCCGCCATTTCGCCAGCGCACTGACCAGAAAGAACCCGCCGATCAGATACATGCCCAGCACGTCGAAAAACTGCCCCCACAAAGTCAGCGTGGCGTGCAGCAGCACCGAGCCAATCCCGACGATCACGGCGGCGAGTCCCAGGACGCTCGCGGCGAGCGGTGGAAAGCCCGAAATCCACTCGCGCGAACGCGCCATGAGGATCATCAGCAGACCCACGAATACATAGCCAAAGGACGAGATACTGTTGGCAGGCTGCAACAACAACGCGCCCGTTCTGGGCATTTCGCAAAAGCATTTCGTGGCGGTGCAGCTTGCCGGCGCAAAATGCGACCAGTCGGGGCCGATCAGATTGAGCAAGGCGATGGTGACGGCGGCAACCGCAGCAGTCAGCACCATCGCTGCAATCAATCGCCTTCGCGAAATCTTCATTGCGCCCGACATTGCGCCGACAACGCCAATCCTTCGCAGGGCCGGTGCCAGGTGCTACTCATTCCAACCGCACGCCTCCTTGGCTATTTTGCTGCACCAGACTTACCGCCTAACCGCTAATGATACCGCAGAATTTTCCATACACCTTTCGGTCTATCGCGTATAATGCACGTTTTGTCGTTGACGATGCAATATTGTCTCATTAGCCTCGAACCCCAGCCCGGGAAGAGGAGTGAGCAAGATGCGTATTTCACCAACTGGTATAGCATTGATACTGGCTTTGACCGCTTGCAGCGACGCCAGCCATACCAGCGCAGATGTTGACATGGCGGCAGAGACGACAGAGGCAGGAACAGCCGATGCTGCGAATCTGAGCGCTCCGAAAGCAGATGGCTCGATGGAGGCAAGTGAAATACCCGTCTCCGTTCCTCAGATCGCCTATAGCTATCAATATGGCTTCCGGCTCCCCGCTGCGGAAATCCCGAAGGCCCAGCAAGCGCATGTCACATTATGCGAGAAACGCGGGCCGAATATCTGTCGCATATTGAATATGGAAAACAGCGGCGGCGAAGGGGATTATGCGACCGGCATGCTCAATATTGAGGTGGCAGCGCCGCAGGCCCGTGCCTTTGGCAAACAACTTGCCGAAGCCGTCGATGAATATGGCGGCAGCGAGATTTCGACTGCGATCAGCGGCGAAGACCTGTCCAAGCAGATTGTCGATACCGAAGCCCGGCTGCGGAGCAGGATCCTGCTGTCCGATCGCCTGACCGACCTACTGCGGACCAAAAAGGGCAGCGTCGCTGAACTGGTAGAAGCGGAACGCGCGGTCACGCAGGTCAATGAGGAAATTGACCAGGCGCGCAGCTGGCTCAATGAAATGCGGGGACGGGTCGCTTTCAGCAAGATGGTGATCAACTATGAATCTGGAGCACCGGGCTCCGGCGGGTTCACCAGACCAATCCGTGAAGCATTCGGTGGCATTGCCTCGACACTCGGCTATTCGATCGGCGCCGCGATCACCTTCCTGTCGATCACATTGCCATGGATCTTGCTCATCGGTCTGGGGATCTATCTCCGTCGCCGCTTCAAATCGCGGCACAGCAGCTTTTGGGGACGCAAAATCGACGGAGATGCAATCCCCGAGGATTGATTGCGCCGCCCACAAGTTTGGCATATAGGTGGATCTCAACGCCCCGGTTCAATCGAGATCCCATGATTCGATTTGCCGGGGCATGGTTTTTTTCGCTTTTGCGAGTAGGAATCCCGATATGTCCCGTCGTCGCCAAATCTATGAAGGCAAGGCCAAGATCCTGTATGAGGGCCCGGAGCCAGGCACCATCATCCAATATTTCAAGGATGACGCCACCGCCTTCAATGCCGAGAAAAAGGGCACGATCAACGGCAAGGGCGTGATCAACAACCGGATCAGCGAGCATATCTTCACCCTGCTGAACCATATCGGTATCCCGAGTCATTTTATCCGCCGCCTCAACATGCGCGAGCAACTGGTCAAGCAGGTCGAGATCGTCCCGATCGAGGTGATCGTGCGCAACGTCGCTGCCGGCTCGCTGTCCAAGCGCCTCGGCATCGAGGAAGGTACGGCGCTGCCGCACACCTTGCTCGAATATTGCTACAAGGATGACGCCCTGGGCGATCCGTTGGTCGCGGAAGAACATATCGCCTGCTTCGGCTGGGCCAGCCAGGAGGAAATGCAGGATATTTCTGCCATGGCGATCCGGATCAACGATTTTCTCGCCGGGATGTTTGCCGGTATCGGCATCAAGCTGATCGATTTCAAGCTTGAGTTCGGCCGGGTTTTCGAAGGCGATTTCTCTCGTATCATTCTCGCCGACGAGATCAGCCCCGACGGCTGTCGCCTGTGGGATATCGAGACCAACGAGAAGCTCGACAAGGACCGCTTCCGCCGGGATCTTGGCGGAGAAGCCGAAGCCTATCAGGAAGTCGCTCGTCGACTGGGCCTGTTTCCGGAAGGCGTCAGCGAAGTGCTCGATCTCAACAGCGAACGAAAGAAACGCGGAAAATAACCAAAGCCTCTGATTGCTGTTTTCAACGCGGGGATGCGAAGCATTTCCCGGTGAATGCCCTTTTCGCTCGCCGGGTCCGAAACGAAAATTGGATAATCGGCCGTCGGGCTTCTCCAATTTCCCTTCTTGCTCTTGCCCCACCCGATCTTCCCGCTATAGCAAGGCGATATTACCGGCGGAAAAACGCGAGGGCGCAGGATGAAAGTCAGAATATTTGTAACGCTGAAAGATGGTGTCCTGGACCCTCAGGGCAAGGCCATCCATCACGCACTGGAAAGCCTTGACTTCAAGGGCGTCAATGACGTTCGTGCCGGCAAGCTGATCGAACTCGATGTCGATCCGTCGGTTACGCGGGAAGAAATCGACAAGATGTGCGACAAGCTGCTCGCCAATACCGTGATCGAAAATTATCAGATAGAACTGCCGGAAACGGCTTCCTGATGCAATCTGCAGTGATCGTTTTTCCCGGTTCCAACTGCGACCGCGACATGGCGGTCGCTCTGGAAACCGTTTCGGGAAACAAGCCGCATATGGTCTGGCACGGTGACAGCGAATTGCCGTCGGGCCTCGATATTATCGCCCTTCCGGGAGGTTTCTCCTATGGCGATTATCTGCGGTCCGGCGCGATGGCATCCCGCTCCAGCATCATCAAACCGGTGATTGAAGCCGCAAACCGCGGCGTCAAAATCCTGGGGGTTTGCAACGGCTTTCAAATTCTGACCGAAACCGGTCTTTTGCCTGGCGCGCTGATGCGCAACAGCAATATTAATTTTGTCTGCAAGGATGCCGAACTCGAGGTGACCAATAACACCACCGTTTTCACTTCGCGCTACGCAAAAAATGCGTCGATCTCGATTCCGGTGGCTCATCATGATGGCAATTTCTTTGCCGACAGCGAGACGCTGGACAGGCTGGAAAACGAAGATCGCGTCGTGTTTCGCTATCGCAGCGATATCAACGGATCATCGCGCAATATTGCCGGGATCATCAATGAAGCGGGCAATGTTCTGGGCATGATGCCGCATCCCGAGCGCGCGATCGACGCCAAGCACGGCGGCACCGGCGGACTGGCTCTGTTCGAAAGCCTGCTCAACTAGGGCGCATCAGCACCCGATTCCATTTTAACTCTTACCTTCACGTCCGATGATTCCGGTCCGTTGGTCATGGAGGCTCGACGGCAATTGAGGCCATCATAGCGATGGCCTGCTCTCCTGCTCCATAAGCGCCGCGGTTTACTCCTCCACCGACTTGAACCAGCGGGCCGGGAGACCATGAGCGAGTGTCCACAGACGCAGGCAAACGCGGTGGCTTTCCGAATTTCCCATTTCCATCAGTCATTGCGCCGCTCCAGACCGCAAAGAGACCTGCTCTGCCCCCGTCGGTTGCCAAAGGCAGAATGGCTTATTTGCAAACGCGAATGGCAAAAAAAGGGCCGGTCCGAAGACCAGCCCTTTTCAAATTTGGTAGCAATGTTGCTATTAGTTACCGGAACCTGGTCCGTACATAACTTCAACACGACGGTTCTGCGGTTCGCGAACACCGTCTGCGGTTTCAACGCGAGGACGCGATTCACCGAAGGCTTCGCTGGAGATCGCTCCGCCGCTGATGCCGCGCGATTCAAGATACGCACGGACAGCTTCGTTGCGACGCTGGGACAGACCGACGTTGTAGCTGGCGGAACCAGATTTGTCAGCGTGACCAGCCAGCATGACCTGAGCCGAACCACAATCGCCATAAGCCGTAACCGCGTTGTCGAGAACCGAAGCCGCTTCTGGCGTGATGTCCGACTGATCCCAGTCAAAGAACACGATATAAGGGCCAGGCGCACATACAGCCGGTGGTGGCGGTGGTGGCGGTGGTGGAGGCGGTGGTGGTGGTGGTGGAGGCGGTGGTGGCGGTGGTGCCGCTGGTTCGCCGCCGAAGTTGTAGATCAGGCTACCCATGATCGAGTGGGAGCGAACGCTGGTATCAACGTCACGTCCGACTTGGTCGACCAGGTTGATCTTGGAATGGTTGAAGAAGCGATACTTCAACCCAACATCCCAGCTATCGCTCAGCGGCGCACGAACGCCTGCAAGCGCTTGCCAAGCAAACCCCGTGTCCGAATCGTCAAGATATGGACCAGCGAAAATGTTTGTCATTTCCGTGCGTGCAACGCCGACGCCGCCGCCCACAAATGCCTGAATTCCGTCATCATCGCCGAAGTCAACCAAGCCGTTCAGCATAAAGCTGAGAGCGTTGAATTCACCGTTGATTGGAGTCTGGCCAACGTACAGCACGCCAGCGCCACTCGGACTCTGTGGAATGCCGGGAGCAGCAGCCAATACCTGATTGGCAGCAGCAGACTTGTAGCCGACTTCGGCTTCAAGTCTGAAACTTCCGAAATCATAACCAACTATTCCATCAACATCATAACCGGCATCATGATCAGTAATCAATGCATCCGGTGATCCCGAAATATCTGCATCGATATCTTCGACGAGCATTGCACCGCCCTCGACACCAACATACCACTGGTTATCACGAGCCAGTGCAGGTGTTGCGAGCGCTGTGGAGGCAAGCGCCATACCTAAGGCAAGCTTCCGCATTTATATTCCCCTTCTCAATTAGGTTCTAAATTCACGCCGCTTTCTAACCGTAAGCTCCGTTTAGTGCAAGCGGCCAAATCGCAGAACTGTTGCGAAAATGTCGCCATTTTCGGCATTTAGCCCAAAAAATAGCTTGCGACGCTCGCTGAATCGCGAGATTCATCAATGCCACTTCCAATGCTACCATGCTTTCAGGAAGCGGAAGATAGAATCCCGTTCGCTGTCAAAGCAAGCAGAATCGATTCGATCACGACCCGGGCCTCGGCATCGATGACGCTTCCGCCGGCCGGACCTGCGATCTCTTCGGACAAATGCCACGATTCCCGGTAAACTGCGAAACGGCTTGCCGATTCGACATAGATTCGCATCATTGGCAGGGGCGAGATGAACAGCCATCCGTTACCAGTCCAGCCGGCAATTTTATCCTCCTGATCCAGCCATTCATCGGTGGCTTCCGCTCCGACCAGCCACGACTGCCCGGCAACAGGCACAATCGCTGCCGGATCGGTCTCGATGGCCAGCACTATGGGATGAAGCAAGAAGTCGATTCGCGCGAGCGCCTCGTTGTGGAACAATTCCTTATGTGCCTGGCCGGCGGCAAGCAGCGGGATCTTGAACCTTGCGGTTTCCAACAATGCCATGATTTTGCTCTTTCCAGAAAATAGTCGCAGCAGAATATGAGAGGATTTACAGGATGATATCGAACTTCAAGGGAGGAGACTGACCAGCCGCACCCACCTGGATGATGGCAACGCCAACCGTGCCGATATCGACGGTCATAAACGGCTCCATTTCTGTTGCATCCAGAACGATCCGCGGCTCTGCTGTTTCCCTGACAACCGGTCCCGGCAGGACATCCGCAGACAGTTCAACACGATATTTTTCCGTTTCCTCGGCCAGGGGGACTTCCACATGATCGGACCAGATCGTTCCTGCCCGCGACCGGCGCGTCCAGCGTATCTCCAGGGCCCCGCCATCCAGAAATTGCCAGGCGGGATGCACCGGGGACCAGGGCATCAGGGCGCGGCCGGGTGAGTCGATCGCCGCCGAAACGGCAACCGGATCATCCCGGCCCAGCGCGAGCACGGCGACCGGCGCAAAGGGCGCGTAATAGGCAGGGGCAATTTCCAGCATCGATGCCCCGTCCAGCAACACAAAATCCTCATTGGGACCATGGCCGGTGATTTCATTTTCCGTACCGCCCAGCCCGCGCATCAGCCGGGATAGGCGAAACCGGCCCGGCGCCAACGGCACCGCCTTCGCGAACTGAACAAGCTCTTTCCCAAGAAGCGCGATATTGTTGCCGGCCAGCAGTTGCGAAACATCGGCATGGCCCAGCGTCATCGCCGAATGGTGCAAATCCACATCGACATGACTGATCTCGTCGATCAGCGCGGGATTGGCCGCTGCGAGCGCGCCCAGGCTCCTGCCGATCACGCTAGGCGCCGGTATCTGGCCGATAAAGCTCCCTGCTTCCCCGTCGGCTCCGGACGCAAAAAGCTGCGCGTTGCGCCATCCCGCATCTCCCGCTGCCGCTGCATAGAGCCTGGCCGAATCCGACACCGTCGTCGGCGCATCGATGGCGAATGGCAGGTCCACCAGAACCAGACGGGTCAGGCCGGCGCGCTGATCGGGATTTGCGACGATTCTGCCCTGATCCGGTTCGATCCCGGCAAGATCTCTGTCCTGTCTCGCCCGCATCAGCGAAAGCTGCACGAAGCCGCGGCCTATTTCGCATTCCCGGACGCGCCAGAGCCCGGCGATGCCGCCAAATTCTGCAAGCATGCCTGGTCGGCACAGTCGGCTGTCCAGCGGCAGCGCCAGCTGCAGGGTAGAACGTTCCTCATATTCCGACCACAGACGGTCTGCGGCAATTTTTCTGGCCTGCCCGGCGACCATCGTCGCGGGGAAATCCCGCATGATAGCAATCCGCCCGCCGCCAGGGCGAAAGGCCGACTGTATACCGGACTGATAGTCGCGCGCCGGGTCATAATAGCGGGTCGACATTTGCTTGGGTACCGCGGAAATCGATGCCGTGCGCCTTGTCGGGGGCGCAATGTCCTGCTGTCCCGCAGTGCGAAGAAAATCTCCCTCCAGCGTCAGCGCGGAGCCGGGCTCTGCAACAGAAGGCACAACCGCGCCGATCCGGTCCATGCTGCGGGGATCGGACGAAAAGGACAGCGCGATGGACTCGCTCAGCAAGCGCAGCGCCGCCTTCCGGTCCTCGCCACCCACCGCGAAGCCGGTCACTGCATCGCCCGGTTCCATCGCAATCCGCTCGCCCGATATGTCCGCGACAAGGTCCGCAAAGCTTACCGCTCCATCGTCGGCTATCAGTTCGAAGGTCAGCGACGGAATCCGGTTGCCATAATCGGTCAGGTCCATATCCTCGAACACCGCCAGCGCCAGCCCGCGATAGGCCGGTGTACTGCCGCCTGCTTCGGCGCTGGCCATCAGCCCGTCGACCGGCTGATCCTCACCGCCGCGATAGAAGGCAAAGCCCGTTTCGGTCTTGAAATCGCCGGCAGCACCACGGAAGATTTTCCCGTCCGCCCAGATCCGCCCGATAGCGCTGATCCGCCGGCTCGACAGCGCGACCGCGAAACTGGCGGAATAACTGTAAATGGTCGTGCTCGGTCTTCCCTTGCCGCCGCCTTCCCGGCTGCGGCTTTCCTTCAGGTCCGTCGCCCAGATCACGGTGCCAGCGACCCGCATCCTGCCGAAAATCCGCGGTATCTGCGTACCGTAGCTGGACGTCTGGATCGCCAGTTCCTGCAGCCGCGGACCCTCGCGCCCCTTGGGACGGAACAGGATATTCTGGTCGAGCTGCTGGCCGATGATGGAGCCGATCGCGCCGCCAATCGGCCCGCCGATCGCGGACCCGACGGCGGTCAATACCAGTGTCGCCATTCAATCCTCCGCCAGCCTGAAAATTGCGGCAATCGGCCAGGGCGCTGCCCCCGGACTATAGACCACCTTGCCAAGCCCGGCGTGGGCGTGGACAAAGCCATCTCCGGCACGGATCAGGAAATGCCACTGCACCGGACTGGGCCGCGCCAGAATGATGTCGCCCTCGCACAATCCGCTGTCCGGCGGGAATCGTTCGAACCCTGCCTCCGCCATGAAGGCCGCAATCGCCGGCTCGGACCCGCCCCGGATCGAATAGCCATTGGGCACGTCGCAATCGAAGCGCGCCGCGATCAGGCATTGCTCGGCCAGACCGATGCAATCCAGCCCGCTGTCCTCGTCCCGGCCATGCAGGCAAAAAGGTGCACCGCACAGGGCTATCGCCTTGTCTGCCATCGCCTTCGGTCTCCCTTTCATTCTCATGCGCCGGGATAGCGGGTCAGCAGATCGTTGCCCGGCAGATAGGGTTCGCCGCGAAAATTCACCGCGTTGGCAAAACGGTCGCGGCACGTGGCAAAATTCTTGTTGCAGCCCTGGGTAAGCATGACCCGCGCCCCCTCGGCAACCGGCCCGGTCGGAGGGTCCGCAAGCCTCACCCTATTGTCCTGTCCGTCGACAATCGCATGGCTCAGCCCGCAATTGGGTCCGTCCAGAAACCGCAGCGACGGTACCATGCCCGGCACCGCCCGATAGCGAAACGCGTCAATCACCAGATCGCGGTCATGCGAGGTAAAGCCCAGCGCCACTCCGTCCGCCCGTTCCAGCCGCCACAGATAGGCGCTGCTGGTGACCGCCCGGTCCAGCCAGCCCAGACTCATGACAGCTCCCGCACCTCGACCAGCAGCACCTCGGGGATATCACCGGCAAGAAAGGTCGCGTGATTCACCGTCAGCTGGTCGCTGGCAAAGCGCACCGGTACATCGAACAGGAAACCGGCGGTGAGATCGCTGCCCGCCACCGGCGGACTGTCGAACATCACCACCCCGCCCGGACCCAGTGTCCAGCCGGCGACCGGCTGCCCGTCGACCGCGATCTGCACCGAATCCGGATCGGGCCGGGTGATCCGCCGTTGCTGCGCTTCTGCGGCCGACTCGCCATAATGTTTCAGCAGCTGAAAGTCGGTCTGCTGGCCGTCGCCCTTGCCCAGGAACTGGTCGGTCGGACTCGGCTCTGCGACCATATCGCCCGAACTATAGTCATAGGGATCGCGGATCCGCTGATGAACGCAGCACCCTCCGCCCGGGCAAACTCCCGCGCGATCTCGTCGGCCAGCCAGGCCTCCACATCGAACGCCGCATCATCCAGCATCGCCTGCGACGCCGCGGGATTGGCATAAAGCTCGCCGCTCGGCGGCGCGATCTCGTTGAAATCCGGCGTGTCGGTTTCCGGACGACCCGCCGTCTCGCTGACCCAGCCCGACGGCGTGCCGCCGGTCGTCACCAGCTTGCGATAGCCAGCCGTGCCCGTCTGCACCACGGTAGCAATCGAGCGAATCGGCGAGATATCCTTCAGCGTCGCCCCGATCAGCGCATCAATTTCCTGCGGCACGGCAAAGCCGCCCTCGGGCCCCGAAGCGCCGGAAAAGCTTTTCAGTTCGACCCCCGCCTGCTCGCCCCGGCGCAAATATCTGGCAACAAAATCCTGCGAAGCGGGCGAAGACGGCATCGCCTTCGCGCCATCAAGAGCAGGCCGCGCCGCAATCTTGCCGATCGCATCGACCTGCCCCTTCAGGCCATCAACATCACCGCGCAACGCCGCAATCGCCTGGCCATGCTGCTGCGTTTCCTCGGCGATCAGCACCGCATCAAAAGAGGCTTCCAGCGGATCCGCCTTGGTTTCGAGAGGGTTTTCGGGAGAGCGTTCCATATCATTCCTTTCCTTGGGTTTTCTTTCAAACAAGCATGAGAATCGCGCGAAGCCACGAAGCGAGAGAGACCTCCTCCGTCTTCGCGTGAAAAATCAGGGTCGCTGCACCAGATGCACCCGCGCCAGCTCCTGCATCGGCGCCGTCACCAGCGAGATCTCCGCCACATCCAGCTCCAGCAATTCGCGGGGATTGGCACCGGCCGCCCGCTTCACCCGATAGCCAAAACTGAGCCCCTTCACCCCGCTACCGGCCAACAACGCCGCCGCCTCCCGCCCGGCCCGCGTCGCGGTCGCGACCGTCCCGATCACCCGCAACCCGCGCCGGTCCTCGCGAACAAGATCCACTTGCCCGATCCGCCGCAACGGATCGTGCTGCCACAATAGCGGCAGCGTGGTGCCTTCCGGAAACGCTCCAAAGGCCCCGCGCCGGATAATATCCCCGCCCCGATCGATCCGGTCAAAAATCGCGGCATAGCCAGCAAAGCGCAGGGTGTTTGAGTGTTCCGTTCGTCCTGAGCTTGTCGAAGCACCTCTCGCGGCGATCTCCGTTCGCCCTGAGCTTTTCGAAGGGCGGTCCGTGGAGATATCCGTTAGTGGTGAGCCTGTCGAACCACGCCTCTCGGACGATAGGCGCCCTTCGACAGGCTCAGGGCTAACGGAAGCTCGCCCCATATTCACGACACCAGATGCCCCAGCCCCAGCCGCATCGCGATCCCGACCAAAAGCAGCGCCAGCACCGTCCGCACCACCCAGCGGATCACCGCTTTCCACGCGCTCGCCTTGGCATCGCGCCAGGCGCGGAGCAGCTCGCGCAATTCGTCGATATCATCCTGCGCCGTCGGATCGGCCAGCCCCAGCCGGTCGAGCACCCGCGCCGCCCCGCTGTCCGTCGCCTCCTCGACAATCGCCCGCAGCGTGACAAGATCAGCGCCATCACCCTCCGCCTGCGCCATCAGGCGAGCGAGCATTTCTTCGTTTTGCATGGTTGTTCCTTTTTTTAACCCCTCCTCTTCAGAGGAGGGGAAGGGGTGGTGGCGATGCGCCAGCATCGCTCGCGCAAGCGACTATTGCGCTTGCCGACAGGCCCCACCCGAACCCCTCCCCTGAAGGGGAGGGGTTTTAACTTTCCTCAAACCCCCAGCATCGCCCGCTTCTCGTCCTTCGACAGAAAATCCGCCTCGCAAACCTGCTTCCACAACCGCTCGCGATCCTCGGACAAAGCCGGGATCTGGTCGCGGTCGACCGCCAGCACGAGATCCGGCCACCAGTTCCGCAGCGCCTCGGCCAGGCCATCCAATATCTTCCCCGCCAGCGGCAGGATCGTCAGCCGCCACAGCGCCCGGTTGGCCTCGCGATAATTGGCGTAACTATTGTCGCCGGGCAGCCCGAGCAGCATCGGCGGCACGCCAAAGGCCAAAGCAATCTCCCTCGCCGCCGCTTCCTTCAGCGCGACAAAATCCATGTCGGCCGGGCTCATGCTCATCGACTGCCATTTCAGCCCGCCCTCGAGCAGCATCGGCCGCCCGGCGTTGCCCGACCCGGCAAAACTGGCTTCCATCTCGGCCTTCAGCCGGTCAAACTGCTCCCCCGTCAGCGCCGATCCCTCGACCCCCGGATCATAGACCAAAGCACCAGATGGCCGCGCCGCATTGTCGAGGATCGCCTTGTTCCACTTCGCCGCCGCATTATGCACCGCCACCGCCTTCGCCGCCGCGCCCAGACAGCCCAGTCCATAATGATCATCGGTCGGATGAAAGGCCTTCAGATGGATGATCGCCGCCCGCCCCATCCCATCCTGCGCGGCAACCCGCACAGCTCGTCCTCAAGCTGCGGAAACGCGCCAACATGATGCGCCCGGCCATTTTCATAAAGCGCCGCCACCGGTTCCGCTCGCGCCACCTTGCCGCGCGCAGCGTGAACCAGCCTGACCGGCAGCGAAATCTTCGCCGCGTGCAGCACCGATTTCACCATCGCCCCGCCCTGATTGGCTTCGGCAATCACCCGGTCTGCGCCCCACAAATCCGCAGCCCGCGCCACTGCCCGCGCCCATATCTCCGGCCGCGCCTTTTCCACGCTGGCATCGGCCAGCACATAGGCCTCACCGTCCCGGCCCAGCCCGGCCACGACAATCCCGCAGGCATCGCCGCTAGTCGACGCCGGCGGATCAACCCCGATGACAATACGAACCAGACCAGCCCCCCGTTCGTCTCGAGCGCAGTCGAGAGACCCGCTCGGCCTGGCGCCCGTGTCTCGACTTCGCTCCACACGAACGGCACCAACCCGGCACCCCTCAATCATCGCCCTGGTCCACAGCGCCCCTTCCAGATCCTCGATCAGCTCGCCGTCCAGCTCCTGCCGCCCGAGCCGGGTCCCGCCATAATCCGCAGCCATCGCGGTCAGAAACGCCGCCGGCAGATGCAGATCATTGTCCTGCGTCCGCCCCCTGCTGATCACCACATCTTCGGCATCGACCAGCCCCCGCACCAGCGCCACCGGCCGCGGCGTCGTGGTCGCCACGATCTGCGGCCGCAAGCCAAGGCGCAGGCCCATTTTCAGATTGTCCCAGGCCGCTTCCGCCTGCCCGCAATTGTTCATCCACTTGGCAATTTCGTCGCACCACGAGTGACTATGCTGGGGCCCCCGCAAGCCTTCGGGTTCCGCTGCCGAATAGAGATGCGCCTGCGCGCCACTTGCCCAGCTCAGCCGCTTCAGCGACGGTTCCCAGACCGGCCGCTGCTTCGGCGGCGCGATCGACAGCAGACCGCTTTCGCCTTCGACCATCACCGTGCGGGTCTCGGCATAATTGGCTCCGACCAGAGCAAAGCGGGCGCTGCCATCGCGTTCGGCAATGCTGCGCACCCATTCCGCTCCCGCCCGGGTCTTGCCGAAACCGCGCCCGGCCATGATCAGCCAGACCGACCAGTTGCCGTCCGGCGGCATTTGCTCGGGCCGCGCCCAGAACGGCCAGTAATGGAGAATGGCCTGCTGTTCCTGATCGCTCAGCGACGCGAAAAGCGCCTTGCGATGCCGCGGCTGCAACCGGGCGACACACTCCGCGTCGCTGCCTTCATTCGTCATTATCGGAGACCGGTGGTGTTTCCTCCCGTTCCCGCGTGAGCAGCTTCGTCCGCATATCCGCCAGTTTCCTGTCGAGATCGGCGCGCACCTGCTCTGGGTTGATATCCTCCTCCGCCGCGCGGATCAGCGCCACCATCTGCTTGTGGGCCAGCAGCAATTTGATCCCGACCCCGTCATTATAGTGTCTGACCGTCGCCACCTCTTTTCCATCGTGGAAAACGGGTTTCTCGACCCCGTTGCGCGCCCGCTCGAGCATATCCATTTCGAGCAGCTCGTAGCCCGCCGCCAGCGAGCGCATCCATGCCCGAAAGAAAGCCGGATCGCGCTCGCGCCACAGATAGACGGTCGATACCGCAACCCCGGCGACGGCAGCCGAATTCGCCACATGCGAACTGATCGCCAGCTCTTTCAGAAATTTCAGCTTGCGCCTGTCGTCAAACAATCCCCTGACTTCCGATTTTGCCATAGTTCACTCCGTACCGGATCACCGCGAACCATCCGGACACAAAAAAGGGCCTTCCGGTGCGAACGGCCCGGCCGTCTCGGCTGGATCGTTCAGAGCCGGTCGGCCCGAATCACAATTTCGCGATGTTCCTGATATGTACCTAAACAGCGTGACAATGTCAAGATATTTTTACCTATTTGGTGAATTATTCTCGAGATCAATCGTTGGCAACACCTCTTCACTAATATAGTCCGCCGCCATTTCCGCCAGTTTCCGGCCCATATGCCAGTCCAGTATCTGCATATCCGGAATGATCGGCGGATTGACCAATATGTCCTCGTCGCCGAGCATTTCCTTCGATGCCATCCGGCTCGCTACCACCATCGAGCGCGACATGATCTCGACGATCGAGGGGAATTCCGCCTTGCGCTTGCGCCGCAGAATCACATCCCGCAGCAAGGACCATCGCCCCCGGATATCGCCATATTGAACGTCCGTACGCCAGACCTCGTGCGGATCCCCCAGCGACACCACGATATTCGGACCGGCCTTGATCCCGTGCATCACCTTGACCGGCACATTGTCGAGCACGCCGCCGTCGACCAGGATATTGCCGTCGCTGTCGATAAACGGCGGCAATATCGTCGGCAGCGAGCCCGACGCCCGGACGCATTCCCACAAGGGTCCCCGCCGGTGGATATGCAGGCCATTGGTCGACAGATTAGTCGAGACACCGAAAAAATTGATCGGCTGATCGGCAATGTCCCGGGTGCCATAGCGGTTCCTCAGTTCGCTATCGAACACCGTCGGGTCGAGCAGCGAATAGATTGGCAGGGTGAACCGCCGCATCGCCCTGGCATGAATGAACATCGCTTCCATCTGGTCGAGCACCTCGCCGACCGACAGGCCGCGGGCGACCGCCGCGCCCATCGCCGCGCCGGCGCTGGCCCCGCCGATAAAGTCGATCGGAATATCCGCCTGCCGCAGCGCCTTGGTCACGCCGAGATGCGCGCAGCCCAGCGCTCCGCCACCCGCCAGCACCACGCCGACCGCCCGGCCGGTCAGAAACCGGGCGACCTTGGTGAAATCCGCATCCTGATCGAGGGCGACATGATGGTGCAGCTTGGGACCACGCGGATCAATCCACTCGCCGCTGTGGCTGATCGGCTTGCTGGCATTGGTGCGGAGCAGCAGCAAGGTCCGCTGCGGTTCCGCGATCCAGCCCATCGCTGCCTCTTCCATGGCATTGGGCGCGGGGTCCATCTTGCCGGGCCGCCCGACCATGACCAGTGCATCGGCGTTGCGGCAGACCATCTGCCCCCAGTCTTCCGACCCGCTGCCATCGATCAGGACATAAGCGCCCTTCGCCTCCTGTTCCGCCAGCCACGCCTGATATTCATGCGCATCGGCGGCCTCGCTGGTCGACCGGTCGATCGGCACCACCGGCGTCGTGGGCCTGACCACCGCCTCAAAGGCCGCCGCCAGCCGGGCCAGGAAGCCGTCCGGCATCTGGCTGCTGCCGGCGGACAGCAGCGCAATCACCCGCGGATTTTTTGCCGTTTCGGACGCAGTCCGCGCGGTCGCCACCGCCAGCCGGACCGAGACCAGCTTCAGCATTGCCGCATTCAGCTCCGGATGGCGCAGGGCGATCGCGTCAAACGCATCCCGCGAGACTTCCAGCACATGGGAATCGCGCGTCGCAATCACATCGGCGGTGCGCTTGCCACCAGCAAAAAACGCCAGCTCGCCCACCGCTTCCCCGGTCTCGATATGCGCGACAATACGGCTCTGGTTGATCACCACGCGGAAGCGACCGGATTCGACAAAATAGAGCGCATCAGCATCGTCGCCCTGGCGCACCAGCGCCTCGCCGCCGGCAATCTGGCGCATGACGGAAACCGATTGCAGTGCCTCCAATGCTTCCAGCGCCACCCCGTCAAACAGGGCCTGTCGGCTCAGGTCCGGCTTTTCTGTTGGTTCCACCACGCAAAACTCCCCGTTGGTGCGACCCGTCAGAGATTCTTATCCGGTCTTACCCCGCCACAATCAAGGGTCCGCTTGTTCCATATGACATATCAGACCACGGCTCGGCGCAATCTCATTGGACAGCATCGCCAGATAAGCGGATTGCAGCGCTTCCGGTCCGGCGACATCCTCAATCGTCAGATAGGCGCTGGCGCCTTTGACAAAGGCTGCAAATTGCTCGTCCACCCGCGCCCGAAACGCCGCCGGCCCGATCTCCTTGATCAGGCTTTCGGCGGCCGTGGGGGCAAAGAACAGTTCCGGCTTCGGCCCCTGCAGATCATTGGCGCCACCGCGCTTCTCGACATGGGTCGCACCGACCAGCGAACTGAACTTGAGATTCTTGCCCCAATGCCGGTGAATATCCCCGAGCAGGGGGCTGTTACCGGCAAAATCGACCGAAACCGTCGCCCGGTCGGCATCGGCCGACGCCAGATCGTCATAGTCCAGCACCTCGTCATAGAGTCCGGTCCCTTCGACAAAGCCCTTGTTGCCCGCCGAGGTCAGGCCGATGCGCCGGATTTGCGGACTGAGATTTTTGGCAACCATCGCCAGACCCAGAGCGGTTTTCGACGACGCACTGGTCATAACCAGTGCCTCCGACCCGAACCAGTCGTTCGACCGCATGAAATGTTCGATCAGGAAACTGGTGGTAAACAAGGGCTGAAAGATCGCCCGCTCCGCCTCATGCGCGCCCGCTTCCGTCCCCAGCCGCTGATACTGATTGTAGATGATCGCCAGCCCCTGGCGGTGCGCCGCCCCGTCGACAAAGCCGCCATCCTGCACGTTCACCGGCGTCACCAGTAAATGGCTCGCCATGGGCAGATAGCCGTAAACCCGCTCGCCGACCGCGATATCCGCATGTTCCGACGCCGTCACCCGGGCAAAGCCCCAGACCGGAACAATGCCCCATTTGGCATCGCCGGTGGGAAAGAAATTCCAGTAGCCAAAGCCATCCCCGACCACCGCATAGGTGATATTATTGGCGGTCAGCGCATATTTTTCGATTTCCAGCAGAATCTCGCCCGCTGCCAGAGCCGGCTGGTCGCTGTCCCGCCACTGCGTCTGCGCCAGATCATTCTTCTTCACCCACAGGCTCTGCATCATCCTTGCTCCATCCGATTTTCCGGTTGCCGGACAGCATAAGCGCTCGCCGCCATTTGGCAAAAGCATTTGCCAAAAAGCGCTCGCCTGCTAATCCTGCCGCCAATGGAATATTGCGCGGCCACGCGCCATCGGGGAGAATTTTTGTGAGTGCAGCACCGGCTTCGGGTTTTGAGGCGGCGATCGTGCCGATCACCAATGTATCGGATTTCATCTGGGGCGGCACATGGGAAGGCACCGAGATCCTCCCGATCCCGCCGATGGTGGTGTTCCTGCTCGGTGCCGGCATCTATTTCATGATCGGACTGCGCGGCTATCCGCTGCTCCGCCTGTTTCCCGCTCTCGCTGGCCTGTTCAAAAAATCGTCGGACGAGGGCAAGGGCGAGATTTCTCCCTTCGCCGCGCTATCGACGGCGCTGTCCGGCCAGGTCGGCACCGGCAATCTCGCCGGCGTAGCCACCGCCATCACCCTGGGCGGCCCCGGCGCCATCTTCTGGATGTGGGTTACTGCCCTGTTCGGCATGGCGCTGGCCTTTGCCGAGGGCTCGCTGGCCGTGCGCTTTCGCGAGCAGGCCGCTGACGGCACCTATCGCGGCGGCCCGATGAGCTATATCACCATCGGCCTCGGCCCGAAATGGACCTGGCTGGCAGTCCTGTTCTGCCTCGGCACGCTCTTCTCCGCGCTGGTCACCGGCAACGGCATCCAGGCCAACAGCCTCGGTGACAGCGCCAACGAACTGTTCGGCGTCGAGGAATGGATCGGCGGCGCGGTGGCTGCGGTCGCCGTCTTCATCGTCATCATCGGCGGCATCAAGTCGATCGGCCGGGTCGCTGAAACGATCGTCCCCTGGATGGCCGGCGCCTATCTGCTGATGGCCTTGATCGCTCTCGTCATCAACATCCCCGACCTTCCGGAAACCTTCGGCCGTATCTTCGGCGGCGCCTTCAACGCCCAGTCGGCGAGCGGCGGCTTCCTCGGCGCAGCGATCATCATCGCGATCCGCGCCGGTGTTGCCCGCGGCCTGTTCTCCAACGAGGCGGGTCAGGGTTCGACCCCGATCGCCCACGCCGTCGCCCAGACCAACGATCCTGCCGCGCAGGGCCGCTTTGCGATGATGGGCACGTTTATCGACACCGTCGTCATCTGCACCATGACCGCTCTGGTGATGCTCACCGTCGAGGGCAATTTCACCCATACGCTGGCCGACGGCACGGTGCAGGCGGTAAAACATGCCTGGCAGTCCGACCTCAACGGCTTCGCCATGACCTCGGGCGCCTTTGCTGCTGCCTTCCCCTTCCCGGTCCTCGGCATCCCGGTCGGCACGCTGATCGCGTCGGTGGCGCTGATCCTGTTCGTCTTCACCACCCTGCTCACCTGGAGCTATTATGGCGAGCGCGCGATCACCTATCTCTACGACCTGATCCCGGGTTCGACCCTGACCGGCGAAAACCGGCTGCATTTCGCTTGGCGGATTCTGTGGTGCCTGGTGATCTTCGTCGGCTCCTTCGCGCCGCTCGAGCTGATCTGGCGGCTCGGCGACATCTCTAACGCGGTCATGACCCTGCCCAATATCGTCGGCCTGCTGGCGCTGTCCGGCGTGGTCTTCGCGCTGGCGAAAGGCAACCGCTCCGCCGGTACCGACCATGGTCGCGAAACACCGCAGGAACTGATGGAAGAAATCACCGGCGCACCGGGGCACTGAATGAACTTTTCTTTGAACCTCAAGCGCCGGGCGGGCGCATCCGCGCCCTTGGCTATCGCGCCAACAAGCCGCGGCGGCCAGTCGGCCTTGCCTCGCTACGCTTGGTATCATTTCCATCAAACCGAGCGTAGCGAGGCAAGCGCGACCGCGCGCCCAAGCTTATGCGAGGAAAGCCAAGGGCGCGGATGCGCCCGCCCGGCGACTGAGGTAAAATAAAATGCTCAAACGCCTCTATGACTGGATGCTCGACAAGGCGGGTCATCCGCAGGCCAGCAAATGGCTCGCCGGGATCAGCTTTGCCGAATCCAGCTTCTTCCCGATTCCGCCCGACGTGATGCTCGCGCCCATGTGCCTGGCGAAGCCAGAGCGGTCCTGGTGGTACGCGCTGGTCTGCACCATCGCCTCGGTACTGGGATCGCTGCTCGGCTATGCCATCGGCTATTTTTTCTTCAAGACGGTCGGCCTGCCGATCCTCGACTTTTACGGCGTCACCGAAAAATTCGATCTTTTTGCCCGGAGCTTCAACGAACAGGGCTGGGTCGTGGTGCTGCTCGCTGGCTTCACGCCGCTGCCATTCAAAGTCATCACCATCGCCGCCGGCAGCACCGCGATGCCGCTGCAGATACTGATTGGCGCCGCGATCCTGTCCCGCGCCGCCCGCTTTTTTCTGGTCGCGGCGCTGCTGCGCTTTTTCGGACCGCCGATGAAAAACTGGATCGACCGCAATTTCGCGCTCGCAACCACTTTGGTCGGCATCCTGTTCGTTGGCGGTTTTGCCGCCGTCCGCTGGCTGCTATGACAAGCAACAAATGCTATCAGCGCGGCAGCAATTTTTAAGTGGCCCAGCCACTGCGCATTTTCTAAAGGCGAATCATGAGCACCAGACAGGTTTCAGACAGCAACGATCCTGTGATCGAGAATATCACCCAGCTGGTCGAGCCCATGGCCGGCGGCGAAAAGCCGAAGGATCGCTGGCGGATCGGCACCGAGCACGAGAAATTCGTCTATTGTACGAACGATCACCATGCCCCCAGCTATGACGAGCCCGGCGGCATAAAAGACCTGCTGCTGGCGATGCGCGAATTCGGCTGGCAGCCGGTCGAGGAAGGCGGCAAGGTCATCGCCATGTCGGGCAGCGACGGCGCGATCAGCCTCGAGCCCGCCGGCCAGCTGGAACTGTCCGGCGCCCCGCTCGAAAATCTCCACGAAACCTGCAACGAAACCGGCCGCCATCTCCAGCAGGTTAAGGCGATCGGCCAGAAGACCGGCAAGGGCTTCCTCGGCATGGGCATGTGGCCGGACAAGACCCGCGCCGAATTGCCGATCATGCCAAAGGGCCGCTACAAGATCATGCTGAACCATATGCCGCGCGTCGGCAATCTCGGCCTCGACATGATGCTGCGCACCTGCACCATCCAGGTCAATCTCGACTATGCCAGCGAAGCCGACATGGCCCAGAAATTCCGCGTCGGTCTGGCGCTGCAGCCGCTGGCCACCGCGCTGTTCGCCAATTCGCCCTTCACCGAGGGCAAACCCAACGGCTACCAGAGCTTCCGCAGCCATATCTGGTCCGACACCGACCCGCACCGCACCGGCATGCTGCCGTTCGTGTTCGAGGACGGCTTCGGCTACGAACGCTATGCTGAATATATGCTCGACGTGCCGATGTATTTCGTTTTCCGCGACGGTAAATATATCGACGCCGCCGGCCTCAGCTTCCGTGATTTCCTCAAGGGCAATCTGTCGGTGCTGCCGGGCGAGAAGCCGACCATGTCCGACTGGACCGACCATCTCTCCACCGCCTTCCCCGAAGTGCGCCTGAAAAGCTTTCTCGAAATGCGCGGTGCCGACGGCGGCCCGTGGAACCGGATCTGCGCCCTGCCCGCTTTCTGGGTCGGCCTGCTCTACGACCAGACCGCGCTCGACGCCGCTTGGGACCGGGTCAAACACTGGACCATGGAAGAACGCGAAGCCTTGCGCAACGCGGTGCCCGAACAGGGCCTCGACACACCGCTGCCGCGCGGCGGCAAGCTCAACGATCTGGCAAAGGAGATTCTCGAAATATCCTCCGCCGGCCTCACCGCCCGCAACCGCCTGAACACCAGTGGTGACAATGAAAGCGGCTTCCTCGATCCGCTCCGCGAAGTGGTCGCCAAGGGCAAGTCCCCGGCCGCGCAACTGCTCGACCGCTACCACGGCGAATGGAACGGCGATGTCAGCCGCATCTACGACGAAATGAGTTTCTGAGTACAAAACCTGTGCGGCACAAAGCTCTGTGCTCCGCACTTGATGCGGAGCCCTGGCGGCAAACGCAAAAGTGATATTGTGCTCCGCGCTCGACGCGGAGCCCCGGGAGGCAAGAGGAATCCGTTTAGCGCCGTGCTCCGCACTCGATGCGGAGCCCTGGGAGGCAAACACCCTCTTCGCTACGCAGAGCTCCGCGTCAAGCGCGGAGCACACCCCTCTTCTCTACGTTAAAAATCGAACGCCTGCTGTTCAACCGCACCGGACTCCTCCTCAACCGCCTCCGCCCCTTCCAGATTGCCCAGCGTCAACCCCAGCAACCGAACCCCGTTCTCCACCGGCATGATGCTCGCCAGCAGATCGCGGCCAATCCCCGCAAACTCATTCTTGTCCGCAATATAATGATCCACCGAATGCGACCGGGTCACCTGCCGGAAATCGGCATATTTCGCCTTCAGCGTCACCGTCCGCCCGCGCGCCTCGCATTTCTCGATACTGGTCCAGACGATATCGATGATATGCTCCAGCGCATCCTGCAGCTCGGTATCGCTGACCAGATCATCGCTATAGGTCCGCTCGCCACCGACCGACTTGCGAATCCGGTGGGCCCGGACCTCGCGGTGATCGACGCCGCGCGAGGCACGAAACAGATAGCCCGCCGACTTGCCGAAATGCTGGCGCAGAAATTCCTGTGACTGCGCCCGCAGATCTGCCCCGGTGTGAATATTCAGCTTCGCCATCCGCTCCGCCGTCTTTGGCCCCACGCCAAAGAAGCGCCGCACCGGCAGCTGCGCGACGAAATCCGCGCCCTGATGCGGCTTGATCACGCATATCCCGTCCGGCTTGTTCTGGTCGGAGGCAATCTTGGCGATAAATTTGTTATAGCTGACCCCGGCGCTGGCGGTGAGACCGGTCTGCTTCCTGATCTCGGCGCGGATCATCTCGGCGATCCTTGTGGCATTGCCGATTCCCATCTTGTCCTCAGTCACATCAATATAGGCCTCGTCCAGCGACAGCGGCTCGACCAGATCGCTGTGCATCCGGAAAATCGCCCTTATCTGCTGCGACACCTCGCGATAGACCTCGAACCGGTGCTTGACGAAAATCAGGTCGGGACAACGGCGCTTGGCAGTGACCGACGGCATAGCCGAGCGCACCCCGAACTTGCGCGCTTCATAGGATGCCGCCGCGACCACGCCCCGTTTCGCGGAACCACCCACCGCCACCGGCTTGCCGCGCAGCTCGGGAAAATCCCGCTGCTCGACGCTGGCGAAAAAGGCATCCATATCGATATGGATGATCTTGCGCTGCAGCAGATCGGGGGCGGAATCGGACATCGGACCAGTCTAGCGCCAGTTTCCCCGCTTGGGGAGAAACTACATCTCTTCGCTGAGCGATTTTCGATAGCTCTCGATCAGATCAGGGCCCGGATTGACCCGGATCGTTTCGGGGAAACTGGCCCGCATGCCACAACTCATAAACTCTTCGGCCTCGGGATATTTTCCATATTCCGGCTTGCCGCTGGCAAATATTTCCAGCCGGTCATCGAAAATCCGGAAAATCGGGATCGCCGGACCTTCCGACACCGGAATATACCAGCCCGATGGCTTGTCGAAATAGAGATGCGAGGCGGAGAGACTGCACAGATGGGCATTGGCGCCAACGGCGCGCCCCTGGATCGCAAAAAGGCCATCCTTGCCTCGCTCGACCAGTATCTCGGTCATCGACGCCCCCGCCAGAACCGGTATTATTCGATCGAATAGCTCTGACTGTCGGACTGTAGCTGGGAGCGGCAGGACATCTTCGATGAACAGGGCCGATTCGCCCGGAGCCAGCCAGCTGCTTTCGCCAAGCAGTCCAAGCAGCCGGCCCTTGCGCAGATCATAGCTCTCCCGGATGCAATCCGCGGGATAGTCTGCCGTCGCACAAAGGTTCCGCTGTTTCAGCCAGGCCAGCTGACTGGCCCCGACACCCGGATCAGCCATCTTCGCTCGCTGATAGAGCGCTGCGATATCCCGATCCGCCCGCCGCAAGTCGCTGGCATATTCGCCGCAAATTTCCCGCTCGACCTTGCTCGCCGCTTTCGCACAATCGAAAGAAGCCCGCTTTTCCAGCGCTGCCTGCCGCGCATTTTCGGTCAACAGCACCTCAGCTTCTTCAGGGCTGATCGGCACCTCATTATCGCCCCCGCGCAGGACGACAGGACCCCGAAATTCTGCCTCCGCCAGAAAGGGCAATTGGCCGGGACCGATGATCGTTCGGTCCAGAATTGCTCCGGCCAGTTGGACATCATAAAGACCAAGACTGTGCAGGGTAGCGCCCGAAAAATCGGTACCCTTCGCGCTGATCCTCTCACCCCCCTGATAGACCGGACAGCCGTCCGGCACCGTGATTCCGCACTCGAACCGAAAACCGGTCATATTGGCATCATCGACATTCCAGCCCGCGACGCTGCCCTCAAACCAGCCGCCATCGAAATGACCATCAGAAAGATCGGCTCCCGCCGCCATCGTGTTTTTCAGCACCGCATCGCGAAACAGGACCCCCGGCATCGACGCACCGGCCATATTGGCGCCGGTCAGATCCCCCTTGATGAAACCCGCGCCGGGTGCCTTCACCTGGCTGAAATTGGCGCCCGCCAGCTTGCTCTCTTCAAAACAGACGCCCGACAGCAGAATATCGCCAAAATCCCAGCCCGAAAAATCGCCGCCCTTGATACGCGTGACACCCCCTGCCGGCTTGCCAATGGCTGCTGTCAGGTCGGAGAGCGACCGAAACCCTGTCCCGTCGATTTCCCGAATCGCATGGCCGGAGCGCTCCTCTCCCCAGATATCGCCATAAGCTGCCCGGCAGCCCGGTTCGGCCGTCGCCGTTTCCGCATCCGCCGCGCTCGCCAGGCCCAGCATCATAAAGGCCAATTGCCAGGGCAACCGTCTGTTCATCCGATATTTCCTCCCTGCAGCGCCTCGCATTACGTCCCGCTCGCCATTTAAACTATAGCCACAACCGCCCGATCTTGCCATAGCGCGGCGGTGCAAAACAAAGCTCTCCCTTTTCCGATTGGCCGTGTTGAACTGATCATCATGATGGCCAGCCTGATGGCGCTCAATGCGCTGGCCATCGACATCATGTTGCCTGCGCTCGGGCTGATTTCCGACCATTTCGCCTTGCCCGAGGTCAACGACCGGCAATGGACGATCACCTCCTATATCTACGGCATGGCGATTGGCTCGATTCTCTACGGCTCGCTGGCCGATCGTTTCGGGCGCAGACCGGTGCTGCTGGTGACCATCGGCATCTATACCGGATTCGGTATTCTCTGTGCTCTTGCCTGGGATTATGATCTGCTGCTGCTCGCCCGCTTCATCCAGGGGCTCTCGGCATCAGCCATGGGCGTGCTGGCCAACAGCATCATCCGCGATCGCTATGACGGCGATGCCATGGCCCGCGCGATGTCGACGATCATGATGATCTTCATGATCGTGCCGATTACCGCGCCGCTGCTCGGCCAGCTGGTCCTCCATGTTGCGCCGTGGAAGGCGATCTTTCTGGTGCTCTCCACCGCCGGTCTCGCCTGTTTCCTCTGGGTGATCACACGGCTCCCCGAGACGCTCCATCCCGACAACAAGACGCCGATAGAGTTCAAATCGGTGACCGCTGCCTGGTACGGCGTCATTTTCAACCGCAACAGCTTTGGCCATGTCATCGCCAGCGGCCTGATGATGGCCCCGCTATTCGCCTATATCGCGTCGGCCCAGCAGATATTCTTCGATGTCTTCGGAGCCGGCGACATATTCGTCTATATTTTTGCCCTGAATGCGGGAGCGATGTCGGTCGCCAGTTTCACCAATTCCCGCATCGTCATGCGCTTTGGCGCGCGCCGGGTGTCGCAGACCGCGCTGATCTTCTTCATCCTCGTGTCGATGGTCCATTTCGGCCTCGCCGAAGCCGGATGGATCAACATCTGGTCCTTCACCGCCGTGCTGGTCCCCTCCATGGGCATGGTCGGCTTCACCGGCGCCAATTTCAGTTCGATCGCGATGCAGCCGTTCGGCCGGACAGCCGGCGTCGCATCCTCTTTCCAGAATTTCGCTCGGACCGGCATTTCCTCCACCCTGGGGGCCGCCATCGGACTGCAGTTCAACGGCACGATCCTGCCGCTCGCCACCGGCTTTCTGGTCTGCGGCATCGCGGCGCTGGTGCTGATTTTCTGGGCGGAACGGGGAAAATTGTTTCGCCGTGTTCAGACTGGCGTAACCGCCAAGGATCTATTGCCGCAGGGCTGACCCCCTGCAGGACAAGGACGATTCCATGACCCTATCGATATCCGGCCCGATGAAACTGGCGCTCGCCCTGCTCCCGGCCGCCATGGCCTTTGCCACGCCGGCGATGGCGGCGAACTCGATCCTCGGCGACTGGGTCACCCAGGACCGCGACGCCATCGTCCGGATTGCAAAATGCGGCAAGACGGTCTGCGGCCGAATCCAGAAATTCCTGGTGACCCCGCCCAATGGCCAGGGCCAGAAGGATGTCCACAATCCCGACCAGAAGCTGCGGGACCGCACGGTTCTCGGCATGGCGATCCTGACCGGCTTCACGCCCGACGGCGATCTCTGGCGCGGCAAGGTCTATGATCCGAAAAGCGGCAAGACCTACCGCTCGGAAGTCAGCCTGCAGTCGACGAACAAGCTGACGATGAAAGGCTGTATCCTGTTCATCTGCCAGGGCCAGAACTGGATCCGCGCGAAATAGGCGTGCCCCGGCGAAGGCCGGGGCCCATCTCCCGATATTGCCGCACAAAGCAATCGAAACGATGTCCGCTGGTCTCAATGCTGGCGCGCTCAATACCTTGACTGTGCGCCGAAAGGCCACGAGATGGACCCCGGCCTGCGCCGGGGAACAGAAACCATCAATTCTTCTTATCCATCTCCGCGATCCATGCCCGCAGCAGCGCCACGCCTTCCGCGTGCACCACCGTCCGCCCCACTTCCGGCATGCTGATCCCCGGCTCCAGGCTGTTCAGCCGGTAGATCATGATGCTGCCGTCCGGATCCCCCGGCGCGATATCGAACGCGTGGGTTCCGCTGCCTCGCCCAGCCGCTACCGGCCGCTTGTTGACCCCGATCCGCACCGGCATGCTCTCCTCATAGGTCAGGAACAGGCCGGAGTTGCTCGCCGAGCCATTGATATTATGACAATGCGCGCAATTGACATCGAGATAGCCCCGCGCCCGGTCGTTCAGCGGCGCACTCGCCTCGCCCCACAGCGGCACGCGATAAGCGACCGCCGGCTCCCGGTCGATCAGCCCCAGCCGCGCAAATTCGGCCAGCTGCCCGTCCCGCGTCAGATTCCGCGCCTTCGGCCCGATCGGCGTCACTTCCCCCGACAGGGCATGGCATTCCTTGCACTGGTTCTTGTTCGGCACGCCATAATCGATCGACCGCTGCTTGCCCGAAGGATCGGTGAAGGTCACCGGAATCCGCGCCCCCGCGACCTTCAGCACCGCCTCGGTCTGCGCCTCGTCCCAGACATAGGGCAGCGCCAGCCAGCCATCGGCCCGGTGCAGCAGCACTCTCGTCTCCAGCAGCCGCACCTTGCCATCCATCTCATAACCGAAGCTCTTGATCAGCGCCGATCCCACCGGCAGATCGAGCAGCCCGTCGCCCCTGGCCTTCGCCTGCTCACCTTCCGGCACATAGAGAAAACGATATTTCTCCGCATAGTCGGAGAACAAAGGCATATTCAGCCGATAGGGCGTCACCCTGTCATTCGGCTGCCAGCCCGATGCATCGCGGAAGAAATGATAGTCCGACAGCAAGCGCGGCAGGCCATCGGACAGGATCACCGCATCCGCAACCGGCGCCGGCGCGCGGGCACCGGCCGAAAAGGCCAGCCCCAGAACCGCGCAGACGGACAGCAGCAACCGCATTATCGGACAGCATCCTCCATCGCCTGGGGCAGCGTGACCGGCTTGAGCTGCCGGCCGTCAAACGGCTCGCTCGCGCCCTGTGCCAGCGCCGGCCTGGCTTCGGTCAGCGGCTGGCCCGGCTTGGTCAGCCCCATCGACAGCACCGGCACATCATCCCCAATCAGGATCTTTTCCCCCGTGCCATCCTCGATGATCGGCGGGATCGCGCCGCCAAAGGCAGCCTTCAACTGATCGCCGCCGGGAAAGGCCGGCTTGTAGCCCGCACGGCCATGGTCATTTTCGAATATCCGCACGCCGATCGGCCTGGGATTATAATTCGGGTCATTCTGCTCCTGGGTATAGGACACGATCAGGATATTGCCGGTGCCATTTTCCGCCAGCCGGTTGCCGAAAACCTCGACATCATAATGGGACATCACCATCACCCCCATGCCGGTCGGCACTTGCGCTACAATATTGCCTTCCGGCGCGAAATTGGGCGTATTGTTGTCGACCACGATATTGTCGAACACCCGCACATTGCGCCCGCCCTGTTTCGGGATATTGGGCAGATCGAACACCAGGATGCCGCCGGTATTGTTGACCGCGATATTGTTGTAGACATCCGCGCCAATGCTGTTCTCGATCTCGATCCCGGCGACATTGAACTTTGCCACATTATTGCGGACAATGATATTCTCCGACTGGCCGACATAGATACCGGCATCCGACGATCCGATCGCGGTGCAGCTGTCGACCAGCACATTCTTGCTCTCGACCGGATAGATCGCATAGGCGCCATTCTCGGCATGCGGCCCGCGCGTCCACTCCACCCTGATCTGGTAATAGACGATATCGTCGGCGCCCTTCGACTTGATACCGTCGCCCTTGCTGTCCTCGATCGCAAAATCGCGCAGCACGACATGATCTGAAGTGACCAGCAGCCCCTCGCCCGCGCCCAGCTGCCCGGCGAAATTGAGCACCGTCTGGTCCATGCCCGCGCCGCGGATGGTGACATGGTCGACATCAAGCGACAGGCCGTCGACCAGATCGAAGCGGCCGGCGCCCAGTTGCACGACATCCCCCGGCTCGGCCAGGATCAGCGCTTCCTGGAGCCGTTCCTGGGCATCGCTTCCGGGATCGACGGTGACGGTTTTGGCAAGGGCAGGAGCGCTCAGGCAAAGCGCGGTGGCAACCATAAGACTGCGGATCATATCTCTCTCCTACAAGAACGAGAGATAATGCCGCAAAATCATGCCGATGCCAAGAGCATTGACATGGATGTCAATAGATCAGGCTGTAGCGCGATCAGCCGCCTGACAGAATCCATTCCACCGCCGCGTCGGCGTGAATCTCGGTACTGTCGTAGATCGGCAGGATATTGGCCTTGGTGTCGACGATCAGGTCGAGCTCGGTGCAGGCCAGCACCACCGCCTCGATCTCCTGCTTGGCAATATTGGTGATATAGGTTTTCATTGTCCGCTCGGACTCGCGCTTGGGCTGGTTGAACATCAGCTCCTCGTAAATGATCCGGTCGATCTCCTCGACCCGCTCCTCATCCGGCGGCGAAAGCGAAATGCCTTTGCCGACCAGACGCTTGCGATAGAAACCCTCGGTCATCACGTTGCGGGTGCCGACCAGCGTCGCCGACTTGATCCCGTCGGCCACCATCTTGTCGCCGACGCAATCCGCGATATGCAGGATCGGCACGCCGACCTCCGGCTGCACCCGGTCGTAGATCTTGTGCATCGCGTTCGAGCAGATCAGCACTGCGGTGGCGCCGCTCTTCTCCAGCCGCCTGGCCGACCGGGTCATCAGCCCCGCCGCCGCGTCCCAGTCGTCATCCGACTGCAGCCGCGCATAGTCGCTGAAATTGACGCTCTCGATCAACAGGTGCGGACTGTTGAAGCCGCCCAGCCGCTTTTGTACACTGCTGTTGATCCGCGTATAATAGCTGGCGGTCGATACCCAGCTCATCCCGCCAATCAGGCCCAATTTCCGCATTATTGTTGATTTCCCTGAAAATATCCGAAGCCGGCGTCTAAAGCGCCTTTACAATTTCTTCGCACATTTTCTTCGCATCGGAAAGCAGCATCATCGTCTGGTCCATATAAAAGACCTCATTGTCGACGCCGGCATAGCCGACACCGCCCATCGAACGCTTGACGAAGAAGATCGTCTTGGCCTTTTCAACATCGAACACCGGCATCCCGTAGATCGGCGATCCCTTGTCGGTCTTCGCTGCCGGATTGACCACGTCATTGGCACCGATGATGAACGCGACATCGGCTTGGGCGAATTCGCTGTTGATATCCTCCAGCTCGAACACCTCGTCATAGGGCACATTGGCTTCCGCCAGCAGCACGTTCATATGGCCCGGCATCCGCCCTGCGACCGGATGGATCGCATATTTGACGTTGACGCCTTCTTCCTTCAGCATGTCGGCCATTTCGCGGACCGCATGCTGGGCCTGCGCCACGGCCATGCCATAGCCCGGAATGATGATCACATTTTCCGCCTGTTTCATCATATAGGCCGCATCCTCGGCCGAACCGCGTTTCCACGGACGATCGATCTTGGCGGCGCCGTCACTCGGCCCGCTCTCCGCGCCAAAGCCGCCGGCGATCACGCTGATGAAGCTGCGGTTCATCGCCTTGCACATGATATAGGACAGGATCGCACCGGACGAACCGACCAGCGCGCCGGTGATGATCATCGCCGTATTGCCCAGGGTAAAGCCCATCGCCGCTGCCGCCCAGCCGGAATAGCTGTTGAGCATCGACACCACCACCGGCATGTCCGCGCCGCCGATCGGAATGATCAGCAGGAAGCCGATCAGGAAGCTCAGCCCGACGATGGTCCAGAATATCGCTCCGGTGCCGACGGTCGGCGCGATGGCGAAATAGGCGGTCAGGCCGATGATCCCGGCGAGCACGCCAAGATTGATCACATGGCGCAGCGGCAGCATGATCGGAGCGCCCGACATATTGCCGTTGAGCTTCAGGAAAGCGATCACCGATCCGGAGAAGGTGATCGCACCAATGGCCACGCCCAGCCCCAGTTCGACGCGGCTAACCGTCAGGATTTCGCCCGTCGCATCCAGAATGCCAAAGGCGCCCGGATTGAGATAGGCAGCGATACCGACCAGCACTGCGGCCAGTCCGACCAGACTGTGAAAGCCGGCCACCAGTTGCGGCATGTCGGTCATCGCGATCTTGCGGGCGGTGATAAAGCCGATACCCCCGCCGATCAGGATCGCGACACCGATTTCCGGCAGGCTGGCTATGCTGTGCGTGACCAGAGTGGTGCCGACGGCGATCAGCATGCCGACCATGCCATAGCGGTTCCCCGCCCGGCTGGTTTCCGGCGAGGACAGACCGCGCAGCGCCAGAATGAACAGCACGCCCGCCACCAGATAGGCCGCCGCTACCCATGGATTCACCGGCTCACCGGAAGAGGCCAGCGCCGGCGTGACCGGCAGCAGCAGTGCACCTGCGAATGCAGGTGCCCATCTCGAGAACGACCGTCCGGACACAATGGCGCGGAAAGAACGCGCACCCAAGGCACGCTCAAAAGAAGCACCCATCACTTGCGCTCCTTTTTCTTGTACATCGCGAGCATCCGCTCGGTCACGGCAAAGCCGCCAAAAATATTCACGCTCGCCAGCACTACGCCGACCAGACCCAGCCATTTGGCCGCCTGCCCGCCATCCGCCTGCGCGCCGGCCGCCGCCGCGATCAGCGCCCCGACGATGATCACCGAAGAAATCGCATTGGTCACCGCCATCAGCGGCGTGTGCAGGGCCGGGGTCACCGACCAGACCACATAATAGCCGACAAAACAGGCCATCACGAAGATCGAAAGAATTGATATAAAATCCATTGCTACCCCCTAGTTCGCCAGAAGGCGCTCATTCACGACCTTGCCATCTCTGGTCAGCCTTATGCCAATCGTCACTTCATCATCATCGGGCAGCACCGGCCGTTTTGCCTCTTCGTCCCAATAGGCGGAGAGGAAATTGTACAGGTTGCGCGCAAACAGCGCGGAGCTGTCCGCTGCCATCATCGCCGGAATATTGCTTGCGCCGATAATCTTGACGCCATGTTTCTCGACCACCTGACCGGCAACCGCGCCCTCGACATTGCCACCCTGTTCGGCGGCGAGATCGACGATCACGCTACCGGTCCGCATCGTCGCAATCTGCGCGTCCGAGATCAGCCGCGGCGCCGCGCGCCCCGGGATCAGGGCGGTGGTGATGACGATATCCTGCTTGGCGATATGGCTGGACACCAGCTCGGCCTGGGCCTTCTGATATTCCTCGCTCATCTCGGTGGCATAGCCACCCGAGCCTTCGCCCTCGATGCCTTCGACCGATTCCACGAAGATCGGTTTCGCGCCGAGCGACTGGATCTGTTCCTTGGTGGCGCTGCGCACGTCGGTCGCGCTGACCTGCGCGCCCAGCCGGCGCGCCGTGGCAATCGCCTGCAGCCCGGCAACGCCGACCCCCATGACAAAACAGCGCGCGGCCGATACCGTGCCCGCTGCGGTCATCATCATCGGAAACACCCGGCCATATTCATTGGCCGCCAGCAGCACTGCCTTGTAGCCGGACAGGTTGGATTGCGAGGACAATATATCCATCGATTGCGCGCGGGTGATGCGCGGCATGAATTCCATCGCCAGCGCATCGATGCCAAGCTTGGCATAGTCATCCACGCGCTTGCGCTCGCCGAACGGATTGAGACTGGCGATCAGCCAGGCCCCTTTCTTGATGCCTTTCAATGATTGCGGATCGGGACCCTGAACAGCCAGCACGATGTCGGCATCCTTCAGCACCGCCTGCCGCGTGCCGATGGTCGCGCCCATCTCCTGATAATCGGCATCGGCGACAGAAGCGGATTCACCCGCGCCCTTTTCGACGGCCATAGTGGCCCCGAGAGCGACGAACTTCTTGACCGTTTCCGGCGACGCGCTCACGCGCGCCTCGCCGTTGGCGAGTTCCTTCAGTACCGCAATTTTCACACTTGATTCCAATCCGTTAGGAAATGAGAACGACCACCAATGTTACCACAACAGCCGCCGCAATGGTGCCGACCTTGAGCATCGACAGAAATTTCGCGTAGGTGTCCTGGGCTGTGCCCAAATTATTATTCGCAGTCATGATATCCCCATGTTTAATTGCAAAACCGGCGCGAGGTGTAACCCTATATTACCGACGGCTCAAGCCTTACCCACCCACAATTTGGATAGAATTTTTATCGCTCCTTTAATCGGCTCTTTACCGATTGCCGCTATGGAAATGCTTCATTCTGGGACAATCGGGACAACAATGGCACAAAACGGCACAAAATTACTGCTGCTGATCGATGACGAGCCAGCGCAGTGTCGGCTGATTTCGGCACTGGCCTCGCGGGCGGGTTTCCGCACGATCTATGCGCGCGACGCGGAAACCGCGATTGCCACGCTCGGCACGCAGGACGGGATGATGCTGGACGCAATCATTCTTGACCACTGGGTGCCAGGCTCGGAGGCCACCGACCTGATTATCGAGCTGAAGGCTCGCCGCCCTGCCCTGCCCATCCTGATGCTCACCGCCGTCGGATCGATTGCCGAAGCCGTCGACGCTGTCCGCGCCGGTGCCACCGACTATCTGATCAAGCCGGTTGCCCCGGAACGCATGCTCAAGGCGCTGAACGCCGCCGTCGAATCCTCAAAGGATGACGGCGAACTGCGGCCGCTCAGTGAAAAAATCTCGGTTCCCCTGGCATTTGAGGAGATCGTGGGAGCGGCTCCCGCCTTTCGCGCAGCACTGGCGATCGCCGCCAAGGCGGCGCGCGCGCGGGTGCCGGTGCTGATCGAAGGCGAAGGCGGAGTCGGCAAGGAAGTCATTGCCGATGCCATCCACGCCGCCAGCCCGCGGTCAAAATTGCCGATGCTGAAGCTGAATTGTGGCGCAATTACCGGAAATCTGCTCGATTCGATCCTTTTTGGTCATGAAAAGGGCGCTTTTACCGGCGCGTTTGACCGCAAGATCGGTCTGCTCCAGCAGGCCGAGGGCGGCACGATCTTCCTCGACGAGGTCGACCGGATTCCGCCGGAAACCCAGGTCCGGCTTCTCCGCTTCCTGAAACATTCCGATATCCAGCCGCTGGGCAGTCCGAACAGTTTCCAGCTCGACGTCCGGATCATCGCCGCGACCAACCGCAAGCTGCAACGGGAAGTCGAAAACGACAATTTCCGCGAAGATCTCTATTATCAGATGAACGTGGTGCAGCTCACGATCCCGCCGCTGCGCGACCGCACCGGCGACATTCCGGCCCTGGCCCGCCATTTTCTCGCGCGGCTTGCGCTGCAGCCCGGCCTGCGCAGCCTGGGCATTACCGACGAGGCGCTGAACCTGCTGCGCAGCTATCGCTGGCCGGGCAATGTCCGGCAGTTGCAGAGCGTTTTGTTCCGCGCCGCCGTCATGTGCGACCATAATGCGCTGAGTTGCGATGAATTTCCCCAGATCGCTTCCTTTGTTGCCGAATCCGGCAACGCCAGCCCGCATCTGACCAACAGTCCCGAAGGGATCGGCATCACCCTCTATTGCGAGGACGGCAATCTGCGGCCGCTGGAAGATATCGAGGCCGATGTCATCCGCCTTGCCATCGGCCATTATCGGGGCCGGATGACCGAAGTCGCCCGGCGGCTGGGCATCGGACGCTCGACGCTCTATCGCAAGCTCGCGGATCTCGGCATAGATAACGCGGCATAATTTGCCTTCCTGTTGGATTTGACATTTTCGGCCAAATCCAACAGGCCCGCACCGGCCCCGGTCCAGCCCGAATCCCGCTTCAATCCAACATGCCCATTGATGTTTCCCGCTGCTGGCCTTAAGTCTCGGCGATATGAAAAACATGCTTCCAGTTCTTCCATTCGGTGCCGCCCTTTCGCTTGCACTGCTCCTTTCGGCCTGCGGAAAACAGGAAGCGGTCGGCGATGTGCCATCGAGCGAGGAACTCGCTCGCCAGGCCGATGCTGCAACCCAGGCGATCCGTGACCAGGCCGCTGCAGCAGAAGGCAATGACGAAAAAGCCCCGGTCGATCTCACTAGCATGGAAAGCTATACCAACGCCTTGCGCGGCTACACGATCATGGTGCCAAGCGGCTGGACGGTGGATGAATCCGCCAGCGACGACAATGGCCGGGTCTACACAGAGTCGCTGAGCGGTACCAAGCTGGCCGTAAGCTGGGTGGAAAATCGCGAGGATATGGCCTGGCTCAAGGCGGTCGAGCGGGTCGAGGACGGCAATGAATCCATGACCGGCGAGGCCGTCGGCCAGAATGAATATCGCGCCTCCGGCACCCTGACCAATGGTTTGAAATCCCGCCAGCGCTTGCTGCGCAAGCCCGACGGCACGATGGTCCAGGCGGAAGTCAGCTATGCGGACGACCAGGCCAAGTCAGCCGAGCCTTTGGCCACAACCATTCTGAACAGCCTGACTCTGCAATAGCGCAAATCTAGCGGTTGAGCTTGGCGTCCAGAAAACTGGGCATCGGGCCGTTCCAGCCGTCGTCGATATCATTGTCATCCCGAACAACCGGCGGCTTTTCGTCCCGGGTCTTTGCGGAGCGCGCCGGCTTCTTCGGTGCATCCTCTTTCCGTGGCCTCTTCGGCCGATCTTCTTGCTGCGGCCGCTCGGAGGCCTCGTCCTTGCGTGGCGCGCTCGCCTTGGCCTGGTCTGCTTTTGCCGGAGCGGGCTTCCCGCCAGCCTTGGCCGGCCGCTCCTTGCGGAGAGGAATTTTCATGCCGGTCAGCTTTTCGATACTCTCGACATGCTCCGCATCGCTGCGGGTGATGAAGGTAATGGCAACGCCGGTAGCGCCTGCGCGCCCGGTCCGGCCGATCCGGTGGATATAGTCGTCCGGATGCCAGGGAATATCATAGTTGATAACATGGCTGACGCCCTTGATGTCCAGCCCGCGCGCGGCAACATCGGACGCGCACAATATGTTGATTTCGCCCGACTTGAACCGGTCGAGTTCTGCCAGACGCGAGCTCTGGTCCATGTCGCCATGAATCTGTCCGGCATCGAAGCCGTCCTTGCGCAGGCTCTCGCAAAGATCACGGACTTCGGTCTTGCGATTACAGAAGATGATCGCGGTTTCGACGCCTTCATTGTCCAGCAGGTCAACGATCAGCTTGCGCTTGGCCTTTGGAGCCACTTCGATCAGCGACTGGTCGATCGAGGTATTAGCCGTCGCCGGACGCGATACCTCTATATATTTGGGATTGTTGAGGAACTGGTCCGACAACTTCTTGATCGGCGGCGGCATCGTCGCCGAAAACAGCATCGTCTGACGCGTCGCCGGCAATTTCGAACAGATCGATTCGATATCGGGAATGAAGCCCATGTCGAGCATCCGGTCCGCTTCGTCGATGACCAGCAGTTCGCAGCCCGACATCAATATCCGGCCGCGATCGAACAGGTCCATCAGCCGTCCGGGCGTGGCGATCAGCACATCAACACCCTTTTCCAGCGCCTTGATCTGGTCGCCCATTGACACGCCGCCAATCAGCAGCGCCATGCTGAGATTGTGGTTCTTGCCATATTTCTCGAAATTTTCTGCAACCTGGGCCGCCAGTTCGCGGGTCGGCTCGAGGATCAGCGAACGCGGCATCCGCGCACGCGACCGGCCATGCGCCAGAATGTCGATCATCGGCAGCACGAAACTTGCCGTTTTGCCCGTGCCCGTCTGGGCGATGCCGATGATATCTTTCATCATCAAAACGGAAGGGATGGCTTGCGCCTGAATTGGCGTCGGTTCGTCATAGCCAGCCTCGGCTACGGATTTCAACAGTTCTTCAGACAGGCCGAGATCGGCAAATTTCATAGTGGTTCCGGAAAAATATAGGATGCACCCTGCATCCTGTCTTAGCCTCTTGGACTCCGGCGGGCAATGATCGCATATCCCGGATTTGTCAAGCTTTCTCGCTTGATCTAGCGTTCAGGGACAAGTTCTCGAAATCGTTCAATCTCGCATTTGGCCCCGGTACGCGAATGCAGGATATCGCGGCCTGCACACATTTTGCCATCATCAGTTTTCTCTACATAGAAACCGGAGTAAAAGCTGCGCGCCTGGCACGTCTCCTCAAGCTGCGCCCTTATTCGCTTGCGGTCCCTGGTTACCAGATCGAGATAGCGATCCGCAAACATCTGCACACCAAGTATATTGTTCATCGGCAGGCATTTGCCGATCTTCTTCTCGCGATAGGTCTCGCGCGCGGTGTCCGGAAACAAGTCTGTCATCGGTGCCAGGGAAGAGGGTCGCCGGCGAGGCACCCGGATAATCACCCGCTTTTCGATTCGGACCTGAGCATAGACCAGCGGGCGCTCCGGCACGTAGGACCTGGTCGCTTCCTCCGGCGAGATATTCACCGGTTGCATCTCGCGCATGTCTGGTACCGAGAGCAGCAATATTGCTGTAAGTGAGAGGCTCACCATAATCCTTTAACTAACCCTTGCCTTCGCTATATCAACTGTGATTGAATATTCCATGAACTGGGAAGTTGGCCTCTGCCGCTCTCTCGAAATAACTGACCTGTCGCTGCGTCACCCGAATGGTGGTTTTGCGGACAGATATCACCACTGCGCAGGAACATGAATATGCCCGACACAGCAAAATGGTTGGAACAGATGCGATCGGCCGTGGGGGCGAAGGGTTTCACCACAGGTGAAGACATGGCACCCTGGCTGACCGACTGGCGCGGGCGCTATACTGGCGCGGCAGCAGCCATGGTGTCTCCGGCAAGTACGGAGGAGACCTCCGCGATCGTCCGGATCGCCAACGAAAATGCCGTGGCCATCGTGCCACAAGGGGGCAATAGCGGCATGGTCGGCGGGGCAACCCCTGATGCCAGCGGGCGATCGATCATCCTGTCCCTGCGCCGCATGAACAATATTCGCGCGATCCGTTCGGACGAACAGTTGGTAGTGTGCGATGCCGGTGTGATCCTGCAGAATCTGCACGAAGCCCTGGCTGCCGATGGCCAGAGATTCCCGCTGACTCTGGGCGGCAAGGGTTCGGCCACGGTCGGAGGACTTGTTTCCACAAATGCCGGAGGCACCCAGGTGCTGCGCCACGGTACGATGCGCTCCCTGGTGGCTGGCATCGAAGCCGTGCTGCCCGATGGCAGCATCTACGAAGGACTCTCCGCCCTGAAAAAGGACAATCGGGGCTATGATCTGAAACAATTGTTCATAGGCGGAGAAGGCACGCTCGGCATTGTCACGGCAGCGACCTTGAAAACCGTACCGGCACTGGTTGATCGCTGTGTGGCCTGGGTGGCGGTTGGCAGCACCGACGCTGCCTATCAACTGTTCCGCTTTCTCCATGCACGGGTTCCCCAATCGCTGGAAGGCTTTGAGATCATTCCCCAAACCTGCCTGGAATCGGTGTTGCGCCACATATCTGGCACCCGCCCACCGCTTGCTGGCGGGCATCTCTGGCATGTGCTGGTCGAAATCGTGCGTGATCAACCGGATGCACCAGATCCGAAATCCATCATGGAGAATCTCCTTGCCGATGCCCTGGAACGGGGCCTTATCGAAGACGCAACGCTTGCGGCGAGCGAACAGCAAGCCGAGGATTTCTGGAAAATTCGCGAATCCATTGCCGAAGCGGAGCGCGCCAACGGGCCGGCTCTCCAGCATGACATCAGTGTTCCCGTTCACGGCATGGCCCGGTTTATTGACGAGGCATCGCCAGTGATCGAAGCCAAATTTCCCGGCACGAAAGTTGCTGCCTTCGGCCACATGGGAGACGGCAACGTGCATTTCCACGTCAAGGCTCCGGAAGGGGTGGAAGCTCAGCAATGGATGCAGGAATCTGCGAAACAGATAACACCCCTGGTCCACGACCTCGTCATTGCGGCGGGCGGCTCCATTTCGGCCGAGCATGGAATCGGGCAAAACAAGCGCGCCGAACTGGAGCGCCTGTCCTCCGGCGCGCGCCTTTCGATGCTGCGCGCTATAAAAATGGCCATAGACCCGGGGAATATTATGAACCCGGGCAAACTCGTTCCCCTTGCGTCCGGTCAGTCAGGCTCTTAAAGCGCAAAATAACTATTTCTGTCTCAACTGTAATTTTTCGGAGAATTTAACCATGGCGAGCACGCCGCAAGCACAAGCCCTACCCATGTTCTACAAGGACCTGATTCCGCTCAATTCAAAGGAACATGCAAAGTGGAAGGTCAAGCCGCTCGACAACGCGTCTTTCATGCAAGCACAACATGCAATTCCCATCACTTCCGATGAATTCATGAATGCTTCACGCAGCTACCCAATTGTGTTTTCTGTTGGTGAAAATAGCATTCCCCTGATTCTAATGGGGCTGAACGAAGGTGTTAACACGTTCATGAACGACGAAGGACAGTTCAACGAACCTGCTTATGTGCCCGCCTATGTTCGACGCTATCCTTTCATGCTGGCAAAGTTGCGTCCCGATGCCGAAGAACTCTCCTTATGCTTCGACCCGACCACAACGGGAGTCGGCGAGTTCGAGGAAGGTGATGCCTTGTTTGAAAACGACCAGCCAACGGAAACCACAAAAAACATTCTCAATTTCTGTGAACAGTTTGAACAGGCTGGCCAGCGCACCGGTCAGTTTGTCCAGGAACTTGAAAAAATGGGTTTGTTGATGGATGGCGAAGTTTCGATCCAGCAAACCGGTGTTGAAAAACCTTTCATCTACCGTGGCTTCAAGATGGTTGACGAAGAGAAACTGCGCGACATGCGCGGTGACGAGCTCCGCAAGATCAACCAGAACGGAATATTGCCGCTGATTTATGCCCATCTTTTCTCGCTGCAATTGATGCGCGATGTCTTCGCGAGGCAGGTGAGCGCAGGCAAGATGCCACAAGTCACAGAAGCCCCTTCCGTACAGATTTGAGCCGTTCGCCCGGTCCTTCTGTCCGAATCGACCGAAGCTGACAAATCGGATCGATATTTTTCCTAAACGGGACTTGCAACTCTTCGGGACAAGCCCCACATAGCGTTTGTATCGGTCTGCATCCCCCGATCGGATCGGTACCGGCATTCCTCTGGAATGCCACCTCCCTGAACCTTGGCCACCTCGCCGCATCGGCGAGGTGGTTTTTTTATTGGGCGACCATCATTCCGCTGCTTCAAGCTGGTCGCGGCCCGTCAGCTGCTCTGCCAGCATAAGGCAGCAATTTCGGATCATATCCGCGATCGACTGGGCAACCGCAACTGGCTCGCACAATTTCTCATCGAGATACAGCGCCCGGTCCACCTCGAGCTGGAATGCATGAATATTGCGTGCCGGCTCACCGTGCCGCTCCAGAATATAGCCGCCGGAATAGGGATGGTTTGTCTGAACATGATGGCCCTGCAACCGGAAATGAATCCCGGCCAGCTCGGCATAGCGCGATTCGCAGCTCCGCCCGAACCGGTCCCCGATCACAAACCCGATCTGGCGCCGATTTTCATCCTGCACCGGTGGCATACTGTGTAGATCCAGCAGCAGCGCAGAACCATGCGCGGAGCGTATCTGCTCAAGCAAATGGGCTACCATCAGGTGATAGGGCTCATGATCTTTGTCGATTCGGTCGATGATATGCCGATGTTGCCATTTTTCGCGCCACAAATTGCCCGCGCCATGCAACCGGCGCGGCACTATCCCCAAACCGCCCCGCACTTTTTTGCTGATATGGGGTGTCTGAGTCGCATCCATGCCTGCCACCATATCCGGATCGATTTCCGTCCGGCTGCGATTGAGGTCGATCCATGCTCTCGGCTTGCGGGCAATGATCGCGGGAAATCCCGACGCAATGGCCGATGCCGCCAGCCGATCGGCATAGCGGTCCTCCAGCCGCAGGAGATGGGACGGGGACACATTGAGGTTGGCGAGCAGTTCCGGCGGATAGTCGCGGCCGCAGTGAGGCACGCTCACCAGCACCGGAAAGTTGAGCGCCGTCACATTAGAAAGGCTGTAGGCGGGTGCCGCGGGCAAGGGTGGACCGGCAATCGGGTTAGCCATGTTTGCCCCCGAAAAAATAAGGCTCTTCATTCAAAAAAATCGCGCGATTCGGGAAAAAATTAACCGATTTGCACTTATATACCGCCCTCGGCATAAGAGCCGGTCTGTATTCAGGCATTATCGGGAAGGTGCGACAAAATGATCAGGATTCTCCTCGCGGAAGATGAACAGGCGATGCGTGAGCATCTTACACGCGCACTAGAGAAAGCCAACTATGAAGTTGTAGCGGTCGACCGGGGAACTGCGGCTGTCCCGTTGCTCGACACGCAGAAATTCGATCTGCTGCTAACCGATATCGTGATGCCGGAGATGGATGGGATAGAGCTCGCCCAGCATTGCGCGACGGTCTGCCCCGACACCCAGGTCATGTTTATCACCGGCTTTTCCGGTGTAACATTGCGCGCGGGAGAGTCTGTTCCCAAAGCCAAAATATTGTCCAAACCCTTTCATTTGCGGGATCTGGTTCTGGAGGTCGACCGGCTGTTCGAGCCCGACAGCATCAGCGACCTGAATTAAGTCTTGCGCCAGCCGAAGCGGCTGGCTAGACGGCCTCCAGCGTGGGCGTATAGCTCAGTGGTAGAGCACTTCGTTGACATCGAAGGGGTCGGGAGTTCAACTCTCTCTACGCCCACCATTTTCCGGATATTTTCAGGCGGCAAGAGCTACGCCATTGCCGCTGTCCCGGCTTGGCGGATGGCCATACCAGCACGTGTAGGCACGGGTAAAAGCACTTAATTCACTGTAACCCAGCTTGGCCGATATTTCGGACAGATTGCGGGTCCCTTCCAGAAAATAGAGCTGACAGGTATCGCGTCGCACTTGCTCGAGTAGCTGCCGGTAGGAAAGGCCCTCGGCCACCAATTTCCGCCGCAATGTCCGTTCCGCCATGCCGAAGGTTACCGCAGCGGCGTCCAGGCTAAGGCCGGACTTGTCGAGCAGATACAGAAGATATTCATAGGTGAGTTTCGCGAGATTTTGCCGTTCGAACCTGTTGCGTGAAAAAAAGGCTTCTTGCTGACGGGCCGCCTTCAAAATCGCCGGATTATAGCTCTCTATTGGCCTGCTCATGACCCGGTGATGATATTCGAGATAGGTGGACGGCCCGTTGAAGTGGCAGGAATAGCGGGTGTCTCGGAACCGGCTTCGGGAAAGCCCCTGAATCCTTCTGGCCGGGGATGGGCAAAATGCGCCGCCTTCACGGTTTTGAAACGCCCTTCCGCCAACCGCTCACCGCAATGATAGACCAAACCCAGCAGGATGTGCACAAGATCGGGTGAGACTGGTTCGTCATGGTTCCAGACCAGACGGTCGCCGGAGGACAGCGGCATCAGCCTCACAATCGGCCGGCCTCCGCCCAGCTGTTGTTCCGCAACCAGCTGGACCAGCGCGTCACCAAAACTGGGTTGGAAAAAGGCCGAATACCCCAGGTCGGAAAACCCCCGCGGTACCATTTGCTCGCTGATCGCACAATGAACATCGGCGCGGTTCAGTTCCTCCTGAGCCGCTGCGCAGAGGCGGGCAATCGAATCATCCCCCAACTGATAACCAGGATCGCGCAATTCGGATTCGGAGCATCGCAGGGCGCTCAGGAGCCTCGGCTTGCGGGCCTCAAGAGCATGGCAGCCGAGATAGGCGCGGTACAGAAACTGGGCCGATATCTTGAAACCTGTGGATGCCGGATAGTCCATGAGACCAAGCTAGGAGCGGAGATGGATGACGCTCAACTGGCTTTCGACAAGGATGTAAAATCGACGACGAAAATGTCAATTATAGTTAATTTTACAAGAAAGCGATTAAATTCAGTACCGAATGACCGACGCGCCCCATGTAAATCCGCCGCCCATCGCTTCGAGCACCAGCAAGTCTCCCGGCTTGATTCGGCCATCGCGAACAGCGGTGTCGAGCGCGAGAGGGACCGAGGCCGCCGACGTATTGGCGTGCAGATCGACCGTCTTGATCACCTTTTCCGGTGCAAGATTGAGCTTTTTCGCGGTCGCGTCCAATATCCGTGCGTTGGCCTGATGCGGCACGACCCACGAGACATTTTCTATCGATTCCCCTGCTTCTTCCAGCACTTCCTTCAGCACCGACGACAGGTTCACGACAGCATGGCGAAAAACCTCGCGGCCTTTCATGCGCAGCTTGCCGACCGTTCCGGTCGTCCCCGCACCGCCATCGACATATAACAGCTGATTATGCGCGCCGTCCGCGTGCAAACGGGTGGCGAGGATTCCCCTCTCCCCCTGCTCTGCAGCAAGTACCACCGCACCGGCGCCATCGCCAAAGAGGACGCAGGTTCCCCGGTCCTCCCAATCCAATATGCGGCTGAATGTCTCCGCACCGATCACCAGCGCATTTCGCGCGCTTCCGGCGCAAATCATGCTGTCTGCTACGGAAAGCGCATAGAGAAAGCCGGAGCAGACCGCTGCTACATCAAAGGCCACGCAGCCATTGCAGCCCAGAGCATCCTGAACAATCGTCGCGGTTGCCGGAAATGTCTGGTCGGGCGTCGCGGTTGCGACAATGATCAGATCGATATCGGCGCTGCTGAAACCCGCTGCCTGCATGGCTTTTTGCGCCGCCTCGATGGCAAGGCTCGACGTCGTTTCGTCATCCTCTGCGATATGGCGGAACCGGATTCCTGTGCGCTCGACGATCCATTCGTCTGTCGTGTCGACCCGCTTGGCCAGATCAGCGTTGGACACACGGGTTCGCGGCAATGCCGAGCCGGTTCCCTTGATTACGGCCCGCTTGATAGCTGCGCCGCTCATTTTGCCACCTCGGCGACCGGGGCTGCTTCGCTGATTTTTTTCAAATCTTCGCTGATACGCTCCAAAATACTATCCTCAACCAGCCGAGCGGCAACTTCCACGGCATTGGCAACGCCCTTGGCATCCGCGCTGCCGTGACTCTTTACCACCACACCATTCAGCCCCAGAAATACCGCGCCGTTGTGATTATTGGGGTCCAGCTGGTCGCGCAACATCTCCGTTGCCGGCCGGGATATCAGAAACCCGATTTTCGACCGCAGACTGCTCAGGAAGCTGCGTTTCAGCAGGTCAGTGACAAATCGCGCGGTTCCTTCCAGCGCCTTGAGCGCGACATTGCCGGAAAATCCGTCGGTCACGATCACATCAACCTCGCCGGTCGATATCTTGTCCGCTTCGGTAAACCCGAGAAAATCCATATGCAGCCCGGCCGCCCCTTTGAGCGTCGCCGCGGCTTCCTGGATGGTACCGGTCCCTTTTGCTTCTTCCGTCCCGATATTCAGCAGCTTCACCTTGGGCCGGTCAAAACCGTGCATGATCCGGCTGTAGGCGGCGCCCATAACGGCGAACTGCACCAGGTTCCGGCTATTGCATTCGGTATTGGCACCGAGGTCCAGCATGACCACATCGGTGTCTTTCATCGTCGGAAGCAATGCCGACAAGGCGGGGCGGTCGATGCCCGGCATGGTGCGCAAGGCGAGCTTGGCGATAGCCATCAGCGCGCCGGTATTGCCGGCGCTCACCGCAGCGCTGACCTCGCCTGATTTCACCGCGTTGACGGCCATCCCCATGGATGTGGTCTTGGAATTGCGCAGCGCCTGTCCCGGCTTGTCGTCGCCGGACACAACGTCAGGAGCATGCAGGATTTCAGATGCCGCACTGAGATTGGGATGATTCTTGAGCGCTTCTTTTATCTGCGTTTCATCGCCGACGAAAAGAAACTGAAAACCGGCATGCCGGTGCCGTGCGAGCGCCGCACCGGCAACCATGACGCGCGGGCCTTCATCTCCGCCCATCGCATCAATCGCGATTCGCGGCCTCATTCCCACCGGTTATTCCCCTTGATTGCGCGTAAGAAGCCCAGAGACTAGCCGATTAAAGATCAGCGGCCAAGACTTCACGGCCATTATAATGGCCACAGGCTCCGCACAGATGGTGCGGGCGCTTCAATTCGCCACAATTCGGGCATTCCTGATAGGCTTCGACTTTCAAAGCATCATGAGACCGGCGCATACCGCGTTTGGACGGCGTAGTTTTTCTTTTAGGTACAGCCATTGCTAAGCCTGTTCTTTACATTAAAAATTACATAGCATGTTCAATATGCCAATCAGCCAAGTTAATCAAACCAGTCCCTGTTATTGCAGAGAATCGCTTGGTCTTGGTTCAGCAGATTGCACGCGAAGTGGCGCGTATAATCATTTTCCTGTGCGTTGCAAGCATTGTGCCTCTATAGCCGGTCGATAATTTTCATATATTTGAGGTGGACGATGATTTTACCGATAAGTTTGACGGTGGCCGGGGCTGCCGCGCTGATAAATATCTGGCTGATGATCCGCGTGACCCAGGTCCGGACGAGTGAAAAAATCAGCATAGGCGACGGCGGCAATGAAAAGGTCATCCGGCGAACGCGCGCCCACAGCAATTATATCGAAAGTGCGCCGTTCGTGCTGATTCTGGTCGCCGCGATCGAGCTCGCAAGCGAGACCTCGCCGATATGGCTATGGATCATCAGCGGCATGTATCTGCTTGGCCGGGTGGCCCATGGCGTCGGCATGGATGGCGGCAAATTTGGCAAGGGGCGTATGATCGGAACGATCATCACGCTGCTGACACTTCTGAGCCTAGGAATCTACGCGATCACCATTCCCTATCTGCAGGGATAAATTTTCTCGACCCAGCAGACAGCTTTTCCGTCTTTGCGATCGCCGGGATATTCACTCCGCCGGTAATGTGTCCGGGCGCAGATAGGCGAACATATGCGGTATATAATCCGCCTTGCCGAGTTCCACCTTGTGGTTTCGCAAGATGGCATAAGCGATCATCAGGTGAAAATAAAATTGGGGCAGCGCCCAGTCCCGCGCATATTGCTCGGCGGTCAGATCGAAAATCATGCCGTTCGGCAAGGCATGGGCGATCATTCTTTCCGGCTCTCCGTCGAGCGCAGCCGGCCCCACGCCGTCGAGCAGCGCCAGGGTCTCCTCAATCCGCGTTTGCGCAGACGCGAGCGAACCGGGCCGGTCACCCGCGTTGCGCCCTTCATCGAGCAGCTCGGCCAGAGAGGCCGGAAAAGCCTCTCCGCGCAGCCGGTATAAGGCTTCATGCGCCTGTACGCAGGCAAATCGAACCTGTGTTGCCAGAGGAAACATGTCCGGCGCAAGGCGAGCAGACAGCAGCGCCTCTGCTTCCGCTGACGGCAGTTGCGCCACCACCTTCTCCAGCCAGCCAGACAGCGTCTTCAGCATCTGTGTATAGGTAGGCACGAGCAGCTGGGTTAAGGACATGTTTCGGTTCTTCCGTGTAAATCTGATTTTGACGACGGGAACTAGCGCGCGGCCAGAACATCATCCGCAACAAAGGCATTGGTCTTGCGCTCGTAGCCGAATTGGCTGGTCGGACCGTGACCGGGGATAAAGGTCACATCATCGCCCAGCGGCCATAGCTTCTGGGTAATCGCATTGATCAAATCTTGGTGATTGCCGCGCGGAAAATCGGTGCGGCCGATCGATCCTTGAAACAGCACATCGCCGACCACGGCAAGCCTTGAGGGCTGATGGTAGAAGATGACATGGCCCGGCGTATGACCGGGGCAGTGGATCACATCAAGCACCAGATCGCCAACCGTCACCTGGTCCCCGTCCTTCAGCCAGCGATCCGGCTCGAAGCTCTTGGCAGTCATGCCGAAACGCGCGCCATCGCCTTCCAGCTGGTCGATCCAGAACCGGTCATCCTCGTGCGGCCCTTCGATCGGAATACCCAATTCCTCGGCCAGCATCCCGGCCTGACCACAGTGGTCCAGATGACCATGGGTAAGAATGATCTTCTCGAGATCAACCCCGTGCTCCTCAACCGCAGCCTTGAGCCGTGACAGATCGCCACCCGGATCGCTGAGCGCAGCCTTGTTGGTCTTGGTGCACCATAGAAGCGTGCAATTTTGCTGGAGCGGGGTAACCGGAATAATCACGGCCTTTAAGGGTGCATCTGTCATAGGGGCTATTTGGTGGCAATAATCCAAAGTTGCAAGCCGCGTCTTGGCAATCCGGTTACAGCCGTCGCCCCGTCCAGACCACTCGGCCGATGATATTCACATTGTCCGCACTGACATCCTCCCAATCGGGATATTGCGGATTGTCGCTGCGTATCGAAAGCTTCCCGGACGGCCCCATGGCGACCCGCTTGACCAGAAGCACATCATCCATGCGCAGCACATATATGCCGTCGCGCAACGATCGGGAAACAGCCCCGTGATCGACCATGATGTCATCTCCATCGCCCAGAGTCGGAGCCATGGAGTCGCCATCGACCACAATCAGCGACAGATCGGCCGGATCGGCACCCAGCCGCCGGATCCATCTGGGGGCAAAGCCCATCGATTCAGCATATTCGTCGTCCGCCAGCGATCCGGGACCGGCGGACGCGCCAACGTGCAATTGCCGGATTCGGAGCAGGCCATCTGGTCTCTCGCGCTTCTTTCGCGAAAATTCGCGGATGGCCGGCGCACCGAGCAGGCGCTCATCCACCCCGTAAAATTCGGCTAGTCGGCGACGGTCATCCTCATCCAGCTTCTTCGGCGAACCGCGCCGGATATATTGCTGGATATAGGCAGGATTTTTGCCGAGCATTTTCGAGATCGCAGCGAAATCATGTCCGTTTTCACGGATCAGCTTCTCCAGATGGGTGCGCGGGTCATCGGTCACAATTCCCTTTCTTTAGTCATATTGGCTGAAATTATCAATAGGATTTTTCCTAGACATGTAGGAAATTTCATCTCAAATAGGAATTTCCCTATTCAATGAGTCGTCAGGACGACCAGCAGCGAGAAGGAGAATGCCCATGCCATTGTTGCGAAAAATCGAGATATTCCTGAAGGAAACGAACATGGCATGGACAAGGTTCGGGCGGCTTGCCGTGCGTGATCCGCGCTTTGTTCAGGACCTGCGCAATGGTCGCGAACCCGGGACGACAGTTTCGGAACGGGTGGAACGCTTCATCAACCTGTGGCATGCTGATCATGCCAACTGAGCCCACAAGACGGACGGTTTTTCGACAATGGCCGGGCTCCGCGATTGTCAGTCAGATAAGAGCCCTTACCCGGAGCCGGGCCAGCGTCCGGTTGTACCGCGAACGCGCATGGGCAAGCATCACCTTCTCGGGAATGCGCTATGGCTTCTCTATTGCATATCCAGATACCGCCGATGCGGAAGCGCTGCGGAAATTTGCCCGGGCTCTACCCGAACACGAATTTGCGCTCCCCGGCTATTTTGTGGCCGATGCCGTCATCACGGGTCAGTCGGATTTGCGATTGACCGTCGAAATCCTGATAATCGCAGATCCGGTTCAGCCATCCTGACTATCAGCGCTGGGCGGTCATTTTTTCCAAAGTGCCGAGCGCGGCCTTCAATGCCGCATCCATATCGGCATGCCTTGCCTGTGAACTGTCCTTTTCGACCTTCTCAACAGACCGCAGCGACGGGATGGCGACCGGAGCAGGCGCGGGCGACATATCCGGAACGGGATTGCTGTTTTCCGAATCCGGCGCGGATGTCTTTGCCGGTGCAGGTGACGCCCGTCCGCGCATTTGCAGAGCGTCCAGGCGAGCCAGTCCGGCTTCCAGCCGGTCGGCCAGCTGGGCAAGCGACAAACCCGACAAATCCGCGCGGACTGTGACCGGCTTTTCTTCCGACTCAACATTTGCCGAACGGTTCTCAACCGCCAGTCCCTGCAAGCGCGATTGTGGCTCTTCATCGCGGATCGACGGCTCGGCGGGCGCTGCCTGCTGTGCGACCGGCGCTGCTGGCTGCGCTTCTTCTGTCTTCATTATTGGCTCGTCAAAGCGCTTGACTGTTTCTGCAAGCGGCATGCCGAGATCGGAAGAGGCAAAAATCGGCTGGCGAGCGGGAGCGTCCGGGTGACGGTCCGCCGGCCGGATGTTCGGAAGATCTTTCAATTCCAGCACCTGCCCAGGCGATTTTTTTGGCTTTTTGAGAAATTTGGTCAGCGACTTTGCCGAAAAATTCAACTTCGGAACAGCAAAGCCTGCTTTCCCCTTTTGCTCCTGATCGGCAGATTCCGCAGTCAGGTTTTTCCGAATTGCCAAGCTCATATCGGAGCCTCCTTCATTTGATTTCGTTTTGTGATTGAGGAACAAATATAGCGCCGAGGCAGATATCATGCCCGCCGCCACAGCGATCAGCCCGCGTGCGGTATTTCCGAGAGGCGGAGCGGCGGCCGGAACGATTTCCGACAGCCCGGTCGCACCCACGATATTCTCAAGATAGACATGCGGCAGGGTCGCGATCACAAGCGCTGCCGCAATACCGCCTGCGACAGCCATGACCGGTTGTTTGAACCGCGCGAAATCCTGCTCTATTTGATCCACATTCTTCTCCAACGTCTCAGGCTGCACGCTCGAACGATTTGCGCGCAATCAGCCTTTGGTAAACAGGAGCATAACGCAAAATGTTTGACGACCAGTTACGATCCGTCTCGACAAATTTCCGCGCTGTTTCAATAGTTTGAGACCAAGAGGTTCGATTTTCGAGCAGGCTGGCCAATTTTGCGGCGATTTTCCCCGGATCGCCGGCAGGGAACAAGGTGCCGGTCACGCCATCCTCAATCAGTTCCCGGTGCCCCCCGACATCCGACGCCGCCACCAGCCTGCCTTGCGCCATTGCTTCAAGAGGTTTCAGCGGTGTTACAAGATCGGTAAGCCGCATCGACTTGCGGGGATAGACCATGATATTCATAAGACCATAATAGCGCTCAACTTCGCCATGTGGCACGCGACCGGTAAATGTTACCGCGCTCCCGATGCCAAGCCGTTCGACCTGGCTCTGCAATGCAGCTTCCATCGGCCCGCCGCCAACCAGCAGCAAATGCACCTCCGGATGGGAAGCCAGCAATATCGGCATCGCTGCAATCAGGTCATCCAGCCCTTCATAATCATAATAGCTGCCGATGAATCCGAGAACCGATTTTCCCGTCAATTCCAGTTCGGCCAGAAGCCGGTCATCTCGCGCTGGCGGCTGACCGAACAGGCCCAGGTCCACACCATTGGGAGATATGGTGATTTTTTCGGGCTTCACGCCGCGGCTGATCAGATCGGACTGCAGGCCCTCGCAGATTACCGCCACCGCATCGGCACCATTGATGACATGATTCTCCAGTTGCCGGGTCAGCCAGTAACGCGGGCTGTTTTCCCTGCCCGTGCCGTTGCCGACCGCAGCATCTTCCCAAAAGGCCCGAATTTCATAGACCAGCGGCAACCCGCTTTTCTCTGCCGCACGCAAAGCTGCCAGCCCATTGAGGGCTGGCGAGTGAGCGTGCAAAATATCTGGCTTCCAGTCGTGGATGACTTGCTGGACACGCTCGGCCAGAACAGCAATTTCCCGCCATTCGCGTACCGGGGATGGTCCCTGAACCTGAGCGAGGGTTCGATAGAAATACAGGCCGTCAGCCTCTTCCATGGCCTGTTTCGCACTATAGCCATGCTGATTCTGACGCACTCCGGTGACACCGGCCACCGTCAATCCGCTGGCAATTTGCGCCTTCATGATTGCCCGCGTACGAAAGCAATAGCCGCTGTGCAGAGGCAAGCTGTGATCGAGTATGTGAAGAATCCGTGTCATGGCTCAAAGTCTTGGCAAAAAAGGATTAACGTCCCGTCAACCCAAAGCCTGTATCGGGCAATGATAGAAGAGCGCGTTTTCGCCGCTCGTGCCGGGATGAATGGGGCAGATGGTAGATAATTTTTCTATCTTGTTAACGCATGGACTGTTGCTGATCGCGGCCTGGCGCCTCATGCATCGCGACGATCTGGATAAGGAAGCCCCCCCCGAACCCGACAATGAACCCGCCAGTTTCGTGAAACCATCTTCCCCCGCCGGACTGCGGCGCGATGCGTGATCTCTTCTTTGTCGGCTATCTGGTCGCCCTGCTGCTAATCGCTTTCAAGCGGCCTTTCCTTTTCACGCTTATCTACGCCTATATCGATATCGTCGCTCCGCAGCGACTCAGCTATTTCATGCTCAACTCGATCCCGCTGTCGCTGGTCGTCTTCGCACTGGCTCTGCTCGGCTATTTGATTGCAGACACCAAGAAAGACAGCCGCTTTTCCTTCCGTCAGGCGATGATGATATTGTTGCTTGCCTATTGCGGATATACCACCGTGCAAGCGGAGGTCCCGGCCGCGGCACTGGAAAAATGGGATTGGGTGTGGAAGGCCCTGGTTTTCGCCATCTTCCTGCCTCTTACACTCAGGACCAGATTGCGGCTGGAAGCACTGGCATTGTTCATGGTGCTATGTGCGGGCACATTGATTATTACTGGCGGAATCAAGACATTGGCGTCCGGCGGCGGCTATGGTGTGCTAGTGCTGCTGGTTGACAATAACAGCGGCCTCTATGAAGGATCGATAATCTCGACGGTCGCCATCTGCATCATTCCGCTGATCCTCTGGCTCTCTCATCACGGAACCATTTTCCCGCCCGACTGGCGCGTCAAGCTGTTCGCTTATGCACTGATCTTCTCCGCCCTGCTGATCCCGATCGGAACCCAGGCGCGGACCGGTCTTGTCTGCATCGGGGTCTGGGCCGTTCTGCAATTGCGCTTTGTCCGCTACCGGATGATTTATGCCGGACTGGCAGTGGCAATCGGTATCTTGTCGATTCCGTTGCTGCCCCAAAGTTTCACCGAACGGATGGGAACGATTGAAAATTACAAGGCGGACCAGTCGGCGTCGACCCGGCTCGCGGTCTGGCAGTGGACATGGGATTATGCGAAGCAACATCCCTTGGGCGGCGGCTTTGATGTCTACCGAATCAACAAGCTGACCTATGAACTGTCGGAAGTGGACGTCAGCCAATATGAGGAATGGGGTATCGACCCCGATGATGTCGACGCCCGGCTGGTGGAAGACGAGGCACGGGCTTTTCACAGCAGCTATTTCGAAATGCTTGGCGAACAGGGCTATCCCGGCTTGATCCTCTGGCTAATGATCCATGTCGGAGGGCTATGGCGGATGGAACTGTTGCGACGGCGATATTCGAAATCGCAGAAGCAGGCCGAACAATGGGTCGCTCCGCTCGCCATAGCGCTGCAAAATGGCCATGTCATCTTCCTCGTCGGCGCCATGTTCGTAGGAATCGCCTATCAGCCCTTCGTTTATATGCTGGTGGCGCTGCAAATAGGTCTCGACACCTATATGGCACGACGGTCGGCAGAGGCCCGGCAGCTTCCGATCGCCAAAAATTTGACCGGCGGAGCACAACCAAATACTTTGCCGCAATCGCGCAGACCCTTTGCAAATTGAATGGCGCTTTCCACCGTGCACGGTAGAAGCGGTGCATGGCGCTCACTGTAACTGTCACCGTCGAACGATGCCTGTTGCTGGCTCTCTCATCATCAGCCGGGGTGCAAAAACCCATGTCGATGTTATTCTGTGCGCCCTATCTGACGGGTCGGTCACCGGACGGGCGGAAGCGACACCAATCTATTATGAAGGCGAGAGCGCGGAAGAATGCGCGGACCAAATAAAGCAATTTGTTGCCGAGCATCCAAAGCTCGATCGCGCGCTGTTGCTTCAGAAAATGCCCTGCGGAGCGGCGCGCAACGCCCTAGACTGCGCACTGTGGGATCTGGAATGCCGGAAAATGAATATTGCCTTGTGGCAGCTGGCTCGCCTGCCGGAACCGGCCGCAACCGTATCGGCCTTTACCATTTCGCTCGGCACCCCCTCCCTGATGGAAAACCATGCCCGTCAGGCCGCAGCCGATGGTTACACGCTTCTGAAACTGAAACTGGCCGGGGACAATGATCATGAGCGGGTCGCCGCCGTCCATCGCGGTGCGCCAGCCGCCCGCCTGATCGTCGATGCCAATGAAAGCTGGAATGATCTCGACATCGCCGCCGAAGCCGCGCATCTCGCGCAATATTCCGTCGAACTGATCGAGCAACCGGTCAGCGCGGGCCATGACCATCTGCTGAGTGATGTGAAATCGCCGGTTCCACTTTGCGCCGACGAAAGCTGTCACACCAGTGCCGACATCGAGAAAATCGCGCCTTATTACGATGCCGTAAACATCAAGCTCGACAAGGCAGGTGGCCTGACCGAGGCGATCGCCATGGCCCGGGCGGCACAGGCAATGGACCTGAGCATCATGGTCGGCTGCATGCTCTCGACCTCGCTGGGCATCCGCCCGGCCTTCGCCCTGGCCCAGATGGCGCACTGGGTTGATCTAGACGGCCCCTTGCTGTTGGCAAAGGACCGCGATCACGGCTTCCGGTTTGAGTCAGGCAGAATATTGACTGTGGACGAAGAAAATTAGCCGTGCGGCTTAGATGCCGTCCATATATTCGATGACCGGAGCCGCCGCCATGCACGGCGCCAGCTTCGGACCCGCTGCGCGAAAATGATCCGACTTGCCATGCGCATCCAGCGCGGCCTGATCGACGTAGCGCTCCAGCACCTTATATTGCTGAGGATTATCCTTGCACCGGAAGACCGAGTAAAATTCGTTGCCCGGCTCGTTAGCCCGAACGGCTGCCATCAATTCGGAAAAAATGGCTTCAAAATCGGCATTCTTGCCTTCGGCCACAGTCAGTGTCGCGATTACGCCCACGGTTGCCATGATATCATCTCCCATTAAAAAAGGGCCGGCGGTTTTCCGCCGACCCTGAATATTTCCGCTATCAGAAAATCTCGCACAGTCCGGCAGCGCCCTGTCCGCCACCGATGCACATGGTGACGACGGCATATTTTGCCCCGCGACGCTTGCCCTCGATCAGGGCATGGCCGGTGCAGCGCGCGCCGGTCATTCCGTAGGGATGGCCAATCGAGATCGATCCGCCGTTGACGTTCAGGATTTCGTCGGGAATACCCAGCTTCTGCTGACAGTAAAGCACCTGCACGGCAAAGGCTTCGTTCAGTTCCCAAAGGCCGATATCGTCCATTTTCAGGTCAAAGCGCTCGAGCAATTTGGGAATCGCGAAAACCGGACCAATGCCCATTTCATCAGGCTTGGTGCCAGCGACGGCCATCCCGACATAGCGACCCAGGGGATTAAGCCCGGCTTTTTCTGCTGCTTTGGCTTCCATCACAACGCAGGCTGCAGATCCGTCGGAGAGCTGCGAGGCGTTGCCAGCGGTGACAATCTTGTCAGGCCCGAGCACCGGATTAAGCGACTGAAGGCCCTCCAGCGTCGTCGAAGGACGGTTGCCTTCATCCTTGCTGATCGTAACCTCGACGTGGGAAATCTCCTTGGTTTCCTTGTCCTGCACGCCCATCGTGGTGGTCACTTCGACAATTTCGTCATCAAAGCGGCCGGCTTCCTGAGCGGCGGCAGTGCGCATCTGGGACTGCAGCGCATATTCGTCACACGCTTCGCGGCTGATGCCATAGCGCTCGCCTACCACTTCCGCCGTCTGCAGCATCGGCATGTAGATGTCGTCGTGCATTTTCATCAGTTCACGATCAGGCTGAACCCGCATTTCCGCTGTCTGCACGGTCGAGATCGACTCCTGCCCGCCGCCGACGACAATATCCATCCGGTCGAGCGTTACCTGTTTGGAAGCAGTGGCAATCGCCATCAGGCCAGAGGAACATTGCCGGTCGATCGTCATGCCGGGCACTTCGATCGGGAAGCCCGCGCGCAGTGCAACCTGGCGGGCCAGATTGCCTGCCTGCGAACCCTGCTGCAACGCGCTGCCCCATACGACATCGTCGATCATACCGGGATCAATGCCCGCTCTTTCGACGGCTGCTTTCGCAGAATAATGGCCCAGCGTCGCACCGGTCGTCGTGTTGAAGGCACCCTTGTAGGCGCGGCCTATGGGTGTACGGGCGGTGGAAACGATGACTGCGTCACGCATGTAGATATTCCTTTATGATTGATATCGGATTCGAACTTTGGCGCTATTGTCCCCGTTAACCACGCAATTAACAAGGGATTTTTTCAGGACCCTGCTGCCGCTACGGCACGCTAGTCCTTGCTGGCAAGTGCCCCGAAACCGCCTTCGGGATAAGGCAAGATCATCTCGCCATCGGGGGCCGCGGTGAAAGTGGTCTGTGTGGGATAGGCAAATTCCAGACCCGCTTCATTAAAGGCCTGCAATATCGCAAGTCCGATCTGGTGGCGGCCTTCATAGACCACATCATAGTCGCTGCTCATGATATCGAAATCGAGCTCGAAATTGATCGAACTGTCGCCGAATCCGACAAAGCCCGACCGGATGAACACCGCCTCGTTTTCTTCCACGATCTTCTTGAGCAGACCCGGAATCCGTCGCGCCTCATCCGGTTTGGTCTGATAAATGACGCCGATGCCGAAGCGTGTCCGCCGCCTCGCCAGGCGAGTCATATTGACGATTTCCTTGCCCAGCAGATTGGTGTTGGAAATGATGATTTCCTCACCGGTGATCGCCCGCAACCGCGTGCTTTTGAGGCCGATTTTCTCAATTGTTCCCACCGTCGTATCGTAGCTGATCGTCTCGCCGCGGCGGAACGGCTTGTCAAAAATGATCGACAGGGCCGCGAACAGATCGGAGAAAATGCCCTGGGCCGCCAGACCGATGGCAATACCGCCGACTCCCAGACCGGCGATCAGGCCGGTCACATCCACACCCAGATTGTCCAGGATCATGATGGCAGCGACGGCGAAAACCACGAAAGTAACCAGCAGACGGATGAGCGTCATCGCATTTTCCAGCGTCTCATGCTGATCCGGGTCCTGCGAGGTCCGGCGGACGATCAGTCCGAGAATGACTTCCCGCAGCCAGAAGGCAACTTGCAGCACCGCTGAAATCGTGAACAATATGTGCACCACCCGGTCAACGCTCGACGGGGCGCTGGCAAAATTCACGACCAGCTCCGCAGATACCATCAGCATGAAAAATTTGCTGGTACGGGCAATGGTCTTGCCCAGGATCGCCCGATAGCCTGTCAGGTCGTCGTTGTTCCGCACATATCGCGCGGCCAAACGCTTGATTGCGCCGAGCAGGAAGAAGATTGCGGTACCTATGGCAACTGCAAGAAGAAGTTCCATATAGTGGTTCGAAAGCCACGTTGACCCGTCACTGATCAGTCGCTGAACAGATGCACCGATATCCGGCATTGCGGGCGAGGAGGCTGTATCAGATGTTTTTGTCATAGAGCTTCAGCTAAGATGAAGTGCGGGCAATAACAACCCGTGGAATGCAATCTTCACGGTCACCGCTGATCGCCCGTGCCAGCACGGGCAGCGATGAGAAATTCCACATTGCCCTTGGGGCCGGTAATAGGGCTTTCCGTAACCCCCATGATGTTCCAGCCGCTTGCGATCAGCCAGTCTCTGACTTTGTCACAGGCCGCCTGGCGAACCGCTTCATCGCGGACAACGCCCCCTTTGCCGACATCGCTGCGCTCCGCTTCAAATTGTGGTTTCACCAGCGCCACCAGTATCGCGCCCGGCTTGGCGAACTCCAGCGGTCGTTCCAGCACCTTGACCAGCGAGATGAAGCTGGCATCACATACGATGATGTCGATCTTTTCCGGAATATGCTGTTCGGTCAGGATTCGGGCGCTGGTCTGCTCGTGCACCACAACCCGTTCGTCCTGGCGCAGCTTCCAGGCCAACTGGTTGGTCCCGCTATCCACTGCGTAGACTTTCTTCGCCCCGCCCTGGAGCAATACGTCGGTGAAGCCTCCCGTGCTGCTGCCGACATCCATTGCGGTCATCCCGGCGACATCTATCGCGAAATGACGCAGCGCATGGTCCAGCTTGATACCGCCGCGCGACACCCAGGGATGGTCTTTGCCTTTGAGTTCAATCGCTGCATCGCTGGCAATCTTGTGACCCGGCTTGTCGATTTTCTTTCCCGCCACGCTCACCAGGCCCGCCATGATATAGGCCTGCGCCTTGGCGCGGCTGTCGGCGAGGCCGCGATCGGCCAACAGCTGGTCAACGCGTTGCTTCGCGACTTTGGGTTCTGAACTGGACATCGGAAATGAGGACTAGCCTAGCCCGATCCTTTTGGCCATATTCCTTGGCTATGAGAATCATTGCTATCCCTCGCCTCCTTCCCTTCGCGCTGCTTGCTCTCGCAGGCTGCTCGACGGCGATCCCCGAACCGGCTCCAGCTCCCGAGCCCATCAAACCTGTCGCAACCCCCGCGCCAGCACCAGCCCCGCTTTCGGACAACTGGATTGATTGGCCGATCACCCCTGGTACCTGGACATATCGGGAGGATGGCCGTGGTTCGCTGGCGCTTTTCGGCGAAATCGGAAAAGACGCGGTATTCATTATCCGCTGCGATCAATCGCGTCGGCAATTGTTCCTCTCCCGCGCCGGTGCGGTTGGAAACGGGGCCACCATGCTATTGTGGGCCAGCGCCGGGCAGAAATCCTATCCAGCTGCCAACAGTGGCGGAACGCCCGCCTATGCCGCGATCTCGGTATCTCCTGGCGACCTCATGATGGACCGTATCGCCTATAGCCGCGGCCGCTTTGCGGTTGAAACCAGCGGCCTGCGGTCGCTCGCAATCCCCGCTTGGCCGGAATTCAGTCGTGTGGTGGAAGATTGTCGCCGGTAATCCGATGCTTATCAGGCCGGAACGCGCAATTGTGACAGCAAAATAAAAAATTTCAAGTCTTGTTCACGAGTCGGATTTGATTCACACCACAATGGTCGAACAGCGGAGAGAAGTTCAATGCAACAGTTCGTATTTCATTCACAAGCGAAAGGAGGTGGTCCGATGTCTCATGGTTCAGCACAGGGGTCGGAAAAATCCGTTCGGGGGGCATATCTGATCTAGAAATCAGGCAACCCGGCAGCGGCACTTCCTACCGCTGACCCATGTTCAGAGGCTGTTGGTCCTTCGGGACCGGCAGCCTCTTTTCATTTGGCCCGGTCAGAATTTTCTAGATATTCCTCGCGGATCATGAAATCGCGAATACCGATCCGCACTTCGCGGAAGAATTGGATCAGGGCCACCGAAAGCAAAAGCACTGCGGTGATGAAAGCGCCTGCGACAACTTCTGCCAGCAGCGGATAGCTGGTCAGCCCCATGACAAATAACAAGCCGATCAGAATACAGACCACAATGGCACTAACGACGCTGAAATAGATGGCGCTGTTCACATATTTGATCCGCAACTGCAGATCCCGCAATTCGTTGACGCATAAAATATGCTCCGCTCCCTCGGTTTCGAGAAAACGATTTTGCATGAGCCGGGAGCGGTCAATGATCCGGGCCAGCCTGCCGGTAAAAATATTGAGCATGCTTCCCATGGCAACCAAGAGAAAAGCCGGTGCCATGGCGATTTGCAATACGGTCACGATATCCGCCTTCGCGAGATCCGATAGCACCGGTATCATGTCTTCAGCCTGATTCGCACGGTCAGGCCTTTCGCCGGTTTCTCGTCCCAGACCGCCAGGTCAAACCGTTCCGCATCGGCCCTGGCGCGGTCGAGCACGGCGTTCGGCACGTCGGCGCTGGCAAAAATCTGGTCGGCGCGGCCCAGCAGGCGGGCTTGCCGCAAGGTGAGATCATCCGGATCCGCGCTGGTCAGCAGCATATCCTCAACTTCGGAGAGGTCCTGTGCGAAAGGCATGGCCAGCCAGGTTTCGAGATTGGATGACGAGTTTTCCGACAAAACATCAAGAACGCCGCCAGGATCCAGGGCCGCATCAATGGCCTTGCGACGCTCGGAGCCTTCAGGCCAGATCTGCTTGATCCGGTCCCGCGCAGCAGAAAGGCCGCTGGCGAGAATGCCGAGATTCCCCGGTATCAGTTGTTCCAGCCGCTGACGCAGCGACTTCGCAAGACCTGCGGAGGCTCCACCGGTGCCAATGGCGATCAGAACCGGATCGCGGTCGACAAGCGCCGGTGTCGTATAATCGCACAAGGCAGACCGGTCGACGGCATTGACCAGAAGACCTCGCGCCTTGAGTCGCTTGACTGCGGCCAGGGCTTCCTCATCATCCTCAAGGGCAACCACCGCAAGCGCAGCGTCCGAAGCGGCTTCGTCGTCGACCATCACGGCGCCAGCGCGTTCGTACAGCCGCCGCTTTGCATCCGCCATTTCTCCAGTGCCTAGCAATATGACCTTTCGCCCGGAAAGATTCACAAAGATCGGCAGCTGGTTCATTTCAGCCAGTCGGGCACATGTTCGGCCGCCATGATCGTTGCCGGCTCGATCCGGTCGGCGACCACCGCATAGCGATCGCCATCGACCAACACCTCCGGCACCAGAGGCCGGCTGTTATAGGTATTCGCCATGGTTGCACCATAGGCGCCGGCGGTGCGAAATATGCCGAGATCATCCGTCTGCACGCGATCAACCACCCTCTCCTTGGCGAAAATGTCACTGCTTTCGCAGATTGGACCGACGATCGATGCCACCATGGCCTCGCCGCTTGGCTCCACGGCCTCAAAATCATGCCACGCGTCATAAATGGCTGGCCGCATCAAATCGTTCATCGCTGCGTCAACGATCACAAAATCGCTGTCCAGGCCGGGTTTGATCCGGATCACCTTGGTGATCATGACACCGCTATTGCCGGCGATGACCCGGCCGGGTTCGAACATCAGGGTCACGTCCCAGCCCTGCGTCACCCGCGCAACCATCGCGCCATATTCCGCAGGACTAGGCGGGTTGTCCTCCGGCTTGTAGGGCACGCCAAGGCCGCCGCCCAGATCGACATGCGTGATGACATGTCCCGCACTGCGCAACTGCGTCACCAGTTCACCCATTCTTGCATAGCATTTTTCAAGCGGGTCAAGCCGCTGCAACTGGCTGCCGATATGGACGGCCACCCCGCGCAGGTTCAGTCCCTCGAATTTCGCAAGACGGGCATAAATATCCGGCGCGACATCAATCGCGACTCCGAATTTATTTTCCTTCTTGCCGGTTGAAATCTTCGCATGGGTTCCCGCATCGACATCGGGATTGACCCGCAGCGTTGCGGACGCCTTCACGCCCCGGGTGGCTGCTATCTCCGCCAGCATCTCGCCTTCTTCTTCCGATTCGAGATTGAACTGCCCGATGCCCTTGTCGAGGCCGAGCGCCAGTTCCTCACGACTTTTGCCAACTCCGGAAAAGACGATGTCTTCCGCCTTCATTCCCGCCGCCAGCGCCCGCTGCAATTCACCGCCGGAAACGACATCGGCGCCATAGCCCTGATTGGCCAGAATCCGCAGAACCGCCAGATTGGGATTCGCCTTGACCGCGAATGCCAGGTGAATTTTACCGGCATTTTTCAGGCCTTCACGAAAGACGCGCGCATGGCGCTCGAGCGTCGCCCGGGAATAGACATACACCGGCGTGCCGACTTCTTTCGCAATTTGCGACAAAGGAATATCTTCCGCGTGCAAAACACCATTTTTAAGCTGGAAATGGTCCAAAATCTTGTACTTTCAAACGGTTGGAACGGGGTTAGCCGGGGGGCGGCAGGTCAAATTCGTCATCCTGCCGTTTTTCCGAACGGCGCAGCAGTTCGTCACTGCGCTCCGGTTTTGCCTGGCTTGATGGGACCAGCAGTTCTTCTCCGCTGGGCGCTTTCATTTCGCCATAGACAGGTGGAGGCAGCGCTTCACCCTTTACCGGCTGCAAGGCACCGCGGTTGCCACAGGCGGCCAGCATGACCGTGACTCCGGCCAGCAACAGGATCGAAGGAATTTTCTTCATTTCAGCTCTCCGGGCCCAATGTTTTCCGTGCCTTGGCGATCTGCACCCTAACTTGATCCGGCGCGGTCCCGCCATAGCTGGATCGGCTCGCCACCGAAGCATCGACACTGAGTACGCTGAACACATCGGAACCGATGCGCCTGTCGATCGCCTGAAACTGTTCAAGCGTCAGATCGGCCAAGCTGCAATTCTGTTGCTCCGCCAGAGCGACCACCGCGCCTGTGACATGATGCGCCTCCCGAAATGGCAGTTTTGCCTCCCGCACCAGCCAGTCGGCAAAATCGGTCGCGGTGGAATATCCTGATTCCGCCAGCGCGCGCATCCGCTGGCCGCTGAATTCCACTTCCGCGACCATGCCGGCCATGGCGGCGATCGACAGGCCAAGCAGATCATGGGCTTCGAATACGGGGGGCTTGTCGTCCTGCATGTCCTTGGAATAGGCGAGCGGCAGCCCTTTCATGGTGATCACCAGCGCGTTCATCGCGCCGGCGATGCGCCCACAATGGCCGCGCACCAGTTCGGCGGCGTCCGGATTGCGCTTCTGCGGCATGATCGAGGAGCCGGTTGAAAAACTGTCCGGCAATTTGATGAAACCGAACGGCTGGCTAGCCCAGATAACGAATTCCTCGGCCAGACGAGAGAGATGCAGGCTGCATTGGGTTGCGGCCATCAGATAGTCGAGAGCGAAATCCCGGTCCGAGACCGAATCCAGGCTATTGGCAGTCGGACGATCAAAGCCCAGCGCCGATGCTGTGTTCTCACGATCAATCGGGAATCCGGTCCCTGCCAGTGCGGCAGCACCGAGCGGCGACTCGTTCATCCGTCGCCTTGCATCGGCGAAGCGAGAACGGTCGCGCCGGATCATCTCATAATAAGCCATGAGATGATGGCCGAGGCTGACCGGCTGGGCCGACTGCAGATGGGTAAAGCCCGGCATGATTGTATCGGCATGCTCTTCCGCACGCGCGACAAGCGCCTTCTGCAGGGCAGCCAGAGCGCTGTCAGCCATATCCATGGCATCGCGCACCCATAGCCGGAAATCGGTCGCGACCTGGTCATTGCGCGAGCGGGCAGTATGCAACCGTCCCGCCGCTGGCCCGACAATCTCCGAAAGACGGGCTTCCACATGCATGTGGATGTCTTCCAGATCGAGATTTTCGGCTATTCCGTCCGCTTCATACTCCTGGGCAATCTGGTTCAGACCGTTGATGATTTGTGTCGCATCTTCCGCCTCGACGATCCCCCGCTCCGCCAGCATGGCCACATGAGCCAGGCTCGCGCGGATGTCGTGCCGCCATAATTTCTTGTCGAAAGGTATGGAGGCGTTTATCTCGCGCATGATTGATGAAGGGCCATCGGCAAATCTGCCGCCCCACATGACATTGGAATTTTTCGTGACTTTAGTGATGCGTACCGTCCTGTCGATGATGCTGTTGGTGAGCCTAGGGGCCTGCGATAGAGACTCCGGCGAAGCGGGGCAAGAATTTGCTGACAGCAAGCCTCAGGAAGATGGCGAGACGATCGAGAGCGGCAAGGGCATGGTCGGCAAGCTGGACATTTCCCAGCGCGGCACGGCGATGGTCGACACGCCCTTCCAGGCCCCAGACGGCAGCGCGGTCCGATTGCGCGACTTCACCGGCAAGCCGTTGCTGGTGAACATCTGGGCGACATGGTGCGCGCCTTGCATTGTCGAAATGCCGATGCTGGACAAACTTGCCGCGCGGGAAAAAGAACGGCTTAAGGTACTGGTCGTGTCTCAGGACATCCAGGGCGCCGAGAAGGTGGTCCCGTTTTTCGAACGCGGCAATTTTCAGGAACTGGAACCCTATGTTGACCCGGAAAATGGTTTGAGCTTCGGTTTCGGATCCGGCCTGATGCCGACCACCGTGCTCTATGATGCGCAGGGCAAGGAAGTCTGGCGAGTGATCGGGGCCATGGACTGGGATGGCGCCAAGGCTGCCGCATTGCTGGAAGATACGCTGACGAACGGCTGAACAACGCCTTTCCGGTCCGCTCCGCTGGTGGAGCCCAAATGGACTGGCACGAATGGTTGGCCTGGCGATGCTCCGGCTGGCTCTGCTTCGATTGCCATGAGGTTGGTTGGACACACAGCGGCCCGCGTAATAGCGCTATCCCATTTCGGCTGAAGCGAATGAACGCTGCACACCAACTCCGACTCCGCGTCGGAATGGTGGTGGTGGGCGATGACGGGCTCGAACCGCCGACATCTTCGGTGTAAACGAAGCGCTCTACCAACTGAGCTAATCGCCCCATGACCAGATGCTTGGTAGCATCATTGGGCTAGGCGAGCGCCATTGCCAAATCATCGTGCCTTTGGCAAGCCTATTTGCGCTTCGGGACCAACAAGTTGTTCCGCAGCAAATTTTTCACACGCTTCTGACATGACCCTTCAGCCTATAACCAAAATCCAAGCTGACTCCGCGATTCGCCAGTTATGCCTCTTTATCCACAGCATATAATTCTTTGTTTACAACACTTTACAAAGATATTTAGAAAAAACCGGGGCTTGCCGCTGTCAATCGAAATATTTCATTTTTTTTACACTGCGGCGCTTGATCGACTCACTCCGACGGGCTTACTAGAGAGGCTCGGCTGGTGGCTACGATTGCAATATCCGAGCCTAATTTGAAAATATAGATGACCGTTGAAAACGTGTTTTCAACATCAGATCGGTTGTGCCTGATTCATTCCCATGGCTGGGGGTAAGGCAGATCGGCTTAAATCTGGGTCTGCGGTCAATTGTCGGTGTTGTAATCGGGCGCCAAACTGGGAAGTTGTCGGGGGATGTTTGTGAACGAAAAAATAGAAGACCGGAATGACAGGCTGTCAGTGAGCAGGCCTGCTTCCGGGGAGATTGTTACGTCATCCGACCTGGAAACCATCTGGATCAAAATCTGTGCCGGCCTTCGCCGCGATTTGGGTGCCCAGATTTTCGGCCAGTGGATCAAGCCGATCAAATTGTCCGCCTTTGATTCGAATACAGGTATGTTGCAGCTCGAACTGCCCTCCGAATTCGCTGCCGCCTGGGTGCGGGATCGCTACGCCGAGCGCCTGTCGCTGGCGTGGAAAGCCCATGACTCGGCGGTAAATCAGCTTGTATTTCGGGCCCAGTCCGGCTCCGCCAAGATTGTGCCGATGGCGCATGGCAATGACTCTGCTCCGCAAGCGGCAACCACTCTTCCCCAAAGCAAATTTCGTCTGGACCTAGATCCACGGATGACGTTCGACCAGTTTATTGCCGGCCATTCCAACGTCCTGGCCCTAAATGCCGCCCAGCGCACGGCCGCGGCAGACAAGCCGCTGTTCAGCCCGCTGTATCTCCAGTCCTCGACCGGACAGGGCAAGACGCACCTGATGCATGCGATCGGCCACGCCTTTCGTGAGGAATTTCCCTCCGCGACCATCATCTACATGTCGGCCGAACGATTCATGATCGAATTTGTTTCCGCCATGCGGCGCAACGAGGGCATGGAATTCAAGGCATCCCTGCGCGAAGCGGACCTGTTGATGATCGATGATATCCAGTTCATCGTCGGCAAGAATTCCACCCAGGAAGAATTTCTCCACACGGTCGACTCGCTGATCAGCCAGGGCAAGCGCGTGGTGGTGGCAGCAGACCGCCCGCCGCAGGCACTGGATGGTGTCGACCAGCGCCTGCTCTCGCGCCTGTCCATGGGCCTGGTCGCCGACATACAGTCCGCCGGGCTTGAACTGCGCCGCGACATTCTACAGCATCGCCTGGCAACAATGCCGCACCAGCATGTCTCGGAAGAGGTTGTCGATTTTCTCGCCCGCACGATCAGCCGCAATTTGCGTGAACTGGAAGGCGGTCTCAACAAGCTGCTGGCCTATGCCCAACTCACGGGACGCGAGATCAGCCGGGAACTGGCCGAAGAGCAGTTGTCCGACATATTGAGCGCCTGCCGCCGCCGGATCACGATCGACGAAATCCAGCGCACGGTCTGCGAATATTACCGACTCGACCGCAACGAGATGTCATCCAAGCGCCGCGCCCGTGCCGTCGCCCGTCCGCGACAGGTTGCCATGTATCTGGCAAAGGTGATGACGCCGCGCAGCTATCCCGAGATCGGCCGGAAATTCGGCGGCCGTGACCACAGCACAGTGATCCATGCCGTCAAGCTGGTCGAGCATCTGCGCGGCGAGGACAGTGAAATGGACAATGATGTCCGGATGCTGCTCCGCCAGCTTGAAAGCTGATTGGCGGAGCAGCGCTTGACTTATTTTTGCTCGGGAGCGACCGAAATCCGGACCCGCTCGCCGCTGTTCCCCGGAAAGTCGGTAAACATGGCTTCGACCAGGTTCGGCACAAGATAGGTCAGGTTCTTTGAGCGCGACAATGCTTCTGCCTTGCCCTCAAACAGACGCTCACCATCAACTGCCCGGTCGATCTTCATATCCAGTTCGGTCGTGTACACGGTAAAGCTGCGAACACCGTTATAGCCGGAAAAAGCCGGCCCGCCGAACAGGAACGGGTCGTGGAATCCATAGAGATAGCGATGGCGTCCGTAATATCCGCCGAATCGGCCAGTGGGATAGAAGGGGTCATAATCGGCCACCACTTTTTCCCGACCCTTGTCGATGTCATAATCCATTCTGACAATCAGCTCCGCTGCCGCGGGGTCCGCGCTTCGGCGATAGCCAAGATCCATCATACGCTGTTCGACCAGTGACGCATATTGCCCGAACTCCAAGCCGCCCGCCAGCTCGGGATCGTCAGCCACGACCGCAAAGCTTTGGCCAGTTGTGTCCGGAAGAGCGACGAAGCGTTGCACGTCGGCACGGAAGGGAGTGGCGCAAGCTGCCAGAGTCAGCACCGCGAGCGGTGCGAGCAGCGGAAGCCCCTTTCGTGTGATTCCAAATTTACCCAAAATACTCATCTTTTATCCTTCAGATTACTCAGTAACTTTAGCTGTATGATAAAGGAGGCGTGCTGAACCGGCTTTGAACAGCGACGAATTGATCCTTCCGACCAACTTGCACCCTATAACGGCGGCTGCACAAGCAAAATCCGGCATCAAGGACAGGGCCCTCGCATGATATCGCAACGTTCCGTCACCCGGTTCAGGCGAATAGTGGAGCAATCGAACAGACAGCAGGCAAAAGAAAACCCGCCACAATCGGGCGGGTTTTTCTGTTCAGGTCTGAAAATCCGATTAAGCGGTTTGCAGCGCGGCAACCCGTTTTGTCAGGCGGCTAAACTTCCGTGAAGCGGTATTCTTGTGATACAGGCCCTTGCTGACACCACGAGCCAGTTCAGGCTGCACTGCTTTCAATGCCGCAGCTGCGACGTCCTTGTCGCCAGCCTCGACGGCTGCATCGACGGCCTTGATCTTGGTGCGGATCTGGCTCAGGCGATTTTTGTTAATCGCGGTGCGGCGCGTGTTGCGACGGATACGTTTTTTTGCTTGCGGCGTATTAGCCATGAAAAACCCTCAAAATCTGAAATTAAACGCCGGGACGTTGCGTACCGCTACCGGCTCAAGACGGCGGCCAATAGCGTGACAGCCGATTCTCGTCAATAGCTTAGTGAGCCGCTTATTTCTGGCATCGCGAACAGTAAAAGGTTGACCGTCCGCTGTCGACTCGCCGCTGCACCAGCGCACCGCATTGGCAGGCCTGCCCTTCGCGGCCATATACCAGCCAGTCCTTCGCGAAATAGCCCAGTTCTCCGCTAGGTTGCACAAAATCCCTCAGCGAGGACCCTCCGGCAGCGATGGCGGCGATCAGCACCCGCTTGATCGCGTCAACCAGCCGCTGATAGCGGGGCCTCGAGATCGCGCCGCCCTTCGCCCGCGGCGATATACCGGCCATATGAAGCGCCTCGCAGACATATATATTGCCCAGCCCCGCGACTATCCGCTGGTCGAGCAGCAGCTGTTTGATTGGCGCCTTGCGATCCCTGGTAGCGATTTTCAGATATTCTCCGGTAAAATCGTCTCCCAGCGGCTCCGGTCCCATCAATATAAAAGGCCTGTAATTCGCGAGGTCTGCAGCGCGCACAATATCCAGCGAGCCGAATCGCCGCGGATCGTTGAGCGCCAGCCGGTGACCCGATTCGGTTTCGAGCAGCAGATGGTCGTGTTTCTCGATTTCCTCGGGATCGATCCGCCAGCGGCCCGACATGCCGAGATGGAAAATCATCATGTCGCCGCGATCGGTCTCGACCAGCCCGTATTTTGCGCGTCTGCCCAAGGAGGTCACCACCGCCCCGGTCATCCGTTGCCGTAAATCGACCGGAATGGGCCAGCGCAGATCCGCTCGCCGCGGTTCGACCAGAGTCAGCCGCTGCCCTTCGAGCACCGGGCGCAACCCGGCAACGGTCGTTTCCACTTCTGGCAGCTCAGGCATGATGGTCCTAACCCCTTACAGTCCAATGGGCAGCTACAGAGTGATTGCAGTGCTGCCAAGGCTCGTCTACTTGGGTTGCCAAAGAAAAATCAGCACAGGCAAGAAATGGCTATCGAAAGCAAAACCGTCTCCTTCGGCTATGAAGAGGTCGACGAGAGCGAGAAGACCGGCAAGGTCGGGGCGGTCTTTTCGAGCGTTGCCTCGAAATATGATGTGATGAACGACGCGATGAGCGCCGGCACTCACCGGCTTTGGAAGGACCGCTTCGTCCGCCGGGTCAAGCCGCGCGCCGGCGAGAATATTCTGGATATGGCCGGTGGTACCGGCGATATTGCCTTTCGCATGGTCGACAGCGGCGCCCATATCACTGTCGCGGACATCAATGCGGAAATGCTGGCTGAGGGCGTCGACCGGGCGCTGGCGAAAGACGAAACACGGTTGGTCTGGAGCCAGCAAAATGCCGAGGAACTGAACTTCCCCGACGCCCATTTTGATGCCTATACGATCGTCTTCGGCATCCGCAATGTCACTCATATCGACAAGGCACTGGCCGAAGCGCACCGCGTCCTCAAATATGGCGGCCGGTTCTATTGCATGGAATTTTCCCAGACCAAATGGCCGGGGTTCGACAAAGTCTACGAAGCCTATTCCCACAAGATCCTGCCCAAGGTCGGCAAGATGGTCGCGAACGACGAGGCCAGCTACCGCTATCTTGCCGAATCGATCGCAAAATTTCCGCCGATGGAAAAATTTCGCGCGATGATCGAGGCCGCCGGGTTCAGCCAGACGAAGGTTGAGCCAATGATGGGCGGCCTCGTCGCTATTCACAGCGGCTGGAAGATCTGAGCAGCCGCCAGGGATGACCAGCAACCGTACCCATATTTTCCGCTTGCTCAAATGGGGCCGCACGCTTGCCAAACATGGTGCGCTGCGCGATCTCGAGACGCACAAGGCGACACCACCGCAAGTGCGGCGTCTGTTCCGTATCGCGCGGATCGGGACGTTCCAGCCGAAAGAGCCGAATTATTCCGCAGCGCTGCAGGCAATCGGGCCGGCGGCGATCAAGCTGGGCCAGACGCTGGCCACCCGTCCCGACGTCATCGGCGAAGCGGCCGCGCGCGATCTGCTGCAACTGCAGGACAGCCTGCCGCCCGTTCCTTTTGCGCAGATTCGCGACGAGATCGAACTCAGTCTCGGCAAGTCGCTGGACGAACTGTACAGTCATATCGACCCCGATCCGGTCGGCGCCGCCTCCATCGCTCAGGTGCACCGGGCAACCACGCTGGAAGGCAAGGATGTGGCGGTCAAGGTGCTGCGTCCCGGCATCATCAAGAAATTCAGCCAGGATATTGAAACCTATGAATGGGCCGCCGCCCATCTCGAGGCTCTGGGGGGCGAGGCGAAACGTCTGCGCCCGCAATTGGTCATCGCCAATTTCCGCCGCTGGACGATGCGCGAACTGGATCTGCGCCGTGAAGCGGCCAGCGCTTCGGAACTGGCCGAGCATATGGCCCAGGTAGACCAGTACGAGATTCCCGCGATTGACTGGGACCGGACCTCGGGCCGGGTCCTCACGCTCGACTGGGTCGACGGCCTCAAGATTTCCAACCGCGAGGCGCTGGTCGCGGCCGGTCATGATCTGGACGCGATCGCCAATCGGCTGGTGCACACATTCCTCAAGCAGGCGATCGAGGCCGGCTATTTCCACGCCGACATGCATCAGGGCAATCTTTTCGTCAAAGCCGACGGCACCATCGTCGCGATCGATTTCGGCATCATGGGGCGGATCAACAAAAAGGCCCGTGTCTGGCTGGCAGAAATTCTTTACGGCCTGACTACCGGCAACTACCGGCGGGTGGCCGAGATCCATTTCGAAGCGCAATATGTCCCGGATCATCACAGCATGGAGGATTTCGCCACGGCGCTGCGCGCAGTCGGCGAGCCGATGCGTGGCAAGCCGGTCAGCGAACTGTCGGTCGGAGATATGCTCGACGGCCTGTTCGCGATCACCCGCGACTTCGACATGGAAACCCAGCCACATCTGCTGCTGCTGCAGAAAACGATGGTTATGGTCGAGGGTATTGCCACCGATCTCAACCCTCAGATCAATATGTGGGATACCAGCGGCCCTTATGTAAAACAGTGGATCCGCGGCGAGCTGGGACCGGAGGCTGCGATTGCCGACCGGATCAATGATAATCTCGAAACGATCCTGATGCTGCCCGATATTGTCCGCCGGCTCGACGCCCAGCTTCCCCGCAAGGGCGGAGCACCGCCTGCCCTGCCCTTGGCAGACGTCGAACTGATGTGGGACAGGCGGAGAAAAGGTCCGTCCGGAGGATTCTGGCGCTATGCGGTGACCACAATCATTGCCGGCGCTGCAGGTGCCGCCGCGATGTTCCTCTGGGGATGACGGGTCAAACCAGGCCTGCCCATGCCAGTTCACATGTTGCTTGGCTTTGAGCCAGCTTGTCCCTAAATCGAATAGAATGGCAAAACCCAAACATATCTTACTGATCATCGGCGGCGGCATCGCGGCCTACAAGGCGGCGGAACTCATTCGCTTGATCCGGAAATCCGGCATGACGGTCCGCTGCGTGCTGACCGAGGCGGGCGCGCAGTTCGTAACCCCGATGACGCTCGCCGCCCTGTCGGAAAACGAGGTGCACACGACCCTCTGGTCACTGAAAGACGAGACGGAAATGGGCCATATCCAGCTAAGCCGCGAGGCGGAGCTGATTGTCATCTGTCCTGCCACCGCGAATCTTCTGGCAAAAATGGCGGGGGGCATCGCGGACGATCTGGCCACCACTGTGCTGCTGGCAACCGATACCCAGGTGTTGGCCGTGCCGGCGATGAATGTGCGCATGTGGCAGCATGCCGCAACCCAGCGCAATATCGCCCAGCTGAGGACGGATGGCATCATCGTCATGCACCCCGATGAGGGCGATATGGCCTGCGGTGAATTTGGCCCCGGCCGACTGCCCGATCCGCAAGCGATCATGGCTGAGATTACACACCGCCTGGACGAGGACCGAACGGCAGAGCTTCCGGGTAAAAATGAACTCGGTCTCAATCCGCTCGACGGACAGCCCGCCTTTGCTCCGGACCAGCATCGCCCGCTCCATGGCAAACATGTTCTGGTTACAGCGGGGCCCACGCATGAACCGATCGACCCGGTGCGCTATATCGCCAACCGTTCTTCCGGCCGCCAGGGCTTTGCCATTGCCGCTGCCGCTGCCGAGGCCGGAGCGCGCGTGACTCTGGTCGCCGGACCTGTCCATCTGCCAACGCCAGTGGGCGTGATGCGAATCGATGTCGAAACCGCACGGGAAATGGACCAAGCGGTGCAAGGCGCGCTGCCCGCCGATGTCGCCGTCATGGTCGCGGCCGTAGCCGACTGGCGCGCCGACAGTCCGGCAGAACAGAAAATCAAGAAGGAAGGCGCCGCCCCGGCTCCGCTTCAGTTGACCGAAAACCCCGATATATTGGCAGGCCTTGCCCGGCACGAGCAGCGCCCTGGTCTGCTGATCGGCTTTGCCGCAGAAACGGAGAAGATTGACCAGCATGCCAAAGCAAAACTCGAGAAAAAATCCTGCGACTGGATTGTCGCCAATGATGTCTCCGGTCCGGTCGGGGACAGCGTGATGGGCGGCGCCGACAACAGCGTGCATATCGTCACCCGGAGCGGCAGCGAAATCTGGGAACGTCTGCCCAAGACAGAAGTGGCACGCCGGCTGGTTGCCCGGATTGGCGAGGCACTGGCCGATGCTTGAACCTGTTGATATTTCCGTCAAGCGGCTCGCTCACGCCGGTGACTTGCCGCTGCCATCCTATGAGACCAGCGGCTCCGCCGGCATGGACGTGCGCGCCGCCGAGAATATCGTAATCGCTCCCGGCCATCGCGGACTGGTCGGGACCGGGCTGGCTTTTGCCATTCCGCAGGGCTATGAAATCCAGGTCCGCCCCCGCTCCGGCCTTGCCCTGAAAAAGGGTATCGGCATTCCCAATTCGCCCGGCACGATCGACAGCGATTATCGCGGAGAATTAAAGATCATCCTGTTCAACCATGGCGAGGAAAATTTTTTCATCGAGCGCGGCGACCGGATCGCGCAGATCGTTGTGGCTCCGGTACAGCGCGGGCTTCTCGTAGAGGTGGCCGGTCTCGACGAAACGCAGCGGGGGTCTGGCGGTTTCGGCTCGACGGGCGTATAAATGCCTCGGACGATAATCAGGAGGATATAATGTTCGATTTGATATTTGCGATAGCGCTTTCCAGCGCGACCAACAGCATAACCGACAATCTGGACACCGCCATGCCCACCGACTTTGCATCGCTCGAAATGGCAAAATTTCGGAAACCGATAACCTATAATGAACGGCATGAACGGGAAGCGGAGCGGGTCGCCAAGGCTGCCAACTGCCAGTTGCCGGTGGTGTCAAACTGGGTATTTGCCAAAATCCAGGCCGCCACCCTAGTATCGGCAGATGGCGAAATTCTGAAGATTATACCGGTAGACAGCGGCTGTCCCGACCTCGAGCAATATGCGGTCAATCATATCGCCCGATACGGGAGCAAAATTGCACCGATCCCGCCCTATCACGAGGCGAAATGGTACAAGACGACCATGAATTTCCGCTGGCCTGAATGAGTCCACTCACCGACGAACAGCTCGACCGCTATGCTCGCCATATTGTGCTCAGGGATATTGGCGGAGCGGGGCAGAAGAAGATTCTTGATGCCCATGTGCTGGTCGTGGGAGCTGGCGGGATTGGCTGTCCGGCGATTCAATATCTGGCGGCGGCGGGAATTGGCGCGCTGACCATCATCGATGATGATGTCGTGTCGCTTTCGAATCTGCAGCGGCAGATTTTGTTTGGCGAAAAGGATGTCGGGAAGGCGAAAGTGGAAGTTGCCAAAGTTGCCGCGCAGCATATCAATCCTGGTGTCAATATAATTCCATTAAATCAACGACTTGAATCAGAACAGCTTTCCGACGACAGTGCAGCATTTTTTGCGCCGTTCGACGCGATCATCGACGGCAGCGACAATTACCAGACCCGCCTGCTGGTCTCTGACCTTTCGGTGAAACACCATGTACCGCTGGTTTCTGCGGCGATCGGGCAGTTCCAGGGGCAGCTCGGCACCTTCCGCGGCTGGGAAGCGGACAAGCCCTGCTACCGCTGCTTCGTCGGCGACGCGCTCGACCCCGATGATTGCGACAATTGCAGCGAAGTTGGCGTGCTCGGCGCGATGGTCGGGCTGATGGGCAGTTTCGCGGCGATGGAAGCGATCCGCGTGGTCACCGGTTTCGGCCAGGACCCCGCCGGAAAACTTCAGCTTTTTGATGGACTTGCCCCATCGATGCGCAGCATCAATCTGCCCAAGGATCCGTATTGCAAAAGCTGTGGCACCCCGCAAACTTAAACACTGCCAGCCGGCCTTGCCTTTTCGCTGCCGCTGGCGGATAGTTGCTCGCTCAAGGGGGACCAGACCATGACCTTACCGGTAACCGCACTCGCCGCCGCCATTTGCGCGCTGCTGCTGATCTTCCTGAAATTCCAGGTGATCGGCCAGCGCATCCGCACCGGAACCATGTTCGGTGCCGGCCAGGACGAGAAGATGAAGATGGTCCGCGGCGCCCATGCCAATCTCGCCGAAAATGCGCCTATCGCGCTGATCCTGATGGCGCTGCTGGAAATGACCAGCGCCCGTCACTGGACGCTGACCGGACTGGCGGCGCTGTTTCTGGTCGCTCGGGTGGCCCATATCATTGGCATGTACCAGCATCACAGCACCGGCTCGGTGCGCTTTCGCCAGGCCGGCGTGATGGGCACGACGATCGCGATTGTCGCGATGGCGCTGTGGGTGATCTATCTGTTCGTCACGGTGAATTTATAGGGCCTTTGACCCGGGCCGGTCAGGGGGCTGGTTCGGGGAGAGCGGCTCTTGCCGACAGGGCTCCGCATCGGGCGCCGAGCACGACGCCATGGCCCAGAACGCGCCGTGAAAGCCTCGCAATATCCTGCTGGATCGCAATGGCGCGATCGGCTAGTGGCGCGCGATGATTGAAAGCGGGTCGCATGTGCCGGGGATTGATCCGGCCAAGTTTGGATTGCTCCCGCACGAAGCGATGCGCTGGGAACAGCCGCACGCGTCGCTTGAGGGGCTGATCGGCGACTATTTCATCTTCGATTCCGAGGGCCCCGAGTCGGTCGGATCGGTCGAATGGATGCTGCCCAACTGGCCGGTGATCCGCTTTGCCCTCGCCGAAAACCCGATGACCATCGAAGCGCCCGACTGGCGCTGGTCGCCGCTGCTCGAAGCCGGCTTTTACGGTCCCACCAGCCGGGTGCTGAAACATACATCGTCCAGCGGCGTGAGCATGGGCGTCAGCCTGACACCGGCCGGCGTCGCGCGCCTGTTCGACATCGATGTGGCTGACTATCGGGACCGGATGGTGCCGCTGCAATCCCTGCTGCCGGATGGGTGCGAGCAACTGGTTGCCGAACTCAGGGCGTCGGACCAGGGGCCAGCGGTCAAGTTCATCTTCGATCGTTTTTTCCTGGCGCGGATGAACCGGCCGCATCCGGCGGAGCCGCGGATCATGGCGCTCAACCGGCTGTTGCTGGATGATGCGATCCAGACTGTCGGCGACCTCGCCAGCGCTGTCGATCTGCCGGTCCACAGTCTGGCGCGGCTGGCGAACAGCCGTTTTGGTTTCCCGCCAAAGACGCTGCTGACCCGAACCCGTTTCCTAAGATCGCTGGTCGCGCTCAAGCTCGCAGACTCTCCCCATGACTATCGCCTGATCGATGAAGGCTATTCCGACACATCCCATTTCCTGCGCGATTCCGAACGGTTTCTCGGCATGACGGCGCGCCGCTTCCTGAAGCTGGAGACACCCTTTCTCGACGCGGTGCTGCGCGCGCGCCTGCTGGTCCTCGGCACCGCCACACCGGCGCTGGGGCCTGCCATTTACAAGAAGGCGGTGACGGAGGATCTGTAGGCTTTGTGCTCCGCACTGGATGCGGAGCTGGTCCGGCGGAGAGAGCTTTTTGCCGCCAGGGCTCCGCATCCTGCGCGGAGCACGGCGCCATTATCAGCGCTGCTAGAAACTGGCGCCGTCGACTTTCTGCACCGGCAGATGCTGCCAGTCGGTGGGATCGAACAGCCGCATATTGACGCCCATGCGGTCCGGCGGGGCGGTGATCGGGGTCCAGTGGCTGGCGATACCGCAGGTGCCACAGTGCCAGGTGGTGATCATCCGGTCGCCCTGGACATAGGGGTGCAGCGTATCGGTGGCGGCGGCAACGGTGACCGCATCCGGATGCCAGTAACCGCCGATCCAGCCGGTCTTGCGGCACAGCGAGCAGTTGCACCGGCTGACCTGTTCCGGCGGAGCCGGTACGCTGATCGTCACTGCACCGCAATGGCAGCGGCCGGTCAGCGCGGCCCCTTCAGCACAGGCCATGCGACAGGACCTCCTCGACCCAGTCGGGCACCAGATCCCCTGCCCGGCCCATGCGGCTCTCGTGGAAATGGAAACTGCCCTCCGACGGGTCGAGATTCATCTCCAGCGTGCGCGCGCCATTATAGCGGGCGGTCTGGACAAAGCCGGCGGCGGGATAGACCGCGCCCGAGGTGCCGATCGAGACGAACAGGTCGCAGCGGCTGAGCGCCCGCTCGATCCGCTCCATCTGATAGGGCATTTCGCCGAACCAGACGATATCGGGCCGCAGCCGGCCGGGCTGATGGCAGTGCGGACAGGCGGGGCCCTCGGCCATCACCCCCTCGAACGGCGAGCGCGCGTCGCAGGCGAGGCACCAGGCGCTGTTCAGCTCGCCGTGCATGTGGAGCAGCCGGGTCGAGCCGGCGCGGTCGTGCAGGTCGTCGACATTCTGGGTGACCAGCAGCAGCTCGCCCGGCCATTTTGCGTCCAGCTTCGCCAGCGCCTTGTGCGCCGCATTGGGATGGACGGTCTTCAGCTTGGCGCGGCGCTGGTCATAGAAATTCTGCACCAATTCGGAATCGCGCGCAAAGGCCTCTGGCGTCGCGACATCCTCGACCCGGTGGCCCTCCCACAGGCCGTCCGGACCGCGAAAGGTGGCAACGCCGCTTTCGGCGCTGATCCCGGCGCCGGTCAGGATGACGATATTCTGGATGTCTTTCATAAAAGTCCTGTTTGTCATGCTGGGATCAATATTGTCTATCGCGACGAGGCACGGTCCCGCCGTCCTTGCGAGGAGCGACAGCGACGACGCAATCCAGAGCCGCGAGCGACGCCCTGGATTGCTTCGCTACGCTCGCAATGACGATGTTCTCGTTGTGGTTCATGCGACCCATCATAACCGTTCGCTTCGAGCGAAGTCGAGAAGCTTTGCACGCTTTCCAAAAACCGTTAGTGGTGAGCCTGTCGAACCACGCCTCGCGTCTATAAGCGTCGTTGGCTTCGCCGACCTTCGGTTCGACAAGCTCAGGACTAACGGAATGAAACGACCATGACGACAGGGACCGGAATATGACAGCCATCGGAATTATCGGCAGCAAGGGCCGGATGGGACAGGCGCTGGTGGACGCGATTGCCGAGGCGGGGCTGGACCATGCCGGCGGAGCGGACCAGGGCGATGATCTGGCGGCGCTGGTCGCGGCCAGCGATGTGCTGGTCGATTTCTCCTCGCCCAGGGCGCTGCAGGCGACGCTGGATGCCTGTATCGCGGCGGGCAAGCCGGTGGTGATTGGCACTACCGGGCTGGAAGACGCGCATCATGCCGCGATCGACCAGGCGGCGAAGCAGATTCCGATCCTGCAGACCGGCAATACCTCGCTGGGCGTCAATATGCTGGCGGCGCTGGTCGAGCAGGCAGCGAGCCGGCTGGGCGACGACTGGGATATCGAGATTTTCGAAATGCACCACCGGCACAAGGTCGACGCGCCGAGCGGCACCGCCAAATTGCTTGGCCAGGCCGCCGCCCGCGGCCGCAGCATCGATCTGGAAGCCCATAAGGAGAGCGGCCGCGACGGAATCACCGGGGCGCGGGCGAAGGGCGCCATCGGCTTTGCGGCGCTGCGCGGCGGATCGGTGGCCGGCGATCATATGGTGATCCTGGCCGGCGACGAGGAACGGATCGAGCTGAGCCACCGGGCGGAGAACAGGATGATCTTTGCGCGCGGCGCGGTAAAGGCGGCGCAGTGGCTGGTGGGGCAGAAGGCCGGGCGGTACGGGATGGATGGGGTTTTGGGGTTTTAGGGTTGGATTTGGTTTTGATAGGCTTTAACCGGCGTGATACAATTTCCAACAGCTTCAGAACTATGGCAAAACAAACAGAGTCGTGAAGGCCCATGAAAACAACTAGCCATGCAGTTTCTGCTACTACCAAGCGCCTCGTGCAGTAGTGTCAGGCAAGCTCAGATTGCGGACAATGCCATCGTTGCTACCCATCATCATCGTGGGCTTTTGTTTAGTACGGCGACCTCCGTACCAACACTCCGCGATTTGAATGATGTCGGTATTGATAGGTCTACTAAGAATACGATCAGTCAGGTTCTCACTCAATTCCGGATCGGGAAAAGTGATGAAATCGCCCGGTTGGACTAGGTCATCAATTCGGTGGCACTCACGCGCTCTCTTTTTCTGAAACATTTTGCGCGGGATGACAATTTCAGATTGGACGTTCGCAAACGCCTCTTGATACAGCGGTGCCATGAAATCAATAATGTGGGTCTCGGTCTGAACCCACATGTGAAAATCATTCTCATCGAACTCGATCTTGCCACCGCCATCCCGGCCATAGAACATGTTTTTTCCAGGCTCAACGCACATTACGAAAGCGCCAGCTACCGGTCGTGAACCTATGCCAAAATGCTTATTTAGGATAAGAGACCCAATAATGGCGAAAAGGGTGCAACCACGCTCAGGATTTCCATCCTCCTTTATGACACCATGAACCACTTGATAAATCCGGTTGTATTCGGACATTGTTAAGAGAAATATGCTCATATAAACCCTGACGATATTTCATAAACAGATTACATAAATTAAGTTCTAAAGGTAATATAGATATTAACTGTCTGCGAAGCGGACGGTAAACTCTCCCTCCCCTATGAGATTGCCTGCTGGAGGTACTTTAGCTAATAAATTGCCTATTTCTAAATTCGACCGCCCTGCTGGGGGATGAAATAAAAATCTATAGTCGAACGATACAATTCCCTTGAAAACTTCTCCATCATAGTAACCGATGGCTTCTGAAAAAACTTCAAAGGAAACTGTGAAAGGACAAGGCATCGGCCCCATACCAAAACCGTCGATAATTTCCCCTTCTTCAATAGCACCGGTTTGAATGTTCTTGAAGATAGTGGGCTCATCTTGAGATGTTGAAATCTCTGTAGACGAACTTATAAATTCAAATTTGTCCAATCCAAGCTTCTCATTCAGCCGCCGAGCCTCCCCGGTAACATTCATCACTCTGATTTTGGCTTTAATCCGGCCATCATCTATTCGCGTCACCGATCCTTCAGTTATCGGTGACACAGAATCACCTATCACGTCTTCCTGTAACAGCGGATGGGTAGATGTATGGCTACCGTACACGATTTCTCCACCTAACATGCGAAGCTTTGACGGAAGCCCCTTTGCAAGGGGGCGCCCGGTATCAGGAGTGATTTTCGTCGCATATTTTTTAATCGCATCGAATTCTAGAATGGCGCCAATTTGAACGTGCAATTCCTCAATATCGTCATACGTCCATCGAAGAAGTGGCGCTTCTAGTCTACTGGTCATATAAAGTTGATAGTCACGTCCGTTCGTCACCAAAAAGTAAAGTGCTGCAATCTCCGGGTGCGCAGCATATGTATGTGCCTGTTCTATATCATCGCGCCCAACTTTTTGGCTTGGAGACTTGACCTCAACCACCCATCGTCCATAACCTATAGCCTCGCAAATATAATCTGCCCTTCCAAGCACAGGGTCTTTAGCGGGATTCTTTCTCCCCAGAAATGCTTTGTTATACCTTAAAGGAACTTCGGTACGAATTGTTGCTTGCGTACCGTGCCGATAACCCAGACTTTCCAAAAAAGGCCGTACCACCGCTTCTCGAACATCAGTTTCATTCATCGAACCAAAATCCGGCATATGTCCTCCACGTTATACTTCTAGTTCATTTACCAAACTTGCGAAGCATTGTGACAGTGCACTAAATTCATCAAATTGAAACGACTTTGTCACACCGGCTCAGGCTGAAGACTAGCCCGGCCATGCTCTACCCCCATAGATTGGTTTGGATCCCAGCCTACGCTGGGATGACGGGGGTGGCTTTACGCGAACAGCCTCACCCCAATCTTTTCTCCCGCAAAGCCGACCGCGCCGCATCTGCCAGAAAGCCCGAGCGGTTCTTGGCCACCCGGTCGATGGCAGCGACCAGCCCTTCGTCGAGGGTGATATTGATCCGCACCGCCTTGCCCGGCCGTTCGGCCCGCACCAAGATGCGCGCCGCTTCCTCGACCTCCGGATCATGCGGGATCGCGTCGAGCGGAGAGGGCGCGGCCAGGCTATCGCCATATTCCGCGGCCACCAGCAGATGGCCGGTCAGGGCTTCCTCGGCATTTTCCGCCGCCTCCTGTTCGGTGGCACCAAAGGAGGTGCAGCCCGGCAGGTCCGGGAAAAAGACCGCGAAGCCGCCGGTCGCGCGCTCGATGATGGCGGGATAATAGACGCTGGCCACTTTGGGTTCTTCCTTTCAATCTCTCAGCTTCAGGCCGCTTTGGCGCTCGATGCTTTTCAGCGTGCCGACGGGCAGGTCGGATTTCGGATGCGGGACGGTTACCGTACCCGGATGATCGGGATGCCGCAGATGCTTGTGACTGCCGCTCTGCCGGACCTCCTGCCAACCGGCCCGCTTCAGCCGTTTCAGAACCTCCCTGCTGCGCATCACCCTCTCGGACACTTTGTTCTATAATGTGTATATATACACATTGATGATTGTTTTCAATGGAAATGCGGTCGGCGCGACTACCCACCAGCGGCACCCCTCATCCGGCCGCCGCCACGCAACCAAAGCGTGCGGGGTGCGTTGATCGCGAAAGGTTTAATCCCCCACAACAAAAAGGCAGAAACTCATGGATATTCTGATCGCCGGCGCTACCGGCAAAACCGGCCCGCGGCTTGTTGACCAACTCAAGGCAAAGGGCCATGCGCCGATCGCTTTGGTCCGCGAATCTTCGGACACCGGCGCGCTGCCGGACGATGTGGCGCTGCGGCGCGGGGATCTCACCGATCTGGAGAGCGGAGTCTGCGATGGCTGCGACGCGGTGATCTTTGCCGCCGGATCGGGCGGCTCGACCGGCCCGGAGATGACCGACAAGGTCGATCGCGACGGCGCCAAGCGGCTGATCGATCTGGCCGCGGACGCGGGCGTGTCGCGTTTTGTGATGCTGAGCAGCGTCGGGGCTGATGATCCGGACCCGGACAGCGAACTCGCCCATTATCTGCAGGCCAAGCATGAGGCGGACGAGCATCTCAAGGCCTCGGGTCTGAGCTATGCGATTGTCCGGCCGGTCAGCCTGACCGACGATGACGGCAGCCGCGACATGCGCTTTGGCGAGGAAGCGGATGTGAAGGGCAAGGCCGCGCGCGGCGATGTCGCTGCGGTTCTGGCCGATGCGGTCGAGGATGATGAATGGACCGGCAAGGCGCTGGTGATGCAGTCGATCCTGCCCGACGCCTGAGCGCGGCGGGAGTGGGGCTGATGGCCGTATTGGCGGCAAGCTTTTCCTGGCGGAGCGAGGGATTTGGTTTTGGCGGAGGCGACTAGCTGCCGGTGCGGATCAGCTGTGCCGGGGCAGAACGGACGGCGCTTGCGTTCAGAGTGATCGGCTCTGCCTTCATTCTGCTGCTGGTCGCACTGATCTGCCGAACGGCAGGACGGTCACCTGACTCCGGCACTGGCATAACCGCGCCGACATCGATCGGCGCATAGTCGGCGCTGTCCAGTGCGGCATAGTCGAGGGGCTCGTCGTCGAGCGTCTGACCAAAGCTCTGCTCGTTCCAGTCCTGCAGCCGTTCCATGCGCAGCCGGTCGGCCCTGCGCGCCGGTTCCTCGGGCATCAGGATTCTGGCGCCATTTTCATAGCGGCCGATTTCATAGCTGGCATCGGCATAGTCCGCCGACTGAGCGTTGGCCTTTCTGGCGGTGATACGGGGGGTCTTGTAGGCATTCTGGCCCAGCGCATAGCGTTCGACCGGGTCGGCGGGCGGGCTGGCGGACAGGCGGGCGTGCATCGATTGTCTGGTGAGATCGCCGAGGCCCATGCCGGACAGCAGCGCAAGGGAAAGCCCGATTACGGTCCCGGAAAAAATCTCCGTCGGCGTTTTCTTTCGATTGCGCATGAGTCCCCTTACGCGCGGCCTTGCGATCGGTTCCCGGCGGGGACGAGAATCGCGACCGCGGGATCGGTCCCTGCCCGCTGCTCCGGCTTGCCAAAACGGCGCGCAGGCCATAGGCGAGCGGGATGGATTTTGATGATCAGCTGCAGCGCTATTTCGGCACCACTGACATGACCGCGATCCGGCCGGAGGCGATGGCGGCGGGGATCGAGCATATGCGAGTCGACTTCGGGCTGGAACAGGATCGCGGGCGGCGCTTTGCGCTGTGGGCTTTGCTCTATATGCTGGGCACGCATCTCGATCTCGACACGGCCTTCGAGGATCCGGCGGACCGGGATATGGCGCGCAACTTCATGGATTTGATGGACCGAGTGCAGGACGACTAAGCGCGCCATGAAAAAAGCCGATATTTTCGAATTCTACTCGCGCCTCGCCGCCGACAATCCGGCGCCGGAGACCGAGCTTGCCTATGGCAACACCTATCAGCTGGTGGTCGCGGTGGCGCTGTCGGCGCAGTCGACCGATATCGGCGTCAACAAGGCGACCCGCCGGCTGTTCGCCGAGGTGAAGACACCGCAGCAGATGGTCGATCTGGGGCTCGAGGGACTGAAGGAGCATATCAAGACGATCGGCCTCTACAACACCAAGGCCAAAAACGTGATCGCGCTGTCGGAGATGCTGATCGCCGACTATGATGGCGCGGTGCCGGCGGACCGCGACGAGCTGGTCAAGCTGCCCGGGGTCGGGCGCAAGACCGCCAATGTCGTGATGAACTGTGCCTTTGGCGCGGAGACCTTCGCGGTCGACACGCATATTTTCCGGGTCGGCAACCGCACCGGGCTGGCGCCGGGGAAGACCGTGCTGGCGGTGGAGAAGAAGCTGGAGAAGCAGACGCCGGCGCCGTTCCGGGTCCATGCCCATCACTGGCTGATCCTGCACGGCCGCTATATCTGCAAGGCGCGCAAGCCCGAATGCTGGCGCTGCCCGGTCGCCGACCTGTGTCGCTACAAGAAGAAGACGCCGGCCCCGGAATAGGTGCTGGCGGCCTGGCCTGTCTGCGGATCGCCGGCCATTCAGCTTTCCGCAAGATGAACCGCGCTAGTCTGTTTCCAGAATCGCAAGATATCGACGGATCATGATAGGAGAAGACCATGCATGTTCGAACACCCGCCTTCCTGTTTGTCGCAGCGGCGCTTGCCACCGGCAGCGTTGCCTTTTCCGCCGAAAAGCCGGCCAAGGACGACAGCACGGAGATCCGCATGATCGGCGAGCCGCAAAACTGCATCACCCGCTCGAGCATCCGTTCGACCGATGTGGTCGACGACCAGACGATCGATTTCAAGATGAACAATGGCGATATCTACCGCAACCGCCTGCCCCAGAAATGCAGCGGTCTGGGTTTTGAGCAGGCCTTTTCCTACAAGACCTCGACCAACCAGCTGTGCAGCGTCGATATCATCCATGTGCTCGACCAGACTGCCGGTCGGCTCGACACGCGCGGCGCCTGCGGCCTGGGCCAGTTCCAGCAGATCGAGAAAGTCCCGAAAGACCACAGCGGGCATTAGCGGACGATCGGCACCGGGCCAATAATCCGGCAGCCCAATTATTTGATTGGCAAAGCGGCAAAGTCGCTGCTAAACGCCCGTTCGGCGATAGACGCCCCGGCACCCGTAGCTCAGCTGGATAGAGCGCTGCCCTCCGAAGGCAGAGGCCACAAGTTCGAATCTTGTCGGGTGCACCATTATTTCAAAGACTTATCACATTTTGGTAAGTTTGAAAAACTGAAAACTCACCAACCAACGTCACCCCTTCTTCAATTCGTCAGTTCTGCCTCTAACGCGACGCCAAGCGCCCTTGGCCACCAATCCTTGCAAACGAGGCGATTTGGTGGATCGAAAACCTCGCTTATAAATAAAACTGCAGGCCAACATTTTTTGCCCCGCTGATCCGTCTGGATCACTTTGCGCCTGATATCGTCACTGCAATTCTCGAGGTCACCCAGCAGTCATCCCTTACGCGCTAGATCTTGCTGAGCCCCAATGTCTCGACCGCCTAATCTATTCAGCGTTAGTTGCTCGAGTTCCCCGCACCCGAACGGCATAACAGCCCGCGACTGCTTCTTGGGCGAGGCATGTAACCCGCAGACTCATCGTTTTAGAAGGCCGGCCTGGATCGTATGGCCAAAGATCATGATCCACCTGACGCCAGTATCATAGGTCTGCTTCGCGTCCTAATTGTCGCCATTCTTAAGGCAGACGCTCGTTCCTGAAAGCGGCCAATGCCTGAACTAGTTGCGCTTACACCATAATGACCGAAACAGGGTGGGTTGCTGAGGGCAGCTTACAGACGGCGATGGTCGATAATTCGACCTGCAATCGGTCACCTTTATAGCGGTCCAGAAAGTAACGCCACGCCGCCTTGCGATAGTTAGGATCAAGCTTATCGAATATTATTCTCTGTCTGGAATGCGCTCAAATTGTCGTCATTCCGAAAGGAGAGTCTCTTTACTGATACTGCCCTTCCTGCACTTGATGCGCTTATTGCAAATGATTCGCAACTGATATAGGGTTCCCGACCGTCAGTTATGTCTATCAATTCCACCGCCCTGTCGCGTCTGTTGCTTGCAGAACGCCGATCGTTGCTCCGACAGGTGAGCCGCCTTGTCGGGCGCGATAGCGCCGAGGATGTGGCGCAGAAATTGTGGTTGAAGATACAGGCCGTTCGGGACGACCCGCCGATCATAAACAAGCACGCCTATCTGCGGCGGCTGGCCCATAATGTCGCCGTCGATCACATAAAAGGCGATCAGCGGAAGACAGGCGTGGCCCAGCATGTGGAAGCTCTGCTGTGGGAACAAGACCAGGAACCGGGCCCGGACCGGATTGTGGAATCGCGGGAAACATTGCAGCGGGTGCGGGATGCCTTGGCAAATTTGCCCGAGCCGACGCGGATCATATTGCATCTCACGCGCATCGAAGGCCTGACGCAGCGCGAAACTGCGGAACGGGTCGGCGTGAGTTCCACTACGGTTGAAAACCACCTGCGCCGGGCGATGGCGAAACTCGCTCGTATTCGTGACGGCGACCCGGACGAGAAATAAATATTCCGGCAATTGCTTGGGAAAAAGCTATCCAGAAACGTCTTATTTTATAGCGTTAATCTAATCAGCGAGCAATTCGGATCATCTTGTATAATAAACATGAAGAAACAGACCATTTCAGACCCTGAGCGGAAAATCGATAGCGCGCCCGCTGACGTGAGCGAGCGTGCACAATATTGGATTATTCGCCTCGCCTCGAGGGAAATGGAGCGACAAGAGTTGGAACGGTTGGAGGCATGGCTGGCCGAAGATGATAGCCATGCCAGCGCCTTCGCTCGTGAGCGTGCGCTCTGGCAAGATCTGGATGCCGTTTCCGATAGTTTCCAGCAATATAATATAGTGGCCCCTGGCATGCGACCTGCTGCTGTGCAGAAGCGTCCGCGCATCTCCCGCCGGCGGATTGTTCGCGCTATCCCGTTAGCGCTGACGGCTAGCTTGGTCGCGATGTTTTTCGGCCCGACATTGCTGATAGAAATGCAGTCGGACTTCCGGACTGGAGCGGGCGAAACCCGGAGCATAGAGCTGTCGGACGGCTCTACTGTCATGCTGGATAGCGCGACAGCGATCGCTGTTAACATCGAAGGCGAGCGCCGCGTTGTCCAGTTGTTGAAAGGCGGGGCATGGTTCCAGGTTCAGCATGAATCCCGTCCGTTCCTGGTGGAAGCCATGGACGGAGTTACCCGCGATGTAGGAACGGCCTTTGAGGTGCAGAGGGAGGAGGAAGCCGTTCAGGTTTCCGTGACCGAAGGCGCAGTTGAAGTGCAAAATCGTGCGAGCGATGCAATTTTTCCCCTGAAAGCAGGCCAAAGAGCGCGCTATTCCGACGACGGCCTTGTTCCGATGCCATCTCGGCCTGTCGCGACGCTGGCGTCGTGGCGTAATGGCGAAATATTGTTCGACCAGCAGGATGTCGAGGGGGCGATTCTTAAAATCGCCCGCTATCGCAATCCTCCGGTCTGGCTGCTCGGCGATTTTGACGCTTTGCTGCCGGTTAGCGGTGTTTTCCTGATTTCCCGTCCTGATGAAGCGCTGAAGACGATCGCCCGAATGCGTGACCTGCAGATGATCGAATTGCCCGGCGGCATCGTAATTTTACGCACTCACGCAAAATAAAATTTTCGAAGGGGTTGGGGAAAAGCCTCCGACATCAGTCTATCTTCTGACAGCTACTGCGATTGACTCGCAATAGCGATAATGCACCATCATCTGGTTGATGCTGTGATGTTCTGAAGGGATTGCAATACAATGATATCGAGAAATAGCCGTAGTCTGAAGGCGCTTTTTGTTGTGCGTCAATTGATGTTGGCCGGTACTGCGCTGAACGTCACTCTGGCCATGCCAGCTGTTGCGCAGGAAAAGACTGCGGCGCCCGCCAATGTATCACATAATTTCAATATTGCCGCTCAATCGCTTCGGGCTGCACTGCGGAAAATCATGCAACAGGGCAATATCCAGGTCGGATTCGAAGCCGCGGAAGTAGATGGCAAGCGCTCCGCTTCGGTATCAGGCGATATGACTGTGAACGAAGCATTGGCCCGATTGCTCGTCGGAACCGGGCTCACCTATCGCGCGCTCACCAACGGGTCGGTGATATTGGAGCCGGTCGCTTCCGGCGATGACGATTCGATTCAGCTTCCGACGCTAAAGGTAGAAGGCACTAATGGAGGAGCAGGACGAGGGGGAGTTTCCGGCCTTGGAGCTGCCGGTGATGCCGTTGCTGCCCGGGATGCACCTTTTCGCAGCGCCGCTTCCACCGCGCATATTTCAGCGGAGCAGATTCAGCAGAACCGCGGCACCTCGCCGGGTGATTTCCTGCGCGGCATTGCCGGTGTACTAAATGCCGACAATCGCAATTCCGGTGCTCTGGACGTCAATATCCGGGGGATGCAGGGCATGGACCGGGTACCGGTGGTGATTGACGGGTCGCTGCAACAGTCGACCGTTTATCGCGGCTATTCGGGAGTCGCGGGCAGGACTTATCTGGACCCCGATCTGGTGGGCAGCGTGACGATCGAAAAAGGCCCGAGCGCGGCGGCAGATGGCGTTGGAGCAACCGGCGGAGTAGTGCGCGCAAACACCGTGGATGCGGATGATCTGGTGGCGGAAGATGGAAAATTCGGAATCCGTTTCAAGGCCGGATTGCAGGGCAATAACGTCGACCCGCCCGCCGTGGGCACGCTCGGCACTGGCAATGGTTCGGAAGAACGGCTGGACCGTCCGGGCCTGTTAGATCTGAACGGCTATAATTTCAGCATCGCCGCAGCACACCGGTTTGAATCGTTCGATCTGGTTGCCGCTTACGCGCGCCGCAAGACTGGAAATTATTTTGGCGGTGAGCATGGCAAGGTGCAGTCAGGCAGCCGCCGCTACCAGCATGGCGAGGAAGTGCTCAGCAGTTCGCAGGACAATATGTCGATCCTGTTGCGCAGCGTGATCCGGCCAAGCGAGGACATTGCGCTGGATCTGTCCTATATGCGATACGAAAGCGATTTCGGAGAGATGATGCCATCGCAGATCATCCGTTTCGGCGGCGCGTTACAGGCACCGCTCAGCCGGACCCATGTGAACACCTATACCGGACGTTTGCGCTGGGATCCCGCAGACAATGACTATCTCGACCTGCATCTCGACAGTTGGGCAACGGATAATTTCACCAGCATCGAAACGCTCTATCGCTATACGCTCCCCAACGGGACGGTGCTAAACGACGATGCGGCGTTTCAAAGCCAATCCAATCGCTGGGGCCTGCGGCTCTGGAACGATTCCCGTTTCGATACCGGGATCGGCGCGCTCGCTCTCAGCTACGGCGGATCCTACACGCGCGAGCGCCTGAAACCGCCGCCGGGATGGGAAGATTACAAGGGCAACTCGGGATATAGCGCTTTCGTGGAGCCCCGCGACGGCTGGCGCAATGAATATAGCGCCTATATATCCGGAGAACTCAAGCCGGTTGACTGGCTCACATTCAATGCAGCGATGCGCTATACAAAGGTCAAGTCCCACGACAATAATCTGGTCGATGTTTCTATCGGTTCTTCCGGCGACCGGGACAGGGCGATCGGCTATAATGAAGAGAATAACAGCGGCTTTTCGCCAATTGCCTCGGTCATCGTGGAGCCGCTGCCCGGATTGCAGTTTTTCGCCCGCTATGCCGAAGCGATCCGCGCCCCGAGCCTGTTTGAGTCGACGACCGGTTTCTCTTTCTATCCGGATCCGGACAATCCGGCGCGTCCCGAGCGGTCACGCAACAGCGAGATCGGTCTGAACTACCAGACGGATTCGCTGATCTTTTCCGATGATGTCCTGCAGGCCCGGATCAGCTATTATTCCAACCATGTGGATGACTATCTGACGCGCGGCAGCAGCGATGGCCTGACGTCGGTGATCAATATCGACAGTGCCGAGTTCCAGGGCGCGGAGCTTTCGCTACGCTATGACACGGGCGGCATCTATGCCGAACTGGCCGGTTCTGTCCTGACTTATGAAGAGTTCTGTACCAAGGCGGGAGCATGCCGGGAAGGCGGGACCGCCAACAGCTATATTCCCTCCCACCTTCCGCCCAAGAACAGCCTTTCGGCGACGCTGGGCGCGAGACTGTTTGACGAGCGGCTGCACGTCGGCGGGCGCTATACCCATATCGGGGATCGCGGCAATACGATCTATACATTTGGCGGATCGACGACGGTTGTCGACTGGGAACCCTATGATGTGTTCGATCTGTTCGGGGATTTCCGCATCGATGACCGGATGAGCGTGGAATTCGCAATCGATAATATTACCGACCGCTACTATATGGACGCGCTGACACTGGGCCTGATGCCTTCGCCAGGCCGGACGTTCCGACTCGGCTTCACCGGTGCTTTTGGCGGTCCGGCAAAGGTGGAATCTGATGGTCAGCGCCAGCGTGCGATGGAATCCTATCTGCTCGGGAAACCGGCTACCGGTTCGTTCGACGGGGACTGGAGCGGCTTCTATCTCGGCGCGGCCGCAGGCTATGCCGATATTTCGAGGAAAGGCACGACCACCGACGGTGCCGGCAATGCGGATCCCGTAGCCGCCAGCGAAAGCGCCGATCTGAGTCATGGTGACATGCAATGGGGTGGGTTTGCCGGCTATAATTTCAATCTCGGTGGCAACTGGGTTGTCGGTGTTGAGGCCGATTTTACCCTGATGCAGGGCAAGGCCACGCGCTATGCTATTTCAGAAGAAATCCAGACCACCTCCAACGGCTTTTACGAACTCGCTGCCGACCAGGAAGCGCAGGCATCCATGGCCTATGAGTCAAAATGGATGGCCACAGCGCGCGCACGGATTGGCTATGCAACTGGTCGGGCACTATTTTACGGCACCGGCGGCCTTGCCTTCCTGAAGGAGGAGCAGACCCGTGGCCAGTATATTGACACATATGCTGTCAAGAACCTGACTTTGGCAAATCCCTATGGCTATCTGACGGAGCGCTCCTTTACAGAGACGGACAGTAAAACGCGCGCCGGCTGGACGCTTGGTGCTGGTGCCGAAATCGCGCTCGGGAAGAATGTCTCGCTGCGCGGTGAATATAGCTACGCGAGATTCGGGCAGAAGGACTTCCTGTTCGAGGATGCCCGGTCCGGCGTTGGCAAGTCATTCAGCTACAATGAAATCGTCGGATATGGTGACCCAATACTCTACGAGATTCCGGGATATGGAACAATCGAAATCCCCAACCCGATCTACGAAAAGGTCACGCAAATCGGCACCTCCGATATCGTGAACGGACGCCGGGCCGCCAGCAAGGCCGATGTTCACGGGCTGAAAATCGGCCTTACCTTTCGATTCTGATATTCGGAGACATTGTGATGACTGATATGATTGATACTGTCGCTCCGTCGCGGGCGAAGCGACTGAAGGCTTTAACGCACGAAGTTCATGACGCACTGGACAAGTCCGTGATGGAGGCATCCAGTTTTGAAGATTTACTGGGCTATGGCCGCTTTGTGCAGATGCAATGGGCGTTTCACCGCCAAATTGATGCGCTATATGATGATGGGCAGCTACAGATGGCCCTGCCCGGATTGCAGGATCGGCGCAGGATGGCGCTGATTGTGGCGGATCTCGTGGACCTCGGGCTTGCTGTACCCGAAGTGCAGAGCGCCCCCATTTTCCAACCGGGTGAGACGCCGGACCTGCCGACTGCATTGGCTTGGCTCTATGTCGCGGAAGGATCGAACATGGGCGCGGCCCTTCTACGAAAGCAGGCTGCCAGAATGGGGCTTTCGGACGCTTTTGGCGCTCGTCATCTGGCTCCGGCAGAAGGCGGCCCAGCGGCGCATTGGCGGGAATTTACCACAGCGCTGGATGCTGCCCAGTTGACCGACACGGAGGAAGCGCGGGTCGTGCAAGGTGCGCAAGCGGCCTTTGCCTGTGTGCAGGAACTGGCCCATGCCTGTCTTGGCTGAGCGCAACCCGGATGAATTCGGCGGTCAAGAACTGCTGACGCGCAGCCGAACGGCCCGGATGCTCTGGCTGGGGCTGGGGCTGTTGCTTTTGGGCGTGGGCTTTATTGGCGCCTTTCTTCCGCTGCTGCCAACCGTCGATTTTCTGATCCTGGCGCTGGCCTGTTTTGCGCGTTCGTCGTCCAAGCTGGAAGCATGGCTTTTGAACCATCCGCGCTTTGGACCGGGTTTGCGGGCCTGGCGTCAGGAAGGGGCAATTTCGCACAAGGCCCGTATCGCTGCATGGAGCGGCATGGCTCTTGGCTATGGCTTGTTTCTGATCGGCGCTCACCCGGGATTGCTGTTCGGGAGCGTGGTGAGCGTTGCCATGCTGGCCAGCGCGCTGTGGGTCGCCAGTCGGCCACTTCCTTCCGGGAGTGAGCGAGGTGCTCCGGGAAAATGAAGCATATGCAATTGTCAGATATCGGTCGAAAAGCGGCATCGCCGGAGACCTTTCAGGGCACAAAAGGGCGAGAATTGGAAGATTCTGTCACAAGTGTTGAGCCCGGACGCTATGGCAATTCCTGTGCTTCAGACAGATCGGTAGCGCTGACATTGACATTGGCTATTCATGCGCTCGTCGTTTGCGGCTTCATCGTCCATTGGGGCGTTAGCCATGTGACGCGGGAAGTGCCTGCACTGACGGTGTTCAATGTTGCGCCGCCAGCGGCGCCCCCCGAGCCAATCACGGAGGTGCCACCCGGACCGGAACAGGTAGAAAAAGAAAAGCCGAAGCCCGAACCGCTTGAACAAGATATCGAACCACCGCACGTGCAGCTTGTCAGCGACAATCCGACATCTGTGTCCCGCCCTCAGCCTGATCCTGGACCGCCTGTTGAAAAAACCACAGCGCCAGTAAGCAAACCAGCCCCGCCAGCCGCCAAAACAAGCAATGTCGATGTCAGCTGGGAAGCAAAGCTTCTCGCTCATCTCGAGAAATTTCGGCGCTATCCCGCTAGCGCAAAAGCCCGCCGAGAACAGGGCGTGGCCTATATCCGGTTCACGATGGACAAGCAGGGCAAACTAATCAGTGCGCAGCTTTCCCGGTCCTCCGGTTCCCAGCGCCTCGACAAAGCCGCGCTTGCTACAATTCGCCGGGCGGCACCCTTTCCAAAGCCCCCGCAGGACCTCCCGGGAGACCGTATCGAGATCACCGCTCCGGTCGAATTTTTTATGCGGTGATGACCGAATAGCGGGTCGGCCGACGCCAAGCCTGATTTTTCGAAAAGCCTGCAAGCTCTGGCTTTGGAAAAAGAGTAATATACGATAAACCGAATAAATCACATTGATACGATTTGTCGTATATAGGTTCTGCAGTATTGGTCAATCCCATGGGTTGCGCTTGATCTTGAAGAAAGGGTCAGCTGCGTGTCTGCAGGAGCAGAAATCCTGTATGGTTCGCGCACCATCCACGCGGATGCCACCCGCTTACCCTGCCCCGAATATCCAGGGGTCCGATTATAATGTGATTATAAAACATATAGGAATGGCGATGGCACGCCGACAGCGAACCGTTACCCGGCAAAGCACCATCGAGAAACCCCGGCTCAGCGTCTGAAATATCCCTGCCACTTGAAGACATCCCCGAAGCCAATCAGTCCATCGAACATAGGGTGAGCCCCTAGCCTCCCCAATTCATCGACCTCTGGTTTGTGCCCTAAACAAAATCTTTACATGGTTCCCCTAGACACCGATGCTGGCGCTACTGAGCTTCAGATCAAAGGCGCAGTCAACGGGGAGCCCATGAACCAGTTATATTCCAGACAGGACTATCAGGCCGAATCGGCGCTTTTCGACAAACGGCTGGGTTTTCTGGACCTTTATGATCAGGCCGCATCGCTGGTTCCGATCGGGGCCTGGTCCTGCGATCTGGCGAGCGACCGGCTGAACTGGACCGATGGCGTTTACGACATTTTTGGACTGCCAAACGATGCAGCCGTGGAACGCCGGGACGCGATCCGGATGTTCAGCGAGGAATCACGGGATCTGCTTGAGCGGAAACGCGCGCAAGCGATAGAGCGCCGCCACGGATTCACGTTGGAGGCGAGCATCCTTCGCCCGGACGGTGCCGAGCGCTGGATACGGATTACGGCCGCCGCGCGGGGTTCACACGGGCGAAGCGAGATATTGTTCGGCATGAAACAGGATATCACGGATGACCGCATGCGGTGGGACCTGCTGCGGGCGCAGGCGGAATGCGACCCGCTTACGGGCATCGCCAACAGAACGCCCTTTCAACGCTTTCTCGATCCGCCCCCCAGGGAACCGGCCACCGATCTCATCGGCACGCTCATCCTGCTGGATATTGATGATTTCAAGCGGATCAACGACCGCTGGGGTCACGCTGCCGGTGATGCCTGTCTGGTCAATTTTGCGGAACAGCTGCGCAGGACATTCGTCGACGCGCATCTGGTCTCGCGGATCGGCGGCGATGAATTTGCCGTGCTGCTGCCCCCCTCGGTCTCGCAAAGGCAAGCGAAGGCGAAATTGCAGTCGCTTACTGCCAGGCTCCTCCGGCCGATCCAGTGGAACGGCGACCCGTTGACCCTCACGGTGTCGGCTGGCTTCGCCTTCGCGTCCGGCGACGACAGCTATGACGCCCAAATGCTGTTCACCACCGCCGATGAAGCGCTCTACTGTGCCAAGAAGCGGAAAATAAGCCGCCGCGCGTAGCGACGCGACCTCCGGTCAGGGCCTGCTTTGGACAAGATTCACGGGCTCGCCACCGCCGCTACAGGACAGCGATCGGAGCGTCATCGCCATGTCAGAGTCCGATAGCCTGGCGATTATGACCCAAGTTCAATCAGCATTTTTGATAGCTCAATTTTGTTAGGCCAAACTGTTAGGCGCTAAGCCTTCGCCGATGTCCTAAAGTCCCGGAAAGCGCAAAAAAGCGCTGGAAGCAAAAAATTTAGGAGGAGATTCGGAATGGCGAAAACCGCATTGCGTGCAGATTTGATCTATGGGACATCATTGGTAGTTGCCATGATGGTGGCATCAACAGCAGCCCATGGGCAGACAGCGGCGCCATCCGCAAATGGTCCTCAGCTGGCCACCTCCGCAAAGCCCGCAAGCAACAGTCTCGCGGCAGCCGTGCTCGCCCAGTCCGATACGGACAGCGCCCAGCTTCCCGAAACGGCCGATGCCGACCATGCCCAGACCGGCGGCCTGCAGACGATCGTCGTCACCGCTCGCCGCCGCGAGGAATCGGCGCAGTCGATTCCCGTATCGGTGCAGGCGATCGGTGCCGAGGAAATCGCCGCGCGCGACCTGAGCAGCCTCGAGAAGATCGCCGCCGCGACCCCCAATTTCACGATTGCCCGTTCCTCCAATGGTGCCGGTGCCCAGCTCACCCTGCGCGGCATCGGATCGTCAGCAACCTCGATCGGCATCGAGCAGTCGGTCGCGATCGTCGTCGACAGCGTCTATTATGGCCAGGGCCGGGTGATCAACGAGGGATTTTTCGATCTGGCGCGGGTCGAGGTACTGAAGGGTCCGCAGTCGCTCTTCTTTGGCAAGAACGCGACCGCTGGCGTTATTTCCCTGACCACCGCCGATCCCGGGCTGGATCCGGAATTTATCGGTCGGGTCGGCTATGAATTTGCTGCAGAACGCGCCTTTGCCGAAGCGATCATCTCCCAGCCGCTCACCGATACGCTGGGCCTCCGGGTTGCGATACGCGGTTCGCGCATGTGGGGCGGCTATTATACCAACGAGCAGCAGACGATCAGCTATCCCACGCTCGACGTCAGCAACGGCACCACCAATCCGCATAGCGCCGCCCCGGCAGCGACCGACCAGCCACAGGAACGCGAACTCATCGGTCGCGTGACTCTGAAATATGAACCGGATGACCGCCTCACCGCCAAGCTGAAGGTATCCGGCACCTATAACCGCACCGCTGGCAATGGCTGGAACTATGTGGCGATCGATTGCCCCACCGGCCAGACCACCAACGCCCCGAATTACACGTGCGGCAGGAATTTCACCCTCCACCAGAATGATTTTCCCGTGGATATCGCGCAAAACTATCCTTTCGCGCGCGAAGATGGCAGCCTGTACAATACCTATAAATCCTGGGCGGCAACCGGATCGCTGGAATATGCGCTCGACGATATGACCGTCAGTTCGATCACCAACTATAACTGGAACAACAACAAGTTCGCCTGCGATTGCGACTTCCTCAGCGCCGGCGTCTGGGCGACGGAAAATGCCAGCTATCATGCGTTCAGCCAGGAACTGCGGGTGCTCACCGACTTTGATGCCCCGGTCAACCTGATGGTCGGTGCGCTTTACCAGAAAACCCGGCGCGACTTCTTCCAGGCGGTGATGTTCGCCAATCTGGAAGATTCAACCGCCAGCGCGAGCAATCGCTATGTCGCCTATTCCAAGAAGTCGCGGACGGACGGGGAAACACTGTCCGGCTATGGCCAGCTGATGTGGAAAATAACGCCGACGCTGGAAGCCACCGGCGGCGTGCGCTATATCCATGAAACCAAGGACAGCAGCTTTACCCAGCCCTATGTCAATGTCGGTCTGCAGGGGCTGTTTGTTCCCGAAGGCGCGGCGGTCAACGGCACGATCTTCGGCAACCAGACGTTCAACGACTGGTCGCCCGATTTCACGCTGCGCTGGACGCCGACCGACGATCTGATGCTCTATGGTGCCTATCGGGTTGCCTATAAATCCGGCGGCTTCTCCAACAGCGCGATCAACTCGGCGCTGTCCGCCAATCCATCGGGAGATCTCAGCTTCAACCCCGAAAAGGGCAAGGGATTCGAACTGGGGGTCAAGTCGACTCTGGCAGACAATCAACTGCAGGCGAACCTGACCTATTATAATTATAATTATACCGATCTGCAGGTCGACTTTTTCAACTCGCAGATTTTTGCCTATATCACCTATAATGCCGGCAGCGCGCGGTCGAAAGGCGTCGAACTGGAACTGGAATATGCGCCCTATTCAATCCCGGGGCTCCGGTTGCGCGGCAATGTGAACTATAACAAGGCGCGCTACGAGGATTTCATCGCGCCCTGCTATTCCGGTCAATCGATCGCGGCCGGCTGCTCGCTCAATATCGCCGGTGTGCCGTCGCAAGATCTCAGCGGCGTGCCGACGGCGGTGGCCCCCAAATGGACCGGTACGGCGGGAATCGCCTATGAGACAGACGTGTCGAACAGCCTGAAACTGGGTACCAATATCGACATGCGCTACAGCGGATCCTATATTGGTTCGAGCTTCGGCGACCGGGCGACGACGCAATCGGCCTATGCCGTTCTGGATGCTGGCATTCGCATCGGCGCCAGCGATGACAGCTGGCAGCTTGCCCTGATCGGCAAAAATCTCACCGACAAATTCTACTTCACCGGGGGCGGCACCGCCCCGTCGACGGGTTCCGGCACCGGCACCGCTGCAGCGGTGCGCGGCGACGCGCTTGGCTATGGCGCCTTCCCCCGCACGGTGACGGTGCAGGCCACAGTACGGTTCTGATCGGAGACAAATGTGCATGGCGGTCGGCCCCCGGCCGCCATGCCGGACTGGAGAGTGAAACATGACCCAAGACCCATCCCGATCGGCCGATCTGCCAAGCCGCGAGCAGCGGATCTCGGACATGCTCGACAAGCAGGACTGCACGGAACTGGTGCATCGCATGGCGCGGGCGATCGACCGCTGCGACGGAGAGCTGGTCAACCAGTTGTTCCACCCCGACGCCACGGATGACCACGGCAGCTACAAGGGTAGCGCCAGGGATTTTGTTCCCTGGGTGATGGAAGTCCTGAAGGGCATGCACCGGACCCAGCACATGATCGGCAATGTCCTGATCAAGCTGGATGGCGATACCGCTTACGGGGAAAGCTATTTCATCGCCCATCATGCCATTCCCGCCGAGGATGGCAGCGACAATTTCATGATCGCCGCCGGACGCTATCTCGACCGCTTTGAGCGCCGGGACGGCGAATGGCGCATGGCCCATCGCGGCGCCGTCTATGACTGGAGCAGCGTCAGCCCCTCCACCGATATATGGGACCGCGCCACCATGGCCGATTACAGCTTTGGCACCCGCGGCAAAGCCGATCCATCCTACCCTCATTTCGCCAGCCAGACGTCATCATGACGGCAGGCTTTCATCACCGGAAAATTCAGAGGAGATAGTCTTATGTCTACCGTCGTCAGCAAGGAAAAGTCCGACGAAGCACTTCGGACCGATACATCAAAATTGCGCGAGCCGGAATTCCGCAACACGCCGATCACCCCGGATCGCTATTCGTCGAAGGAATGGGCCGACAAGGAATGGGAGAAGATCTGGACCAAGACTTGGCAGATCGCCGGCGTCGCTGCGCAGCTCGCCAAGGCCGGCGACTGGATCACGGCCGATTTCGGACCGGAAACGATTGTCTGTATCCAGGGCGAGGACGGCGAGGTCCGCGCCTTTTACAATGTCTGCCAGCATCGCGGCATGCCGCTGGTCACCGGAGAACAGGGCAATGCCAGCGGCAAGCGGCTGACCTGCCCCTATCACGGCTGGGCCTATGAATTCAGCGGGCGGCTGAAGGCGGTTCCGGACGAAGCCGATTTCATCCAGGGTTCGCCGTGCGGCAAGCTCAACATGGTTCCGGTGCAATGCACGGTCTGGGCGGGCTTTATCTGGATCAACATGGACGAGAATGCCGTGCCGCTGCGGGAATTTCTTGGCCCGATCGCCGAGCAGATCGAGACCTATCCGATGGACAAGATGGTCCGCACCCACTGGATGACGATCGAGGGCAATTTCAACTGGAAGCTGGTCCAGGACAATTTCAACGAGAGCTATCACGTCCCCTTCGTCCATCCGCAGACCAAGTTCGTGATGGAATATTCCCACCACCATTGCCAGTTCGACCTCTATCCGCAGGGTCATGCCCATATGATCATGCCGGGTGCGGGACCGACCAAGACGCTGCGCGGCGGCGAAAAGGAAACGCTGGAGCAGCTGGCCGAGGAAATGGAATTCTGGGGCCTGAATCCAGACGATTTCCGCAAGGGCAAGACCGGCGAGATTCGCAAAGCGCTGCAGAAAGCCAAGCGCGAACGGGGCGCCGAGAAAGGTTTCGACTTCTCCAGCTATCAGGATTCGCAGCTGACCGATCACTGGCACTATACGATCTTCCCGAATCTGTCGTTCAGCCTCAAGCCCGACGGCAATATCTGGCTGCGCGCCCGGCCGCATGAAAGCGATCCGCAGAAATGCTATTTCGACATGTGGTATATGACGCTGTTCCCCGAAGGCACCGACCGCTATTATTCGCAGAGCATGGCCGAGTGGGTCGATGTCTCGGTGCCAGCGCCGCATGTCCAGGGCAAGGTCGGCGAAGTGTCGATGGGCCCCGGCATCGATCAGGATGTCGAGGTCTGGGAAGTGCAGCAGCGCGGGCTGAACTCGCGCGGCTACAAGCGGGACTATCTCGCCTGGCAGGAACGGCGCCTGCGCTTCTTCCACGAGAATCTGGAACGCTGGATGGCCAACTAGCCAGAACCCAGGCGGCGGAGCGCTATCGTTCCGCCGCTATGCCCCTGGCCAATATGCCGTTGGCGATTTCGGCAATTTCCTCGGCGGATTTTTCTTCCGACCAGATACCGTAGCGCAGCCCCAGAAACACGTTCATGCCCATGATTGCCCAGGCATGGGCCTCTTCCAGCGGGCCGCAGAAATCGCCGGCGGCGCTGCCTTCCTCCAGCCGCTCATGGATACGCTTTGCGGTCTCCTCATAATGCAAGCGATAGCTGGCCGGATCGACAAATTCGGATTCGTCGATGATCCGGTAGATTTCCTTGTGCTCGCGGGCAAAATTCATAAACGCCTCAAGCGCCAGCTTTTCCCGTTCGAGCGCGCCCTGCCATTCGGTCATCGCACTCGCCGCATGGCTCTTCACGCGCGCGCTCATATCCTTGACCAGCGCGCTGAACAATTCATCCTTTGAATCGAAATAGGTATAGAAACTGCCGAGCGCGGTGCCGGCGCGCTGGGTAATTCCGGTGATCGAGGCTTCGTGAAAGCCCTTCTCGCCGAATTCCAGCGCCGCCGCATCCAGCAGCTTGCGCTTGGTCTTCAGGCCGCGCGCGGTGCGGGGCTGCTTGTCCTGAGACTCGATATGTTCGCTATATTCGGTGGCCATAATGTCACGGCTAACCGCATTTGAGCGGATAAGCAAATTTCTAAGTTGAAATTTGATTCATGTTTCAATATAGCGCCTTTCACGACCCGGAAATGCCGGGCATATATTCAAGGAGGATGCTATCATGAAATTCCAGCACACCGTCAGCTATGCAGCCATTGTCACCGGACTAGCGGGTGGCCTCATCGCTCCTGCCAGCGTCCATGCCCAGGCCAGCGAAGCGGCCGAGCAGAGCAGCGACGAAGGCTTTATCGTTGTCACAGCGCGCCGCCGCGAAGAGCGCCAGATCGATGTTCCGATCGCGATCACCTCTTTCTCCTCCGAAAAGCTGGAGCAGCAGGGCGCGATCGATATCACCGATATCGGCCAGACCACGCCCAACACCACTCTGGAAGCGTCGCGCGGCACCAACTCCACCCTCTCCGCCTTCATCCGCGGCATCGGCCAGCAGGACCCGGTTTCGGGTTTCGAGCAGGGCGTTGGCATCTATCTCGACGATGTTTATCTCAACCGGCCGCAGGCCGCGGTGCTCGATATCTATGACGTCGAGCGCATCGAGGTGCTGCGCGGACCGCAGGGCACGCTCTACGGCCGCAACACGATTGGCGGCGCGGTCAAATATGTGACCAAGGCGCTGCCGCAGGACCCGTCGTTCAAGGCGCGGGTGACCTATGGTACCTATGACCAGGCCGAAGCGGTGGTCACCGCCAGTATGCCGATTTCCGATCTGGTCCGGGTTGGCGCATCGGGGGCTCGTCTGTCGCGCGGCGGCTTTGGCAAAAATCTGACCACGGGCCTCGAAAATTACAACAAGGATATCTGGGCCGCTCGCGGTACCGTCGAGCTGGGCGGATATGGCGAGCCTGTGCTGATCCGCATTTCCGGCGACTATACCAAGGACAAGAGCAATCCGCGCGGCGGCCATCGTCTCATCCCCGGTGCCGTGTCCGGCGCGCCGGTGCTGGACGATGTCTTTGATACCCGCGGCGGGCTCAACGACCCGGTCCAGGATATCGAGGCTTATGGTCTGGCGATGAATATCACCGCCAATCTCAGCGACAGCGTGACCTTCCGGTCGATCAGCGCCTGGCGCAAGGATGACACTGCTACGCCGATCGATTTCGATGCGCTGCCGGCGGTCGATCTCGACGTTCCCGGTCTCTATCTGAACGAGCAGATCAGCCAGGAATTCCAGCTGCTCTATGAAGGCGACAAGCTCAACGGCCTGGTCGGGTTCTATTATCTCGATGCCAGGGCGGATACCCTGTTCGATGTCCGGCTGTTCACCACGGTCCCTGGCCTGACCGCCTTTACCCAGGCCGACGTCGACACCGAAACCTATGCCGTCTTCGCCGACTTCACCTATGATTTCACCGAACAGCTGAGCCTGTCGGTCGGCGGGCGCTATACCTGGGACGAGCGCACCGCCAGCATCCTGCGGCAGAATTATGTCGGCGGCGGATCCCCGACCTTTGGCGGCGCGGGCATTCCGGCCGGCGCACCGGCCACCGATTTCGACGGCAGCGCGAACTTCAAGAAATTTACCCCACGCGCGTCGGTCAGCTTCAAGCCGACCCCTGACCACAATATCTACGCCAGCTTCTCGCAGGGCTTCAAGGGTGGCGGATTCGATCCGCGCGGTGTTGGCACAAACGCGCCGACGACCAATACCACTGGCGGCCCCAGCGATGCCGAAATCGCCGACTTCCTCAGCTTCGAGCCGGAATCGGTCGACAGCTATGAAGTCGGCTACAAGGGTAGCCTGCTAGACGGCGCGCTGAATGTTGCGCTCGCCGGTTTCTATTCCGACTACAAAGACGTGCAGATTCCGGGTTCGGTAGCTTGCACGGTCAACGACCTTCCCTCTTTCTGTGGGGTGATCAACAACGCCGGCAAGGCAACGCTGAAGGGCGTCGAACTGGAGGCAAGTGCCCGCCTTGGCCGGGATATGCTGGCCAGTGGTGACCGGGTGATGCTGTCGGGTTCGATGGGCTATATCGACGCGAAATATGACGAATATATCACAAATATCCCCGATCCCATCACAGGCCTTCCGGTGCCGACCGATGTTGCCCAGTTCCGTTCGGTGCAGAACACGCCGGAATGGACCGCCAGCGGAACCTTTTCCTATTCGACGCCGGTCGGTGACGGCGATATCTATTTCGGCACGACCGTCTCCTATCGCAGCAAGGTCAACCAGTTCGAGATCGCCAACCCCTATATCGACCAGAAGGGCTATGCCCTGTGGGATGCCAATCTCGTCTATAATGCACCCGACAAGCGCTGGAGCATTGGCCTGCACGGCAAGAATCTGACCAACAAGCGCTACAAGACATCGGGCTACACATTTGTGGCTGCCAATCCCGAGACCGGCGAACTGGCGCTGGGACCCAACGGCCAGCCGATCCCGACGCTTGGACCCGAAGGCACGCTGACCGCCTTTTACGGCAATCCGCGCCAGGTCTTTGTCACCGCCGGCATCAAATTCTGATCGATCGCCAGGTTGATAGGATGACATATGCCGACCACGGCTATCGCAGCGCCGACGGCCGGCTGGACCTCTACGCCCGCATCTATGAGGGCGAGGGCCGGCCGCTGCTGCTGATGCACGGGCTGACCCGGAACAGCGGGGATTTCGAGGCGCTGGCCGGGCATCTCGCCGGCAAATATAAACTGATCGTCCCCGACCAGCGCGGCCGGGGACGGTCGGACCACGACCCGGACCCGAAAAATTACACGCCAGCCATATATGTCGAGGACATGTTCGCGCTGCTCGACGGGCTCGCTATCGACCGCATGGGTCTGATCGGCACCTCGATGGGTGGCCTGATGGCGATGATGATGGCGACGATGCAACCCGAACGGTTTGAAAGCCTGATCCTGAACGATATCGGCCCGGCGGTGGACGCGACCGGCCTTGCCCGGATCCAGTCCTATGTCGGCGCGCTCGCACCGTTTGACAGCTGGCAGAAGGCCGCCGACCATTGCCGCTCGGTGCATGGCGATTCCTTTCCGGACTATAGCGCGCAGGACTGGCAGGTCTTTGCCCGCCATGTCTGCGAGCAACGGGCCGACGGCCGGATATATATGGCCTATGACCCGGCGATTTCCGAAGGCCTGTCGGGCACCGACCCGACCGTCGTTCCGCCCGATCTCTGGGCGATATGGGACCAGCTTTCGGCCCTGCCCGTTCTGGTGGTCCGGGGCGCGTTGTCAGACATACTTTCCGCCGCTACCGTCGCGGAGATGAAGCTTCGTCATTCCGGGACATTTGCCGCCGTGGACATCCCGTCGCGCGGCCACACGCCGATGCTCGGCGAGCCGGAGGCCTTGGCCGCGATCGACCGTTTCCATGCGGAGCTTGAAAAGTAGATGGCCGGGCAACCCGCAACAGCCGGCCGGACGACATCGCCCAATATCGCGCTGGCGATGCTGCTGCTTGTCTATATCTTCAATTTCGTCGACCGGCAGATCCTGGCGATTCTGGCCGGTCCGATCCAGGCCGATCTTGGTTTGAGCGACACCCAGATGGGGCTGCTCGGCGGCATCGCCTTTGCCCTGCTCTATTCCACGCTGGCGGTGCCGCTGGCCTGGGTCGCGGACAAGACCAGCCGCAGCTGGGTGATCACCATATCGCTGGCGATCTGGAGCGGCTTCACGGCGCTGACCGGTCTCGCCCAGGGCTTCTGGTCGATCTTCCTGACCCGGCTGGGCGTCGGCATTGGCGAGGCCGGTGGCGTGGCGCCTTCCTATGCAGTGATCGCCGATCATTTCCCGAGCAACCGGCGCGGCCGGGCGCTCGCCGTCTATTCGCTCGGCATCCCGCTCGGATCAGCCACTGGCGTGATCGCGGGCGGCTATATCGCCGCGAGCGTCGACTGGCGGCTGGCCTTTTTCGTGGTCGGCCTGTCCGGCCTGCTGATTGCGCCCTTCTTCAAATATTTCGTGCGCGACAAGGTCAAGGTGCCAGCACCCGCCGGGCAGCCCGTGGCAGCCTACAGTTTCATGGGTACGGTGCGGCTGCTGGCCGGCAAGCGCGCCTTCTGGTTTCTCGCCTTTGGCGCCGCGTCCAGCTCGATGCTCGGCTATGGCATCGCCTTCTGGCTGCCCAGCCTGCTGCAGCGCAGCTTTGGCCTCAGCCTGATCGAGACGTCGCTGTTCTTCGGCTCGATCCTGCTGGTCGGCGGCGTGGCCGGGGTGTTGGGCGGCGGCCTGATGGGCGACTGGCTGGGAAAAAAGGACAAGGCGGCCTACGGGCTGGTGCCGGCCGCGGCCTTCTTGCTGGCGGTGCCGCTGTTCGCGGCGGGCATCATGAGCGGCTCGGCGACCCTCGCCTTCATCCTGTTCCTGATCCCGCAGGCGCTCGCCTATGTCTGGCTCGGGCCGGTCCTGTCGGCGGTCCAGCATCTGGTGCCGGCCGATGCCCGCGCAACCGCCTCGGCGCTGTTCCTGCTGATCAACAATCTGATCGGCATCGGCGGCGGCATATTCTTCCTCGGCGCCCTGTCCGACTTTCTCACGCCCATCTACGGCGAAGACGGGCTGCGCTATTCGATGCTCTACTCGCTGAGCTTCTATGGGCTGGCGGCGGTGCTGATGGCGCTGGCGGCGAGGCCGCTGCGCAGCGAATGGATCGCCGAAGACTGAGCCGCCGCGACCGGCTTCACTGCTCCATGATCGCATTATGCTTGAGCGTCTGTTTTTGCAGCGCTGCTTCGAACGCCTGCTCCAGCTTCACCATCATCGCCGGAAAGCCGGTGTGGTCGACAAAGGCCAGCGGGTCGCCCGCTTTCTGCTTTTCGCGCTTGGCCGCCATCCCGGCAAATTCGGGATGGTTGGTCAGGAAGACATCGGGTTTCCAGTCCCGGGTCACGGCAAAGGTCTTGCGATAATCGTCGACAATGCCCTCATACTGCGGCGGTCCGATCAGGCGGTTGGCGGCAACCGTGGCGGAACAGAAGAACAGCGCCTGATAGGTCTTGCCGCCCTGCTCAACCGGCATGGTCCAGCTGGTGCAGCCGCGGCTGTGGCCCGGCGTGATATGGGCGGTCAGCGTGACATCGCCCAGCGTCAGCGTTTCGCCGTCGGCAATCGTCCGGTCGACCTTCACCGGCGGCGCCTTCATCGAACTGTCCTCCTCGGAGCCCAGATAGAAGCCGCCTTCCAGCGCCGAGCGGTCGCCCTCACTGGCGATCATCTGCGCGCCGGTCAGCGCCTTCAGTTCGGCAAGACCACCCGAATGATCGAGATGGGCGTGGCTGTTGAGCAGGATCTTTACATCCTTAGGATCAAAGCCGAGCTTTCGGATCGCGTCGGCAACATATTGCCCCTCGCCCGGCATACCGCCGTCGATCAGAATATGGCCGGCACTCGTCGGGATAAAATAGATGCCGAGTCCCTCGGTGCCGACATAATAGATGCCCGTCCTGCCGCTGCCGATAATCCGGTAGGGGGTGACCGCGGCGTACCAGCCGGGGAAATTTTGCCGCCAGTCGAATTGCCCGGGGTTCTCGTCCTTCACCGGACTGGAGATGCTATCCGCGACCGCGGTAGCGACCGTTTCCGGCGGGACGGGCGCCTGCTCCTGTGCCATCGGGACACAGCCCGCCAATAGCAATGCCACGCTTCCAGCAATCCGGTGCATCTCTCTCTCCTCCGTCTGTCCGCTTGCTAATACGGGCGAGATGAATACACAATGGCTGCTATCGTTGGAAAAAGCTGGTCGTCTCCTCATCCATCGGGAACATCAGCTCGATCCTGGTTTCGCCCGCCTTGGTATCCTGCACCGAACCGAATTGCGCGATCACCGAGAACAGCGCCAGGCGATTTTCGCCGACCCGGAAAATGGTCGGGATCACCGCCTGGTTGAGATTGATCGAGCCCATGTCCACCCGCCGGACCCGTTCGTGGGCAGCCAGCCGTTTCGCCAGCCCGGACAGCTGCTCGTCGCCGCCAAGTTCCAGAATTTCGGTGCGCAGGCGCGACAGGGTCAGCACCGCAACCTCTTCCCAATTCTCGATCAGGTCGAGTCCGGCTGTGGCGAGCAAAATGTCGATCAGGTTGGCCGGCCCGCCGGGCGCGGCCAGCGCAACGATCATCTCGGCGCCCTTGTTGCTGGTGACGATATTCCAGTGCCGGTCGATGGCATAGCCGGGGAAGGGATCATGCTGATCGAGCAGCGTCGCGATTGCCTGATTGACCGGCGCCAGTTCCGGCGCGTCATCGGACAGGCTGGGATAGACCGGCGCAAAGCCCGCCGCATGCAGCGCCTGATTGGCGGCGGGACGGGGCAGCTGCAGCGCTTCCGACAATCGCAGCACCATCGCCCGGCTGGGATTGGCGCGGCCCGATTCGAGAAAGCTGAGATGACGCGCTGACATCTCCGCCTCGAGGCTGAGATCGAGCTGGCTGAAACGGCGGACCTTGCGCCAGTCCTTCAGGATTGCACCAAATTCCGACGGCATGCCCTGTCCTTCGCCCTGTTCACACGTTTCCCCGCCAATAGCACGAATCGCGCGCCACGCACTTACCCCGCAGGTAATTGTTTTGAGGGACGGTGCATGGTCAAAGGACGCGGAAACCGAAACAGGAGATGATCATGTCACCCCAAGCCTCCGGTCGCTATATCCGCATCGTCGGCAGTTTTTCCCTTCTGGTCGCGCTGATATTTGCCCTCGCGGGAGTCAATGACTTTACCGGTGCCAACGATCTTTTCTTCCGTCTCGCATCGTCAGGCGGCAATGGCGTAGCCGGGCTGGACACGGCGGAAGCGAAACTGGCGATGGCGATTGCCGGCGGCGTTTTTGGCGGCCTGATGGCCGTGTATATCTTCATCACCGCGCCGGGCGTGGAACAGGGCAGCGACCTGGTCCGCAAGGGCTCGATCTACAGCTTTCTGATCTGGTTCGGAATCGACAGCAGCGCATCGGTGGCGTCCGGCAACCCGCAGAACGTCATTCCCAATATTGTGTTTCTGGTCGTATATCTGGTGCCGCTGCTGTTGGTGAAGCGAACGGAGTAAAGCTACCGTGCTCCGCACCTGATGCGGAGCTTTGCCGGGCGAGCAGTTCTGTAGCCTCCAGAGCTCCGCATCGAGTGCGGAGCACATTTGCTCTTGCCGATGCTAGGTCCGCCCGTTCACATCCTTGACCCAGGGACCAAAGGGCGAGTTGCCCAGCATCGCCACTTGCGTTTCGGCGCTCACCTTGTTGATTGCCAGCTGCGGCTTCGCACCGGGATGAACCGGCAGGCGCAGCGGCCGTTTGCCCGGTGCCATCGCGATCAGCCCGGCAATCGCGCGGGGCACATCCACCGGATCGGTCGAGCCTCCGCTGTTGCGCAGCGCGCCGTCGACCAGCGCCTGATAGGCGGCCTTGCGTTCGTCATCGGCCTCCGCCAGCATTTCCATCGTATAGCGGTTGCCATTCTCCCAGATCTTGGTTGGGTAGCCGCCGGGCTGGACGATCGTCACATCGACGCCGTGCGGCACCAGCTCATAGGCCAGTTGCTCGCTCATCGACTCGACCGCGAACTTCGTTGAGCTGTACAGGCCCATGCCCGGCACCATCACGCGGCCGAGCTGGGAGGAGATATTGACGATCAGACCGGATTTGCGCTTGCGCATCTTCGGCAGGGCCGCGCGGGCGACCCGCTGGTAGCCCATCACATTGGTGTCGAACAGCCGCTGCATCATCGCCAGGTCCTGCAGCTCGACCGGCGCGCCGGTGCCGATGCCGGCATTGTTGATCACCACATCGAGCCCGCCGCCATTGAGCCGTTCGGCTTCGGCAACCGCCTTGTTTACCGAGTCTTCCGACAAAACGTCGAGATCCAATATCGCGATATCCAGATTCCTGTCCGCCGCCGTCTGTGCCAGCGCTGCTGCTTCCGGGCGCGGCAGATTGCGCATGGTCGCGAACACCTTTGCCCCCCGTTCGGCATAGAATATCGCGCCGAGATTGCCGAAGCCGGATGAGCAGCCTGTGATCAGCACGGCCTTGCCGGTCAGATCGGGCTGGCCGGCGGCAGCGGCGGCGGCCGGACCGACCGCCAGCGCGGCGCCGGTGGCAGCAGAGGCGGCAAGCAGCTGGCGGCGGCTGAGGGATGAGGCACGGGCGGAATCGGTCATGGCAGCTCTCCTCAAAAGCGACGTCACCGACACATTAGCACAATATTCCTGTCAGCCGAAATCTCGCCAGGCCGAGTGCGGAGACCCGCGCCGCACGCAGGCCCCGATCAACGGTCGAGTAGGCTATGCCTTCAATAGGCGCTCGCCGGGGCGGCTTTGTTCGCATCGCTTTCCGCCCGCTGCTGGCTGGTCGCATCAGCGATCAGTGTCTGCGCGGCCTTCACCGCATCGGCCTCGACCATTTCGCCGTCGGCAATCTGCGTCCCCATATCGAGCAGCTGTCCGCTGATCACCGTGCCGGTCTGGGCCTCTTCTTCGATCACCACGCCGTTGCCAGTAGCAAAGGCCTGTTCCCAGGCGTCCCGGACCCTGCTCCAGTAGCCGCTGGTCTTCGCCCAATAATCTTCCGCCGCCTGGACATTATAGCCGTCGAACCGGGTGTAGCTGTTAAGCACATATTCCTGCACAATCGGCTTCAGCGCGCCATCGACCATGCCCATTTTTATATTGTCCTGAAAATGGATCCAGCCACTGGGTGTCGGGCTGTGCCGGTTGATTCCGTAATAGCGGTCATAGACCGGGTGGCGCACCGCATCGCGCCGGGCCAGCGGCCGCCATGTCCAGTTCGAGCGCCAGCGCCGGACACCGCCCTGTGTTTCCCATTCGCCGAGCCCGGCATAGCGCGGGCTGTCGTCGACCTGATAGACGGTCTGCGACCAGCGGCCATGGCTGCGCTTTTCAGGTACCGGCTGATATTCCCAGGTGTTGCGGTCGGAATAGACCAGCAGCTTGTCCGGTTCATATTGCCAGTCCTGGCGCCAGTGCTTGACGATGAAATCCTTGCCGTCGGCGTCGACGACCAGCAGATGCTGCAGCACGATTTTTCGGCCCGTATCCTCGATCACCTTCACCAGTTCATGGCCGCCCGAGATCTTGCGGTCGAGCGGCTGATAATCGGCTGCCCAGGCGGTCGATTCCTGCATGTCGAAACGCACCTTGAACGCCCCTGCCATCGCCAGGATATCGGCGCGGTCCGCCTCGAACGCCGATTTTTCTACCTCGGCCGGTCGTTCGGGTATCGGAGGATGGGCAAGCGCCGGAGCGCTGGCAACAGTCAGCGCCAGCAGCGCCGCACCGATCCGGTTTTTCAATTTGATGGTCATGATGATGTTCCCCTTGCAGTTAGAATGTGACGCTGAGCGAAACGCTGGCGTTGCGCCCCGGCTGGGTGAACGCGTCGGTAATCGCCGAGCCCGCTTCCAGTCCCCGGACGTTGCTCCACAGCGCATATTTTCGGTCGGTGATGTTGAATATCCCGGCCCGGATTTTGAGATTGTGGGTGAGCCGGACAAAGGCGGTTGCATCGATGATCGCCGATTCCTGCGGCCGGAAACAGGTCGCGCTGCAGACGCCGATGGTCTCGTTTGCCTCTTTTCGCGCATTGTAGCTGACGATCACTTCGCCACCGAACGCGCCGGCGGGATCATGATAGCCGAGGCCGAGGATCGCATTGAGCGGATCGATCGTCGACAGCGACTGGTCCGGGCGGTTCGGTGACTGTTTCCTTCCTTCGGCGAAGGCAATGGCAAAGCGGGCGCGCAATCCGTTCGCTGCCCGATAGCTGGCCTTGGCCTCGACCCCCTTGACCGTCACGCTGTCCAGATTGACGAACTGATACACTGCCGGATCAGCGGGCGTGAAGCTTCCGCCCACCTGTTCCTGGCTGATAAAGTCGTCATAATCGGCATGAAAGGCGACCAGCGAAAGGTTTATCTCGTCGGTCGCATAGCGAATGCCGGCCTCGAAGCTGTTGCTAGTCTCCGGCCGGAGATCGGCATTGGGCAGTGACTTGTAGCCAAAGGCCAGATTTTCAAAGAAATTATTGACCTGGGTGGGCGTCGGTGCCCGGAAGCCATGGGCATAATTGCCGAACAGGCGGACATTGCCCAGCTTGACAACCGCCCCGAGCTTGGGAGAGAGTTTCGACCCGTGCTGCGCGCTGGGTGTGAAGCCCGGCAGCAGGGGATCGTTGGTCGGATTGAGGTCGTAAAAGTCGTAGCGCAGCGCCGGATAAAGAGTGAGCGCGCCGCCAGCCAGCGTGATCGCGTCGCCCACAAAAACGCCACCCAGAGTGAAGTCCGTCGCCGGGAATGCGCGGGTCGGAAAGACTTCGCCGGTCGGCGGCTCGGTGCCGTCGCGCAGGCCTTCCTGGCGGGTCTGGCTGATATCGCCGCCGAGAGTCAGGACATGCTCGATCGAACCGGTGTCGAAGGACGAACGGAGATCGGCCATCGCACCAAAGATCTCGTTGTCGAACGTGTTCAGCCGTTCGCGGTCAGGCCGCGGCGTGGCCCCGGTCGGGCTGCGCTCCTCAAGGGCAAATTGCCGGTCCTTGCCGTCCTGCCAATAGGCGGCCAGATGCGCATAGTCGATCAGTCCGGACCCTTTTTCGCCGCTATCATATGTATAGTCGATCGAAGCCCGGCTGCGCCGAGTCTTGTCGCGTGCGGTCATCCGGTCGACTATCCAGCTGGGCGTCGATCCGAACAGGAACACCGGACCCTGGCCCGAGAGGATGTCCGAAAACAGTTTGCGCTCGAGATATTCGCCGGTCAGCCGGACCTTGTGCGCGCCCCGGCTCCACACCAGCTTGCCCAGAAAGGCGTTTGATTCGCCGTCTTGGGGATTGGGCGTTGTCCGGCTTGCGTCATTGCTGTCGATGCTCCCCTTGTTGTCCAGCTCTTCAAAATCCCGCCGCGAATAGGCGAGCATGGCGGACCAGTCTCCGGTCCGCCCGGCGAGCGCCGCGGTCTCGGCGAACTCCTGATCGGCGGAACTATATTGTGCGCGGGCGAAGCCGCCGAGCGCGTTGCCGCCGCGGATAAAATCCTCCGGATCGGACGTGATGAAGCTGACCGCGCCGGACAGACCGTCGCTGCCATAGAGGGCCGAGGCAGGGCCGCGCAGGATTTCCACCGACTTGATCAAGCCGACATCGGTGGCATTGCCGCGACCGACATCCTGAGCACCAAAGCTGAAGCCCTGCGGCGAGCGGATGCCGTCGACCTGGATCAGCACGCGGTTGCCGCCAATTCCGCGAATATTGAAATCCTCGTTACCGGCCCGGCCCGTGACATCCTGCGCGGCACCAAAGCGCGCAGGCGCACGGCGCACCGACACGCCCGGTTCGAAGCGGACGATATCGCGCACATCGGTGGCCAGTTCATCGGCGATCTGCTGCTGGTCGATGACGGTGACCGTGGCGGGTGCATCCACCACCGCCACCGGTGCCCGGGTAGCGGTGACCGTGATGATATTTTCATCCGCATCCGCACTGGCATCGCTGGCTGCCACCGCTGGCTGCGACAGGCCCAAAGCCAGAAAACTGCAGCTGAATGCCAGCCCCCGGTGCCGGAAGTTCGATCTCATAAATATATCCCCGTTTTTATTGCTAATGCAAATGATTCGCATTTGTAATTAGTGAGGCTGGCGGCGTCCTGTCAAATGATAATATGCAAATGATTGGCAATAGCATTGATGGGGTGGTGAAACCGTTGCGGATGGGCCACATCCCGGCGCTTGTCGAAACGCAATCATCGGACTAGACCATGGTCGCCCTATTCATCATCGACGGACCCTCCATGACCCTGATCGGCCCAGCCTCCCACAGCTATTTTTCACAGCGACTTCGGCTGCATTATGCCGACTGGGGCAATGAGGAGAAGCCGCCGCTGATCCTGCTGCACGGCGGCAAGGACCATTGCCGCAACTGGGACTGGACGGCGCAGGCGCTGCGCGACGACTGGCATATCATCGCGCCCGACGTCCGCGGCCATGGCGACAGCCAGTGGAGCACCGACGGCCATTACGCGATCATGGCAATGGTGACCGATCTGGCCCAGCTGATCCACCAGCTCGACCTGTCCCCCGTCACGATTGTCGCGCACAGCATGGGCGGCAATATCGCGCTGCGCTATACCGGCCTCTATCCCGACATGGTGCGCAAGCTGGTCGCGATCGAGGGGCTGGGGCCAAGCCCGGAGATGCTCGCCGAGCGCAACAAGACCGGTCCGCTGCAGCGGGTCCGCAACTCGATCGAGGAAAAGCGCAAGGCCGCTGCCCGGCAGGTGAAGCGCTATCCGACCTTCGACGATGCGCTGAAAAGGATGCAGGACGCCAACCAGCATCTGTCCGACGAACAGGCCCGGCATCTGACCACCCACGCCGTGATCCGCAACGAGGACGGCAGCTACAGCTGGAAGTTCGATCCCTATGTGCAGCACTGGGACAGCATCGACCTCGGCCAGGACGCGATCCACGAACTGTGGAGTAATATCACGTGCCCGACCCAACTCCATTATGGCGCGGACAGCTGGGCGAGCAATCCGGAGAAAGACGGGCGTCTGCAATATTTCGGTGACAATGTGGCGGTAAAGGAATTCCAGCGGGCGGGCCACTGGCTGCACCATGACCAGTTCGAGCAGTTTGTCGGCACGCTCAGGGACTTTCTCTGATCGGCATGGGGCCCAACGGCTTGCACAGGTCCTGCGGTTCAACAGGTTGACCGTGACAGCAGGAAAATTTGTGATAGATTGCCATTTATAAAATGAAGAGGACGGATATGACTGCCACGAGACCCCGCACGCGTTATGCGTCGCTTTCCATTTTCCTCCACTGGGCGATGCTGCTGCTGATCATCGGGGTTTACAGTTGCATCCTGCTGCACGAATCCTTTCCCAAAGGCAGCGACATGCGCGCCGACCTCAAGACCTGGCATTTCATGCTTGGCCTGTCAGTGCTGGCGCTTGTGATCATCCGCATCGTCACGCGGCTGTTCACCACAAAGCCGCCGATCAAGCCGGAGCCGCCAGCATGGCAGATGCTGCTGGCCAAAGTCACGCATCTGTCGCTTTATGCCTTCATGCTGGCGATGCCGCTCCTGGGCTGGCTGATCCTCAGCTCCGCCGATGCGACCATTCCCTTCTATGGGCTGGAGCTACCTGCCCTGGTCGCACCGGACAAGGCTCTGGCGGAACAGATCGAGGAGGTGCACGAAACCATTGGCACGATCGGCTATTTCCTGATCGGCCTGCATGCGCTTGCCGCGCTGTTCCATCATTATGTGGTCAAGGACAATACATTGCGACGGATGCTTCCGGGAAAGCGCTCGGCTCGTTAAAACCTTCTCCCGTGAGGGAGAAGGATACGGAGCCTTATTCGCGTAGCGGATTAGGTGCAGTTGGATGAGGGTGTTCGGCTGGTGGTCTGCTGTGCCACCGTGGCGCAGTACACCCTCACCCAGCTGCGACTAGGCAGCGAGCTGCCAAGTCTGCGCAACCCTCTCCCTCACGGGAGAGGGAAATTCAGGTAATCATCCCGCGCAGGGTCGCGATCCGGTCGGCCTCTTCCGCTGGCTTGTCCTTGCGGATGCGGTGAATCCGCGGAAAGCGCATCGCCAGACCCGACTTGTGCCGCTTGCTTTCGTGAATTGAATCAAACGCGACTTCCAGCACGAGCGATTTTGCAACCTCGCGCACCGGGCCGAAGCGGTTCAGCGTGTTCTGGCGGACAAAGCGGTCGAGCCATTTCAGCTCCTCGTCGGTGAAGCCGGAATAGGCCTTGCCGACCGGCAGCAGCTCGCCATCCTCGGTCCAGCAGCCAAAGGTATAGTCGGAGTAAAAGGACGCCCGCCGACCGTTGCCGCGCTGCGCATACATCATCACGCAATCGGCGTTGAGCGGGTCGCGCTTCCACTTGTACCAGTGACCGGTGACCCGGCCGGCGAGATAGGGGCTTTCCCGGCGTTTCAGCATCACCCCCTCGATCGCTGCGTCGCGGGCGCCGGCGCGCATCGTCTCCAGCGCCGTGAAATCGTCGACCTCGACCACCGCCGACAGGTCGAAATGGTCGGAATTCAGTTTCGGAACAAAGGCCTCGAGCCGTTGGCGCCGCTGGTGCCAGGGCAGCAGCCGCAGATCCTCCTCGCCGTCCATCAGCAGGTCGTAGATCCGGACAAAGGCGGGAAAGTCCTGGCGCATCTTCTTGGACACGGTCTTGCGACCAAGCCGCTTCTGCAGCGCGTTGAAGCTGGCCGCCTCGCCGCCCTGGTCGGTGCCGCGGACCAGCAGTTCGCCGTCGATTACGCCGTCGCGGTCAAAGGCTTCGACTATATCCGGGAAGGCGGCGCTGATATCATCGCCGCCGCGGCTGTACAGCCGGGTCTCGCCCCCGAGATGGACGGCCTCGACGCGGATGCCGTCCCATTTCCATTCGACTGCATATTCGCCAAGATCGAGACTGTCACCCTCGAACGGATGCGACAGCATGAATGGCCGGAAGAAAGGGGTGGTGGAAAGGTCGGGCCGCCTGCCGCCCTCTTCTGCCCATCGGAACAGGGCCTCATAGGGCGGATCGAGCGCGTGCCACAGCTCCTCGACATCGTCGATACCCACGTCAAAGGCCTGCGCGAAGGCGGTCTTCGCCAGCCGCGCCGACACCCCGACCCGCATCCCGCCCAGCGCCAGTTTCAGCATCGCATAGCGGCTGTTGGCATCCATCGCGTCGAGCAGCGAGGCGACGACATCGGGCGCGGTCGCCCGGGTGGTCGCGGACAGCGCCTGCACCACCTCGTCGAGGCCCGGATCGCTCTGTTCTCCGTCCGGCAAGTCCGGCCAGACCAGCGCCACGGTTTCGGCTGTATCGCCGACATGGTGGCGCGACAGGCGGAACAGTTCCGGATCGATACGGGTACCGGCAAGATTGCGGATGGTGGCGGCCTTGACCGCCGGGAAATCGATGCTGTCGGTCAGCGCCGCCAGCGCCCAGCCGCGGTCGGGATCGGGCGTGGCCCTGAGATAGGCGGCAATCGCCGCCAGCTTGGCGTTGCGCGAGCGGGTGTAGATCAGACTGTCGACCAAGGCGGCAAAGCGGCGCATCAGCCGTCGTCCCCGTCTTCGCGGCCGATCATCGCCAGCGCCCGCGCCTTGATCTGGTGCAGCTCGCACCAGCGCAGCAGGCCGTCCTCGCTGCCATGGGTGATCCAGGTTTCACGCGGCGCCAGTTCGCGGATCGTGCCGGTCAGCTCGTCCCAGTCGGCGTGGTCGGAAATCACCAACGGGATCTCGACCCCGCGCTGCCGGGCGCGTCCCCGCACCCGCATCCAGCCGGAGGCCATCGCGGTGATCGGATTCGGCAGCCGCCGGCTCCACTTGTCGATCAGCGCCGACGGCGGGCAGATGATGATCTGGCCGCGCATATCCTCCTTCGGCGTGTCCATCACCAGCCGCAGCTCGCCCAGCGACACGCCGAGCTCCTCATAGAGCTCGCACATCCGGACCATCGCGCCGTGCAGATAGATCGGCCGGTCCCAGCCGGCGCGGCGCAGCTCGGCAATCACCCGCTGCGCCTTGCCCAGCGCATAGGCACCCACCAGCAGACAGTGATCCGGCTCGGCCTCCAGCCGGGCAAATATCTTGTCGATCTCGCCGGCAATCGGCGGATGTTTGAACACCGGCAGGCCAAAGGTCGCCTCGGTGATGAAAATATCGCAGGGCACCGGCTCGAACGGCGCGCAGGTCGGGTCGGGCCGCCGCTTGAAGTCGCCGGTGACCACCACCCGCTCGCCGTCATATTCCATCAACACCTGCGCCGAGCCCAGCACATGGCCGGCCGAGTGCAGGCTGAACCGCACCCCGCCGCGCTCGAACCCGTCGCCATAGCCGACCGGCGTCCCCGCGTCCGTGCCATAGCGCAGCCCCATGATCGCCAGCGTCTCCGGCGTCGCCCAGACCTCGCCATGGCCGCCGCGCGCATGGTCGGCATGGCCATGGGTGACGACGGCCCGCGGCTTCGGCACCGACGGATCGATCCAGATATCGGCCGGCCGCACATAAATGCCCTGCGGATGCGGCTCGATCCAATGTTTCGCTTTCGCCATCATGGGATAGCGTATCGGAGGGGGAAAGGTTCCGGTCGAAGGGAAAGGGAAAGGTACGACCCTCATAAAGCCCCTCCTCTTCAGAGGAGGGGTTGGGGTGGTGGCGATGCGCAAGCATCGCTCGCGTAGCGAACATGTCCGATGCCGGTGGAGCTGGAATTAGAAATCAGCGGACCGTTCTTCGACGAGAGAAACCACCCCAACCCCTCCTTTAAAAAGGAGGGGCTACGACAGCCTCGTCCTCGGGTAATAGACTCGTCATTGCGAGGAGCGGAGCGAGGCGGCAATCCAGAGCGTCTGCGAGAGCCGCCCTGGATTGCCACGCTTCGCTCGCAATGACGGGTAGAGCGACCAAATACCACAGCATGTGAACCCGATGTGATATTTCCCTAGACGCCTCACATTGTGGTGTGATAATCGGACCGATATCACATTGAAAGGCCGATTCCCATGAGCAAAATCCTGATCGAACAGCTGATCGAACTGATCGAGTCCGGCAAGGAAACCCGCGCTGGCCTGGCGCGGGCCGCTGGCCTGCATGCCAACAGCCTGCGCAGCCTCGGCCAGGAGGACTGGAACCCAACGGCGGAAACGCTGGGCAAGCTGGAGACCTATCTGGTGCGCGGCGGCAGCGGCGTGATGGCGACGGCGGAAGAGATTATCAACGAGGCGCGCAACGGCCGCATGTATATCCTGGTCGACGACGAAGACCGGGAGAATGAAGGCGACCTGATCATCCCGGCGCAGATGGCGACGCCCGACGCGATCAACTTCATGGCCAAATATGGCCGCGGTTTGATCTGCCTGGCGATGACCCGCGACCGGGTCGAGGAACTGGGCCTCGACATGATGAGCGCCAACAACCGCGGCGCCTATGAAACCGCCTTTACCACCTCGATCGAGGCGCGCGATGGCGTCACCACCGGGATCAGCGCCGCAGACCGCGCGCGCACCGTGGCGGTGGCGATCGATCGCACCCGCGGCAAGGACGATATTGTCACCCCCGGCCATGTCTTCCCGCTGCAGGCGCGCAACGGCGGCGTGCTGGTCCGTGCCGGCCATACCGAAGCGGCGGTTGACGTGTCGCGGCTGGCGGGTCTCAACCCGGCCGGCGTGATCTGCGAGATTATGAAGGATGACGGCGAGATGGCGCGGCTCGACGATCTGATCGAATTTGCCCAGCATCACGGCATGAAGATCGGCACGATCCGCGACCTGATCGCCTATCGGCTGCGCCACGACCATTTGACCGAGCGCCGCGAGGAAGCCCGTTTCACCAGCCGCTGGGGCGGCGAGTGGAACGCGATCACCTTTTACAACAGCGCGACCGAGAGCGAGCAGATCGTCTTGCAGAAGGGCCATGTCGATCCGGACAAGCCGACCCTGGTGCGGATGCACGCCACCGCGATCTTCGCCGACCTGTTCGGGCAGGATACCGACCGCGCCAACATGCTGCAGGAATCGATGAAGATCATCGGCGAGGAAGGGGCGGGCGTGATCGTGTTCATCAGCCCGCGCGTCCCCGATCTCTATTCGCGTCAGGTGCGCAGCCTTGCCGGCGGCAAGCCAGTGCCAATGGACCAGCTGCGCGACTATGGCGTCGGCGCGCAGATTCTGAGCGAGCTCGGCGTGCATGATATGGAGCTGCTGACCAACACCAGCCATGATCTGGTGGGTCTGGATGCTTATGGTCTCAGGATTGTCGGACAGCGGGCGGTACCGGCCGACGGCGGCAGCGAGGCGAGCAAGGAACTGGAGACGGCATAGCAATCATCTGCCCCTCCTCTTTAGAGGAGGGGCCCAAGGGGTGGTGGCGATGCGCAAGCATCGCTCGCGCAAGCGAACAACGATAGTGCCGCCCGAAAGAAATGGAAAACCGAAGAGTCGTTCTTCGACGAGAGAAACCACCCCACCCCCTCCTTCGAAAAGGAGGGGCCAAGACACAGAAAGAAACTGAAAATGGCAAAATTCCTGATCGTCGAAGCGCGGTTCTACGACCATCTCAACGACATGCTGATCGAAGGGGCGACCGATGCGCTAACCGCAGCGGGGCATGAGCATGAGCTTCTGACCGTGCCGGGTGCGCTGGAGATTCCGGGGGCGATATCGCTCGCGATCGACAGCGATCTCTATGACGGCTTTGTCGCGATCGGTGTGGTGATCCGCGGTGAAACCTATCATTTCGAGATTGTGGCGGGCGAAAGCGCGCGCGGCCTGATGGCGCTGTCGATGGACGGCGCGGCAATCGGCAATGGCATTATAACGGTGGAAAATGAAGAGCAGGCGCTGGCCCGGGCAGACAAGACCCGCAAGAACAAGGGCGGCGAAGCGGCGCAGGCGGCGATTGCGATGTATGAACTGGGGTTGAAATTCAGCCACTGACAGCGGCAGGACCCTTGTCCTGCCGCTGTCAGAGCCTGATTAAGCCTATTCGGCCGGGGTACCGGCAATAGCGGCCGTGAACTCGGCTTCGGTCATGGTGATGGCGATAGCGCCGTCGGGCTGTGCCATGAACGCATTCACAGGCAGTTTCACTTCCTGGCCTTCATGATCGACGGTCACATATTCGGCATCCTTGCCCTTGACCGTGCCGATCACCGCAGCGCCGGTTACCGACTTGACCTCGGTGCCCGGGGTCAGGCTGGCCAGCAATTTGGCTCTCGCATCGGCGGTCGCCTTTGCTACAGCTGCGTCAAGATCAGCCTTGGTCATCATGATCGACAGGCCATTTTCGGCCTTTGCGAAAGCGTCGGTGCCGAGGGCTGCCTTGTGCGTTCCGGTATCAACCACCACGACGGAATCGCTGACGGACTCGACCGTACCGACTTCACCGCCCTGCGGTCCGAAAACCTTCATGCCGGCCTGGGCTTCAACCGTCGGCGCAGCATCCTGGGCCAAGGCGGGGGTTGTAGCGAGCAACGCCGCGCCAGTCATCAGGGTGAAAAAATTCTTCATATAATACTCCTCAAGGTTACAAAATGGCCATTTTATTACAAGACACGGGCTAAAAAGCGCATACGCGACTTGTTAAGGCGATTGAGGCGAACCGACGCACCGGCAGGACAGACTGCACTGCAGGCGCGATCGGCGCGCTTATCCGCAGATCATGCGGCTTTCTGCGTCCGCTTGTGCAGACCTTCGCGGACCTCTTCGATGATCTTGGCGCAGAACGCGTCGAGATCGCCCGGATTGCGCGAGGTAATGAGGCCGTTATCGACCACCACTTCGCTGTCTTCATAGCGCGCACCGGCATTGATCAGATCGGTCTTGATCGACTTGTAGCCGGTGACCTTGCGGCCCTGCACCAGATCTGCCTCGATCAGCAGCCACGGAGCGTGGCAGATGGCGGCAATCGGCTTGCCGGCATCGAAAAATGCCTTCACAAAATCAGTGGCCTTGGTTTCTACGCGCAGGAGATCCGGATTGATCTGTCCGCCCGGCAGGACCAGTGCGTCAAAATCGCCTTCGCTGGCCTTGTCCAAGACCATGTCGACGGCGATGCTCTCGCCCCAGTCCTTCTCATCCCAGCTTTTGATCGAACCGGATTCCAGGGACACGATCGTGATCTCTGCGCCTGCGTCAAGCAGCTGCTTCCGGGGCTCGAAAAGCTCCGATTTTTCAAAGCCGTCTGTTGCCAGAATTGCTATTTTTGCATTTGAAATCTTCGTCATTTCTGTCTGCCTTTCGTTGGGGGGTTATATGTTATCTACGCGGCAGCCGGGGCATTGGTTCCATAACAGCGGGGAACCCTCCTGGCTTTCCTGCCGATCAAACCGAGAGAATTCCGCTGCGACCGGCTTCTCCCGGTCTCCGCGCTTCTGGCGGAACCAAAAAAGAGGCAGTGCGTAAGTTTTGGAAGATGCAGCGCTCCGCCAGTTCGTTGAGCGCGCCCAAAAAAGGAGAAATATCTCATGACTATCAAGACCGCAGACCTTCGTGACATGAAAAGCGATATCAAACAGGCCGACCGTGCCAAGATGGCCGAAAAGCTTGGCCAGGCTCTCGCGTCGACTTATGTGCTGTACCAGAAAACGCAGTCGGTCCACTGGAACGTGACCGGCCCGCTGTTTGTCAGCGTCCACAAGCTGACCGAAGGGCAATATGAAGATCTCGCCGCATCGATCGACGAGATTGCCGAGAGGATTCGGGCGCTGGGCGCCAAGACGCCGGTCGGGCTTTCCACCTATATCAACAACAGTGTGATCGACGATCAGGTCGAATGGGGTGATGTTGAAGCCATGCTCAAGCAGCTTTCCGGCGACAATCTTGCCGTTGCCGACCAGATGCGCGAATTCGTGAAGATCGCCGAAGAAGCGGACGATGTGTTTACCGCCGACCTGCTCACGACACGGATCGGGGCGCTGGAAGAAGCATCATGGATGCTCTCGGCCAGCCTATAATCTAATCGCCGCAATCTGAAAAACAGGAAAAATTATGAAAAAGAAGTTGGAAAAAAACGAAGCCCGTCAAGGCTTCACGACCCGTCACATGACCATAGTGCTCGGTATATCGATAGTGCTTGCGATTGGTGCGCTAGCCGCCGTGACGGGTTTCTTCTGACTCCTGTTTGAACATTCCAAGGGCGCCTTGCCGCCCCTGTCCCCCGACAGGGGCGGGCTTTTTATGGGCGACCGCGGATCGGTTAGCAGCCGTTTCAGGGCCCGCCTGAGCGACCGTTTTTCTGTCTCCGGCCCGTTTGTCAGGGCTTCCTGTCTGCCATCCGCTCATGCGTCGCATTGGTGGTGAGTTGGTGGTGAGGACGCATAGCGCTCTGCTGCCCTCCACCGGGAGCGTAAGGATGGTGGCATTCGCTTTTCCGATCGCATAACGAAAAGCATGGCTTTTGACGTGCATCATAAAGAAATTTTCGCGGCGGTTGCGCTTGTTCTGACCTTTGTCGCCTTTGTCCCTTATTTCTGGTCGATCTGGCAGGCAAAGACCCGTCCCCATGTTTTTTCCTGGCTTATCTGGGCGGCGGGCACGGTGATCGTCGCGATTGCGCAATGGACCGATGGAGCCGGCGTAGGTGCGTGGCCGATTGCCGTGTCCGGCCTGCTCACATTCCTGGTGGTGTTTCTGGCGCTGACCCGATCCCCGGACATGTCGGTGGTCAAACTGGACTGGCTGTTTCTTGCCCTTGCCCTGACGGCATTGCCCCTGTGGTTTTTCACTTCCACCGCGCTATCCGCGGTGATCGTCCTGACGGTCGTTGACCTGCTCGGTTTCGGACCCTCCGTCCGGAAAGCCTATCAGCGGCCCCGGGAGGAAAATGTCGCTTTCTTTGCTATCGCGGTCGTGCGCAACGGATTCGTGATTGCGGCCCTTGAACATTATTCGTGGACAACGGTCCTTTTTCCCGCGGCGGTGGGCGGAGCCTGCATTATGTTCGTGCTCCTGATAGTCGCGCGGCGGCGCATTGAAAATCCTGCATAATCTCCTGATTCCGATATTTTCTGTCTAGAATGATGCTTAGCCGCCTGGCCCCTAGTCCAGTCCTGTGCACCGGTAATGACGAGTCTGCTTGACCAAATCCCTCCATTCTCTATTTTAGAACAAACCATGAACAATAATGATTTCGATTCGGGAGAACCCCTGCCGCTTAATTCCGCTGCTGTGCCGAGAACAGCCAGCCAGAAGGCAGCAGCGCTGAAGGCGCGGCTGGCGAAGATTCTGGCGGCCTCCGGCACAGGAACAGCGCAGCCGGACGACCAGCCGTCCCACTTCACCCTGGGTGTCGACAGGATCGACACTGCCCTGCGTGGCAATGCAGGAGTCGATGGCCTGCCGCGCTCCGCCTTGCACGAGCTGCATGCACAGAGCAAAGACCACCGGACCAGCGCGGCTGCCATGGCCCTGCTGCTGGCGCAGCGCTGCCGGGCACTGCAAGCGGACCGCAAGCCGATCCTGTGGATCAGCGAAAGCGGCGAGGCCAGACGGCAGGGCCGGCTCTATCCGCCGGGGCTGGCGGAACTCGGGATCGATCCCTCTGCCATCCTCCATGTCGACGCGCCGGACAGTATCGCGGCGCTGCGCGCGGCCGCCGACGGCGTACGATCTTCGGCGATGAGCACGGTGATTGTCGAACTGGCGGGCAAGAAGCCCAAGGGCCTCGACCTGACCGCGACCCGGCGGCTGTCGCTGTCGGCGCAAAAGGCGGGCGTGCTCGGCCTGCTGCTGCGCTGTGGCAGCGATGCCGACAACCCTTTGCCTACTGCGGCCTTCAGCCGCTGGCAGGTGGCGGCCGCGCCTTCCCTTGCGCTGGAAGCCAATGCCCCCGGCCATCCAGCCTTTGACATCACCCTGCTGCGGCATCGCAGCGGTCTTTACGGGCTCAGCGCCCGACTGGAGTGGAACCGTGACGAACAAGCCTTCCGCGAGCAGCCAGGCGAGGGCACGCCGCATGCTGGCGCTGTTCCTGCCCTGGCTGGCGTCCGAGCGGATCATCCGGGAATGCGGGCCGCCTGACCATCCCTTCGCGCTGACCGCAAAGATCGGCGGCGCGATGGTGATCATGGCGGCGGACCGGCAGGCGGCGTCCCTGGGACTGGGCCCGGGCATGAAGCTGGCCGACGCCCGGGCACGGGTGCCCGACCTGCTCGCCTTTGACCATGATCCGCGGGCTGATGCCCATCTGCTGGCGCGGCTGGCGGAAGCCTGCGAGCGCTACACGCCGATGGTCGCGGTCGAGCCACCCGATGCGCTGATCCTCGATATCACGGGCGCAGCACATTTCCATGCCAGCGAGGACGCGCTGGCGCAGGATGCCGAGGACCGGCTCGATGCGGCCGGCTATGGCGCTGGCTGGGCGCTGGCCGGAACGGCGGATGCCGCGCTGGCGCTGGCCCGGCACGGCCTGAAAGAAGGCGCCGAGGCGCAGCTGCCGGTGGCGGCGCTGGCCATGGATGACAAGACCCACCAGTCGCTGGAGCGGGCCGGGCTATACCGAATCGGCGATCTGGCCGAGCGCCCCCGCGCCAATCTGGCGGCGCGTTTTGGGGCCGAGCTGACGCTGCGGCTAGACCGGATATTGGGTCTGGAAGACCGGCCGATAGATCCGCTGCGCCGGGTCGGCAATATCGTCACCGAGCGCCGCTTTGCCGAGCCGCTGACCCATATCGATGCGGCGCTGGAATGTCTGTCGGAGCTGTTCGCGGAAGCCGCCGAGCGGCTCAACCAGCGTGGCCAGGGTGCGCGCATGGTCCGCATGCTTTTGTTCCGCTGCGACGGCGATATTGCCCGGCTCGGCTTGGAAACCGGTGCGCCGACCCGCGATACGGCGCTGTTCCAGCGGCTGCTGCGTGAGCGGATCGACGCGCTCAACGACCCGCTCAATCCCGGCTTCGGCTATGACCTGATCCGGCTGAGCATCGTCGCGACGGACCCCTTGGCACCGCAGCAGCTGCGGCTGGCGGGCGGCGAGGACCGGCAGGAGGACGAGGTCGCTCTGGTCAGCCAGCTCAGCACGCGGCTGGGCCGTGAGCGGGTGCAGAAATTTGTTCCTGCCGACAGCCATATCCCCGAACAGGGCCTACTCGCCCTACCCGCGCTCAGCGCGCCCGCACCGGTGGCATGGCAGATGCAGCCTCCCGGCGATCCGCCGCTGCGTCCCCTGCACATGTTCGACCCGCCGCAGCGGGTGCAGGTGATCGCCGAGGTCCCCGACGGTCCGCCGCACCGCTTCACCTGGCGGCGCAAGGCGCATCAGGTGATCCGCTATGAAGGGCCGGAGCGAATCGCCTCGGAATGGTGGCAGCGCAAGGACGGGCAGCAAAGGGGCAATGGCGGCCTGACCCGCGACTATTACCGCGTCGAGGACGCCCGCGGCCGGCGCTACTGGCTGTTCCGGCACGGGCTTTATGGCGAGGAGAAGGCCAATCCGGACTGGTATGTGCATGGGCTGTTTGCGTGATGGAGAATATCTGTTGCCCTGAATCCGTTCGTGTCGAGCGAAGTCGAGACACCAGCGGCCTATCGACTTCGCTCGACACGAACGGACATGGCTCCTCACAATGACGATCTTCGCCGAACTCGCGGCTGCCACCCATTACAGCTTTCTGCGCGGTGCTTCCTCGCCCGCCGACATGGTGATGCAGGCGATGATGCTGGGGATGACCGGGATCGGCATTGCCGACCGCAACAGTGTCGCCGGGGTGGTGCGGGCGCATGCGGCGTTGCGCCGAGCGCACGAGGATGCGGCGGAAGAGGGGCTGGTGCTGCCGGAATTCCGGCTGATCGTCGGATCGCGACTGGTCTTTGCCGATGATACGCCGGAGACCATCGTTTATCCCCGCAACCGGCGCGGCTGGGGGCGGCTGACCCGGCTGCTGTCGACCGGCAATCTGCGGGCGGAGAAGGGGGCGTGTTTTCTCTACGAGACGGACTTGCTGCAATGGTGTGATGAGGACTGGGCGCTTATCATCCTCCCTGAAGCGTCAGCTTCGGGGAGGGGGACCGTCAGCCAGAGCGCAGCGGCGGCTGATGGTGGAGGGGCCAGCGGGGCGAGCGTCAAGACGCACCGGCCCCTCCACCATCCTGCGGAAGGCCCCCCTCCCCCCGCTGCGCGCGGGGAGGAAATTATCAGCCAACTCCGCTCCCTCACTCCGCATATCTGGCTCGGCGCGACCATGCCGCGCACCGGCCCGGACAAGCGCTATCTCGCCCGATTGCACAGTCTCTCCCAGGCAACCGGCATCCCCCTGCTCGCCACCAATGACCCGCTCTATGCGACGCCGGAGCAGCGGCCGCTGCACGATATTCTGACCTGTATCACCGAAAAGACCACGATTGCCAGGGCGGGCCGCCTGCTCGCCGCCAATGCCGAGCGCTATCTCAAGCCCGCAAAAGAAATGGCGCGCCTGTTTCGCGACCATCCGGAAGCGATTGCCGAAACGCAGAAGCTGCTCCGGCTGGTCGATTTCACCCTCGACGAGCTGAGCTATCATTATCCCGAGGAACCGGTGCCCGAGGGCTGGACACCGCAGGGCTGGCTGGAACATGTCACCTGGTCCGCCGCCCATGCCCGTCACGGCGCGACCCTGCCGGAGCGGTTGCGCAGCAAGGTCGAGGAGGAACTGCGGCTGATCGCAAAAATGGAATATGCGCCCTATTTCCTGACCGTCCACGATATCGTCAAATTTGCCCAGGACCAGAAAATCCTCTGCCAGGGGCGGGGGTCGGCGGCGAACAGCGCGGTCTGCTATCTGCTTGGCATCACCTCGGCCGATCCGATGGAGCATGATCTGCTCTTCTCCCGCTTCATCTCCGAGGAACGGCGCGAGCCCCCCGACATCGACGTCGATTTCGAGCATGAGCGGCGCGAGGAGGTGATTCAATATATCTACCAGCGCTATGGCCGCCACCGCGCCGGCATCGCGGCTACGGTAGTCCATTATCGCTCGCGCAGCGCGATCCGCGAGGTCGGCAAGGCGCTTGGCCTGTCCGAGGATATCACCAGCCGTCTGTCGAGCACCGTATGGGGCAGCCACGGGGGCAAGGAGCCGGACAAGCGCTTTGCCGAAACCGGGCTAGATCCGGACAATCCCGAGATCCGGCGGCTCGGCGATCTGGTCGGCCAGATCCTGCAATTCCCCCGCCATCTGTCGCAACATGTCGGCGGCTTCGTGCTGACCCAGGACCGGCTCGACGAGACTGTCCCGATCCACCATGCGGCGATGGACGACCGCACCTTCATCGAGTGGGACAAGGATGATATCGACACGCTCGGCCTGATGAAGGTCGATATCCTGGCGCTCGGCATGCTGACCTGCATCCGAAAGGCGTTTGACCTGATGGAGAGCATCAACATCCTCCCCGAAGCGCGAGCTTCGGGGAGGGGGACCGTCAGCCAGAGCGAAGCGGCGGCTGATGGTGGGGGGGCCTCGGGGATCGCTCTTGTGCACCAGCCCCTCCACCATCCTGCGGATGGTCCCCCTCCCCGTGCTGCGCACAGGGAGGAAAAATGGACGCTACAGAATGTGCCGCACGAGGATTCGGCGACCTATGACATGCTGTGCAGGGGCGACAGTATCGGAGTGTTCCAGGTCGAGAGCCGGGCCCAGATCAACATGCTGCCACGGCTGAAACCGCGCGAATTTTACGATCTGGTGATCCAGGTGGCGATCGTCCGCCCCGGTCCGATCGAGGGTGATATGGTACACCCCTATCTGCGCCGGCGTTCGGGCAGGGAGAAAATAACCCTGCCCTCGCCCCAGCCGCCACATGATCGCCATGAGCTGAAATCGATCCTCGGCAAGACCTTTGGCGTCCCCCTGTTCCAGGAACAGGCGATGAAACTGGCGATTGTCGCCGCCGATTTCTCGCCCGCCGACGCCAACAAGCTGCGCCGGGCGATGGCGACCTTCCGCAATGTCGGCACGATCCACCATTTCCGCGAGAAGATGGTCAGCGGCATGACCGCCAAGGGTTATGAAGCGGATTTTGCCGAACGCTGCTACAAGCAGATCCAGGGCTTCGGCAGCTACGGTTTTCCCGAAAGCCACGCGATCAGCTTTGCCCGGCTGGTCTATGTGTCGAGCTGGATCAAGTGCCACCACCCGGCGGTGTTCGCGGCGGCTTTGCTCAACTCGCAGCCGATGGGATTTTACGCCCCGGCCCAGATTGTCCGCGATGCGCGGGAACATGGAGTGGAGATCCGCGAGCCGGATGTGAATTTCAGTGGATGGGATAACGGGGTGGAGAAAAATGCTCCCCTCCCGCTTGCGGGAGGGGTTGGGGGTGGGTCCGAAACACCAGACAAGCCCACCCCTGGCCCCTCCCGCAAGCGGGAGGGGGACGTCTCCCTCCGCATCGGCCTGCGCCAGATCGACGGCTTCCGCGAGGCCTGGGCCGAACAGATTGTCGCCGCGCGTCCCTTCAAGACCATCGAGGAACTGGCCCACAAGGCCGGGCTCCCCGCCCGCGCGCTGCGGCTGCTCGCCGATGCCGATGCCTGCCGGTCGCTCGGGCTGGACCGGCGGCAGGCGCTGTGGGAGGTGCGTCGCACGCCGGTCAACACCCTGCCCCTGTTCGAGGCGGCGCAGGCGAAGGAGCTCGGGCTGGAACAGGACGCCCGCCTGCCGGCAATGACCAGTGGCGAACATGTCGTCGCCGATTATCAGAGCGTCCGGCTGTCGCTCAAGGGCCATCCGATGCAATTCCTGCGCGAACGCTTACGGGCGATGGGCGTGCTCAGCTGCGCCGAGCTGGGACTGGCCAAAAATGGCTCACAGGCAAAGGTCGCCGGCGTCGTTCTGATCCGCCAGCGGCCGGGCAAGGGCAATGCGGTGTTCATCACGCTGGAGGATGAAAGCGGCGTCTCCAACCTTTTGCTCTGGGCCAGCCGCTTCGAGAAGATGCGCCGCCCGGTGATGGCGGCGCGGCTGATGCTCGCCACCGGCGAGGTGCAGCGCAGCGTCGAGGGCGTGACCCATCTGATGACCACGAGGGTCGAGGATTATACCTTCATGCTCGACGAGATCACCGTTCACCAGAGGCCCGATGTGCCGATGGCCCGCGCCGACGAGGTCAACCGCCCGGTCTATCGCAACGAGGACCGGCGGGCCGCCCGGGCGGAACGGGACGCGGCCCAGCCCGCCTATCCGCGCCACGGCCATCCGCGCAATGTCCGGATCTTGCCGAAGTCGCGCGATTTTCATTGATTGAGGCACATTGGCAATAGCTTGCGTGGTGCCCGTCCGCAAATATACAGATATCTTCATAATCCGGGAGTTCTTGTACTGTACGCGTCCCGCCTAGGTCATCAGCACTGCATTCACTGGGCGGCGCAGCGACATGGGCATGGCCTCTCCATGACCAAAGCGCATAACGATATTGGGCCGATATCCTTGCATCCCAACCAAAGCTGCCAGATCGGGGCGCAATTTGGAAACTTCGGTGGGTTGATTGATAAACGCTGTTTTCAGACCAAGTGCGGTTGCTTGAAGCGCAAATCGTTGGCAGGATCGACCCGCTTGCACCCAATGTTCTGGATCATTCTTATCTGCAACAAACACCGCAATCCCGGCCGAACCATCAATCTGCCGGATATATTTGTCATTCTCGCTCTTTGTCTTGGAGGATAAAGAAAATATCGGGCGGCCTAACCAGCTCGGTGCGCTTGGATTGCCGCTACACGCGCTAAAAAGGCCATCGCGCATAGTGATTGCGTCCCTGGGGTTGAAGCGAATCCATTGCTTCAGCTCCTCAACAAAATCTGCATCCGCCATTTGAGCGCTATTTCCGGCGGTCACCAGATCGCGGACCAGATTGATCTGGGGCCTATCGGTTATTAGGAACATATTTACACCATTCACTTGCGCTGCAGCATCCAGTGATCTTAGCTCCGCTATACTAGCTGGTCGGCCATCATAGTCCGCCCTGGTAGACTGCCGTCTGGGGATCGCATCAAACAAAGGCGAGCGATCTGCCTGTCCTGCCACCATCTCCACCACGACTTTGCCATTTTCAGCCGGATCAAATCGCAGCTCACTCGCGCGGCCAGTCGCAGCGCCGGAAATCATGAGATTCTCGGCAGCACAGCCAAGGCTCGCGAACAGATGATGGTCATCAGGATCGACCACTATCGTTCGCCGTGAATAGTCCGGTAAAATCTCAATGCTGTTCTTCTGCACACGAAATTTCCAGGGCTGGGTATTGTGGCCGTTGGCCGCCAGCGTGGCGCAGCGAATCAGGTCGCGATCATCAGGCTGCAACGCCAGCGGTACGCGCAACGTTGCAGCAAGCTTTTCATAGTCCTCCATTGAACCGGTTTGCTTGACACCGATGGCGGCGGCAAATCCGCCTGCAGCTATCAACGAACCTCCACCTATCAAAAAGTTCCGCCGGTTCATCTGGGCTGTTCCTCTGGCAAGGTCATGCGGGTCAATCTCCCGTGGAAATAGTAAGATTATGACCGATGGGCAGCAATACGTACTTGAACGGATAAACCCCGAGAATGCGACCTGCCTCCTGACTTTGCGTGTACAAAACGGGCCAACGGAAAATCACCCTTGCGGCCATCCGCGCAATGCCCCGATCCTGCCGCAGTCACGGGATTTTCACTAGGCCGGTGCGGTTTCGAACTGCTGCTCGCCTGGGGCAGCAGATAGCCGATGAAGAAGCTGGACAGCACCAGCCCCTGGGTGGACAGATCCGAGCCATAGGTTTCCACCATCGGATAATCGCGGCCGAGATGGTGAGCCGGTCGATATAGCAGATGAAAATGGCCAGAAAGGCCGTGAGTGCAAGCTGATGGCGTTCTGCATAGCCATCCCCCCGATGATACCCACCGGCCTTGCTTAAAATCGCCAGGTTGGGGCTATTTCCTTGCATATCCTGCGCAATTTCCCTATAGTATCATTTGCAACTATATTGCGCTTTGGCGCATCCCTATCTTTTGAGGAAATCTTGTGGCTGATCTGTTTGAAAATCCCGTGGGCCTGGACGGCTTTGAATTTGTCGAATTTTGCGCGCCGGAAAAGGGCGTGCTGGAACCGGTGTTCGAGGTCATGGGCTTCAGCCGAATCGCCCAGCACCGGTCCAAGGACGTGCATCTGTGGCGGCAGGGCGGCATCAACCTGATCATCAACTATGAACCCAAGTCGGCGGCCTGGTATTTTGCCCGCGAGCATGGCCCCTCGGCCTGCGGCATGGCCTTCCGGGTCAGGGACGCGCGCCAGGCCTATGCCTGGCTGCTCGAAAAGGGTGCCGAGCCCGTGCATGTCGAGACCGGCCCGATGGAACTGCATATCCCGGCGATCCGCGGTATCGGCGGCGCGATCCTCTATCTGGTCGACCGCTATGAGGGCGGCGAGCGTGAGGAAAATCTGTCGATCTATGATATCGATTTCGAATATCTGCCTGGCGCGGACCGTCATCCGGTAGGGGCCGGCTTCCACACGATCGATCACCTGACCCACAATGTCTATGGTGGCCGGATGAAATATTGGGCCGACTATTACGAGACCCTGTTCAACTTTCGCGAGATCCGCTTCTTCGACATCAAGGGCGAATATACCGGCCTGACGTCCAAGGCGCTGACCGCGCCCGACGGCAAGATCCGCATTCCGCTGAACGAGGAAGGCGAAGGCGGCAAGGGCCAGATCGAGGAATTCCTGCGCGAATTCAACGGCGAGGGCATCCAGCATATCGCGCTGATCTGCGACGATCTGGTCAGCTGCTGGGACCGCCTGAAAAAGCTCGGCGTGCCGTTCATGACCGCGCCGCCGGCAACCTATTATGAAATGCTCGACGGCCGCCTGCCCGGCCATGGCGAAAATGTCGAGGCGCTGCAGACCCGCGGCATCCTGCTCGACGGCAGCACCGAGGGCGGCCAGCCGCGCCTGCTGCTGCAGATTTTTGCCGAGGCGCAGGTCGGCCCGGTGTTCTTCGAATTCATCCAGCGCAAGGGCGATGACGGATTCGGCGAGGGCAATTTCAAGGCGCTGTTCGAAAGCATCGAACGCGACCAGGTCGCGCGCGGTGTCCTCAATGTGAAGGAGCCTGCCTGATGGTTGCACCAAAGATCAATGGCGTCCACCATGTCGCCTATCGCTGCAAGGATGCGAAAGAGACGGTTGATTTCTACAAGCGCGTGATGGGCATGGAGTTCCAGCTCGCCTTTGCCGAGAATGAAGTGCCGTCGACCGGGGAATATGATCCCTATATGCATATCTTTCTCGATGCCGGCGGGGGCAATATCCTCGCCTTTTTCGAACTGCCCGAGCAGCCGGACATGGACCGCGACCAGAATACTCCGGCCTGGGTGCAGCATATCGCCTTCAAGGTGAATACACTCGACGACCTGATGGCGGCCAAGGCCAATGCCGAAGCCGAAGGCCTGGAAGTCATCGGCCCCACCCATCACGGCATTTTCAAGTCGATCTATTTCTTCGATCCCAACGGCCACCGGCTGGAACTGGCCTGCGATATCGGCACCGAAGAAGAGATGGCCGAACTGCGCCGCGTCGCCCCCGAAATGCTAGAGGAATGGAGCCGCACCAAGAAGGCCCCGCAACATGCCGCCTGGCTGCACGAGAAGGCACGCGCGGAATATTGAATCTGGCCAGCGAAACTTGCCATTGAACAAAGCGGTGCTCCTGCGTAGGCAGGAGCCCATCTCCTGAAGGTTCGGCCAGAGGCAATGGCCGGAGATGGGCCCCCGCCTTCGCGGGGGCACAGCCCATGATGAAGGAACGCATATGAAACTCGCCACCCTGAAGAACGACACCCGCGACGGCCGTCTGGTCGTGGTCTCGAAAGACCTGACCCGCTGCTGCGAAGCCAGTAATATTGCGCCGACCCTGCAGGCAGCGCTCGACGACTGGGAGCAATGTGCGCCGAAGCTGGAAGCGCTCTACCGCGATGTCGAGCATGAGACGGTGCCCTGCGAGCGCTTTCACGAGCGGCTCGCCGAATCCCCCCTGCCCCGCGCCTATCAATGGGCCGACGGCAGCGCCTATATCAATCATGTCGAACTGGTCCGCAAGGCGCGCGGCGCCGAAGTGCCGGAGAGTTTCTATTCCGATCCGCTGATGTACCAGGGCGGCAGCGATGCCTTTCTCGGCCCGCGCGACGATATCCCGCTCGGCGATCCGAAATGGGGCTGCGACATGGAAGGCGAGATCGCGGTGATCACCGATGATGTGCCCGCAGGTGTCAGCAGCGACCAAGCCGCCGACCATATCAAGCTCATCATGCTGTGCAACGATGTCTCCCTGCGCGGCCTGATCCCCGGCGAGCTGGCCAAGGGCTTCGGCTTCTTCCAGTCCAAGCCGCCCTCCGCCTTCTCCCCGGTCTGCGTCACCCCCGATGAGCTCGGCGATGCGTGGCAAGGCTCCGTCATCCACCTGCCGCTGCAGGTCGACTATAACCGCGAACCGTTCGGCCGCGCCAATGCCGGCAAGGACGCCACCTTCAGCCTCGCCGACCTGGTCGCCCATGCCGCCAAGACCCGGCCCTTGTGCGCCGGCACGATCATCGGCTCCGGCACCGTCTCCAACCAGGGCCCCGACGGCGATCCCGGCAAGCCGGTCAGCGAAGGCGGCCTCGGCTACAGCTGCATCGCCGAAATCCGGATGATCGAGACGATCAATGACGGCGAAGCGAAGACGCCGTTTATGAGCGCTGGCGATACGGTGAAAATCCAGATGCTGGATGCGGATGGCCACTCGATCTTTGGCGCGATCCGGCAGGAGGTTGTGGCGGTTTGATGGGGGTCAACGTTAGGTGATTTGGTGCCGGCTTTCTCCGAAAGCTTATACTGGGGCCTTACCCCTTCCGCCGCTTCTTTGTGCCATTTTTGGGACCCCATCACCTGGAGAGGTAAACGACTGAACGGTTGCATTGCTAAGTCTTTTTGCCAGAACCGCCATCGATAGCCCCGTCCGTTCACGTTCTTGAAGCAGATCAGCTATATCCTTACCTGATATTGTGCTTCCGGGGTTAGCTTGAATCAAAATCTCGGTATTGAGAGCTGCTGAAGCTTCATCAGTTGTATAAGTAAGGGCATCCCCAAATGCCTCTTCTTCTAAATGATCGAACACTGTTTGCATACCAGCGTCACGTGTTCGCTTTGCCTTCAATCGGTCAAGTTTTCCGGCTTCCACTGCAAAACTAAATTCATCAAAATCAGTGAATGGAATGTGAAAAGCATTGAAGTTTATGGTCACGCTCCCGTCGACTTTCATTTGAAAATGATAATGCGGCATGGAGCCTTTATGTGCCTTTTCGTGACCTTTCCTGTCGGAATCAGCACAAGAAAATGACCATTCCAGATTTTTGAACTTTATTGTTTCTTCGATGAACTTTTTTGAAGATTTCTCTTCAACGAGATCGTTGATGTTTTGTGCCAATTTATCGGAATTTGCGACCCAACGAAGGTAGGTATTTAGCTCTCTAAAGCCTTTCTTTTCAAACAATATTGGAAAGTGCTTTTTCTTCAATCCTTTCGGATTTAAGAGCCAATGAAAACAAGGCTTCTTGGTACTAAAGTGAGATATTGCATGGCCGCAGTAGATACACTCTCCTTTATCCAAGGCCAGAGAAAATTTCTCAAAGTCTTCCTCATTTTTTTGAATTTGTTGCCTTTCTTTTTCACGAAGGTCGTCTTCGCTAATTTCGCTAAGCTTCTTGTTAAGTTCATCTATTTGCTTCTGATCCATAGCAGAAAGTATATGCTATTCTATGGATCAAACAAGACCCATTGTCCGCTTTTACGCTGATAACGGGCACTAGTCTTCTGACCATTTTTGCCTCGTGGCTGATATCCCAAAGCCCCTTTACAACGGCACCGCCGTCTCATACTTGATCCGCTCCATCGCAAAGCTCGCCGACACATCCGACAGCGGCACCGCCTTGATCAGTTTCTTGTACACCCGGTCATAGTCGGCGACATCGCGGACCAGCAGCTTGAGCAGATAGTCGACCTCGCCCGCCATCCGGTAGAGCTCGACCACTTCCTCGACCGCCGAGGCGGCTTTCGCGAATTTCTCCAGCCATTTGTCGCTATGGTCATTGGTGCGCACGGCGACAAAGACGGTCATGCCGAAACCGACCGCTTCCGGCTCGACGATCGCCACCCGGCGGGCGATGATCCCGTCCGCCTCCATCCGCTTGATCCGCCGCCAGCAGGCATTGGTCGAGAGGCTGAGCTGGGCTGCAAGATTTTCCAGCGACAGGCTGGCATCACCGACCGAAGGCTTTCAGAATATTTGCGATTAACATCGTGAATATTTTTGGCATTATCGGCAATATGTAGAATATTATCACATTTATCGAGCAAAACAGCCAAATAAGGGCAAGGACTTCCCTCCGCGCGCCAGCTATAAGCCCACGCATATGATCACAAGGGAAAATATCATGCTGGATTCTGTAGGGCGCGCGGGAAAAGACAAGCTGCAGTCGCTGTCGGCTTTGATCGGCAACACACCCCTGATCCGGATCCTGGCGCGCTGCGAGGGACAGGAAGTCACCGTCTATGCCAAGGCGGAAATGTACAATCTGTCCGGCAGCATCAAGGACCGGATGGCGCTGGCGATCCTGCAGGATGCAATAGGGCGCGGCGAGCTGCTGCCCGGCCAGACCATTGTCGAGGCGACCAGCGGCAACAGCGGCATTTCCTTTGCCGCAATCGGCTGCGCGCTTGGCCATCCCGTCACCATCTTCATGCCCGACTGGGTCAGCGACGAACGGCGCGCGATGCTGGATATCTATGGCGCCGATACCCGCCTGGTCTCGCGCGAGCAGGGCGGCTTTCTGGGCTGTCTGGCCGCGGTCGAGGAGCTGGGCGAACAGGGCGCCTATATGCCGCGGCAATTCTCCAACCCGGTCAATGCCGACGAACATGCCGAGGGCACCGGCCCCGAACTGTGGCAGCAGGTGGCAGCGGACGGCGGCAGGCTCGGCGGCTTTGTCGCCGGCGTCGGCACCGGCGGTACGGTGATGGGTATGGGTCGCTATCTCAAGGGCCGCGACGCCAGCATCGCCGTCCATCCGGTCGAGCCGGTCGAATCCCCCACCCTTTCGGTCGGCCACAAATGCGGCCAGCACCGGGTGCAGGGCCTGTCGGACGAGTTCATCCCGGAGATTCTCAACCTGTCGGAACTGGACAGCGTGATCGGCGTGCACGACGGCGACGCGATCCTGATGGCGCAGAAGCTGGGCCAGGAATTCGGCCTCGGCGTCGGCATTTCCAGCGGCATCAATCTGGTCGCCGCGATCCGCCTGGCGCTGCAGCAGCCGGTCGCTGCCGACGGCACGCGCAAGGCGGTCGCCACGATCTTTGCGGACAACAACAGCAAATATCTGTCGACCGATCTCTCGCGGACCGAGCCCTGCCGCGACGGCTATTGCACGCCGACGGTCGAGCTACTGGACATGCAAATCATCCGCTAAGTTTCGCCACGCCGATCGCCGACAGCCCTGCTCGGGCGACCAACCACAACAAAGACTCGGACACTATAAAGCCGCCTTTACATCCCGAAAGCAGGATCGCTTCGGTGTGAGTGCGGCGATAACGAGGCGGAAAGCGGAGAATGATCAATCGTCGAGAATTACACGGATGCAAGGACGGAAAAAGCTATCTATAGCATCCTGTCGGTGCCACACTTCGACCACGTTATAATGCTTAAAATAACCTCCCGCATCACGAGCGATATATTCGCCGATTTGCGGCAAGAAGAAAAATTCGGCGATAAAAATCGGCTTATCTGCATACTCGCCCTCAAAAACTTCTACTGACGGCAACACGGCCTCCTCTTCGCTATAGGCAGTGCAGTTGCTGGTACAATGGCTGCAAGTGGCTCGCAAGCCCGCTCCATCGTCAGCGCCGTGATCAGCACCCGGCAATAGTCGGCAACATCGTACACTCTCAGATGAAGGAGACTAGCCGCTAAGTTTCGCCATATTGCGGTCATCGGCGGATAGCACATCCACGGTCAGGCCGATCAGGTCGGTATCCTCGGGCGCATCGGGCAGCACGCCGATCGCCGGCAGGCCCTGCTCATCCTCCAGCCAGAGGCTGGCCGCGCCGCGGCTGGCCTTGCCATAAGGCATGGCATAGCTTTTGATCACCGCCTTGCCGTTGAAGAAATGATTTTCCTTCACATGGTCCGGCTTGGGAATCCGTACCGGTTCGGCAATCCGGTCGGGTGACCAGCCACCGGCGACCGGCTGCGCGGCATAGATGCCGACCGATTCCTTGTTGATCACCCCGCCATTGGCCGAGATCATCCCCGGCTTGCTGCCATCCTTGCGCAGCGCCTCAACCAGCGCGACCATGCCGTGCGCACTATAGCTGTTGCCGGGTCCGCCAAAGAAGCTGAGCCCGCCGGTCAGCGTGTAGGAGGACAGCGGCCGGTCGGGCGAACCGAGCGCATCCATCGCCAGCGATACCGCGACCGGGAAACAGCTGTAGATATCGATCGGCCCGAGGTCCGTAGCCTCCAGTTCCGCCAGTTCCAGCGCCTTGGGAAAGGCAAGCTGCATCGCCGGCGAGATCGACAGATCGTCCTGCTGGCTCATCAGCGGCACGCTGGCATCGGCGCCGCTGTGCAGATAGATCATCTTCTCTTCGGCTATGCCCAGTGCGGCGGCGTGGCCCGCCGTGGTCAGGATCACCGCCGCGCCCAGCTCGACCGCATCCTGCGCCACCATCCAGCGGCGATAGGGATCGTTGAGCCGGTAATTGCCATGCTCGTCGGACAGCAATTCCGCCGCTGTCCATTGCCGAGCGAATTGCGCATGTTCGCGAGTCAGCGACACGCCGGCAAAGGCTTCCCACAGCTCGGCCATGCTCTGCGCATAGCTGACGCGATTCATACCCAGCCGCGCCCGCCGCGCGTTCTCCACGATGCCATAGGCCATCGGCATATTGATAATGCCCTGCCGCCATTCATAGGCGGTCAGCATCTTGTCTTCACTGGTAATCAGATCGGTCATCTCGCGGGTCGCCGGCTGGCTCCAGTCGAGGTCGTGGCCGCTCCGCCGGGCGCGCTTGACCGTGCCCATATTCTCCGCGCTCGACAGGATCACCGCCTTGTACTCGCCGGCATGGACCTGGCAGGCGAGCTTGTTGAGATGCTTTTGCGGGCTCTGGCCACCGACATCGCCATAGAGCAGGGTCGCGGGGTCGAGACCGGCCGCGGTGGCGACCGCCTCGGGATGATTTTCCGGCGAACCGAAGTCGTGCGGCAAGCCGCTGTCATGAAACAGGCGAATCGACAGCAGGCAGTCAATCGACGCCGCCAGCTTCTCTCCCGCGCCGCTGTCGGCCAGCGCCTGCTGAATCGCGGCCGCCGCCAGATCGACCGTCGAGGGCCATTCAAGACCCTGCGATTCTTTCAGTTTTTGTCCGCTCGCTTCGCCGACGCCGACCAGCACCGGCGCCCTGGGATCTGCCAAAGCCATTGTTAATTCCCTCAAAATAAACAGTTCATCAATCGATTAAAACTGATAACAGAGAGCCAAATCTATGCACCTAATAATTTGAGGACTTTTGAATGAGCGGATGGCCAGAGCTGAAATGGGACACGGAACCAACGGGTCCATTGAAGGGGTTGAAGATCGTCGACATGTCGACCGTTGTGCTGGGACCTTTTGCCACTCTCAACTTCGCCGACATGGGCGCCGACGTGATCAAGATCGAAAATGGCGAGGGCAAATTTGCCGGCGACATGATGCGCCACGCCGGGGACAGTCCGACCGGCGATCTCGGCCCGATTTTTTCCTCGCTCAACCGCAACAAGAAATCGATCACGCTCAACGGCAAGGATGCCGACGACAAGGCGGTCATTCTCGAACTGCTGAAACATGCCGATGTGTTCTTCCACAATGTCCGGCTGGCCGGGATGGAACGGCTGGGGCTGGATTATGAAAGCGTCAAGGCGGTTAATCCGGGCATCGTCTATGTCCATTGCGCTGGCTTCGGCCAGGGCGGGGAATATGAGAAGCGGCAGGCCTATGACGACCTGATCCAGTGCGCCTCCGGCTTTGCCAGCCTGTTCGAAATGCGCGGCGACAGCGGGCGGCCGCTCTATATGCCGTCGCTGGTCGCCGACAAGACGATCGGCCTGTTCGCGGTCAACGCGACGCTCGCCGCAATGTACCACAAGGAAAAGACCGGCGAGGGACAATTTGTCCAGGTGCCGATGTTCGAGGCTTTCACCTGGTTCAACATGGTCGAGAATCTCTGGGGCGAGACCTTCATTCCCGGCAACGGCAGGCTCGCCTATACCCGATCGATCAACGCCAACCGCAAACCCTATCCGACCAAGGACGGCTATATCGGCCTGGTCCCCTACAGCGATGCGCAGTGGGAGAAATTCTTCGAGCTGGGCGGCAAGCCGGGCGTCTTCCAGGAACCCCGTTTCGCCACCTACAAGGAACGCACCAAGAATATCACGGAGCTCTACGCGCTGATCGAGGAAATCGCCTCGACCAAGACCACCGACGAGTGGCTGCCGCTGCTCGACAAGCATAATATCCCGGCGATGCGCTACAACAAGATTGCCGATGTTCTGCACGATCCGCATCTCCAGCAGGTCGGCTTCTGGCAGGAACGGGAAGGCGAGAAGATGGGCAAATATCGCACGATCAAGCACCCGGTCCATTATTCCGCCAGCCCGGCGAACATCTATGCCGATCCGCCGACGCTGGGTGCCGACAATGACGAGATCCGCGGCGCGATCGGCATGCCCGCCAACGACGCATAAGAAACAAGAAAAAAGCAGGACAGGAGCCACTCGATGAATTTTGACTTCTCCGACGACCAGAAATTTCTCCGCGATGAGGCGCGCAAGTTTCTGGAAGCCCAGTGCACCATGGCCCATGTCCGCGAAGTGCTGGACGACGACAGCAAGAGCCACAATGAAGGCGTCTGGCAGAAGATCATCGACATGGGCTGGCTCGGCGCCGCCATTCCGGAGGAATATGGCGGGCTTGGTCTCGGCATGCTCGAGCTGTGCGTGATTGCCGAGGAACTGGGCCGGACGCTGGCGCCGGTGCCGTTCGGCTCTTCCGCCTATTTCTTCGCAGAGGCGCTGAAGCTGGCGGGCAGCGAAGAGCAGAAACAGGCGCTGCTGCCCAAAATCGCCGATGGCAGCCTGATCGGCTGTATTGCGGTCAGCGAAGGCCCGGGCGAAATCGCCACCGGCACGATTGCCACGCGGCTCAAGGACGGCACACTTTCCGGCAGGAAAATCCCGGTCACCGACGGCGATATCGCGACCCACGCGATCGTGCTGGCGAAAGACGGCAGCGGTGCCAGCCTGGTCATCGTCGACCTCAACCAGAGCGGCGTGACCCGCAAGCCGATCAAGACGCTGGAGCCGACCCGCAGCCATGCCGCGATCAGCTTTGACGGCGCGTCGGCGGAATTGCTCGGCGAAGCAGGCAACGGCATGCCGCTGCTCGACCAGATCAACGACCGGGCCGCGGTGCTGATCGCCTTCGAACAATTGGGAGGCGCCTCGCGCTGTCTCGAAATGGCCACCGCCTATGCCAAGGAGCGTCAGGCCTTCGGCCGCGCGATCGGTGGCTATCAGGCGATCAAGCACAAGCTCGCCGACATGTATGTGAAGAACGAAGTCGCCCGCTCCAACGCCTATTATGGTGCCTGGGCGCTGTCGAGCAATGCGGCAGAACTGCCCGAAGCCGCCGCAGCGGCGCGGGTCGCGGCCTCGGAAGCCTTCTGGTTCGCCTCCAAGGAAAATATCCAGACTCATGGCGGCATGGGTTTCACCTGGGAAGTCGACTGCCATCTCTTCTACCGGCGCGCCAAACTGCTCGCCGTTCAGGCGGGCAGCCCCGCGGTGTGGAAGGAAAAGCTGGTCAGCGCGCTTGAGGCGAAAAATGATTGAAGCTGAGGCCATGAGTGCCGTTCGCCCTGAGCCTGTCGAAGGGCAGTGGGACCTGCGCACTCGTGCTTCGACAAGCTCAGCACGAACGGATGTTCATGCGTGGGTCAAAAGAGTGAAGGAATAGATTATGGATTTCAACGACACCCCCGAAGAAGCCGAATTCCGCGCCGAGGCGCGCGCCTTTCTCTCGCAGCATCTGAAGCCCAAGACGCCCGGTGCCTTGCGCTCCGGCAGCCGGGAAGATTTTCTCGCTCGCGCCAAGGCCTGGCAGAAGACCAAGGCCGAGGGCGGTTTTGCGCAAATCACCTGGCCCAAGGAAATGGGAGGCCGCGGCGGCACCGTGATGCAGCAGGTGATCTGGGGCCAGGAAGAGGCGAAATTTGACGCCCCGACCGGCCCCTTCGCGATCGGCCTCGGCATGTGCATTCCCACCGTGATCGCCTTCGGCTCGGACGAGCACAAGCAACGCTATGTCCAGAAGGCGCTGAAGGGCGAGGAAATCTGGTGCCAGCTGTTCTCCGAACCATCAGCCGGGTCAGATGTTGCCGGTCTCAAGACAAAAGCCGTCAAAGATGGTGACGAATGGGTCATAAATGGTCAGAAAGTGTGGACTTCCGGCGCGCATTATTCCGACTATGGCATCGTGCTGGTCCGCACAGATCCCAATGTGCCCAAGCACAAGGGCCTGACCATGTTCATCGTCGACATGAAGCAGCCCGGCGTCGACGTCCGGCCAATCCATCAGGCTTCCGGCGGTAGCGAATTCAATGAAGTCTATTTCACCGATGTCCGCATCGCCGACAAGGACCGGCTGGGCGAACCCGGCATGGGCTGGAAGGTGGCGCTGGTCACATTGATGAACGAACGGCTGGCGGTGGGCGGCTCGCCCGGTCCCGACTGGAAGGAAATCATGGACTATGCCCGCTCTGCCGGCACCCTGTCCAACCAGGCGTTCCGTGACAAGCTGGCCGACTGGTATGTGGCCGCGCAGGGCTACAAGCTGACCAAGTTCCGCACCCAGACCGCCCTGTCGCGCGGCGAAACGCCCGGGCCGGAAAATTCGATCGGCAAGATCATCAACGCCAATCATCTGCAGGATATCTGCAACAGCGCAATCGAGATGCAGGACCATTTCGGCCTGATCGTCGACAAGGATGAGGCCCCGTCCGACGCCGTCTTCCAGGAAAGCTTTCTCTGGGCGCCGGGACTGCGCATCGCAGGCGGGACCGATGAAATTCTGAAGAATATCATCGCCGAACGCGTCCTCGGCCTGCCGCAGGATGTCCGCGTCGACAAGGACAAGACCTTCGCGGAAATGAACTAGGCGTCCATCGATGGAGTTTCCCCGATCTGACAAGATCATGCCGGGAACCTATCGGCTTTGACGATCATGGGTCACCGCCAAAAGGCGGCGCTTATAAATCCGCTTGCACGGGACGCAGAAAAACTTGCGTGATCCTGTCGATTGCAAATGTTACCAGTCGTCCGAACCGAAAAAAGGAATCACCCCATGGCCGCAGATCTGCCCCACTATACCCCTCCCAAAGTCTGGAAATGGGACAAGGAAAATGGCGGCCAGTTCGCCAATATCAACCGGCCGGTTGCTGGCCCGACCAAGGATGTGGAACTGCCGGTCGGCAAGCATCCGCTGCAGCTCTATTCGATGGCCACGCCCAATGGCGTGAAGGTGACGGTGATGCTCGAGGAGCTGCTGGCGCTCGGCCACAAGGGCGCGGAATATGATGCCTATCTGATCAACATCCGGGATGGCGACCAGTTCGGCAGCGGCTTTGTCGACATCAATCCCAACAGCAAGATCCCGGCGCTGATGGATCACAGTACCGACACACCGACGCGCCTGTTCGAATCCGGTTCGATCCTGCTCTATCTCGCCGAGAAATTCGGCGCATTGCTGCCCACCGATCACAACAAGCGCACCGAAGCGCTGAACTGGCTGTTCTGGCAGATGGGCAGCGCCCCCTATCTCGGCGGCGGCTTTGGCCATTTCTATGCCTATGCGCCGGTCAAGATCGAATATTGCATCGACCGCTTCGCGATGGAGGTGAAGCGCCAGCTCGACGTGCTCGACCGCCATCTCGCCGACAATGAATATATGGCTGGCGACGAATATAGCATCGCCGATATCGCGATCTGGCCCTGGTATGGCGCTCTGGTCCAGAATCTCGTCTATGAAGCCGCCGAATTTCTCGACACCGCATCCTACAAGCATATGAACCGCTGGACCGACATGATCGGCAAACGCCCCGCTGTGCAGCGCGGCAAGATGGTCAACCGCGCCTGGGGCGATCTTGAGGGCCAGCTGCGCGAACGGCATGATGCCAGCGACTTTGAACTGCGCACGCAGGACAAGCTGGAACCGGAAGGCGAAGCGGCGGAGTAACCTCTCCTACTTCAATATCCCGGCCATGATCAGGTCAACCGTCTGCTCGCGATAGGCATCGCGCATGCGTTCGTCGAAATCGTCGCGGCCATAGCAATATTTCCACACCAGCTTGCCGGTGAAGAAGCGGTCGGCCGCACCGGTGACGGCGGAATAGAAAAGATCGGGATCGACTTCGCGAAACACGCCCGACTTGATGCCCTCGCCGACGAATATCTTGTAGGCGCCGGACAGCGGCTTCAGATATTTGTCGGCGATCTTGCGCGCCCCTTCCGGCGGCAGTTCGCGGATCAGGCGCATGGTCAGCCGGTTGAGATAGGGAAATTCGTAATAGATATCGATCACCGCACCGATATGATGGCGCAGCTTGTCTTCCGGCGGCCAGTCCTTCTTGATCAGCAGGCCGACCTGGACGAGAATATTGTCCATATCGCGTTCGAGGATCGCCTCGAGCAGACCGTCCTTGTTGCCGAAATAATATTTGACCAGCGCGCTGTTGAGCCCGGAGCGCACCGAAAGTTCACTGAAGGAAATATCGATGGTGTCGCCTTCGCGCATGATCTGGCTGGCCGTCTCGATCAGCTTGTCGCGCGCACCCGCCTCATTATCTCTCGTAGCCAATTTGTCGACGCCCATCTGTCATCCCCCTCGTGCACCACGTCACAATTTTGTCACTTATAAACAGGTTCTGTCCACCATGGAAAGCTGTCTGGCAAGTCGCTGGACACTTTGTCGGGATAGCTGGGGCTACGCTTCTCCAGAAAGCTTGCAATCCCCTCTTTCGCATCGGCGGATTTCGCCCGATTATAGATGATCCGGCTGTCGATTTTATGCGCTTCCATCGGATGATCAGCGGCAGGCAATTGCCATAGCATCTGCCGAGTAACGGCCACCGATACCGGCGCTGTATTGTCGGCAATCTCGCGCGCCAGCGCATAGGCAGCCGGCAGCAGTTCTTCCGGCTTGTGCAGCGAGCGGACCAGACCACCCTTGAGGGCTTCCTCGGCGTCGAACACCCGGCCGGTCAGGCACCATTCCAGCGCCTGCGCCCGGCCGACCAGATTGGGCAGAAACCAGCTGGCCGCGCCGTCCGGCGCGATGCCGCGCCGGGCGAAGACATAGCCGAAGCGCGCCGTCTCGCTGGCGAGGCGCATGTCCATCGGCAGCAGCATCGTCGCGCCGACCCCGACCGCAGCGCCGTTGATCGCCCCGATGACCGGCTTCAGGCACTGATAGATGCGCAGAACCAGCAGGCCGCCACCATCGCGGACTCTCGGGTCGGAATAATCCTCGACCGGCTCGGCACTGGCAAAGGGTTTGTTGCCATCCTCCGGCGTGAGGTCTGCCCCGGCGCAAAAGGCCCGGTCGCCGGATCCGGTGACCACCACCGCCCGCACATCATCATCGGCATCGATGCGGTCGAAGGCATCGGTCATTTCCCGGATCATCGTTACGGTGAAAGCGTTCATCTTGTGCGGCCGGTTGATCGTGATCGTCGCGATCTGGTCGGCAACGTCATAAAGGATCTGGCTATATTCGGTCATGCTGGTCTCCTGGGGATACAAAAAGGGCCGCGAGTGTCTCGCAGCCCCTTGTGCTTCGTTTGTTAGCGCGGGGCCATCCTGATGCCGCCGTCGAGCCGGACATCCTCGCCGTTGAAATATTGCGTCTCAATCATGCACATCGCGAGCGCCGCATATTCGTCCGGCTGGCCGAGCCGCGGCGGATGCGGAACCATGGCGCCGAGCGCATCACGCACATTTTGCGGCGCACCGGCGAGCAGCGGCGTATCGAAAATGCCCGGCAGAATGGTGTTGACGCGAATGCCTTCGCGGGACAGGTCGCGAGCGATCGGGAGGGTCATGCCAACGACGCCGCCCTTGGATGCGGAATAGGCGGCCTGACCGATCTGGCCGTCTTCGGCCGCCACCGATGCGGTGTTGACCATCGCGCCGCGATCGCCGTCTTCCATAGGATCGAGCGTCATCATGCCCGCCGCCGACTTGGCGATGCAGCGGAAGGTGCCGACCAGATTGACCTGGATCACGAAGTTGAAGGCATCGAGCGGGAAATGCTTGATCGAGCCATCTTCCTTGGACCGGCTGGCGGTCTTGATCGCATTGCCGATACCGGCGCAATTGACCAGAATCCGTTCCTGGCCATTGGCGGCGCGGGCCTTTTCAAAGCCGGCGTCGACGCTTTCGTCGCTGGTCACATTGACGTTGCAAAATACGCCGCCCAGCTCGGACGCCAGCGCTTCGCCTTTTTCTTCATTGAGGTCGAACAGAGCGACCTTTACGCCTTTGGCCGCGAGGCGGCGAGCGGTTGCCGCGCCGAGACCGGAGGCACCACCGGTAATCACCGCTGAAATATTGCTATTGAGTTCCATAATCCTGTCTTTCTTCTATCATTCGTCATCCTGAACTTGGTTCAGGACCCCGGGCGAATTCGCACCGTGCGGCAAGAGGTCCTGAAACAAGTTCAGGATGACGATTATTTACATTAGCCCAGACGCTCGATGATCGTCACATTGGCCTGACCGCCGCCTTCGCACATGGTCTGCAGACCATATTTCGAGCCGCGCGCTTCCATGGCGTTGAGCAGGGTCGCCATGAGCTTGGTGCCGGAAGCACCGAGCGGGTGGCCGAGAGCAATCGCGCCGCCATTGACGTTGATCTTGTCGCGGTCGGCACCGACATGCTTCAGCCAGGCAAGCGGCACAGGAGCGAAAGCCTCGTTCACTTCATAAAGATCGATATCGCCGATTTTCATGCCGGCGCGCTGCAAGGCGCGGTCGGTTGCGAACAAGGGCTCTTCCAGCATGATCACCGGGTCGCCTGCGGTGACCGTCAGATTGACGATCCGCGCGCGCGGGGTCAGGCCGTGATCCTTGAGCGCCTGCTCAGAGCAGACCAGAACCGCGCTGGAACCGTCGCAAATCTGGCTGGCGTTGGCAGCGGTGATGGCGCCCCCTTCCTGCAGCAGCTTGACCGCGCCGATGCTTTCCATCGTCGCGTCAAAGCGGATGCCTTCGTCGACCTTGTGCTGTTCTTTGCCTTCGGCGGTTTCGATTTCGATCGGGACAATTTCATTGTCAAACGCGCCCGATTCGACTGCCTTGATGGCCTTCTGGTGGCTTTCCAGCGCAAATTCGTCGAGATCCTGGCGAGTGAAGCCGTGCTTCTTCACCAGCATTTCCGCGCCCATGAACTGGCTGAACTGGATGCCGGGATAGGCCGCTTTCAACCCTTCCGACATGTTGGTGCCGAGACCGGCATCCTTGAACAGCTTGAAGGTCGAGCCCATCGGCACGCGGCTCATGCTTTCGATGCCATGCGCCAGAACCATGTCCTGGGTGCCGGACATCACGCCCTGCGCCGCGAACTGGATTGCCTGCTGCGAAGAGCCGCACTGCCGGTCAATCGAAACCGAGGGAATGCTGTCGGGCAGATTGGACGCGAGCACCGCGTTGCGACCGACATCGCCGCTCTGTTCGCCGCCCTGCGAAACACAGCCGGTGATCACATCCTCGATGGCACTGGCATCAAAGTCATTGCGATCGGCAATCGCATTCAGCGTAGCGGCGCCGAGATCAACCGGATGTACGCCCGCCAAACGGCCGCCACGACGGCCTCCCGCGGTGCGAACCGCATCAACAATATAGGCATCTGCCATAGTCATATTCCTTATGATTGGTTGAGAGTCGAAAATTTAACTGACCGATTAAACCGCACCGGCGCTAGCGTCAAACGAAAAAGCCGGCCATCACAATAGTGATAACCGGCCCTTTCACGTCATATCTGCGGGTATCAGGCAGGAACATTGTCTTTCTTGACAGTTATTACCTGCGGATAGGTGAATTCGAGCAGGCCTTCCTTGCCATATTCAGCGCCAAAGCCGGACTGCTTGTGTCCGCCAAAGGGCGCGAAGGGCGACAGGTGGAGAAATTCGTTGACCCAGACGGTGCCGGTTTCAAGCTGCTCGGCAACCCGGACGCCCTCGTCGGGATCGGCAGTCCAGACCGCACCGGCCAGACCATATTCGCTGTTGTTGGCGCGGCTGATCGCTTCCTCGGTGGTGCTGAACTTCATCAGCGGCATGACCGGACCGAACTGCTCCTCGGCGACGATCCGCGCGTCTTCCGGCGGATTGTCGAGGATCGTGATCGGCACATAATAGCCCGGGATATTCTCCTCCTTGGCATCGCCGCCGACCAGGAATTTATAACCATGCTCCTTGGCATCCTGGATCAGTTCCAGCACCCGCTCATATTGCTTCTTGTTCTGGATCGGCCCAACTGCCGTGCCCTGCTGCGAGCCATCGCCGACCTTCACATTCTTGGCATAAGCGGCAATCGCAGCGCTGAGCTCATCATAAATATCCTCGTGGATATAGATGCGCTTTGCTGCGACGCAGATCTGACCCGCGTTGGTGAAGCTCGACCAGAACAATTGCTCGGCAACCTTCTCGACATTGGCGTCGGGCAGGACGATCGAAGCGTCATTGCCGCCCAGCTCCAGCGTGATCCGCTTGAGATCCCTGGAAGCGCCCTCCATGATCTTCTTGCCGGTCGCGGTCGAGCCGGTGAAGGTGATCTTGTCGATATCGGGATGGCCGGTGATCAGCGGACCCAGGCTGTCTTCGCCAGTGATGATATTGACGACGCCGGGAGGGGCGACATCCTTGATCAGTTCGGCCAGACGCAGGGTGGTCAGCGGCGTGAACGGCGACGGCTTGAGCACGATGGTGCAGCCGGACAGCAGTGCCGGCGCGATTTTCTGCACCGCCATCATCACCGGGAAATTCCACGGCACGATTCCGCCGACCACGCCGACCGGCACACGGCGGGTGCGGCTCAGCCGCTGCTCCGTATCCTCGTTGATCTCGTCTTCCAGTTCCAGCGTCGCCTGTGATCCCGCCATATAGGCAGCACCGGCGATTTCGCCCTGTGCCTGGGCATGGGGTTTGCCCTGTTCTGCGGTGAGCAGGCGGAACAGTTCGTCATTATTCTCGTTGATCACGCCGGCGATCGCCTGGACCACCTTGCGGCGCTCGTCGATCGGTGTTTTCGACCAGCTCTTGAAGGCGGCACGGGCAGCGGCCACGGCCTGGTTGAGTTCATCCTCGCCGCAAGCGGGCACCTGACCAATGACTTCCTCATTCGCCGGATTGACGACATCCAGCGTCTTTGCCGTGCCGACCATCTCGCCGTTGATCAAATTCTTATATTGGGTAACCATCTTGCTCTCCTTCGGGATCTGCCATTCGATTCTGTTTGAGTCACTTATACTGTATTACAGGGCCGCCTGCGCCCTTCATTTTGATAGAGTGTAGCGGATCGGCAGGGTCTTCAGCCCGCCGACAAAGGTCGACTTGGCGCGAACCGGTTCACCAGCCAGCTCCAGCGTCTCGATCCGGTCGAGCAGCTCGTTGAACAGGATTTTCATTTCCATCCGCGCCATATGCAGGCCGAGACATTGATGCGCCCCGGCACCAAAGGAAAGATGACGGTTGGGCGAGCGGCTGGCGTCAAACTTGCGCGGGTCGGAAAAGACAGCCGGATCGTGATTGGCAGCAATATAGCTGATCATCAGCCAGTCATCCTTGGCGATCTTATGCCCGCCAAGCTCGGTATCCTCGGCTGCCGTGCGCATGAAATGCTGCACCGGCGTGGTCCAGCGGATCGCTTCCTCGACAATGCCGGGGAGCAGGTCACGGTCGGCCTTGAGCCGGGCAAATTGTTCGGGATCGCGGGCCAGCGCCATCATCGCCCCGGCGGTCGAGGCCGAGGTCGTGTCATGCCCGGCTGCGGCGAGGATGATATAATAGCCCGCCATGTCGCGGTCGCTGAGATGGGCGCCGTCGACTTTCGCGTTGGCGATCACGCTCGCCACATCGTCGGTGGGATTGGCGCGTTTTTCCTCGGTCAGCTTGGCGAAATAGGCCTCGAAGTCGGCGACCGCGCCGACCACCAGCTGCATGATCTGCTCCGGTGTCATATTGGCCATGCCGGACTTGTTGAGATCCTCGTCCTGGCCACCGAACATCTGCTGGGTCAGGAACAGCATCCGCTGCTCGTCCGCTTCCGGCACGCCCAGGATCTGCATCACGACGTGCAGCGGATAGGGAGCCGATACCAGCGGCACGAAATCGGCCTCGCCGCCGGCATCGACCAGCCGGTCGACGGTGCTGCTGGCCAGCGCGCTGATCTCGTCTTCCATCTGCCTGATATTCTTGGGCATGAACCAGTCTTGTGTCAGCCGGCGATATTGCGGATGGGTCGGCGCATCCAGAGCGACCAGCGACCGCACCAGATTGGGATCGCCGCCGGTGATCGACTTGACAAAGGCACCGCTGTTCTTGTCGCTGAAGGTCACGCTGCGCGGGCTGTTGAGGAACAGCTTGTTGTCCTTGCTGACCCGCATCACGTCATCATAGCTGGTGACCAGCCAGAAGGGATCATGGACCTCGTCATTCACCACTTTCACAACCGGCGTTTCGCTGCGCAAGCGATCAAACCGGTCAAGCATGGCATCCCAATCGACATAATTGGCCGGATCGATGATCGCCTGCGCGTCCGGGCCGGTTAAAAGAGGTTCAGCCTGCGTTGCCATCCTGCTCTCCCACTTTCTCCTGCTTGTTCCAATATTCGTCGCGCAGCAGCCTTTTGTAGAGCTTGCCGGTGGCATGGCGCGGCAGTTCGGGACGGAAGTCGATCCGGCGCGGTACCTTGATGCCGGAGAGCGACTGGCGGAGATAGGTTTCCAGCTCCTGAGCCAGCGCCTCGCCCGCATCCGCCATATCCATTGGCTGCACCACCGCGACCACTTTCTCGCCCAGATCCTCGTCCGGCGCGCCGATGACCGCGGCATCCGCGACCTTTTCATGGGTGACCAGCAGATTTTCAATCTCCTGCGGATAGATATTCACTCCGCCGGAGATGATCATGAAGCTCTTGCGGTCGGTCAGATAGAGAAAGCCGTCCTCGTCGAGCTTCCCGACATCGCCCAGCGAGGTCCAGCCCTTTTCATGAGTGGCCGCCTTGGTCTTCTCCGGATCATTGTGATATTCGAACATCGATCCGCTCTCGAAATAAATCTGGCCTTCCTCGCCGACCGGCACCTCCTCGCCATTTTCATCGCAGATATGGACGACGCAATTGATCGGCTGCCCGACCGTGCCCTTGTGCGACAGCCAGCCTTCGCTGGTGCAGAAGACAAAGCCATTGCCCTCGGTCCCGGCATAATATTCGTTGAGTACCGGCCCCCACCACTGGATCATCGCTTCCTTGATCGGCACCGGAATCGGTGCCGCCGCATGGACCGCGCTCTTGATCGAGGATATGTCATATTTGGTGCGGATTTCCTCGGGCAGCTTCAGCATCCGGACAAAATGGGTTGGCACCCACTGGCCGACATCGCATTTATATTTCTCGATCAGCTGCAGCGCATGTTCGGGATCGAATTTCTCCATGATGACGCTGGTGCCGCCGAGCGCGTGCACCGACATGTTCCAGCGCAGCGGCGCGGCATGATACAGGGGCGCGGGCGACAGATAGACGCAGTCCTTGTGGAAGCCGAAAATCGCCTGCGCCAGCACGGCAATCTTGTTCGGTGCGGCAATGTCATCCTCCAGCGGCAACGGCAGCTTCACGCCTTTCGGCTGGCCGGTCGTGCCGGAGGAATAGAGCATGTCGATGCCCGCGCGTTCGTCGGCGATCGGCGTGTCGGGCATCGAGTCGAGCACCGGCTCGATAGCGCGCTCGTCATCCACTCCGAAGACGAGTTGCTCGACATCGGGATTGAGTTCGCGCAGCCGATCAACCACCGGCAGCATCTTTTGCGAACTGATCAGCAGCTTGGCACCCGAATCCTTCAGGATATAGCTGACCTCGTCGGCGGTCAGGCGGCTGGAGATAGCAACCTGGAACAGGCCGGAGCGCTGCGATCCCCAGGTGACCGGGAAAAATTGCCGGTGATTTTCCATGCAGATGGCGACCGTGTCGCCGATCTTTACGCCCCGGCTGCGATAGAGCTGGGCCACCTTGTTCGACAGCCTGTCCAGTTCACCATAAGTGATGATCTCCCCGGAGCTTGCCATGATCACGGCTGGCTTGTCGGGATTTTCCCTTGCGTGGACAGAAGGATGCATGGCCGAATGTTCTCCAGGTAATCGATCGCCTGTTTTGGCGATTCGCTTTCCCGGCACCATGGTTTAATCGTACGGTTAAATCAATCGATAGTCACATCCACGGGCAATCAGATCCGGCAATTGCCCCTCAATTCTCCACATAGATATCCACAGGCACAGCCAGATCGGCAAATATCCGGCCGATCGGCGCCATGCTGGTAGCACCCTGTTCGATCTCGCTTTCCAGCATCGTCTGGCTGGCCGCACCCTTGAGCAGCACCACCACGGTGCGCGCTTCGCAGATTGCCGCCTTGGTGATCGTCACCAGCGGCGTGTCGCCATCGTCGGGGAGCAGGCCGGCTGCGATTTTTTCCGGCGGACCGGCGAGCGCCTCTTCCATATCGGCGCTTTCCATGATCCCGGCCGTGCTGCCATCGGCGCCCATGCCGAGCAGAACCAGATCGGGTGGCCATTTCGTGTCGCGCAGCCGCGCATCGGCTGCGGCCCCAGCCATATGATAATCCTCATGCTCCGGCGCCAGCGGTAGCACCCGCGCGCCGCGGGTCAGGAACAGGCTCGCCAGCTTCTTCACCTGGCTGCGCGGATCGTCGAGCGGTACCAGCACATCGTGGGTCGGGATGATCGTGACATATTTCCACTTGATCGGCTTTTCGGCGAGCGCCTCGAGCACAGGCATGATGTCATCGTCCGCTGGCAGGGCCAGCAAGGCATCACCGCGCGCATCAAGCGCGCTCTCGATGATGAACTGGATATCGCCAGCGACCGCAGCCACCTTCTCTGCCGGATCGTCAAAGTCCCACCATTCGAGCTGGGACTCATCCTCCTCGGGCAGGTCGTCTATATCAAAATCTTCCAGGGCGTCTTCAAGTTTGCTCATTTTGCTTTCCGTTGGTCCTTTTCCCATGCTTCTAGCCCCTGTTTCGGTCGAAACAAAGGTCAAACATGAGATTTTTCCTGACGCTGGGCTAGGTCTCGGGCGGCGCGTCCGGCTGCTCGTCGAGCACCAGCGCCGAGGGGCGCAATATGGTCAGCGAAGCGGGGGCACCGCTGCCCTGCTCGCGCGCGCTGATATCGACCTGAATGAAGCGCTGGTCCTCGGTCAGTTTGGCCTGCTGTGCCCATTGCCACTGCCAGCCGCCATTTTCGACCGTGCCGCTCTCCTGGCCAAGCGCCGGCGGACGCGGATCGGTCAGGATTTCGACCGCGCGGTTGCGGACCACCGACTGCGCGACGACGCGCATTTCCAGCTCGGCGGCATTGTGCGTGGTATAGGCCTGCAGCCGGATCAGCGACAGCGCGGCGAGGCTGAACACCGACAGCGCGACCAGCATCTCGATCAGGGTAAAGCCGCGCTCGCCCGGCTTGCTCACCGGACTCGTCATGGTGCCGCTCCGGCCAGCTTGACATCGCCCATCGGCGCAATCAGCACCCGGCGGCTCTGCGCATCGCCCTGCAGCACAAGCTCGGCCTGGTCGCTGGGCAGGCCGGTGCTTTCGAAACTGATCATCATCGGCTTTTCGCCGGTCTGCGCGGTCACGCCGTTCGACCAGTCAGTCGACACGAACGGTTTGTCCTCGATCACCGACCAGCTGCCCTTGCGCCGTTCGAGAAAACTGTAGCCGGAGGGCGTGACCTGCACCGCCATCGGCCTTGACTGGAGGATCGCATTGTCGCGCAATGCCGCAGTGCGCGCAGCGAACCGCTGGGCATCTTCCTCAAGCGCGCTGCTGCCGCTCGGAAAGGAAAAGACAACGACCGACGCCATCAGCCCGATGATCAGCAGCACGACCATCAATTCCACCAGCGTGAAACCTGACGTGCCCTCACTTGCGACTGGCATTTGCTTTCGGATCATTATCGTTCATTTAGCGAGTTGAGCGGCGCGAGTCTTGCAGAATCCATGAACCCCTGCAATGACGGCGGCACGTAAGAATGAAATGCATGGCAAGGACAATTTTATGGCTGACGTAGTTCTCTACGAAAAGAATGACCGCATCGTGACAATCACGCTGAACAAGCCGGAAACGCGCAATGCGCTGTCCAAGGATCTGTGCGAAGCGCTGGTCAACGCGATCAACAAGGCCGATGCGGATGCCGGCGTCAGCTGCGTCGTTCTGGCCGCCAGCGGCAAGAGCTTTTCCTCCGGCGGCAATCTGCACGAGATCAAGGCGATGACCGCCGAACAGCACATGACGCCGATGGAAATCGAGAACTGGTACAGGACCGGCATCCAGCGCATCCCGCTGGCCTTTTCCCAGATTTCCGTACCGGTGATTGCTGCGGTCAATGGCCATGCGATCGGCGCGGGCAATGACCTGGCTACCATGTGCGATATCCGCATCGCTGGCGAGGACGCGATCTTTGCGGAAAGCTTCCTGCGCGTCGGCATCATTCCCGGCGACGGCGGTGCCTGGCTGCTGCCCCGGATCATCGGTCAGGCGCGCGCCAACCAGATGCTGTTCACCGGCGAATTTATCGATGCGCAGAAAGCGCTGGATTATGGCCTGGTATCGGAAGTGGTGGCCAGTGACAAGCTGCTCGAACGCGCCTATGAACTGGCCGAAATGGTCGTTGGCCTGCCGCCGCTGGCGATCCGCAAGACCAAGGAACTGGTGCGCACCGCGCAGAGCGTGACACTGAAGGAAAATCTCGATCAGGCAGCTCTGTTCCAGGGCGTGTTGCAACAGATGGACGACCATCGCGAGGCGATTGATGCGATACTCGAAAAACGCAAGCCGGTGTTCAAGGGGGCGTAAGCGTTCTCCCGCGAAGGCGGGAGTCCATCTCCCGATGGTGCGTCGAGGAAATGTCGGGAGATGGCCCCCTGCCTGCGCAGGGGAACAATTGGAGGGATAGAATGAAAAAGTCCGCAATTTTGATCGCAGCCCTGATATCGGCAGCGCCTCTATGGGCCGCCCCTCCCGAAGGCATCGCCACCGAAGCCACAAAGGCCGCCAATGCCAGGGTAGCGGCTGAACTACCCATCGTCGACCAGAAAGATTTCGAAAACGCCAATCGCGGCTTTCTTGCCAAAATCCCCGGCGACAAGATTCTCAACGCGGACGGCTCGGTCGCCTGGGATTCCCGCCAGTTCGACTTTGTCGAGGGCACCGCTCCGGACACGGTCAACCCCTCGCTCTGGCGACAGGCGAAGCTCAACAGCATCCACGGCCTGTTCGAGGTCGTCCCCGGCATCTACCAGATTCGCGGCTATGACCTGGCGCAGATGACGCTGATCGCCGGCAAGACCGGCTGGATCATCGTCGATCCGCTGACCACGCCGGCGCCGTCAAAAGCCGGATTGGCGCTGGCCAACAAGACGCTGGGCGAGCGGCCGGTGGTTGCGGTGGTCTTCACCCACAGCCATGGCGACCATTTTGGCGGCATCGCCGGGGTCTCCTCGCCCGAGGATATCCAGGCGGGCAGGATACAGGTCATCGCCCCGCACGGTTTCCTCGCCGAGTCTGTCGGCGAAAGCGTGATCGCCGGCACCGCAATGAACCGGCGGGTGCAATATCAGTTCGGCACGGCTCTGCCGGTCGGCACCACCGGCCATGTCGGCGGCGGCCTCGGGCAGAAATTGTCGAGCGGTGATATCTCGCTGGTGCCGCCGACCCGTTCGATCAGCAAGGACGGCGAGACGCTGACCCTCGACGGCATCGCTTTCGACTTCATGGACGCCGGCGAAACCGAAGCGCCGGCCGAGATGATCTTCTACATGCCGCAGTTCAAGGCGCTGCACAGCGCCGAGGTCGCCACCCGCACCTTCCACAATGTGCTGACTCCGCGAGGCGCACTGGTCCGCGACACGCTGAAATGGAGCAAGGTGATCGACGCGATGCTCGCCAGATATGGCGACAAGGCGGACGTCATGCTGGCTTCCCACCACTGGCCGACCTGGGGACCGGACAATGTGCAGACGGCCCTGAAAAACCAGCGCGGCATCTATCGCTATGTCCACGACCAGACGATGCGCCAGGCCAACCAGGGCGCGACCATGGACGAGATTGCCGAGAATATCGGCGAGCCGGATTTCGCCAAAACCGACTTCGGCGTCCGCGACTATTACGGCACGCTCAATCACAACAGCAAGGCGGTCTACCAGCGCTATTTCGGCTGGTGGGACGCGGTGCCGGCCCATTATCACGAGTTGCCGCCGGTCGAGGCCTCGAAAAAATATGTCGCGGCGATGGGCGGGACAGACAGAGCGCTGGCGGTCGGCGAAAAGGCTTTCAACGAAGGCGATTATCGCTGGGCCGCTACGGTCTTCAACCATCTGGTGTTTGCCGATCCTACCAGCGAAGCTGCCAGAGAATGGCTGGCCTCGACCTACGAGCAGCTCGGCTTCCAAGCCGAGGCCGGGACCTGGCGCAATATCTATCTGGTCGGCGCCCGCGAATTGCGCGAGGGCAACAATAGCAAGAACAGCATTTCCTCGGCCAATGCCAAGGTGCTCAGCGGCATCCCGGCGGTTGACCTGTTCGACGCCATGGCAACCCGCTTCAATCCGGCCAAGATGCAGGGTGACGGCGGTATCATCCGCTTCTGGTTCCCCGACCGGAAAGAGGCGGTCAGCATTGATCTCGGCAAAAGCGTGATGTTCCCGCGCGGGGAGGATTACGCGATTACCGCCGACGGATCAGACACGCAGATCACCATCAGCCGTGACCTGTTTACCCGATTGCTGATGCGCAAGGTCACCGCCCCGGAGCTGATCCGAGACAAGGAAATGCTCATCAGCGGTAATACGGCCTTGCTGGCAGCTATGTTTGGCGCGCTCGACGAGGTAAATCCGCAATTCGATATCGTGACGCCATGATGACTCGCGGCACAACGCCAAAATCCGTTCGTCCTGAGCCTGTCGAAGGACGCTTGCCAGGGTGCTTCGACAAGCTCAGCACGAACGGGACTGATTTGATAAGGATCGCCCATGCAAAGATTTAACTTCCCCGTTATCCAGCCCGATCCGGCGCTTGAAGAGTTGCGCGCAGAATTGCAGGCTTTTCTGAAGGAAGAGCACGAGGCGGGCAATTTCGAACCGGAACCGGAATGCTGGATGGCCGCTGCCGATCCCGAATTTTCGAAGAAAATGGGCAAGCGCGGCTGGATCGGTCTGACCTGGCCCTCGCTATATGGCGGCCATGACAAGAGCGCGCTCGAACGCTATATCGTGACCGAGGAAACGCTGCGCGCGGGCGCACCGGTGGCCGCGCACTGGATCGCCGATCGCCAGCACGCGCCGATGCTGCTTGCCCATGGCACAGAAGAGCAGAAGCTGGACATCCTGCCGCGCATCGCTGCCGGCGAATGCTATTTTGCCATCGGCCTCAGCGAGCCGGGGGCCGGCTCCGATCTCGCCAATGTCAAAACCAAGGCAGAAAAAGTCAGCGACGGCTGGAAGATCAATGGCCAAAAAATCTGGTCCTCGGGTGCGCATATCGCTCATTATATGGTGGCGCTGCTGCGCACCTCGCCGGCGGATGGCCGCAACCGCCATGTCGGCCTGTCGCAGATTCTGATCGATCTCACCCTGCCCGGCGTCACCATCAAGCCGATCGTTGACCTGTCCGGCGATGCCCATTTCAACGAGGTCTATTTCGAGGATGTGATCGTCCCGGACGATTGCCTGCTCGGGGATGAGGGCGGCGGCTGGGCGCAGGTGACCGGCGAGCTGGCCATGGAACGGTCCGGCCCGGAACGCTTCCTGTCCAGCTATATCACGCTGGAGACCGCAGTGGGACAACTGAGCGGCAAGATGGGCTCCGATTCGCATGCGCGTCTCGGCAAGCTGATCGCCAGCCTGCGCACCCTGCGCGGCATGTCCTGGGCGATCGCCAATCTGCTCGACCGGGGCGTCTCGCCCGAAACCGAGGCGGCTTTGGTCAAGGATCTCGGCAACCGGCTGGAAAATGACCTGACCCAGCAGGTGCGGGCCATGCTCACCGACCTACCGTCGGACGAATGGAGTCCGGAGATGCGGCGAATCCTGAATATCGGCGTGCTGCGCTCGCCGCCGAACACGCTGCGTGGCGGCACCACCGAAGTGATGCGCGGCATTATCGCCCGCCAGCTGGGGCTACGCTGATGAGGGTTACAGAGCAATGTGCTCCGCACTCGATGCGGAGCCCTGGAGGCAAGAGCGCACGTTGTAACACAGAGCTCCGCATCAAGTGCGGAGCACAGACGGAGACCGTCTCATGATCAATACCGAAGGCATGGTCGCCGAAACGGCCACGAAAATCTTCACCGACCTGTGCCCCCGCGAGGTTCCGCACCAGTCCGAGGCCGGTCAATATCCGCAAGCCCTGTGGGACGCGCTCGCCGAAAACGGCCTGCCGCTGGCATGGGTCAGCGAAGCCAATGGCGGCTTTGGCGCTGACTATGACGAGACCTTCGGCGCGATCTGGGCATCGGCGCAGGCCGCATCACCAGTGCCGTTCGCCGAGACGCTGATCGTCAACTGGATGCTCGACCGGGCCGGGCTCGAACCCGCGGACGGCAGCGCCAGCTTCGCGCTCAGCGGCCGCACGCCAAGCGCCGACATTCCCTTTGGCATGCACGCCGACAAGATCGTGCTGTTCGACGCCGCGCATCACGAAATCGGGCTGTTCGACAATCGCGTCGCAGTCCGTTCGCCCGAGGAAGCCCTGTCCCCCGACGGCATGACCCAGTTTGTCTTTTCCGGCCATGTCGCGGAACAGTCCGCAAAAACCGACCTGTCGCGACGCGGGTTCGAGGCGCTGATCCTGACCGTGCGCGCGGTGCAGATGGCTGCGGCGATGGAGGCCGCGCTGAACCTGTCGATCGACTATGTCTCGCAGCGCGAGCAGTTCGGCCGGCCATTGTCCAAGTTCCAGGCGATCCAGCAGCAGCTGGCGGTCGCCGCGTCTGAATGCGCCGCTGCCACCATGGCCGCCACCCAGGCGGCCAGCGCCATCGCTCGCCACGCCGACGATCCGGAACAGGCCTGGCACGAGGCCGTCATCGCCAAGGTCCAGATTGGCCACGGCGTCGAGGCGGTTACCGTGCCCTTCCACCAGGTCCACGGCGCGATGGGCTATACCCAGGAATATGATCTGCACCATTATACCCGCCGGCTCTGGGCCTGGCGCGACGCGCTCGGCAACGAGCATCTCTGGTCCCGCCGGCTGGGCGAGGAGCTGGCCGCGACCTCTCCCGACCAGATCTGGAAAGGCGTCACCACAGGCGACTGGACGGGCGGCAAATCGCTTGCTAGTTAATCGCGCGATTAAACTGATTCCCGGATGGAGCAGACATGCTTCCAATCCTTCCAATGACAGGAGCAAATCCCAATGAAAACACGCATCACTGAACTGTTCGGCATCGAGCATCCGATCATCCAGGGCGGCATGCATTATGTGGGATTTGCCGAGCTGGCCGCTGCCGTCTCCAACGCCGGCGGACTGGGCATCATCACCGCCCTGACCCAGCCGTCAGCGGCGGCGCTGGCCGATGAAATCGCTAAATGCCGGGACATGACCGACAAGCCGTTCGGCGTGAACCTGACCTTCCTGCCGGTGGTCAACACGCCCGACTATGAAGGCATGGTCAAGGCGATCATCGAGGGCGGCGTCACGGTCGTCGAAACCGCCGGCAACAATCCGGTGCAGGTATTGCCCGCGCTGCACGACGTCGGCATCAAGGTGATCCACAAATGCACCGCCGTCCGCCACGCGCTGAAGGCGCAGAGCATCGGCTGTGATGCAGTCTCGGTCGACGGCTTTGAATGCGGCGGCCATCCCGGCGAGGACGATATCCCGAACATGATCCTGCTGCCCCGCGCTGCCGACGAACTGGACATTCCCTTTGTCTCCTCCGGTGGTCAGGCCGATGGCCGCAGCCTGGTGGCTTCGCTGGCGATGGGCGCGGAAGGCATGAACATGGGCACCCGCTTTATCGCCACCAAGGAAGCGCCGGTGCACCAGAATGTGAAGGACGCGATCGTCGCCGCCAGCGAGCTTGACACCCGCCTCGTCATGCGCCCGCTGCGCAACACCGAGCGCGTGCTCAACAATCCCGCCGTCGAACGGCTGCTCGAAATCGAGAAGGAAAAGGGCGACGACCTGCAATTTTCTGATGTCATCGAACAGGTCGCGGGCGTTTACCCGAAGATCATGATGGAAGGCGACATGGATGTGGGCGCCTGGAGCTGCGGCATGGTTGCCGGCCTGATCAACGATATCCCGACCTGTAAGGAACTGATCGACCGGATCATGGCCGAGGCGGACCAGATCATCAACCAGCGGCTCAAGGGGTTTATGGCCGCCTGAGCGAACAACAAAGCCCCCGGAACCGCTTCCGGGGGCTATTGCTTGAGTAAATCGGTCAGTTTCACCGGATCGCATTGCCGATCACCGCTCCGATCAGGCCGCTGCTGATAGCGATCAGCACCGCATCATTGCCGGACCGCACCCACTGATAGCCGCGTGGCGCATTGGACAGCCGGTAGGCGCGGGGATTGTGGATCACCCGGTAATTGGTCGCATAGCGCCGGTCGAACCGCTGGCCCTTGGCCCAGTGCCGCTGGGAAACAGCGCCATAGCGCCGGCCATCATAGCGGTCCCGCTGCGCGCTCTTTCTCGTCGTGGTTTTCGTGACCACGCGCTTGCCGTTCCGCTGCGTGACCGTCTTCTGGACCACGCGCTTGCCATGCCCGTTTTTGACGGTCTTCTCGACGCTTCTGTACTGGGCGGCCTGCGCCTGCGCGGTGACCATCGGCGATACGGCCATGGTCGTGACTGCCAAGGCCATCAGAAATTGCTTCATCTTCCATTCCTTTTTCTATCCGGCGCCAACTCCGGCGTCACAGACAGAAATAGGGGCAAGCTGTCGCAGACCTTTGTCAGATTTGCGTTTTTTTGTAGCAGATTGTCGCGGAAACCCTGTCCGGTTCATCTGGCGATCAGCTGGCGGCCATGCTCATTCCGCCCACAGGGCCAGCACCGCCCTAAGCGCCGTCACCAGCGCCAGTGGCTGATCGAGCATCAGATGATGTTCGGCCTCGGGAATCGCGATCATCGGTATATGGCTGCCGCCGAGCTCGCGGAGATAATCGGCGCTGTCATCATCGAACAATTTGCTCTTCTCGCCATAGACGATGGCCAGCCGGTGCGGCAGATCGACGATCCGCTGCGGCGTCTGCGCCCATTTTGCCATATCATTCTCGTTGCGATGGAAGACCATCGGATCGAACTTCCACGACCAGCCCTGCTGCTCGCCGTCTTCGATCCGGCGCAGCGAATGATAGGCCATATATTCAAACAGGAACGGCTGCTGCACCGGCTGTGGCGGCGACAGGACAAAGCGGGCATGGGCGGATTCATAATCCGGATAAAGCTTGTTCGGCCTGTCGGAACGGCCCGAACCGGGCGGTCCGCCGCCGCCTTTGAAATGCTCTGCCAGCCGTGCCGGCCGCATCACCATCAGGTCGCAGATGATCAGCCCGCCAAAGCGCTCTCCCGCCATCTCCATGGCGGTCAGCGCGACACCCGAACCAAAGCTGTGGGCGATGAGCTTCGGTTTGACGTCACCGGAAAACAGATCCAGGGCATCGGCGAGCGCCACCATATCGGCGGCGCGCTTGTCCCCGTCGCAATCCGGCGTAATGGCGCTGTCGCCCATGCCGGCGAGATCATAGGCGATCACGTCATATTCCTTGGCCAGAAACGGCGCGATAAAGGCGAAGCAGCGCGCATGGGCGAGGAAACCGTGGGTCATCAGCAGCGGCGGCTTGCCGCGCGTGCCCCAGCGGAAATAATGGACCCTGTGCCCGTTCACTTCGACAAAGCTGTCCTCGCGCGGCACCGCCATCGCGTCGGTGAACCAGGCGGGCAACTGCTGATCGCCAGCCCAGATATCGACAATATCAGGGCTGGCCGTTTTCACATGTTCATTCATCGGAGAGCTTATTCACCCTTCCAGTCGGGCTTGCGCTTCTGGGCGAAGGCAAGCGAGCCTTCCTGCGCATCCTTGGAGGTGAAGACCGGCCCGGTGATTTCCGCCTGTTTCTTCCACGCTTCTTCGCTACTCCAATCATAGCTTTCGTTGATGATCTTCTTGGTCGCTTTCAGCGCCAGCGGGCCATTGGCGGCAACGGTCGTCGCCAGCTCGATCGCTGCATCCAGCGCCGCGCCTTCGGTCACGCGGTTGACGAAGCCCACTTCATAGGCGCGCTGGGCGGTGAAGAAATCACCGGTCAGCGCCCATTCCATGGCGATCCGCTTGCCGACGATCTGCTGCAGCTTGATCACGCCGCCCGCCGCCGCGACCAGGCTGCGCTTCACTTCCGGAATGCCGAATTTCGCGTTGACGTTGGCGACGCACAGGTCACAGGCCAGCGCCAGCTCCAGACCGCCCGCCAGTGCATAGCCCTCGACCGCTGCGATCAGCGGCTTTTCCGGGCCCTTTTCGGTGATGCCGCCGAAGCCATAGCCTTTCACCGCAGGCGTTTCGCCGCGCAAAAAGCCCTTGAGATCCATGCCTGAACAGAAGGTTCCACCCGCACCAGTAATGATCCCGGCGTTGAGGCTATTGTCACTGTCGAGCTGCTCCATTGCCGCTCGAATCCCTTCGGCAGCAGCCTTGGTCATCGCGTTCTTGGCTTCCGGCCGGTTGATGGTGACGATGATAAACCCGTCGCGAATTTCGGTGAGTACTTCAGACATGTTTGTTTCTCCTTTGCTTCTTTTGGATTTGTGCCCCGGCGAAGGCCGGGGTCCATCTCGTGAAATCGCGTAACGACGCATTGGCACGAGATGGGCTCCTGCCTCCGCAGGAGCACAGTTCATTCAATCTCTAGTCAAACAGCAATCCCGCCAGTTTCGACCGTTGATAAGCCGCATCGCCGATCAGCGCGCCTGACAAAATTGCTTTCCGCCGGTGCAGCTGCGCGTCGCAATCATGGGTGAAGCCAAATCCGCCGTGGAACTGGATCGCGCGATCGGCCGACGTGGAATAGCTCGAATGGGACTGCGCCGCCGCCATCCGTACCGCAACTTCGCCGCGGCCCTGCTCGCCCCAGCTGTGTGCAGCGCTGTAGAGATGCGTCCGCGCCTTTTCATATTCGACATAATTGTTGACCGTCGGGTGTTTCAGCGCCTGGTAGCTGCCGATGATCTTGCCGAACTGCTTGCGGGTTTTGAGATATTCCAGCGTATAATCGATCACCGCCTGCGCACCGCCGGTCATTTCGGCGGCATGGATCAGGCCGGCTGCCAGCTCGATCTTCTCCAGCGTCTCGCGGGTCCGCGAGGCGTCAAACAGCGCGTCGGTGGAAACGGTCACGCCGTCCAGAGTCACTTCATAACTGCGCGCGGTTTCGTCGATCACCGTTTCGCGGCGCAGCGCGCCATCTGGCAGCGCCGAGCGTTCAATCAGGGCGAAGCGCACCGCACCATCCATCTTGACCGAAACGATGATCAGTTCCGCACTGTCGGCCCAGAGCACCAGCTGCTTCTTGCCGGACAGGGTTATAGTGCCGCCGCTTTCGGTCGCGCTGCAGTCGATATTGGACAGATCCCAGTCACCATTATCCTCGCGCAGGGCCAGCGTTGCCGCAGCGCCCGCCGCGATCTTTGGCAGCCATTCCGACTGCTGCGCTTCACTGCCACCAGCGAGCAGCGCCTGCGCCGCCAGCGTCGTCGATCCGAATGGCGTGCTCATCAGATTGCGGCCCATCTGCTCGGCGATCGGCACGACTTCGGCCATCGACAGGCCGACGCCGTCATGCGCCTCTGGTATCGCGATCGCCAGCCAGCCGAGTTCGCCAATTTCTTTCCAGATCGCGGGATCATAGCCGAGTTCGTCGTCGATCAGTCCCCGCACCTTGTCGATCGGGCTTTTGTCGCGGCAGAAATTGGTCGCCACATCCATCAGTTCGATCTGCTCTTCGGTCGTGCCGATTGTGCCTAGATTATCCATATCATCCTCGTCTCTCAATCCGTTCGTGCTGAGCTTTTCGCAGTACCTGACAAAGGCCCTTCGACATGCTCAGGGCGAACGGGTTTCTGTTCTGGTTATTATCTCGTTTTCGGCAAGCCGAGCGCATGCTCTGCAACGATGTTCCGCTGAATTTCCGACGTCCCGCCGCCGATGGTGGCCGAGAAACTGTTCAGATAGCTGCGATGCCAGTAGCCGTCATCGACTGCATTTTCGTCGCCGACATAATAGCCGGCCTTGGTGCCCTGAAAGGCGAGCGAAAATTCGGTAAGCTCGCGGATCAGTTCGGTGCGGGCCAGCTTGTTCATCAGCGGCAGTCCCATTGGCCGGTCCTGCATCAGCTGCGGCATCCGGCGCCGGGTGTTGTTGAGATTGAGCGCCTGGATATCGATCATATATTGCGTCATCTTGTCGCGCATCACCGGATCGTCGAGCAGCGGCTTGCCGTTGCGCACGGAATTTTTCGCCAGCTCAACAATCTCCATCACGTCCAGTTCCTTGACGAAAAAGCCGCCGACCGGCTTGACCTTGGCGCCGCGCTCATATTCCAGCGTCTTCATCGCCATCGACCAGCCATTGCCCTCGCCGCCGAACAGGCAGTCGGCGGGAATGCGGGCATCGGTGAAGAAGGTCTGGACGAAGCCATATTCGCCGGTCAGCTTCTTGATCCGGCTGGTGGTGATGCCGTCGATCTTCATCGGATTGAGGAAGAAGCTGAGCCCGGCATATTTGTTCGGCGCGTCAAAATCGGTGCGCGCCAGCAGGATCATATATTTCGCCCGGTCGCCAAGCGATGTCCAGATTTTCGAGCCGTTCAGGACATAGTCGTCGCCGTCCTTGACCGCTTTCAATTGTGCATTGCCAAGATCCGATCCGTTTTCCGGTTCGGAAAAGCCCTGGCACCAGATATCCTCGGCGCTCAGCATCGGCTTGATATATTTCTGCTTCTGCTCCTCGCTGCCGAGGTCGAGGATCAGCGGCCCCGCCCAGCCATTGCCGATCGCGTTGAGCATGATCGGCGCATCATATTTCTTCATCGCCCGTGTGGCGACGCGCTGATATTCGCTGTGCAGTCCGCCGCCGCCATATTCCTTTGGCCAGCTGGCACCAAGATAGCCCGCTTCATAGACCTTGCGCTGCCAGTCGCGCAGAAAATCGAACTGCTGGTCGGTCGACACTTCCATGAAGGTCAGCGGCAGCATGAAGCCCGGATCGCGCACGGTATTTTCCCTGAACCAGGCGTCCGCCTGCTCGGCATAGTCCTTCAGTTCGGCTGCACTCGGTTTTTCGGCCATAGGTCCTTCTCCAGTTTCTTATCAATAGGGCCAGTGGCACGGCCCCATTGGCTAGGATATTGCTCAAAACACTAGTCGGTTAATTGAACGATTAAATTGCAAAAAGCAATGTCGGACCCTGCTTAATTGAACCCGTGGGAACCCGTGGAGAGAAATATGACCAGTGACAATTTTAGCGGGCAAAAACATGTCATGTGCCGAGCCTGTCATGCGCATTGCGGACTGATCGTCGATTTCGAGAATGGCGTGCCGGTCAAGACCCATGGCGACAAGGATAATCCCGAATTCGAAGGCTATAGCTGCATCAAGGGCCGGCAGCTGGCCAATTACCACAGTTTTGATACGCGGCTGCTGACCAGCTATACCGGAATGAAACAGGGCGAGAAACAGCCGGTGCACTGGCGCCATGCGGCGCGCGATATTGCGGCGCGGCTGGAGCGTATCATCGGCGAACATGGCCCCGATGCGGTCGCCTCTTATGTCGGCACCTTCGGCTATAATAATGTCAACGCCCATGCCTTCATGCTGGCGCTGATGGACGCCATCGGCTCGACCTCGGTCTATGACAGCGTCACCATCGACCAGCCCGGCAAGGGCATTGCTCGCGCCCTGATCGGGCCGTGGCTGGCGGGGGCGCCGCGCGTCGGCGACTGGGACGGGCTGATGCTGGTCGGAACCAATCCGGTGGTCTCGATGAATGGCGGGCTCGGCATGAACCCGGCGAAAAAACTGCACGATGCCAAGAAGCGCGGGATGCAGCTGATCGTGATCGATCCGCGCGTCACCGACAGCGCCCGGCAGGCCGATATCCATCTGCAATGCCGCCCCGGCCAGGACCCGATCCTGCTCGGCGCGATTGCCAGGGTCGTGATCAATGAAGAATTGTACGACAAGGATTTTGTCGCCGGCGATGTCGACGGTTTCGAGTCGCTCAAGCAAGCCGTGCAGCCCTTTGATGCCGGCCCGGCCGCCGACCGCGCCGGCGTCGCGGCGGACGACATCGTCCGCGCCGCGCGCATGTACGGCAGCTGGAAAAAGGCCAGCATCAGCGGTGGCACCGGCACCAACATGTCGGGCGGCGGCAATATCACCGAATATCTCAATCTCGCCCTGACCTCGATCATGGGCCACTGGCTGCGCGAGGGCGACCGCAACCGCCGCACCGGCGTATTCACCAAGCCAGCCCCGCCGATTGCGGCAACCCCCGGCCCGATTCCTGCCTGGGGTTTCGGCCGCAAGCTGCACAGCCGCGATCTCGAGCAGAGCATTTCCGGCATGCCGACCGCGGCGCTGCCCGACGAGATCCTGACGCCGGGCGACAAGCAGGTGAAGGCGCTGATCTGCCTCGGCGGCAACCCGATGCTCGCCTGGCCCGACCAGCTCAAGACCTTCGAGGCGATGAAGGCGCTCGACCTGCTGGTCTGCATCGATCCGCGCATGTCGAAGACCGCCGAGCTCGCCGACTATGTGATCGCGCCCAAGCTCCATTATGAAGTGCACGGCAACACCGCCGCCCCTGAAGTCTATGGCGGATTCGGAGCCGGCTGGGGCTTCGAGAATAATTATGCCCAGGCCAGCCTGCCGATCATGGATGTGCCGGAAGGCGCCGACCTGTGCGAGGAATATCAGTTCATCCATGCCCTCGCCTCGGAACTCGGCAAGCCGCTCAAGGTGAAGTCCTGGGCGCTGCTCGCTCATCCCCAGGAGCGGGAGGAAAAGGCGACGCTGATCCCGCCCGGCGAAACCCCCGATCCGATCAGCGCGTGGAAAGCCTCGCTCAATGGCTGCCCGGCGGATATCGCCGGACTATATGCCGACGAAGAGGTGCAGAAGGGCACCATCGTCGACGCGCAGGCGCTGCTGGTCCAGCCCAAGCCGGCTGGCTGGGAAGGCAAATTGTCGGTCGGCAATGAAGCGATGATGGAAGAATTGGAAGCATATGCGGCAAAGCTTGGCCAGCCGGTCGAGGATGGCGACTTCCCCTTCCGGCTGATCGGGCGGCGGATGACCGCGATCCACAACAGCAACTGGCACGAGGATCCGGTGCAGCGCAAACGCGTGCCGCACCACCCCGCCTATATGAACCCGGCCGATATGGAAGCGCTGGGCCTCACCGAGGATCAGCCGGTCGAGCTGGAATCGGCGCGCGCCTTTATCAGCTGCGTTGCCAAGGCCGACAAGACCGTACGCGCCGGCTGTGTTTCCACCCCGCACAGCTGGGGCACCAATCCGGACGAGAAGGAGGACCCGCTCGGCGAGGGCGGCAATACCGGGCGGCTGTCCTACAACGACCGCGACTTCGACAGGCGCACCGGCATTCCCCTGATGAGCGCGATCCCGATCCGGGTGAGGGCGAAGGAAAAAGATCTGGAAGCTGCGGAATAACGACAGCGCCCTCTCGCGCAGGAAGAGGCAAGGGAAGCTTGCCGGCTTGTCTGGACAAGTTTTCGGGGCTTCAGTTATCCAGCACGATGCGATAGCGCGCGTCTCCACTCTCGAGACGCGCGAACGCCTCGTTGATCCGGTTGAACCGAAAATGCTCGGTGACCACCCTGATATCGTGGCGCGCGCAGAATTCCAGCATGTCGGCAACGGTGTGCGGGCTGCCGACCAGCGAGGAGGACAGCGATAGTTGCGAGAACATCAGCGGCATCAACTGCAGCTCGGCCGGCACTGCCTGCACGCCCAGGAAATGCAGCCGCCCCTTGGGCTTCAGCATCGCGATGATCTGGTTCCAGTCGAGCGCCACATCCACCGTGCTTAAAATGACATCGAAACTGCCGGCTGCTTCCGCCAGAGCCTCCAGGTCGCGAGAATTGATCACCGCATGCGCGCCCAATGACATGGCCTCTTCCGTTTTCGAACTGCTGGAGGTCAGCGCGGTAACATGACAGCCCCAGGCCTTGCCGAACTGCAGCGCCAGATGGCCAAGCCCGCCAATGCCGAGCACCGCGATCCGGTCGGTCGGCCTGATGCCGAATTTGACGAAGGGATTGAAGACGGTGATGCCTGCACAGAACAGCGGTCCGGCGTCGGCGGAATCGAGATCATCCGGCAGCTTGATCACGCTGACCCCGGTGGCGCGGACGATATCGGCAAAGGCACCGTGGCGGCCCGGAGAGACCGTCGACTGCACCGATTCGCAGAGATTATGGTCGCCATCCAGGCATTGCCGGCAGGTCATGCAATAATGCGAATGGCCACCCAGCCCGACCCGGTCGCCAATCTTGACATGCGAAACTTCCGAACCGATATCGATCACCGTGCCGGTCGCTTCATGCCCGCCGACAAAGGGAAACAGCGTCGCCCCCCAGACATTGTCGCGCAGGCTGAGATCGGTATGGCACAGTCCGCAATGTTCGACCTGTATATCGATATCATTGGACCCCAGCGGCCCGAGTTCATATTCAAAAGGTTCAAGTTCGCTGCCGGCCTTTGGCGCGGCATAAGCTTTGACAGTGCGCATAACGGGTCTCTCCATCGATCGCTTTGGGAAAATCGTAATCGGATCGAAGGTCGCATATCTGACCACCGCCGGACACTGTCATATCAATGGAGGGCCGCCATGATCGGCAGGAGGCCTGTCCCCCCGATCCATACGGCAATAAAAAGGGCCCCGGAAGCGATCCGGAGCCCTCATTCAAAATTTCATTTTGTCAGCCTAGCCAACCACGATCATCACCAGCGACGTGGCGATCAGCGCCGGCGTCTCGATGCCGTCGATCTCGACAACGACATTATAGGTCAGCAACCAGCGGCCAGGCTGTTTCTCGACCGCATCGACCAATGTGTGGCGTCCGCGCACTTTTGATCCTGCGCGAACGGGGTTGAGGAAACGAACCTTGTCGAAGCCGTAGTTAATCCCCATCACCGTGCCTTCGAGGCCCAGCGTGGTGCCGTAAGAAAGCTTGGGTAGCAGCGAGAGGGTCAGCAGACCGTGGGCGATGGTGCCGCCAAAGGGCGTCGCCTTGGCTTTTTCTTCATCGATATGGATGAACTGGTGATCCTCGGTGCAATCGGCAAATTTGTTGATCCGGTCCTGGCCGACTTCGACCCAGTCGGACACTCCGACTTCCTTGCCCTTCCAGGATCCGAGTTCGCTTGGCTTGATTACTGGCATATATTGTCTCCTAAAATTCTTGGGTATTGCCGTCAGTGGTGAGCCTGTCGAACCACGCCTCTCGTCGAGAAACGCCGTTCACCTGCGGTGGCCTTCGGCTCGACAAGCTCAGGGCTAACGGAAACCGGAAAAAAATTCCGGCCTTACCTAGCCCTTTGATTCTTCCTGCATCCGGCGGAAGAATTTGCCACCCTGGCCACCGCCATTGGCATATTCCTGCATGCCGGTTTCATCGAGAATCTTGTCGATATTGTCGGCGATCGCTTCGGCAGAGCGCTTGTCTTCCGGCAGCCAGATGCCTTCGGTTTCGAAGATTTTCGCCGCGGCATAGCCACCGGCGCCTGCGGTCAGGATCGTCTTCGATGGCGCACCATCGCTGCACAGATAGACAACCGCCGGGGTTACCGCTTCGGGGACCAGCATTTTCAGCGCCTCTTCAGGCATGATGTCTTCGGTCATGCGAGTCGCCGCAACGGGAGAGATACAGTTGGTGTGGATGCCCTTGCCGGCCCCTTCTTGGTGCAGGCTGTTCATCATGCCGACCAGCGCCATTTTTGCCGCGCCATAATTGACCTGTCCGAAATTGCCATAGAGGCCGGTCGACGAGGTCGTCATCACGATGCGGCCATATTGACGTTCGCGCATATGGTCCCAGACCGCCTTGGTGCAATTGGCGCTGCCGGTCAGGTGAACATCCATGACAAACTGGAAATCTTCCATCGTCATCTTGTGGAAGCTCTTGTCGCGGAGCACGCCGGCATTGTTGACGAGAATATCGACATGGCCCCATTTGGCGATCGCGTCGGCGACCATCTTTTCGACGGCCGGCATATCGGTCACGCTGCAGCCGGCTGCCATGGCTTCGCCGCCTTCGGCTTCGATTTCGGCAACAACCTGTTCGGCCACGGTAGCGGACCCGCCGGTGCCATCGCGAGCGCCGCCAAAGTCGTTTACCACCACCTTGACACCGCGCCGCGCCAGTTCCTTGGCATGCTCGCGTCCGAGACCAGCGCCTGCGCCGGTGACGATGGCGACGCGGTCGTTAAATTCTACAGTGCTCATGGCAAGTTCCTCTCTGGTTGAACGATTGGCCGAACCGATGCGCAATCACATCCGGGGAGTCAAGCGGCAAAACCGCTATTTTGCGGCAGTTTTGGCGCGAACCCGGCCTGCCGTAGCGGCAGAGGCGGAAACGCGCTTTTTGGGTTTTTTCGGCTGCTTGGCCTTCCTCGACCTGGTCTTTTTGTCCGCCGCGGCCTTTTCCTTTTTGGCCGCCGCCATCAGGTCGGAAAAGCTGCGCGAAATGCAGGTCGCATAAAATTCCGGATCCGGCATGATGTTGCGATCCGCGAGAAATGTCAGGATGACATTGCCGTTATAGCTGGTCACCACATGGAACAGGCCCTGCCCCTCCGCGAGGATTCCCATGCCGAAACTTTTGACCAGCTTGGCCCCGGCAAAATACATCGGCACCATCGGCCCCGGAACATTGGTGACCACGCTGTTCACCGCCGGATTGAGACGCTCGACCATGCCCGCACGGATCATCATCTTGGTCCCCGCTGCGGTCAGGCCCGCCGGCATCGCACCCGACAATTCCATCAGCGTCTTGGCGCCCAGCGCCTGGGTCATCGCCTTCGATCGCCGGGTTTCTTCCATGATGAATGTCAACCGTTCCCCGGCGTCGGCGAGATGGGTTCCCACTCCGACCTGCATCATGGTGACCTGATTGCCGGCGCTATCCCTGTCATCATCGGACCGGACCGACACTGGCGCCCCGATTTTCATGGTCTTTTGCGGCAGGTCGTTCTTGGCTTTCAGATAAGCGCGCATCGCGCCGCTGACCACCGCGATCATTACGTCGTTCACCGTTGCACCGGCAAAAGCCGCGCGAATTTCCTTGATGTCCGACAGCGCGAATTCGCGCCCGTCAAACACGCGGTGCGGGCTGAGCTTCTTGTTGAACCGGGTCTTGGGAATGCCCCCCTTTGCATCATCGCGCTGGCGAAACTCCCGTTGCACCTCCAGCAGCCGTTTCGGCATCGGGATCAGTTTCTGCAAATTCTGGAGACCGCGAACCGGATTGGCGATATTGTTGAACTGCGCCTTGGCAAGCAGGGCGAGCGGATTGGGGTCCTTTTCCGGCTCGAACTGCATGTCGAACGTGCGCGGCTTCATCTCGGCGTCAAGATCGTGCAGGGCCAGCGTCATCTGCAGCCCGGACTGGCCATCGATCGCTGCATGATGCATCTTGTGCAGCATGGCAAAGCTGCCCTTCGGCACGCCCTCGACATTGTCGAGCCCCTCGATCACCGTATATTCCCAGAGCGGCTTGTTCATGTCCATCGGCCGCGCGTAGATCCGCGCCACCTGAATGCACAATTGCCGCCAGTCGCCCGGCTTCGGCAGCGCAATATGGCGGACATGATATTCAAGATCGAAATTTGCGTCATCGACCCAATAGGGATGGTCGAGATCGAGCGGCACCCGCACCAGTTTCTGGCGGAAAATCCGGGCCCCGTCGAGGCGCCCCTCGATATAGCGCAAGATGTCCTTGAACCCGACCTGGCCGCCCGGTGCGGTCGAGGGATCATAAATCAGCAGCTGCCCGATATGCATCGGTGTATTCGGCGTTTCGGTATAGGCAAACATCGCATCCAGCGCGCTCAGCTGCTTCATCGCAATCCTCTCATTTCGCCATTATCGCGCCGAGCATAATTCAATTCGATTCAATAAGCGACTCCGTTCAGACTCGAAATTCCGCGCATCTCGGCACCGCCAGCGACAGCACAGCCGCTGGTCAAACGGGGCGCCAGTTCTTCACCAGATATTGCGGCGGGACGGCCCGACCCCAGTAAAAACCCTGGCCATGATCGGCGCCCAGCAGCCGCGCCTTTTCCAGATGAAAGGGTGTTTCAATGCCTTCGACGACCGTCTTCGCGCCGCGCATATGGCAAAAATCAATGACCGAGCTCAGCACCCCGATCGGCACACGATTGTTACAGAAGGCCCAGAAAATTTCCTTGTCCAGTTTCAGCTCGGCAAAAGGAATTTCGGCGATCCGGTCGAGATTGCTCTGGCCGGTACCATAGTCGTCAATCGATACGGTCAGCCCATAGTCCGCCAGCATCCGGCAGATTTCCGCAACTACCTTGATATTGGCAACCCGGTTTTCCTCGGTGATCTCCATGATCACCATATTGCTGACCGTCCCGACCTGCCGCAGTCGTGCAAACAGCGCGTCGACAAAATCGGGCTGGGTCAGCAATATCGCGCTGCAGTTGAAAGAGACCGGCGCACCCCTGCGCGATTTGCGAAGGGAGCGGGCGAGATTCATCACCTGATCGAAAACATTGATGGTCGCTTCGATTTCCAGAGACATTTCGGTCGCGGCCGAGAAAATCGTCGCCGGGCTGATCGCCCGCCTGGTTTTGAGACGCGATAGCGCTTCATAACCGACGACCTGACCATCCGCCAATGCATGTTTTGACTGAAATTCCACGACGAGATTGTCGAGCAACCTGTCGCTTGCAATCAGCGCCCTGATATATTCCGCATCCCGGTCGATCTTCTCGCAATCGTCGGCATATTGATCGATCAGCTGCACAAGCATGTTGGGTTCAAACGGCTTGGCGAGAGTCGCGACGATTTGCGGGCTGCCCGCTTGCAGCGACGGGGCGCTGCCGTGATATAATTTTCTGTCCGTTCCGGTCATCAGGACAAGCGGCAATTTACGATCGACCGAGTCAAATCCGGTCAATAATCCGGCGCTGTTCTGGGAAAGTCTTTCCTTGTCCGCGACAATGACATTCGGAGCAAAGGCGGTGGCGCCATTCTCGTCCCCAGGCGAAAAAACGCAGGCCACGGAAATTTCGCGCTGCTCAAGATCGTCCTGCAAGAAACGCGTGAAGGCACTCTCTTCGTCAATGACGAGGACCCGTTTATTAGACATGGCTGGGGCTTTCGATCAGTGAAGATCCGGCAATGGATCCTTAGGTGGTTGCGCCCCGGTTTGTTCGGACGCGTCCTGCTTGGCCCGATCCTCTGTACGATATTGCGTAAGATAGCTTATTCTCAAGCCGGGCAGGCCCGCCTTGTCGATTGTGTCCTGCCAGGAGATAAATTCTTCCAGCGAGAGATTATATCGGTCGCAAGCCTCCTCCAAAGTCAGCAAGCCACCGTTCACAGCGGCAACCACTTCGGCTTTGCGCCGGATCACCCATCTGGTCATATTATTCTTCGGCAGGTCCTTGAGGCTAAGCGCCTCGCCGAAAGGGCCAATGACTCTCTCGGGCCTTCGTTGCCGACCAATTTCCATATCACCTCCCAGAGATCGGGTTACACCGCTGATGCAAGTTGCAAAGAAGTGACCCTAAAGGGATTCCCCTTTACAGTGATTTACAAATGCATCAGAAACTGTAAACAACCCGTTACAAACTCTGGTTAATACGTTATAAATACTTGGTCTATAAATAGATGTAAAATATAAATATTTATTCTTCTCCGATCATTTTATATCATTATAGTATTAATTGATCTACTTTCCACAGATACTTGAACAATTATTTTCAGATCTTGGCAGACCCGAAGGCCAAAAGAAACCCCGGTGTAAGGGACACCGGGGTTTTTGGAAGGCTGATTTGGCCAAAATGCGGCCGCTTGTTGGGGACTTGCGGCTCTCGGAATAGTGGTCAGTTACTGATCATCATAGCAGTTTCGGAGGGCTTTCCTGATCTTGCTGCGGCCATAATTGTTACACTGGCACGCTGGGCCGAGCCGTTGGCCTCGCTCATGCAGATGCGGTGGTCCTGCATATCTGCCAGGTTTTTCGAATCATAGGCGCCGCACACCTTGCGCACTGCGCCTTTCAGCCGGCCCTGCAGCGTGGCCTGGCCATCCTCGCTGTTCAGGTCCAGATCAGCATATTCGACAGCAGCAGTGCGCACGATCCGGTTCTGGGCACTGGCGCTGGCAGAAAATCCGGTCGCGGTTACGGCGATTGCGGCGGCGGCACACAGGGCCTTGGTAAAGATGTTATTCGACATTTTCTCACTCCTCAAAAATTTGTTCGGGGCGGTGCCAGAAACGGGGGCCGGCACTACCCGCCAGGGTAAGGCGGGAGCGCAATATCCTTAGCCGGGGAAGGGGCTGTCTGGAGAGACGTGGGTTATGCTCCCGCCTCGCATTCCTAGGTAGCGGAGCGAAGCGGATCGAGCAGCCGGCGTTCGACAGACCGCCATTTTGATCGGCAAACGCCGACCGTCTTCGACGAACGGCAATCGCCCGTCGACCAAGCTATCACCATGTAACTTTTGTTACGATTCAAATGGTTACAGATGACACCGAATCATGCTGTATTAGGACACTAAATCAGTCCGGAGAGGGGACTCGACGGGTCGGCATACATTCGCCGCCCCATCCGTCCGGACAGATAGGCCTCGCGCCCGGCCTCGACCGCGAGCCGCATCGCGCGCGCCATCCGCACCGGTTCCCTAGCCTCGGCAATCGCGGTGTTCATCAGCACGCCGTCGCAGCCGAGCTCCATCGCCACCGCCGCATCGCTGGCCGTGCCGACCCCGGCATCGACCAGAACCGGCACGCTGGCGCCCTCGACGATCAGCCGGATGGTGACCCGGTTCTGGATGCCGAGCCCCGACCCGATCGGCGCGCCCAGCGGCATGATCGCGACCGCGCCGGCGTCTTCCAGCTGCTTCGCCGCAATCGGGTCGTCGACGCAATAGACCATCGGCTTGAACCCTTCCTTCGCCAGCACCTCGGTCGCCTCCAGCGTTTCGCGCATGTTCGGATAGAGCGTCTTCGCCTCGCCCAGCACTTCCAGCTTGACCAGGTCCCAGCCGCCGGCCTCGCGCGCCAGCCGCAGGGTGCGGATCGCGTCATCGGCATTGAAACAGCCGGCGGTGTTCGGCAGATAGGTGACTTTCTTCGGATCGATAAAGTCCATCAGCACCGGCTGGTTGCGGTCGGTGACATTGACCCGGCGGACGGCGACGGTGACCATTTCCGCACCGGACGCCTCGACCGCTGCTGCGTTTTCGGCGAAATCCTTGTACTTGCCGGTACCGACGATCAGCCGCGACCGGAAGGTCCGGCCTGCCACCGTCCAGCTGTCGTCACCGGACCCGCCGCCGACGAAATGCACGATTTCCAGTTCATCGCCCGGTTCGACCATGACATCTTCCAGCGTCGACCGGGTGACGATCTCCCGGTTGCGCTCGACCGCCACCTTGGCCGGGTCCAGATCAAGCGAGCGCACCAGATCGGCGATCGATCCGCCCCCTGCAAATTTGTGGTCATCGCCGTTCAACCGGATCTGAATTTCAGCCATTTCGGTAACTTTCATGTCTTTGATCTCGCTTTTCAAAAACGAGCCATATAAAGAGGGCGCTTCAGTCGCAACCAAAAGCCTTGGGGAGGAACCAATATCTTGGCGGCCAAGACCATCTATATATTGAACGGACCCAATCTCAACCTGCTGGGCATGCGCGAACCCGAAATCTACGGATCGGAAACGCTCGACGAAATTGCCGGACAAGCGGAAGACCATGCGCAGACGCTGGGTTTCGACGTCGACATCCGCCAGAGCAATCATGAAGGCCATCTGATCGACTGGCTGCACGAGGCGGCGGCGGAGAAAGCCCAGGCCGTCATCCTCAACGCCGGCGCGCTCACCCATACATCGATCGCCCTGTATGACGCGATCAAGGCGATCGACACGCCGGTGATCGAAGTGCATCTTTCCAATCCCGCTGCGCGCGAGGCGTTTCGGCACAAGAGTTTCATTGCGCCGGTTGCAAAAGGAACGATTTGCGGCTTTGGTGCTTTCGGCTATCAACTGGCGCTCGACGCTGCCAGCAAATTTTAACGACTGCATAAGGACACAATATGCCTGCAAAGAAAGAAACGGGTGAAGGCATGAATGTAGATATCAAGCTGGTGCGCGATCTCGCTGCCATACTCGAAAAAGCCGGTCTGACCGAGATTGAAGTCGAGGATGGCCACCGCAAGATCAAGGTCGCGCGCGGCGGCGGCACCTTTGTTTCGGCCCCTGCCCCCATGGTTCCGGTTCCCGCTCCCGCGGCACCAGCTGCCGAGGCAGCGGCCGCCCCGGTTGACGATCACGCCGGCGCGCAGAAATCGCCGATGGTGGGCACTGCCTATCTTGCTGCCGAACCGGGCGCGGACAATTTCATCAGCGTCGGCGACAAGGTTGCCGTTGGCGACACCTTGCTGATCGTCGAGGCGATGAAAGTGATGAACCCGATTACCGCCGAAACAGCAGGAACGGTCAAGGCCATTCTGGTCGAAAACGGTCAGCCGATTGAATTTGACCAGCCTCTCGTGGTGATCGCATAGATGATGGTTGAGTCACTCCGTTCGTCTCGAGCGACGTCGAGAGACAATGCTCTCCATCAATTACGGCGCGGGGGCGTCGCCCTATGACCATTGAAAAAATCCTGATTGCCAATCGCGGCGAAATAGCGCTGCGAATTTTGCGCGCGGCCAAAGAACTCGGCATCGAGACCGTCGCCGTGCACAGCACCGCCGATTCAGACGCGATGCATGTGCGGCTCGCCGATCAGGCCGTCTGTATCGGGCCCCCGGCGGCCGCCGACAGCTATCTGTCGATCCCGGCGATCATCTCGGCCGCCGAAATCAGCGGCGCCGATGCGATCCATCCCGGCTATGGTTTCCTTTCCGAAAATGCGCATTTCGCCGAAGTCGTCGAGGCGCATGATATCAAGTGGATCGGCCCCAAGCCCGAGCATATCAAGATCATGGGCGACAAGGTCGCGGCCAAGAAGACCGCGGGCGATCTCGGCATTCCTCTCGTTCCCGGCTCCGACGGCGCCGTCAGCGAGATCGAGGAAGCGAAACGCGTCGCGGCGGAAGTCGGCTATCCGGTGATCATCAAGGCGGCCTCCGGCGGCGGCGGCCGCGGCATGAAGGTGGTCAACAGCGAAGCCGAACTCGAAACCCAGATGAAACAGGCCGGCACCGAGGCCAAGGCGGCCTTCGGCGACGCCACCGTCTATATCGAGAAATATCTCGGCGACCCACGCCATATCGAATTCCAGGTGTTTGGCGACGGCCGCGGCAACGCGATCCATCTCGGCGAGCGCGACTGTTCGCTGCAGCGCCGCCACCAGAAAGTGCTCGAGGAAGCGCCCTCGCCGGTGATCAGCGCCGAACAGCGCGAAGCCATGGGCAAGGTCTGTGTCGACGCGATGAAGGGCATGCAATATCGCGGCGCCGGCACGATCGAGTTTCTCTACGAAAATGGCGAGTTCTATTTTATCGAGATGAACACCCGTCTGCAGGTGGAACATCCGGTGACCGAAATGATCACCGGTTTCGATCTGGTGCGCGAACAGATTCGCATCGCCGATGGCCGCGACCTGTCGGTCGCCCAGGAAGATCTGGTGTTCAGCGGCCACGCCATCGAATGCCGGATCAACGCCGAAAATCCGAAGACCTGGGCGCCGTCGCCCGGCAAGGTCACCGGCTATCATCCGCCAGGCGGCATGCATGTCCGAGTCGACAGCGGCCTCTATGCCGGCTATTCGATCCCGCCCTATTATGACAGCATGATCGCCAAGCTGATCGTCTATGGCCGCACCCGCGACGGCTGCATGATGCGGCTGGCGCGCGCGCTCGACGAATTTGTCATCGAGGGCGTCCAGACCACCATCCCGCTGCACCAGAAGCTGGTCTATGACCCGGAATTCCAGTCCGGCGAATATACGATCAAATGGCTGGAGGAATGGCTGGAAAAGGATAATCTGAAGGATTAGCCGTTCACCTGCAAAGGTGGGGGTTCTTCTATTAGGAATGCAAAACCGATCTTGCTCCCCCGCGTAGGCGGGGGTCCATCTCCCGACCCCTGCTGTATTAGTTTGGCAACTGTTGCGCGCCCTCGCCCTCCGCGCACCAGCCATACAGCCCGTCACCAATCTCTGTACTAGATGGATCCCCGCCTGCGCGAGGATGGAATGAACAGGAACTTCGTTCAGGTTCATTCCACCTTTCCTGAACATAACAACTCAGTTCAGAGATCTGACAGGGTTAATAAACTACTACCCGTTGCACAGATGCGGCAAATGGAGTCGCCAGCAACAGGAGTAAGCCATGCGTATATTTCTTATCCCCGGCCTGATGGCTGCCACGATGTTGACGCCCGCCGCCGCGTCGGCTGCCGAAATCGCACCCACTATCAATGGCGCGCCGGGTATCGTTCAGGTGGACCTGAACGGCAGCGCCGCCTTGCAGCGCGACGGTGGCAGTGAGCGGCGTGCAGAACGCCGCGCCAATCGCGATAATCGCGGACAGGCCAATATTGACTGGCGAACCCGAGGCGATCGCGCTGAAATGCGGCAGAACCGCCGGGCCGATCGCGCCGAACGCAACTACACTCCTGCCCCGGGCCCCGCTCAGCGGACGGTACGCCCGGACCGCAATGTCAATCTCGCGGCCGAGCGGCAACGCCAGGCAGTCCGGGACCAGCGCAGCCAGCGCGTGGACCGGAATGTCGCCAGCCGCCAGGAATGGCGCCGGGATATCAGGCGCGGGGATCGCAATAGCGACGGCAGGGTCGATCGTCGCTGGGACCGCAACCGCGATGGTCAGGTCGACCGGCGCTATGACCGCAACAATGACAATCGCGTCGACCGCCGGGTTGACCGCAATCGGGATGGCCGGATTGACCGGCGCTATCGCGATCAGCGCCAGTATAGCGGCAATCGCGACTATAATCGCTACAGCCGCAACTGGAACCACGACTGGCGCAACGACCGCCGCTATGACTGGCGCGGCCACCGCCAGACACACCGAAACTATTACCGGCTGGGCCGCTATTATGCACCGTATCGCGATTACCGCTACCGTCGCCTGAGCATCGGAATCTCGCTGGGATCCGCTTTCTACGGCTCGCGCTACTGGATCAACAATCCGAGCTATTACCGGCTGCCGGCTGCCTATCCCGGAACCCGCTGGATCCGCTATTATGACGATGTTCTGCTGATCGACACCTACAGCGGCGAAGTCATCGACGTGATCTACGACTTCTTCTGGTAAAATCGCAGAGCTGAAGAAAAACCCGCCGCCTCACCAGGCAGCGGGTTTTTTATGCAAATCTTTCCCCATACATCGCCTGCGATCCCGACGCGGATGGAGAGGCTGGGCGCCGGGCGGACTGGCCCGGTCCGCCACGATCATCCGTTCATTCAGTTCTTTTCAAAGGCGACATGTATTTCGAGTTCGACCTCATCCGACACCAGCGGAATGAACCCGTCGACACCAAAATCGCTGCGCTTGATCATCGTTGTTGCGGAGAATCCCACCGTGCCCTTTTCACTAAAGGGATTGGTCCCTGCACCGGTGAATTCGGCATCCAGCGTGACCGGCTTGGTAATGCCGTTCAGTGTCAGCTCGCCGGCGATTTTGGCGCTATTGCCGGTCGGAGTCACGCTGGTCGACACGAAACGGGCGTCGCCGGGTTCTGGGCCAAAGAAATCGGGCTTGGCGCCATCTTTGCCAGCGCGCAACAGATGATCCGTCAGACCGGTGCTGGCCGTGGTCACCTTGGCGACCGGTATCGTTACATCGACGCTGGCTGCGGAAAGATTGGCGGGATCGATCGTCAATGTTCCGGTTACATCGCCAAACAATCCGATATAATCGCTGAATCCAAAATGATTGACTTCCCATGCGATCAGCGAATGGGCGGGATCGGCGGCATAACTTCCGGCGACCACTCGTGTCGCGTCCACCTGCCCCGGTACCTGGGGAGTGGACTGCGCGAAAAGGGGAGCCGTTGCGGCCAGTGCGACGAGAATGAGGGGGTAGCGCATGATATAGTCTCCTTGAAACGAGAGCCACGATTGGAACATGGCTTGAGAAGGCAGATGGGAAGCGTCTGGCGAAATCATCGTGGAATTGGCGCACTTTGTCAATTGATGCGCCCTGCCCGCATGGAGAAGCGTTTCGGCCTGAGGCCGGCTGTGCCCATGGCCGCCATGACCGTCCCGTCTTCGCGATACTAAAATTTGGTGTGCGGCCGCGCCTTTGCGGTTGCAACTTTCCCCGGCTGCAGACAAAAGTGCGCCGAAATAACAGGAGAATCTTGATGATACGCTCGCTCAGCCTGACCCTATCCACTCTGGCGCTGGCGATGGTCCCTGCCACTGCCATGGCCCAGGATCAGATCATTCGCGTCGGCAATCTGCTGACCGATGCCGCCTCTTCTCCCAGCGGGCCGGCGACCATCATTGTCCGCGACGGCAAGATTGCCGAAATCCGGCAGGGTTCGGAACCCGTGTCGGACGCCAATGCCACAATCATCGATCTCGGCACCAAGACCGTGATGCCCGGCCTGATCGACCTGCACGTTCATCTGACCGGCGATCCCGGCGGTGATTTCTGGAAGGAAACCACCGAGCCCGCCGAATGGGGCGTGGTCGTCGGCGCCAAAAATGCCCTGCTGACGGCGAAAGCCGGCTTCACGACGGTACGCGAAGCAGGTTCCTCGCAATATAGCGCCTTTGCGCTGCGCCGGGGTACAGCGGAGGGAGTCATTGCCGGCCCGCGCATCATCGCCGCCGGTCCCGCGCTGGCGATCATCGGCGGCCATGGCGATGTCTCCGGCTTTACCGAGGATATCAACGACCTGCTGACCAGCGGTTACAGCTGCACCGGCGCGGTCGAATGCGCCGCCAAGGTCCGCAAGGCGTCGCGTGCCGGGGCGGACGTGATCAAGATTACCGCCACCGGCGGCGTCCTGTCGCAACAGGGTCGCGGGTTGGACGCGCAATTTACCAGTGAGGAAATGCAGTCGATCGCCGACACCGCCCATGCGCTCGGCCTCAAGGTCATGGCGCATGCCCATGGCGCGCGCGGTATCGAGGCGGCATCGCGGGCCGGCATCGACACGATCGAGCATGGCACATTCGCCGACGAGGCGGCGCTGAAAGTCATGAAGGCCAATGGCACGGCGATGATACCAACGCTGATGGCATTCAAGGGCGTCAGCGAAGGGCTCGGCAAGGGCGTCTATACGCCGGTGGTCGAGGACAAGATCCGGATGACCCTGGGCAAGGTGGGCAAGGCGGTGGCCATGGCCAGGCAGATGGGCGTCCCGATCGCCTTTGGCACCGACGCCGGTGTCTTTAACCACGGCCGCAATGCCGAGGAACTGCAGCTGATGGTCGATGCCGGCCTGACGCCGCGAGAAGCCGTCGCCAGCGCCACCACCGGCGCGGCAAAGCTGCTCGACATGGACAACCAGATCGGCCGGATCGCGGTCGGCTATTCCGCCGACCTGATCGCGCTCGACGGCAATCCGCTGGACGATGTCCGCAAGCTCGAGGAAGTTGACTGGGTGATGGTGCGCGGCCGCGTCATCGACTAGGCTGCAGCCATGGCCAGGACATTTTCGAAAAAGCAGAACGAGCTTTATGCAAGTCCGCGGCGGATGGCGGCCGCCGGCCGGCTTGTGACCGAGACACTGAACGCCCATCCCCGGGTGCAGTGGCTGGAAAGCCCGTATATGCAGCTTTATGTTCACCAGAATTTCCTCAGCGATACCGATTGCGATCTGCTGATCGACATGATCGACAGCGACAGCCAGCCCTCGACCCTGTACGAGGGCACCCAGCGCGAGGGCTATCGGACGAGCTACAGCTGCAACGTCGATCCCGCCGATCCCGATATCCGCCGCATCGACCAGTCGATCTGCGACCTCATGGGCCTTCCCCGGTCGCACAGCGAAATCCTGCAGGGTCAGCGCTACCAGCCCGGCCAGCAGTTCAAGGATCATCACGACTATTTCCACGAAGGCGAGAAATATTGGCAATATGAAGGCCCCAATGGCGGCCAGCGCAGCTGGACCGCCATGGCCTATCTCAACGAGCCGGAACAGGGCGGCGCGACCGCCTTTCCGCAGCTCGAATATCAGGTCGAACCGCGCCGCGGCATGCTGCTGATGTGGAACAATATGCGCCGCGACGGCACCCCCAATATCGACACGCTGCACGCCGGCAGACCGGTCGAAAAGGGCACCAAATATATCATCACCAAATGGTTCCGGCTCAACCGGTGGCAACCGGAATCGCAGCGCTGAACCGCCCTCGTCCCGACCAACGCACGACCGGTTTCGACCAACGACATCAGTGCCCCGGGGAATTCGTTGCAGACGATACTTTACCGTGTTAGCCCGCCACAACAGCTTTGCACAGGGAACCTCACATGATCAAGAAACCACTCGCCCTTTTCGTCGGCACCAGCCTGCTCGCCATCGGCAGCGTCGCCAGTGCCCAGCCGCTTGCCGCCATCAGCGCAGCGGCGATCGAGCATCACGACAAGGCGGAGACGACCGAGGCCGAGAAGCTCAAGGCCCTGTTCGCGAAGAGCGACGAGGACAGTCTGAAGCGCAATCCGATCGGCGCGCTGTTCCGCGGCGACGAACGCTATGCCGACCAGCTTGGCGACTATATTTCGGATGAATATTTCGCCAAGGAAAAGGCCGCCGAGACCGCCGAACTCGCCGCGCTGATGAAAATCGACCGCAGCAAGCTGAGCGCCACCGACAAGATCGCCTATGACGTGTTCAAGCGCGACAAGCAGCAGGCGCTGAAAGGCTATTCCGACGAGATCATGGCGCTGACCGTCGTCCGCCCGGTCAACCATTTCAGCGGCTTCCACACCTTCTATCCCGATTTTGCCTCGGGCAAGGGCGCCGCACCGTTCAAGACGGTCAAGAATTACGAGGACAATCTGAAACGCCACAAGCAGTTCATCGTGATCGGAGACCGATCGATTGAACGGTTCCGCGAGGGCATGAAAAGCGGCGTCGTCGAGACCAAGCTGACGATCAACAATGTCATCGAACAGCTCGCCACCCAGATCGGCCTCGGTCTGGAGGACAGCCCGTTCATGGCGCCGACCAAAAATTTCCCCGAGGATTTCAGCGAGGAAGACAAGGCCCGCCTGACCAGGGAATATTCCGCGGCGACCCAGGAGATTTTCGCCGGCTACCAGCGCATGCACGATTTCCTGAAAAACGAATATCTTCCGGTCGCCCGCGAAGGGGTTGGCCTCAGTGCCATGAAGGGCGGCGACGTCCTCTACGAAAATCTGATCGAGAACACCACGACCTTGCCGCTCAAGGCCGACTATATCCACAATCTCGGCCTCAGCGAGGTGAACCGGATCAAGACCGAAATGGAAGAAATCAAGGCCGAGGTCGGCTATGACGGAACATTGTCCGAATTTTTTGAATATCTTCGCACCGATCCGAAATTCCACCCGGAATCGCGCGAGGCGCTGACCCAGGCCTATTATGACATCGGCAAGAAAGTCGACGCGAAAATCGGCGAGCAGTTCAAGGTCCTGCCGAAATCGCCGCTGGAAATCCGTCCCTATGACGAATCGGTCGAAAAATTCCAGGCGGGCGGCTCCTACCAGAGCGGCACGCCCGACGGCTCGCGCCCCGGCGTCTTCTATTTCAACGCCTATGACCTGCCCTCGCGCAGCACCTCCGGCATCACCACCCTCTATCTGCACGAAGGCGCGCCGGGCCATCATTTCCAGATTTCGCTGGCCCAGGAAAATACCGACCTGCCGAACTTCATGCGCTTTGGTGGCAACACCGCCTTTGTCGAGGGCTGGGCGCTCTATGCCGAGAAGCTCGGCTTCCCGATGGGACTCTACACCGACCCCTATCAGCGCTTCGGCCATCTCGACGACGAGATGCTCCGCGCGATGCGGCTGGTCGTCGATACCGGCCTGCACAGCAAGGGCTGGACCCGCGACCAGGCGATCCAGTATATGCTCGACAACAGCAGCATGGGCAAGACCGACGCCACCGCCGAAGTCGAACGCTATATCGCGATCCCGTCGCAGGCGCTGGCCTACAAGATCGGCGCGCTGACCATCCAGCGGCTGAAAAAGGAAGCCCAGGACGCGCTCGGCGACAAGTTCGACCCGCGCGAATTCCACGATCAGGTGCTGAACACCGGCGCGCTGCCGATGACCGTGCTGGAAACGAAAATCCGCGACTGGATTAAGTCGCAAGCTTAGGGTTGCGGCCAATCGTTGGCACTGAGCCTGTCGAAGTGCGCGTCTCGATTGTAGGCGGGATTCGACAGGCTCATCCCTGACGGACGTTGAACAACACGTCCCCCCGTCATTGCGAGCGCAGCGGGACAATCCAGAGCCGCGCGCACCGCACTGGATTGCTTCGTCGCTGCGCTCCTCGCAATGACCGACCGACAAAACAGGAGGGGCTTGTTGCAAAAATCCCTGTCCTACAGGATCGGGACTATGATAATCACGCCTATGGTCGATTCCATAACCCCATATAAAACCCTTCCCTTTCTGCGCCTTTGGCGGCCAAAGCTTTTTCTCCTTTAGGGGGTGTGACCCGTGTGACCCTGATCTTCTGCACAGCGGATATTTTATGACCGACAATCCCCTGCCGGCCGCCCGCGATATTCTCGCCAGGCTGATCGCCTTTGACACCACCTCGCGGAACAGCAATTTGCATCTGATCGCCTGGGTCGAGGATTATCTTGAGCAGAACGGCGTCGCCTCTACGCGCGTCGTCAACGACGATGCGTCCAAGGCCAATCTCTACGCTACCGTCGGCCCGATGCGCGAAGGCGGCATCATCCTGTCCGGTCACAGCGATGTTGTTCCGGTCGACGGGCAGGACTGGCATAGCGACCCGTGGATCGTGACCGAGCGGAATGGCCTGCTGCACGGGCGGGGCACCTGCGATATGAAGGGCTTTCTGGCGCTGGCGCTGGCCGCCGTGCCCTTGTTCAAGGACGGTACGAAGCCGGTGCATCTGGCGTTCAGCTATGACGAGGAAGTCGGCTGTCTCGGCGCTCCTGCGATGATTGAGGCGATGGCCGCGAAGCTGCCGAAACCGGCGCTGGCGATTATCGGCGAGCCGACGATGATGAAGGTGGTCACCGGGCACAAGGGGATCACGGTTCACGAAGTTGAAGTGCTGGGCCACGAAGCCCATTCCAGTCTGACCCATCTCGGCCTCTCCGCCAATATGGTGGCGGTCGAGCTGATGCACGATCTTGCCGAACTGGCGCGCGATCTCTGGACGAATGCCGACCCCGCCTCGCCCTTCGTGCCGCCCCATGCGACGCTGACCATCGGCAGGATGGAGGGCGGCACCGCCGCCAATATCCTGGCGCGCCGGGCGCATTTTGTCTTTGATCTGCGCTGCCCGCCCGATGTCGACCCGGAAGCGATACTGGCCCCGTTCAAGGGAAAGATCGCGGCGCTCGATAGCGAAATGAAGCAGGCCTTTGCGGAAGCCGGAGTAACGATCACCCGGCTGTCCAACGCCCCGCCGATGACACCCGCCGGATCGCAGGAAGCCGAGGCCTTTGTCCGCCGGCTGACCGGCGACAATGGTCCGGCGGGAGTGGTTTCCTATGCTGCCGAGGCTGGCCAGTTTCAACAGGCCGGCTTCGCTACCGTCATCTGCGGCCCCGGCTCAATCGAACAGGCGCACCAGCCGGACGAATATCTGGCGGTCGAACAGTTTGAGCGGGGCGCCCAGTTCATGAGCCGGCTGGCGAAGGCGCTGGCTTGATAGCAGGAGAGACATCCCGTTCGTCCTGAGCCTGTCGAAGGACGAGTGCGGGGAGTCGTGGTTCGACAGGCTCACCACGAACGGATCGCTGGCAATCCGGGATAACGCTACGGCATCGGCAATATTTGTAAAAGCCGCAGAAAACAGCTATATTGGGAGCAGAAAAGGATCGCATCATGCCTGCTGTAAAAGCTGCAAAACCCAACGAGATTTTCGCCCGTGAAGAATGGGCCGCGCTGACTCGCGTCTCGCGCTGGCACGGCCTGTGGCTGGCGGCGCACGGCTGGCTGATGGTGGCGCTGGTCACCGGTGGCAGCGCGCTGCTCTGGCAATGGCACTGGCTGGCCGGGCTGGTCGCAACCCCGATCGCGCTGGTGCTGGTCGGCGGTCGTCAGCTCGGCCTGTCGATCCTGATGCACGAGGCCGCCCACGGCCTGCTCCACCCCAAGCGCAAGATCAACAATTTCGTCGGCCAGTGGCTGACCGGTGCCGCGACCGGCAGCGACCTGCACAGCTATCGTGCCTATCATCTGACCCATCACCGCTTCACCCAGCAGACCGAGGACCCCGACCTCGGCCTGTCCGCCGCCTTTCCGACCAGCAAGGCGAGCATGAAGCGCAAGGTGATCCGCGACCTCACCGGCCAGACCTTTCTCAAGCAGCGCGGCAGCCAGTTCGCGGTGGCCTGGAAAGGGCTGAAAGCGATGCTCACTCCGTTCGTCCTGAGCCTGTCGAAGGACCCGGATGCGCGCCGTTCGTACTTCGACAAGCTCAGCACGAACGGGAACGGAAAGCGCGACCATTCGGCCGGAACCCCGCTCAACCGCAATGGCGCAGCCGGCGTGGCCGCTCCGGTGACTGATCTCGAAGGCGCGAAACGGACCACCCGCACGGTCGGGCGCTTCCTGCTGGTCCAGCTGGTCGTGCTGCTGGTCAGCCTGGCGACGCTCGGCATCATCCCCTTCCTGATCTGGCTCGCCGCTCTGGCGACCACTTTTCAGCTGATCCTGCGGATTCGCAATATCGCCGAACATGCCTGCACCACCACCGGCGGCGATGACCCGTTCAGCCATGCGCGGACGACGAAGGCCGATATGCTGATGCGGATGACGCTGGCGCCCTATTGGGTCAATTATCACAGCGAACATCATCTGTTCATGGGCGTGCCCTGCTACAATCTGCCGGAGGCCCACAAGCTGCTGATTGCCAAGGGCTATGGCGCGCGGATGACGATCGCCAACAGCTATGCGGAAGTGTTGCGGACGGTCACCAGCCCGGCAGCGGCCTAGGCCTTCTGAACCGCAGCCTTGATTGCGCCGAGGTCCGCTTCCAGCTTGGCGATCTTCTCGAGCATCAGCAGGTCGATTTTTTCGTGCAGCCGGATGATATCGATCTCGGCCCTGAGGTTGACCTCATAGTCATGCGCCGCCGCGATCCGGTCCTTGTTGGAGGCCCGGTTCTGGCTCATCATGATGATCGGCGCCTGGATCGCTGCCAGCGTCGACAGCATCAGGTTGAGAAAGATGAAGGGATAGGGGTCAAAGGCGGCATCGAACTTCCCCAAGATCTTGGAGTTGATCAGCATCCAGGCGAACAGCACCAGAGCAAAGGCGATGATGAAGGCCCATGAGCCACCGATCGCAGCGACCCGGTCCGACAGGCGCTCGCCGAAGCTGGCCCGTTCAGCCGCCAGTTCACCGGCATCATCGGCGACAATCTGGCGGGAGACAATCGCCTCGAGCACACCCCGCTCTTCCGGCGTCAGCGCGCCGACCGGCTTGTGCAGCAGCTGCTCGCTCAGTTGCTCGACCGTCCGCTTTGCCATCTCCACCCTCCGTCGCTGCTGTGCTGCCTGCCGTCTAGTCCCGCTTCCTGATGAAACGATGTGCCGAGCGGTCCTTCCGCGTTTCCGCCGGATCGAAAACCTCCCCGTTCATCGCGATATAGACACCCGGCGGCAGCGTCTGGGTTGCCGCAAGGGCAAAGCCAACATTGAACTCGGCATCGCTGTTGCGCAGCGTCGCCGGCTGCATCGCGCCGGTCAGCACAATCGTCTTGCCCGCAATGTCGGCCAGCACGCGCGCGGTATCGACCATCGTGTCGGTCCCGTGGGTGACGAGGATCTTGTCCGCATCGCTGGCCGCGACCGCGTCATGAATGGCTTGCCGATCCAAGTCGGTCAGCTCGAGACTGTCCTTGCGCATCAGCTGGGTCACCCGGTGCGGAACGAACACATTGTTCTCGGCCAGCATGTCGGGAAGCCCGGTCGCACCGATCTTATACTCGGACAGGGCGTCGAAATAGACCTTGTCGATCGTTCCGCCAGTGGTGAAGATATCGATCATGCGAGCGCTTCGGCGATCAGTTTGCGGCTGTTCTCGACGCCATAGAGCACGATGAAGCTGCCCATTCGCGGTCCCTGCGAGGAACCCAGCAGCGTCTCGTAGAGCGCCTTGAACCAGTCGCGCAGATTGTCGAAACCGCCTTCCTTGCCGATCGTGTAGATGATCGTCTGGATATCCTCGGCCGGTGCATGTTCCGGCAGTCCGGCCAGTTCCTGGTCGAGCCGCTCCAGCGCCGCCACCTCAATGCCTTCCGGCTTGCGCCGGTGCAGGGTCGGAGCGATGAAATCCTTGTGATAGGCCATCGCATTGTCGATCAGCCCGTCAAGATCGGGATAGCGTTCCGCTGTCGCATCCGGCGCATATTGGCGCAGATAGCCCCAGATCTGGTCCTTCTCGGCATCGCCCATCACGCCGACGAGATTGAGCAGCAGGCCGAAAGTGACCGGGATCGTGTCGGTCGGCACATCGCCATTGTGGACATGATGCACCGGATTGCCGAGCCGCTTGTCCGGCGTCTGCTCGTGCCACTGGGCCCGGAACTGGAAATATTCGTCGACCGCACGCGGGATCACGCCGAGATGCAGCTGCTTCGCCGACTTGGGCTCACGATAAATATAGAAGGCCAGGCTGTTCTCGGACCCGTAGCGCAGCCATTCATCGAGGCTGAGGCCATTGCCCTTGGACTTGGAGATCTTCTCGCCCTTCTCGTCGAGAAACATCTCGTAGATCAGGCCCTCGGGCTTGCGGGCGCCCAGCACCTTGGCGATCTTGCCCGACTGCACGCCGCTGTCGGTCAGATCCTTGCCGTACATCTCATAGTCGACGCCCAGCGCGGTCCAGCGCATCGCCCAGTCGACCTTCCATTGCAGTTTGGCGCCGCCGGAAAGGATATTGTGCTCGATCATCTCGCCTTGATCCTCGAACCGGACCGTCCCGGCCTCGGCATCCACCACTTCAACCGGTACCTGCAGCACATGGCCGGTCTTGGGGCTGATCGGCAATATCGGCGAATAGGTTGCCTGGCGTTCCTTGCCGAGCGTCGGCAGCATGATGTCCAGGATCTGCTGGTTGCGTGCCAGCACCAGCTTCAGCGTCTCGTCAAAGGCGCCGCTCTGATATTGCTCAGTCGACGAGACGAACTCATAGTCGAAACCAAATTGGTCGAGAAAGTCCCGCAACATGGCATTGTTGTGCGCGGCGAAACTCTCGAACTTCTCGAACGGGTCCGGCACCTTGGTCAGCGGCTTGTGCAGATGCTCGGCCAGCATCTCCTGGTTGGGCACATTGGTCGGCACCTTGCGAAAGCCGTCCATATCATCGCTGAACGCGATCAGCCGGGTCGGGTTTCCGGTCAGCGTTTCATAGGCCCGGCGCACCATGGTCGTGCGCAGCACCTCGTTGAACGTGCCGATATGCGGCAGGCCCGAGGGACCGTAGCCGGTTTCGAACAGCATCGGTTCGCCACCGGGTTTCGCAGCAGGCGCGCCGCGCTCGCCGCGATAGCGTTTGAGCAGCTTGCGGGCTTCCTCGAACGGCCACGCTTTGGAATTCTCTGCTGCTTCACGATAATCGGTCACGAATTTGTCCTGTTTTTCTCTATATGCTGCGCAAATAGTGGCCTTAGCCTGTATAGCAAGTTAGAACAGGACAAAAGCAGGAGATTGGTGATGTCATATTTGGTTGCGGGGGTGCTCCTCTGGAGCATCGTTCATCTTATGAAATCGGTCACGCCCGGCCTGCGCGCCTCGATTCAGGGTGCCATCGGCGAAGGGCCGCACAAGGGACTGGCGGCCTTGCTGCTGCTCCTATCCCTAGGGTTGATGATCTACGGCTGGCGCACGACTCCGCCGGAATTTGTCTACGACCCGCCCGGCTGGGGCCGCCATCTCAACATGCTGCTGATGATTTTCGCCATCTATCTGATCGGCGTCGCACAGGGCAAATCCCGGGTGAAGCGATGGATTCGGCATCCGATGCTGACCGGCATTGTGATCTGGGCGATCGGTCATCTGCTTGCCAATGGCGACAACAAGTCGCTGGTGCTGTTCGGCGGTCTCGGCCTGTGGGCGCTGATCTCGATCATCACCGTGTCGCGCCACGAGGGAGCATGGGTCAAGCCGTCGGAAGTGGCGACACCGGGCCGGGAAATACTCAGCATCGTCATCGCGCTCATCCTCTATGCGATTCTGTTCGCGGCTCATCCATATTTTGCCGGCGTGCCGCTCGTCGGTGCGTATGCTGCCTGATCGCATCGCAACGTCTTGACCAAAAATGCCCTCCCCTATCCGGCACTGCACGCCAGCCATAGCGGCATCTGGATCTGTTCCATCGAGGGCGAAGCCCGCGCGGTCGGCAAGGGTGAAGCAATCGGCCGCGTCGCGGAAACACCGCATATCCTGCTCAATGCCCCGCTGCTGGGACAGAGGCTGGGCTACCCCGATCTCTCGGGTCTCGATCTTCTGGAACTCTTCGCTTTCATCCATCCGGCGCAGTTCATCGTTCCGACCCCGGCGGGTCTCGCCAAGGCGCTCGGCCTGACGCCGCCTGAGCAGGAGGCCGATATCGCCAGCCTCTATCGGCAGGCAGCAAGCCTGTTACTGGATGGACTGGAAGCACCTTATTGGAAAGAGCGGGAGGGGGCGTGGAGCAGCGCGCAGGCGCTCTACCGGTTGCGCTGGCCATGGGCCGGAGAAGTAGGCAAAAGGCTCGAAAAGCCGGTCGAGGCCGAGCGCTGGCTGTTCTCGAAACTGTCGGAATGGGAAGAAGAGTCGGCGCGACCGGCGCCGCGCTCGATTGCCATGGACGAGCAGGCGACGCTGGCGCGACTGGAAGCGCTGACCGGCCAGGGAGCGGAAGACCGCAAGGGTCAGAAAAGCTACGCCGCAGCGGTCACCGGAATTTTCAACCCGCGCCGGATCAAGGGCGCCCCGAATATGCTGCTCGCCGAAGCGGGCACGGGGATTGGCAAGACGCTCGGCTATCTGGCTCCGGCCTCGCTGTGGTCCAGCCAGGCTGGCGGTGCGGTTTGGATATCCACCTTTACCAAGGCGCTGCAGCGCCAGCTCGACCGAGAAACCCGGCGCATCTACCCGGACGAGGAAATGTTTCGCAAGAAAGTGGTCGTGCGCAAGGGCCGGGAAAATTATCTCTGCCTGCTCAATCTGGAGGATGCGTTGCAGGGCGGCTTTACCGGACGGGCGGCGATCCTCGCCCATCTGGTTGCGCGCTGGGCTGCCTACAGCAAGGACGGCGACATGATCGGCGGCGACCTGCCCGGCTGGCTGACCACCCTGTTCCGCCGCAACGGTGCCACCGCGCTGACCGACCGGCGCGGCGAATGCGTCTATGCCGGCTGCCCGCATTACCGCAAATGCTTTATAGAGAAGGCCGCCCGGGCGAGCCAGCAGGCCGATATCGTCATAGCCAACCATGCGCTGGTGATGGTCAATGCAGCGCGCGGGCGCGAGCAGCAGAATCGACCGACGCGCCTGATTTTCGACGAAGGTCATCATCTGTTCGACGCCGCCGATTCGATGTTCGCTGCGCGCCTTTCAGGGCAGGAAGCGATCGAGATTCGCCGCTGGGTGATCGGACCGGAATCAAAAAGTCGCGGGCGGCGGCGCGGACTTGCTGCCCGCCTCGCCGATATCGCCTCCTATGACGAGGAAGGCGGCCGTGCGATTGAAAGCGCGCGCCTTGCCGCCGAGGCCATGCCGAGCGACGGCTGGCTCCAGCGCCTGGGCGAAGGAGAGCCCTATGGCCCGATCGAAGCGCTGCTCCAGGAAGTGCGGGCCATGGTCTTTGCCCGCGACGAAAGCCAGAGCGCCGATGCCGGCTATGGCCTGGAAACCGAGCTTTCGGATGTCGAGGGGCCGATGATCGACGCCGTCGCCACCGCCGCCGAAGCGATGGACGCCTTGCTCCGGCCACTGGTCCGCCTCGGCCAGCGCATCGAACATCTGATCGAGGAAGGGCCGGACTGGATGGATGCCCCGGCCAAGGCACGTATGGAAGGGGCGCTGGCGAGCCTCGGCTGGCGCTGCGAAACCCTGTCCGGCTGGCTCTCGCTGCTGTCGCGCATCGGTGGTCCGGCTGACCCCGATTTTGTCGACTGGCTGATGATCGACCGGTTCGAGGGCCGGGAATATGATATCGGCATCTGCCGCCACTGGCTCGATCCGACCATTCCGGTCACGGAAGTCGTCACCAAACCGGCGCACGGCATATTGGTTACCTCGGCGACGCTGAAAGGCGGTGGCGGCTGGGAAACCGCACGGGCGTTGAGCGGAGCCGTGCATCTTGATCATGCGCCGCAGGAATTCGAGGTCGCCAGCCCGTTCGACTATCCCAACCAGGCCAAGGTGATCATCGTCACCGATGTGAAACGCGGTGACATGGCAGGGCTGGCCGGCGCCTATGCGCAGCTGATCGAGGCGTCCGGCGGCGGCACCCTTGGCCTGTTTACCGCCATTCGCCGCTTGCGTACGGTCTATGCCCGCATCGCCGACCGCATGGCGCAAAGCGGGCTGCCGATTTACGCCCAGCATGTCGATCCGATCGACACCGGAACGCTGGTCGATATCTTCCGCGACGATCCCAAGGCCAGCCTGCTCGGCACCGATGCGCTGCGCGACGGCGTCGATGTGCCCGGCCAGAGCCTGCGGCTGGTGATCATGGAATCGGTACCCTGGCCGCGTCCCACCATTCTGCACCGCGCCAGAAAGCTGGCGGGTGGCGGCAGCGCCTATGACGACCGGATCATCCGCGCCCGGCTGGCCCAGGCCTTTGGCCGGATCATCCGCCGCGCCGATGATCATGGCCATTTCGTAATCCTCTCCTCGGCCTTTCCCTCGCGTCTCCTTTCCGCCTTTCCCCAGGGCACACCAATCGAACGGATGCCGCTCGATCAGGCGCTGGCGGAGATCCGCAAGGCCAAATCCGAAATCCCGCAATCCGGTCTTTCAACTGAAACAAGTTTGATGCATGACAATCGGCAATGAAAAAACTCACGCTCCTGCGCCACGCCAAATCCAGCTGGGACGACCCGGTCGAACGCGATTTTGATCGTCCCCTTAACGACAAGGGCAAGCGCGCTGCCGCGATGATGGGCCGCTTTGCCCGAAGCAAGGCGCTCAGCTTCGATCAAGTCCTCGCCTCTCCCGCCGTCCGGGTGATCGAGACGCTGGAAAATTTCGAGGAGGCCAGCGGCCTGGCGCTGGAACCGACATGGGACCGCAAAATCTACCTCGCCTCGTCGGCTACCTTGCTGGACGTGCTGCGCGGTGCCAATCGGGATGCTGATCATATACTCATGGTTGGCCATAACCCCGGTCTCGAAGATCTGATCTTCGATCTCATCCCGGACGATGGCACCTCTCCGGCCCGCGACGAGGTTGAAACCAAATATCCGACGGCCGCACTGGCCGAGATGACGCTCGCGATCGACAGCTGGGCCGATATCAACGAAAAATGCGGCAAGCTCGACCGTTTTACTCGGCCAAGGGATCTCGACCCGGAACTGGGGCCGGATTACAACTAGAACGGCTAAACGAAAATCTGCCGCCGACGCCGGGTAATCCTGCTCTTTCCAGCCTGCGTCACTGATCCCAAATAAATTCGCCTTCCTGTCCAGATACGGGTTCAGACAATGGAAATATTTGGTGCGATAGGGAATGAAGGTCTCTTCCCGCAACCGGAGCAAGGATCATTGCTATCGCCCATTTTTCGGCCCGCGCTTTCCTCGCCCTTGCGGCCATTCCATTGCTCTCGACCCTGTCGCCAGCAAAGGCAGAAGAAGGCACTGCGGCTGCCGAACCCGAACGATGGTCGATTCTGGTCACCTATGGCGAAGACAAATGTCCTGAATCCGACGAAGGGGAGATCGTGGTGTGCGCGAACCGTCCCGAAGAAGAACGATACCGGATACCCAAGGCCGTCCGGGACAAGGAAAAGGAAGAGGAGGCGCATTATGCCGCGTCCTGGACAGCGCAGTTCCAGAATCACGAGGATGAGGCGCGGCTGGGGCGCCCGAACAGCTGTTCGCCGGTTGGCAGCAACGGCTTTACGGGTTGTCAGGCTGACATGTTGCGCGACTGGTTCGCCCAGCGCAATATCGACAGGGCGGAAAAATAAGCCCTGCGCTAGGCCTGAGTGAGCGCCTGTGAAAGCTGGTCGCGGATCGATTTCAGCTCCGCGAGAACCAGACCACTATCCTCCAGACCGTCCTCTGCCCGAGGGGCGGATTCTGCCACCGATTGCGGCGCATTTTCTACCATTTCCGGCCTTTTGCGCCGTGAGGTCAGGAATTTTCGTGCTCCCTTGATCGTATAGCCTTCTTCGTTGAGCAACCGGTTGATCAGCTTGACCGTTTCAACATCTTCAGGGCGATAATGGCGCCGCGCACCCGCCCGCTTGAGCGGGGTCAGCATGGCAAACTGATCTTCCCAATAGCGCAGGATATGGGGCTTGATCTTGAGCTCTTTGGACAGCTCTCCGATGGTCCGGAAAGCCCCTTGTTCCTTGGTCATACTCTACTCCCCCGGTGCGCCGGGTCCATTAACCTGCGGCAATAATCCGGTCACGCATCGTCTGGCTGGCACGGAAGGTCAGCACCCGCCGCGGCGCGATCGGCACTTCAATTCCGGTCTTGGGATTACGGCCGGTGCGTTCACCCTTGTCGCGCAGAACGAATGTCCCGAAACCCGAAATCTTCACATTTTCGCCGTCGACTAGAGCTTCGATCATATGGTCCAAAATCGATTCCACCATGACCGCGCTATCGGCTCGGGAAAGACCCACCTGACGATTCATTGTATCGGCAAGATCAGCACGAGTCAGAGTGTTCGTGTAGCTCATCACAATATCTTCCATTAAGAGACTGAAAAACAATCAGGCTATAATGCAGATACTCACTTTTGTAAATGTCGGCCGCAAAATTACGAGTAGATTTCAGCCGACTAGCCCGATAAGCGGAATGGATGACTGAAACATATCCTCAACCCGTCGCCCTGTCCGAACTGCTTGATCAATGCGGACCCGGCGGATCCGACCATCCCGTTGATTTGCCGCAAAGCTGGACCCAGGGGCGCACCGCCTTTGGCGGACTGTCGGGCGCACTGGCCTATCACGCCGCCAGCCATATCGAGAACGACCTGCCCCCGCTGCGGTCGGCACAGATTGCCTTCACTGGTCCGCTGTTCGGAACATTGACCGCGGAAACCGCCATGTTGCGCCGCGGCAAGAGCACCGCATTTGTGCAGTCGGAGATTTTTGGCGACAAGGGTATGGGGCTGCACTGCAATTTTATCTTTGCCGCGCCCCGTGCGACCGAGGTGAAAATATCGGACATTGACGAGCCCGATTTCCCCCCGATGCCCGGCGAAGAAGGCCTGCACAGCGGCCCCCCGCAATTTTTCACCTCGAACATGGAATATGTCGGCAAGCGGATCGACACCAGCACCAAGACCAACCGCCTGACTCGCTGGATGCGGCTGAAACAGCGTGCCGGCCTGGACCCGATCGCGGAGATCCTCTGCATGTGCGACAGTCTGCCGCCCTCGGTCATGGGTTTGCTGGACCAGAATGCAATGGTCAGCTCGATGAACTGGCAGGTCAATATCATAGCGGAAACGCTGGCAACGGACGATGGCTGGTGGCTGATCGATTCCCATACCCACCACGCCGACCATGGCGCGAGCAGCCAGTATATGAGCATCTGGAACAGCCGCCGCGAACTGATGGCCACGGCGATGCAGAGCGTGGCCTATTACGCCTGATGGGAGCAGAGGAGAACCGGCAGCAAAAACCCAGTCTCGCCGTGATCGGCACGGGTATTGCCGGCCTCTCCGCCGCCTATTTGCTGAAAGACCTCTATCGGGTCACCGTCTTTGAAAGCCAGGCCCGTGCCGGGATGGGGGCGCACAGCGTGGATTATGTCAGCAACGGCGTAAGCCGCCGGATCGATATCCCGCTGCGCATCTTCTGCCGCCGCTATTATGAGAATCTGTTCGCGCTCTACAACCATATCGGCGTCGAGATCGTCACCAGCGACCATAGCGGAATATTTGCCGACGAGGCTGGCAGGGTCATGCTGCATTACGGCAATATCCAATGGGGAGGGTCGCAAATCTCCTATCTGAAAGGCCGCAGCTGGTTGCGCCGTGAGGCCTGGACACTGGCTCTGCAGAGTCGGCGGTTCTTTGCCCGGGCGAAACGGGATGCCGGTCAGGCCGGTCTCGCCCAGATATCTTTCGGTGAATATCTGCAGCAATCGGACCCCGGCCAGGCTTTTGTCGACACTATTCTGCTGCCCATGCTGTCGGTCACCTGCACCTGCGACTATAGCGCAGTGTGCGCCTATCCGGCCGATATCATGCTGGAATATCTGACCTGCGGGATTCACGAGATCGGGATCATGAGCGCAGCCAAGGGAGTGGAAGACATTGTCCCGCGCATGCTGGTCGACGTCGACCTGCGGACCAACAGTCCGATCGCCACCATTGAACCGGCCGGCGAGCGGCTGCGGGTTGTCACCAGCTCAGGTGCGGACCAGTGTTTCGACCAGGTTGTGGTTGCCGCACAGGCGCAGCAGGCCGCTGCGATGATTTCGGAATTTGACGACCGCCGGGCCTTGCTCAACCGCATTCCGTTCGAGCGGTCCAGCATGAGCGTCCATACCGATCAGCAGATTCTCCCCGCGCCGGCCAAGGGCCTTTCACCGGTCAGCTATCATGTCCCGCATGGCAGCAGCCGGGCCGAGGTATCGGTCGACCTGACCAAGGCGATCGCTCGTCTCTCCGGTCAGGAAACCGTGTTCCAGACCTGGAATCCGATGCGCCGGATTGCCCCCAACCGGGAACTGGCGAGGGTCGACTTCACCCGGCCGACCGTTACCCGGGACAGCCGGGAGGCGGTCAGGGCCTTGCAGGCAAGCCAGAGCCAGCCGGGCAACCGGCTGTGGCTGTGCGGATCCTATATGGCGGAGAAAATTCCGCTGCTGGAGGCTGCGGTGGAATCCTCTGTCGCCGTGGCTGAACAGCTGGGCGCCGCTATACCCTGGAGAGCCGGCGCCGCCGCAGCGAACTGAAGCATGGCGGAATTTCACGATCTTGCAGAACTGGCGCTCAACGGTGATGGCCAGTCCTGGGGCAATCTGGGATATTGGCCAAACGCAACGAACTATTCCGACGCCTGCCGCGCGCTCGCCCTGTTGCTCGGGGAACAGGCCGGTCTCGATCACAGCTCGTCCGTTTTTGACGCCGGTTTCGGTTGCGGCGACCAGCTGCTGCTCTGGCTCGACCATTTTCATGTCGACCGGATCTGCGGCGTCAACCTGTCGCGAAGCCAGACCGCTTACGCCAAAAGAAAGCTCGAGGAAGCCGGCCATCCGGACAGCGCCGCCGCGATAGGCCAGGGCGATATCAACGATCCCGGGCTCTGGGACGCGGTTCTGGGACGGAACCAGCCTAGCCATGTACTGGCCCTCGATTGTGCCTATCATTTTCCCAGCCGGGCGGAATTTTTCGCCGTGGCGCAATGGCATCTTGCGCCGCCAGGCCAGCTGGCTCTGACCGACTTCATGTTGTCGGACCGCCATGATAGCGATGGTCTCGCCCGTCACCTGCTGCGCTGGATGCTGAAAGTATCGCGTATCCCCGAGGCCAATATCGTCGACCGGGACCGCTATCGGCTTGAGCTCGAGCAATCCGGTTTTGCCGACATCCGGATGATCGATATCAGCGCATATGTGATGCCGGGACTGGCGCAGTTCATCCGGAGGCTGCGACAGGACAAAGTGGCAGCCGGGATCAGCAAAAGGCCGGGATGGCCGGGACTGCTAAAATACCGGCTGACGGGCAGGTTTCTGGAATGGGCCCATCGCCGTTCGATCCTGCGCTATTGCCTGATCATCGCCACCAAGGCGGGCTGATCCGGCAATCGGACCGGGATCAAATCGCTTGCGAAACGCCGGTCCGCCCGTCATCTTGCCGGGACATATACGTCGACGGATGACAGAAGCAGGACCAGACTGGCCCCGGCTTTATGAAAGGAAAATAGCGCCATGAGCCAAGACGATCTGCTCGAAAATTATCGCCGCGCCTTCGATAACAAGGTCGGTTTCGGCCGCAGACCGGCCCTGATCATGATCGACTTCTGCCAAGGCTATTTCGATCCCGATTGCGATCTCTACGCCGACGTGGAAGACGCGCTAGCCTCGGCCTTGCGGGTACGCGAAGCCGCGCAATCGGCGAAAATTCCGGTTATCCTGACCAACGTTTCCTATCATCCCAGCGCGATAGACGGGGGCCGTTTCTTCGAAAAGGCGGCACCACTGCGCTATTTTATCGAGGGCAATCCGATGGCGGCCTTTGCTAGGGGGCTGGAGCCGCGCGCAGAGGAACTGGTGGTTACCAAGCAATATCCCAGCGCCTTTTTCGGCACCTCGCTTGCCTCCACCCTTACCGCCATCGGGGCAGACAGCGTATTGCTGACCGGCCTGACCACCAGCGGCTGTGTCCGGGCGAGCTGCGTCGATGCCATGTCGCACGGCTTTCGCACGGCGGTCATTGCCGATGCCTGCGGTGACCGGCACGAAGCCCCCCATGAGGCCAATCTGTTTGATATGAACGCCAAATATGCCGACGTTGTCAGCGAAGAAGAAGCTCTTCACTTCCTTGGAGGATTGTCGACTGAACGGGCGGCGGGGGACCGGTAAATTCCCCGATGGTCATGGCAGACACCGGCCAGCCTGCCCGATGAGGAGGTCGGGGGTCAGAATCCCTTCCGCGCTGCCGTCGAACCGGGTGGCAGACAGACGGGCGCGGATTGGGCGTGCCTAGGGTGCGGCTGGTCCGATCCTCATCACCACACTCTGATCCTCGTCGGTCACGACATAGAGCTTGCCATCCGGCCCCTGCCCCACATCCTTGAGACGCTGGTGCAGGCTGTCCAGCAATATCTCCTGCCGGACTTCTTGCAAATTATCGTTTAACACAATCCGCAGCAGTGCGCCGGTTCCGTTGATCTGCCCCCGCCTGGCGCTGGTCACGAACAGGTTATTCTTCCATTCCGGCAGGATTTCACCGGTGTAGAAGGCGATACCATTGGGCGCAACAGATGGCGACCAGAACATCAGCGGCGCCTGGATGTCGGCAGCAACCGGATTGGTGGGCAAGCTGGAACCGCCGTAATCGGTCCCGAAGGTAAAGCGGGGCCAGCCGTAATTGCCGCCCGGCCTGATTTCGTTGAGTTCGTCACCGCCCTGGGGACCATGTTCCGACGCAAGGATTCGGCCGGAGCGAGGGTCCATGGCCAGACCAAGCGGATCGCGGTGCCCATAGGTCCAGATTTCTGGTCGCGCGCCTGCTGTTTTGACAAAAGGATTATCCGGCGGGATCGTTCCGTCCCGAGATATCCGCAGAATCTTTCCATAAATATTGTCGGTCCGCTGGGCCGAGTCGACATCGCCTACGCTCAAAGCGCCCACTGACACGAAAACTTCATTGCTCCTGCCAAACAGGATACGCGATCCTCCGGCTCCGACCACGGCCTCCCCTTGCAGCAGGTCTTTCAATTTGGTCAGGCGCATTCCATCCAGCTCACCGCGCGCCAGAACAGTCGCCGCAGTAATACGCTGGGTCGCCGTATCCAGGCCGATCGGCTTGTTATATGTGAAGAAAATCTGCCGATTGGTCGCAAAGTCCGGATCGAGGGCTATAGCCTGAATGCCCAGGACATCGTCCGGATGAAGATGCGGGAGATCGACATAGGTGGGGATATTTGCGATCGGCTGGGCGATCAGCTTGGGATCGGCCCCGGTTGCCCCGCGCAACAGGCGCAGCCGCAGCCCCCTCTCGACGATCAAGGCATCGCCGTCAGGAAGAAAAGCCAGGCTATAGGCATGCGAAAGTCCGCTCGCTATAATTTCAACCTTGACCCGGGCTTCTTCTGCGGAGGCGAAAATAAACGGCCCCGGACCCGGCAGCTGGGAAGGCACGCCCACTTCTTTCACATCAGAGGAATATGCCGGGGCTGGCATGACCGATGCAAGTGCAGCGGTCACACCCAAGGCGGCACCTCGAAGCGTCTTCCGCCCCCAATATTCTTCCAGAAACTTTACCAACGCCTTCTCCCCTGTCCCTGCACGAATTCTCCGCGCATCTTAGACTAGTCCACGCGCAGAACGAACGGTAATTGCAGAACCGGCCAGTTCAATGCCATCTTGGGTCAGGCGGCATGAACTGGCCTATATCAGTCGCGGCGTCCGGGGCGTGACGGCACGAACATGCGTTCCGGCTAGGCGATCAGGGTCTGGACCGGGACATATTCATAGCCCAGATCATGCGCGACCGCCTCGTAGGTCACCTTGCCTTCGTGGACATTCAGTCCGGCGGCCAGATGGGGGTTGGCTTTCAGGGCTGCCTTCCACCCCAGATTGGCGATACGCAATGCGTGGGGCAGAGTAACGTTGTTCAGCGCATAGGTGCTGGTACGAGCAACCGCGCCCGGCATGTTGGCGACACAATAGTGAACGATGCCGTCGACGACATAGGTCGGGTCAGCGTGAGTCGTTGCGTGTGCGGTTTCGAAACAGCCGCCCTGGTCGATCGCAACGTCAACCAGAACCGCGCCGGGCTGCATCGTGGACAGCATGTCGCGAGTCACCAGCTTCGGTGCCGCGGCGCCGGGCACGAGTACCGCGCCGATCACCAGATCAGCCTGCGCCACTTCAGCAGCGAGCGCTGCACGGCCGGAAAACAGGGTGCGCGCACGGCCTTCAAAATGGCTGTCGAGCCGTTCAAGCACCGCCGGATCACGGTCCAGAATGGTAACATTCGCTCCCAGACCAACCGCCATTTGCGCGGCATTGAAACCCACGACGCCGCCACCGATAACGACGACCTTGGCCGGCAGCACACCCGGGACACCGCCTAGCAGCACGCCCCGGCCGCCATGGGCCTTTTCCAGCGCCGTGGCACCAGCCTGGATCGACATGCGGCCAGCGACCTGGCTCATCGGCTTCAGCAGCGGCAGAGAATTATCGACGCCAGTGACGGTTTCATAAGCAATCGCAGTCACCCCGGATTTGATGAGGTCGGCAGTCTGATCGGCATCGGGTGCCAGGTGCAGATAGGTGTACAATATCTGTCCTTTGCGAAGCTGCGCGCGTTCAACCGGCTGTGGCTCCTTGACCTTGACCACCATTTCACATTCGGCGAAAATTTCGGAGGCGGTCGCCTTTATCGCTGCACCAGCGGCGATATACTCTTCGTCATCGGCACCAATACCTTCGCCGGCACCGGATTCGACCCAGACCTCATGCCCGTTGGCGGTCAGTTCATGAACGCTTTCTGGCGTCAGGCCGACGCGATATTCATGGTTCTTGATTTCCTTGACTGTACCAACACGCATCGAAAATTCTCCCTCAGAAATGATAGAGAAATATATAGAGCTTTCGGCGTGGATATTCTTACCAAAGCAGTGGTCATTTCGGCGAAAAATGGTAATATATCCCACTAGAGCGGGTTCTAACGGGATATATTATATGGATCAGGTCGACCAATCACTGCTTTGTGCCCTTCAGGACGACTCGGCGCGTTCCATTGCGGAACTGGCTGAGTTTGTCGGCGCTTCCACGTCGGCCTGCCATCGCCGGATCAAGTCGCTGGAATCGGCTGGCGTTATCCTTCGCTACTCCGCCGTGCTCGACCCGCATCGACTGGGGCTCAACCTGCAGGCATTTGTCGAAATCACCCTGACCAGCCAAAGCCGCGAAGCGATGGACTGTTTCGAGCAGGCCGTAGGCGAGTTCAGCGATATTCTGGAGTGCCATCTAATGTCGGGAAATGCCGATTATATCCTGCGCATTGCAGCACGCGATCTGGAACAGTTCGACCGAATTCATCGCGATTGCCTGTCGCGGCTGCCAGGGGTCAGCGCAATGCGATCCAGTTTCGCCATCCGCACAATCAAGAACTGGAGCGGATATCCTGTCGGCTGACGAAAGCGGTATATGACACTGCGCTAATCCGCTCTATAAAAAAGCTCCGGAGCCGCTAATGCAGCCCCGGAGCAGAAATTATGCGAAGTTCCAAGCAGAAGGAACGTCGCTCCATATCTTGCCTCGGACTATTTTCTGAGCGAGACCGTCAAGCCAATCGTGCGGGGACGGAACGTACCGGCACGATAATATGTCGAGCCCGGAGTTTCATGGAACAGCGCCAGCAGAGGCTGACTGTTGGTGACGTTATTCATGAATATGCTGACATCCAGACTCGTATCATCGGAAAGATCAAATTTGCTTCCGAGACGCAGGTCAAGCTGCGAGGTGGCAGGCGGCCGTGGCAAGTTCGGATCGGTCAGCGGCGAGTTGAGATCCAGGGGCTTCTTGATCCGGCTGCTGTAACTGAAATCAGCCCGGCCATAGATTTCCGCGTCGCCCACAGGCTGGACATATTCGCCGTTGAGCTGGATCGTCCAGGGTGCCACTCCGGGGAACGGCTCGCCTGCTTTTCTGACCACAGTATTGCCTGGTCCCGGGATTGAAGAGGTATACCGGGCATTCACGTAGGAAGCCGAGGCACCCAAGGTCAGTCCCGTGACCGGCCTGATCGAAAGCGCCAGATCGACACCGTCAATCTTGGCGGTTCCGAGGTTGAGTGTGGTCTGGATCGTGCACTGCGGCAAGACGATCAGGGTCTGTACGTTCTTCCAGTCAACGCGGTAGGCCGAAAGGTCAACCGCCAGCTTGCCATCAAACAGCCGGTTCTTGCTGCCGATTTCATAGCTCCAGATGGAATCGGGTTTCACGTCGAGCGTAGCATAGGGATCGATACCGATGGCCGCAGCGTCGTCAACGCAGTTGCAGCCGACCGGCGACGCAACACCAGAACCGCGCACGCCCTTGCTGGCACTTGCATAGAACAGATTGTTCTGATAGGCCTGGAACGAGACACCGAACTTTGGCGTAAAAGTCTTGCTGGTCGTATCGGCCCTGTCGGTCTGACCATCACTGGAAAGGACCGGCCCTGCTCCAAATCCGGTGAATTCGTATTTCGCAATCGTATAACGCGCACCCGCCGTCAGCTTGAGCCGGTCAATAACTTCGTAGTCAGCCTGCGCATAGGCAGCATATTGCCGGTCGCGGTGCTCGTTGCGCACAAAATTCGAATATTTCCCTTGGTAAAGCTCGGTTCCGAAAAACGAATCGGTAAGACTGTCAAATGGCGGTTCACCGTTCGCTTCCTGCGAAAGATTGATGATATCAAGAAAACGCGGATCATTGGCCGCATATTGATCCCGCACATATGACTTCTGGTAGAACAAACCCGCGATCCAGTTCAACCGATCAGACTGGTTATTGTCCTGCAGACGCAGCTCCTGTGTGAATGCAGTTTGTTTGGTCAGGTTCAATGTGCTCGGCGCATAGTCCTCGAAGCCGGCCGGGAACGGTCCTCCGGTGAAACCACCCGTGAAGACGTAGCTGAGCGAAGTGTCATCGTTGGTCGTTTCCGTAGTGCGATGGAGATAGGACGTATCGGAAATCAGCGATACGCCGCCAAGATCAAGCTCTGCCTTGAGGGCAGGCAAGGTGAACTTGTCCTTGCGCGGCTCCGCACGCTGGTTAAGGCTCATTCGCAGATCACCCGATTCACGGTCGGAAGTCGCCAATTCGAACCGGGATCCGTCGTTGATTTTGAGATCTTGATGGTAGACCGATGGCGTCAGCGTCAGCATGTCTCCCAAGCGGAAACCCAAGGCCAGTCTTGCGGAAAAACTGTCCTGGCTGTTGCTGTCCTTCCGGACCAGCTGCTTGGTATATGGGTCAAGCCGGTCGATATAGCCGCCATCGCGCCTGAGCCAGGCACTGGCCCTGAACGCGATCTTGTCCTGTACGATCGGTGCCCCCACGGCCACGCCGCCTTCGTAACTGGCCGCACCATGTTTGGTGGTCGCCAGCTCGGAACGCGCATAGACGCTCAGGTCGTCGTAATTGGGCTTGGGCATGATGAAGCGGATTGCGCCGCCGACCGAACCGCTGCCGAACAATGTGCCCTGCGGTCCGCGCAACACTTCGACGCGCTCGAGGTCGAAGACCTGCGGATAGACATTGCCCAGCGAGGGGCTAACGCCAACACGGGTCTGTACCGGCGTGTCGTCAATATAAACGCCCGTGGTGGGAATTCCTGACTGGGAATCGACTCCGCGGATCGCAATAGTGTGTGCGAGCCTCGAGACTGATGAATTGCAGCTGTTGGAGAAGCTTGGTCGAAACCGGACGATCAAGCGGGGCGAGACTCTGCTGTGGGAAGACGATCCGGCACCGGTTGTGGCCAATATTATCGATGGCGTGCTCAAGCTCTCGATGAACCTGCAGGACGGGCGCGAGCAGATCGTCAGCGTCATGTATGCGTCGGACTTCATCGGACGACCGTTCGGCAAGGAAAGCCCCTATCGGGTGACCGCAATGACGGATGCACAGGTCTGCGTTTTCACGAGATCGTCCTTTGACAGCTTTGCGCGGGAACATCCCGACCTTCAGAACAAGCTGCTCCAGCGCACGCTCGATGAACTGGATCGCGCGCGCGAGTGGATGACGTTGCTGGGCAAGAAATCGGCCACCGAACGCATTGCGACTCTGCTGATCGAACTGTCCGATCGCCTGAGTGTCGATGGCTGCAGTCCGGAGGCCCTCTATCTCGACCGTTTCGAGCTCCCCATGGACCGGCAACAGATAGCGGACATATTGGGTCTGACGATCGAAACCGTCAGCAGGCAGTTTACCCGCATCCGGAAGGAAGGGATTATAGAGCTGCCGGAGCGGCGCACGGTCATCATCAGGGATCGACCCCGGCTGAAGGCCCTCGCACAAGTGGAATGACTCATGCCATTTTCGCGATTGGCGATCCCTTGATGCCTTCGATTTATCTCCGTCGTCGCTCGATATGCTGCTGTCATGCTGTTCGGTGACAGGAGTTTTTGACCGAGATCAAAGCGCAGCGCGGCTGTCGCACCTATCACCTGCGTCATGTGGTCATATTATCCAGAATTGCTGGCAAAGCCAGTACCGCGCTATACGAGCTACCCGACGGCTGTGGAATTCAACAGCAGCTGTGGGGCAGAGGAATATGTTAGGGCGCTGCGCGACATCCCGCCCGGGACAGCGCTGTCGCTCTACGTCCATATTCCCTATTGCCAGTCAATCTGCTGGTATTGCGGCTGCAATACCGGTGCGGCGGGCAAGATCCAGAGACTGACGGCCTATCTGGAGGCGCTTGAAAGCGAAATAGCGCTGATCGGGCGGTTGCTTGGCGGACGCGGAAAAGTGCGCCATATTGCCTTTGGCGGCGGCAGTCCGAACGCCATCACCGCCGTGGAATTTGTGCGTCTTCTGGACCGGATCACGACGATATTTGAGGCGGGCATTCCGCAAATATCGGTCGAACTTGATCCGCGCGGCTTCACTTCCGAATGGGCGCTGGCGATGGCGGCGTCCAATGTTGGCAGGGTGAGTCTGGGCGTTCAGACCTTTGCGCCCCATGTTCAGGAAGCGATCGGTCGCGTCCAGCCGCTCGCCGATATCGAAAAAGCGGTATCCGCCTTGCGCCTGCGCGGCATTGATTCGATCAATTTCGATCTGATGTATGGCCTGCCCAAGCAGTCGTTGCAGGATCTGGATGAAACGCTGGTGCAAGCCATTCGACTCAGACCGAGCCGCATCTCCTTGTTCGGCTATGCCCATATGCCCGACATGATAGCTCGACAGCGGCGCATCGATGGCGAGAATCTTCCGGACGCAGAACTGCGCTTTGCTCAAAGCGCATTGGGCTATGAGCGGCTGACCCAGGCTGGCTATGTCGCGATCGGTTTTGATCATTTCGCCTTGCCGACAGATACGCTGGCCATCGCAGCGGAAGAAGGCCGGGTCCATCGGAATTTCCAGGGATTTACCGATGATCCGAATGATGTCCTGCTCGGTTTTGGTGCGAGCGCGATCAGCCACCTTCCGGGAATCCTGTTGCAAAACGAGAAGAACGTCGGCCGGTACCGGTCGATGGTCTCGTCAAACCAGGTCGCGACCGTTCGCGGTGTGGGGATCGATGAAAAAACCCGGACCCGGGGCGCGATTATTGAGTCCCTGTTGTGTCAGGGGCAGGTCCATGCCGAGGCCTCCCGAATGCTGCCGCAGGCCGATATTCTAGATATATTCGAGGAAAAGGGGCTGATCTGCCGGCGGGACGGCAAACTGGTGATCACCGAGGCCGGGCGGCCCTATGCAAGGCATATCGCCTCGCTTTTCGACCAGTTCCGCAGCCAGCAGGAAGCAGCAGCAGCCTAGACCGGGCCAATGAAACGGATTTTCTCGCCAAGCGGATACCGGACTGACGGCTTGAACTTGCGGTTGGTGCTGCTGGATTCCCCAATCCACGCCATAACCGCGAAGTCACTGAGAGGCCAATGCCCGCCCTTATATGAGTTTGTAGAAGCGACGAGGTGAAGGCAGGGGGCACCGCTGAGGGATGGCACGTTAAAGTCATGTTCGAACCACGGAAACCGTCTATATGTCGTCAGCCGATCTATATTCTTTCACATCGATCTCTCCGGCCATACGCCCGACGGCGACGGCAACAGTAGCGTCGCCGGTAACGTTCGTCATCGTCCGCATCATATCCAGAAGATGATTAATCCCTGCAACGAAAGCTATTGTTTCTAGCGGCACGCCGATGGACGAAAGCACAAGGCTCATCATCACCAGTCCTGATCCCGGTACACCTGCCGCGCCGATCGCGCCAAGAGTAGATGTGAGCGCGATCAATATATAGGAAATCCAGGTGAGCTCGATGCCGTAAGCTTGCGCTCCGAACAGCGCGATCACACCCAGGTACATCGCTGTCCCATTCATGTTGATGGTAGCCCCCAACGCTACGGTAAAGCTCGCTATGGAATTTGACACCCCAAGGTTTCGTTCAACGCAGCGCAGAGTGACCGGTAACGCCGCATTGGATGAAGCGGTGGAAAAGGCTATGGCCTGTGCATCAATAATGCCGCGATAGAAATCAACCACGGGAAGCCGAGCAATGAAACGGATGATGAGCGGATAAACGATCACGAGAATAATGCCGCAGCCAAGATAATTTAGCATCACCAACTTGCCCAGTGGCAGTAGCGCTTCAAAGCCAAAGGTGCCGGCAACCCAGGCGATCAGCGCAAAGACCCCGAACGGCGTCAGTTCCATCACGATCATCGTCATTTTCTGCATGACCGCAGAACCGGCATCCATCGCTCTTGCGAGAGGAGCGCCCTCGCTCCCGGTGGCAAGGATGGAAACACCAAAGAGCACCGCAAAGACAATGACCGGAAGGATACTGCCCTGCGCCATTGCCATGACCGGATTGTCAGGCACAAGATTGACGATCATATCGATGACCGACTGATCAGGCGGAACGGGAATTTCGCTGCCCTCAGGCAAGCTGATGATCAAGCCTGCACCGGGCTGGACCAGCTGCGCAAGGGTCATGCCCAGCGTGACGGAGATGGCGGCGGTGCACAGGAACAGTCCAATCGCTTTTCCGCCCACCGAGCCCAGCTTGCCGATATCGCCGATCGCGGTGATACCCGATACAAGCGAGAAGAAAATCAGAGGAACGACCAACATCTTGATTGACCGGATAAAAAGATCCCCGATCCACTTGATCGACTGGGCATTATCGCCCAGCAAAACACCTGCAAAAACGCCCAGAATCAAAGCCAAAACGACGCGCTTCCACAGAGCGGTGGTAAACCAATATTTTATCATATCGAACTTTGGTCTCCGTAAAGTTGGTCCAGCGTAGCAGTAGTCGAATTTGAGACCAGAGCCTTTTCCATGGCTCGCCATAACCAAAAGCTATATTGCAGCGAGATAAATCGATATCGGCGGGGTTTGGCGGAAAAGCCAGTGCGGATATAGCCGTATACACATACACGGGCTTCGCCTAGCAATAGGTCAGGATAACCGAATTATGAGACCCATCATGGCCGCCGGCCGTTGCCAATCCCTTCCCGTTCGCTTGAGGATTTTATCATCACCCTTTCATTGTCATAGGTAAGAACATGCGTCTGCGTCATATCGAGATATTTCACGCCGTTTATCTGCACGGCACCGTCAGCGCCGCTGCCCGCGCGCTCAATGTGTCCCAGCCAGCTGTCACAAAAACCCTCAAGCATGCTGAGCAGTTGTTGGGATTTCCGCTGTTCGACAGACAGGCGGGCCGGCTGGTTCCGACCGACGACGCACACACGCTTTTTATCGAGGTGGCTGATGTCCAGCAACGAGTCTCCTCTCTCCGCCAGGTAACCCGAAACCTTCGCAATGGCAGCGGATCACTCCGCGTTTCTGTTTTGCCCTCGCTGGCACTCGACATTCTGCCGCGGGCCGTCAGCCTGTTTTCGAAAAAATACCCCGATGTCTATTTCGACCTGCAAACATTGCATCACGAGGAAATCGCCCGTTCGCTATACGAACGGGAGGCTGATATCGTCATCGCCTATCAGGCCCCGCCTGGATTACCGGTCATTTCCAGCTGGCTCGGCGAAGGCGAACTCGGCCTGTTGTATCGGCGACAAGATTTGCCCGATTTGCCAGAGAGAGTTTCCCTGCAGGACGTCTGCAATGAAAGGTTCATCAGCCTCGCGGAAAGCGGCCCGATCGGAGATTTGCTCCGGCGCGAATTGGGCAGAAGCGGTATCGAGCTCAACGAAATTCTGTCTGCCCGCACATTTTATATCGGCTCCGCACTCGTTCAAAAAGGCATTGGGGTGGCGGTTCTCGACAACTTCACCGCTCAGGCGACAGTTGATGACGACCTGGTGTTCAGTCCGTTGCAACCAACGCTGGCTTTCGACGTGTTTGCCATAACATTGGAGAGCAGACCGTTTTCTCACGTGGCGCAGGAGTTTCTCAGCATATTTCGCACCTGCATCGATGAGGCATGAATTTGCAGGAGTGGCAAAAGCCACCCCTGCAATTTGGCGCATCCAGTCCAGAGACTAGAAATTGATTTTTGCGCCAACCCGAAATGTCCGCCCAAGCAGGTCATAGAGAGACTGGTTGGTTGCCGGCGTCGCATAGGCGCTTCCTGCAGGACCCGACCCCACTACCGGAGGGTCCTTGTCCAGAAGGTTGGATACCGAGACAAACAAGGTGAGGTCAGTCGATCCGTAGCTGAAATCGTGATAGGCCGAAGCATCAAGATAAAACGCACCATCAATATGGTTGGTATTGATGGTTCGCGCGGTGGAAGTCGATGCCGGACAGCCTGTGGTACACTCGACAAAACTGTTGTCGTATGTACCGGAGCTGATTCCGCGGCCAATCAGGTTCAAATGCAGTGGTCCGTTGGCATAGGATGCGGTCAGCCTGTACAGAAACTCCGGATTGCCCCCGCTGCTATTTTGTCCGGAGATATCGACAGCCGGATCAAGCCCATTGTCGAGGGTATTTTCCAGATAAAGCGTCGCGATGCCCCGCAAGGTCAGGGAACCTGAACCGATCGCCGTACGGTAGGACGTCTCAAAATCGAGCCCGCGTGCCCGCTGCGAGGCAAAGTTGAACGGGCTTTCGAAAATCTGCAGGTTTGTACCATATTCATTCGGACCGCGCACAATGGCACTGCAATATTGGGTCACTCCATCGAAGCATCGATCGATGATGGTTTGCGCATCAAGCGAGTCGATGGCATCCTTTATCTTGATGTCGTAATAATCGACCGACACGGAAAAGCCCGGGACGAAAGACGGCTGGAAAATAACGCCCACGCCCCATTGATCCGCCTTTTCGGGATCCAGATTGGGATTGCCCGTGGCGGTTCCGGCAAACGGTGCCGACTGGTTATTGTTGAACGGATCGAGGACAGTATTCGATCGCGTGGAACCGGCCGTGAACAGTTCAGCCAGATTGGGTGCCCGAATATCGCGCGAGCGGGTGGCGCGGAATCGGAGGCCGTCAAACGGTTCGAAGCTGGCACCGACCTTCCAGGTGGTCACAAAACCCGAGGTAGAATAATCAGTGGCGCGAATCGCTCCGTTCAGGTCCAGGCGGTCGAGAACCGGTACCAAAAGTTCCAGATATCCTTCGGTTACCGAATAGTCGCCAAAGCTCGGCAGGTAGTTGCCGGTAAACCAGCCCGACTGATACTGGTCTTCGACATAGCCGGAGACCTCTTCGGTACGATGCTCGGCACCGACCGCGACCGCCACGGCGCCCGCAGGCAATTGCACGGTATCGAAGGACAGATTGGCGGCATAAACATTCTGCTCGAACCGCTGCAGACGATAGAGATCGCCCAGAACCCAGTCGACCGCCTCCGGGTCGGCCACATTTGTTCCGAAGCGGTTGAGCGGAATACAGCCGTTGTCCGGAGCAGTCAGCGATGAACGGCAGACGATCGTGCCTGCTGCGACGCCCAAACTGTTGCCGGCCGGCGCGAAGACGGCATCGGTTGCCTGGGTCAGGCGCGTATTGTTGGCAATACCCAGTGCCGACTCCCGTGTTTTCGCGATCCCCTTCTGGATGTAGGCATCCCAGCGAGCAACACTGCCGAACAGGTCAAACTCACCATCTGCACCGACGACATATCGCTGAACGCCACGCTTGGTCTCGTTCGTGCGAATGCCAAGGTCTGCATTTGTCGTGCCGAACCGGAACGAGGTCTGGTTGGCGGCGACAAGCTGGTTGCGGATGCTGTCGGGCAGAAAAGCGTTGTCCGCCTGGATCGTGACATTGCCCTGATTGCGATGGATACCCAACTGTCCTCTGTTGACGGATCGAGAGTAGCTCGCCTGAGCAAAGACATTCAGCCAGGGCGCTACTTCGAAACTGATTCGACCAAAGATATTTTTCCGGTTTTCCGCCGGGTCGAGGGATTGGGTATCGTTCACCTGAGTCAGGCGCCAGTCACCGCCGACCAACCACGGATCCTTCACGACCCCGAAATCCAGTTGCCCGATCACCCCGCCTTGACCGAAATAGGTGCCGCGCAGCGGGCCAGTGGTGATAAGACCGCCCGGCGTCGCCAGACTGAGGCCAGCCTTGTCGATGATCAGCCGTTCCGGCGCACCATTTCCTGGCACATAGTCCGGATTGTTGATCTGGTACCAACCCTGATTGTTCCAGTCTCTCGGGACACCGTCCAAACCATCCCGGACCGCCAGTTCGCCGTTCAGGAGAATGTGCCCCCGTCCATCGGCAAACGGCGTTCCAAAGGTGACATCAAACTTGCGATTTGCGGCGTCACCATAGGTCGAGATGCCCATGTCGGCACTGGCCTTCAAACCGGTATAATCTTCATTGAGAATGAAGTTGACCACCCCGGAGACCGCATCCGAGCCATAGGCGGCAGACGCACCGCCCGTAACCACTTCCACTCCGGAAATGAGCGCCTGCGGGAATGTATTGACGTCGACCTGCCCACCCAGAGCCGATCCGACCGACCGTTGCCCGTTCAGCAGCACAAGCGTCCGGCTTGTTCCCAGTCCGCGAAGGTTGATGGTGTTGAGACCGGAAGTACCCGAGCTCATGTTGAGATTGGAGTTAGCCGGAGTGGAACTGCCAACGACCGAAGGAATCTGGTTGACGAAGTCCGCAACGTTCGCTGGCGCGCTTGCATTTATATCCTGGATACTCAACACGGTCAGCGGTGTGGGCGCGCTATAGCCATCGCGCTGGATCCGGGTTCCGGTCACCACGATTGGCGTTACCGCCGTTTCCGATGCTTCTGCTGGCAAATCGTCCTGCTGGACCTGTGCCATGGCATTGGATGTAAATAGCAGACTTGCCGCCAGCGCTATATGCGACGTGATTAGTTTTCCCGACATTGTTAAGCTCCCTGTTGTGGCTTGGACATTAGCTTCACCCGCCCATTATTGGGCTAAGTGCTTCTGTTTCATATAATTTCTATCTGCGTTGGTGGTCGGTGCGAGATCTACCTAACAGCCATCTACGCTCGATTTCCGCGGCAATGGCCGACCAGCGGCCTTGCCGGTGGGAACCCCCTTGTCGATCGCCAGGACTCCGTTGACCAAAACCGTTTGCACACCGGTCGTGAAAAGCGTCGGCTCGATGAACGTTGCTCGCGGTGCGTATGCTTCTGGATCAAAGACGACCACATCGGCAAATGCGCCTTTTGACAATGTTCCCCGACCTTCGAGTGAAAATAATTTTGCCGGCACCGAAGTGCTCTGATCGACGAACTGTCTGAGGTTGATGACCTTAAGGTCCTTCACATAGGTGTCATACTTCCGGGCGTAGCTGGCGTAATAACGAGGATGACCCAAAGAGGCGTCCGAACTGGTCATGACCCATGGCCGGTTCATGAACGCAGCGATGTCGGCCTCATCTTGATTGAAGGAGGCCACTCTGACGTCAAACCGGCGCAACACATCAATTGCCGCCTGCACGGGATCAACGCCCGTCTCTTTCGCGATCTCCGCCAGGGTCTTGCCCTTGACGTCATCTGTACCGCTGGTAATCAGCAGCGAATCTGGACCACCACGCCGCCGCAGGTTCTCCGCCATCTCCGTTTTGATCCTGGCCATCTGCTCTGGGTCGTCAAATCGTTCGAGAGTAGATTGACGACCGCCATCCTGAGCCCATCGTGGCAGCAGCGATGCGTCGAGCCCGGTGCCCGAAGCCGACCAGGGATATTGATCGGCATGCACGATCTGCCCTGCCGCCCGGGCCTTCTCAACCGCTGCAATGATCGTGGACGCCTTACCATGCACATCGACGCCCAGGGCCTTGATATGTGCAATATGCACGGGAATTCCGGCTTGCTTTCCGATGTCCAGCGCCTCGGATACCGCTCCTTCCAGGCCTATTGTGTAACTGGATTCGTCCCGGATGTGACTGTCATAAATACCCCCATGTTTTGCGGCGATCTTGGCCAGTGTGACAACCTCACCTTCCTTGGCATAGCTCTGCGGCGCATAGAACAAGCCGGTCGAAAGCCCGAGCGCTCCCTGACACATGGCACTGTCGACCAATGTCACCATCTCGGCCAGCTCCGCGTTCGTCGGCGCGCGATCTTCGCTGCCGATTACTTCCTTCCGCAACGCGCCCAGGCCGATGTAGCTCGCAAAATTGATCCCGTAGTCACGACCGGATCCTTCGGCAAAAACTGCAGCTATGTCGGTTTCGCCACCGCCATCGACGCCGATGAACGCGGTGGTCACGCCTTGGGTTAAAAAGGGCATCACCAATCGCGCCGCCGGCAGTTCGGAACTTAGCGCATCGCCGACATGGGTGTGTGTGTCGATGAAACCCGGCGTAACAATCTTGCCTTTTGCATCAATCGTCTGCAACGCCGTGCCAGAGTATTTCGGCCCGATAAAGACAATCCGGTCGCCTGAAATGCCGATATCGCCCACAAAGGGCCCCTCACCGCCAGGATAAATTATGCCGCCGGCTATAAGAAAATCAATGGCGGCGTCAGCCTCCGCCGCCTGCGCGGCCGGGCTGCTCAAAAACAACCCTATAACGAACGAACTGGCGATGAGACAGGCGGTTTCTGGAATCTTATTTTTCATAATAGCCCCGAATGGTTGTTTAATTACATGGAGTTTGAACGACACCTATGTTTATGCCAATGATTTTTGTGCAGCGCAGTATAACCCTCGGATATACCTAACCCCAGAAGCCAGGCTTTGGCGGAACCATGGTCCCGCAAGTTTCCACCACGCCGTTGTCCCGGTCTTCGGTCAGCAACGTCGGTCCATCGAGATCGACAAAGGCACAACGCTGCGCGATGATCAGGGCGGGGGCTATGGAAAGCGAACTGGAAACCATGCATCCCATCATCAGGCCCAGTCCCTCGCGTTCCGCCGCCTCGAGCATTTCAAGCGCAGTCGTCAGGCCACCGGTTTTGTCGAGCTTGATATTCACGTAGTCGTAGCGGCGCGCCAACTGGCCCAGATTGTCGGTGACATGGCCAGATTCGTCTGCGGCGAGTGGAATAAGCGACTCGAACCCCTCCAGGTCCGCATCGTTTTTGGCTGGCAAAGGCTGCTCAAGCAGATCAACGCGAAGATCGACGAGCTGCCGCTGCCATGATCCGAGCTGATCTATGGACCAGCTTTCGTTCGGGTCAACGATCATCCGGGGATTTGGCGCGACTTGCCGCACAGCGCGCAAGGCGGCGATAGGGTCGGAGGCATCGACCTTCACTTTCAGCAATGGCACATCTTGCAGCTGCTGCGCAGCCGCTGCCATGTTCTCAGGCGTGTCGAGGCTGATCGTGATGGCCGTATCGACCGGCCCAAGTGGGCCCCAGCCGATCCGATCCACAACCGATACGCGTGTTTGCTTCGCTTCCAAGTCCCACAAGGCGCAGTCGATTGCGTTGCGGGCAGCGCCCGGTGGCATGATCTCGATTAGCCGCTCGCGATCGGCTCCCGCCTCAATCTCGTCGCGAACAGACCCGATCTGGGCGATGACACTGTCAATCGTCTCATCATAACGGGTGTAAGGCACACCTTCGCCGCGCCCTATATGTCGGCCCCGTCGGATTTCCACAAAGATTGTGTCGGCGACCGACTTTGTCCCGCGAGAAATGCGAAAAGGCCGCTTCAGGCGGTAAGGGACGTGGATGGCTGAGAGATGGCGAAGCATTGTTCAATCCTGTCAACTATGAGGTCAGCGCCTTGCGCATAAGGGTCAACGCAAGGCAGTCCGGTTCTTTCCGCAATTTGATCACACACAGCCCGAGCTTCCTTTTCCGCCAGCATCGACGTGTTGACCGCGACACCCACCGCGACCACATCCGGGCTGGTCAGACGCGCCTGCTCGAGGTTGGCAGCGATCGTGCGCTCGAGGGAAGGCATCGGAAAGTGGGGAAGCCCGCGCATATGCTGCCGCGTTGGTTCGTGGCAGATAACGATCGCGCTCGGCTGGGCGCCGTGCAGGAGCCCCGTGGAGACGCCGGCGAAAGAGGGGTGAAAAAGCGACCCCTGCCCCTCGATCAAATCCCATCCCCCGTCGGTTCTTGCTGGCGCGAGCTGCTCTATCGCGCCGGAGATAAAATCGGCGATAACCGCATCGACCGGCACTCCGGATCCGGCGATCATTATGCCGGTCTGCCCGGTGGCACGAAAGTCAGCACGGTAACCGCGAGCCTGCATCGCTTGTTCGATACAAAGCGTTGCCACCATCTTCCCCACCGAGCAATCGGTGCCGACGGTAAGCAGACGAAGTCCCTGGCGCGGTAATCCGTTTCCAACCTTCAAATTCGCGGCGGGATCGCGCACATCGATCAACGTGCGTCCCTTCTGCGCGGCCAGTTCAGCGAGTTTGGGAATATCGCGCAATCGGTTGTGCAGTCCAGACGCAATGTCCAGCCCAGCGTTTAGCGCGGCTTCTGCATCTGCTATAAGTTCGTCCGTGAGCCGGCCGCCGGCACTTGCGACCCCTAGGATGAGCGTCTTGGCCCCGGCTTGCACCGCTTGTGCGAAGCCCATTTGCGGTAAACCAAGGGTCAGACTACTGCCCTCATGAACGAATTCGCCTACGCAATCATCAGGGCGAAACATCGCGATCCCGCGGGATGTCTTGATCGACAAAGGATCTGATGTGGATCCGAGATATAGTAAATATGGAGTTTGTATCATAGCGCCGACCGTTGTTAGAGTTCGACCCTTGGTAGGCGATTGAACTCCAGCGGTGATATCATATGCAGTATGAAACATATAACCCCACCTTATAGGCCGGGAGCCAACTGGAATTTGTTCAACATCACATCATCCCGTTGACCAATTTCAACAAGGAGCATGGGACGGCGCTCTTTCGGCTATGATTGGCCGATCTCAAAATGATGACCATCAAGGCGCGTCGCTCCCGAAAGGTATCGATCCGCGGAAGTTCCGCTAACCGATATCTCCTGCACGCCCAGTCATCGCTCCCGCTCCACGCCGGCCACCAGATGATTCGCGAGCGACGCCGATCGGGATCAAGATCCAGGGCAGAACGCCGCTGATATCGGTGGCGGAACCATATACGAGAAACCTGAATAGCCCGCCACCCGGTGATGGCGAACTGCTTCGCCAATCGGCATCATGGCAGGGCCATCTTCCAAGGCAGATTTTGTCGAAAGCCCTAACAGGGGCGTGCTGAACCGGCGTTCTTCGGGCAGGCTGGCATTCTCTATCAAGAGCAGCGGGGTGTTTGCAGGCAAGCCGACTTCGATAAGCTGGCGTGAAATGCGTCAATGGTGCCCAGAAGAGGACTCGAACCTCCACATCCTTGCGAATACTAGCACCTGAAGCTAGCGCGTCTACCAATTCCGCCATCTGGGCCCATGCAGGGGATAATCATGTCGATATCACCTGATAGAGGCGGGCGATTAGCCGCTAGGTGGCCGGGCTGTCAATGATTCATATCGACAAAGCGACAGCATTGTCGACGGCTGGCGGGGACGCGGCACCCCGGCGTTGCGCCGGAGCGGCAAAAATGCTCTTGCGGCAGCGGAATCCACTGTTGCTTCGCCCGCCGCACTGGGGCAGAGGCAAAGCGGAAAACCAAGGCACGGGTGGAACAGGACCATGAATCTCGACGGACGACTGATTTGCATCTTTGGCGGCGGCGGCTTTGTCGGTCGCTATGTCGCGCAGGCGCTGCTGGAGCGCGGCGCGCGGCTGCGCATCGCCGAGCGCAATATCAAAAATGCCATGCATATCAAGCCGCTGGGCAATCTCGGCCAGACGCAATTTGTCAGCGCCGACGTGACCAGGGGGGACAGCGTCACGCGCGCGGTCCGCGGCTGCGATGCGGTGGTCAATCTGGTCGGCGTGCTGAAAGGCGATTTCGAGCGGGTTCATGTCGAGGGCGCGCGCAATGTCGCCGAAGCGGCGGCAGCGGCCGGTTGCCGGTCGCTGCTGCACCTGTCGGCAATCGGTGCCGACAGCGATTCGCCGTCGCGCTACGGGCGCAGCAAGGGTGACGGAGAGAAAGCGGTTCTACAGGCTTTTCCCGACGCGATCATTCTCCGCCCGTCGATCATTTTCGGCCGGGAAGACCAGTTTATCAACCGCTTCGCCGGGATGATCGCGATGCTGCCGGTCGTGCCGATAATCGGCGGCGATACCAGGTTCCAGCCGATTTTCGTCGGCGATGTCGCCGATGTCGCGGCCCGGGCGCTGAGCCAGCCGGAGCTGTACGCCGGACAGACGTTCGAGCTGGGCGGTCCGGAAATCCTCAGCATGGGCGATATCAACCGGCGGATCGCCCGCATGACCGGACGCGACCGGACCTTTGTCGATGTCCCGGATGTCGCGGCCAGCCTGATGGCCCGTGTGCTCGGCCCGTTGCCGGGCGCGCCGATTACCGCTGACCAGTACCGGATGCTGCAGAAGGACAATGTCGTGGCGACCGGGGCCAAGGGGATCGATGCCTTTGGCGTATCCCCGACACCGCTGGCAGCAGTGGCGCCGGGCTGGATGGAAAAATATACGCCGCATGGCCGGTTCGGCGCCAGCGTCAAGGCGGGCTAGAGGCCGCCGGCCAGGGCCGGACTAGAAAAAGGCGAGCAGCGCGATGCCCATCGCCACGCGGTAAATCACGAAGACCATCATCGACGCCTTGCGCAAAAATTGCATCAGGAAGGCCATGGTCGCCAGCGCCGCGAGGAAGGTCATCGTCCCGGTGATCAGCGCTTCGGTCAGCAGCTCGGTGCTGGCGCCCATCAGATCCGGAATGATCAGCACGCCCGCGCCGGCCACGGCGGGGATCGACAGCAGGAAGGAAAAGCGCGCCGCCTCGACCCGGCTATAGCCGAGAAAACGGGCCGCCGTCATCGTCACGCCGGACCGGCTGGTGCCGGGAATCAGCGCCAGCGCCTGCGCCAGTCCGACGATCAGGCCGTCTTTCAGGCTCAGATCCTCAAAACTCTTGATCTGCCGCCCGAACCGGTCGGCAATGCCCAGCAGGATGCCATAGATAATCAGATTGATGCCGACCAGCGTGGTGCTGCGGAAGCCGTCGAGATAGCCGCCGGTCTTGAGGAACAGGCCGACCAGCACCGCGGGAATCGTGCCGATGATGATCCACCAGAACAGCCGCCGTTCAGCCGGCGCCTGGCCGATCCCGATCGTGGCGAGGCCGCCCCGGCCCAGCGACCAGACATCCTTGAAAAAATAGGTGATGATCGCGAGCAGCGAGCCGACATGGACCGCGATGTCGATCATCGGTCCCTGGTCCTCGAAGCCGGTGAAGACCGGCAGCAGGATCAGATGGCCGGATGAGGATATCGGCAGAAACTCGGTAACGCCCTGCACGATCGCGAGGAGCAGCATTTGGATGAAGGTCATGGACGTTCCGTATGTTGGCGTGGCCGTATGTTGGTTTGCTGCGCAATAGCGATTCGCATGGCGGTTGTCGTGAACAAATATAGGTCCGTTGCGGAACATATATCATCGATATCCTCGCGAAAAAGGCAGGTGCCCACAATGTGCAGGCATTAATAGGACATTGTTCCTGTCCCTTATCGGAATTTATGCGTGACAGCGGCGCGATTTTTGGTTATTTCCGTTCCTCTGTCCGCCAAAGCGGGCGGTCGCCGACAATCATATATTGCAGGAAACGAGCATCTGGCATGGTAGAAAGCCCGGACAAACTGGACATGTTGAAATTTGTCGATCTGGGACAGGATTATCCCGAAAAGCGCCCGCCCGAACTGCGCGCCGAAGATTTTCAGGAGATCGCCGACAAATATGCGCCGGAAAAGGCCGCCGAACAGGCCGCCCGCTGCTCGCAATGCGGCGTGCCCTATTGCTCGGTCCACTGCCCGCTGCACAATCATATTCCCGACTGGCTGCGGCTGACCGCCGAGGGCCGGCTGCGCGAAGCCTATGAAATGTCCAATCTGACCTCGACCATGCCGGAAATCTGTGGCCGCATCTGCCCGCAGGACCGCCTGTGCGAGGGCAATTGCGTGATCGAATTTTCCGGTCACGGCGCCGTTACCATTGGGGCAGTCGAAAAATATATCACCGATACCGCCTGGGAAGAAGGCTGGGTCGAACCGTTGCAGCCGGGCCGGCCGCAGGGCCAATCGGTCGGCATTATCGGGGCGGGACCCGCTGGACTGACGGCAGCCGAATATCTGCGGGTCGCCGGTTATGACGTGCATGTCTATGACCGGCATGACCGCGCCGGCGGCCTGCTGACCTACGGCATCCCCGGCTTCAAGCTGGAAAAGCATGTGATCATGCGCCGGGTGCAGCGGCTGAAGGACGGCGGCATCCACTTCCACGAGAGTTTCGAGGTCGGCAAGGACGCGACGCTGGAAGAGCTCCGCGCCAGGCATGACGCGCTGCTGATCGCAACCGGCGTCTACCAGGCCCGCGCCATCCAGATGCCGGGCGTCGGCGCGCCGGGGGTCGAGGAAGCGCTGGATTTCCTGATCGCCTCCAACCGCAAGAGCTTTGGCGATGATGTGCCCGAATTCGGCCCGGATACGGGCGGCGGCCGCTATAACGCCAGGGGCAAGAATGTTGTCGTCATTGGCGGCGGCGACACCGCGATGGATTGCGTCCGCACTTCGATCCGGCAGGGCGCCAAATCGGTCAAATGCCTCTATCGCCGCGACCGCGCCAATATGCCCGGCTCGCAGAATGAAGTCCGCAATGCCGAGGAAGAGGGCGTGGAATTTATCTGGCTCTCGGCGCCGAAAGCGATCGAGGGCACGGATCATGTCACTGCGGTCAAGGCGACCCGCATGCGGCTCGGCGCACCCGACGCCAGCGGCCGCCGGGCGCCGGAAATCGAACCGGACAGCGATTTTACCGTCGACGCCGATCTGGTGATCAAGGCGCTCGGCTTTGATGCCGAGGACCTGCCCGGCCTGTTCGACAGCCCGGATCTCGCGGTCACTCGCTGGGGCACATTGCGCGTCGACCACAAGTCGATGATGACCAATCTCGACGGCGTGTTCGCCGCCGGCGACATTGTCCGCGGTGCCAGCCTGGTCGTCTGGGGCATCCGCGATGGCCGCGATGTGACCGAACATATGCATCGCTTTCTGAAAGAGAAGAAACTGGCCGAAAAGGTGGCGGCATAGGCCGCAGACGGAGCATCACCATGAAGACGATATTCTCGACATTTGCTGCCAGCCTGGCGCTGACGCTGAGCCTTCCCGCGGCCGCACAAGATGCAGAGCCAAAAGCAGGCAATAGCGAACGCGCTGCGGTTGCTCCCGCCCGTCTCGAAGCCGCCCGGGTCACGGTCGACTATCTGTTCCCGCTCGGCACCTACGAGCGGATGATGAAGGGCACCATGGACCAGCTGATGGACAGCATATTGACGCAGACCTTTGATCGACCGGTCGCCGAGACGATGAAAGGCTACGGGCTCGAGGACAAGACGCTCGACGAGCTGGGCGACTCGTCATTCAATGACATCATGAAGCAGCACGACCCCCATTTCGAGGAGCGGATGAAAATTTCGACCCGGGTCATGATGGACGAAATGACTGACCTGATGACCAGAATGGAGCCCTCTCTGCGGGACGCGCTGACCAGAATCTACGCGCGCAAGTTCACGGTTCCCCAGCTTGCCGAAATGAACGCCTTTTTCGCGACCGACACCGGCAGCGCCTTCGCGCGCGACTATATGATGGTCTTTGTCGATCCGGAAATGATGGAATCGATGATGGGCATGGTGCCGGAGATGATGCAGTCGATGCCGGCGATCATGAAAAAGGTCGAGGCAGCAACCGCACATCTTCCGCCGCCCGTCGCACAGCCAGCGGACAGGACCGACGATTCGCTGTCGCAGATGGAAGATAATCAATGACCCACGCATTTCCCACCCCCGAACATGAACGCCTCGCGCGCGAAGGCATGTACCGGCCGGAATTCGAATCTGATGCCTGCGGCGTCGGCCTCGTCGCTGCCACCGATGGCAAGGCGTCCCGGCGGGTTGTCTCTTCGGCGATTGATGCGCTGAAGGCGGTCTGGCACCGGGGCGCGGTCGATGCCGATGGCAAGACCGGCGACGGCGCCGGCCTGCACGTCGACCTGCCCGAACGTTTCTTCGACGACGCGATTGCCGACAGCGGCCACAAGGTCCGTCCGAACCGGCTCGCCGTCGGCATGATCTTCCTGCCGCGCACGGACCTCAATGCGCAGGAAAGCTGCCGCACGATCGTCGAGGCGGAGATCATCGAGTCCGGCTATACCATCTACGGCTGGCGGCAGGTGCCGGTCGACGTGTCGGTGATCGGACAGAAGGCACAGAACACGCGGCCCGAGATCGAGCAGATCATGATCGCCGGCCCGATGCCGGACCGGCAGGACGCGCGCGAGTTCGAGAAGAATCTCTATCTCATCCGTCGCCGGATCGAGAAGAAGGTGATTGCGGCGCAGATCCAGGACTTCTACATCTGCAGCCTCTCCTGCCGCTCGATCATCTACAAGGGCCTGTTCCTCGCCGAATCCCTGTCGGTCTTCTATCCCGACCTGCTAGACGACCGGTTCGAGAGCCGGGTGGCGATCTTTCACCAGCGCTATTCGACCAATACCTTCCCGCAATGGTGGCTGGCGCAGCCGTTCCGCTGTCTCGCTCACAATGGCGAGATCAACACCATTCGCGGCAACAAGAACTGGATGAAGAGCCACGAGATCAAGATGGCGAGCCTCGCCTTCGGCGATCACAGCGAGGATATCAAGCCGGTGATCCCGGCGGGCTCCTCCGACACCGCCGCACTGGATGCGGTGTTCGAGACCATCTGCCGCTCCGGCCGCGACGCCCCGACCGCCAAGATCATGCTGGTCCCCGAGGCTTGGCAGAACAATCTCGATATCGATCCTGCGCATCAGGCGATGTACGAATATATGGCGAGCGTCATGGAGCCGTGGGACGGTCCGGCAGCATTGGCGATGACCGATGGTCACTGGGCGGTCGCCGGAGTCGATCGCAACGCGCTGCGCCCGCTGCGCTATTCGGTCACCGCCGACAATCTGCTGATCATCGGCTCGGAAGCCGGACTGGTCGTGGTCCCGGAAAGCCAGATCGTCGAGAAGGGCCGCCTCGGCCCTGGCCAGATGATCGCGGTCGACCTCGACGCCGGCCAGCTGTTCAAGGACCGCGCGCTCAAGGACCGGATCGCCGCCGAGGAACCCTATGCCGATCTGGTCAAGGGTTTCCTGACCGTAGACGATCTGCCGCCCGCTCCGGCCGCATCCGGCATGGGCTTTTCCCGCGAGGAACTGATCCGCCGCCAGACCGCCGCCGGCCATACGCTGGAGGATATGGAAATGATCCTTGCACCGATGGTCGAGGATGCCAAGGAAGCGGTCGGCTCGATGGGCGACGACACGCCGCTGGCGGTGATCAGCGTCAAGCCGCGCCAGGTCAGCCATTTCTTCCGCCAGAATTTCTCGCAGGTCACCAACCCGCCGATCGACAGCCTGCGCGAGCGCCATGTGATGAGCCTGCGCACGCGCTTTTCCAACCTCGCCAATATCCTCGAGCAGGACAGCCAGAACGAGGATGTCATGGTGCTGGAAAGCCCGGTGCTCAGCTGCGCCCTGTGGGAACGGCTGAAGCTCGGCTTTGGCGATGCGGTGGCCGAGATCGACTGCACGATGAGCACCACCGGCGGGGCGATCGAGCTGCGCGACGCGCTTGCCCGGATCCGCGGCGAGGCGGAACAGGCAGTCCGCGCCGGCAAGACCGAGATATTCCTGACCGACGAGGATATTGACGAGGAACGGATGGCGATCTCGATGGTAATCGCGACCGCCGCGGTGCACACCCATCTGGTCCGCAAGGGCCTGCGCTCCTACGCCTCGGTCAATGTTCGCGCGGCGGAATGTCTCGACACCCATTGCTATGCCGTGCTGATCGGCGTCGGCGCGACCACGGTCAACGCCTATATGGCGGAAGCCGCAATCGCCGACCGCCACGCCCGCGGCCTGTTCGGCGATCTGTCGCTGGACGATTGTCTCGCCCGCCACAAGAAAGCGGTTGACGACGGCCTGCTCAAGATCCTGTCGAAAATGGGCATCGCGGTCATTTCCAGCTATCGCGGCGGCTATAATTTCGAGGCGGTCGGCCTGTCGCGTGCCTTGTGCAACGATCTTTTCCCCGGGATGCCGACGAAAATTTCCGGCGAAGGCTATGCGTCTTTGTTCATCAATGCCCAGGACAAGCACGCCGCCGCCTTTGAACCGGCGGTGGTGCGCCTGCCGGTCGGCGGCTTCTACAAGCAGCGCGCCGGCGGCGAGGCCCATGCCTATAGCGCCCATCTGATGCACCTGCTGCAGACCGCAGTCGCGCATGACAGCTACTCTTCCTATCTGCAATTCTCGCAAGGCGTGCGCGAGCTGGAGCCGATCTATCTGCGCGACCTGATGGAGTTCAACTACGCGCCGGTACCAGTGCCGATCGACGAGGTCGAGGCGATTACGGAGGTGCGCAAGCGCTTCAACACGCCGGGCATGAGCCTCGGCGCGCTCAGCCCCGAGGCGCACGAGACACTGGCGATCGCGATGAACCGGATCGGCGCCAAGTCGGTGTCCGGCGAGGGCGGCGAGGAGAAACGCCGCTACACGCCGTTCGAAAATGGCGACAATGCCTCCAGCCCGATCAAACAGGTCGCCTCCGGCCGCTTCGGCGTGACCTCGGAATATCTCGGCGCCTGCGAGGAGATCGAGATCAAGGTCGCGCAGGGCGCCAAGCCCGGCGAGGGCGGCCAGCTGCCCGGCTTCAAGGTCACCGAATTCATCGCCAAGCTGCGCCACTCGACGCCCGGCGTCACCCTGATCTCGCCGCCGCCGCATCATGATATCTATTCGATCGAGGATCTCGCCCAACTGATCTACGATCTCAAGCAGATCAACCCGCGCGCGCGGGTCTGCGTCAAGCTGGTCTCCTCCGCCGGGATCGGCACGATCGCCGCTGGCGTCGCCAAGGCCCATGCCGATGTCATCCTGATCTCCGGCAATACCGGCGGCACCGGCGCGTCGCCGCAGACCTCGATCAAGTTCGCTGGCACGCCCTGGGAAATGGGGCTGTCGGAAGCCAACCAGGTGCTCACTCTCAACGGCCTGCGCCACCGGGTCAAGCTGCGCACCGACGGCGGCCTGAAGACCGGGCGTGACATCGTCATCGCCGCGATTCTCGGCGCCGAGGAATTCGGCATCGGCACGCTCAGCCTGGTGGCGATGGGCTGCATCATGGTCCGCCAGTGCCACAGCAACACCTGCCCGGTCGGCGTCTGCGTGCAGGACGAAAAGCTGCGCACAAAATTCACCGGCACCCCGGAAAAGGTGATCAACCTGATGACCTATATGGCCGAGGAAGTGCGCGAGATTCTGGCGCGGCTCGGCTATCGCTCGCTCGGCGAGATCATCGGCCGCACCGAATTGCTGCGCCAGGTCAGCCGCGGCGCCGAACATCTCGACGATCTCGATCTCAACCCGATCCTCGCCAAAGTCGATGCCAGAGACAGCGAGCGCAGCTTCCATATCGACACGCCGCGCAACGAGGTGCCGGACAGTCTCGATGCGGAAATGATCGACGATGCCAAGCCGGTGTTCGAACGGCGCGAGAAGATGCAGCTCACCTATACGGTACGCAACACCCACCGCGCCGTCGGCACGCGATTCTCCGCCGAGATCACCGCCAAATATGGCATGAGCACATTGAACGAGGACCATGTCCATATCCGGCTGCGCGGGTCGGCGGGCCAGTCGCTCGGCGCGTTTCTCTGCCAGGGGATCACGCTGGAAGTGTTCGGCGACGCCAATGACTATGTCGGCAAGGGCCTGTGCGGCGGCAAGATCGTCGTCCGGCCGATGGTCAGCTCGCCGCTGGTCAGCCAGGACAATACGATCATCGGCAATACCGTGCTCTACGGCGCCACCTCCGGGCAGCTCTACGCCGCTGGCCAGGCAGGCGAGCGCTTTGCGGTGCGCAACAGCGGTGCCAATGTCGTGGTCGAGGGCTGCGGCGCCAATGGCTGCGAATATATGACCGGCGGCAATGCCGTGATCCTGGGCCCCGTCGGCAGCAATTTCGGGGCCGGCATGACCGGCGGCATGGCCTTCGTGCTCGATACCGCAGGCGATTTCGAGAAAATGGCCAATAGCGAGAGCATCGTCTGGCAGCGGCTCGACAGCGCCCATTGGGAAGGCCATCTGCATGCACTGATCGAGCGCCATCACAAGACCACCGACAGCAAATGGTCGGAATCGATCCTGCGCGACTGGGACCGCTGGCGCGACCGCTTCTGGCAGGTCTGCCCGAAGGAAATGGTGAGCCGGATCGCGCACCCGCTGTCGGACAAGGAAGTGATTGAGGCAGCGGAGTGACCAAGCGGCGCAGGCTGCTGGCGTGGATGGCCCTTGCCGGTCTGGGCGGATTTCTGTCATACAGGCCGGCAGCAGCCATTGCGAAGGGAAAGCCCGCCATGCCCAAAATCACTCCGAACTATCTCGAAATGAAGGCCAGCGATCTGCCCGCCAGCAAGGCCTTTTACGAAAAGGCCTTCGGCTTTGCCTTTACCGACTATGGCCCGGACTATGCCGCGGTTGAGGGCGGTCCGGTGCAGATCGGGCTCGCCGCCGGACGCGAGCCGGTCGCTCCGATGCCGACCCTGGAGAGCGATGATCTGGAAGCATCCCTCGCTCAGGTGACCGCTGCGGGCGGCGAAATCGTCCGTGAAATCTTCGCCTTCCCCGGCGGCAGACGCTTTGAATGTCTCGATCCCTCGGGCAACCGGCTGGCCATCTATCAGCCGGGCTGACCCGGCAGAACGACGAGCCGGACCACTATCTTGCACGGGGTCGATCAAGCCTCTTTCCCCCGCGTCCAATCGGGATTAAGCGGGACTCATGTGGCAGTTGTACCAGTTCCCTCTATGTCCCTTTTCTCGCAAAGTCCGCTTGCTGCTGGGCGAGAAGTCGGTCGCCTATGAACTGGTGCGCGAATCGCCCTGGGATCAGCGCGACGAATATCTGGCGATGAACCCGACCGGGCGGACGCCGGTGATGAAACATGCCGAGCGGGACATCTGTCTCGTCGACAGCGTCGCGATCTGCGAATATATCGAGGAGACCGTCGAAAAGGTGCCGATGATCAACGGCACTGCGGTCAACCGGGCGGAAATCCGGCGGCTGGTCGCCTGGTTTGACGAGCAGTTCTACGGCGATGTCACCGCCCCGATGCTGCACGAACGGATGCACAAGCGGCTGGTCCGGCGCGAACCGCCCGATGCCAAGATCCTGCGCGAGGCGATGCGCCGCGCGAACCAGCATCTCGACTATATAGACTATCTGATCGACCACCGCAGCTGGCTGGCCGGCGCAACGATGAGTCTGGCCGACCTTTCCGCCGCAGCGCAAATCTCGGTCGCCGACTATCTCGGCACGATCGACTGGGCCGGGCACGAACAGACCAAGGCCTGGTACGCGATGTTCAAGTCGCGGCCTTCGTTCCGGCCCTTATTGTCCGAGCGCATGGAAGTGATCGCGCCTCCGGCCCATTATGAAAAGGTCGACTTCTAGATTCACCATGACCTGCTTCGTCATTGCGAGCGCAGCGAAGCAATCCAGGGCATCCTGCGCCGCTCTCGATTGCTTCATCGCCTTCGGCTCCTCGCAATGACGCGAGTTTGCCCGGATTCCACACCGGTTGAATGGGATGGATATCAAAGAAGTTCAGAATGACGCTGCTTTCAATGATCTGAATTTCCGATTCGGGTCACTGGGCTCGGATAACCGTCATCAGATAGTTGAGCGCCAGATTGTCGGACACCGAAAAGCCGCTTGCCGGACTGTAGGACAGGCCGCTGGTGTCGATCACCTGCAGACCCGCCTCGCCCAGCATTTTTTCCAGCTCTTCCGGGGTGATGAACTGCTCGTGATGATGCGTCCCGCGCGGAACCCGGCCGGTCCGCTCGGCCAGTTCCACCAGCATCAGTTTCGACAGGGCGGTGCGATTGGGGGTAGAGAGGATCATCAGGCCGTCATCCGCCATCGCCCGGGCCAGCCCGGCGACAAAGCCCCGGGGGTCGTCGACATGTTCGATCACCTCCAGCGAGGTAACCAGATCAAAGTCTCGCTCGGCAAAATCCTCGATCGCCTCGCAGCGATAGTCAATCGCCAGCCCCTGCGGCGCGGCATGCGCCTTCGCCGCCGCGATATTCTCCGGGGCCGCATCGAGCCCGGTCACGCTCGCACCCAGCCGGGCCAGCGGCTCGCAGAGCAGCCCCGCACCGCAGCCGACATCCAGCGCCCGCTTGCCGGCGAGCGGTTTCAGCAGGCTGCTGTCGCAATGGAAATGCAGGTCGATCGCGTCCCTGATATAGGAAAGCCGGACCGGATTGAGCCGGTGGAGCATCGCCGATGATCCCCTCGGATCCCACCAGTCGGCTGCCAGCGCGCCGAAATGCGCGGCTTCTTCGGGCTTGATCGTGCTGCTACTTGCCTTTGTCATGTCCCCTCTTTATCAGGCTTTTCAATCCTGTTCAGGCCCTTTTTAACGAAAGTTTATCCAACAGCAGCATGGCACGTATAGTGATGAAATTCGGCGGCACCTCGATGGCCGGAATTGACCGTATCCGCCGGGTGGCGCAGATCGTCAAGCAACAGGCCGATGCCGGCCACGAAGTAGCGGTGGTGGTTTCCGCCATGGCCGGCGATACCGACCGGCTGGTCAACTTCTGCCGCGAAGCCAGTTCGCTTTATGATCCGGCCGAATATGACGTGGTCGTCGCATCCGGCGAACAGGTCACCTCCGGCCTGCTCGCCATTGCCCTGCAGTCGCTGGGTGCCAAGGCGCGCAGCTGGCTCGGCTGGCAGATGCCGATCCGCACGGTCGAGGCGCACAGCAAGGCACGGATCGATTCGATCGACGGAGAGGCGCTGACCGCCGCCATGCAAAGCGGCGAGATCGCGATCATTCCCGGCTTTCAGGGACTCAGCGAAGACGGCCGGGTCACGACCCTCGGCCGCGGCGGGTCCGATACCAGCGCGGTTGCCATTGCTGCTGCGGTCAAGGCCGATCGCTGCGATATCTATACCGATGTCGACGGCGTCTACACCACCGACCCGCGCATCGTCACCCGGGCGCGCAAGCTCAACAAGGTGACCTTCGAGGAAATGCTCGAACTGGCCAGCGTCGGCGCGAAAGTATTGCAGACTCGCTCGGTCGGGCTGGCGATGAAGGAAGGCGTCCGCATCCAGGTATTGTCCTCCTTCACCGATGAAAATACCAACTGGACCGCCGACGACCTGCCCGGCACGATGATCGTTGGCGAAGATGAAATGGAGATTGAGGATATGGAACGGCAGCTGATCACCGGCATCGCCCATGACAAAAATGAAGCGAAGATCACGCTGACCCGCGTGCCCGACAAGCCCGGCGCGGTGGCGACAATTTTTGCGCCGCTCGCCGATGCCGCAATCAACGTCGACATGATCATCCAGAATGTCGGCCGCGAGAAGGGCGAGACCGACGTCACCTTCACCGTGCCCAATGTCGATCTCGACCGGGCGATGCAGGTGCTGGAGGAGGCCAAGGACAAGATCGGTTTCAACCGCCTGATCCCCGACACCAATGTCGCCAAAATATCGGTGGTCGGCGTGGGCATGAAGAGCCACGCCGGCGTCGCCGCGACGATGTTCAAGGCGCTGGCCGAGCGCGGCGTCAATATCCAGGCGATCACCACCTCGGAGATCAAGGTCAGCGTGCTGATTGAGGAAGATTATACCGAACTGGCGCTGCGCGTGCTGCACACGGCTTACGGCCTGGACGCAGAGGATGCGGCTTAGTTATTTTCCTTCCCCTTCGGGGGAAGACCAAGGGAGGGGAGTCATGGTGACCGCCCTCTCTTCCAACCCTCTCCGCTGAAGCGGCGAGGGCTTTAGAAAGAAATATGATGACCCAATCCACACTCCAGCATCTCATGCAGCGCGGCACCGACTTTCTCGGCTGCGAGACCGCGATCATGTGCGGGGCGATGTCCTGGGTCTCCGAGCGCAATCTGGTCAGCGCGATTTCCAACGCCGGCGGCTTTGGCGTGATCGCCTGCGGCGCGATGACGCCGGACCTGCTCGACACGGAAATTGCCGAGACGATGAAGCGCACCGACAAGCCGTTCGGCGTCAATCTGATCACCATGCATCCCGACCTGATGGACCTGATCGCGGTCTGCGGCAAACATCAAGTGACCCATGTCGTGCTCGCCGGCGGTCTGCCGCCCAAGGGCAGCCTGGAAGCGATCAAGGCAACCGGCGCAAAGGTCATCTGCTTTGCCCCGGCCCTGGCGCTGGCCAAGAAATTCGTTCGTTCCGGCGTCGATGCCATCGTCATCGAGGGCATGGAAGCTGGCGGTCATATCGGGCCGGTCTCGACCTCGGTGCTGGCGCAGGAAATCTTGCCGGAAATCGCCGCGCAACTGCCGGTCTTCGTCGCCGGCGGTATCGGCACCGGCGAGATGATCGCCGCCTATCTCGAAATGGGCGCCAGCGGCGTCCAGCTCGGCACCCGTTTTGTCTGCGCCCATGAATCGATCGCCCATCCCGATTTCAAGAAGGCCTTCATCCGCGGCAATGCCCGCGACGCGATCACCAGTGTCCAGGTCGACCCCCGCCTGCCGGTGATCCCGGTGCGCGCGCTCAAGAACAAGGGCACCGAGGAATTTACCCGCAAGCAGATCGAGGTCGCCAAGCTGCTCGACTCCGGCGAGATAGAAATGGGCGAAGCGCAGCTGCAAATTGAACATTTCTGGGCAGGAGCGCTCCGAAAAGCGGTAATAAATGGCGATATTGAGTATGGAAGTGTCATGGCCGGACAGTCGGTCGGCATGGTCAAGGCGGAGGAATCCGTGGCCGAAATTATCAAATCGTTGGTGGAGCAGGCGGAAACCGCGCTGGCCCGCTAGCGGTCAACCGTCTTGCCTAACCAATACAGTTTGGGCATAGGCAGGACATGACCGAACATGCTTCCAGTTCTTCCAGTTCCGATCCGCTCGAAGCGCCGGAAGCAGCCGCTATAAGCCCCTATAATCAGGGCCTTACCCCGCTGCATCCGCCGCAGAAAAGCCTCATCCGGATCCGCATGATCATCCGGTCGCTGGTCCTGCTGGCCCTCGCTCTGGTCGCCGAGATCGCGCTATGGGTTCAGCTCGGAACATCGCCCGGCCTGATCCTGATTCCCGCAACCCTGCTCGCCCTCCTGCAGATACTGGTGCTCCCGCACCGCATCTACCGCCGCTGGGGCTATGACATGGGCGACGAGCAACTCCGCGTCCTGCGCGGCTTTCTCTGGCGCACCGACACGATCGTCCCGTTCAACCGTATCCAGCATATCGATGTCGCGCAGGGCCCGCTGCAGCGCCTGTTCGGCCTCTCCACGCTGATCGTGCATACCGCGGGGACCCACAACAGCATCGTCACCCTGCCCGGGCTCGCCACCGCCGATGCCGAGACCATGCGCGAGACGATCAAGGGCCATATCCGCCAAGACATGATATGACCGAGGTCTCCGCCAGCCCGGCGCCCGACAATAGCGCCCCGTTCCAGCACCTGCACCCTTTCAGCATCATCCTCAAATCGGCGGGCACGCTGGGTCAGAATCTGGTCGCGATCCTCGTCCTGCATTTCAGCATGTTCGACCAGAATTTCCTCTACACCGGACTCGCCGCTGCGGTGCTGATCGCGCTGGTCGTCGGAGTAACGGCGCTGATCTGGTCCCGCTTCACCTATCAGGTCACAGCCAGGGAAATCCGGATTCGGAGCGGCCTGCTCAACCGAAACAACCGCTCGATCCCGTTCGACCGGATTCAGGATGTCAGTCTCGAACAGAAGCTGATCAGCCGCCTGCTTGGACTCGCCACGGTCGCGCTGGAAACCGGTTCCGGCGGCGGCGAAGATGGCCAGCTCGATGCGCTGTCTCGGGCTGACGCAGAAAGCCTGCGTGACACGATTCGCGACTATAAGGCGGGTTTGGAGACCAGCGACGGGGAAGCACCGACAAGCGCCGTCGCCGATGATCGCCCGCCGCTGTTTGCCATGGACAATCGCCGTCTCTTGATCGCCGGCCTGTTCAACTTTTCCTTCGTGCTGCTCGCGATCCTAGGCGCCATTGCCCAGAATTTGGATTTTCTGCTCCCGGACGACTTTTTCGATCCCCGCCGCTGGCTCGACGCCTTGCCGGAAGCGGAAACCATCGATCGCCTTGGTTCCTGGGTGCGTTTTGGCGGTGCCCTGGCCGCGATCCTTTCGCTGATCGCCTTCGGCCTGATCAGCGGCATCGTCCGCACCTTCGTCCGTGACTATGGCTTCCGCCTCGACAGGGTGGACAGCGGTCAGCCGGGATTCCGCCGGCGGCGCGGCCTGTTCACCCTGACCGACATGGTCATGCCGATCCACCGCGTCCAGGCTGCGGTGCTGCAGACCGGTCCGGTGCGCGAGCCCTATGGCTGGTATCATCTGAAATTCATTTCGCTGGCTGGCGACAGCGGCGGCGAAACCGACCACAGCGTGGCGCCCTGCGCCTCGCTGCCGGAAATAGACCCGATCCTTGACCAATGTGCCATCCGACGACCCTCGCCGGATCTCGACTTTCAGCCAGTCAGCCCTGCCTTCTGGTGGCGCGACGCGATTCTGATCTCGCTGCTGCTCGCCGCCATTGCCCTTGGCACGGGATTTCTCGTCCATCGGGGATTTTATGCGCTGATCTTGCTGGCGCTGCCGGTGGCACGGATCCAGTTTCTCAACTGGCGCCATCATCAATATGCGCTGACCGAAAGCCAGCTGTTTGTCCGCTCCGGCTGGTGGCGGCGACGGTGCACCATGCTGCTGCGTCGCAAGATCCAGACGGTCGATGTCAGCCAGTCGCCGCTCGACCATCCACTGAATCTGGCCACGGTGACGATCGGCATCGCGGGCGGAAGCGGCGTGAGACCGTTGATGATCAGGGACATTGATTTTAACCGGGCCATGGCCTTGCGAGACGCGCTGATCGGCCGGCAAAATCATCCTTGACTAAAGGCACCAGATATCCTCGATAGTTGCCAAAGATATTTCCGGAGAGAGAAAATGCCAAAGCCAAGATTTGCCCTGCTGCTGCCGCTCGCACTGCTCGCCACCACGCCGGTGTACGCGCAGGCGCCTGCGGCCCAGCATGGCACTGCCCCGCAAGCCCAGGCCTTGCACATTATCATTGACGATTACTGGGCCTATCAGCTCGAGCAATATCCGGAATTCGCTTCCTCGCTCGGGGTGGAAGATCCGGTCGGACGGGTCAGCGATGCCAGCCTGGAGGCCGAAGACAAGCGCGTGGAAAAGGCCATGGCTTGGCTGAAACGGCTGGATGCGATCGACCCCAAGGCGCTGAGCGACGATGACAAGACCAACTATGGCATCCTCCGCCGGACGCTCGCCGAGGAGATCGAGGCGAACAGCTATGGCCAGCGCACGATCAACTTCACCAACCGCGGCGGCTGGCACCAGAATTTCGCCAGCATGCAAAACAACCTGCCGTTCCGCAACGCGCAGGATTACCGGACCTATATCAACCGGCTGAAACAATATGCCAAGATCAATGACCAGTCGATCGCCGTCGCCAACCAGGCGCTGGCCGGCGGCTATGTCCAGCCCTGCGTGTCGATGGAAGGCTATGAAACCAGCCTTTCCGGCCTGTTGACGGAAGACCCGAAGGATTCGCGCTTCTACCAGCCATTTACCCGCAAGCGCCCCGAATCGATCGACGAAGCGACGTTCGCAAGCATGGCGGATGAAGCGGCGGAAACAATTCAAACGATCATCACGCCGGCCCTGCGCAAGCATCTCGACTGGTATACCACAAGCTATGCCCCGAAATGCGCTAAGGCCCCCGGCATCTCGGCACAGCCCGGCGGCGCGAAATATTATGATTTCCGCATTCGCCAGATGACGACCACCGACAAGAGCGCAGACGAAATTCACAATATCGGGCTTAGCGAAGTGAAACGGATCCGCGCCGAGATGGTCGAAGTTTCGAAAGAAGCGGGCTATGATACGCGCGAGGCTTTTATCGAGCATCTGCGCACCGACCCGCAATATTATGCCAAGACGCCGGAAGAGCTGATGGAAAAGGTCGCCCGGGTGAACAAGACGATCGATGGCAAGATGCCCTCGATCATCGGCAAGCTCGCCAGACTGCCCTATGGCATAAAGGAAATCCCGGCGGAGACCGCCGAAGGCACGACTACGGCTTATTATAATCCCGGCTCGCCCGATGTCGGCATCGCCGGCTTCTATTATGTCAACACGTCAAAGCTTGACCAGCGACCCTTCTGGGAAATTCCCGCGCTCAGCGTACATGAGGCAGTGCCGGGCCACCACCAGCAGATCGCGCTCCAGCAGGAACTCGACATGCCCGACTTCCGCAAATATGGCGCCTTTTTCACCGCCTTTGTCGAGGGCTGGGGCCTCTATTCGGAACGGCTCGGCATCGAGATGGAACTCTATGACACGCCGGCCAAGAATATGGGCCGCCTGTCTTACGAAATGTGGCGCGCCTGCCGGCTTGTCGTCGACACCGGCATCCACAGCAAGGGCTGGAGCAAACAGCAGGCGATCGACTTCATGACCGACAATACCGCGCTCAGCGCCGCCAATATCGAGGCGGAGGTTAATCGCTACATCAGCTGGCCCGGCCAGGCTCTCGCCTACAAGATGGGCGAGCTGAAAATTCGCGAGCTGCGCACCAAGGCGACCAGCGAACTGGGTGACCAGTTCGACCTGCGCGAATTTCACGATGTCGTGCTGGGCCAGGGCGCGGTGCCGCTCGATATGCTCGAGGCACAGGTAAACCGCTGGATTGCAGCGAAAAAAGCTAGCTGATCATTTGCCGTCGGGGCCGGGCGTCTTGTCCGCGCCCGGCGGTACCGCCAGATCATCCACGGCCTTCTCATCCGCATCTTTTGCATCCAGCCGGTCTCTGGCCGCTTCCGCTGCCTCTTCCCGCGCTGCGCGGTCGGCCTCGATTTCCAGCACACGCTCTTCCACCGCATCGGCTTCCGCATCGATCCGGGACAGGCGTTTCTGCCGTTCCTCCTCGATCAGCTGGCCCCAGTTGACCGTGTCATCAATGCCCTGCTCGGCATAGGCCTGACGCAGCAATTGCTGTGTGCATCCGGTAAAACCGCCTGCGCCGACCGGCGAGCAACTGCTTGTGCCTGATTTTCCGACATATTCATAGGATCTGACGCGTTCCGACCAGGCCTGGTTCTTGGCCTCGCCCAGTTCGCCGCCCCGCAGGGTTTCCGGAATACGATAGCGTTCGTTCTCGTCCTTGCGGGCGCAGACGACAATCTCGTTATCGGTGCTCGGCGGGCAAGGATCATCGCCGTAAATCACCAGCTGATTGACGCGGTCGCCCGGCTGGTCCTGGGCTTGCGCCGGGACAGCCAGCAGGCCAGCGCCGGACAGCGCGGCAGCGGAAAGCAAAAATTTCTTCATCATAATCGTTCCTTTGATCGCACCGGGCTGAACCGGTGCTGAAGCAGGTTGCGCTTCCTAAATGCGTTTCGACAGCCCGATTGCCACCCGACAACCCAGACGAATGGCTGCACTCAACACCGGATAGCCGGGAGCATCTTCCGCCCCCGAAGCGATTGCCGTTGCCTTATGCTCCAGTTCCTCTTCGCGAAACTCCGCAATCATACGGGTCAGCTCCGGATCATCCTCTGATTCCAGTGCATCCAGCTGTTCGCGATAATGCTGGTCAATTTCGGTTTCCACCGCCGCCGTGCAGGCCATTGCCGCTCGCGGCCCCATGGCTGCAGTCGTCGCGCCCAGCGCATAGCCGGCGATTTTCCAGAAGGGCTGCAGCGCCGTGGGCCGGACGCCGCGATCAGCGATCATCTGGTCGAAAGCATCGAGATGGCGCTGCTCCTGCTCTGCCATATGGTGGATCGCGCTGCTGTGTGGCGCATCATCACCCATTACCGCGAGCTGGCCCTTGTAGATTTGCGCCGCTCCATATTCACCCGCCTGGTTGACGCGGATCATCGACGCGATATCGGCCCGCGACTGGCCCAGTCTCGTTTCACCCATGATCGCTTCCTTTTCGTCTCGTCACTATCATCAACAAGATGAGCGCCGCGCCGCTTACTGACAAGAGGAAATTGAAGCCCGCCAGAGAAATGCCGAACAGGGTCCAGGGCGCCACATCACAGCGCACCAGAGGAGCGTTCATGATCGAATCGAGCAGATCGCCGCCCGCCGGAAGATTGGTCGAGCAGGAGGTAAGACCTTCCCACCAGTCATATTCGACTCCGGCGTGGAAACCGCCAATCAGGCCACTGATCAGGATCGCGATGGCCGCAGCGACGACCAGAGGCACCGCCATGCTGATCCTCCGAAAGGCCAGAGCTGCCGCCGCAAGAAGGATGGCGACCAGATGCGGCCACCTTTGCCACATGCACATTTCACACGGGTACAGGCCAAAGCCATATTGGCTGATCAACGCACCGCCAAGCAGGGCTGCGGGAAGCAGGAAGGCCAGCCAGGCGGCGGTGCGGACGGATGCCATCAGCGCGGCCTAGTTTTTCGCAACGGCCGTTTTGCTGGCACTCTTTTTCGCAGCCTTGTTCATCGCCATTTTCAGCCCGTCCGGGCCAAGCCGACCGATGGTCTGCAGCGCATAATGCAGCTGAAAATCTTCCACGCCCTTCTCTTTCAGTTCCTCGGCCGTCTGGCTGAAGCGCGGATCGTCCTTGCCGTCTTCTTCCAGCACATCGTCCTTCAGCTTGATCTCGTTGATCAGGTGGCGGCGCAGATCGGATTCGCGGAACCGTGGACGGTCCTTGTAATCCGGATCGGACAATTGCGGCACATTGATATCGGGTTCAATCCCGCCTTCCTGCACCGACTTGCCCGAAGGCGTGTAATAGCGCGCCGTGGTCAGACGCAGAGCGCTGTCGTTGGACAGCGGCAGCAGGGTCTGGACCGAGCCCTTGCCGAAACTGCGTTCACCCATGATCAGGGCACGGTGATGGTCCTGCAGGGCGCCGGCAACGATTTCCGAAGCCGAAGCCGAGCCGGCGTCGATCAGCACAATGACCGGCAGCCCGCCGGTGGCATCGCCGCTCTTGGCGAAATAGCGCTCGATATCGGATTTTTCCCGCCCGCGCTGCGAAACAATTTCCCCGCGCGACAGGAACACATCGGAAACCGAAACGGCTTCATCGAGCAGACCGCCCGGATTGGACCGCAGGTCGAGCACATAGCCGAGCGGCTTCTTGCCCAGGGACTTGTCGATTCCGGCGATGGCGGCGGCGACATCGGCACCGGTCTCGCTGGAGAAACTGTTGATGCTGATCACGCCGATCTGGTCCTTGACCTCCCAGGTGACCGGCTTGAGATCAATGATCGCCCGTTTCATCGACAGATCGAACGGCTTGTCCCGGCCGGGCCGGACGATGGTGATGGTGATCGGTTCGCCGGGCTTGCCGCGCATTTCCTCGACCGCCTCGTCCAGCGTACCGCCGTAGATCAGTTCGCCATTGATATGGGTAATATAATCGCCAGCCTTCACGCCCGCCTTGTCCGCCGGCGTATCCTTGAACGGAGCGATGACCTTCACGGCACCGTCTTCCAGCGTCACCGAAAGGCCAAGGCCGCCATAATTGCCGTCCGTCTGGGTCCGCAGATTTTCGAAATCCCGGGCATCCAGAAAGCTGCTGTGCGGATCCAGACTGCTCAGCATGCCCTGGATCGCGCCCTTGATCAGATCGGCATCGTCGACCTGATCGACATAGTCGTTCCGCACCCGCTCGAAGACGCTCATGAACTGCTCCATCTCGCGATAGGTATTGGCATCCACGGCGGAAATGGCCGAAGTCGTTGCGGGCAAAAGCGCAACGGTCAGCACAAGGGCAGCGGCTTGCAAAACGGGCTTTTTCATCAATCATGTCCTGTCGGTATAAATCGGTGCCAAATATAGGCGTGAATCGTCTCTAAAGCAAAGCAGCTTAACCAATAATGACACAAGTCTTCGACGAACGGCAATTCTGACGGGGCACCTTGCCGCCGCTCAGCCAATCAGCGCAGCGATATCGATTGGCCGGCCATGGCGGCGCAGTTCAACGGTCACCGTAGGATCATCCGACCCCGACTGCCCGACCGGCGCTCCCTGCACCACTTCATCGCCCACGGCGACACTGGTTTTCGCCATATTGGTAATCAGGCTGGTCCAGCCGGCATCATGCTCGATGATCAGGATATTGCCATAGCCGCGGTAACGCCCCGAATAGGCCACCCGTCCCGCCGCCGGCGCAACAATCTGGGCACGGGCATCCACCGCGATCGTCAGGCCGCGGGAGCGATAGCCGCTGTCCGATATCTCGCCGAGCCCGGTGACAATTTCCCCGACGACGGGCAGTCGATAGGCGCTCGCGACATCTTCGCTCCGCCGGGAGGTCCGGACCGGCGGCTCCTCGCCCTGTCCCGGCCGCAGCACGGGCCCGGCCAGCTCAGCCAGCGATTCACGGACCGCGCCGCTTTCGCGAATCTGGTCCATCAGGTCCAATATGTCCCGCGCTTCCTCGCCGAGCGCCAGCGCCTGTTCCTGCTCGATCCCGGCATCAGTGGAAAATTGAGCCGCATCGATCCGCTCGCTGGCTTCGAGGCCCGCCAGTTGTTGCCGCTGTTCGATCAGACGACGCTGGCTCTGGTCGAGCGAAGCAATGGCCCGCGCCGCTTGCCGGCGAAGCCGTTCGCCCTGCCGGACTTCGTCTCGCAGACTGGCGGTGCGCCGTTCAATTTCCGGCATCACCGCAGACAGGATCGAGCGCATGTAGATCAGTTCGTCGAGCGACCGCGGCTCGACCAGGGCCAGCGCGGTCGGCTTGCGGGTCATCATCTGCAGCGCGGCGGTCAGCCGGATCATCGGCCCCTGCTTCTCCGCCAGCCGCGCGCGCTGGCGCTGCTGCAGCTGGTTGACGATCGCGATACGGGTGCGCGCGGCCTTGATATCGGCTTCCGCTGCCTGGATGCGGGCAGCGAGCGCCGCGGCCTGGCTGGCGATACGGTCGGCATCATTGCTCGCCGCTTCCGCCTGGCGCAGCAGCGCGTTGCTGCGCTGGCGGGCGCGCTCGGACTGCTCGCGCGCCGACAGCAGGCTGCGTTGCTGTTCCGAAAGGCTCGGTCCGGGGCTCTGCGCGGACAGCAGGGCTGCGCCGGTCGTCGCCAGACCGACAAAAGCAAGAATCGCGAGAGCGGAGCGAACCATCCGCCTCATCCTTCCCGGTGATAGGGATGACCGGCGATTATCGATGTCGCGCGGAACAATTGCTCCGCCAGCATCGCCCGTGCCATCATGTGCGGCCAGGTCGCCTTGCCGAAGGAAAAGAAATGATCGGCGCTGGCGCGTTCTTCGGCGCTCAGACCATCGGCAGCACCGATCAGGAACCGCGCCTCGCGCGCACCATTATCCCGCCAGGTCGACAGCAGCTTGGCAAATTTGCTCGATGTCCAGTTTTCGCCCGCTTCGTCCATCGCGATAATCTTGGTCTCGCCCTGCAGCTTTGGTGACTTGCCGCCCTGGTCGGGCAGCTCGCTGATCTTCACGTCCCAGCCGATCCGCTTGACATAGCGCTCGACCAGCTCCGCTTCCGGACTGCGGCCAATCTTGCCGCGGGCGACGATATGCAATCTCATCGCCCGGAAATATCAGGCTTCGGCGACGGCCGGCGTTTCGCCTTCCTCGTCGACCGCCCACATCCGTTCGAGATTGTAGAAGCTGCGCACTTCCGGCCGGAACAGGTGCACGATCACATCGCCGGCATCGATCAATACCCAGTCGGCATTGGCCAGGCCCTCGACCCGGACAGTGCCGCCGGCCTGTTTCACCCGTTCCGCCAGCTTCTGGGCAATAGCCGCCACCTGCCGCGTCGACCGCCCTTCGGCGATCACCATATGGTCGGCAATATTGCTCTTGCCGGCAAGCGGGATGGAGACAATGTCCTGCGCCTGATCATCGTCGAGCGATTTCATCACCAGCGCATGCAGTGCATCTGACTCGGCCTTTCCTTCCTCGGAAGTGGCAGATTTCAGAACTTTTACCTTCGGTTTCGTCAACGTAAATCCTAATCTTCTGGGCCAATCAGTCGATGGGTCACCACGTCTCTGACGCGGCGATCCTGATAGTGCTGATGCCAATGGGGCCGGGCCATCCGGATCGCGGTGGCCGAGCGGGGGTCGGGACGATAGCGCAGGAATGTCAGCGCCGGCGTACTCCAGCTGGTCCAGTTACCAAGCTGGCTCGCGGGGTGGACGAAGCGCCGCAGCCAGGCCATTGCGGGAGCCGCAAAAGCATCATCATCATAGCCCGGTCTGGAAATAACTGCAATCGGCAATAATTGCGCTATTTTGCGCCAGTCTTTCCAGCGGTGGAACTGGGCCAGATTGTCGGCTCCCATGACCCAGACAAATTGCCGCTTCGGATAGCGTCGCACCAGCTTGCGCAACGTATCATAGGTGTAGCGCGTGCCAAGATCGCGCTCGATCGCCGTCGGCTGGATTCTGCTCCGCCGCGCCATTTTTTGTGCCGATGCCAGCCGCGCATGGAGCGGCGCCATGTCCCTGGCGCCTGCTTTCAGCGGATTGCCCGGCGACACCAGCCACCAAAATTCGTCGAGTTGAAGTTGCTCCATCGCAAACAGGCTGATCGATCGATGCGCGCCATGCGCCGGATTGAACGATCCGCCCAGCAGGCCGGTGGTTTTCACGAATTGTGCGGCCTCTGGTAACAGGCGATGCTTTCGATCACCAAGCCCTCCTCGCCAAATACAAACGTCTCGATCACGCGCTGATCACGATGATTGGCATAATGGACAGACAGGCAGTCGGCGCCCAAAAAATATTCTATCAACGAAAATTCAAGATCTGGCGATTGCGATAACGCCTTGCTCCAATAGGCGCGCAACGCAGACTTCCCGTTCACCGGTGACGTCCCGGTCACCAAATGCGCACGCGGGGAATGAAAGCATATATCGTCAGCATAATGTGACAATATTCGATCCAGGTCGTGGCTGTTCCAGCATTCTATCCATTCATCGGCGAATGTCCGGGCAGCTTCGGGATTCAAGGGCGCACTTGCCCGGTCCCGCGTACCACCCATTTATAGGTCGTAAGCCCTTCGAGAGCGACCGGCCCGCGCGCGTGCAGGCGACCGGTGGAAATCCCGATTTCGGCGCCGAGACCGAACTGCCCGCCGTCGGCAAACTGGCTCGAGGCATTGTGCATCACGATCGCGCTGTCGGCGCGCAGGATGAACCGTTCCGCCATATCTGTATCTTCGGTGACGATCACGTCGGTGTGGTGCGAGCCATGTTCGGCAATATGCGCCAGCGCCTCGTCGACACCATCGACCATGCCAACCGAGAGGACGGGGGCCAGATATTCGGTATCCCAGTCGGACGCATCGGCGGAAACCACCCGCTCGTCCAGTTCCAGCACCGAATCGTCGCCGCGTATTTCGCAACCGGACTCCAGCAGCGCGCGAACAAGAGGTCCGGGCGCAGGATAGTCCTGATCAATCAGCAAGGTCTCCATCGCTCCGCAGATGCCGGTCCGGCGCATCTTGGCGTTGACCGCTATCGCCAGCGCCTTGTCGGGGTCGGCGTCCTTGGCGATATAGGTATGACAAATGCCGTCGAGATGCGCGAGAACCGGTACCCGGGCCTCGTCCTGGACCCGCTTGACCAGCGACTTTCCGCCGCGCGGAATGATGATGTCGATCAGGCCGCTGGCCTTCAGCATCGCCCCGACGGCAGCCCGGTCGGTGGTCTGGACCAGCTGGATGGCGTCGGCAGGCAGGCGCGCCTCGACCACGCCCGCCACCATCGCCTCGTAGATCGCGCTGTTGCTCTGAATCGCTTCCGAACCGCCGCGCAGGATCACGGCATTGCCCGAACGCAGCGCCAGGGCCGCGGCATCCGCGGTCACATTGGGACGGCTTTCATAGATGATGCCGATCACGCCGAGCGGTACCCGGACGCGCTCCATCACAAGGCCGTTGGGTCGTTCGGAGCGATCAATGACCTGTCCGACCGGATCGGGAAGTTTGCCCACATGCTCGACGGCCGCGGCAATGGCTTCGAGCCGTTCCGCGTCGATCATCAGCCGATCGAGCATTGAATCGCTCAGGTCACGGTCGCGCGCGCTTGCCATGTCGCGCTGATTGGCTTCCAAAATATTCTGCTCGCTGGCGCGCAAGTGGCGCGCGGCAGCCGTGAGAGCAGTGGACTTTTGCGCATCGCTCACTCCGGTCAGTTGGGAGAAGGCAGCGCGAGCCTTGCGGCCCATATCGGTAATCAGTTGTGCAGGTTCTGTCATAGGGGAGCTGCTAGCATGACGCCGCCGGCAATTTAACCCAAAATCTCGAAATAGTTGCAGCCGGAAATAGGGGATCAGTGCCAGAATCGATTCGCCACAACGCCGTAATGAACGACGAGTTCCATCGAATAGCGCAATTCACCCCATGAGTCGTTCGACTCGTCACGAGTCGCCCCTCTGCGATTCGCCAGCCCTCCTGCCCTCTGCTAGCTGCTCTGCGGGGATTACGAATAACAACGGCGGGTCATGCACAGAAACAATACCAAGCAAGGGCTAAAGGCCCGGCTGGACCATATGTTTACGGATCGCGAGTTTTTCATGCGATCGCACGGACAGGTCCGCTTTCTCACCATATCGGCGACATTGCAGAAGCGTGTATTTTATTCGGTCGCGGCCGCTCTGGCCTTCTGGCTGATTGTCACGCTGGCGATGATGGTCAACCAGCTGACCGTCAGCGGGGAACGCATGGCGCTTGCACAGAAAGAGGCTGCCGTGAACAGCACGGAAAACCGTGTTGCCACCTATAAGCAGTCGATCGAGGGGGTTGCTGCCGAGCTGAAGCAGCGCCAGGACGTGCTCGACCAGATGACGGAACAGTTTGTTGGCGAACCGCCCGCGGCTTCGAAACAGAACCAAAGCGACGAGGAACTGTCCGAAAATACCCGCAAGATCAGCGCCGCTTTCCCCGAAGCCGCCCATCTTGCCCAGATCGAGGCCCGGCAGATTCTCTTCGCCCGGCGACTGACATCAGCCGCAATCCAGCGCACCGAACAGGCAGCGGAAGCGATTCGCAAATTCGGGCTGAATCCAGACAGGCTGGCGAAAAATTCCACCGATGCGATGGGCGGGCCGCTGATTCCCTTTTTCCGGGAAAAAGACCAGCATCTACACCCCACGCTCGAACGGCTCAATCTTGCACTCCAGCGAATGGATGCACTGGAACGGACCCTGATTGCGATCCCGTCCGGCAAGCCTTCCAGCACCGGAATGATAACGAGCAGCTATGGCTATCGCCGCGATCCGTTCACCGGCGGCGGCGCCATGCACAGCGGTATCGATTTCAAGGGGCCGAAGGGCCAGCCGATTCTCGCTGCCGCCGGTGGCCGGGTGACGCACGCGGGATGGAAATCCGGCTATGGCAAGGCCGTGGAAATCACCCATGGCAACGGATTGATGACGCGCTATGCGCATTTGTCGCGAATCGACGTGGCTGCTGGCCAGAGAATCGAACAGGGCATACAATTGGGGGCAATGGGAAGCACGGGGCGCTCGACCGGGACGCACCTGCATTTCGAGGTGCGGCTGAACGGACGCGCCATCAACCCCCAGCCATTTTTGGAGGCGAATACAGATGTTCTCAAGATCAAAGCCATCGCACGACAACGGGCCAAAGCACCAGGCCGCACCCAGCCAGGCGCCAGCCGTGGCTAGAAGCAGCGGCACCAGCGGCTCGAGCTTTTCCATCATCGGTGACGGCATCGTCATCACCGGCAATATCGAATCCAAGGTCGACCTGCATATCGACGGCGAAGTGGTTGGCGACGTGAAATGCCTGTCGCTGGTCCAGGGCCCCTCGAGCAAGATCAAGGGCGCGATCGTTGCCCAGAATGCCAGCCTGTCGGGGTCGGTCGAAGGATCGATCGACGCCGGCGATCTTGCCATCGCCTCGACCGCTCGCATTGGCGGCGACGTCACCTATGAAAATGTTACGATCGAACAGGGCGGCCATGTCGACGGCAAGTTCAAGCACCGCAGCAGCAAATCGCCCAATCTCGCCAAGTCGACGGTGAACATGAACGAAATGGCGATTCCGCTGGAACTGAACGAGGGTGACAAGGCAGCCTGAGCCGCCGTCCGCCCAGCCGCCGAATCAGTTGCGCGGCGCTTGTCGCCGATAGCTGAGCGCTTCCGCCACATGGATCCGGCCCACCGCATCCGAACCCGCAAGATCGGCGATCGTGCGCGACACCCGCAAGACCCTGGTATAGCCGCGGGCCGATAGCCGCATCGCTTCCGCCGCCTGGGCCAGCAATCGCTGGCCGGGCTCGTCCGGCGTTGCATATTTCTCCAGCGCCTCGCCATCGATTTCGCTATTGGTCCTTATCTCCAGATCGGCGTAGCGCTGCTGCTGAACCAGCCGTGCCGCTGCGACCCGTGCCGCCACTGCTGCGGAGCCCTCTGCCGGCGGGGGCATGGTGAGATCTGCTGCCGACAAGGCCTCCACCTCGATATGCAGGTCAATCCGGTCGAGCAGCGGCCCGGAGACTTTCGCCTGATAGTCGGCGGCGCAGCGCGGCGCTCGCGAACAGGCGAGCGCGGCATCCCCCAGATGACCGCAGCGACACGGATTCATCGCGGCAACCATCTGCACCCGGGCCGGGAAGGTGACATGCGCATTGGCCCTCGCCACGCTGACTTCTCCCGTTTCCAGCGGCTGGCGCAGCGAATCGAGCACCGGTCGCTGGAATTCCGGCAGTTCGTCGAGGAACAGCACGCCGAGATGGGCCATGCTGACTTCGCCGGGACGAACCTTCAGCCCACCACCGACCAGCGCCGCCATCGAGGCGCTGTGATGCGGCGCGCGGAACGGCCGCTGGCGGGACATCTGCCCGCCCTCCAGCGTCCCCGCGACCGACGCCACCATCGACACCTCCAGCGCTTCGGCCGGCGAGAGGGGCGGCAATATCCCTGGCAAACAGGACGCGAGCAGCGATTTCCCCGACCCCGGCGGACCGTTCATCAGCAGATTATGTCCGCCAGCGGCAGCAATTTCCAGTGCCCGCTTGGCGGTTTCCTGTCCCTTTACGTCCTTGAGGTCCGGCCCATATTCGGGTTCGGGAGCGGCACCGGTTTCGGGCGGCGTCAATATCGACTGACCCTTGAAATGGTTGAGCAGCGCCAGCAGGTCAGCCGGAGCCAGCACTTCCACATCTCCGGCCCAGGCCGCTTCCGGACCCTGCAAGGCCGGGCAGATCAGGCCGAGATTGTTGGCCGAGGCATGGAGCGCGGCCAGCAGCACCCCGGGGGTAGCCGCCAGGCGTCCGTCCAGCGACAGTTCGTCCACCACGATATAGCTTGCCAGCGTCTCGGCATCGATAATGCCCATGGCGCCAAGCAGTGCCAGCGCGATCGGCAGGTCGTAGTGCGAGCCGGCCTTCGGCAGGTCGGCGGGCGACAGATTCACCGTGATTCGCTTGGGCGGCAGCGAAAGCCCCATCGCCGCGATCGCCGCGCGTACCCGCTCCCGGCTCTCCGCGACCGCCTTGTCCGGCAGCCCCACCACGTTGAATGCAGGCAAGCCGGGTGCAACCTGACATTGCACTTCCACCCCCCGCGCCTCCAGTCCGAGATAGGCCACCGTCTGAACCAGCGCGACCATCATGGCTGCCCCAATTTCATGTCCGAAACTCTGACGCCGCCAGCGAAGCGAGTCGAGCGTCAACAGTCGCCTGACCGCAACGGTCAAGGCACGCGGAGATCGGACCGCGAATCGGGTTAATATCGTTGCAACCAAGCCCCCTCACACTTTCGCAAGCGGCAGTGGTGCAGGAATAATCCATGAACTGGAGCAACCCGTCAGACAAGATTGCAGATCATGGCGCTGCGGGCAGCCGCCACGGCCCGCTGATCACCGCCCTGCTGCTCTGCGCAATGCTGCTGCTCCCGACCCAGTCCGCCCAAAGCGCAAGCAGCTATACCGTCACCGAAACGGTCGAGATTTTCGAATATGACCTGCACGAGCCCGATGCCCCGGCGACGCCGGCCAGCGTCGCTCATGGCCAATATGGGCCGTTCCGCGTGATTGCAGCGGACACGGTGGAAATGATCGGTACCGTGGACAGCTATACGCCCGCGCTTTTTCGCCAGATGATCAGGGATTTTCCCGCCATCCGGCGGATCGAAATGCTCGATTGCGACGGATCGGTGGATGAAGAAGCCAATCTTCGCCTGGCCCGGATGATACGCCGCGCGGGAATCATCACCAATGTGCCGGCGCATGGCTCGGTCCGATCCGGCGCGGTGGAGCTGTTTTTGGCCGGTGTGACGCGCACCGCCCACCCCGATGCCGAATTCGTTGTCCACAGCTGGATGGACGAAAACGGTCGCGAGGCGGGGGACTATCCGGCCAGCGATCCCGTCCATGCCGAATATCTCGACTATTATACCGACATGGGCGTGCCGCTTCCCGCTGCACAGGCCTTTTACGCGCTGACCAACAGTGTGTCCTTTTCCGAACAATTGCGTCTCTCCCGCCACGACATGGCGCGCTTCCAGCTGCTTCACTAATTATATCCATCCGCCATTCACGCCCGGTGCATCTTCAGGGACGATAATTGCGTCGGCTCGCTAAAAAAGCGTAGCGCGCTTGCGCGTGCTGCTGTGAAGCACCAAATGGAAGACGATGGACGATAGATTAGAAAAAAAACGTCGGAAATATACTGCCGGCTCCCGATTCCTGCTTTCGGCCATCGGCTTCATACTGATCATTATTTCCCCGATCATCGGCGCGATTCCCGGCCCCGGTTTCATCATCGTCTTTCCGATCGGCCTGGCTCTGGTCCTGCAAAATTCGCGCTGGGCCAAGAAACGCTATGTCGATTTCAAGCGGCGGTTCCCCCAATATGGCAAATGGACCGACTGGGCGATGCGCAGAAGGCATCACAAGACTCTGCCCGACGATTTTGAACTCCCCATTCTCGGCAAGGTGAAGACCGGCAATCGGGGCAAGAAAGTATAGCGCAAACGCTTGACTTTCCGCCCCTGCCTGCCTAATCGCAGCCACAACGTATCGGCCGCAGCTTTTGGCGGCCTTTTTTATCGAAATTTTGACGTAGGATATTCGCGATGAAGCGTACATTTCAACCAAGCCGCCTGGTCCGCAAACGGCGCCATGGTTTCCGCGCCCGCAAAGCCACTGTTGGTGGCCGCAAAGTGCTGGCTGCCCGCCGTGCCCGTGGCCGCAAGAAGCTCTCTGCCTAAAACCAAAGTGACCGATCGTGCTGCGCCTGGCGAAGCACGTCTATCGCCGAATCCTTTAGACGAAGAGCGTCAGCCCTCCGATTCGGCAACCGCCGGTGCAAGCCGGCCCATCGAAGTGATTCGCAAACGTCCGGATTTTCTCGCCGCCAACCGCGGCAAGCGATTCGTAACCACCAGTTTCGTGCTGCTGGCACACAGACGGCGCGACGATCATCCCGTCCCCGCGCAAACCATCCGCTACGGCATCACCGTTACCAAGAAAATTGGCAATGCCGTTGCGCGCAACCGGATGAAGCGGCGGTTTCGCGCGCTGCTCGCTGCCGCCCTGCCCGGTCACGGCATCGCCGGCGTCGACCATATCATGATTGGCCGCAAGGCCGATGCGGAAGCCGATTTCGCGGCTTTGCAAGCCGATCTGGAAAAGGGCCTGAAACATCTGGCGAAAAAGTTGGGCTAGCGATGCTCAGGACCGTCTTGATCTTCTGCGTACGGTGCTGGCAATGGGGCCCTTCCCGGATTCTGCCTCCGACTTGCCGCTATATGCCGACCTGCAGCGCTTATACGATCGAGGCGATCGAGAAACACGGTGCAATTAGGGGTAGCTGGCTGGGGGCTAAACGGCTATTGCGCTGCCATCCTTGGGGTGGCTCGGGTTATGACCCGGTGCCTTGATACCCTCATACACCGATCCTATTTGCAACAAATGGCCGAAAGCGGGACGAAATAGTGGACGACAAGCGCAATATCATCATGGCGGTGCTCCTCACCGGTATCATTCTGTTCGGCTGGCCGCTGATGATGGAACGGTTTTTCCCGGACATGGCCAACAAGAACGAGGCGGTCGAGCAGGCTGACGTCCCGGCCACCGACCAGGTTCCCGCCGGCACCGGCTCTTCCACTACCGGTTCGACCGCAGACGGCACGGACATTGCCGCCGCTCCGGCGTCCGCAAAAATCAGGCCTCTGGCCACCGTGTTGCGGGAAAATCCCCGGGTTCTGATCGACACACCGCGCCTCAAGGGTTCGATCAACCTGAAGGGCGGGCGCATCGATGACCTCACGCTGAGCGATCATACCGTCGACATGAGCAAGAACAGCAAGCCGGTTCGCCTGTTCGCTCCTTCGGGAACCGAAGACGCCTATTTCAGCCGTTTTGGCTGGGCCGGTCAGGGCGTTGCCGTGCCGGACGACAATACGGTCTGGAGCACGGACGGCAGCAAGCTGACACCGGAAACGCCCGTCACCCTGAGCTGGTCCAACGAGACCGGCCAGAGCTACACGATAAAACTGTCGATCGATTCGGACTATCTGATCACCAGCGAGCAGAGCGTGACCAACCGCGGTGAAAATCCCGTTGCGCTCAGACCCTATGGGCTGATCAACCGGAAACGGGATCTCAACAATATCCCGCCCAGCGAAGCAAGCACATGGACCATCCATTCCGGTCCGGTCGGTGTTTATGATGGCGCGGCCAATTATGACGTGGACTACAAGAATCTGGCTGGCCAGGAACCCGGATTTTTCGCCAGCCTGTTCGGCACCTCTGCCGTGGCCGGAACCAACAGCTATGACAATGATGTCAGCTGGCTGGGCTTTACCGACAAATATTGGCTGAGCGCTCTGGTGCCGGACGATATTTCCAGTGTCGAGGGCCGCTTCCGTTCTGGCGGAAGCGATATCTTCCAGGCCGAGATTGCGAAAAAGAGTCCGCAGATCATCGGACCCGGCCAACAGCTGAAGACCACAACCCGGCTGTTCGCCGGCGCTAAGGAAAATGCGGTTCTGGTAAAATATCAGGACGAATTCGGCATTATCAATCTCGACCGGGCGATCGACTGGGGCTGGTTCTACTGGTTTGAAAAGCCGCTCTTCTATCTGCTGAACTGGCTGTTCAAGCTGGTCGGGAATTTCGGTGTGGCGATCATTCTGATGACCTTCATCGTTCGCGGGATCATGTTCCCGATCGCCCAGAAACAGTTCGCCTCCATGGCGCAGATGCGGGCCGTCCAGCCCAAGATGAAGGCTATTCAGGCCAAGCACAAGGACGACAAACAGCAGCAGCAGCAGGAAATCATGAAGCTGTACAAGGAAGAAAAGGTCAATCCGCTGGCCGGCTGTCTGCCGATCTTCCTGCAGATTCCGATCTTCTTCGCTCTGTACAAGGTGCTGATGCTGTCGATCGAAATGCGCCACCAGCCGTTCATCCTGTGGATCAAGGATCTCAGCGCGCCCGATCCGCTGACCCCGGTCAACCTGTTCGGCTTGTTGCCGTTCGATCCGCCGACCTTCCTCGCGGTCGGCATATTGCCGATCCTGATGGGCATCACCATGCACCTGCAGTTCAAGCTGAACCCGGCACCGATGGATCCGATGCAGAAGCAGATTTTCAGCATCATGCCGTGGATCCTGGTCTTCATCATGGCGCCCTTTGCCGCCGGTCTGCAGCTCTACTGGACCGTGTCGAACACGCTGACCATCCTGCAGCAGAAATGGCTCTACTCGCGCCATCCGCAGATGAAGGAAGCGATGGCGAAGGAAGCGGAAGAGAAAGCCCGCAAGGCAGCCGCTGACAAGGCCGAAGCATGACACCGCTCCATCCGAAGCTGTTCTCCGGCCCGATCAGCTTCCTGAAAAGTGCGCCGCAATTGCAGTTTCTGCCGGACCCGAAGGTCCCGGAAATTGCCTTTGCCGGCCGCTCCAATGTCGGCAAGTCGTCGCTGATCAATGCGCTGACCAACCGCAACGGGCTGGCCCGGACATCGAACACGCCGGGGCGGACCCAGGAACTCAACTTCTTCGATGTCGGCGACCCGCTGATCTTCCGCATCTGCGACATGCCGGGCTATGGCTTTGCGAAGGCGCCGCCAAAAGTGGTCCAGAAATGGCGCTTCCTGATCAACGACTATCTGCGCGGCCGCGCGGTTCTGAAACGGACCTTCGTGCTGATCGATTCGCGCCATGGCATCAAGCCGGTCGACGAGGAAGTGATGGAAATGCTCGACAAGGCTGCGGTCAGCTACCGGGTAGTGCTGACCAAGGCGGACAAGGTCAAGCAGGAAGACCTCGACGCAACCGCTGAGAAGGTTGCGGCGATTGCCAAGAAACATCCCGCCGCCCATCCGGACCTGCTGCTCACTTCTTCGGAGAAGAAACAGGGGATAGACGAATTGCGGCTGGCGGTTCTGGAGGCTGTGCAGAGCTGAGGCAACGGCACCCTGCCCGACCAGCCTTTGCTCGACACCGCTGATCATATTTGGTTATGGGGCAATCTATGAAACTGATAATCGGAAACAAAGCCTATTCCAGCTGGTCGATGCGCGGCTGGCTGGCGTGCAAGCAGTCCGGCCTGTCCTTCGAGGAACTTACCGTGCCGCTCTTTGGCGACGACTGGGATCATGTCCGGGAGAGCGAGAATTTTGCGCCCTCGGGCGGCAAGGTGCCGATCTTGTGGGACGGCGAGACCGTGGTCTGGGACAGTCTGGCGATCATAGACTGGCTGGCCGACAAGACCCACCGCGACCGCTTCTGGCCAAAGGACGAGACCGCCCGCGGCATGGCCCGTTCGATGGCGGCGGAAATGCACTCGAGCTTTCTGGCGCTGCGCCGCCAGTGCCCGATGAACACACGGAAGATTTACGAGGGCCTCTCGTTCAGCGACGAGGTCCTGGCCGACGCCGCCCGCGTCATCGAGCTGTGGGCGCAAGCGCGTGCCCGCTTTGGCGGTGGCGGACCGTTTCTCTTCGGCACCTATGGCGCTGCCGACATCATGTATGCACCGGTGGTGTCTCGCTTCCAGACCTACGGCTTTCGCCTGCCCGGATTCGCCACCAGCTATATGCAGACGATCCTCGACCACGAGTGGACCGCGCAATGGATGGAGGCGGCCGAGGAGGAGCCATGGGTGATCGAACGGCTCGAACAGCCGGAAGCGGCTGAAGCCTGAGTCCCGGCCGATGACCGCACCGACCGCTCTCGAGCTCGCCCAGCGTCTGATCGCACAGCCCAGCATCACCCCCGCCACCGGCGGCGTATTTGACGAAATGGAAGCGATTCTGGAGCCGCTGGATTTTGCCGTCACGCGCTTCATCGCCGGCGAGGCACCGGACGGCCCCGTCGAAAATCTTTTCGCGATCCGCAAGGGACCGGCCGGCGCGCGCCACTTCGCCTATGCCGGACATCTCGATGTCGTACCGCCTGGTCAGGGCTGGCAGACCGACCCGTTCGTCCCGGAAGTGCGCGGTGATCTGCTCCACGGCCGCGGCGCCGTCGACATGAAGGGCAGCATCGCCGCCTTTGTCAGCGCCCTGCATCAGCTTCCCGCAGATCTCGGCACGATCAGCCTGATCATCACCGGCGACGAGGAAGGACCTGCGCGGTTCGGCACGGTCGCGCTGATGGACTATATGGCCAGGCATGCCATCGTCCCGGATCTCTGCCTGGTTGGCGAGCCGACCTCGGTCCACCGGCTCGGCGACATGATGAAGATTGGGCGGCGCGGCTCGGTCAACATGTGGATCACCGTCCACGGCACGCAGGGCCATGTCGCCTATCCGCACAATGCCGACAATCCGATCACCAGGCTGGGCAAGATCCTGAGCGAGATCGACTCGCTGCAGCTGGACGAGGGGACCGACTGGTTCCAGCCGAGCAATATCGAATTCACCGACCTTCACGTCGGCAATCCGGCGCATAATGTGATCCCGGCCAAGGCGGAGGGCCGCCTGTCGATCCGCTTCAACGATCGGCACAGCGGTGAAAGCCTCAGCGCCATGGTGCAGGAGATTGTCGAACGGCACGGCGGCGAACTGAAGCCGGTTATTTCCGGCGAACCGTTTCTGACTCCGCCGGGCGACTTTTCCGACATTATCGCCGGCGCGATCCGCGAAGTGACCGGTATTGATCCCGAACTGTCCACCTCGGGCGGAACCTCAGACGCCCGCTTTCTGGCGAAGATCATGCCGGTCGTCGAATTCGGCCTGTGCAACGCGACGATGCACAAGCTCGACGAAGCCGTGGCCGTGGATGATCTTGAGCAGCTGGCGAAAATATTCGCGCTGATTGTCGCGCGGTCACTGACCTGAAGCTCTGCTCAGCGCCGTCGGCGTAATATAATATAGAGCGCGCCCGCCCCGCCGTGCCGCGGATGGGCCCGGCGCACCGCAGCGATATGCGAGGCGTGGCGGGAAGCGGCCAGCCAGTCGGCAATCGCCGCCCGGATCGCGCCGCGTCCCCCTTCCCGGCGGCGTTCGTCATCGTTGCGCGCCTTGCCAGTGATCAGCAGGATCGCACGATGGCCAGCGGCAATACTGAGCTGCAGCGCGCCGTCGAGGCGTCCGTGCGCCGATGACAGGGTATAGCCGTGCAGATCGACGGTAACATCGGGCTGTACCATGCCCTTGGCGAGGCGACGGTCCCAGCCGCCATCGAGCCCGTGGCGCGTCGGGACCGGCTTCTGCTCGCGCAGCGGCACCGCCATTCCCGGCTTGCCACCAAAGCTTTCCGCCGTGATCGGTCCCTGCAGATCGCGCGGTTTCTTGGCGACCGGAAGGCGTTCGATTCGCTGGATGCTGGCCTTGTCGAGCGGCTCGACGGTTTCGATCACTTTCTGCCATAGCGCCTTTTCACCGGCGGTAAGGGGCCGGTCCGCCATGGCTACTGACCCGGATTTCGACGCGCCGCAACCAGCCTGGCGACCGTTCCCTTGGGCAGGAACAGCAGCGCCTGCCCGCTGGAGGACATGCCGCCCGCGATCTGCGCGGCCTGCTCGCCTGCGCCCCAGAATGTATCAAAGCGGTTGGCGCCCTTGATCGCACCGCCGGTGTCCTGTGCCACCCACAGGCCGTCGGCAATATCGTGCGCCATGTCGAGAAAGACCGGTGCGCCGAGCGGCACGAACATCCGGTCGGCGGCCACCGAAGTGCGGGCGACCACCGGATGCCCCATCGCGCCGAGCGGGCCGGGCCCGGTCAGCTCGCGAAAGAAGACATAGCTCCTGTTCTCGCGCATGATCTTCATGCCTTCCTGCGGATGCGCCCGCAGCCATTCGACGATGCCCTGCATATTGGTCTTGCCGTCGGCGAGCAGCCCGCGTTCGCGCATCAGCTTGCCGATTCCGGTATAATCCTGGCCATTCTGTCCGGCATAGCCGATCCGCATGATCGACCCGTCGGGCAGCGCCAGACGCCCGCTGCCCTGAATCTGCAGGAAAAACAGCTCGATATAATCCTCTGCCCAGGCGAGTTCGAGCCCCTGTCCGGCGAGCGCGCCGTCATCGATCTGCGCCCGGTCCTCGAACGGCACCAATTTGGTCCCGTCGACCTTGCCGCGGATTCTTTTGTCTTTCAGCTCCTCTGAAAACAGGCCGAGATCGACGTCGAGCAGATTGTCGGGCCGCCGGTAGATCGGCACCTGATATCTGCCAGTCCGGACTCTCGATCCGTTGATCTGCGGTTCGAAATAGCCGGTGGCAAAAGCCTTGCCATCGCCGACCTGCACGGTTTCGAAATAGGAAGCAAAAAAGCGGGCGGCATTCTGGTCCGGCCAGCTCTGGGCCGCGTCGCACGACAATTGCCAGTCGGAGCCCGTCGTCAGTCCGCTATTGTCCTCGCGCCGGACCAGCGAGGAACAGCTGGTGCGGAAAGACTGCAGCGCGGAAGCCGCCTTGGCATCGGCCAGATTGAGGCTGGCGATATCCGGCCCAAGGGCGACACCGGCACCGGTGGCCCGGTCGGGGTCATCCCCGATTTTTACGAGTTGAGCGGAATCGACCGGCTGAAACCGAGGCGGCGCGCCGTTCCTGTATGGCAACTGCGGAGTGGCGGCGGGGGTTTCGCCCTTTACCCATTCGCCCTCTTGCTGGGCGGGCGGTGGCGGAGCCTGACCGCGCGCCGTACCTTGCGGAATGATCGACATGGAGCAGGCGCTGACCATAGCCATGGCCGCGCCAAGCGCCCCGATTTTCATGATAGTGAAGCGGCGCGACCGGAGATCAGGCCTCATCGGTTTCGTCGAGCAGCCAGTTGGGGTCGGCGCTGGACAGGTCGCGGCTGAAGGTCCAGACATCGTGGGTTTCGGCTGCATCGGAAAGCGAGCCGCCGATCAGATTGCCCTTCTTGTCTTTGACGACCGCTGCAATATCGGCATCAAATTGCACCGTGATGCGCGCCACCGGCCGACGATATTCCGCCGCCGAAATGCGCGCGCTATCGATTCGTACCAGCTGATTCTCAAGAATTTCGCCCCGTTCTTCGCGCGCGTCGATGACTTCGACGAAGCTTTCGTAAACATCTTCGTCACACAGGGATTTCAATTCTTCCTTGTCGCCCTTCCAGAAGGCTTCCAGGATCATCGTATAGGCCGCTTGCGCGCCCTCGACGAACCGGCCGACGTCGAAATTGCGGTCGGCGCTGAGGATTTCCCGCATGCCGGGTTCCGCGCTGCTGTCATAGACCATGTTGGGCGTTCCGGCCGGTGCGGGCACGATATCGGGGACATGCGGCTTGGCGTCGTCCAGTGGCCGGCGGTCACCGCCGCGCGGCTCGATATTGCGCGGCATATGTTCCTGCTCATGGCCGCTGCGCTTGCCCAGCACGGAATAAAGACGCAAGCCTAGAAAAGCCGCTACCATAGCCAATAATACGATTTCGATGGTCACTTCACTATCCAATCTTTTCTTTGGCCCTATACATAGGCAGAAACAGGCGCGGTTTCAAATGGCATTAGTGGAAAAGCCGCTTTGCCGCAATCGGTCAGCCCTTTCTACGGCCCGATTTGTGAACCTGCACTTAGTCCTCCTTCTGAGCCTGTCGGGGACCATCAAAGCGGCTTACTCTTTCATTGCCCTTGCCTGCGTCCCCTGCTAGGCGCGCAGCGAACGGCGCAGCAATATGCGCCAAAGGACATGTTAGACTGATTTTCCGAAAGGACAGGCCCGATGGCTGACGAGAATGACAAGAGTGAATCCGAAGCAAACTCTGCCGGAAATGTGACGACCCCCGACCCGATGGCAAACGGTGCGGACACGCAGCCACAGATCGGCGTGATCTCGCAATATGTGAAAGACCTTTCGGTCGAGAATCCCAACGCGCCGGACGTGTACCAGTGGAACGCACAGCCTCAGATTGATGTGCAGTTCAACATCGGTTCTTCGCAGGTTTCCGACGAAGTCCATGAAGTCGAACTGAAGATCGACGTCACCGCAAAAGCGGACGAGGGCGTCGCCTTCGCCATTGAGCTGCTCTATTGCGGCCTGTTCGGCCTGCGCAATATCTCGGAAGAGCAGGCGCATCCGTTTCTGTTTGCCGAAGCCCCGCGGCTTCTGTTCCCCTTTGCCCGGGCGATCATCTCCGATGCCGTGCGCGACGCCGGATTCCAGCCTTTGCTGCTGGAGCCGATCGATTTCACGGCGCTCTACATGCAACAGCGCGAACAGATGGCGGCACAGCAATCGGGCGAGCAACCCGTTGGTAACGCCTAAGTCCTCTTGCTAGGGCGGCAGGCATGAACCTGCTGAAATCCACTGGAATCATCGCCGGGCTGACACTGGTCAGCCGGATTTTCGGCTTTCTGCGCGATGTCATGCTGGCCCGGATTCTCGGTGCCGGCGCAGCCGCCGATGCGTGGCAGCTGGCCTTTCAGCTGCCCAATATTTTCCGCCGCCTGTTCGCGGAAGGCGCCTTCTCGGCCGCCTTCGTGCCCCTGTTCAACCGCAAGATGGAAGCGGATGAAGACCGGACGGCCGCACAGACATTCGTAATCGAGGTGCTTTCGGTATTCGTGCCGCTGCTGCTCGTCTTTTCCGCGATCATGATGCTGGCCATGCCGGGCATCATCTGGCTGATCGATGATTTCGGCAGAGGCGGACGGACGAGCGGCTTTTCGATTTCGCTCGCCCGGATCACCTTTCCCTATCTCGCGCTGATCAGCGTCACGACATTGTTCGCCGCAATATTGAATTCGCTCAGCCGGTTCGCGGCAGCGGCAGCGGCACCGATCATGCTCAATATCTGCATGATCACCGCCCTGCTTGCCTCCTACTGGTTCAACGATGGCAATGACCCGCGCCAGACCGCCTATTTTCTCGCGATAGCCGTCGCTGCGGCCGGACTGGTGCAGATGCTATGGCTCTATTACTGGGCGCGCAAGACGGGCTTCCGCTTTCCGCTCAAGATGCCGCGCTTCAACGCCGATGTGAAGGAACTCGGCATCCTCATCCTGCCGGCGGTGTTCGGTGCCGGAATCTACCAGATCAGCCGCTTCATCGACCTGTTCTTCCTCGGGCGCCTGCCGGAAGGATCGTTCGTCTATCTGGCGATGGCGGACCGGCTGAACCAGCTGCCGCTCGGCATTATAGGCATCGCCCTTGGCACCGCGATACTCCCGGCGCTGTCGCGTTTCATCGCCAAGGATGATCTTGGCGGCGCGCAGCGGCTGCAAAGCAACGCCATCGAACTCGGCATGCTGCTCACCATCCCGGCCGCGATCGCGCTGTTTTTCGCTGCCGGTCCGCTGGTCACCTCTTTCTATGTCGGCGGCAATTTTACCGCCGGCGATGGCGAGACCACTTCTGCCGTCGTAGCAGCGCTGGTCGTCGGCCTGCCCGCCTATGTGCTGGTCAAGGTACTTATCCCCGGCTTCTTCGCCCGCAAGGATACCAGGACGCCGGTCTATACCGCTGCCATCTCGCTGCTCGTCAACATCGCGCTCAACCTGCTGCTGATTCCTTTCTATGGCATCACGGGTCTCGCCTTTGCCGGTGCCGCAGCGGCCTGGTGCAATTGCGCGATGCTCTACACCATGCTGCACCGGCGCGGCCATTTTCATCTGGAATGGACATTGCTGATCCGGATCGGGCGGATCACCCTGTCGGCCGCGGGCATGGCCGTGGTGCTGGTCTATGCCGCGCCGGTCGGCGAGGGCCTCTACGACGGCACCATCTGGCAGCGGCTCGGATCGATCACAGCTCTGGTCAGCGTCGGCGGACTGGTTTATGCCGCGCTCGCGTGGCTGACCGGAGCGATAGACCGCGACAAGATCACCATGCTGACCAAGAAGAAAGCGGCGGAAGCGGCCGCAAGCGAAGGAAGTTAAGACATGCGCACGGTATCGGGCATCCAGCCCACGGGTAATCTCCATCTTGGCAATTATCTGGGGGCGATCAAGAACTGGGTGAAGATGCAGCAGGAGGGGGAATGCCTATTTTTCCTCGCCGACATGCATGCGATTACCGTCCATAACGACCCCGCTGAACTGTCGGCCAATTGCCGTAACATGGTTGCGGTGCTGGTTGCCGCAGGCATCAATCCGGACAAGTCGATCCTGTTCAATCAGGCCCGGGTTCCCGCGCATGCGGAGCTGGCCTGGATGCTGATCTGCAATACGCCGATGGGCTGGCTCGACCGGATGACCCAGTTCAAGGAAAAATCCGGCAAGCACAAGCAGCGCGCCTCGCTTGGCCTTTACGGCTATCCGGTGCTGCAGGCCGCCGACGTGCTGGTCTATCAGGCAACGCATGTACCGGTCGGCGAGGACCAGAAGCAGCATCTGGAACTGGCGCGGGATATTGCCTCCAAATTTAACAGCGACACCGGCACCGAAACCTTTGTCCTGCCCGAACCCTTCATCGGCAAAAGCGCGGCCCGGATCATGAGCCTGCGCGATGGCAATGCCAAGATGAGCAAGTCCGACCCGTCCGATCTCAGCCGGATCAATATGAGCGATGATGACGACACGATTGCCCGCAAGCTCAAGAAGGCAAAGACCGATCCCGAGCCGCTGCCCGACAATCTCGCGGATCTCGCCGAGCGGCCGGAAGCAAGAAATCTGGTCGGCATTTACGCCGCGCTCGCCGATCAGTCTCAGGAAGATGTGCTCGCCGACTATGCCGGCAAGGGCTTTGGCGATTTCAAACCGGCGCTTGCCGATCTCGCGGTCAGCACATTGTCGCCGATCCGGCACCGTTTCGAGGAATTGCGGAAGGACACGGCTGCGATCGACGCGATCTTGCGCGACGGTTCGGAAAAGGCTTCGGCGCTGGCTCGGCCAACGGTGGAAGCCGCTTATGCGGCGCTCGGGCTGCTGCGAAACTAGCGTCGATATGCCATTGTCCCCGCGGCTCGGGTTCAATGGGCTTGCCTGCCTCGCCATTTGCGGTAAATGCTAGTCCATGGATATTATCTCGATACGCGGCGGCAACCGGCTGTCCGGCACCATTCCGATTTCCGGCGCCAAGAACAGCGCCCTCACCCTGCTGCCCTGCGCGCTGCTGACCGACGAACCGGTCACCCTGCGCAATCTGCCGCGGCTGGCCGATGTCGACAGTTTCGGCCATCTGCTCAACCAGCTCGGCGTATCCACTACCATCGAAGGCGCACGACCCGAGGATTTCGGCCGCGTGATGACTCTGAAAGCGGGCCGGATCACCTCGACCGAAGCCCCCTATGATATCGTCCGCAAGATGCGGGCATCGATCCTGGTGCTCGGCCCGCTGCTGGCCCGCGCTGGCGAATGCCGGGTCTCGCTGCCCGGCGGCTGCGCGATCGGCAACCGGCCGATCGACCTGCATCTGAAAGCAATCGAGGCGCTCGGCGCCACGATTGAAACCACCAGCGGCTATGTCATCGCCCGGGTGCCCGATGGCGGCCTGCCCGGCGGCGATTTCACCTTTCCGGTGGTCTCGGTCGGCGCCACCGAAAATGCGCTGATGGCGGCGGTGCTCGCCAACGGCACCAGCATCCTGCGCAACGCCGCGCGCGAACCGGAAATTGTCGACCTGTGCAATATGCTGGTCGCGATGGGCGGCGAGATCGAGGGCATCGGCTCCTCCACCCTCACCATCTCCGGCGTCGACCGGCTGCACGGCTGCACCTATCGCGTCATGTCCGACCGGATCGAGGCGGGCAGCTATGCCTGCGCGGTCGGCATTGCTGGCGGTGAAGTCGATCTGCTCGCTGCCAAAGCCGACGAAATGGAAGCAACGCTGGACGCACTGCGCCACGCCGGCCTGTCGGTCGAGACCCATGCCAAGGGCATCCGGGTCGCCTCCGACGGCAAGCTCAAGCCGCTGACCCTGTCCACCGCTCCCTATCCGGGCCTCGCCACCGATATGCAGGCGCAGCTGATGGCGATGCTCTGTCTCGCCGACGGTGCCAGCGTACTCACCGAAACGATTTTCGAGAACCGCTACATGCACGTGCCAGAGCTCAACCGGATGGGCGCCGATATCGAGACCAAGGGTCGCACCGCCGTGGTCCGCGGGGTCAAGAAACTCACCGGTGCGCCGGTGATGGCGACCGACCTGCGCGCCTCGATGAGCCTGGCGATTGCCGGACTGGCGGCGGAAGGAGAGACCCGGCTGCAGCGCATCTACCATCTCGACCGCGGCTACGAGCGGCTGGAAGAGAAACTGGCCGCCGTCGGCGCCGATATCGAGCGGATCAGCGGCGACTGACCCACCCCCGCTAGCACTTATGGCAGCTTGTTTTTCCGCCGCTTTTGCCGTGTAGTCTCTCCCATAAAAGGGAGAGGACCAGACCATGTTTTCAGGGCCGATAGAAGATCGCCTGGCGATTCGCGAATTGCACGATGCCTATTGCGATGCCGTCCTGCGCCGGGATCCTGATGACTGGGGCGCGCTGTGGGCGGAGGATGCCGTCTGGTCGCTGATGGGCACCGAGGTCGTCGGCCGCGACAATATCGTCAATCTCTGGAACGGCGCGATGAGCCAGTTCGACGCCGTCAGCTTTCTCGGCATACCCGCCAGCCTCGAAGTAACCGGCGATACTGCCTCCGGCCGCTACCAGACCCACGAAATATTGGTCGAGAAGGGCGAGTCGCGGGTTGCCGGTGGTCGCTATGACGATGAATTCGTCAAGATCGATGGCCAGTGGCTTTACAGCAAACGGATATTCGCGGTCGTCGCCCAGTTCGGCGGAAACAAGCTTTAGGAGCATTGGGAACATGGCCAAAATACTGATCGCGGCGCATATCGATGTCGACCCGGCACAGCGCGAACAATGTCTTAAAACAGGCAAGCCCTTCATAGACGGGGCGCTGACCCAGGAAGGGTGCCTGTGCTACAGCTGGTCCGCTGACCTCGACAATCCGGCGCGGATCGAAGTGTTTGAGGAATGGACCAGCGAAGAAGCGCTGGCCCGGCATTTCAAGAATGTCCATTATATCAGCATGCGTGATCATATCGCCAAATTCGGGCTGACCAACGCGGTCAGCGCCAAATACCGGGTTGATGCAGAGGGACCGGTATATAATGCAGAAGGCCAACCGACGCCTTCTTTCGACTAATCTGGACAGGAATTTGCCATGAACGAAGCCGTATCCAAATCGCTGTTCCAGCCGGACGTGCTGGTGGACCCGTTTGATTTCTACGAGGAAAAGCGCGCCGAAACCCCGGTCTTCTTCGACGAGGCGAGCGGCGCCTATGTCGTGCTCGACTATGACCTGATCTCGGAAGCGGTCGGGCGGCTGGATGACTTTTCGAACAATTTCAACGCTCTGCTTTCCGGCGGAAAATCCGAGGAAGAGCTGAAGAATGACAAGGAACTGCAGGACATCCTGGCGGACGGCTGGCCGCAGGTGAACACCCTGCTGACCGCCGACCAGCCGGTCCACACCCGCTTCCGCAAGCTGGTCAACCTCGCCTTCTCCATGCCCAAGGTGAACAAGCTGGAAGACAGTATCCGCGCCATGTCGAACGAGCTGATCGACAATTTCATCGACAAGGGCGAATGCGAATTTGTCGAGGAATATGCCGTTCCGATGCCGGTCCGCACGATCGCGGTCCAGCTGGGTCTCGATGTAGCAGACGCCGGCACGATCAAGCGCTGGACCAATGCCTTCGTCGACCGGCTGTCGGGCCTGATGAGCCGCGAGCGGCAGCTGCAGACCGAGCGCGAAGTGGTCGAATTCCAGCACGCGCTGAAGGCCAATATGGACGAACGCCGCAAGGCGGCGAAAGCCGACATCCTGTCCGACCTGGTCAACGCCCGGGTCGATGGCGAGCGGCCGCTGGACGATGCCGAATCGCTGTCGATCGTGCAGCAGCTGATGGTCGCCGGCAACGAGACCACCACCGCCGCGCTGGCCGAAGGCATGCGGCTGTTTGCCACGAACCCCGACCAGTACCGGAAAATCCAGGACGACCCTTCCCTGATCCCCAACGCGGTCGAGGAAGTGCTGCGCATGTCGAGCGGCTCGTCCGGCATCTGGCGCGTGATGCACCGCGATGCCGAGCTGGGCGGCGTGATGCTGCCCAAGGGCGCGATGGTGATGATGCGCTATCATGCCGCCAACCGCGACCCCAAGCAGTTTGAAAATCCGAATGAATTCCGGGTCGACCGCAAGAATGCGCGCACTCATCTGGCGTTCGGCAAGGGCATCCACATGTGCGTCGGCAACATGCTCTCGCGCAAGGAAATGACCGTCTCCTTCCAGCAGTTCGCCAAGCGCATCGACAATATCCGGATTCAGGAAGGCGCCGAACTGCGCTATCCACCAAACATGATGCTGCGCGGACTGGCCAATCTGCCGATCCGCTTCGACAAGAAATAGGCCTTAGAACAGGACAGTCATATGGGCATGATGGACGGAAAAGTCGCACTGATCTCAGGCGGCGCGGAAGGCATTGGCGGCACCGCCGGGCAGCGCGTCATCGAGGAAGGCGGCTCGGTCATGCTGGCCGATATCCAGATCGACAAGGCGAGAGACCATGCCGCATCGCTGGGCGACCGCGCCGATGCGGTCGAACTGGACGTGCGCGACCTCGATCAGTGGCAAGCGGCCGTCGATGCCACAAAGAAACGCTTTGGCAAGATGACCACCCTGTTCAATGTCGCCGGTATTTCCGAACCCGGTTCGGTCGACCAGGTCGAGCTGGAAAGCTGGAACCGGACCATCGACATCAATCTCCAGGGCACCTTTTACGGCTGCCGCGTCGGCCTGCCTGCGATTATCGAGAGCGGCGAGGACGGGGCGATCGTCAATATCGGCTCGATGCTGGCGATGCGCCCCGGCGCCCAGTTCGCTGCCTATTGCGCCAGCAAGGCGGCGGTGACCGCGCTCAGCAAATCGCTTGCGCTGCACTGCGCCGCCGAAAAATATCCGGTGCGGGTCAACACCGTCCATCCCGGCGCGATCGACACGCCGATGTACCAGCGCTATCTCGCCGCCTATCCGGGTCCGCATGACGAGGCGGTCGAACTGTTCAACCGCAACCATCCGATCAACCGGGTCGGCCAGGCAATCGAAGTCGCCAATGCCATGCTCTGGCTGGCCAGCGACCTGAGCAGCTTTACCACCGCCAATGATGTCACCGTCGACGGCGGCGGCAGCTACCGGGAATAAAAAGGGCGGCCGGAGCGGGCCACCCTTGATCGCCGGACAGTTTGAAATGCGAAGTCCGGCTTTTACTATGTGCGTCTAGCGCGGGTTGCTGGCAACAATATCGACGACGGTTCCGCCGCCCGACCGCTTGTTCAGGGTGATCACATAGGCATCGGCCTTATTCGGTCTTGACCCTCCCAGAACATGCTCGCTGCCCCGCAACAGATATTCGGCATCATATCCGCTGCGCTTCGCCCTTGTATAATAATAATCGACAATCTTCTTGATCGGCGTGGCGGTGGTGAAGCTGACCACGCGAAGGTCGCATTTGCCAGCCGCTTCCTGCAGATTCGCTTTTGGATAGACCGCAAATTCCGGCGGCATCTTGCTGGCCCAGCCCATGTCATAGGTCAGCTTTTCATTGCAGGCGGGCTTGTTGCTGCGCGCCTCCTGCAGCTCGGCCTTGTCGCCCAGCGTCAATCCCTCGTCGTCCGATGTCATTTGCTTCGGCTCCGGCGCGCTCAGCATTTTCCCGCCGAGAGCTGCGTTGGCAGCTGCGCTGCCATCTTCGCCGGTTCCCGGTGGCACCGATCCGTCCGCAGCCCCGTTGGCGCCGCGAATCGCATTGCGATTGGCCTGGTCGGTCAGATCGGGATCGACAAGGATGGCATCTTCCAGCGCGTCATTCATCGCCGGGTCGGAGGTCAGATTGTCGTCCAGCTGTGCCAGTTCCTCGTCATTCGCGTCCTTGCTGCCGCAGGCGGCAAGCGACAGAGGCAGTGCGAAGCCTGCGGCAGACAGCAAGAGGGAACGGCTGAATTTGGACATGCGATTTGCTCCTGAATTTCGGCGAACAGATGCACCAAAAAGCGTTAATATTCCGTTAGGGAAACTGGTTAATCCGGTTACCGGTTGTTAACCTCTTGTCCCATTCCGGGATTTCACCCGAACGTGTCCGGTCCGTCGATTTCGCCAAAGCGGATCAGCCGGGACGTGAGCACCGCCGCCTGCCGGTTGACCACCGCTTTCTGATAGGCGGGATCGGTGACCATTTCCATGAAGGCGCCGCTGTTGGGATAGCGAGCGATGAACGCGGAATCCCAATGCTTGTCCTCCGGACCGATGACCATGCATTCCATCTGGCCCCGCCAGATAATAAGGCCTCCAACCCGCTCGAATATCGGCCCGCTGGTCTTGCCATATTCCTGATAGGCACGCGCGCCGCTCCATCCCTTGCCGGCGTTGGGATGATCTGCCGGATATTGTGCTGATTCGTGGAAACGCAGCAGATTGAGCATCTGGATCGGTACATCCCGGGGCAGCGCCTTGAACGCGTCAAAGGCTTCGCGGGTCGGGTCGAGATATCGGTCTTCTGCCATGCTCATGCTCTCCTATTGGAACTGCTTTCTGTTCTCTTGCCACTGTTCGCGCGATTGTCCCCAGTCGTCAACCCGCGCATCCTGAAAAGGGGCGGGCAATTGTGTCGGCCCGCGATTGGTCGCCCCCACGCGCTCCGCCAATCTGATAGAGGCCGTGTTCTCGGGGGCGATCGTGTGGCAGATATCGTCCCAGCCAAGCACATCCACGGCATAGTTCATGCTGGCAACCGCGGCTTCCAGTGCATAGCCCTTGCCGGAAAATTCGGCCGCTATCCCCCATCCCACTTCGGTGCCCGGCCAGCCTTCGGGATACCAGGGGCCGATCCGGCCGATCCACTGCCCGCTGTCCTTGAGCAGGACCGAAAACATTGCATAGCCCCGCACATGCCACGCGCCCACCATCCCGCACAGGCTGCGCCATGATTCGGCGCGGCTCTTGGTGCCGCCGATATAGGTGGTGACATCGGGGTCAGCCTGAAAGGCTGCCCAGCCTTCGAAGTCGTCGCCATTGGGCGGGCGCAGTATCAGTCGCTCCGTTTCAATTCTGATATCCTCGATCGCCATCCTGTTTCTCCTGCAAACGGCAAGCCTACTATGCCGCTATTATTTTGCAAATGCTTGTAATCCGGGTGCACTACCCCTATAATACAGCCATGTTCAATCTGATCTCCCTGCTCATCGGCGTCATCGCCCTCGCTCTCACCTTTATCGGGCTGGTCCCGCTGCTCGGCTGGACCAACTGGCTGATCCTGCCCTTTGCCGGGATCGGGGCGCTGTTCGGCCTGATCTCGTCGCGCACCAGCGGCATGTATTTCTGCATCATTGTCATGTGCATTTCTGCCCTTCGCCTGTCGCTTGGCGGCGGCATCATCTGATCCGCCGAACTGCTTTACCGGGCAAGAGGATTTCTTGGAGGATTTCTTGATTGCCCGGCGGCGGCGCTCCGCCTAAGCGCTGCCCATGTTCAATCTGCGCTCCTCCGGTACAATCGGCCTGATTCAGGCGCTGATCGCCTGTGTCTTCTGGGGCTTGATGCCGGTCTATTTCAAGCTGCTGCAGAGCGTCGATGCGCTGGAAATCGTTGGCCATCGAATCGTCTGGTCGGTGCCGCTGCTCATCGTCATTCTCTATTTCCGCAAAAATATCGGCGGTCTGGCCACCGCGCTGAAGGATCGCAAATTGCGTCTGGCCATGTTCGCCAGTTCCTGCCTGATCGCCGCCAACTGGCTGATCTACGTCTGGGCGGTACACGAGGATCACATCTTGGCTGCCAGTCTCGGCTATTTTATCAGCCCGCTGCTCAGCGTTTTCATGGGCCGAATATTCCTCGGCGAACCGCTCTCGGGCCGGAAATGGATTGCCATCACAATCGCCGGCGTGGGAGTCGCTGTACTGGCCGTGCAAGCCCTCGACACGCTCTGGATCAGCCTTGCCCTGGCCGCCTCCTGGAGCAGCTACGCACTGGTTCGCAAGATCGCGGACATTGGCCCGATCGTTGGGCTGACCGCAGAAACCGGCATATTGTTTCTGCCCTTCACCCTGCTGCTGATCTGGCTGACCTATGTCCTGCCGGCCTCTCCGGTGACTCAGCATTTCGGTGATGATCGGACAATCGACCTGTTGCTGATCGGCGGCTCGTTCGTCACTGCGATCCCGCTTCTGCTATTTGCCTCCGCGGTCAAGAAAATGACGCTCAGCGCCATTGGCCTTTTGAACTATCTGGCACCCACGATCCAGTTTGTCGTCGGCGTCTTTGTCTACAAGGAAACGATAACCCTGTCGCATCTGGTCTGCTTCGTGCTGATCTGGACCAGCATCGCGCTCTATACGACTGATTCCTATCTGGCCGGCAAGGCGGCGCGAAAGGCGCGATCCGTCTAGACGCTGACGGTTCAGGACTGGGCGATTCGCCAGGGCAAAACCGCGCCCGCGTGAAACGGGACCAGGTTGGCGCCGGTCGATTCAATAGAATTGTCCACCGCAATATCGCGCCGTTCCAGGGTTACTCTGGCGTCATTGAGCGGCAAGCCGTAAAATTCCGGCCCATGCACCGAGGCGAAGCCCTCCAGCCGGTCCAGCGCCTCTTCTTCATCGAACACCGCTGCATAGCTTTCCAGTGCGAATGGCGCATTGAAAATACCGGCGCAGCCGCAGGCCGATTCCTTGGCATGGATTTCGTGCGGCGCGCTGTCGGTGCCGAGGAAATATTTGGACGAACCGGAGGTCGCCGCCCGGCGCAGCGCCAGACGGTGCTTTTCCCGCTTGGCCACGGGCAGGCAATAGGCATGGGGACGAATCCCGCCGGCAAACAGGGCGTTGCGGTTGATGTGCAGATGGTGCGGCGTGATCGTCGCAGCGATATTGGCACCCGCGCCATCGACAAACTGAACCGCCTGTTCGGTGGTGATATGTTCGAACACGATCTTCAGGCCCGGCAGGTCGCGGACCAGCTTTTCCAGTACCCGGTCGATAAACACCGCTTCGCGATCAAAAATATCGATGTCGCCGTCGGTCACCTCGCCATGGACCAGCAGCGGCATGCCGATCTGCTGCATCCGTTCGAGCACCGGCATGATATGCGCCACATCGGTTACGCCATGGGCGCTGTTGGTCGTGGCATTGGCCGGATAGAGTTTCGCGGCGGTAAATATGCCGTTCGCGTGCCCCTCGGCAATATCGTCCGCATCCGCATCGTCGGTCAGATAGCAGGTCATCAGCGGGGTGAAACCGGCTCCGCCCGGCACGGCGGCCATGATCCGCTCGCGATAGGCCGCGGCGCTGGCCGCACTGGTCACCGGCGGCGACAGATTGGGCATGACGATAGCCCGACCAAATTGCCGCGCGGTAAAGGGCACCACCGCCTCCAGCATCGCGCCATCGCGCAAATGAACGTGCCAGTCGTCGGGACGTCGGAGGGTGATGCGGTCTTTGCTGTCGGTCATGTTCTGGTCCGTTGATCCTGCGCCAGCCGAAAAAATGCTTCATTTCGCCCGGCCCGGCGCTCGCGCCTTGGTTTTCTGTCCGCAAACCCCTACCTAAATGGCATGACCGAAACCAGACTTAATGACCGCGCCATCATCCGTCTTTCCGCGAGCGACGGGTCCGAGGATATAAGACAGTTTCTGCAGGGCCTGGTGACACAGGACATGCTGGCGGTCCTGGCGGGCGCGCCGCAATGGTCGGCGCTGCTCAGCGCGCAGGGCAAGGTCCTGTTCGATTTCTTCCTGTGGTCGGACGGCGATGCCATATTGATCGACTGCGAAAGCGACCAGGCCGACGCGCTGGTCAAGCGCCTGAAACTCTATCGGTTGCGCCGCAAGATCGACATCGAACGGGATGATTCGGTCGGCGTCCACTGGGCTGTCGAAGCCGAAGGCAAGCCGGTCGACCCGCGCTTGTCGGCGCTGGGGCACCGCTGGCTTGGCGATGCGAGCGATGGTGAAGGCGCCGACGAAGCCTACCGCAAGCACCGCCTGTCACTGGGCGTGACCGAGGGCACGGCAGAGCTGGGCAGCGACAAGACATTATGGCTCGAATGCAATGCCGCCGAACTCCATGGAGTCAGCTTCGCCAAGGGCTGCTATGTCGGCCAGGAAAATACCGCACGTATGAACTACCGGCAAAAGGTCAACCGGCGGATGGTAGTGGTACCGATCGCAGAGGCCGACGAAAGGCGCCAGCGCATCGCCTATCCGGACTATGCCCTGTCGGTCGAGCACCGCCGGGTGGAAGACATCAGGCAACTCGAGCTGCCCGAATGGCTGGCAACCGCAATCCCCGACCAGTAAAGGCTAGGCAGCGTCGCTTTCGGGGGCAGCGCGTGGTTTGACGACCCGTTTCTTGCGAACAGGCTTCTTTTCAACCTCGACCTCGGTCGTGGCCGAAATTGCCGGCGGCAGGACGCTGGCGTCGAGACCGTTGCTCTCGCCGTTCTTTTCCGACCCGTCCTTCGGCGCTGCTGCCTTTTCGACTTTGCGCGGCCGCCGGGCGCGCACCGGCTTCTTCTCTTCCGGCATATCTTCCGGGGATGTTTCCTCGCGATCATTGCGATCGTTACGGTCATCGCGCTGCTGGCGATTTGGCTGACCCTGTTGCGAACGGTTGCGCTGGCCGCTGTCGCCGTCATGATCGCTGCTGTCATCCTGGCCATTGCCCCGATTGTCCGAGCGATTATCGCCGCGCGGTTCCTCGCGGGCAATCCGCTGCTCTTCGCGGCGGGCAATGGTATCCGCATTCACGCGGAAATAGTGATCGGCAAATTGATGGTAATATTCGGCCTGGACGCGGTCTCCGTTGACCTGCGCATCCTGGGCCATTTTCTTGAATTTTTCCAGCATCTGGACGGCATTGCCGCGCGCGCGATTGTCAATCCGGTTGTCGCGGTCCGATCCGCCACTGCGGTTGCCCTGGGGACGGTTATTATTATTGGTGTTCCGGCCGCGCCCACGGCGGCCAGGCTGACGATTGTTCATCAAATTTCAGGTATCCTTATACCGCTAATAAACTTGGTCTTTCTCAAGTCATAGCCACACTCTGGTGGCGATTGCGTTGCGGACAACCCGTCCGCATCGTCCCATACAAGACAAATGCAGGCCGAAAACCAGCATCATCATCGAGTTGGGGGCAGGCCAGAGATTTAGGGAAAAAGCCAGAAATCCTCTGGGCCTGTTCAAGTCTTAGCGACTCGTTCCGGCAAAACCAAGCCCTTTTTACCGGCGGAGGATGATCAGTCGATCCTTTTTGGCCAAATCCTGTTTCAGTTCAACCTGATAGCCGCTCTCTTCCGCCATTTCGGAAACCGGACCAGCCTGATCATAACCGATTTCGAGCAGAGCTCTACCGGTCGGCGACAGCAGTTTGTCGAGCACGGGAATGATGATCCGATAGTCATCCAGCCCCTCCTCGCCCGCAAACAGCGCCTGATGGGGTTCGAAATCCGCGACATCGGCGGCAAGGCTGACACCACTTGCGACATAGGGAGGGTTGGCAAGGATCAGGTCGAAGCCGGAGCCGAGCGAGTCCGTCCAGTTCGCTGTCGTCCAGTCCAAGAGCAGGAAACGGGCCCGATCAGACAGGCCGAGCGCATCGCCATTATTATGGGCAATCTGCAGGGCCGTCGCGCTGGCATCGATTCCGACGCCCCGGGCCTCGGCAAATTCATGCAGGGCAGCCAGCAGCAACGCGCCGCTCCCTGTGCCCAGATCAGCGATCCTTTGCGGCGGCTTTGCCTCAAATAGGCGCATCGCTTCCTCGATCAGCAATTCGCTGTCGGGGCGGGGAATCAGCACATCCGGCGTGACCTGAAAATCGAGCCCCCAGAATTCCTTGCGGCCGATGATATGGGCAATCGGTTCGGATCGCTGGCGCCGCGCGACCAGGGCGGGAAATTCGGCTGGCGCTTCCAGTGCGGGCAGTTTCAGCAGCAGCTCGGACCGATCGATCTGCAAGCCATGCGCCATCAGCAGTTCCGCATCGAGCCGGGGGCTGTCTGAAATTTCGGCCAGCAGGAGCGCCGCTTCGCGCAGCGCGCTGGCGGCGTCACCCATCGAGATTGGCAAGCCGGCTGGCTTCATCCTCGGCGATCAGCGCGTCGATCAGCTCACCGAGCGCCGTGCCTTCGACAATTTCGGGCAGCTTGTGCAGGGTCAGGTTGATCCGGTGGTCAGTCACGCGGCCTTGCGGATAATTATAGGTGCGGATGCGCTCGCTGCGATCGCCGGACCCGACCATCGACTTGCGCGCCTCGGCTTCCTCGCTCTGCACCGCGTCGCGTTCCTGTTCATAGAGCCGCGCCGCCAGCACCTTCATCGCCTGCGCCTTGTTCTTGTGCTGCGACTTGCCGTCCTGGCACTGCACCACCAGTCCGGTCGGCAGGTGGGTGATGCGGATCGCGCTGTCGGTCTTGTTGACGTGCTGGCCGCCGGCGCCGCTCGCCCGGTAGGTGTCGATGCGCAGGTCCTCGCTGCGGATCTTGATATCGACCTCTTCCGGCTCGGGCAGGACAGCCACCGTCGCCGCCGAGGTATGGATGCGCCCGCCGCTTTCGGTTTCCGGCACCCGCTGCACCCGGTGCACGCCGGATTCGAATTTCAGCTTGGCGAACACGCCGGTGCCCTGGATATTGGCGACCACTTCCTTGAATCCGCCGACTTCCGAGGCATTGGCGGAGATCATCTCGACCTTCCAGCCCTGCTCCTCGGCGTAGCGCGTGTACATGCGGTACAGATCACCGGCGAACAGCGCCGCCTCGTCGCCGCCCGTACCGGCGCGGATTTCGAGCATCGCCGGGCGGTCGTCGGCGCTGTCCTTGGGCAGCAGCTGCAGGGCAAGCGCATGTTCGGCGGCGGCCAGCGCCTTTCGGACGCTGTCGACTTCATCCGCCGCCATCGCCTTCATCTCGGCATCATCGCTGGCCATCATTTCGGCCAGACCCTGCTGCTCGTCGCGCAGCGACTTCACATTGGCAGCGGCGATCGCGACTGGCTCAATCTCGGCATATTCCTTGGAGACGGCAACAAATTTGTCGCTGTCGAGATCGCCCGAGGCCATCATCGCCTGCAACTCGGCAAAGCGCGCCTCGATCTGGGCAATGCGCTGGGGAGTGATAGTCGTCATTCAGCCAGGGCCTCGACCAGACCATCCAGCACGATCTCGCGCTGATCCCCGCTTTGCAGATTTTTGACTGCCGCCACGCCATTGGCCAGTTCATTCTCGCCAATGATCACCACATGCGCCGCACCGGCGGCATTGGCCTTCTGCATCCGCTTTTTCATATTGCCCTTATAGGCCATATCGCAGCTGATGCCCGACCGGCGCAGATCGCCCATCAGCTTCATCGCCGCCGATTCGCAGCCCTCGCCCAGCGGAATGAAGATCGCATCGGGACCCACCGCAGCGGGTTCGTCCAGCAACATCCCCAGCCGCTCGATCCCGGCCGCCCAGCCAACAGCGGGCGTGTGCGGCCCGCCGAGCGATTCCATCAGGCCGTCATAACGCCCGCCCGCCAGCACCGTGCCCTGCGCGCCCAGCCGGTCGGTGACAAATTCGAACGCCGTGTGCCGATAATAGTCCAGCCCCCGCACCAGCCGGCTGTTGCGCGTCCATGCCACGCCGCAGGCATCCAGCCCCTCGGTCACCTGGGCGAAAAATTCCTTGGCCTCGCTCGACAGATAGGCATCGATATCCGGCGCGGCATCGGCGATCGGCCGGTCCTGCCGTTCCTTGCTGTCGAGAATCCGCAGCGGATTGCGCTCAAGCCGGTCCCGGCTGTCTTCCGACAGTTGGTCGCGGTGCGCCTGAAAATGCTCGACCAGCGCCGCGCGCCAGGCATCCCGGCTTTCGGCATCGCCCAGCGTATTGAGCTGCAGGGTCACCCCGTCGGCAATGCCCAGCTCCCGCAAAAGCTGGTCGGCAAAGCATAGCAATTCCACATCCGCCGCCGCTTCGCCCGCGCCGATGATTTCCGCATCGAGCTGGTGAAACTGGCGGTAGCGCCCCTTTTGCGGCCGCTCGTAACGGAACAATGGGCCGTGCGCCGACAGTTTCAAAGGCACATGCTGCTGCCAGCCGTTACTGAGAAACGCCCGGCAAATCCCGGCGGTAAATTCAGGCCTGAGGGTCAGGCTGTCGCCACCGCGATCCTCGAACGAGTACATTTCCTTCGACACGACATCGGTGGTCTCGCCGAGCGAGCGGGCAAAGACCGCGGTCGGTTCGAACACCGGCATCTCGACGCCCTTGAAGCCGTAAAGCCGCCGCACCCGCTGGAAGGTCTCGACCACGCGGCTGAACCGCTCCTGATCTTCGCCGAAAATATCTTGGGTGCCGCGCACCGGCTGGGGGGTCTGTATCTTTGCCATGGGCAGCCTTTAGACGGTGATCCGGAAAAGCGGAATATGTTTTTCTTTGCCTTTCTTCGCCCTTCAGAGGCAGAAATACGCAAACACTGGACGCCGCGAGCAAAAAGCGTCATTTGTACGCGAAGCCAATTCAGGGGATTTGTTTACATGCGTACCGCCGCCTTCCTGGGCCTTGTTCTGAGCCTGACTCTTTCCGCCTCCGCCGCCGCCATGCCCGACCATCTCAGCAAGCCGCAATATGTCGCTCCCCAGGACACGATTCCGGCCCCGCAGGACATCGCCTATCCCGGCACGATGCAGCTGGAGGTCGACGCGCGCGATCATGACCAGGGCATATTCCGCATCACCCAGACCATCCCCGTCGCCAAGGCCGGTCCGCTCACCCTGCTCTATCCGGAATGGTTGCCGGGCAACCATGCCCCGCGCGGCGAGATCGAGAAGCTCACCGGACTGGAATTCACCGCAGGCGGCCAGACGCTCGCCTGGGTGCGCGACAATGTCGATGTCTTTGCCTTCCATCTGACGGTGCCGGAAGGCGTCTCGCAGATTACGGCCACCTTCCAGTTTGTCTCCGCGACCATGGAGAATCAGGGCCGCATCGTCATGGCCCCGTCGATGCTCAATCTGCGCTGGCATCAGGTCTCGCTCTACCCGGCCGGCTATTATGTCCGCCAGATCCCGGTCCAGGCGACCGCCCTCTATCCCGATGGCTGGCAGGCGGCGAGCGCGCTGCGCCCAAAATCGACCAGCGGCAATAGCGTCGTCTATGAAAAAACCGACTATGACACATTGGTCGACAGCCCGGTCTTTGCCGGACAATATTTTCAGACGATCGCCCTGACCAGTCGCGTCCATCTCAATATTGTCGCCGATGACGCCAAGTTCCTGCAGCCGTCGAAGACACAGATCGCTCCGCATGTCGCTCTGGTGAAGGAAGCCGAAGCCCTGTTCGGCAGCCATCCCTATGACCGCTACGATTTTCTGCTCGCGCTGACCGAGGACATGGGCGGCATCGGTCTCGAGCATCACCGCTCTTCCGAAAATGGCGTCGACCGGGAATATTTTACCGACTGGGATAGCGGCCCGGGCCGCCGCAATCTGCTGCCGCACGAAATGACCCATTCCTGGAACGGCAAATATCGTCGCCCCGCAGGCATGTGGACGCCCGATTTCCGGCAACCGATGCGCGACAATCTGCTGTGGGTCTATGAAGGGCAGACGCAATTCTGGGGCTATGTGCTGGGCGCGCGCTCGGGCCTCTATTCCAAACAGGATACGCTCGATGCCTTCGCCGCAATCGCTGCGGACATGGACCTCAGGGTTGGCCGGACCTGGCGACCGCTGGTCGACACCACCCATGACCCGATCATCGCTGCCCGGCGCCCCAAACCCTGGAGCAGCTGGCAGCGCTCCGAGGATTATTATAACGAAGGTCTGCTGATCTGGCTGGAAGCCGACCAGATCATCCGCCGCGAATCGGGCGGCAGGAAATCGCTGGGCGATTTTGCCCGCTCCTTCTTCGGCGGCAGAAACGGCGACTGGGGGGTGCGCACCTATGAGGAACAGGATGTCGTCATCGCGCTGAATGCCGTGCAGCCTTATGACTGGGCCGCCTTCATCGCCGACCGCGTCCATGCCACGAGCAGCGAGGCGCCCAAAAACGGCCTGGTGCTCGGCGGCTACCGGCTTGTCTTCGTCGATACGCCCAGCGCCTATATTCTGGCCAATGACAAGCGCCGCAAGCAGCTCGATCTCAGCCACAGCATTGGCATGGTCATGGGCGGCAAGGGCATGATCAAATCGGTGATCTGGGACAGTCCCGCTTTCCGCGCGGGACTGAAAGCCGGACTCACCATCTCTGCAGTCAACGGCAAGGCCTATAGCGACGCGGCCCTGAAGCAGGCGATCGAGGAAAATCGCGGGCAGGATGGCCCCATCGAGATTTTTGCAAAAAATGGTGAAGCTTATCACAATTTTATGGTCGACCATTCCGGTGGCCTGCGCTATCCGGCGCTGGAAAAAAACACCGAAGAGGGTGCTGATCAAGAAGGCGGCATAGACCGGCTATTGCAGCCAAAAACCAGATAAGGACCACCCCGTTCCATGGACATCAACAAAATCCCGATCGGCGATAACCCGCCGGAGAGCCTGAACGTCGTCATTGAAGTCCCGGTTGGCGGCGAGCCCGTCAAATATGAATTCGACAAGGAATCCGGAGCGCTGTTCGTCGACCGCATCCTGCATACCCCGATGCGCTATCCGGCCAATTACGGATTCATCCCGCACACATTGTCGCCCGATGGCGATCCGCTCGATGCGCTGGTCGTCGCCCGTTCGCCGTTCATGCCCGGCTGCGTCGTGCGCTGCCGGCCGATTGCGGTGCTCAATCTCGAGGATGAGCATGGCGGCGACGAAAAGCTGCTCTGCGTGCCGATCGACGCGACCTTTCCTTATTATCGCAAGATCGACGAAGGCAGCCATCTGCCGGAAATCGTGATGCAGCAGATCGAGCATTTCTTCACCCACTATAAGGATCTCGAACCCGAAAAATGGGTGCGGGTCGGCAAATGGGGCGATGCGGAACAAGCACGGCAAGTCGTGATCGAAGCGATCGAACTGGCGAAGAAGGGGAAAAAGGCAACCTAAACCCGGGTTGGGACGTTAGTCTGCTGAGCCGTCTAACAGGAGACCCCTTTTGTCCCGTGTCACCAATATCGAAAATTTCGCCCGAGCCGGGTATCTCGGTCGTGCCGTGGTCTATGGCCTGGCTGGATATTTGACCCTCACCACAGCCGAGTCCACAGGGACAACCGGCGTTCTTGAGGAAATCGAGACCATGTCGGCCGGCGGCATTCTGCTGTCCCTGGTCGGTCTCGGGCTGCTCGGCTATGGCATATTCCGCCTCTATGGCGCGGGGATGGACCTGCAGGGCCATGGCAGCGACGGCAAGGGGATAGCGGTACGCATCGGTCACGCGGCCAGCGGACTGGGTCATCTGGTCCTGTGCTATCTGGCGTGGAAAGCCGCACTGGGCCTGTCCGGAGGATCGTCAGGCGGCGACGGCGAGACCGCAGGACAGGCAGCGGGCACCCTGGCATCCATGCCGATGGGTGAAATATTGCTCGGCATCGTGGGACTTGGATTTCTTGCCGCTGCAATCAATCAGGCGGTCAAGGCTTATAGCGCGAATTTCATGCAATTGCTGGATGCCGATGCCCCGGCCTTTGCCAAGCATGTCGGGCGAGCCGGCTACGCTGCGCGAGCCGTGGTCTTCGCCGTTCTTGGCTGGCAAATCGCCTCCGCAGCACTCAGCGGCAACGCCGAATCCGTCGGCGGAATCGGACAGGTGCTCGACAGCCTGCGCTCCAACAACTGGCTCTATATAGCGGTGGCCATAGGGCTGCTGCTGTTTGGGCTGTTCAGCCTGGTGATGGCGCGCTATCGTCGGATCACCAACGAGAATGTGCTGGAGCGACTGAAATCCTGACCCGCGGCAAAACCATCGCCCTGATCTTTGCAGGATGCGCGCTTCTCTCCGCCTGTGCCACACCGGAAACACGCGTGCGCAACGGCCTGATGAGCGCCGGGCTGTCCGCGCCGATTTCGGCCTGCATGGCCGACCGGATGGTGGATCGCCTGTCGCTGGGTCAGCTCGACAAGCTGAACGGTCTTGGCAAGCTTAAAAAGCGCAAGGCCGGGGACGTCACGATCAACGAATTTGTTAGACAGACCCGCGCCCTGCAGGATCCGGAAATCATCGGCGTGGTGACCTCTTCCGGCATTGTCTGCGCCGTCAGGTAAGCCCTGTCGCTGCCGCCGATCCGCTCGGACGGGTTTCCGCTGTAACCGTTTCGGAAGCAGCAACCGGACCGACAGACAATTATCTTGAATCAGGGTGGAAATGGCCCGACATCTGTGCTTAAGCGGCACGCAAGACTCGCGTCTACCATGTTATTTTTTCAAGCTCGATGAAAGGCTTCACATCTTTCCATGAACATTCACGAATATCAGGGCAAGGAACTGCTTGCCAAATACGGTCTCCCCGTTCCCGTCGGCCATGCCGCACTCACCGTTGAAGAAGCGGTCGCCGCAGCCGAGAAGCTTCCCGGACCGCTTTATGTGGTCAAGGCGCAGATTCACGCGGGCGGCCGCGGCAAGGGCAAGTTCAAGGAACTGGGCCCCGATGCGAAAGGTGGCGTCCGGCTGGCAAAGTCGATCGACGAGGTGCGCAGCAATGCAGAAGAAATGCTGGGCAACACGCTGGTAACGATCCAGACCGGTGACGAAGGCAAACAGGTCAACCGGCTCTATGTCACCGACGGCGTCGATATCGAGAAGGAATTCTACCTCTCGATTCTGGTCGACCGCGCCAGTGGCCGCGTTGCAATGGTCGTCTCGACCGAAGGCGGCATGGATATCGAAGACGTCGCTCACAACACGCCCGAGAAGATCAAGACGATCACCATCGATCCGGCCCAGGGCTTCATGCCGCATCACGGCCGCACCCTCGCATTTGCGCTGGGACTGGATGGCGATCTCAACAAGCAGGCACAGAAGCTCGGCAAGAAACTGTACGAAGCCTTCCTCGCGATGGATTGCGAAATGGTTGAAATCAACCCGCTGGTGGTCACCGAGGACCAGCAGCTGGTCGTGCTCGACACCAAGATGAGCTTCGACGGCAACGCATTGATGCGGCACCCCGACATTGCCGCGCTGCGCGACGAGACCGAGGAAGATCCCGCCGAAGTCGAAGCCAGCAAGTCCGACCTCGCCTATATCAAGCTCGACGGCAATATCGGCTGCATGGTCAATGGCGCCGGGCTGGCGATGGCGACGATGGACATCATCAAGCTCAATGGAGCCTTCCCGGCCAACTTCCTCGACGTGGGCGGCGGCGCGACCAAGGAAAAGGTCACCTCGGCGTTCAAGATCATCCTCGCCGACCCGGCGGTGGAAGGCATTCTCGTCAACATCTTCGGCGGCATCATGAAATGCGACATCATCGCCGAGGGCATTGTTGCTGCGGCCAAGGAAGTCGACCTGTCGGTCCCGCTGGTGGTCCGTCTCGAAGGCACCAATGTCGAGAAGGGCAAGGAAATCCTGGCCAATAGCGGACTGCCGATCGTCTCGGCTGACGATCTCGGCGATGCCGCGAAGAAAATTGTCGCTCAGGTCAAAGCGGCGGCTTGACCAGGCGGGCAATCAAATATCATTCGTGCTGAGCTTGCCTCAGTGCGAACTTGCGCGCTCCGTGGTCCTTCGACAGCTGAAGACACGGAGTGTCCGCGGGGCATGAAATTGCTGCGCTGCAGCGCAAACTTGACGTTTACGTGAACGTAAGCTAAGAGGCTTGAGAAAAGAAAAGAAGGAAACAGCAATGAAAATCCTGGTACCCGTAAAACGGGTGATAGATTATAACGTGAAACCGCGGGTCAAGTCCGACGGCAGCGGCGTCGATCTTGCCAATGTCAAAATGTCGATGAACCCGTTCGACGAAATTTCCGTCGAGGAAGCGATCCGCCTGAAAGAGGCCGGCAAGGCGGAAGAAATCGTCGCCGTTTCAGTCGGCCCGCAAAAGGCCCAGGAAACCCTGCGGACCGCGCTCGCCATGGGCGCAGACCGCGCCATCCTGGTGGTCACCGACGAGGAAGTCGAACCGCTCGCCGTCGCCAAGATTCTCGCCAAGATCGTCGAGGAAGAACAGCCCAAGCTGGTCATCACCGGCAAGCAGGCGATCGACGACGATTCCAACCAGACCGGCCAGATGCTCGCCGCCTTGCTCGGCTGGGGTCAGGGAACCTTCGCCAATACTGTAGAGCTCGACAGCGACTCGATCACCGTCAAGCGCGAAATCGACGGCGGCCTGCAGACGGTCAAGCTGAACCTGCCCGCCGTGGTCACCACCGACCTGCGCCTCAACGAACCGCGCTATGCGTCGCTGCCGAACATCATGAAGGCGAAGAAAAAGCCGATGGATGAGAAAACCCCGGCCGATTACGGCGTCGACATCGCCAAGCGCCTGACCACCACCAATGTCTCCGAACCACCCGTCCGCCAGGCCGGTGAAAAGGTTGAGGATGTCGATGCGCTGGTCGCGAAGCTCAAGGCCGTGGGCGCCATTTAGCACCGTGAGCCCAGCAGCTCCGTTCGCCCTGAGCTTGTCGAAGGGCAGTTTTCGCGAACGGTGCTTCGACAGGCTCAGCACGAACGGGTTTAGAAAGATTTGAAGGAGTTCCGAAAATGAAAACTCTAGTTTTAGTCGAACATGACAACAAGACCATGAAGGACGCCACCCTGGCCGTGGTCACCGCGGCCTCGCAGCTCGGTGAAGTCCACGCGCTGGTGCTCGGCTCCGGCTGCGCCGCCGTTGGCGAACAGGTGGCCAAGGTCGCCGGCGTCTCCACCGTGCATGTCGCCGACGATGCCGCCCTGGAACATCAGCTCGCGGAAAATGCCGCGCCGCTGATCGCTAGCCTGATGGAATCGCACGATGCCTTCCTCGCGCCCGCCACCACCACCGGCAAGAATATCGCCCCGCGCGTCGCCGCCCTGCTCGACGTGATGCAGATCAGCGACATTCTCTCGGTCGAAAGCGAAGACACGTTTACCCGGCCGATCTACGCCGGCAACGCGATCGCCACCGTAAAATCTTCGGATGCCAAGAAAGTGATCACCGTCCGCGGCACCGCTTTTGACAAAGCCGCCACCGAAGGCGGTTCGGCCAGCATCGAAGGCGTCACCGGTGCCGGTGAATCCGGCCTGTCGACCTTCGTCAGCGAGGAAATCGCCAAGTCGGAACGCCCCGAACTGACCAGCGCCAAGATCATCGTATCCGGTGGCCGCGCGCTCGGTTCCTCGGAAAAATTCGAGGAAGTCATCACGCCATTGGCCGACAAGCTCGGCGCCGGCATCGGCGCCAGCCGCGCCGCCGTCGATGCGGGCTATGTCCCCAACGACTATCAGGTCGGCCAGACCGGCAAGATCGTCGCGCCTGAAGTCTATATCGCCATCGGCATCTCCGGCGCGATCCAGCATCTCGCCGGCATGAAGGACAGCAAGATCATCGTCGCCATCAACAAGGACGAAGACGCACCGATTTTCCAGGTTGCGGATATCGGGCTGGTCGCGGATCTGTTTAATGCAGTGCCGGAATTGACTTCGAAGCTGTAAAAACACTTAGCCCCTCCTCTTCAGAGGAGGGGTTGGGGTGGTGTCTCTCCCCAAAAACAAATTCGGAGACCGGCATCGAGCCAGTCCCCTCATAAACCACCCCTTGCCCCTCCTTTGAAAAGGAGGGGTTTGTTTTGTCACGCGAAAGCACGAAGACGCGAAGAACAACCCTCCACTCGTCATCCTGAACCTGTTTCAGGATCCCTCGAAGTTGCTGCGCTGTCTGCCGAGGTCCTGAAACAAGTTCAGGATGACGAAGTTAAAAAAAACCCCAGCGTAAAAGCGCTGGGGGTTTTTTGTACCGGTTACTGTTCAAAGAAAGCGCCTAAACCGTAAAACTCTCCCCGCACCCGCAGGCCCCCTTGGCATTCGGATTTTCAAACACAAAGCCCGCGGTAAAATCATCTTCGACCCAGTCCATCGTGCTCCCGATCAGATAGAGCACCGAGCCGCCGTCGACATAGAATATCCCGCCTGGGGTGACGATCTTCTCGTCGAACGCGACTTCCTCGGTCACATAGTCAACCGAATAGGCAAGCCCCGAGCAGCCGCGGCGCGGGGTCGACAGCTTGACGCCGATCGCGTCCTCGGGCGCCCTGGCCATCAGGTCGGCAATCCGCTGCTCCGCCGCCGGGGTCAGCGTGATCGCTGCCGGAATGGTGCGGGTCTTGGTTTTTGTGTCGGTCATAGTCTTTCTCCTTCTCCCCTCCCGTTTACGGGAGGGGCCGGGGGTGGGATTGTAAATGGCTTTAGGCCCACCCAGTTCCGCAGCAGCCTCGTCCCCCGGACGAGGCCGAGAGCTGCCGAACTCCCCTCCCGCAAGCGGGAGGGGAATAGTTCAAAGCATCCCCAGTTCCAGCTTCGCCTCGTCGCTCATCTTGCCGGGATCCCACGGCGGGTCCCAGACGAGATTGACTTCGGCATGGCCGACGCCGGGAACACTGCCGACCTGCAGCTCGATCTCGCCGGGCATCGATTCGGCGACCGGGCAATGCGGCGTGGTCAGCGTCATGGTGACAATCGCGTGATTGTCGGGGGTAATCTCGACGCCGTAGATCAGACCGAGATCGTAAATGTTCACCGGGATTTCCGGATCAAAGATGGATTTGAGCGTATCGATCACCGCTTCATAGACATCGCCGCCCGCCTCGCCCGCCGGGGTCTCGGCCGGTTTCTGCGCCAGAAAGCCCTCGAGATAATCCTTCTTGCGGCTGAGCTTGGCCGAATCGCTTTCCGCTTCATAGGGCGACGGCGCCATCACCGGAGCCGATTTGCCGTTCGTGTCGAGCGTAGTCGAGACAGGTTGCTCGCCATCATCCGGTCTCTCGACTTCGCTCGAGGCGAACGGAGTATCGTCCACCGCATCCTCGACCTTGGCCAGCTTCGGCTTTGCGACGCTGTCGACTTCTTCCACCAATATCTTCCGTTCTTCGTTCATATCGTCACCTTATCCGAAAATCTTTCTGACGCGGTTCAAGCCGTCCACCAGGGCGGCGACATCGCTGTCATCGCTGTAAATCCCGAAACTCGCCCGCGCCGTTGCCGGCACGCCGAGATAGTCCATCAGCGGCTGGGCGCAGTGATGCCCGGCCCGGATCGCCACGCCGCCTTCGTCCAATATGGTGGCGACATCGTGCGGATGCACGTCGCCGACCGCGAAACTCAATATGCCCATGCTCCGGTCAGGGCCAAAGACCCGCACCGAGTTGATCCCGGACAGCGCCTCGCGCGCCGTCGCCAGCGTGGCGTTCTCATGGTCCGAGATCACGTCCATGCCGATTCCCTCGGCATATTGGATCGCCGCATCCAGCCCGACCACACCAGCGATATGCGGCGTCCCCGCCTCGAACCGGCCCGGCGGTGGTGCATAGGTCGTACCGTCAAAAGACACGCGATCGATCATCGACCCGCCGCCTTTCCAGGGGGGCATCGCCTCTAGCGTCGCGTAAGGCGCCCAGAGCGCCCCGATCCCGGTCGGCCCATAAATCTTGTGCCCGGAGAACACATAGAAATCGCAGCCCAGATCCTGCACATCGACCGGCAGCCGCGGTGCGGCCTGACAGCCGTCGAGCAGCAGCTTGGCGCCAACCTTGTGCGCAATCGCCGCCGCCCGTTTCGCGTCAAGCAGCGAGCCGAGCACATTGGAGACATGGGCCAGCGCCACCAGCTTGTGCTGTTCGGTCAGATGCGCCTCGATCCAGTCGAGATCGATCTGGCCGTCCCCGGTCAGCGGCGCGACATCGATCTCCGCTCCGACCCGCTCGGCCAGCATCTGCCAGGGCACGATATTCGAATGATGCTCGAGCTGCGACAGCATGATGCGGTCGCCGTTGGTGATGAATTTGTTGCCCCAGCTTTCGGCGACCAGATTGATGCTGTCGGTCGCGCCGCTGGTAAAGACGATCTCGTTCTCGCTCGCTGCGTTCAGGAAGCCCGCCACCCGCTTGCGAGCGGCTTCATAGGCCAGCGTCATATCGGCCGAACGCGCATAGACGCCGCGGTGCACGGTGGCATAGTCCGGGCCATAAGCGCGAGCGATCGCGTCGAGTACCGCCTGCGGCTTCTGTGCGGTGGCGGCCGAGTCGAGATAGTGCCAGTCCGGCCCAATGCCGGGGAAGTCGGACCTTCGCGAAACAAGGCTCCGTTCGTCCTGAGCTTGTCGAAGGACAGCTTGCGGCCGCTCAGGTGCTTCGACAGGCTCAGCACGAACGGCATCCGGATTGGTGAACTGACTCACGACAATCCCTCCAGAACCTCAAGCGCCTTGCTCTCGATCGCTTCCCGCACCGCATCATCATCAACCGACACAAAGGCATCGGCAATAAACGCCTGCAGCATCAGCTTCTTCGCCGTCGTTGGGTCGAGCCCGCGCGAAGCCATGTAAAACAAAGCCTGCTTGTCGAGCTCGCCAACCGTCGCGCCATGGGCGCATTTCACGTCATCGGCGAAAATTTCCAGTTCCGGCTTGGCATTGGCGGTGGCGCCGCGGTCGAGCAGCATCGCCTTGACCGACTGCGCCGCATCGGTCTTCTGGGCATGACGCGCAACATTGATTCGGCCGAGAAAACTGCCGGTCGCCTTGTCCGCCAGCACCGAGCGCACCACCTGGTTGGAGGTCGCATTGGGTTCGGCGTGGATGGTTTCGGTAACGATTTCCAGCGTCTGATCACCAGAGCCCAGAATCGCTCCGCCCAGTTCAAAATGCGAGCCGTTGCCGAGCGTCGCCCTGATGTGAATCCGGCCATAATCGGCATTATGCGCCAGCAGATGCAGCGTGAAGGTCGCGTTGTCGCCGATCGTGACATCAAGATCGATCACCCCAACGCCGTCGACCACCGGCAGTTCGGCGATCTGCCGCGACTGGCGTTCGCCGGCCGGCACGGTAATTTTCTCGGGCCCCTCCAGCTTCGACCAGACGGTCGCCAGCGCCTTCAGATCGGCATAGCGCCAGGCCTCATCGCGACGAGTGGGAAGCGGTGCGTTCATATCATCCTCCCTG